>JAABUL010000157.1_pt1 | contig 137891 bp, 152 predicted proteins | sample 5559151 | NCBI WGS metagenome assembly JAABUL01 (sample SAMN10711876, study PRJNA513368) | rock metagenome | isolation source: Antarctica rocks | place: Antarctica: Victoria Land, Pudding Butte sud | reverse complement strand
CAAGGCCGCTGCTTGAGTGGAGGGTGGTGTGATTTGCGGTGCTGTGGTCTTGTCTTCGCGTTTTGTTTTAGCGGATGCATAGGGTCGGGTTTGGGCGAGGTTCTGAGCATAGCATTGCCATCCGCTTGCGACATATTTGGGTAGTAAACAGCCCATATGGTTGAGACCGCCTTGGTTTGGGTTTGTGAGAAGTCAATTCGGCCTGGGTATCGAGCAAATCCGCCCGGGGGGTTAAGAAAGTGATTTTATACAGCCCGAGTCGCCATACTCCCGCTACAAAATCAATCATCTCTGGAGGATCAGAAAATCAGATCCTCGTCACCTTCGTCTCCAAGCACGTTCTTCGTGCCATCGCCATCGGGCTGCTCCGACTTGGTAGCTCCCTCGTTGTTCTCCTTCTCGTCTTCTCTCTGCTTTCTCTTTTGCCTCTCCAATTCTTCCGCAGCAGCAGCCCGCTCCTTGACGTTCTTGACCTTCTTCAGCCGGAAGAACTCCTCTCGATCCAGCTCGTCCAGCTCGCTGTTGATGTACTTGATCGTGTTCTCCGTCCGTGGGATGATGACGTGCTCACTGTTCTCCAATTAGCCCAGAGCCCACACACATCTGCCCAGACAACATACATAGCATTAACTCTCCGATTCACAACCTTAATAACCTCATCCAAAATCACAAACGCCGTCTGCAAACTCGCCAACTCCACCAGCGTCTCCACAGCCCTCGTATACGTCTCCCGACTCCTCTGCACCTGCTGCCCCCCCTTCCCCAACCCGGTCATCCCAAACTCACTCGTCCCCTCCATCTGAAAACTCTCAAACTGCGGCAAAAACACCCCACTGACATTCTCCTGCCTCGTCCTCACCCGGAACTTCGCTTGCCGCACGCTCTCAGTGATCTGGTACTTGATCCCGTCGTTACCCGTAGCGTACGTGACTTCGGCGAGCGAGAAGGCGGCGATTTGCATGACGCGGCCCATTTTGCGCTTGGCTTCGTCGATGCGCTTGGTGATTTCGCGGAAGCGCTTGGTGAGGGCTTCGGATTTGCGCTTGAGGAGGTCGTGTCCGGTTTGTGCGCCTTTGAGCTTGGATTTCATTGCGCCGAGGGATTGGCGGGTGGGGAAGACTGGCTCGCGGCCCTGGGGGTGGACGTGTTAGTGGGATGTGCGTGGTAGGAGGTGGTGGAGGAGGGGGGTACCTACTTGGCCGGAAGACATGATAGGTGGTGGTTTTGTGCGAGTTCGGGCGAGGAAGGTGAGTTGCGAGAGGTTGAAAGGCTGTGGAGTGTCGGACTCGTGGTGCTCAATCGTTCGCAATAATCTGAATTAAGTGGTCGAGGTTCAACGTTCGTACAAGAGCTGTGGTCGAAGCTTGGGACGTCACAACCTCCGGCAAGTCGGAGTTTTCGGCTCCCGTAATATACCAATATATTTTACCACATGCGTCTTTGAGAATCCACAGCAATGCAGCTTCACATATATGCAACTAACATGTTGATATCAGATACACATCACTGATACCCTATCGTCCAACAACGCTAGAATTGCTAGAATCCCATTCAGCCTCCGCCTGCATGCCTCATCAGAACAACTCTACACCAAGTTCATAGCAAAGCCGAGTCCGGCCATCGCTGTAGGACCAGCAACTCCAGGACTTGTCGTTGTAGTGACTGTACCAGAGCTAGAGCTGCGAGCTGCTGCTGCCGGGTCTGCAACCATGCACATAGTGTTCATCGAGCGAAGCTGCAGCTGCCCACCAGTGCTCTCGTCGACGCCAACGAACGCGAGCTCTAGCCTGCGCTTCTCAGCAACGCTTGACGCCTGGTCGTTACCTGGGTATGCCGCTGACTGGTGCAAGAAGAACCCGCTGCCTTCCTTGTATTGCGCTTTCGTGGCGTTCGATGTCCCGGCGAGCACTTGCAGCCGTTAGAACCCTCGAGTAATATCCACTCGATGGGAGCACTTACGATCACTGTAGACACTGGTGTTATTACCGAACACATTCCCACATTCCGTCAAATCAAGAACGATACCGGCATCCGGGCACCCAGAGGCGCCCACCCGATTCGACATAGTACCCATAGCATTGCTCATGGCAGACACGCATGCGTCACCCAGCGGCTCAATGCAATCGAAAGGGTTGTTCGGGTCATACCCATCGTACACGCTCTGCAGGAAGTCATTACAGCCAAGAGGTTTTCGAATGAAAAAACCGAGCTGCAGCTAGAGCATTAGACAGAAAGTCAGCAACTGTCTCCGGGTTGCGATTGAGTTCTAAACTTCCCAGAGCACTATATCTTCTTACACTGTTTGCTTTTTTCGTCCGAGCTTGGCTCCTCGACCAGCGCGTTCGAGATCGATGTCAGTCTTGCTCCAGATGGGCATACAAAGACGACTTCAGCTCGCCTACCTGTCTACGGATTAAGCCGTCGCGATAGTCTCAAGGTATCACGATGCGTAAGACACAGAGAATAAGTATGTAACGGCAAACTTGTAACATTGCTCAGCATTTGAGGTCTACTACATGTTTTACTGTTTACCCTGGGCCAGCACACAACCTCTTTCTATCGACCGACCCTATCCCTTTATTACCGACGCTGAGTAGCGCGACCTATCACATCTCGTATCAGAGCATGGTGCATCTATGCCTTGAAGTAAGAGACGGTGCACTATAGATGCATCAGTAAGTGCGATGACCAGTAGCAAGGACGAGGAGAGCTTACGCCAGAAGAGGGAGCGGCAACATTGACAGCAGTAGTGACAGCTGGGGAGGAGCTGACGACGTGAACAGCCGACCCGCCAGCTGGAGAAGAGCTGACGACCGGAACGTCGGACCCAGCTGGAGCAGAGCCAACGGGAGCGGCGGCGGAGCTAGCTGGAGCAGCGGAGGGAGCAGCAGAGGCGCCACCACTTGGAGCAGCAGAGTCGCCGCCAGTGGAAGAGTCAGCAGTGCCCTCGCTAACAGTCATATCAACGGAGCCGCTGCTGAAGTATCCCTCAGTCGCCAGGATCTGATAGTTCTGAGTGCCCAAGTTCAAGCCGAAAGAGGCCCAGGCGTCGAAGTGGTTGCCAGTGGTGACGGTGCCCTCGGAGCGCTTGTCCGAACGGACAGACCAGTATTGCTGGAAGGTCGAGGTGCCCTCAATGGAAGGAGCGTTTGTGCGGGTGGTGGACAGAATGCGGTAGGTCGAGCCGTCAGATTCGATGGTTCCGAGCTCGCTGGCACCGCTGCTTGGGTCGTAGGTCCCGAAGTTCTCCACGATCTGTTGGTCGTGGTCAGCAACCGCAATACTGTAAGATGGTAGTGTTACTCACGTAGTACTCGACGAGTGGGTTTGTGGTCCAGCCATAAACTGTCAGATACCAATTGCCGTTCGGGGAGTAGGTGCCAGCGTAAGAAATGGCGCGGTCCGAACCTACAAGCAGAAGGGCGAAAGGGTTAGCGACTGTTTTAAACAATGGAAGGTATGGTTTTGCCCCGCAATGACGTACCAGTTTGCCATCCTTTGCCACCGACCCAGTTTCCGTCGCCGGACCAGCTCACGGTGTAGCGACCACCTTCGCCATTCTGGTAGTCGACCTGGCCAGCACCATCGGTCCAGAAGGAGTAGTAGTAACCACCGCTCTCACCAGTAGAGCTTTGCGCGATGGTGCCAACAGCGAAGAGCGCCGCAGCAGCAAGTGTCGATGCGAGTTTGAACATTTTGACTGTGAAGTGAATGCTTGATCAACAAGACTTGTATTGGCAAAGAGCGTATGGAGTAAGTGAAAAGAATGAACGACTTCTTGGACAATGGTGGTGAACATGTTCTGCAAGCAGACACATATCTGCAATGGAACTGGATTTTTTTAGGCCTATAGTGGCGACATGGCTCAGAACTTCCAGCTGTAGCACACTCTCCTGGCGACAATTAGCACGAAACCACGACACGAATGGATCTCGTCAGTCGGAAACATGGTGAATTTGTGTATCCTCGGTTCGAGATTCGAAAGACTTGGAGTCCTTGGTGGTGTTCTTGGATGTGGGCTTGGTGAACAGCAGGCGACCTTGGCCTATAAGAAATAGCCCATGTCGCGGGGATCAAGACATGTGTCCAGAGCCTCAAAAGTAGGGGCCAAGGGGTCCAAGATCGATCCAAGATGTTTTGAAAGTCTTGAAGTTTCAGGTTAAACTCATATGCATTTAACCGCAGGCACAGCCTATACAATAGCCCGATTTCGTAGCCGGATCTCGGAGGGACCAGATATGGAGTGAGTCTTCACAGATGATGACCAGCTGATCAGTGACTGATTTCATTTGAACGATGAGATTGCAGTCATGGCCGCGGAACAGTTCTTCAGCCCTGGCCCAGCCGTATACATGTTTTGCGTGATTTCGTTGTTGGGATCTGACGTCGTGTCTGTACTCTCCATGAGTTTCAACCCACCCGACTCCAGTAATTTGTCTCGTGTGGTCAATCCCTAGCATTCAAAGTCTGCACCGACTGCGAGTCTGACACCGGGTGAGAAGCAGGTACTCCAGCACGGAGCGCGTTGCTTTGTTGTAGCGCGGTAACAGGTCCAATACTCATACAAGATAGCCTATGCCTCACCCTCGATCATAGCACCGAGGCAAGCTCGCCATCGATGCCACTCGAGACACCAGTTGAAGTTCTCTGGCAATGTAGAAACGATGCCATCTCACACCGGAATCGGCCACAGAGCAAGACACCGTTCTTCTCGGGAAAGACTCCACGCCGAGCAGCTGCACTGTGAAAGTACTTTCTGGCCAGAAGAGACCGCACGGCACTCTGCTCAAGCTCATCCGCAGCCACACGGTGTTTGTCTCCAGCATCACAGTCTGCTAGCGACGCGTAAGGACATGATTCAGCACGCTTGCGTATGGCTTCGAATACGGTCTTCGTCTGCTCGTCTTCCGGCCCCAGCCAGGCGAGAACTTGGTCCGCATGAGCTTCGATCGTGGGAACGAGACTGGTCTGCTCGTTTCTCTCCGCAGCATCACCATGGTTGATGGATATACTGTCGACCCAGTAGGCATCGCCAGTGTTGTGATGTTCCGCGATAGCACTGAGCGCATACCATATCGGAGAAGGAACCACGAATGAGCGGCCGTTCAGCGTGATGGCTTTTGGCTCAGCAGAGTCGGTGTCGTCCGGACAGTATGAGAGGACTTTATAATGCGACGTCTCCTTGGAACAGTCCGGTAGATGCTCCAGCCATCCGTGTATGAACGTTGGTGTGCAATATTGGCTGAAACGGAACACACGGATGCTGCCCTTCTGCAGGTACGTGTATTGGAACTTCATCTTGCCGGCGGTACACGCTCCTCGCAGTGACTAGATGTTGAGATGGTGTATCTCAGGGTATGCCAGTATTTCCAGGACTTCCACGCATCCCGAGAGTGTAGTGTAGCAACCACAACCCCTCCACCCGCCGCCATCTCAATTCATTCATTGCGTGCAATTTTAAGTCACCTATACCAGTTACCACCATCTCCATATACACCTTCGCAACACCGCTCCTCTCATTGACTTCAGAAGAGAGGGTTTGAATCGCGAAATGGACGTCTGGACATTCCTCAGCGCGCTTTTTCCAAGCCGCAACCTGCTCAGCCCACGATATAGGTCTCTGCGGCGGACCGTTGGTGTCTATTTCGCCTTTCCATAGCGGAGATATGTGCGTCACCAGCTCCTGTGCCTCATTGCTTCTGAAGTCGAAGTCGCGCTCGTTGTGGGCATGAATTATGAGGCTCGACAGCCGCTCGAGCTGGGCAGCGGTACCTTTGGGCTGGTCATGAGCACTCGGCGTGTCTGGAGGCGTCGGTGCTGTATAGATTGGATCCATGAAGAGGGTTGAGGAGAGGTTTGTGGGAAGATACAATCGCCATGCCTACAGATATGCTCCAGCTCATCTGAAACTCAATACTCAGCCTGTTTGTCGGTACATGTTCCACCAAGCTCGAATAGAACAACCCGAGCTTACATAATCCGGGATCAAAGACACAGACATAGTTCATAAGTGGCGGTGAACACACGGAGGATGGTTGATGCATGTACGCATAGCTACCTGGTTCTGCTTGCCGTTGTCCTCGACCGCTCGTGCGTCTCCACGAGCAGTGCACACCGAGCAGTATGCTTGTGCTCAGTAATCTGTTTCAATGGTGGCAGGGCCCCTCTATTGACCCGTCTCAATTGTCGGTCAACACATCCCACGTAGAGGCCATACATCTCGAGGACTGTGCGAATCTGCACACTGTGGTGTTGACCGGCGTTGGAATCATCCGTTTGTGGGCAATCGTATGCCGGATTTCAAGCTACTGTATACTCGAGGAGCGTTATTCAAATCGTCCTTCACCCACCAACATACCGCTCCTGCAGCTGCTTGACAATGTCCCGATTCGCGGAGGTGGGCTTCATCCAGTCCTTCCCTTTCAGTATCTCGTCCTTCGTCATCACATAAAGTGCTTCCGCAACACTAAGTCGTACCCGTGGGTAAGGATTCGTTTTCAACATGCTTACTAGCTTCTTCAACACCTCTCCTCGAACGGATGGAAGCTCCGCCATACCACGGTAGACGTTGACTGCTGCAAGGATCTTCGGGATGTCGTTAGACTTGTGATGGGACTTTTGCACTGTCGATAACAGGTTGAGCCACTTAAAGTCGGATTCTGCGAGTCTTTGTGGTATCTGCATGTCGAACAGGAAGGCCAGTAGCTCCAATGCTGGGTGCATATTGTTGCTGTTGTCGACCAGGAGCGACTTCATGATGCTGGCAAATATGGTGAGAAGACCCGTCAGTCGTTTCGTGGAAACATCACCGAGAACCTGCACCAGCGCGGATCGTGAGACTTGAAGAAGCGACTCTGAGCTGGTGCCAGCGCAAGATACACAGCCTTCCAGTAGAGCTCTATGCTTCCACACTGGCTCATTGCGAGTCAATGGCGCGAGTCGTCGAAGGACACACTCTTGCGAAGATACGCTTGCAGCATCTTCGACGCGATTGTCCAAGTCGAGGTGATTCGAACAGCACTGAGCGGCAGCCAAACGCACTCGGTCCAGCTTCTCGAGACTCAGGCGGTACATATCTGCTTGCATAATCTCAACAAGCTCCAGCTGCGTGAGCAGAACAGGTTTAGTAAATATGTCGGATGCCAATACGATCGCCTGCAGCCTGACAAGGGATCCAACATCTCCCCTCTCATCGATGGTATAGTCGTTTGAGCCGCGATGTGCCGCATTGATCAGAGTCTGAGACAGCCCTCCTTCGTATGATGCGTCGTCTCCGATATGTTCTATTGTAAGGCCAAGTGCTCTAAGGCCTACGATGCGCCAGTCTACGTTCGTAGCATCCATCAGATCCGCAAGAACTCTGTATATCATACTGGTGAACTTGCCGCTCGCGCCAGGTCCGTACAAGGGCGCCAAAGCACCAAGGGCCATGGCACCGCAGGCTCCCTTGAGCGAACCGCTCTTCGAACTGTCAACAGTGACGTTCTGGAGCAGAGCTTGAGGTCCGATGCACCCAAGTGGTAGTGTGTGCTGCCTCTTCAACGCAAGAAACGCCGATGCAAGAGGTGGTATAGCCTGTTGAATGCTCTCCTCGTAGCGGTTGAACAGACGCTCAGCTAGGGTGTCGATCAAGGCAATTGGCAGGTCCTCGGAAGACGTGGTCTCGGTCAAGCACTTGCACAACGGAGCAAGCAGTCTTGCTATGGCGATCGGCAGCTCGGACTGCATCACTCGAGCGGTCAACTTTTGTATCGCATCGACGATCAGAGTTAGTATATGCTTGATATCAAGAACTGTCAGTGGGTCTTGATCGCCACCAACTACGCTTGTAGCGCTACCTGTCTGTTCGATGTATTGGAGGAGATGTGTCAGTGCCAAGATGAGGCCATGTAACTCTTCTACCTCACGCTGGCGAAGTAGATGTGCCTTCACTGTACTCAGAACTTTGTTTGCAGAGTCAAATCTGGAAGTACCCAGCTCGGCCAATGCAGCCCCCGCAGCTTCTCTCGAGAGCACGTCAGGCGATCCGATACCACGCCAGCCAAGGAGGCCTTCGATCAAGGCGTTCCAGTACTCCATATGACTATCGTCAAGGCCAGCTGCGCGTGCGGCAACGTCGACCATTGCTCTTTTTCGTAGCCCGACAGCTTGGTAATCGACGATCTGTACCAGTGCGATCCCTTCGACAACTTTGTTGGGATGCCTTCCGACCAGCTCCTGTAGCGCTGCTGAAGACCCTCGGCGGATGTTGCCAACGGGGTCAAGACACGAGGAGAGCACGAGATTCGTGGCTAGAGCTTGTATGACAGACTGTCTTTCGATTGCCGCAAGGGTCGACTTGAGTTGCGTTGTGTCAACGGAGAGCAGTTCTTCGGTTGTGTATCTTCTCGACAGTGACCACAAGCCAAAGTTCGCAGAGTCCCGTACGTTCGTGCCCATGCTGCTTCCAGTGGCTGTCCGCTGCTCAAACTGTAGGGCTGACACCAGAGCATTGATGATGTCGTGCAGTTGTGCTGGAGCCGCAGAGCGCTTGAAAAGCATATGAGCGAGGGTCAGGGTCAAGCCGTGCCACTTCAGGGGATTAGCTGTTCGGAAGTCCAAGGCTTCGCTGTTCCGTGGCATATCTTCTTTGAAGGAGTCGAGCACGGCTTGAATTACCTCGTGGCCCATGGTCGGCTCCAGCTCCAGTACGAGTCGACTGAGTGCCTTGGCTGCCGCATAGCGTACTGGGGTGTCTCTGTCGCCGAGCGAGCTAAGGAGGTATTCGATGACATCCTCGACGAGGCTCGATGTCTCCAACATGCCAGTCAGCTTACTCGGCTGTGATGCAGCTCGTAGTGCGGTGATTGCAGTGTTTCTGAACACTTTTACAAACAACTTCTTGGCCACTGCATTGTCCGCTAGCCTGGAGCTCGAGTCTTGCGACAGCTCCCAGCAGTTGCTGTATAGGTCCGCCACACCAAGACGATCATCTGCTGATGCCATCGTGATGCCTGCATAGAAGCGCAGCGGACCTATCAGCTCGTATATGCTGTTCGTGCTGTCCGCAGAAAGCTTGGGTTGCATGGCGAGCGACAGTTGTGAGCTCAAGGATGTACAAAGTCCTAGCTTCAGCATGTCAGGCCTTGTGACCAACCGGACCAGAAGAGTAGCTGCGGCATCTTGCGCCTTCGTGGACGACGACAGTAATCTCACTCCGAGCTCCACTATTCTTCCAACCAGTACAGGGATGACTGTCCCATCGCCTGGACGTCGAGCAGGAGAGATAGACGCCAGATCGAACGGAGTAAGCAAGAGATGGGATAGCCATAACAGTAGAATGTACTGGACCTGCCATTGGTAGGTCTGATCTCCTTCGGCCTTGGTCGCAGTATCTAGACGGTCGAGAACTGGTTCCAGGTATCGTGGTTCATTGTTGAGAAAGCCAGAGACGATCTTGTAGCCTCTGACCTTGCATAGTGTGTATAAAATGGCGCAGACGGCAATTTGTAAATCGATATGTTCTGTCCGCCTGTCGTGGAGTTTCTGGCCAATGTATTCCAGGTACGCCTCGACGATGGGCGGTAGGATGTGCTTCAGCCTGGTGTCCAGTAGTTGTGGATCGCCTTGGAAGGGTTCTATCTGACACATGTCAGCAAGACGGCTCAACATCTGGTAGGACAGCTTTTGATCTTTACCAGCTTGATCACATAGTCGAGGTCTCGCCGCTTCACATGTCTGTGTACTGGACCATGTGCTGCACCTGTCTTGGAAGGCTTCCAGAGGAGTTTTGGTATGGACTCCTGAAGATCAGTCAGTAGACCAGCGGATGCCTGTACAAGCTTCAGATCGTCCTCGTCATCTCCACCCTCCATACATAGCATTATTATGTTCTTCTTATATGTTGTTCGTTCGCATATTGCCGTAACTTCCTAATTGAGACGAATCTTGATACCGCGACTTTTGCATTGCTAGCTCAATGTACTTTACGCGACTCGACGCGTTGACCTCGATGATCCAGCAACTTCTTGTATTTTGGTCGGGAGATCGCAAAGATGGCGCAGGACTACACGGAGTACCTGGCGATCAATGTGCTCAACGAGCAACAGATTGTACGTTCAGTGAAGACCCTTCTCGAGGACACAAACTCATATCAACCAGGTCAGCTACAGACTGCTCAGCAGAGCATTGAAAGTGCATGTCAACTTCGCGAAGCAGTAGGGACCTTGACGATATTCTCATACGTCCCATACATGCTAAAACAGCCATAGGATGCTGTACGAATTCCACCGCAAACAAAACGCAAAGAAACCCGGCAGTGTGCACGCAACCTACCTCCTCACGGGCACGAGACGACCAACACCATCACAAGTAAACGGGTCGCATAGCCAAGAAGATTGCGAAGACACAGTTATGCAAAGCAGCCCAATGCTACCCAGCAGGTCCTTCCCACAACCTGACAACGAGACGGCCGAGGAAGAAGCTCCACTCATACGCTCGATCATGCTCGTCAAGCAAGAACATTTGGACCAAGCGAAAGCGACGTTCGAGACGATCTCCAGCATACACATTTACAGCCTCGAAGCCAATGGCCTCTCCGACGTCCAAGTCCTGACCGAATGCAATCGCAAAGTCGCAGCGGACTACGCTTCCGAGGATCAGCTGGAGGCATGGAAGCAGTACGGCACGATACAGAATCCGAATGTGAAGCGAAGAAAACGAGGCACAGCTCCACCGCCTCCGCCAGCGCCGATTGCGAAGACTGCAGATGTCAAGGTCAAACCAGCACCACCGACCGCAAAGCCAGAGCAGAAAGTCGACTCCAAGCCATCCTCCGCAAAACCAACACCTGAACCCGAGCAGACAAAGAAGAGTGCCGCGAAGCCAGCACCAGCCAAGCGTCAGAACTCAGACATCTTCAAATCCTTCGCCAAGTCCAAGACGAAGCCGAAAGGTGAAAGCCAGAGCTCCGCAGAAGCTTCGCCCGCACCCGCAGAACCCGAAGATCAGCCCATGGGTGGTTTCTCGGAAGACGAAGCAGACGACAATGCGCTTATGGAAGCGGAGAAGGCTTCCGATGCGCCGGCAGGTAAGTCGAAGAAGGATCGCGCGGCCGAGCTGGAAGCAATGATGGATCAGGAGGACGAGGAGATGGAGGATGCGGCGACCCCTGTGGCTGAGCCTGAAGAACCGGAGAATGCGATCGACAAAGTCTCACCGCCAAAGGAAGAGGAGCCGAAGGAGACTGTGAAAGTCGAGAACGGTCGAAGACGGGGCAGACGGAGGGTCATGAAGAAGGTGACGGCGAAGGATGAGGAAGGCTACTTGGGTGAGTGTAACGACGCTCGACGTTGAGATGCGACCGCGAAGCTAACGAATATCCGCAGTGACGAAAGAAGAAGCGGCTTGGGAGTCGTTCTCGGAGGACGAGCCACCACCGAAGAAAGCCAGGCTACCCTCTGCGCAGACGAGCAGCAAGCCAGCGGCGAAGAAGGGCGGCAAGACGCAAGGAGGTAACATCATGTCGTTCTTCGGCAAGAAGTGATAGTGACTCGCGAGGCTTCCGCAACGAAGCAGTGTACAGAGTTCTCATCTGTTTGGAAGTCGTCGTGTACGAAGACCGGCCATAGCATGTACATTCCACCAGACTCAGCGCATGGTCACGTCAAACACTTCGCACAAATGGAAGGCGCCATGTGAAGTCAAAGTCAGGCGATGATGAACATCGATACCCACATCTATCTACCTTAACTTTTCCTCATGACCACTGCATCGTGAAAGCATAAACACATTCCGGCAAAAGCGAACGGAAGAAGCAGTCAGGTCATTACATTACACAGCTGAGACAATCCCCCCAAGACGCCCGTGGAGGCTGCATCGTTCTTTCCGAACGAACAAGATCGCCGTCAACCACATCCGCCGTCACTGCCTGCCACTTGCTGAAGAAAGAAGAAGAAACGTACCCATAAGCATAAACACAGCTAAGTACAGATAGCCATCTGCATGTTGCTCTGACATAAGATGATGTTGCCAAGCCACGCAGGCCAACACGTGGTTGTCGACATGGTGAGGATGTGTGGTGATGATCGACAGTGAGTGTTGAGGCTGAAGCGTGGTCCAGCATGTGGTAGTGATACAGCAGTGATGCGGTGGCATTTGCATGCAATCGTAACGCTTCATAAGCTCGTAGTGCAATCGTTGATGTCGTTGCAATGTACATCCAGGGTTGGGTAACGACAGTAAGGATGTGTCGGTGCTGCGTTGAGATGTCGAGGTGTTAGCCATCACTCCTGCTCGGAGGCGGCGCCAGAGTCGACCGGGCTGTTGACAGCGTGGACAGTGGCCGGAGAGGTCACCACGGGCTTCGAATCAGTGGCTTCAGCTCCGCCACAGGTGTGGCCTGCGTCGGTGCTGGAGGCGACGTTGACCTGAACCAGAGGTGTCTGCGTGGTGTTGGACGGCAGGCCACCGAGAGGGCTGCGGCCAGGGAGAGCACGCCCGCCGTACTGAGCCCATCGCTGACCCTGGATCGGAACATTGGGAGTGGTGCCAAGGTACTGCTCGAACTCGTTGCCGTTCTGGCTGTCACTGCCACCGTAAGGCAGACGACCTTGACGCCAGGCCTGGGTGGCGAACTCGTACTCGGCGGAGCGGAACTGGCGGGCAGCCTGAGTCTGCTGCTTGAGCGACTTCTGCTCCTGCGTGTCGGCGTAGCGGATCTGGATCTCCAGCTCTTCGCCGTTGGAGTCCTTGATGGTGTGGTTGTTGAAGGTTCTGATGACCTCCTCGCATGCATCACGTGTCTCGAAGCTGTGCAGTGGTCAGCAGGAGCGTAGAGTATCTGGATTGATGAGATCGATGCTCACCGAGCGAAGCCGACACCGCGGCCATGGCCACTCTTCAGCCGGAGGATACGCGACGAGCACACCTTGTGTGGGTTGAACAGCTGAGCGAGATCGTGCTCGTTCATCGTCTTCGGTAGATTCGAGACGTAGAGGTTGGTGTTGAGCTCATCGGAGAAAGCTTTCAGCTTTGAGTAGAACGACTCCTGGTTGGTGTCAGTACATGGTCTAGATGAGTGATGGCGACGGCAGTACTCACCCTGGCGAAGCTGACTTCGTACCCGAGGTAGTGGAAGCCACGGATGCAGTTCTCGGCATCCTCGTAGTTGTGGTATTTGATGAAGCCGAAGCTAGAGAAGAGTCAGTGAGGTCGTGGAGCAGCAGCGACATGGACATACCCTTTGCACATATTGCTGTTGAGGTCGATGATGGACTTCGAGCTCTTGATGTCACCGAAGCGGCTGCCCCAGGCCTCGAGTACCTCATCACTGGTCTCCGGCAGCAGTCCACGGATGTAGACATTGGTCTCGCCTCGCTGATTCTCCAAAGCACGGTCGAGAGGCTTCAGGGGTGAGGATGGAGCTGGAATCGCCGGCGGGATGGCAGGGGTCTGAGACACGATCCTCTTGATCTCAGGAGAGACGTCGCTCTGCTCCAGCTGCTCAACCATTGGCATACCGTATGGACCGATCATCGAAGTCGGTGACGGCGTGCTGTGGGTGAAGACACCGCTTGGGGACCGGTTGATGCCAACACCACCTTGGGCGAAGGTTGGGTACCCGGCATATGATGGCGTCGTTGGCTGGTCGTTCTCATTGGACGAGATCGAGTCACGACGTGGAGTGATCAGAGTCGGCACTTCGCCAGTGGCACCAGTCGTGGGAGTCCAGTTCTGTGACAGTGGACTGTTGTCGTGTGGGTTGTAGCCCTGGAAGCTCATCGGCGGCATATACTGCGGGACATGAGGAGTGTACATGTTGGGTGCCGGGTTGTTGCCAGCCGCACCGTAGTTGTTCGGGAACATGTACTGTCCGGAAGCACCGTACATCGAAGAAGGCATCGACGTAACCGTGAGTCCGCCGTAGTTAGCGGCAGCGGAGGACAACATAGCGTTCTTGGCCTGGGCAGCGAACGACGAGTTCGGCAGCGTCATGCCTTGGAAGCCGTGAGTGAGGGCTGCCATGTCGACCCCAGGGTTGTGGTGCATGCCGTAGCCTTGTCCAGCGTGTCCGCGAGTGCCATACTGGTTGTTGTACATGTTGTTGCCCGTGTTGTATCCGTTGTTGGAGCGTGGGTAGCCGTTGTTCTTCGAATCGGTGATCGACGCCATTGCTGCAACTCCAATATTAACAGAGCCCACTGCAGAATGAGAAGCCATGTATGGCATTGATGGGCCGTGAGGTCGCTGACGGACCATCCTGCTCTTCCACTGCTTGGACAGAGGGTAGGACTGAGGATCTTGCTGCTGGGTGGATAACGATATCATCGGTGCTGTTGGAGGGTGCTGGTGCAGTGGTAATATGGCAAGCAGGATGAGCTCTTACCGACACACTGCTCGTTTGTGTTGAAAGGCGGTACTGAATGGGTCGAGTCGTGGGGTCTGTCGAAGTACGAGTCAGCCATTGGTGATGCATACCTCAAGTGAGGTTGAGATTTTTCCACTTGACGGTGAAGCCGTTCTCGGTAGCACGTGGAAAGCCACGGCAACTCAAGCTGGACGTAAGTGGAATAAATTGCTCACCTGAAGATGTCTCAAGGACGTGTCCTCGTTGGTACCGATGGATGCCGTGAGAGGGAGTGACGGTGAAGTCGACGAGGGAGCAACGGCAGCAGAAAGGAGCGGCGAGAAGTTGATGGGATGCTACCAAAGTGGTTTCGTCAACGACAATGCAAGAGAATGAAGAGTGCAGATGGTGCTGTGGGTTGAGTATGAGCTGGATGGTGAAGAAAAGGAGGACGAAGAAGAAGAGAGAGTCAACAAAGACTGGAAGGCAAGGACTTCGGCAAGGCGCTAGGCTTCGGTGCTTGCCGGTGAGCAGGAGGATGAGGAAGGAGCACCACGTACCGAGGATTCAAGAGCGGCAAAGCCGATGCTTCGTAGTTGCTCTTACTGTTGCTTTGGCGGTAATTCAGGAAGTGGAGGTTGATGATGGAAGGAAGTCGGACTCGAGGTGATGTTTCCGGATGGAGCTCGCGCGATTGGGCTCCTGAGCTGGTGATCAGGCGGGACGACGGCGAGGCAACAAGGCGGCGATCTGGGTTTGTAGTCTCATTGGCAGTCTGATATGGAGAGTCGAGGTGAGATAGCAATGTCTTGTGAAGAATACCGAACACAACGCGCTTTCAACACAAAGACAAGACTGTATCGGGGAGGAGCAAGCTCGCGCAGCATCGAGGGCAGGCCCGTCCTTTTGTTGTCATCTGCAGAGCCGGTGACACGCAGGGGGCGCAATTGTTCGAATGCACTGCAAGCCACTCTCTCTTTGTTCCAAAGACTGCCCCGCTGTCTAATGCCGGCTGCGAACCGCAGATGGGTACTACACGACCGCACTGACGGTGTAGCATGAAGCAGCTAGGTCGCACAGGCTTCCACTCCACCTCCACTGCCGGTACCGCACCGTTGCAGACTCATGGCAGAATGCATTCAAACGCGACTGACCATGCGAAAGACCTTACCATCATGCTCGTTTTTACTTTTTGTCTGCGATGTATCACATGCCAAGGCCTGGTTAGGAAGAGATGAAGTCAGCTCCTGCCTTTCCAATTTCTGGGGAGAGCACAACAAAGGCAAGCGCGACCTGAACTAACCGGTGTACCCGCACAACTGCATCTACATATGTGGGGGAGGATGTCATGCTCAACGGCTGCGTTTAACAGTCCACCAAATTGATCGTGCAAAATATCAGAGAGAGTTGTGGCGCTCCTGTACCTGCATCCGGTTGCGCCATCTTACAGGCTTCAACCCGGGACTTGGAATATCGAGGAGGGCACCCGAACTCGTACTTCTTCAACACCTGCTCACAATCTGGACTCAATCATTCATTCGGAATTTCCAGTACATCTCCCGGCTACCGGATTCCTACCTACCTCACCTCGAGCGCGCGACTATCGTCCGCAGTCCTCGAAGGCAGTCTCTCGGAGAGCAATCAATTCCTTCGAACCCATCACATCTGCTCGTTCCCTTGAAGTGCTCGTCTCATCCAAAGGATGGTCCATCTGTCTGCGTTGGCAGTACCCAAGTCTAGAACTGCAAGGAGCCGTGGAAGACCGGCAGCGCTGCGGTGCGACAGAAGCCTGCGAGGGGCTTCCTTGGGCATTTCTAGACGCCTCTCGTTTTCAGACATTGGCGTAGATGCACTCCTCGATTCGCTCAAACAGCTTCACAAGGCAGGTTCTTATCATTATTCTTTAGACCCCAACTCAAGTTCTGTTCTCTTATTTTACTCCCACTCCAACTTCCCATTACTATTCTTCATCCCATCACAAACCATCAATCTATCAACCCAAACCCGGTACCTGGAACCCGCCGGCTCCCAACCTCCGAAGTGGGCAACGTCCAGGGTCCGCATTAGCACCGTAGGACGTGTCGTCTCCCCATGCGCAAGCGTCAGGCACAACAGGCGATCAAATGACACTCGCAAGTACAGGGTACGGTGGAGTACTGTATTTTTGCAAACGGAGCGCGGGTACTTGCATGCGATGCGCGTGTGCAACCTCGAGCGCGGGGACTTGCATGCGATGCGCGTGTGCAATCTCGAAGATGCTCGGGGGTGAGCCTGAGAGTGGGGAGAGGAGAGGACTGGAGAGGTCACAAAAAACGCGTTTGATTGTCAGCGTCCCGCACGGGGCTGGGGCTGTCACGTGCGCTCAAATCACTCGGATCACACAACTGACACGATGTTGAAGTCGCCAATGATGATTTTCGCGGTATGATTGTGGTATGTGATATTTTGTCCTCACCTATACACAAGCATGCTACCATATCGACGCCAACCACCAAAAGAAAACAAAATATCTACCCCAACATATCTAAACACCTACGCTCCGATGCGTCGCCCAAAAACCCACATATCATCACCCTTCTACGACCACACATCCTCCTGATACTGATTCGCCGCCCTCATCCCCTTCACAATCTCCTCTCCCTTCTGCTTGCTCACACCCCTCTTCTCCGAGATAATCGTGCTCACCACATCATTGACCTCACGCGCCATGTTCGCCGCGTCGCCGCAGACGTACAAGTACGCCTTCTGCTCGAGCAGCTTGTTGATCTCGTCCGCGCGCTCCTTCAGCCGGTGCTGAACGTAGACTTTGTTGGCGCCGTCGCGGGAGAAGGCGGTGACGAGCTCGAAGGCGTCGCCGAGTTCGGAGCCCCATTGCTGTTGTGATTGTTAGTACTTGTGTGAGCAAAGTGCATTGGGATGGGATTTGCTTACCTCCCACTGTTCGCGGTAGATGAAATCCTCTTTTTCTTTCCGGCAGCCGAAAAACAGAAGTGTCTTGCCCACAGTCTCGCCCTTCTTCAACTGCTCCGCGCGTTCTTGCACGAAACCTCTGAAGGGAGCCACACCAGTTCCTGGACCCACCATGATAATAGGCTTTGCAGGGTCTGAAGGTAGCTTGAAGTTCGAGTGTCGGACGTGTACGGGGACATGGATACCATCGTACTTGTTGCGTGGGCCAGTCAGAGCATACTCCAAACCATGTGGATCTGGCTTCTCCGCGCCGTGCTGCTTTTCCTTCAAGGCGAGCAGGTAGTTGGTCGTGACGCCTTTGACAACGTGAGATGGGTTACCCTCGGACCTGTCCGAAGTCACTACCGCCGTAATGGAGATCTTCTTCTTCTGCGCGAGTGAGGATGACGAGATGGAGTAGTAGCGGGGTTGCAGCTTGTGAATGCCTTCGATGAAGAAGGAGAATGGGATATTGTCCCACTTTTGGCCGAAAGATTCGAGGAATTGTGCGATGTTGACGCGCTTGCTGGCGACTTTCTCGGCGAAGATATCCTTGTCCTTGCCGATCGTGGACATCTCGTTCTTGATCTCTTCGTTTGGAGCGAATTGTGCCAAAGAGTCGACCATCTGGCGTGAAACGGGTGCGCAGATCTCCATGTGGTACCGGATTGCAGCTTCGTATGTGGTAGGCGATGGGAAGGGTACCTTGGCGGTCGCGTCGAGGCCCTTGACGGTGATGACGGTGCCACGCTTATCTTGCATGTTGAGGACGTCGAGGAATCTGTCGACTTCTCGGCCTGCATTTGTGGGCCAGACAGCGATGTGGTCTCCGGTGGTGTACGACAGGTTCGATTCCGAAATATCGACTTCCAGGTGTAAGCAATTCCGTTCGGCATCTTTGAAGATTTCTGTGGACTCTGATATAGGCGCGATGTATGGATTGTGTGCGTTGTAAGGTCCTTTCGATGCGCCCTCAAGGTGGTTCTTGTTGGGCTCGCCAAGGTAGACGGTGTTGTCCTCTGCACTCAGATCAGGCTTCTCAGTAACCTCGAAGACTGGCTCGTATACCGCTTCACGCTCCTCCAGATTCATGGTGTCCGCGAGAGCAATCCACATCGGCTCCTTCCAGGCGAGAAAGTCCTCCTCCATTGTCCCAGCGCCGTCATCACCCTCACCGGCCTCTCCAATGCGCTTCGCACCAAGACGATCGAGGTATTTGCTGACGTTCCGGACCATGGAGTTGTAGTGTTCGTAGGTATTATTTCCAAGTCCAAATGCAACATACTTGAGACTCCCGAGAGGCTCGCCATCCGGACCACCCTTCTCGCTGAACGACACATCTTCGCCTCCCATGAATTCGTAGAACTCCACTGCATTATCCGTAGGCTCACCCTCACCGTAGGTAGCCAGGACGAATACAGCCAGGCAATCCTCCGGCCACTGGTCGAGGTTCTCATAATCATAGTCTTCCAGATCCGCGGTCATTGTCTTCAGTCCGAATCTCGATGATCCTTCCTTGGCCAACCGTGATGCATAGTCCTCAGCTGTCCCTGTCTGAGAGCCATAGAAGACAACGCAGTTCTTTCCGGTCTCTTGCAACTTCTCCAGGATATTCCTGCTCTTTCCGGCCTTTGCTGCGCTGCCGTTCGCAAGCGATGTGGCGTACGGGTCTTTCTGTACCGCCCAGTATGTGCCCTTTGTGAAGTATGCTACCGTGCCCAGTAGTAATGCTACCAGCACGATTATATCGAGGGTGTCGAGTTGCGCCATGTTGCCAGGCTCGCGTGGGCAGTTGTAGTAAGATGTTGAATTGGCTGTATAGATTCTGTCCCCCACTCTTGTCAATCAAGATCGTACGTTCGCAATCAGTCTAATTCGAGTGTGTCTTCTCACGACAAACAACGATATAGACACTTCAATGACGGAACCAAAAGATCGGATGTTGCAGATTGCTCGGGAACGTTATTTCGATGATGTCGTCTTGTGGCGTGGGGCGGAGAAGGGTGGTCTCGATTTCAGCTGCCGCTTCAAGCTCAACACAAGAACGAGGAGTACACGTGGAGTAAGACAGTTAAAGTCGATGACTACACCACCTCGACCGCCAACACGTATAAGAATAGAGCGCTGAATGACGGGAAGCCGAGCCGACAAGCTGACACGCCGCCAGATCCTCAAAATTCGTTGATGATCCTGATTCCCGCAGCGGCGATTGGCTTTCATTGTCTCGTTTCGTCTTCACATGCGCGCGCGGAATTGGCACCGTCCGAACGACTTCCGTAACCACAACCGAGAGCGGTACCGGGTACCTCGATACAGCAGCGGAATCTGGTTACCGGAATCGTCCCATCCGAAACGACTCTGCCTTCGGTGACTCCCAAGTGAATATCAGTACAACACAGCGTCCAAGCGGAGATTCTATTGCTTCTTAAACGTCCTTCGCGTTCGCACAGTGGTATCTAGGCCCTAGATCAGCCTGAGCAGCTCCATCTCCATGGTCAGGCTGAGAAGGACACGAACGCCTCGTACGATCATGCTCAAATGTCCCCACCCCTGCCCAAGAGATCAACGTTGAGGCGAACAGGGAGTGGAAGCTAAGTGGAATAAACTGCTGTAGTTCTCTGCATGGAAGGCAGCATTGTTGCTATCATCTCTACATTTGCCAGCCCTTCCAATTCTACAACTGCTTGCCCTCTACAATCTGTCTCTGTCTCTCCGAACTGGGCACCTTACTCAAGGGCATCCCATCTTGCGTCACCCCACGCATGCTTCTGCTTCCATTATCGATCGTTAAAGAAGCTCCAGTCGCCAATCTGCTCATCAACGAACTGATCAATGTCCAGTCCCTTCATCTCGGCCTCCTCGCTGACCCGCAGATGCATGCCTGGGATATACTTGAGGATGAGCAGCAAGATGCAGCTTACGACAAAACTGTACGAGCTGATGGAGGCAATATCAGCAAGCTGTCTGGCTACCTGCACGCCGACGCCATTCCAGGCGCCTGGAGCGAGAGTTGAGCCGTCGAGGGCAGAGATTGCAGAGTCCGCAAAGATACCGGTGAGAAAGGAGCCGACGATGCCACCGATACCGTGAAGCTTGAAGACGTAGAGGCCCTCGTCAATGCGGATCCAGTCGTTGAGGTCTTGAAGCGATGCGCACACGACAGCTGTGAGGAAGCCGATGAGCGCGGCAGGCCTGGGAAAAAGTCAGCGAAGTACTCTTATTGATCTTTGATCCGAGGGTACCCACCAGCAAGAAACGTAACCAGCCGCGGGGGTGATGCCAACAAGACCAGCGATCACTCCTTCACACATGCCAACCACGCTGAAGCGGCCTTTGGTGCGGATGTAGTCCACAAGCACCCAGCCGATGGCTCCGCAGCTCGCAGCAGCGTTGGTATTGAAGGCAGCGTACATGCCACGGACCTATTGCATCGTTAGCCGACGTTCAACCCTTCCTTACTTATGATACTGACCGAAGCATTCAGCGTCGAGCCACCATTGAATCCGAACCATCCGAACCAAATGAGCACAGTGCCGAGAAATACCAGCTGGAAGGGCAAACGGGTCAGCGTATGTCTTAGACAAGGTAAGAATTTGCCCAGTAATATCGTACCGTCGTATTATGCGGCTTGCCATGCCCTTGCTCCACCTCGGTCTTCCTCTTCCCAAGCACAAGCGCATACGCCAATGCAGAGCAACCGCTCGCAATATGTACCGGCCCAGCCCCAGCATAGTCGCGCGATGGCAAGTTATACAGCCAGCCATTGGCATTCCACGTCCAGCAAGCAACCGGACAATACACAATCGTGGTCCACAAGAACGCGAAGACGAGCGACGGGATAATCCGACCACGCTCAAACGAGCCACCAATCAAGATCTGCACAGTAACAAACGCGAACATGAGCTGATACAAACAAAACACAGTCTCCGGTATTAAAACCGAGCCCGGACTCGGCGCAGCCTGGACTTTCATCATGCCGAAGTTCGCCAGGGTGCCGATGAATGGACTCGCATCGCGAGCGTAGGCCAGCGAGTAGCCCCAGAACATCCATTGGAAGGTTACGACTGACGTTACCATGAAGCTCTGGAACAGCAGGCTCAGACTGCTCTTGCGCCGCGCGAGGCCGCCGTATAAGAGGCCGATGCCGGGGATGATGAGCCAGACGATGAAGGCGCAGAGGATCAGGTAGACGTAGTGGAATCCGAGACCGGCGTATTGGGCGTTGACATCGTCGGTTGCTCCGCGGCTGTCGCCGCCCTGAGAGGAGTGTTTGCAGTCTATTGAGTTGTTGTGAGGTATGGGAAGATCGTACCCATGGCTCATTGGGATCGTACTCTGGAAGTTCGGAAGCCATGACTTTAGATCCTCTGCGCAAGACGAAGAGCGGAGAGGGAATTGTACGAGAAGAAAGCGAAGCTTCAACCAACCTCTCAGGCTCGTGGGCGCATCGCTGCCCTCATATCAAATTCGCCAACACTCGACGCGCAAGCGATGCTGAGCTATTCCTCCTAATCCGAACCGCTGGTATCACGCTTCAGAGGCACTCCATAGACCTTCAAAAGCTTCGCCAGATAACAACTATTCATCGGAAGTACGGCATCATGATCATTGGTCTTAAGGCTGGAACTCCACTGCCACGAGTCCGCGAGGCGTGTGCCCAGTACTTGGCCTCGATGCAATACAAAGGCAGAGGAGGAGTAGAAGCGAGGTCAGGGAATCAAGTGTGGTCACTGGAGGCAAGGCAGAGATAAGGAAGGCCAATTGAGGAATGGTCGGATATGGCCTTTCTTGGGGACACGTGATGCTGCTCGGGAGGACTCGGGATTGATACAGCATTCATTTTTACGTTTTGCGGTTGTTCACACAACCAGGAAGAGGAAGAGAAAAGATGACAGTGAAGCATTTTGAACATCTGTTGGTATTGAGAACACGATAGTGACGACTGCTTCGAGCCATCACTCAAGTTACATATACTCCCGTAGAGCAATCGATTCTGTGAACGCATACTGTGTTGGAACACTCCCTTGCGTCCGTCTTCCTTCGCGTTCCAAATAAAAGCGGATGTGCTTCGGTCTGTGAACGCCTTAGCCGCCTAGTCGACACCTGCGAATAGTCGGCTTCAGTCGCCTGGACATTGACAACCTGAAGTAGAGATGTTTCATCCTGCGAACATCTCACTCTCCCGGGGTGAGATTTGGTTCATCCGCGCCTAGTCGCCTACCATTGGACGGGTTGTGCTTGCTGCACGTGAGCGCCGTTGCGAGGTGGGCCATTCCTTGGTCCCTTGTTCCACGTCGACGACTTCTTGCGCGAATCGTTCGCCGGAGCCGGTGTCGCAGCTGGAGCACCTTGACTCGGCGTGGCCTCAGTCTTTACGCCATTCTGCTGAGCGCTGGATGTTGCAGGTGCGTGAGCGTGAGCGGTGGTATTCCCAGCCTTGTGGTTGTTGAATCTGCCAGACGGTCTGCGATCGTTGTTCTTCACGCCGCCGTAGCCCTTGCCCGGACGGTTGTGATGAACAAGATGGCTGCGAATGTTCAGCTGAGGTAGCCCAACGTAGATCCCGCCTTGGCTCCTGTGATGAACGCTCAGGAGATCGAATGGCCGCACGGAATGCGCGTCGACGTTGAGTCCTGGTATCGAGCCAGTGACCATGCGCGGTGCATCGCGATGGTAGAGGGCTTGATTGTAGTATGCGTTGCGCGGCACTTTGACCGCCGGCTTGGATCCGAAGCTGAGCTCCTCTGTGAACATCTGCTCCATCGTGGGCTTAGACACCACATCGTCGCTGTCATCGATCGTGAAGCCTTCTGGGCTCGTCATCCTCTTCGCCTGTGGCAGTGAAACCATAGCTCCAGTAGCAGCCGGCATCTCGTCCATCACCGTTCTGCTAGAAGCGGCGACAGCAAGTGCAGGGCTCTGCATCTTCGGTGGCGTCTTGGGTGGCGATGGTGGGACTTCAGTGTGGATGGCTGTGCGGTGGAACAGGACATTGAAGCGTTCCTGCCAAGCTTGCTGAGCGACGATCGGTCTCGAGCTGCCGGGTGCTCCCAAGTTGGAGATGGGGCGCATAGGCATCATAAGACTCTGTTGTGGAGGCGCACCATTGAGCTCTGTAGCGTGCACCGGCGCCGGCGGCAACCTAACCTTTGGCTTGCCTGGTGGCAGCCTGACCATCGGATGAGCCGTGTCGCCGTTGTTAACCGGATGCGACAAGCTGTCTGGTGGTGGAGGTGACGAATCCATGGAAAATGGCGTAGACGAGAAGCCGGTGTCCTGATTTCTCAGTCCCTGGGCAGCTGCATACTGAGACTGCTGCGTGCTTGGAGGCCCGATCGGTGGCTGCTGAGCAGGAGTGCCGCCATGAGCGGCGTTGAGGGAGCCGTCTGGAAGTCGCACCTTGTTCTCTCCGGCCTTCATCCATGGATCTTGATGCGCCGGCGAAGCAGCTGAGCCGGGGCCCGTTGGCTGAGTCTGGGCGGCTGGTGGTGCTGGACTGAGAGTCTCAACTGTCCTAGAACCCGTCCTGTCATGGATCGTGTACTCAGTCTCCTCATACTTGCGAGGAGCACCCAGCTTCTGATTGGTCGAAGTCTTCTTGAACGTTTCCTTGATCGTGTTGTCCGCTGGTGCGCTGGGTGCCTGAGTCTGTCTGGGTTTGCCAGCGGCTTCTGCATCTGAGCGATATTGCTGTGGCAGATTCTCTGCAGCTCTGGTCCATGCCTTCAACTTCTCGTCCTGCTGAACGGGGGGCTGCGCCTGCGCACGTGATGGTGGACCGATTGGACCTGGTGGGTGAGGTTGGCGCACATGTCCAGGAACGGGAGATGCGCCGTTGGTCCGGACTTGGTGCGCGAACGCATCAGGGCGAGGCTCGAAGCCGGGAGGAGCAAAGCCGCGGTGCGACTCGGCGAGGGCTTGCTGTTGCATGCTTGGTGACCTCGAATCTTGTCCATGTGATTGTGGTGAGATTCTGTTTGAAGTTGACGGTCGCGTCATCCCTGGTGGCGGTGGAAGCGCTGAAGTCTGTTGCATTGGCGCGAACATGCTCGAGTTTTCAAATGTTCCGTTTCCGATGCCAGACGTACCCCAAACGTTACCGTGCGACGCAGTTGTCGGCCACGGCGAAAATGTATCGTTATTTGGCATGGGCGAGCGGCCGAACTGTTGCTGCTTGCGATCACCTGGTGAAGAGTATGAAGATGCTGGCTGTCCGTACGGTGAAGGTTGCGCTTGGAATGGTCCACGCGCGTTGATTCTTGGAGACAGATGAGCCCGTGGAGGCTGGCGCTGCTGATCGCTGGACGATGTTGGCCGTTCTGGCAGGTTTGTGAAGTGAGGTTTCGGGGGTAGCGGCGATGGCAGACTGTCTTCGGAATTGGTTTGCCTTGGTTGAGGCGCTGCAGGCGGCGCTGGAACCGATTGAGCTTCGAGTGCTGGCGCGGTGGTTGGTGCCACTTCAGCAGGCTGTGAAGGTTGAGTTTGCGTGTCTGCAGGTTTCAAAGTCGGAGCAGTGACTTCAGATGGTTTCTCGGTGGCTGGGGTCGGGGTCGTAGCGGGCGGAGTGGCCGCGGCTTCGGCTTCACGCTCTGCTCGAGATTTGCCCGCGCCTTCGAGTTGCGCGAGGCGTGCCTTCAGCCTTTCCTGCTTCTCCGTCTCCATGCGCTGCTCTTCCTCGTCACGACGCTTCTTTGCGAGTTCGCCCCTTTCACGCTTTTCGCGCATCACTCTCTCTTGCACCTTCACTGGGTCCTCCGCCTCCGGGACTGGTGGGCCTGCTTCCGGTCGCGCTGGCATTTGCTGCTGCCACGCTGACTGCTGTGAGAACGCTGGCTGTGCAGGCTCAGTCCTTGCCATCTGTGGAGATGCGCGTATGTCATGGCCGGCTACGATACTACCGCATCGCTCCGGGGCTGACGACATGTCGGAGCCCTTGGATGTTGACACACGCCTAATCTGAGGTCCGCTTCCCTGGCTGATACTTGAGCCGCGCCTGCGGGCATATGAGCCGTCCATTTGGTTTGCTGTACGAGTCTGAAAAGCTGCTGAAGGCTCAGCAGGTGAAGTCACGGATTGCGAAGAGCGCTGCAAAAGTGCTGGTTTGCGCATGGACGTATCCGGTCTGATGGATGATCGACGTCCATCTGTTGAGACGGCCTCGTAACCTCCACTGACCGAGTTGAAGAGCTCTCTCTTCCCGCCTTCGCCTTCTCGCCAGGATCGATCGAAAGTGTCTGCAGCAATCTCCCTCGTCGGTTGTTGTTGCAGTGGTAATTCGTATGCGCGAGCGTCCTGTGTAGCAAGTCGAAGCGGCTGTTGGTGTAGCTGCTGTAGTTGCTGCACCGGTGGATTGATAGGTGAGACCTTCTCGACCGGCGGGAGCGCCGCCCATGGTGACCTCGATGGAGGAGCCGGGCTCCCAGCCTTTGATGGTTCTCCGATCGGCGTGGTAGATGTTGCGCAAGTCTGCTTCGCCTGAGCTGCAGCGGTGCTTAGACCAGGCTTCAGAATCGTCTTCGTGGGGCCCAGTTCGGTGGTGCGCTTTACCGCAAGGGTGGGTCGAGGGCCTTCTGCAGGCTTCTGTGGTTGTGGGCTACTAGGCGTTTGTTGAGCCAGTGAAGATGCTTCTTCCTGCGTCGTAAGTGTCGACTTTGTGCCATCCATCCACACCACAGTATCCGGTGCCCAATCATCCTCGTCATCATCGATGTCTGCCCACTTCGCCTCTTTGCCCTCACCATCGCCTTGTAGTCGCGTAGCCAGGTGAATGCCGTACTGCTGTTTCAGCTCTTCATCTGTGAACTGCTTTGGTGGTGGAGGTGCGACAGCTGTGGTCATGTTAGTACGACGGATGGTCAAGCGACAGGCGATGAGACTTACGCCGATTCTTATTCCAGACCTTGTTCGCGTCCGGTCCGGCAGCGGCGTCTGAGCCAAGGCGAGCCTTTGGCATGACAGAGGCGCCAGTCTTTGCGATCAGACGAGGTCTGGCCGTCAGTACTGCAGGTGGCGTGCCGGCAGGTGTTGGCTTGTCGCCCACTTTCGCCGTCGGTGGAACGGCTGTTGACTTCGCTAGGTAGCTCTTGGAAATATTGACCTTGCTGAACGTGGCTGGCTTCTTGACCGAGTTTGTGCGCGTGTGGTGCCTCTCATCGTCTTTCTTCGCTTCCGTGCCGTCGCCTCTGCTGCCTTCGTTGTCTGATGTGACACTGACATCCACCGAGCCATCGCCCGCACTTCCATGATCGACTACTCCATCTCGGAGACCCTCAGGGCCACTGTCGCCATTCACAACGACATCACCAGCTATCGGAGTATCCTGTGCTGTGTTTGACGAATCGGTGCTCTCAGAATCAACCGCACGCGTAACCTCACCAGCGCTTGGTTCAGGTACTGCATCAACGGCATCCGCTCTCTCGAGTGTGCTTGAAGCGGTTCCGTTGCTGTCCGAAACATGCTCGTCGGTACTCTGGGTCGTCTGCGGCTCGCTGGGCTTCGTCTGGGGGAGTGCTGATTCGGTTGCGCTGTGCTCGTCGATAGGCGCCGAAGCGCTAATCGACTGGGTGTTGTCTACCACATGGTGGCTTGTCTCGGCCATAACAGTTTCCGAATCTGTGGTTGCGGCGATGTTCGTGTTAGTATAGGTCAAGGTGTCATCGAAGAGAACGCGCTCGCGGGCTGTACCTTATGTTTGCGTCAGGCTAGCGCGGTCGCGAGGGTGATGTCGTGTCCTCTGGCTGTGATGCAGCTCAGGGTGGAAGATGATGTGCGATTTGCGCGTGGAGAGGGGGATTTGTGACTGCCTTAAAGGAGGCTGTTCGTGAAGTCGTGAGGTGGTCTTCGCTTGTCGGCCGTCGGCAAAGAGCACCGACCCTCTTCGAGTACCCACGTGACTCACATAGTGACAACCATAGAAGTCGTCTCCATACTAGAAAAACATTTACAAACCCCGAGATACTTAATCAGAGTATTATGTTAGTACGTCTTTCAAGGAGAGCATCGCAAAGTTCGCCTTGTTGGTTTCGTAGAGTCGGCCCTTTACTGCTGGCCGCTCAAACTGAAGGCACATCCTCACCAACACAAGAGCTTTCTACAGGATCTCGAACTGTGGTGTAACAGATAGTTTATTCGTGTTATGTACAGCTGCCTTTCTGCCTCGCCCTCCCATTCACATTCCTCCCCTTAGTGCGCGTTGTTCTTGTGGTGACCTGGTCACAGATTAGTGTACTGCCTCCGGTCATTCGTACTGTATGCTACTCACGCAGATGGAAGTAGTAGTTCTGAACGTAACCAATGAGCATTATCCCGCCAATGAGGTGGACCAGCGCTGTAGTATCGTCAGCCATTGTGTCCAAACTCGGAGAGCTGGGGCGCGGACGTACGCATCGCGGATGGGTTCTTCCCCATGTATCTGAACTGGTACCATTGCAGGAAACCACTTGGCTTCGGATCTGGTGCTTTCCCGCGAGGCAATTTTTCGTAGAATGAGACAACTCTTTGCATGCGCGCGGCGTCTGCTGCTCCACCTATGGCCTGGAGCAGTAATCGTTAGCATTCATGTCTCTCTCTTCGTCTTTCACTGCCTGTACGAGAGGCCGCAGCCGTGTCCGCGGCTGCGTCGCGCGTATGAAGGAGTTCTCGGGAATCCAGTGGCTTCAGGAGGATGCATATGGGAGGTGTTGATGGTGTTGGGAGGCTTCGGGGGAATGTCGCGCATGAGGTGTCGTCGGGAACCCGGCTTCAGGAGGACGCATTCTGGGGGTGTCCACGGTATGCGGTGGGTTCAGGATCACTCACATTTGGGCTCGCGACCTTCGGAGGTACGAGTGAGGAGACCATGGTTGCTGTTCGTGTGTTGTGGGGTGGTGATGGTCGTGGAGGTGGTGTGGTAGGTACGGAGGTAGGTTTGAAGTTGAAGCTCGCTAGTGCCGATGGCCGCCGCATCTCCAACCTCAGCGCTCAGATACAACCCATAGAACTACACGATCGGCCACAATGGCTTCAATACAAAAGGCTGCGGCCTATACCTTACGGACTGCAGCTCGACCAACGTTATCAACAAGATTACCAGCCTTGACCCGTCACCAAACCGCACCAGCCAAAGTCCCAGAGCCGGTCATACCACTGACGGGCATCATAGCCACAAGCACAACCAACCTGCCGACACCCAGTGCGAACATCATACGAGACAACCCGGATTACAATGTAGCAGTCGACTACCGGACGTCGTGAGTGGCATCGCTCTTGGGGCAAGAGATATAGACTAATCAAAACAGCAACTTCTCCCCCATCCCCACCCGCGTAATGGACGGCAGCGAGCCCGGCGAAACCACACCCGCAGCAGTCCTCTCCGGCGCCCCCGTAGAACTCCAAGCCCGCACAGTCCGGTATGCCTAATTCCTCCCCCCATCAACCTTCCCCCCCCCCCATCTAATTCATTCCAGAATCTACCGTCCGGCAAAACCCGCCACCCAATCCGGCGACTGGCAGCACCAGCACTGGCGCATGGACTGGGACGTGCTCTCCAAAGGGCACCGCTGGGAGAACCCGCTCATGGGCTGGCAGTCGAGCGCGGACTTCATGCAGGGCACCCACCTCACTTTCAAGAGCAAGGAGGATGCGATTTTGTTCGCGAGTAAGCAGGGGTACGAGTACTTTGTGCAGGAGCCGAATGAGAGGCGGGTGATACCCAAGGCGTATGCGAATCAGTTTGTGCATATCCCGGGGAAGATGAAGCAGGTGCGGACGAAGTAGGGGAGGGTAGGGGGGTTGTATATATTGGGCTATGAATGCGAATGAATGGTTACAGAACTACTTGTGGCTTCTTGTGGCCCTTTGATATGTTCGTGGCTGCGAGAGCTCGTCAATATTGGCATGGCTAAGGGTGAACTTAAACATCAAACAAGTGGAAAGCAGCGATATGTTCGCCGAAGATGAATTTATCTTTTTAGAGATGATACTGGACTATGCAGCGAGCTTTTAAACCCGAACAACGTAGGCCTGCTTGGCTCGAACCCTCATTTGACGCTCTTCCAACTTCCATGGCGTGGACGACGAGGTTCTCCGAGACAGCATCAACCATCATGCAGCGCCTTGAAACACTGTCGAACTCAACGATAGCTTGGAGACAGCTGCGAACCCTCCTGTCCATCACTCTAGGTACACCAAACTCAACCACCAGAATAAGAACTCAACGCATGAGTCGACCATCACGTGCAAGCAGTCTACTCTTTGAGATATCGACCACGTAGGCTGAGGAGGTGGCTGCCAGGGCCATGTGTTTTATGAACTGGAAGACTGTGTCTCCCGGTCGTCCCTGGGAGACTCGTAGCAAGACAAAGCTCAATGTTGCAACGCAGAGCAAGTGTTTCGCGGGAGACGATACTGACGGAGGGAGCGAGCGCGAAGGGGGACTCTTATGTTGCCTCTCAGTCACTCTCGTTGCAGACTTGCCCAGGTTCTACTTACTGTCTATATACATAACACGCCGACGGATCTCAGATATATAAAGTAGGTAAGGTTCAAATTGCTCGGGAGTTGTAGAAGTGACTTTGCTTGACTCGTAATGGCAGTGCCATCGACTCCATCATCTAGAGCTCGAATGTACCCTTGACTCCCCCCAACTGCGTCTGGCACTCCCCCGAACATGTCTCGCGAGGATGGCCTAGACGGAGCCACCAACAACGTCAACGCATGCCCACAGCGAACGCAATGCATGAGTTGTTCCCGGATCCTGGTTCATCTCGTAGCATTGTCCGACGTTCATCTCGGTGTGGTTGACGTCAGCGTCGGCGCAACGTTGGCCAAACGTTTCTTCGCCAGCACAGGCGTGTGCAGTGAAGCCTGTTATGGCCTGTCTTTCACCACCAGGGTAGTCGAAGCGGAAAGAGAAGAAACCAAAGTCGTCGAAGGTGGCACAGCTATTATCATAGATCTGCTCACGGCATCAGCTCGTTGTCCAGAGGGTGTCGAGGGAGGAGGGCATCCTACGTTACGCTCGGTATATTCGCCCGTGCACCTGGAATCTCTGTAGACTGTGACGACGAAGGCTTGAGAGCTGGCCGCCAGTGCGAGAAGCTGTATATTATGTGTCAGTCATCCCCCACCTACATGTATGTCGTTGTCGCTGTAGTCCTGTGAGAGTTCCCCCGATTTTGATTACTTGCGTGCATGCACTGAAGTGGGCAGGAGCCTCTTGTAATCGCGCTTGCCGCCCATGGCAACCACGATCTATAGATTTTATTCAACTTCATGTCCACCTCATGTCTATTTTTCACTTTGACAATCAAACAACTGCACATTACAGACTTCACATCTATCTGGCTTAAGGGAATGCCGATTTCTCTTTGCCATATCGTCAGTCCACCGACGTCAACAGTGTGCCCTTCAGCCTCCATTGCATGATTGATTATTTTTCTTCCAAGTCTACAAATTTTGACACCACGACGAGAGCTTTGATAATCACTATAGATCGAGCAAGCGCTGTACACACATTACCAAGTGTGTCGGTGGCTCTGCTGGTACTTGCCGGCCAGCGTCTTCAAAGATTCTCATCAATCGGTAGGCGTCTACAGCCGATTGACAGCCGGAAATTCTCCACGAATAGCGAACTGGACCCAGATACCTGGCCACGCCGAATGCTGTTGGGACGGTCGCCAATCGTTCCACTGCGGTCCTGTCACTCGTGGTCTTGTCTGGCGGTTATATGGGGCCTGTCACGAAAGCAAAGTGCCGAGTAGGGCTGAATTGTAAGACCAAAAATCAATATCATTGGCTTAAGGATTGAGCGTTGTGGAGACTTTGCGCCAGCCAAACGCTAGCAGTGACAAGAATCTTTCGGGCTTAGAGTCCGTGTGCGGGCTAGGAACCGCGTCGGAGGACCTTCAAGGGTCTTCGAAACATCGGTCCTGACCTACCCTCATGCCACACATTTATTACGGCGGAGCAACACTGGTAGGGAAGACAGGACGTGCGTGTGCGATGCAGCAGGTGGATCAAATCAACGATGAGTATGTCGTAATCTCCCCATTCCGAAATTGTTTCGTGGAGCCTGCATGAGCTTCCCTGGCCATGTGGCCTCGTGTGGGCTTGAGAACCTCATGCTGACCAGAGTAACACGATGGACAGCCGCCCCTCTACCGTCTGATGGCCGAATACTGGTATCTCCGACTCTCCACTTCACGACTTCGAGTCCTTCGCCAGAGCCGCAGCTCGTCGCACCAACGTCGACGTCGTACCACGCACGCGAGTCTTCCTCCACTAGAGGCAGAACGCTCAGTGCTGCCAGCCCGCAGAATGCCTCTCCCAGGACGATCACGTCTGCGAAGCAGAGTATCGATATTGAGCGCAAACCCTCCGTCACGTATGGGCACCACCGAAATACATCCGTCGTGAATGGGGCGGTGCAGCATTCGAGGAATCCCAGCCTGCTATCAACTACGAATGTAAGCCCTCTGAGCCCGCAGAAGGCTATGGCAAAGTCTGCGGGACCCGATGGCCCGACACATGGCCCGACACATGGCTCGGTGGCCAGCTTAAAGAAGAGCCCTTCGATGTCTACTCTACACAGCAGTAAAGTCAACGGGTCGACCTTGAGCGTACATGGCAATCTCGAAAGAGCCGAATCGCAGCGCAGAGTGGAGAGGATGCACAGCCAGAGGGTCAGGAGAGATGGAGAGCACCAACGATCACACTCAAGAATGCAAACCCTTCCAGGCTCGGAATCGCAAACCGTCGGAGAACTTGCGTTGCATCATATGTTCACTTCTTTCATCGCCGAAGCCGACGAACGCATCGAAAGATGTCTACCGAAACCTGGAAGGAACGATCCTCGAATTGAGTCTATAGTCGGCCCTGGGGCTGACCTTGCATTGGACCAACTACTTGCGTCTCTTGGCCATGTCAGCCGCCGTGATCCGAGCACATTGATCTCCTCCGTGGTCGCGTGGCGGAAGGGGAAAGGAGAGATAGTACACCAGAAGCTGGCTGAGGCACACGCTCTGCGTGAGACACACACCCTCACGCAACGACCGGTCAATGCCACCATGACGGTTCCAATATCTCCGCCCTTAGCACAGGACATTGCAATGCTAGAGCACAACGCCGCCATCGCAGAGTGCAGGTCTTTGACATCCATCTACATTCTCTGCCGAGTGTTGATCGCGGTCCTCGAGCAGACGACTCTGAAGGAACTCGACCGACGTGAAAACACAGCAGTCCGCCTGGAGGAAGTCATCTATGGCCAGCTCCAAGTCGCCGACCCAGAGCAGCACTTACAGTCGTCCTATAAGAAGGCGAACTGGAGCATCCGAGGTCAGGTTGTCGGTGTGATGAGTGGCCTCAGGTTCAAGGAAGTCGCGGGCAGATTTCTCGCGGATCTGGAGAAGGCCCAGAGGAAATTATCAATCAAAGGACTCAACGACAATCGACTAATGTCAAAGACAGCGCTATTGGTGCAGAGCATGCGCTGGCTGAAAGTGAAATCACATCCCGAGGAGGCCTGGCAAAGTTCGTGCGAGATGCTGCTCGTGCTCGCAAAATACTTTGCAGAAGTCCATGGACGAGTCATGAAACACGCCTATGCCGAGCTGTTTGAGCATCTCCTGCTGCCTATCGCCGGGACTGCGACATCAGAGCTGAACGTGCCGATCTGGCGGGAGATTCTGAGTATTGTCCAGCTACGGGTGACGCAGATGCTTCCTAAAGCGGACCACTGGCCTCATGTCTTTCCACTTCAGGCGGTTCTACTTTGCGTGTCGCCTCCAGAACAATTCGCTACTCAGTGGTTGCCTCTAGTTGCGTCTTTTCAACCCAAGGCAAGGGACCGTGCTGCCAGATCACATGCCCTCAAAGCAATCTGCCGATTGGTATGGCGCTATCTGTACCGTCACAACGAGTCTCAAACGGCAGTGGCCAAGAAGCTGGATGAGATTGTCAAACTCGTTTTCCAAAGCGGGAAGCGGGTACTCATCTCAACCGACCCAGTCATAGCAGATCCTCTCATCCAGCTGATACGAATTATTGGCTTCAAGCACCAGGATCTATGCTTCCGCATGATCATCTTTCCTCTAATGAACTCCGAGCAATTGATGGATTCGCAGCTGAAGATCGAGAACTTGGATCCAGAGAAGACTGTCATTGCTATCCGGGCTTTCCTGGCCATCATGACCGATCTCGAGAATGGCGAACCACCACCATTCCCGACAAGATTCGAATGCGATGTGCTGCTTGACCCTGCCTCTCGCTCGCCAATCACACACCGCAGGACGAAGTCTCAAGGCTTTGCAGTATCCGCTGGACGGACTGAACGACTATCACGGCCTGTAATGACTGAGAATTTTAACGAAGTTTCGAGAGAGTACTACGCCAGATTCTGCAAGATACTGGGCAATCTTACAATCATCTGCGACAATACCTTCGGTGGGCAGGCGGTGCTCGACGAGAAGCTTGCCACTCACACCCCCAAGACGCCAATGGCCGAAGCTTTCAACTTCAACAAACGCGATGATTTGACGAACCCCACCGACCTACGACAAAACCACTATGATCTCCTCCATGTGGCAGTAGAAGCATTACCCCGGTGCTTCTCCTCTCAAATCCAGATCAATCCTCTGGTAAATCTGCTGTGTACTGGAACTGCTCACGTGGAATCGCACATAGCAAAGTCTTCTGCTCAATCGTTGAAGTCAATTGCTCGCCAGTCGCACGCTCAGCCTGTCACGATCGGCTTCGCGCGGTTCATTATTAACTTCGATGATCGCTACGGAACGGTCTCGGACGGCAGTCTCCTTGGTCCTGGTCATATTGAGAACACCTTGCAGCTTTACGTGGAGCTTTTGCAGATATGGATTGAAGAGATTGAGCGGCGCACTCGCAAAGCTGTGGCCGATCCTACAGACGAAGAGCAAATCGTTCGACCATTGCCATTGGATCTTTCCGGCATCCTGGCGCACGTTGACGAAGTAGAATCGCATGGCTTGTTCTTCCTGTGCTCGCCCTCACCAATCGTTCGAGCCATTGCAGTGAGCGTTCTGCTCCTAGTGACCAAATTCGACAAAGCGCTTGGCAAGCCATCTCCACGAATCATTGACATACTCGAGGGTAGCCCGGACAAAGTCATCAGTATCCAAGATGAGCGACTGACTGTTGCCGAGAGGAGTCGCCTGCAGAACGGCTTACGGAGAGGCTCTGTGAACAGCACACTCGTTGAACTTTGCAGCAGCGACATTGGCCACGATGCCAACTTGTGGATGAAGATCTTCCCGAACCTGGTACGCCTCAGTTCTGAAGAGTGCTTGCATGCAGTAGCTCTCACGAGAGAAGTGGTTTGCCAACGCCTGTCGCACAGCCACAGATCTGTCTATGCTCTTGGTGACACGAGTAGGCAAGCAGGGCCAATACCTTTCGACCCAGCTTTCCCGATGGGCAGGGTGAGTGCACGACCTATCAACGTTTCGTCACCAGACATCGTCATCGAGCAGTGGAGGATACACCTCATCTTCGCGTGCACGACCCTGACGAACATTGGTAGCAGTAATCTGCAGCCTCCAAAATCAAGTATGGGGTCTGTGGCGTCCCAGCACACGCGGAAGAGCTCGAAATCATCCTCTACTTCCGGTCCGGACAAGATTGCTTCGGCAACTGAACTCTTTGAGAGAGTTGTACGATTCTTGTCACTTCCGAATGCTCAGGTCAGACAGGCAGCCGTTGACGGACTTGGCGCAACCAACGTCACGCTGTTTCACACCCTTCTTGGGTCGCTGCAGGCTTATGTCGCGGATTGCAATACCGAGGTGAAAGCAAGGACACTTGTTCATCAACGCAATGCCCCTCCACCTCCGAGAAATCGTAGGACCGACAACTTACGCACTGAGGTAACCCGGGTGCTGAGCTTGGTGTGTCACCATCTACAACAGCAGCCAGAGGATGATGATTACGCACTCACGTATCTGGTTGACTACGCGAAGTACACTAGGCTGTACTTGAGCGATGCCGAAATACAAGGTGAACTTGACTTTCAAAAGCTCAGAACTTACTTCTGCGCCATGACTGAGGGTATCTACGAGTACGTCCGGAAGCTGAAGGAGCCGTCACGATACATGTCCTTCCAGTCGAGGCAGGCAACTTTTTCGCTCATGGAGAACTGGTGTGGTTTCTCACCCAACGAATCACAGATCCGGAAGCACGAAGACCATATCCGCCGCTCCATTCTCGAACGAGAGCTGGATTTGAAGAACCGCGGTGTCATGAACTCCGCGTTCGAGAAAGAGAAGAGCGAACTTCAGCTTGCGGCTCTCAGCGGTATGGCGACATTGTGCTCGGGTCCGCTAACTTTCACCGCCGACAACCGCACTCTCATGCATTTCGACGTTCGCCGCATACTCGCTTGGATGCACATGATTTTCGAGACACCAAGCGACCGAAACCACAACATTGGTCGCAAGGCTCTCCATAACTTGATCGTGCACAATATAGACGAGCCATCTTTGATCGCTCAAGCCATGCGGATGTGTTACTCTTCAAAGATGCCAAAAGCTCTCGCCAGCTACTTCGAGGTCATCAACAGGGTGTTCACCGAGGAGGGCGACACGCCAATACCATACTGGAAAGTCCTTTGCGCGGCCCTCTTCATCCTTGGGAACGAAGATAGCGAGATCAGGATGAAATCAGCTCGACTGCTGCGACTGTTTGAACAACGCCAAAACACGGCTTCGAAGCTGCAGGATCTAGACATCAGTGTGTCTGACAAAACTACAGCTGTGTATAAGCTCGCTCAGTTTGAGATCTCTCGTCGACTGGCGAAGCAGCATCCCGAGCTTGCATTTCATGTCTTCTCCGAGTTCTCTGCGTACTTCAAGGAGCTGGAACCTGACCATCAACGCAACATGGTCACTGCGATGCTACCCTGGATTCAGGAGATACATCTCAAGCTGGATCCTGCGGGAGGCCTCACGGCCACGACCTACATGCTTCTTGTCAACCTCTTCGAGATCACTGCTAAGAGCAGCATCACGCTGCATAACGAGATTCAAGCGCTCTGGCAAGCACTGGCTACTGGAGAGTATGGCGGCAACGTCCTACTTGTGCTTCAATTCATCCTAGAGATCTGCCTGGACAAGAAAGAGCAAGGCTTCATTCACTACGCCAAGCAAATTGTTGTCTTCCTATCGCAGACTCCTGCCGGCTTCCGAGTTGTGGATCACCTGCTCCTGCAGATCGCGCCGAGGAACATGGCGAACGATACCTCCCATCACGTGCAGATACCGTTGGAGACGAATGCGCTGCCATACGTGGCAGATATTGGAAGCGTTGTGCCAGGCGGTGCGAAGATACACAGCTTGTCATTGGGTCAGTTGTGCATGACCCTGATGGTTGACCTAGTCGTGTCGCCCTTCACGCTGAACGTCACTCAATTTGTGCCTCTGCTGCATGTAGTCCTTGTGCAGTGGGACAACCAAGTCGGCATCATCCAAGAACAAGCCCGAGAGCTGCTGGTGCACTTGTTGCATGAGCTGGTGATTTCCAAGATCGGACAGGAGCGACCCGATGTCGACCTCAAGTGCATCGAGAACTTCATTGAGTCTGTGCGTCGACAGGATCCGAAGATTGCCTGGCCGTATAGCGATGGCGAGAATCGTGAGGCCGAAGACAAAACCAGCCTGCTGACTGAAGCCATGGCGTTCGTCATTGAGGAGCTTCTCAAGATGTTCTCGACAGCGTACAGTGGCGTCCGAGAAGAGTGGGCGAAGGTTAGTATGCATTGGGCAGCCTGCTCGAATGTGCATGTTGCGTGTCGTTCGCTCCAGGTGTTCCGATGCATGGACACGAAGGCTGACCGGATCATGCTTGCGGACCTGATCGGACGACTTTCGAGTACCATCGCTGACCTGGACTGTCGCCATATTCTACGGTACTCGCAGGAAACTCTGACCACACTACGCACCTGCGTCGCTGCTTTGACGAGCCAAGAGCTGCTTCGGTCTCCCGAGCTCTTCTGGGCCAGCTGCGCGTGCCTCGAGTCTGTCTATGAGAAGGAGTTTCAGGAAGCTCTCTGGATCCTGAACTTACTCCTCGACAAGCTGGACCTCAGCGACGAAAATGTGCTCCAGATCCTGATCGACGCCAAGCCTGCGGTCGAAGGACAGGATGCCTTCAAGAGTCTGCATGAATTGGCCCGCAAGGGTATGCGATCAAGCAATTCCATGAGTGCGGCTCTGGCTACCATGGAGAGGCTTGTTAAGCTACCCGCAAACCACGTGGTCGGCAGAGATGCGCGACTCTTCTTCACCGTTCTGGCGAATTTGCCGAGATATCTGCACCACTTCGAACAAGATGTGGCCGACAATACGATTCTGCAGTCGGCCGAAACTTTGGCCGCAGCTGCAGAGGGGCAGAAGCTGGTCCACCTAGGACGAGCTCTGCGAGGCTTTGCACAGTCCAAGTACCGATCACAGGACGATTTTCTGTCGCAGTGCATATCAGCACTTGTAAAAGCCAATACGCCTGATCAGGAGTTTCCCAGCTTGGTCTTCTTGATGGGCATGGCCAACAACCAGTGCCCGTGGTTCAAGGTGAAGACGATGCAAACGATGTGTCGAATCATGCCTGCGATGGATATGCGTAATCCGGAAATAGTTTCACAGGGACCTGACCTGATATCTCCTTTGCTCCGTCTGTTGCAAACAGAGCACTGTCAGCAAGCGCTCGATGTACTGGACAACGTCATTGACATGACCGGTACACCGAACGACAGCAAGCATCTCCGCATGAGTATGGCGGGCTCACACTCAAGTCTCGCAACGAGGAAGGAATATGCTCATACTAAGAGCTTATATGGGATCCCTGAGCAGTCTGGGTGGTCGGTACCCACTCCTGCAATGTACTCGGCCCGGGCACGCAGTCTCCTATCGAAGCTCGGCCAGAACATGATGGTGGCGGATGGAACTCCTATGACTGTGTCCACACCGGAGTTCGAGTTTCATACAGATGATCACGAAGCGTACTTCACTCGCTCGGTCACTATGATGTCCGACACCGCCACCGTAGACGGCAATATGGGCGAACTTGCGAACCAACTCGATGACCTTGACGACTTCTTCGACGAGCAGGGGGATACAGGTTCTCCGCTTCGCACACCAGACCTGACCCGACATCCGAGCACACTCATCGAGGAGCGCGAGGCGCTTTACGACCAGCAAGCGTTACCAATCCTGCACAAGTCTCTCAAGAGAAACACTAGTGTGACATCATTCCAGCATGGCCTGGCTGACTTCCGCTACCCGCAGCATCGTGAACCAATAGTCATGAACCCTGGTGCATTCGCGCACAACGAGATGCTGCCAGTCAGACCTGGCTTGCATAATCTATCCATTACAACTCCCGTCATGGCTCTGGAGCAAGGTCGAGCGCACCCACAGAACGGCATGTCCGCGAGCAGAGAGTCGATCGATGGGCAAGAACCATTCTCGGACGACGAAACCTCCATTGGTCGAGCACACACGGCCGACGAGCCATACCACATGCACGGCCTGCCGAAGCCACCGACGACAAGCAGCAAACCAGGATGGCGCGGTGTGTTGCAGAGACGACTGACAAGCAGCAGTAACAGCAAGGAAGCGAAGGAGGCTCTCAAAGCCGCCACGAGCATGCCTCTGAAGAGCCCGAAGCTGCCGCCGAAAGTGCCCATGACTTTCCTGAGCAACCCGACGAGTGGAGAGCCGTAGTATGGCTGCTCGCAAAAGCTTTGTCTGGAGGGTTATGAGCTTGCAACGAGGACTCACGTGTAACGATTATTGTAATGATATAGCGTGATACCCAAGCCTTTTGTAATATAGCTGTGGCAAGCGAATGGAACGCTGTGTTCAAATGACTTGACGTCTACAAACCTTCAAGAAGTCGAAATGGGGCTACATTTCCATGACTAGAAAATCATAACTCGTATTTCCACGGATTCCACCTTGTATGCTGCGCGATGCTCTCGCGGTATCCTTGGCGGACATGGATGTTTCACCTCTAAAATATAAGCTTATCGCAGACCGAGTCGCTGACCTCCGCAAGCGACATTCACTTGCATTACGGCAATTACTACTCGACACTGCTTGACTGGACGGGACTGAACGCTGTGGAGCTAGCGATCAGAATTCCACAAAGCATGCTTCCAAACTTATAGTCGAGGCACGCTCCGCTCGACAGCGGGCTGCCTCGAAAGGGACACGATGCCTGCGGTCCACCGACGAGCGCCTAGCAGAGATGCGGAATTGGGAAAGCGAGACGATGACTTTCGACCGCGAACAAAGTCTCCGTCGAGTGGATTCATGGGGCTGCCATGGCGGATGCGGAAGAGGAGGGTGGTGCTGGTCTTACTCGGTCTGATACTGGTCTATCTGTTCGTTCACAATATGCCTACAGACCTGGGCACGCTGGACGATCGCATGGGAAAGCCGTTACGGCCAGGACATGTCGTGCAGGGAGCGCAGGCAGTAAAAGAGCCGGCGGGCGCGCCACCGCGATCAGCGAACGATGAGGTTGGACCACACTACTACAACGGACCAATCAAGTTCTACAGGCTTGCTACGACACTACGAGGAGTCGCGAGGACAGGCGGAGCGAAGTTCGATAACCGCAACGTACTGTTCGCAGCTTCGTCGCTGAAGAGTGTAGCAGATCTTGTGCCGATGGCTTGCTCGATGGGAAAGGCGGACAGGAATTATGTGCACATCGCTCTACTTGGTCGAGATCCTCTGCCGCTGGATGATATACTCGAGATCAACGGCATTGACAAGGTCTCATGTCCAGTCTACTTTCACGACGCGCGCGGCGACTACTCGGAATTCAGCTCGGTTACTCGCGCTGAAGTGTCGGTATCTGGTGCGATGAAGCATATCAACGACTTTATACATCCTCAAGCGATTATCATGGATGACAGTAGCCTCGAAGACCTCTTCTTCATACGCGCTATGCGAAGGAAGGCGAGTGAGTACCGGCGGGCATTGATCGAAGTGCCTGCAGGCAAGTACGAGGAGTTCCTCTGGATGACTCGGCTGGACTCTGGAAGTCTGGGCAACTGGTTCAGTCCAAGTATCGACATCCTGATACATGCGCCTCCGGAGAGCTCTGGCGGACTCATTCGTCTGCTCAAGAGTCTTGAGCGGGCAGATTACACGGGCTTGCGACCGCCGAGACTCTCCATTGAACTGCCAAATGATGTCGAGCACTTCGCGAGAGGGTACATTGAGGGCCTGCAATGGCCACCTGACGAGAAGGCATCACCTCTTCGGACAAATGCGCTGTCGCTCGGGCATCGCATCACGACCTCACGGTTGAACTCCGAGCAGGCTTCACTCCGCTTTGTGGAGTCTTTCTTCCCTGCCAGCACCATTGATGACCATGTGCTCATACTTTCACCTCAAGCCGAAGTCAACCCACTGTATCTGCAGTATTTGTACTACCTCATACTTGAGTACCGCTATTCATCCATCGGCAGTCGAGAAGTAGACGATCTCCTTGGTCTCTCCCTCGACGTCCCTTCAAACTTTATCAATGGCTCGTCAGGCTTCGTACCGCCCACAAAAGTGGATATGCGTGAAGAAGACGATCTAAAGTACGACGCAATGGAGGACTCAGCTCCGGTACCATTCGTATACCAGACACCTTCATCAACCTCAAGTCTGATTTTCGGAGACAAATGGACGACTTTCCACAACTTCCTCTCTCGACGGCTGGAGATGTCCGAGGCCGGCAAAGCAGAGAAACACACGAAGCAAGTGGCAGAAAGCGAACCAGCTTGGATGGAGTACCTGCTTGAGCTTATGACCGCGAGAGGGTGGAATATGCTACACCCTGCCTCGGCGATGGCGACTGTGCATAATGAACTTGCTCGGATCCCCGAAGAGTACATCCGCGAAGCTAAATCCAAGGACGCGAAGCCCGCCGACACCGAGACGCAGGCCACGTCGGACGATGAGCCCTTCCTCACCGCCGACTCACCACCAACCATACCCTCCCGCCTCGAACACAACGAACCCAACAGCTTAATGTCTTTAACAGACAGCTTGCCTTTCGACGGCACTCTCCCTGACCTGCGTAACCTCCCGCACGTGTACAGGACAGGCAAGCTCTTCCCTCCGGATGGCAACGAGGAGTATCAGAACACGTATGTCGAGTGGTTTCGACAGCACATCGGTGGATGCGACTTAGCCACCGCCCAGCGCAAGAGGATCGTCCGCTGGCTAAGTGCGGACGATCTGTTCTGTGTTCCGGGTATACCGGCCGATTTTGATGAAGGAAAGCTTGATGACGACAAAGAAGAAGAGACCACTGAGGATGTTTCGGCGGCCGTGGAGTCTGCTGATGATGCTACTGTGGACGATGCTAAGAGCGGCGATGAGAGTGTAAAGAGTAATCGGGATATTTCTGGGGCTAGAGAGGTTGATGAGAGTGGGGACGGGGAGGTTGAGGCGCAGGTGGGTGTGCAGGTCTAAAGGATGGTCCGTGGACTACTGTGTACATTGGTATGGGGGCGTGTTGGCGCTCGGGGTTGCTTGAGGGCACTGCTACGGATCAGGCACCGGGGAAGTGTATATTTATGATACCCTGTTGGTTTAGATAGAGTTGTATCACCCACTTTCGAGCGATGTCTGAGCCTAGAAGACGAAGCTCGCAGCCTGCCCACCCATGCTTCCAGCGGCGGTCCGTGCATTTTAAGCTTTTGAACTAAGGGGCTCGAGGAGGCGGACACGTAAGAGCACTACCCTCTCGACCTTCTGCTTCGAACGGGGGCCCTTTCCGTCATCCTCTCCATACGGGGACGGGCCAGTAACAAAGCTGCGTGTTGTACGTCGATGTCATGAGACATGCAGTCCCACCAAACCCGACCATTCCGAAAGCTACCATACACCTGGATATCTTCTTGGCCGACCACCCACGACGTAGGAGAAAACTGTATGCTACATACGACAGTAGGTAACGAAGTGTTGTATTCTCACAGAATCCATTCATTCGTGTGCTACCGTACCGCCACTTCTGCTGCTCAATGTCTGAAAGGTTCTGATGAAGTGAGGTTATGACCTCCCAGCCACCTCGAATATCGTGACCTTCATCTCAACTTCAAACCGACGAATCTTCTTAAAACACATACCTCTACAACTCAGCAATATCTACCCAAAATGCCTAGCGCAACCACCGCAACGACGAAAGTCGACCTCAAAATCGACAATACGCCCCAGCCCAAAGACTACCTCACCACAATCCCCTCCGAACTCCACCACGAAATCATCGGCTACCTCTTCGCCACCCACACCCCCTCCATTCCCTCCGGCCTAGTCACCCCTTCGCCCCCAACCTACAGCCCAACCCTTCACCAGTACCATGACTTCGACGCCCTGGCCGCTACCTCCCGCACTCTCCGCGCCGAAGTCATGACCTGGGCTCGTCTGTTCCTTGGCCGCCACCGTGCTATCACGAACCATGATGGCGAGATGTGGGATCGCATCGATTCGGTGTTGAGTGCGAAGTCGCAGCAGAATGCGTTGAGAGGGGCTTTTGGGCTGTTTGGGTGGGCGGATAGGCATTGTGTTTTTTGTGGGAGGTGGGGGGGTAGGAAGGCGATTTTGATGGTGAGTACTGATTGTTAACGATTGACAACTGCCTGTGGGTCGCTGTTGTGTGAGATATCGCTAATGCTTTTACAGAACGGGATCAATTGTTGTAAAGTCTGCGATGATAGGGAGTGGCCGGAGAAGATTGAGATGAAAGAGGCGATGCGGGAATTCGATTTGGCGGAGCATCAGTTGCTGCCGCATGAGCACGAGTGTGGGAGGTTGTTGGTGAAGCATCCTGGTGGGCTGCCGCAGCTACGGTAAGTCGATTTCACGGATGGAAAGGGTGGTATCAGGCGCTATGCAGCGCTTTGAGACCTTCCACGCCTCACTCACAGTTCAGAGACACCTACTAACCCACCACTCCAGCTACGGACGCTACACATCCTCCAACACCCTCACAACCATGTTCCTCAAACCCGAAGTCACAGCCCTCGCCACCCTCACCCACGGCGACCTCAAAGAGCATTTCGCCAAGCGCGAAGCAACCCGCGAAGAGCGCCGCCTCAAGTGCGAAGCCAAGAAGGCCGCCGAAGCTGCCAAACAGGCCAGGGAGGCCGCGGAGCTCGTCGCGTACGAGGCTAACGCCAAAGAGGTGATTGAGATGTTCTTTCATCTGCAGGGACAAACGACTGAGAGGTTGGGGGTGTATGCTGAGGCGATTAACTATTATGAGGAGGTGAATGGGGTGGCTCAGGCTGGACTGAGCGTGATGGAGGAGTATGGGGGCAATTTTACGGAGATGATGAGGTTGATTGAGCAGGAGCAGCAGAGTGTTCTCGACGGTTGAGAGCTGTACTCGCGTGAGGCGATCAGCCTGCAGAGGGTTTCTGAGGGCATTATGCGATGCGTGAACGAGTACGATGTAGCGGTACGGGCCAACCTCGCCTGTAAAGACAGAATCGCATGGTAGTGAAGCACGCTCACCGACGACTTCGATCTTACTAAAGGTGCGAGAGACCTTGAATTCAGAGTGAACGTTTTCTAAAACTCAAATGTAACTTTCAAACTTCATTTTGTAACTATCTTCCCTCATATATTACCCTCCACACTTCACTCATATCCTAACGCGGAGTCACCATCTGCGCATAAGCCCATGGAGCAGCCTATGCAACGTCGTAGCGTGCGATATGCTTCCATATGTGGCAGTTCGAAGAGCGTTGACCCCACGGCTCAGCATTGCAAACGCACTATGGCATGCTTACAACAGATAGAACGCTGCAAGTGCTGGAACAACGACAAGGGAGAGGGCGTAGACCTGCTTGCTGCCGGCGGAGACCGGTGGCACAACAGTTGACGGGGTGGCCGGCGAAGAAGGCGCAGGTGGCGCCGGTGGAGCTGGGACGCCTAAGGTATTGTTAGCACGAATGTGAAGAAGCGCAATAATGGTTAACTTACCCTCTGCTGGTGGTGGCGCTGGTGCCGCAGGTGGAGTTGCGGGAGGAGCTGGCTGACCAGGTTGGACAGGAGTCTCAACTGGAGGCTGGCCTGGCTGGATGGGAGTCTCAACTGGAGGCTGGCCTGGCTGGATGGGAGTCTCAACTGGAGGCTGGCCTGGCTGGATGGGGGTCCCGACCGGTGGCTGGCCTGGCTGGATGGGAGTGTCGACCGGTGGCTGGCCTGGCTGGATGGGAGTCTCGACCGATGGCTGGCCTGGCTGGATGGAAGTCTCAACGGGTGGCTGGCCTGGCCGGATGGGAGTCTCAACGGGTGGCTGGCCTGGCCGGATGGGAGTCTCGACCGGTGGCTGGCCTGGCTGGATGGAAGTCTCAACCGGTGGCTGGCCTGGCTGGATGGGAGTCTCGACCGGTGGCTGGCCTGGCTGGATGGAAGTCTCAACCGGAGGCTGACCGGGAGCTGGTGGTGCAGTCTCAACTGGTGGGTTGCCAGGGACCACAGGAGACGTAGCAGGGACCACGGGAGAGGTGACAGGCCTCGTCGAGTACTCGGTGTGGCCCTTGGTGATATACGACTCTGTGGTAGCGTAAGTTGTGTAAGTCTGGACTGCTGGCGGAGGAGCGCTGGTCTCAGTGGGTGGCGGAGCGTGTGTTTCGCCCGGAGGAGGTGCGTATGTCTCAGACGGTGGAGGTGCGTATGTCTCAGCCGGAGGAGGTGCGTAAGTGACAGTTGGCGGTGGTGCATATGTCTCAGCTGGTGGTGGCGCGTAGGTCGCTGGTGTCTGAACGACAGTCGTGCCAGTGGTCTGCGCTGGTGTCGGCGTAACGGTAACTGGGCACGTGGTGGCCGAGATCGGGGTGGTGTAAGTAACGACCGAAGTGCTCTCGTAGGTCGACACAGAGTAGCCGTAGCACGTAGAGGTGGTCAACACCGGTGGGGCCCACACTTGTGTAGTAGTGCTCTGATATGGAGCCGTAGTGGGCGATGGTACTGGCCAAGTCCAGGTGTACGATGGTGGGATCGTGTAAGTATCGCAGGTCTCAGTCGAGGTGGTGTAGACGGATGGCGTGGCGTAGCACTCATGGCACTCGTAGTCAGTGACGACAGTCGTTGGCGTGTAGGTCTTGGTGACATATGATGGAGGGCAGTAGGAGCTGCTGCTTGCGGTAATGGTGTGTGTTGTTGACTCGCACCAGGTCGACAGGCTTGGGGTCGCCCAGGTCTGGGTGCAGGTCGGGTGGTACGTTGTGCAAGGAGTGACGGTGACGTATGCTGTCTTGGTGTGAGACTCGGTCATATACGAGCATGGAGCCGTAGGATGAGGCATCTCGGTGGAGCAAAGTGGCACCGCTGTGTCAGTGCGCCAGACCTCAGTATCACGTGTGCAAGTAGTCGAAGTAGTAGGCTTCGATTGGTAGCCACCTGTTGCAATGGGGTAACCTTCCGTTGGGACGGGATGACCTCCATGCCCATGGGAAGCACCGGGTCCGGGGTAGCCGGTTGGATGAGGGTGTCCTGGATGCGAAGCGCCTGGTCCAGGGTACCCACTGTGCGAGGCGCCGGGTCCAGGATAGCCAGTTGGGAGTGCCCACGCGCTCGATGAAGAGCTGTAAGGGTATGGCGCGGCTTCGGAAGAGGACGACTCCACTGGGTGTGAGTATGCTCCGGTGCTGTAGGCCCACGATGACGACGCGAAGCCCCAAGAGGAAGATAAGTAGCCGAAGGACGACCACGAGTAACTCCATGAAGACGGTGGGTAAGGGTAAATGGCAGACGAGGATGCATCGATTGGACCGGGATCAGACGACCACGCCATCGAGGACGAAGACGGGTAAGGCACGGAGGAGTACACCACCGAGGAGAAAGTCCTGGCGTCGGTGCCAACAAGAGTGGTCGAAGACGAAACTCGTGGTGCACCAGTAGCAAATGGCGCGGAAGAAGAAGCACGGATTGGGCCGGCTTCACCAGTTCCAACCATAGAGGACGATGAGACTCTCGCAGGTGCCGAGCCAGTACCCAGGGGCACCGACGAAGATGAGACACGAGCCGGGGCGCTTGATCCTGTGGCAAATGGAGCGGAAGATGAAGCACGAATTGGTCCAGCCTCGCCAGTGCCAATCATGGAGGAAGAAACTCGTCCGGCCGCGCTGGAGCCAGTGGCGAATGGAGCGGAAGATGAAGCACGAATTGGTCCAGCTTCGCCAGTCCCAGCCATGGAGGAGGAGGAAACTCTTGCGGGTGCGCTGGAACCAGGGGCGAATGGAATTGACGAAGATGAAACGCGAGCTGGGGCGCTGGAGCCAGTCGCGAACGGAGCGGAGGAAGAGCCCCTCGCAAAATCTGAGCCAGTGGCAAATGGAGCCGAAGACGAGCCCCTCGCGAAATCTGAGCCAGTGGCAAATGGAGCCGAAGACGAAGCACGGATGGGTCCAGCCTCGCCGGTGCCCACCATTGATGAAGACACTCTGACGTCCGACGAGCCAGTGGCGAATGGAGCGGACGAAGAGCTCTTTGGGCCAACACAGCCAGTGCCGATTGGCGCGCTGGACGAGATGGACCTGTAGATGCCAGAGCTCACTGGGATCGACGAGCTGGGTGCCTCGCTGCTGAAACCGGCGGAGGCAGAGTAGTATGCGCTGCTAGACGGCGCGGAGGTTGGGGCGGCGCTCGACATGCCGGGTGGCGCGGAGACTGAGTAGTATGCGCTGCTAGAAGGCGCAGGGACTCCAGCGGAGCTTTCGGCGGAGCTTGACACTTCCGGAACCATGGAGGCTGAGTAGTAAGCGCTGCTGGACGGTGCGTTGCCTTGGGCAGAGCTTGACTCAATTGGTCCCACGGTGGCGGAGTTGACTTCACTGCTTGACGCAATTGGTCCCACGGTGGCGGAGTTGACTTCGCTGCTTGCTGGTGCATTGCTTGGAGCCGGCGTCGCCTTGCTTGAGCCAGCAATGATCGAAGAGATCGAGGCGATGATGCCACTGGTAGAGCTGGTAGCTGGCTCGGAGCTCTCAACGGGGCCCGTCACGCTTGTGAACACAACGGGCGAGGACGCCGATGAGTAGACACCGGTAGCAGAGCTCTCAACTGGCGCGGATGTCGCAACAACTGGGGCTGACGAGGGCGAGTTTTCCTCGGAAGAAGCCGAGCCTGGCACCACGGCGACTGATGTGGGGGAAGCCACAGCGACAGGGCTGGTGGTGGTCACAACGATGTTGGTGGTGGAAACCACAACAGCAGGGGTGTTGGAAACCACAACGACAGGGGTGCCGGAGGCCACGGTAGATTGAGGAACAACGACCGTCTGGACAGGCTCTGACGTTGGTTCTTCCGAAGCAGGTACTGACTCGGACGATTTAGGGACCATTGCCGTGAAGGAGGCATCCGGGTTGGGCTGGGAAGAAGATGATGTTGCAGCAGGCGCCGTGTAGACTGGTGCCGAGGACGAGGTTGTCTTGCCTCCCAGGCCGCCAAGACTGTCGGATGATGATGAGGATGACTCGCCACCAAGACCCCCAAGGATGTCGGACGAGGACGCGGCTGGCGATGCAGCTGTCGAGTACGACTGAGTTGGTGGCGACGAAGCTGGCAGCGACGCTGGCTTAGACGTAGCTACTCCCTCAGAAGATGACGATAATCCGCCATAGGTCGACTCAGATGGCGATGCGCCTGCAAGATCGCTGACGACATGGGAGCTGGCGGCTTGAGGTCCCGCTGCAGTCCGAGAGCCGGCGGCTTGAGAGATCGGGCTTCCGGAAGTAACGGTATTGCCCTCGACTCCCTGCGAGCTGGCGGCTTGAGACGCCACTACGTTCTGGGAGCCAGCGGCTTGGGACAGAGGAAGAGTGGAAGTAACGGTCTGGCGTTCCACACCCTGGGAGCTGACGGCCGGAGATGAGGTCTGGCTTACAACAGCCCGGAAGGGTGGTGATGTGGAATCGGACGTTTGTCGCTTTACATTCTGGTTCATCTCCGGGATTTCGCTGTGACGGTGCAGGATGGTCTCCATTCCTGCGGGGTAATATTCCCCAGTAGGAGCCGACTGAGGCTCGATTGTGGGCTGGACCCAGATGGTAGTGGGCTCAGGGTGGACGACGGGAGTCTTCTGATGATGGTGATGCTCGCCATGTTGAACGTACACGACAGGCTCGGTGCGAGTGATCTCGGGCGCGTGCGGATTATCAGCATGGGCCAGCACGATCTTCTTCAGACGGTAAGGCCCTCCAGTCTCGTACACGTGGCCATCGGTGGCTGTGAAGTATCCTGACTCGGCGGTCTTGGTCACGGTGAAGATCGTTCGCACGGCTGGAAGAGGTTAGCAGTCACATTTTAGGTGTGGCAAAGTCGAGTATGGTAGTGTGCTTACTGTAATGGTCACCATCGTGTGCGCATGCAGACCTGGCGGTGGCTGCAAGCACTGCGAGTGCCGTGAACGTCTTCATGGCGAAGTGGTGTGAGCGAAAGAATATGAAGCGAGTGTGGGAGTCAGGAGGAATGGAAATAAGAGGACGAGGAGGGGAATATCATAGTAGATGGATCTCGGCGGCTTACCCACCCAAACCTTTTTCTCGCCCAATATCGAAAATGGGTGAGGAGAGAGATATGGGTATGTGGGCTTCATTTGGTCCATCCACTGGAAACCGGTGGAGACACAACGCAAGCTGAGCGTGCCCTACCATATCTCGCAGACAGGATTCTCGGAGCATACATGCGAATGTGGAATACTTATTGATGCGTTGTTGTGCCTTGGTAGCCTCGTCCTTGTTTCCATATACGATGTGAGGCTGGCAATCAGCCGCAGTGGTACAGAGAGATATGGCGACATAGTATATGGTGTCGTTATGCAGGCCGCAACGTAGTGGTTGAGGTGTGAGTGTTGCGGTACATCTGCTTACCAGCTGAGTATATCCAGAGAGCCGGTACACACACGCCTGGTTCCGGAGTATTGAATGGAGGTGACCCCGCTTCGATGATTCTACCATCTCGATCGCAACGAACATGAAGTTTTCTCTGCCAAGTCATTACCTCTTTCTGCGTTCTTGTTGGTCAGAAGGGTCGAGGCAAGCTGCTGTTGAACGGACTGTTGCTCCTAGTTTGGGCTTCACAGGACTGAACCGGCGTACAAGTCGGTGCTGCTTCCGCCGAAGCTACTCCGCCCCTTAGTCCAAGACAACACGATATTGGCGTAGACAAGAAGGCATATCGCGACCGGATGAAATGGTCACAGACCGAATGGCACATCGGTCTCCTTCACTGTCGAAACACAAGGTAATCTCGCAGAAAGGAGAAATGCCCTGTGATCATCTCCCAGTGCGTGACACACGTTTTGCGTATACCGGGGACATGATGGACAGATCTTTGCTGGTTGCTGAGCTCTCCACTGTGTGTTCTATTGTGGCGGCACAGACATCCGGATGATGACCATCAAATGTTGATGTGTGGATGGAGTCGGCGATGAAGTGAGGTCGGAGCGGTGGACAGTGCGCATCGGATTCTCCGCTTCCGTCCCGCCTTCCCGCGACAGGGATTGGCTTGCAGCCAATGTTGACTCGTAAACACGCTGAACGACATCCATTACTTCTCGGACTATACAACAGCATCACACACCTGGCGCGCAGTCACAACACCGATTAAGATGCCCAGCATGGACTTCAACCCCCGCATGAGCATGGCGCGCAGCTCTCAACAGTCCAGCCAACAAAAGCGCACCAAAGAACAAGATGAAGACGCCTTCATGAATCTGGTATGCCCACAACAACACCTCCTACCACATCCACACTCTAACAATGCCTCCAGTCCGATCGCGAAATCGCCGGCTGCATCTCGGACATCGGCATCCCCTTCACAACCGACGACCTCCGCAAACCCAACCCCCAACAAGTCCAAAAAATCTTCGAATGGTTCGCCGAGCTCCTCACAAACACCACCCGCGAAATCGTCGCCCCAGCCATGAGCGCCGCGGCTCAGGATCTCTGCGGCGACGACGCGGAGCGGATCTTCACAGCCGATACGCGGGAGCTGATGGGGTTCTTCGTGACGATGCGGAAACTGCTGCTGGAGTGCGGGATACGGGATTTCACGTTCTCGGATCTGTATAAACCGACGCATCCGAGGTTGGTGAAGATATTCTCGTATATTATAAACTTTATTAGGTTTAGGGAGAGTCAGACGGCTGTGATTGATCGGTATTACAATGGGAGCGAGGAGACGAAGAATAGGATTGAGGTGCTTTATCAGGAGAATTTGGAGAAGGAGGAGCGGTTGGAGGAGATGCAAAATAACCGGAAAAACGTTGAGCAAGCGATTCTGGAGAAGGAGAAGCGGAATCAGGATCTCAAGACTCGGTTGCTTGAGCTGAAGAAAGCGCAGGAGCGGGTTACGGAGAAGCTGGAACGCGTCAAGGGTGAACAGAACAGACTGAAGATGCTCCTCGAAGACAAAACGACCGCAGTGATGTCCACCCGCCAGGAAGCCGACAAACTGCGGCCGTACACGGAGCAGAGTCCTGCTGTCCTGGAGCAGGCGTTGCAGACTTTGAACGCGAATTTGAGCAACGATCGCGCAGAAATCGAACGACTGGACCGACGAACCCGTGCGCTTCAGACTTCTTGCGATACGTTTGCACCGCTGCATGCGGATATCTCGGCGCTTTATCATTTGCTGTGCGGTCTGCAAAGCGAGCTCGGGAAGGAAGATGATGAGGCGAAAGAGGCGCTGAAGCATCGAGACGCATTGACGGAGAAGTCGAATATGGTGCGGGAGGTGGAGCGCAACGAGCGGATCTTGAGGAAGCAGTTGGATGGGTGGAAGGGCAGGACCGACAAGCTGCGACGGGATGCTGAGATCAAGGCCGCGGATGCGAAGGCGAAGATGGAAGCGCTCAGGCAGACACACGAGGAGCTGACATCTGAGCGACATGATCGGCATAAGGAGGTTGAGAAGCGGAAGATCAGGATTGAGCAGACGGAGAAGAAGGTATGCTGTGTTCTATTGCAGTTCTCTTGATTTGTTATGATGCTAACACTACTGCCAGATGATGGACCTCCGAGACAACATCGAGCGCGAAGTTCAGGCCTCCCGAGAAGAGTACATGAAAATGGAGAGCCATGTCCGGCTTTACATGACGGAGATGGAGCAGAGCATATGAGCACTCCGCTCACGTTCTGTGCGTCGGTTGAGTCTGCTGTTGGATGACATGGGAGGTCGTGGTGCTTGTGATACCCAGGTGGTGTTTTACCTTGTTGCATGAGCGATGATTCTGTACTTGTCGATTCTGTACTTGAGTTTTGGTCAGTACTGTGTTCTCGTGGATGCAGCAATGTACAGGAAGACGAATGAATGCAAATGGTCAGATCGTTACTAGTGTTTATTCTTGATCCAGACGTGTTGCTTCGGAACAGGTCTGTGAATAAGTGTTTTCATCGTTGAGGATGTGAAGGGACAGAGGGATAAAATCGTAAAACTCACCTGCGATGTTCAATTATGTCAATTAGGTGGCCTGGTGGCCGTTGTAGTATTCCATTGTTTGGAGGTGATTTGGCGGTACCTCGTTGCGTCCGGGATGAGACTAGAATCTCCATTGGTCAGTACAGCTCAAGACTGAAGTCAAGCAGAGAATGGCATAATAATGCAAAGTATCAGATAGAACTAACTCGGTGGTCTACATTAAGGTTTCGGAACAGGTCTGTGAGATATGATCTCTCATCATGTAGGTTGCAGTGCAAAGAAGAAGGAATGGGGTGACGCACTCACTACCGCATGTGCATGGCGAGGCTGAATGGACGAGTAGCGTTCAGCTCATCTCAGCACCCGCCAGGTCGACGAATCGACACCATCTCTCAGCAATTCGCCGAATCGTCACCGTTCGGCCGACCCATCCTCGCTCGCCGGCGCCAAAGGATTTGGTGGTGACGTTCAGTATCGAGACCGCTTCGTCCCAGAAACTGATATCCGTCTGCCTTGCAATGGTTGTAGTCGTGTCCTCAGACGCTAACAAATCTTCTAACCGAGCACTGTCATCCTGGGAAGGACATTCGGCCAGCACAAGCTGACTTTGCGTGTGGTAAGCGGCGTCAACAGCAGTGGCGAAGGTGCGGTTGATGCCTTGTGCTGAGTACGCAGATGTCGGCTTGTGTGCATGGATGGGATTGAGAACTGCGAGAATGCGGTGCGGTGCTGGGCTGTTAGGTGGCGGTACACCAGAGACGATGGGCTCCGTGATCTGATACGCGTAAGTCGCCAGATAAGCTCGCAAATGCGCCAGTTCAGGGCAGAACACAAGGTTGATTGTCCGAGATGATGCAAGCAGACGTAGTGTTGGTCTTGCTAGGAGCTTCGATCGCGGTGCGACTTGCTCTGCATTCTCCGGCGCGACCGCCTCGTGTGTAAGCGCGGCTTGCAGTTGCCTCGAGAAGGCGTCCTTCGAGCAGCAGACTACGATGGTAGACGGCGCCGTGTGTTTGTCGAGAACATGCTCGATAACACCCGCGAGGTCGATGCCCTCGAGCACTAGAGGTCGAAAACTTGCCATGGTAAATACTTGACCATTGTCATCGAGCTTTCATGGCGGCTGGTTAAAACCAGAACCCAGGGCTGCTCGAATGCGGCAGTCAGCGCTGTATGTTCTGACAGGCATGCCAGATCAGCTGATGAGTGTGTTTGAGGTATGCATGAGGTTCGAAGTCTTAAGGTAGGAAAATTGGAAAAGCTCGTTATCTCTAGCGCCAAAATCTTTTGACGGCCTCAGGCAGATCACTTGGCAATATGACCTCTGACGTCCAACCTTCGACAACTTTACTCCATACCACATTTCTTTACTGATAAGCACAATGGCGGAACCAGAGAAGAATCTCGACAAGCTGCGCGAAGAGCAAGAGAAAGATGACTCCGACATCCTCGCCGACCTCGACAAATCGTCGAAGGAGTTCGACAAGGCACGTCTACCTCACACAATGACCAGAGCTATACTAATGATGTACAGGACTCCGAGATCGACCGCATAATGAAATCCTTCCGCGCTAACGCCTACGACGTCCTCGACCTCCAGCCCGGCGTCCCGGAAGACGATATCAAACGCACCTACCGCAAGAAGTCCCTCCTGATCCATCCCGACAAGTCTACCAACCCGTACGCCTCGGATGCCTTCGACCGCCTCGCAATCGCTTACCAAAACCTCCTCGACGAGAAGAAGCGCGCTCACCTCGACGAGGCTATCAGTGATGCGCGTATGCTTCTCATGCGGGACCTGAAGCTCACGATCGACTCGGAGGAGGTCAAGGATCCGGACGTGACGTTCATGAAGGCGTGGAAGGAGAAGACGAAGTGGGTGCTGGCGGATATGGAGGATCGCCGGAAGAGGCAGATGAAGGCGCAAATGCAGGAGGAGGGGCGTGCGCAGAGGAAGGAGGAGGAGGAGGCGAGTGAGAGAAAGCGGAAGCGGGAGTCGGAGGTGAATTGGGAGAAGACGCGGGATAAGCGGATTGATAGTTGGAGGGACTTTAGTAAGAAGAAGGAGGGCGAGGGGAAGACTAAGAAGAAGAAGATGAAGACTTTGGGTTGAAATCGCTGTAGGTAAGTCCGACAGGGCTGACTTCGTGATACCTGCTGCTATGAGATCTTTTGTGTGATGAGGCGACGAAGCCACGACTTTATGGCAGTATCGATTAGCGAGGAGTACGGCGTTCGCTCTCCGCGAGCCGATCTTGAACCAAGAACTGGAATAAGCATTCCATTACGAATGAATCCTCAATCGTGTCTTGTTCACTACTGCGCTGTCGTAAGTATGTATGCATGTGATTTCTTTTCGCCGATTTGGCAGAGCCTGACGTCACACTAAGCTAGCGCTTCCCCGGTTTGGCCGCACGGCAAGTGCGACCTGCTGTCCACTTCGATCGAAGACTATTCACGGTCGCAGCAACGAACCAACATCATGGCGCCACCGGTCATAGACCAACAAGAGGATTCTGGAGGTCTCGCAATCGCGACCGCAAGCACCACCTCTGGCGACAGCCGCCTGCTCGCGCTACCCGCTGAGCTGCGCAATGAGATCTGGGCCCTTGCTGTGCGCAATGACATCCCGATTCGCGTCTGTTTCAAATACAACGAGAGTGACTCCTCCTGGACCGTCATTTTTCAACGCAAACCTTGCCGCTCAGACACATACTACCACAACATCCGCCAACGATACATCGATGCCGCACAGCTGCTACTTATTAGCCATCAAGTCCGAGAGGAGGCACTCCCGGTTCTTTACAAGGTGAACCAGTTCTGGTGAGTTGCGCCCACCGCTTTTAGCCGCAGGAACAGAGTAACTGATTACGTTCTGCGAACATAGTTGCCGTGATTACTCCGTTACTGGTGATTTTCTGAAAGTTCTCGAGACACAGAAGATGCTGCCATATCTTCGCGAGGTTTCGATTTGCAACGATGAAAATATTCGACACTATACTTTGTTCATCAGGGACGAATACTGCATGTTCCATGACAAGATGTCGAGTCACGCACGAACGCTTGCGCAACGCCACGAAGTAGGTGGGCTTCGGAGGGACGCTCTCAGAATCCCCATACGCACCATCGACACAAGTCCTTACTACAGCCACCTTCCTTACACTACCTTGAGTGTCACTCTTGCTGGGCTGGATCGTTACGTTTTGGTCAAAGACAATGGCATTAGCAGGCATTATTTCCGCTTGAAGGAACAAGACCGCGATGAGGTGCTATCCAAATAGGAGACGATGGTACAGTGCTGACGTATGGAGGCACGTTTTACTACAAAGGCACCGGCATAACATCAAGAAGCCAGCATGTGGTGGTAGTGGTAGAGGTAGAGGTGGCGTGGCTTGGGGCCTGAAATGTGATAAGACTGATTGTCACATGCACCTCATGACATCACAGCAGTCTCATTCTCCTCCTTTCTGCCCCACTAATGAGCTCACCTGCTGACGAAAAGAAGCCTTGCCTTCACCGAAGGTGCGCCTTCTTTTCCATCACCTGCAACCACTATCGATACGATGGCTCGTGCCAGTGAAGGCCAACAGGCAGAGTCTCAAGCGTCTATTGCCGCAGCAGACAGCACCTCTCAGCACTGCCACCTGCTCGCTCTTCCCGCCGAGCTACGCAACCAATGCTACACCTTTGCGCTATCCCATGATAAGGATATCCTCGTCTGTCGCAGAGGCTCAAGCATCGCCTTTCACTTCGTCGTCATTGGCCTCCCCAAATGTGCTGCTACCGACCTTCTACTCGCCAACCGCCAGATTCGGCGAGAAGCACGCCCGATCTTCTACCAAATTTATGAGTTCATGTGGGTTCAATGCAGCATTTTCTTTATGAAGATAGACCCACGACTGACTTCGCAAAACAGTTGCGCCGGACCGATCACTGCCTACAACTTTCTCACGCACATGAAGACACAAAACATGCTGTCGAGCCTGACTCAGCTGAAGCTCTTCGGTCTCGAACTCGATGATCTTGGCTCAACAGAGGTTCACCAGCGTTATCAGACTTACTACAAGCAATGTGTACAAGATCTCGTTATCCGGTACAGCAAAGACGGGATACGGAAGGATGCCATTAAGCTTTCGATTCGTACCTCTCACACGCTATCGGACAGCAACTATGGCTTCCACCACCCTGTGTTGGTCACTCTCGACGAGCTGAACGATTACGTCTTGGTCGAACACGATCGTAAAACCGCTCCCAGCAAGAGTGTGGAAGAAAGTGGCCAGCCCAGCGAGGAGCAAGACACGGGCTAGTGCTGAGATGCTGTTCCAATTGTTGTTTGGCTTTGATGTGAAAAGATTCCATGTCTGGGCGCGGGGCACATGCTTTGATGGGATTGGGCTTTAAGCGGTGGTATGGGATAGTAAGACAGCAGAAGTACCTGCATGTGTCGATTACAGCGGGATCACACCTGTGCCGACTTTACGTTCTAGGGACACAGGGATGGCATGTGTGAGTCAAAGCGTTTCTTTGGAATGTGGCTAGTTCCTGATGTCCCTCGTTTCGCATACAAACAATTCTCAAGACAGCAGCACTGTGGTCACTATACTCGTGCTCAATCCAGCCAATAACCGCCGTTACGAATGCCTCACAGCTTCATGGCTTCCCAGGTCCTTCGGAAAAGACTCAACAGACAAGATCCAACGCAAGGCGCTGACGAGGCCAACATCCCAAACAAGTGCTTCCTTCTCGCCATCCCTGCCGAGCTCCGCATCAACGTCTACGAGCTGGCTTTATTCGAAAGCAAGCGCATAGAGGTTCGATTTACGTTCCATAACAAGCCAACGATATCGTTGGCGCGCCACAGCCCGCACCATGTTCCCGGCCTGCTACTCGCCAATCGCAACATACGCCGTGAAGCCCTCCCGATATTTTACCAGGTCAACAAGTTCTAGTGGGTCTATCGATCCTCCTCTTGAGCCTTGACTGACCTTCTGCATAGCTGCCTAGACTTCGGCGTCGCCGAATTCTTCTTCCACGAATTGGCAAGTCGACACCTACTTTCAGCTCTCACAGACATCAGGCTAGGTGATGCGGGCCGGATCCGTGATTACCGTGGCAGGCCTCTCGGTCATGTACGCTATCAGCTCGGGTACCAGTTTGCAGAACGACGCACAGAAGTACTTCTCCGAGAATTCGTGATCAGCGGCTTACAGAAAGACGCCATCACCCTGCCCGTGCCTGCGAAGTACCCCATTCCCCGCTCTCGACATTCACGCCCGTCAGCGGCGTGGTTCACAGCGGCAGAACTTAGCACGCTGAAACTTATCCGCGCGCTGTCGCAGAAGGACAAATGGCTAGACGCGGCTCTAGTGTTCTTGCTCCTGGGGTTGGTCAGCTGCCTGTGCGTGGTGAAACCGTTATGGGGTCTCGCTCTGATTCTGACGCACGGCGCACTGATTTGGCTGTTCTGGGACCACGTGAAAGCTTATGCCAGAGCGAGGTTGTTAGAGTAGGGGAATGATGCTGCAATAACGCTTTCCCTGGTGTCCTACCGATGGAGAGGTATGATACAATCTGCGTCTCAAGGGTTGGGTCGATACTTAAGCACGCATACTCAGTCAGAAAATAGCTCTTGTGCTCGGACGGGAACCAATCTTCGTCAGCGATGTCGTGTCGGTGGCGAAAGACGAACATTCTTCAGAGCAAGAGTGCACCCCAATAGACGAGTGTGTCTCGTCTCTGACCGACAAAGAGGACGCTGCCGACCCATTCTTCAAGATCCAGCCCAGCTTCGGGACGAAGTGTACAAACTTGTCCTGGCCGAAACGGAGTCGATCGAGGTCCGTTTCCATTTCGACACCGGGCCTCGCACCATCCTCCTCAGGCCGCCCAGTCGTACAGCTCTCTCTGGACCAAGCGGCTGTGGTTTGCTCCGCGTCAACCATGAAGTGCGTGGTGAAGCGCTGCCGATCTTCTTCGAGGCCAACAAGTTCCAGTAAGTCTGCTCTGGTACTTCTTCGAAGAGATACCATATTTAACATGAACTTACAGCTGCCTTGACCCTTCAACCGCATCGTTCTTCCTGCACGGCCTCGCGGCGTCCAATGTACTGACCAAACTTGCCCGCATCGAGCTCTTCAACGACGATCAAGTTACCAGCGACCAGGAGTGGGATTATTCCGACTATCGGTCCCGTCACCACAAGATGGTCTAGAAGCGCACGCGAGCCGTCGTTGAGCAGTTCAAACCAAAAGGGTTGCAAGAAGGTGCTCTCACGATGCCAATACGAGTGATCCAATGGCCGATCTACCCACGCAGCTTGGGCTTTCGCTGCGAGTGGGTCACGCTGAAGGAACTTGAGCATTACGAGATGATCGATCGAAGTGGTACTCCGTGTATTGATCGTTACTTTTTCCAAGCGAAGAGGCTTGACAATGGTGAGGAGTAACAGGATCGTGTTCAAGAGGAGCAGTGAAGCCCAGGCGTGAAGAGGTGTTGATGTCCTGGGGTGGAGGCAAAGGGGTGTGGTTAACACGCAGGTGAAGCACACTACAGATGACGAGGGCTCTGTGTCCCGAGACTTATTGTCCTGCTCATCGACATCATATGATTCATATCAACGATCAACAATTTTCATTCGGCGGTCAACGGTCGTGCCAGCTTACATCCTCTTGCTGGAGACATCGAGTTACTGGCTTCGACGTCTTCACTCCATGTCCAGCACGGCTTCAATTCACTTTTCGACGACTTTATCTCACTCCCGGTAAGTCTCATGAAGGAAGGTGCGACCGCACATGCGCCCCATGATATCAAACCCTTAGTTCGAGAATCCACGTATAGAGCATCATCTTACTTTCCTTAAGGAACAGGTGACCATTTCCACTGGCATTCTCCGCCACCTTCATCATGGTCATGCGAACACTCACTATGGCTTGTCCTAAGGCACACCAGGACAAAAAGAGCTCCGTCAAAAAGACCTCCGCCACTAAGAACCATATCAAAAAGAGATCCGTCAAAAAGAGCTCCCGACTCCTTGCCTTGCTCACTGAGCTCCGCAATGAGATCTACCGTCTCGTCCTCAACGAAGACAGAGACATCGCAGTGCGATTCGAATCGACACCAAACCAAGAATCGTCCTCACCAACCGTGCTAATCGCTCCGGACTAATGCTTGCAAACCGTCAGATCCGGCAGGAAGCTCTTCCGATATTCTACGTCGTGAACAAATTTCAGTAAGTACCGCAAATCGGATTAACTCCTTGCACGTCCAGCTTACGTGGAGTGTTAGGTGCGATGACGACGAGGTTGCCAAATTCTTCTTGGACGGCCTAGAGACACAGCGACTCCTTCCATGTGTGTCCTACATGAAGCTATACTCTGAACGGGCAACAATCTCCTCGAGATCGGCCTACAGAAATTACGGGAGACTCCACGGCACACTTGAGAAGCGCGTGCGGGCGGTGGTGGAGAGATTCAGTCCGCGCGGTTTGAAGCCAGATTCTATCAGGATGCCTGTACGTACACGACACCCGGATCCTATTCCTCCAGGGCCATTTGTTTTCGGGGCTGCTATCGCTGGCATAAAGTGGGTTACCTTGCCCCAGTTGGAGGCTCGTGAGTTGAGGGTTGATGGCATGAGCTCGGGTTTCATCTTCAAACCAGACGACAGCGATTGAGCAGGCCGAAAGCCCGGAGGAGATCGATGGTGCTGAGATGTTGTCGAAGGAATTGCACAGGAAACGTGGTCGTGGACGATTTGCGATGTCATGAATGAGAAAGAGTGGGCAAGGATGGGAAGTATCAGAGACTTGCCGAAGGCGAAATCTTGCATGGACAAGATATCACAAACCTCAATGAGAGCCGAGGGCTTTCTTCCGATCTCGTCCCAGGAGCATTGACTGCTCCGGTTCGATACCAGTAAGTCGTCCATGACTTCCGCTGGCTTGTTTTCCATCGACGCAAGACCAGCAATCGAACTTCGATTGGCACCCTGCGCTATCTCATGTCTTGTCCCTGAGCCGTAGTGTCATTGTCCTCCTTAGACTTGGCCGCAATCCTCATGCTTTCTAGCAAGCGAAACGACATCGAGCGCGACACTAAAAAGTATAGACATCTTCCCCTGCTACTTTGTTCGTCTAAGCACTTAAGATTCAGCCGATCAGCCCGGCGGATTGCATGTGATCATCACATGCATCGCGTGACGTCAGATATACATTCACCATCCTGACTAAATATATTCCCCACCAGCCCGCTTAAATCTTTCCACCGTCGCTTCCTCTGCAATCACCACATCATCACAGCACCATCAACATGGCATCCACAGAAGAGTGCCACCTCCTGTCACTCCTACCAGAAATGCGCAATATGATCTGGAACCTCGCTCTCGCCGAAGAAAAACCCATCGGCATCCACTTCGACTTCGGCGACGACGAAGAATCAAGAATCGTTCTTCGCAATACCAATCGCGCTCGCTCTGGTCTTCTCCTAGCCAACCACCAGATCCGCGAAGAAGCCCTTTCCATCTTCTATGCGGTCAACACGTTCCGGTAAGCTGAGAGAGCGGCTGTTGTCTCACACATCCTGCTCACTTCCGACTAGATGCGACAAAACTGGCACCGCTCGGTTCTTCCTCCGCGGATTAGCCATACAGAATGTCCTCGGTTGTTTGACTTGCTTAAAGCTGTACATAACCGAGGGGCTCTCGTTCACGGGAAGAAAGTTCCGCGATTACGACAAAGCCCACAGTGGATTGGAAAGACTCACAAGGACAATGGTGGAGAGATTCGTGCCTAAAGGTGTGGCGTCGGGTGCTATCAAGATGCCCATCCGCTTCAGGAGGCCGTCCAGTATCAACAACCGAGTTAAGTGGATCGCCTTGGGTGAGCTAAAGAAGTACGAGCTGAAGAATGACGGCCGAAACTTCTACTTCTTGGAGAGGGAGGGTGAATCCAGCTGAGTGGCGGAGGTGCAGGGTGACGGTAAAGGTTCTGGGGCTACCAGAAGAGCCGCCGCTGCGAAACCTCGGGGCAGCCGACATTTGTTTGACAGCGATGGTTGAGCTAAGAAGATCAGAGATGGATGGCGTAGAGCATCGTTGCGTGGAGTGCAAAGGCTCATCTTGGACAACTTTGGCACAGATGTCCGAGAACTGCGTGTGATGCCGTCGTAGCTGTTTGGTACTGGTTCTTCCATGGAATGAAATGATGAGCAGATGCGAGATCGACGAAAGCGAAAGAAAAACCAAATTACCGGCCATTGTGTCTTGGTGTTTTGATCTTCCTCCAGTGTAAGGTGTCTACATGCTTGTCTAAGGTATGTCGTGTAACTGTAAGAGGAAGGAGCGACCTTGGTTCCGGTTGGTGCCTGGGGATACGTTCGGAAGCCGGACTCACTTCACTTCACTCTCTCACCTTCTGTACTGCTTTAACACCTTCCAACCTGTGATCATAAACAGCTGCATCTGTACACGATGGTCGTGAGTCTCTTCACATCCGTTCCACTCCGCATCACGAAAGCTGACGTGTTAGTCCACTCGCACCAAAACCGCCTCGCTTCCCGCGAAGCGAACGACCTTGGCCGATGAACAGGCCGCGGCAGCTCAGCAAAATGTGAAGAAGAAACCCGCCGCAGTGAAAGTGAAGCGAGAAGCAGCAGACCTAGGAAGCGAACAAGTCCTTCCCATCAGGTCCAAGAAGCGCACCAAGAGTCAGCAAGCTGGACCACCAACAAAGTATCAAGCGAAGGCCGCACCGAAACAATCTGAGACCAAAGTGAAAGCAGAGCCATCCTCTCCAGACCCGGAAAGCCAGCCGCCACTGAACAGTGACGAAGAGGAAGGCGCTAGATGCTTTCTCGACTTGCCACCAAATGTCCGCAAGCAGATCTACGAGTACGCTCTCATTTCTCTTAAACAACCTATCTGGATCTCACGCACCAGTCCACATCTTTCGGAACCGGCTTTGTTCTTCGTCAGCCAAATGATCCGGGATGAAGCGATCGCAACTTTCTATGGTAAGAACATATTCGCCATCAACGGATCGGTCATGATCGTCAAGTTCCTGCGGACCGTGGATGAGGAGAAGCTTCAGGCTGTGCGAACGATACACATCTACTGCAACCAATTGCGCGACCGCAATAATGCGATCACACGCGCCGACCAGCTGTTGCAGGAGTTCAAGGGTCGCGGACTGCGCAAGAGTGCCATCCACTTCCAGATCGAGGGCGACAAGGACCAGAGTTGGATGAACCTGATGCAGTTGTTGAGATTTTGAAATGGTGGGTGGTTTCTGGTTGCGCTGCTGGCTTGAGCGCTCTGATCTTACACAACTTCATTCAATGGTTGTCCGGATATATATCCAGCGGTATGATGGTACCCTCTTGCAGCAATAGCACGAGAAAGCAGCTGACCCTCTCGCACAGATTTTCGAACCCTCTCGTCGATGGCATGCTGCAATGACCAGAAGCTGTGCGTTTCCACATTGCATATCTTGTGGAAGGATACGCAGGATTGCGAATTCATCGGTGCTGCAACACTCCGTTGCTTGCAGCTCCCCACCACACATACATTTCGAGCTCATTGAGTCTGGTCGGCATCTCGGACTGTCGATAAAGAGTAGAATAATTAGCTAACCAGACTCAGAAATCATCCATGAAGACATAGGCGCTTACCGCACATCATGCCAAACACTTTCACGCTCCGTCAGCCACATCTTCGGTAATGCATTGCATGCGCTTCCGTAGTCATAGCGTGAGACGACCAGAGCTTCTTGCTACCTGAGGCCACTCGCTCCTGTATCGTCAAGGCAAGATCAATGAGCAGAGCAGTCGTCGCAGCGCACACCAAAGGCTCCGTAGGTGCTCTTTGGTAAAGGCGAACAGCTTCCTACACCTCAGTCATCCTCGTCCTCATCGCCGTCCTCATCCGCATCATCAATCCCGTGAGCGAAGCGATCGTCAACGTCCATGGCATCCACGGACGTTCGAGTAGCCGCTACGGCTGCATCCGGTGCTGGAGTTGCTGACTTCAACCCGCCCTGCCGCTGAGCCTGCCGGATGCTCCTCTGAGCTCTCCGAATAGCTTCCTCCTCAGCCTTCTTGATCGTGCCAGAGACTCTAACGACCTGGAAGACACATGCTTGGTTCGCGGGATGAGGCAGTTTTGTGGTGAATGTTAAAGCAGCCCAGACCAGACGGTAGTGGTCCCGCGCCACTCGGATGATGGCTGTGCTTGTTGCTGGGGAGAAGTATTTGACTACCACAGAATGTTAGAATGTATCGAAACGATTTTGAGAGAGGTTCTTCTTACTTTGCAGGCTGGCGGCGACCATGCCAGAGCCATAGTCACCAAATAGTTCCGCCACGCCACTGCGGATCATTTGCGTTAAAGATCTTGCATCGATGCGGTCTGAGGTTGGTTGGTGGAATTGCACGGTATATGGCACTTCGTCTTTGATTTTCGGCTTCGTCGCGCTTGAAGCGGCATTTTCAGGGTACAGAATGTTGACCAGGAGGTAGCGGTGCTTCAAGCGGACCATCGCAACGCGGGTTCAGGAGTGGCGTGAAGGACGTGGATTAGCCTTCGCGACATCGCCGGCTCACAGCTTCGTTCAAGACAGAGTTTTGGTGTGAGTTTGGATATTTAGAAACGTCGTGAGTCGTGTTGGAGTTGAATCTATACCGCGTAAAGCCACCGCGGGCGGTGAATGTTTTGCGGGGCAGAAGCACTTCCGAAGAATTTCAATGAAGAAGTTGCAGAATCGACGACTTTGTGTCTTCATACAACGATATGGCCGATTCCCGCTTCGACGCACTGTCGACGGATCCTCGATACCGCCTACCAAACCGCAAAGAATCTCGCACTGCAGTCGACCCTCGCTTCCAAAGAGTGTTCAAGGACAGGGATTTCCAACAGAAGGCCACTGTCGACCGATATGGACGGAAGATCGATCCGAAGAGTGGCAAGAAGAAGCTGGAGAAACTTTACCGGATAGAAAAGGATGTCCGGAAAGGCAAGTCGGAGCGAAAAGGGGAGAGAGGTGTTGTCGGCAGCTCAGAAGAAGAAAGTGAGGACGATGAAGAATCGGAAGACGAGGATTTGGTGAAGAAGGATCCAGCAAGAACAGGCGGCTTCTCGGGGTCTGAGTCAGAGGACGAGAGCGACTCGGATGAGGAGAGTGCGGATGAAGCAGAGCTTGCGGAGGAGACTGCCGGGCATGAGCAGACGGAAGAGATTCCCATGGGCGAGGTGTCACAACGGATTGCTGCTGTCAATCTGGACTGGGACAACATTCGAGCGACGGACATCATGGCTGTTGCGGCAAGCTTTGTACCTGTGGACGGCAATATTGAAAGTGTGACGATATATCCAAGCGAGTTCGGTCGAGAGCGTATGGAGAGGGAGGAGTTGGAAGGTCCACCGAGGGAGATATTCGCGAGTTCAAAGAGGAGAGTCGAGGGTGAAGACTCAGAAGAAGATGATCAAGACGACGATGAAGAAGATGCCAAGATCGAACGACGGCTGCAGCAAGATCAAGTGGACGAAGGCGATGACTTCGACACCGCCAAACTTCGCCAGTATCAGCTCGAGCGCCTGCGATATCACTACGCTGTTATTATTTGCTCGAACACAACCACAGCCAAAGCCATCTACGATGCTATGGACGGCCGCGAGTATCTGACTAGTGCCAACTTTTTTGACTTGCGGTTCGTCCCGGATGGAGTATCGTTCGACGACGACAAACCACGAGACGAGTGTACGAAGCTGCCCGATGGCTACAAGCCGAACGAATTTCGGACGGAGGCGTTGACACATTCCAACGTCCGACTCACTTGGGACGACGACGACCCAACGAGAAAGGAAGTACAGAAACGTGCTTTCTCTCGCGCCGAGATCGACGAGAACGACCTTCAAGCCTACATCGGCAGTGACGAGAGCGATGCCGAAAGTGCCACTCCACGCAAATCTGCTGCCGAGGACCGCAAAGCGACAAAACGAGAGGCGGAGAGGGCGAAGATGAGAGCTGCGCTGGGTTTGTCGGAGGAGTCGAGGAAGGCTGCCGCGGCTGGCAAGAAAAAGGGCGATGAAGTGGTGGGAGATATGCAAATCACATTTACTTCCGGTCTTGGCAACGGTGATGCGGGTGGCAAAGGTGTGTTCGAGAACGAGCCGCAGGATGAGGAAAGTACGAGGGATAGGTATATCCGCAAGGAACGAGACAGGAAGCAGAAGCGGAAGGAGAAGATGAAGGGTTCGCGAACTGCGGACGCGGAGGCTGAAGGCGAGGAGGAGGAGCAGGTTACTGGAGACGATGATCAAGGTTTCGATGATCCATTCTTCACTGATCCCGCGGCTGCTGCTGTCGCTGAGAAGAAAGCCAAGAAAGACAAGCGAAAGGAGAAACTCGCAGCGCAAGCCGTCCGGGACGAAGAGGCGGCTTCGCGGCGAGCGGAGCTCGAGCTACTCATGGCAGAAGATCAAGGCGACAATATTAAGCACTTCGACATGCGAGAGATCCAGAAGGCGGAGAAGGAAGCGAGACGGAAGGGCAAGAAGAAGGATAAGAAGGGTAAGGAGAGTGCTGTCGCTGGTGCTGAAGCAGTCGATGCTGGGTTCGAGATGGAGACGGAAGATCCGAGGTTCAAGGCGGTGTTTGAGAGCCACGAGTATGCTATCGATCCGACAAATCCGAGGTTCAAGAAGACAGAGGGTATGTCGAAGCTTTTGGAGGAGGGGAGGAAGAAGAGGAAGTTAAGGGAGCTTGATGGTGGTGAGCATGTGGATCAGGATGCGCGGTCGAAGCGGCAGTCGGCGAAGGGTGGGGAGGGTGATGTTCAGCTGGATGGTCTTGTGAAGAGGCTGAAAAGCGGATCAAAGTCGAAGAAGTAACCGGTTGAACGAGCTTGCTGACTGCTGGCAAGACCAGGCCCAGACAATCACTTCGAGCAAGAGTTTCACGAGTCTCGTACTGATCTGCCAGCCTTAACCTCGCAACAACTTGTATGGGCAGTACATGTACCTTGCACATGTACACTTTGACTATTGGTCGATAACCGCCACCGCAGGGCAGAACGTGGGATACAAGCCAGGCAAGACTGAGGTAGGTCGCGAGCAAAGCGAAAGCACAGCCTCTCAAAGACATCGACCGTGGATGTCCTCACTCTCATCGCTTCGTAGGTCGATGTCTCCTCGCTCATCCCAAGCGCACGCATCGCCACCCCCGAGCGCACCCACGCCGTGGTCATCGCAGCATCATGCGCCTGCTGCATGTGCAAACACTCAAGTTCGAGCAGTTCCCGGATGACGACGTACCTTCCTATATTGTCGCATCACACGGATGGAGCAAGGACGAGGCAACATTCGCGGATCTCAAAGAACATGTTGAGAAGAAAGGTGATGGTTTCAAGAAGGTTATTGGCTTCTGTGGCGCCGTGAGCAAACATAGGCCGGACATCAAGTGGATATGGATCGACAGTTGTTGTATCGACAAGAGACACCAGGCGGAGCTTTCGAAGCTATAAACACGATGTTCTGGTGGTATCGCAAGGCAGACGAATGCTTCGCGTATCTTGTGGATGTCTCCTCGCTCGACCATTTCGCAGGAAGTGAGTGGTTTGAACGTGGTTGGACATTACAGGAGCTCCTTGGCCCTACTTCCGTTGTGTTCTTCACTCGAGCATGGATCGTGGCAGGTCACAAAAGCGCTACGCCTGACAAGGAAGTGACGCGCTGGCGAGGTCCTGTGTTGAATGGAACTGTTTCGCAGCTCACGGGGGTGCCGCTAGATGTCTTGCGAGATATTTCAGCTATTCAACGACACAGTGTTGACGAAGGGATGGCGTGGACTCGGGGAAGAAAGACAACCAAAGTGGAAGACAGAACTTACAGCATCATAGGCTTGTTCGGGGTCCACATGCCACTCATATACGGAGAGGGCCACGAGAACGCTCGCGTCAGACTTGCGGAAGAGATTAGCAAAAGATACGCCAATGATGTTCGGAATGCGCTGAAAGATGAAGGTGTGACCCGCTGCATTAGCAGACAGAGGCATGGCTACAACCATATGCCTACCAACGTCTCTCCCCCGCAACACCTCGACCATCTCAATGAAACCCCCGAACATCGTGGTGAGCTGGCCGATGGCCGTCGCGCTCAAGGCCCTGGCCTCCAAAATTTGGAACCCAAGGGTAGATCTGCGAACGAGGCTGCAACATCATATTTTCGAAGACTACTGAATATTGAGGGCTCACGGTTACGAATTGCGGAGGAACGCTTGGCTCTCGAGAGAGCGGGTGAAATGCATACCATCGAGGAAAGGGGCGTGTATGGCTTACCGAGCCTCACCTGCAGCCCACGCAACCCGAACGCGCTCTCTGGCCAAACTTTCGTCCACGGCCGCTGGAACGGCGAAGCCGACTCCCTCGTCTCTTCGCTGTCGCCTGTTAGCTCGTACAAAGCGGACGACAAAGAACGCTACGTCTACGAGATGGAAGGGTCTATGCCTACTATTAAGAAAAGAGACGGGCACGAGATGACCGAGAAAGACGTCTTGGCACATCGCGAGAAGGTGTATAGCGGTGTCGAGGACCTGCGCAGAAAGAAGGTGGGGAAGTATATGAACTATGGCTATACTACAACGAGCCGTGAAGTGCCTGGACGAGTGAGCCGGGCGGATACTACCATGATCGGAGGGCAGGGGGTTGCAATTAGGGAACCGTCGCAGATGGAGATAGATTTTGGGTTGCATCGGCAATTTTCGTTTGATGGACGAAGCGTGGATGACTGAGTCCAAACCCAGGAAACCAGGTGATTGAGCGATGCAGGAGACATGGGCCAGACCTGCAGGGTCCTATTGCGCACGATCAACGACGGGGCCTCTTACAACAAATAGACAAGGACAGCGGACGGAGTCGATGGCTCGAATACGAACACAGCGGTTTCGGCAGCACAAGATCTTCTACAGCGCGGATCGTGAACGCTGCACAGTCGCTGAACTAGAAGAGTGGCGATGATCCCAAATGGTGGTGAACTTGGCTCAACTGTTCTCTCCGTACTCGGTTTCCCTCGAAGCCGAAAGCGTCGACCTCCAGCAACACCGTATGTTGGGCCATGATGACATCGATTGATGGGGATTCGACAGCTTTCCGAAAGATGCCTTTTGGTTCTTTGAGATGCTTGAGCATGAGCGAGAAGTTCATGGTATGCACAGCGCATGATGGTCTCCGCTGGACAGAACAGGGTCGGTAGATTTGAGCATCAAAGGAGAGCCCAGCCATAGAGAAGATGTATGGTGTATTCTACGAAGCTCAACCCATGTGGCGTTGACGAACCTGGCTTCACTGTGACCGCTATTTGGACACTACGACGAAGGTGATGTTTTTGAAGAGCAGGCACTGCGAGAATCGTTGATGCACGTGAGTTTTCGTGCCTGAAAATCGCCGCCCTGTAGTGTTGGGATGTGGCGTACGGTTCGTTCCATGGCGGTGACAACCAAAGTAGTAACAGCTGTTGATTGACTGTCGTGTCAAGAACGACCTGTCATCAATTTCACGATCTTCACGTCATGAAGGAAATTGTTCGACTGCGTGGAACAGGGGCTCGGCTTGTAGATGAGGTGCCAGCCTGAGACATCCGTGCCGCAGCATGCTCAACGGACCGGTACAAGCCACTGTCTACACCGCTCATTCTATAGTAGTGCTCAAAGTCCGCAGTATGACTCCCGTTGTTGTACAGTACCTGCATTGTGTGACTTGCCCTGCTAGGAAGCATGCGGCTGCTCCATGTGGAAGGATTGTACTTCAAGATCTTTGCAATCGACCAACGCCCTGGTTATATTATTGCGTCCCACCGATGGAGCGAAGACGAAACGACTTTCTTGGCGTTCGATGCAGATCAGAGGACGGGAACCAAAGGACATAGAAAGGTCTTGGGTCTGTGTACAGCTGTGCGGAAGCTGAGGCCCGACGTGCAGTGGATTTGGATCGACAGCTGCTGTATAAATAAAGCAGACTTCACGGAGTTGAGCAAATCGATTCCCTACATGTACCGCTGGTATTACAATGCGGTAGAGTGTTTTGCATACCTCGAGGATGTTCCAGAAAAAGAAGTTGCAGACAGCGTGTGGTTTACCAGGGGGTGGACCCTACAAGAACCGCTTGCACCGAGCGTCGTTGTCTTTCTGGACGCCGAGTGGAATGTACTGGGCCATAAAAAGGGATGTCAAGAGCGGACAGCGTCGAGTCCCGGGCGAGCGATTGGGGACAGTGACATGCCGGAGGCCGTCCGGCAGACCGTCGACTATCGTGGAGCTTGCTTGAATTCCTCAATCTCCAAGATCACTGGGATCTCGGAAGCGGTGCTGGAGAACGTGAACGAAAGCCTGAACCTGTCTGTCAAGGACCGTCTTGCATGGATGAGATCTCGACGTACTCAAGAACCGGAAGACATGACGTATAGCGTCCTCGGACTATTCGGAGTGACAATCTCCTTACTATATGGCGAGAGCCACGGAGACAGTCGCAGACGGCTGGGCAGAGCCATTTCGGACAAGTTCCCCGTTGATGTCGGAGGCCAAATCGAGGACGACTTACGTCTATCGTTGCCCGAAACGGCGCCAGCGAAAGCGATGGAAGATCCGAACCAGGCAGTTGCAATAGACGACGCAAGTATCGAGGAGAGAGCAACGAATGTAGAAGATCAAGGCGCAGATGGTGCTAGCGAGGCGAGCGCCAACGGTGGCTCCGACCACCAAACGGAATTCGACGATGGCCAGCAGGAATTATTTGTTGAGGCCACAACCTGTCCTATCCGTATCCGCCTCTTGATGTTGGGCGATGATTGGCTGAACTCCGATATCTCGGATTTGAGCAGTCTGACAAGCGGTCCCAGCTGGTCAGGATCCATGGACAGTGGAATGGGCTTGGATCACCAAACTACCACCAACCGGTTCAGCCACGACCACGGTTGGACCCGCATCAACCTGTTCGCAAGCTTGGGTCAGACGGTCATAGGTGGTGGTGAGGAGGGTCTCCAGGTCTATGAGAACCCTTTGGTGGAAGAGCTGGAAAGGATCATCCGCGGCAAAGGTATCCTCCAGGCAGAAGCTGAATGGAATGCCACCTATACTGAACCTGTGTCGGTATCGGAATGGCTGGGAAAACTTCCTGATGGCATCAACGCCTGTCTGGGTGGCGGTAGGAGGCGACAGCTTCCTCACCTAGCCATCGAATGCTTCGAGAACCAAGGCGGTCGCTTGGTCGCTGCGTGTTAGATCGAGAGCATCTGGGCTACCGGTATAGAGACTTCAAAACGGGTACGAAGTGTTTCAGGAGGCATCGGGCGTTTGGAATATTTTTAAAGCCCGGCGATGAGATTCCTTTCGATAGATACCCATTAGCGTGTGTAGCGTCATTACTTTCGGTTTACCACGAGCGTGCTGTTTGCGCATTCCGACACTCACGCGTTCATAGCCTGAAGAAAGCGATGGTAGGGTTTCTTGCCGGCAAGGTGAATGGTCGCTTCGTTGAGTGCGTACTTCAAGGGCGGTTTAGAACCATATTTTGATGAGCTCTTCGCTAACCGCGGACGGCAGCAACACCCCAGATTCGGTAATAATGCCCGATATCAAGTGCGGTGGGGTGTAGTCCACCGCCTCATGCGGCTCACATATCGCGGCTTTGCCACCAGCGCCTTCCTTCCCCTCCATGTCCGCCACTCCCTCATCCCTCTCGCTCCTCTCCGCCCCTTCATCATCCTTCACAGACCCCTTCGCCGTCCTAAAATCCACAACATCCTGCTCGATCCCCAAATCCTGTTGATTGATCGGGTACAGCCTCACAAACTTATGGCTCTCACTGACCACATAGAACGGCTTTCCAGCCGCCTTCGCCAGCATCCCAATCTGGTACGTCCCCATCCTACTCACGATCCCACCATTCTCCACCACGCCCTCAGCACCAACAAAACACTGCGTAACCTGACCAATGCAATACGCCACCGCTGTTGAAGGGATGGTAGCCACAGGAATATCCCTCTCCCTAAGCGCAGCGATATTCGCCGTGCTCTCGTCCTCCATAGCCGTCTTGTTCGGCGAGATGACGTAGATGACTTTGAACCGTATGCTGCCGCGATTGTTACTCGACTCTGCCGCACTCCTCAATAGTGATCCCACCACTCTTGACCCGCCATTCGTAAGCACCACATCCCCATCTCGAATGAAGTGCCTCCCGAAACCGGCAATAGTCTCCCGTGCCGCCTTCGCCCGCTCAACGAACAGTTTCCCGTTCTGCACCAGATGCGCACGTATCTGGTCAAAGTCTCCGCGATCGCTTGGGCGTTGGAGGTTGGATATTAGATACTGCTGGAACAAGTCCGTACCGGCAGAGAGGGAGATGGAGTTCGGTATGCTTTGTTTGAGTTGCGCGGTGAGTTTCGAGACGAGATCGAGAGTTTCGGAGACGGTGCTGGCGGGTGTGTTGGCTAGACCTTGGATTAATGCTTCGATGGCCGCGACGGGCATGGTGAGGTCTTCATCTTCGGCGAGTAGGCGGCGGTAGGTCGAGACGATGTTGAAGGGTTCGTTCGCCATTGTGTCGGCGCAGTTGTATGGTTGTTACATTGTGTATGGGGGTTGAGGTTCGAGTCATTCTTGATATGAGGTTGGCGCATGTGAAAACGGCACTATAATTTATCCGAGCTCCGGCGAGCACGCTCCTGTCACTTTACTTTACTCCTGTCTCTCTCAAACTACGTGCATATACAAATCATGATAGGTTGGAGACACTTGTGAGTTACGCATCACTTCAATAGACTGCGGAAACCTCTTCGAAACCGGACGTCTGGTAGGCACAGATGGACTTCTCATGCATGTTCTAATTTCTCTCCAGTTCTTTTTCCAACAAGTGGACTGTTTCTTTGATTCCCAGAAGACCCCAAATACTTGCTCTGGCAATCAAGCCTGTCATATCCGCACATCTGTAGGCTGGGCCGGCCTTGCCAATGGAACTCGTTCGCAACTGGAGATGTTCAGCGGCCGCGCCACCCGACCAAAGATCCCCATTGAAGCTCCGCATTAGGAAACATTCGTCGTGGGACCGCGGGTGCTGGCAGTCTAGGTGGGTTGATGCCCCTGGACCGGCTTTGAGTATCCGGTGATCGTCAGCTTCATCTGAAAATGCTCGTGTTGCGACAATGGCATTGAGATCCACTGTACGTTGGTAGATGGAGATGGCGGCTGCTGCTGTTCCACATGTTTTCGTGGCGGCGGCGGTTGTGGCTGGGATGCTGTCGGCACACAGGAGACCAGATGAGGGTGCTCTTGGTATGGCGGTGGGGGTGGCGAGACATTCTCCTCACTGGAGTCCTCGTGGGGCTGTTGTACTTGGGGTTGTTGTTCTGCTGAACCCAACAGAGACTCATGATCGCCGCTCGGATCTGCGGCCGTCGACTTCTTTGGTGTCTTTAGGCCCGCCTTAAGGAGCTTCTTGACCACGACCACCGCCGTCAGGAACTCGATGAAAATTGACCCCCACACGGTGATGTTGTGCAAGTCGAAGGGATTCCTCGGACCAGCGAAAGCGAAAAAAGCAGGATATGCAATCCGGACCAGCAGAAAAGGCAAAGCAGAATATCCTGCCTTGATGACATTTCCCTCCAGCAGCGGCAGTCTGGAATGCCTCTTGCTGACATGTGTGCCGAGTGCAAGGATACCGAAACTGACCAAGTACATGATACTTCCAATCCTCAACTTGGTATGGTCGGATCCAGACTTCGTATGGAGGATGTCATCAACCCCGACAGCTGTGAGGACTGTCGCCGCGACCAATAGTAAAGTCGCAAGCTTCATGAATCCTGCGGTGTAACGGCTGATCCCACCCGGGGTCAAGGAGACCTCCGCAACCCACACCAACCCAAGCAGCGCCAGTAATAATGCGCACGTGGAGAGAGCAGATGTCATGGCGGCGGCTTCGAGGATGGGGCCCATGTAGTAGTTCTGCGTCTCGATGTATAAGACCATGGATGCACCAACGAGGCGCATTGCGCAGAGTACGAAGATGAAGCCTAGGCTGTACTGGAGACGAATGCTGCGGTGGAAGGCGATGTAGATAGATGTGAGGAGGGCCGGGGCGTAGAAGACGATTGCCGCCATGGCGAGGCCGACTTTTGGTTCGTAGGGCGCCATCATGTTGATGTTTCGAGGGGGAGTCGATGGAAATGGGCTCGACGGGCGGTGGAGTTTTGGCGTTTTCAGAAACAAAAAGAGGGGATGTTAAGCTGTCGTGCAGATGCTTGCGCAGTCAGGTCCACGATATGGTGATATTTGCAGGTGAGTCACTTGTGGACCCTTGTCACATGCTAAAATCTACGTGGCGTTCAGCGAGGTGAGTGCGGACTGGTCGCACGGACCCCTCTATCTGAGGTTCCGCGATGTGTGCCGCAAACTGATGGGATGTGCAACTTACACTTGAATATGCCGTAAGGCTCTCGAACTACGCAGGCACGTGTCAATGCTCACGAAGGCTTCCTCGCCTCCAGCCACTTCCTGAACGTCTTCAACCCAGGATTCACCCTCCATAGCTCCTGGACGTCCGCACTAAACCCATCCTCAACAAACGACTGAAGCGTCATCGGAAGCTCTTTGACCAGTACAGAGACCGCCCACGTCACAGCAGAATACGTCGTCGGCACCGACGTTCCACAAACCTCCTGGTGGATCCTCTGGATCTCTTCATATGTCAAGCAGTCGCCAGCAAGACTGATACTCTGGTTCTGATACCTAGCATCCTCCGGCCTCGTCAGGGCTTGAGCGCCGAACCATCCAATGTCGTTGGCAGCGACCATCTGTACCTCCAGATCCGCGGGCAGAGAGTCACGCATCGCAGTAGCCATCAGCTTTGTCATGAACCCTCCGCCGAAGTTCTCCATAAAGACGGTCGGTCTGAGGATCGTGAAGGTCATCTTACTCCCCTCCTCACTCGTCCGTCGGATGAGGTGCTTCTCGATGTTGAATTTACTGATGAAGTGAGACACTTTTGTTGGATTGGTATCGCTATCCGGGCCTCGATCGACGGTCGTCTGGACAAACACCTTGACGCCGTTGGAGATGGCGGCGTCGATGAAGTCTTTGCCATGTCGTTTTTCGGTTGCAGCGTTTGGTGGAAAGCCTACTGGTGACTAGACTGCGAAGACTGCATCGATGTGTTGTTCGCAGGCGGAGAAGATGGCGGTGGGATTGTCGTAGGTTCCCGACACCAGCTTCAATGCTGGGTATTTGGCTGCTAGTTGCTGAGCGCGAGGGGTGTTGGAGTCGCGAGTCAAGCCGGAGACCTGGATCGAAGAGTCGTTCAAGTCGAAGAGAGCTCGAATGACGGCTCCGCCTTGATTTCCTGTTGCTCCTGTTACGAAGATACGATGAGGCATCGATGTTGCTTGGGAGCTTCCAGATTTCTATATGGTTGATGATGATATATTTCTTGGCTTACCTTTAGATCAGTATCGCACGTTTGGGAGCACCCAAGCTTTTGTATACAAACCCAATGGCTTTGATGTGACTCGACGTCGTATAATGTTCCCGTACCCGATGTCGCCGATCGAAAGTCTCCGGAGCTCGTCGGAACCATCTCTTCGACTTCTACGCAGAGTGGAAGGAAGTCATCGACGTTTCAACAAAACGATGGATGGATGGACCGGAATAGTGTCGCTTCTAGATCTCGTCCGGACATGGGACGTTTTCGTAAGTCTACCCACCTTTTCGCAGCTACCGGCCGATAAATCGGGGTTCCTTCTCGACCCGATAGATCGTACCACGTACCGCCCGACAACACCGTCCTAACTCCAGCGAAACGCAGACAAGGTATGTATATAATAGGTAGGATGTCTGTCGTTTAGAGTCTTCCTGCTATCGCATCAATTCGTGAATCAATTGCACTCAAGCAAGGCCAGTTTTTTACGAAGTCCCTTGACCAACCTAATCAACCAACCAATCCCCTAATCCAACCACCACCGCACACCACAATGTCCACCACCAACAATCCAGTCATCCTAATAACAGGCGCAAACACCGGCCTAGGCTACGAAGCAGTTAAAGCCCTCTACAAGTCCTCCCAAGCCTACGAGATCTTGCTCGGTAGCCGCACGGTATCCAAAGGCGACGAAGCCGTCGCAACCCTCAAGACGGAAGTCCCGTCCAGCGCCAGCACAGTTTCCGTGATCCAGATCGATGTCGAGTCCGACTCCTCAATTGAGGCAGCCTTCTCCACGATCTCCGAGAAGTATGGAAGGCTGGATAGCTTGATCAACAACGCCGGCGCAGGCGTCGACACGCAGATTCAGAGTGGGGAGCTCGGTAACTTCTCCCCTTCCCCTTCCCTCCCCTCCCCTCCCCTCTCCGCGCTCCCATCCCTCCATCCTTCTCAGCTGCTGACCCCTGCTCCAGGTCTGCGCGAGGCATGGCTCAAATCCTGGAACGTCAACGTCGCCTCCGCGCACGTCCTAACCAGCACCTTCATCCCTCTCCTCCTTGCCTCCTCGCGTCCGCAGCTCATGTTCGTCACCTCGGGCACTTCTGCGCTGAGCGAGACGGAGGGGTCCGATTACCCGCCGTTGGCGAGGCTGAATCAGAGTCCGGGGGCTGGGTGGCCGAAGGAGAAGCAGGTGAACCCGATAACGTGTTACCGCAGCACGAAGACGGGGTTGAATATGCTTATGCGGGAGTGGTTTAAGATCTTGTGAGTTGGATTCATCCCCTTTTCTTGATGAAGGTTTGTACTGACATGTTGACAGGAAAGAGGATGGAGTCAAGGTCTGGGGGATAAGCCCGGGATTTCTTGCGACTGGGTTGGGAGGGATTGGGGAGGAGGCGTTGAAGAAGGTAAGTTCGGGAGCTTCATCTCTGACCAGTGGAGAAGTGAGAGGCTGACGTAGCTGGCCTAGATGGGTGCCCGTGACCCGAGTGAAGGAGGAGAATTCATCAAAGATGTGGTGGAGGGGAAGAGGGACGAGGATGTCGGAAAAGTGATTCGGGCCACGATGATTCAGCCGTGGTAGACCAGTCTCGACGCTCTTACCGTACGTCTGGCATGCAGGCTAGAGTGGTGGTAGATAGCAGCACGCACCCATCCATTGACCACCCCGTCCATCCATCACCCCTCACCCACTCCTCTGATAAGTGACCCTAACACTCTGCCCACCAAGCTCAATCCCCGCCGTCAACTCCTTCACACTAATCGCCGCCCCCTCATCCTCATACTCCACAAACGCAATCGTATTCCTGCCCGGCACCAACCGCACCTCCTTGAACCCCGGGTACCGTCCAAAGACCGCAGCGATACTATTTCTGTCGTAGTCTTCGGGCAGGTCCTGCAGGAACAAGGTCTTGTTGGGCGGGAGGTACTCGTCGGGTACCTTGCCGGCTGCTTTGGCGCTTTTAGCGGGGCGTTCGGCGAGAGTGTCGGCTGCGGCGCGTTTGGCGGCGTTCTGGGCGGAGAGGGTGGCGGCGAGGGATTGTTTGCGCTCTGTGTATATAGTCAGCGTGGATGATGGGTTTTGGGAGGGGTGTGGTTACCTTTCTCGGCCAACCGCTTCGTCTTATGCTTCTCCAGCCCCTCCTCGCCATCCTCCTTCAACACCGTAGCATCCGACCTCGTCTTCGCAAACGCCAGCGTCATCGGCTCCGCAAACAGATCAAACCCCTGCAGCTCGTCGATCGCGGTCTGAGCCTCCTCTGGTGAGCCGAAGACCACGAAAGCCTGGCCTTTGGCTCTGATGTTCTTTTTGGCGATGACTTCGACGACATCGCCGACGGCGGAGAAGACTTCTTCGATGCCTTCGATTAGGGTAGGGATTTTGATCTTCTCGTCGATGCCGCGGATCTATGGGGGAGAGGGTTAGTTGCGGGAAGGGGGTGGGTGGAGTAGCGGTTCAGCGTACGTAGACACTGTGGAGGTGGTTAGCAATTGAGAGGTGCCTTACGCTTGTTCGTACGGAGTGCAATGTACGAACGTTGCGTTAGGCGGCTCGCCATCGTCGGAGGCCGACATGTTCATGCTTGTAACGATTGTGGCTTTATCTGGTAATCCACAGTAGTCTGCTGAACGTCTGTCAAAGACTTGTTTGTTGTCGCGAAGAGAAGCTGTGGTGAAGTCGCATGCTCCAAGAACATTTGCGCCAGATAAGCTCCTACGCCAGCTCGGCTCGTTCCGGATCTACGTGGGGGCAGAAGCTGGGGTACCCTTGGCTCGAATCCAGGTACGAATATGTGGCTTCGACCTCGACTCCAACGACACAAATACTTTTCAACAGTAAGACAAGATGCGGGGGCCTTTGTCGGTGGTGCTGCTGGGGCTGACAAGTCTGTGCTACAACGCGACTTTCTGCTTGGCACAGCAGGACCCGTTGAAGGCCAAGTACAAGGCAGCATGTCCGGCTTATGAGCACTATGCTCGCACTCCTCAGTAGCTAATGCCCCCATATGATCAGTCTTGTGCATTGCTAATCATACATGCAGCCCTCCATACAGCCATGGCCCAGCAAAACTGCCGTACCAGCGACCCTCGGAGCATTGCAGGACATTCGAGTCCGACCTTGTCGAGAAGACGATCCGAGAACTGAACGCAAGCATGGTAGACCGAGATCTTGCTAGGATCTTCGAAAATGCTTTTCCGAACACCCTAGACACGACGGTACGTTGGCACGTGGACGGGACGGAGAAGCAGAAGAAGACCCATATGTTTAGCACCGACGACGAAGATGCATGGCAGGGACCGCAAAGCTTCATAGTCACAGGAGATATCAACGCGGAATGGCTTAGAGACAGCACGAACCAGTTGCTACAGTACCAACGGCTGGCCAAACACGACAAGAAGATCTTCAATCTTATTCTGGGCGCGATCGGTACGCAGGCGGAGTATGTGATCGAGTCGCCATATTGCAATGCTTTCCAACCTCCACCACCCAGCAAGCTGCATCCAAGCGACAACGGCCAAGGCGATTACGTACATCCTGCATACGAGCCGAATATGGTGTTCGAATGCAAGTACGAGCTCGACAGCCTAGCTCATTTTCTTGCTTTGGGTAACCAATTCCATGCCCACACTGGTTCTACAGCGTTCCTCACGCCCCGCTGGTACAAAGCTCTGGACAGTCTCCTGGAGGTTCTCGACGAGCAGAGCAAATCCACCTTCCATCACAAATACGGATCATTCCAACGACAAGAGTACCGCTTCCAGCGCAACACCGTCACCGGCACCGAGACCCTCAGCTTAGCCGGCAACGGCAATCCCCTGAACTACGGCACTGGGCTCGTCAGATCTGCGTTCAGGCCGAGCGACGATTCGACTATCCTCGGCTTCTTCATCCCGTCCAACGCAATGATGGCCGTCGAGCTCAAGCGCGCCGGCGAAATCATCTCCTCCGCCGGCTCCTCCAGCATCGGCAAAGATCTAAAAGCGCGTGGCGAGACGATCGAAAAAGGAATCTGGGAGCACGCAGTAGTCGACCACAAGAAATGGGGCAAAGTCTTCGCCTTCGAAGTCGACGGCTACGGCTCCACGATCCTCATGGACGATGCCAATATCCCCTCCCTCCTCGCTCTGCCTATCCTCGGTTTCGTCGATCGCGACGACCAAACGTATCAGAACACGCGGAAGATGATTCTCAGCAAAGAAGGCAACCCTTACTACCTCACCGGAAGAGTGTTCCAGGGCATTGGTGGGCCACATATCGGACTTCAGCATGCTTGGCCAATGTCTCTGCTTGTGCAAGCAATGACAAGCGATGATGATGAAGAGATCAGAAGCCTTCTGGCATATGTCAAGGAGGCCTCGCCGCTCGGGCTCATACATGAGAGTGTGAATGTCGAGAGGCTGAGAGACTATACGCGGAGCTGGTTCGCGTGGGCCAATTCCGTCTTTGCACAAACAATTCTTGACATCGCGGAGAGGAAACCGCATATCCTTTTCGGAGCTGGGAAGGAGAAGTATGTGGTCGGTGGCTGAGGGGAGTCTATTTCTATGGTCTAACTTTTGGCCGATCTACCCATCATTTGGTCCCGCGCTGCAATATCTTCGGCTTCCCGCCGATGTACAGGTAACAAAGCACCGCCGTCCCGCCACAGATCGCCGCCAACACGATATTCATGTTGCCGTACCCTATGGCTTCCTTCAGCTCTCCAGCCAGCTCGGGGCCAACGGCCAGGCCCAGGTTGAACAGCATCCCGTTCAAACCATACAGCTGTGCGTACGGGCCGCTCTCACCGAAGAAGTCAACATTATAATGATGGTACTTCTCCACCACCGCGCCGGCTTCCACGACTGATATCGCGCCAAAGCCGGAGAGTCCGGCGCCTAGCAGTCCGAGCAAACCGCCGTACAGCAGTTGCTGGTCTAGCCCGCCCGCGTGTACCAGCCTGAACAGCACGAGCACAGGGGTCAGGTACACGAAGGCTACAACGCTGACGAGTTTGGTCCCGCGGCGGTCTATGATCCAACCGGCTATCGGTCCGACGAATAAGTCCACGAGGCCGATTGGTAAAAACAGCAGGCCGGCTTTCATGGAGTCGAAACCAAACAACTCGCGGGAGACGGTCGTGACGGTTGCGTCGGCGCTGCCGAGGATGATTCCTTGCACCAGGGCGAGCCATTGGGAGGTTAGGAGGGAGGGGTTGGCGAAGCAGGGGATTATGGGCGCGATGCGCGCGAGGCGGGATTTTTGGGGTGGTAGTCTGTACAATTCCGCTTCTTCTTCGTTCCGTTTCGCCAGGAGTGGTTGTGATTCGTTGTCGTCTCCGGGGTCGTTTTCGTGGTTTGGGGAGGAGGCGTGTGGGGTTGTGCTTGGGGTGTAGTTGCTGTTGGCGTCCTGGACGGCGTAGCGGTGCGCCACTTTTTTTTCGATTACTAGGACGCGGAGTACGAAATCTATTATGAGGATTGCGAAGCTGATGCCGAGGACGCCGATGTACTTTTGTTCGTGAGTGAGAAGCCGTCAGTCAATGTCTCGTATGTCTTAGGGGAAGATTCCGCTCAAGGGAGTACTCACGCCGGCTTTTTTATAAAGAATACCGCCGATCATTGGCGCCCAGAGGGCTCCTGCGGACAGGAATGAGAACAGAGTCCCGATCGTTTTACCCAGGTTCTTCGGGCCAACTGTCTCGACGCATAGTGCGAGTCCGATCGTCCACACGACACCACTGCTAATACCTTGCAGCACTCTCGCCACTACCAGGACCGGCACACTCGTTCCTAGGAACAGCAACACAGTCGCGCCTAGCAGGACTGCCAGGCCGAGGAGGAAGGGCGCTTGACGGGTTGAGACTCTATCCGCTACGATCCCTGCTACTGGGCATGCGATGACTGAAGATGCGGCATAGATGGCCAGCAAGCCGGAGGTGTAGGATTGAATCTGGTCATCGGGGACGCCGGCACGGTCCTCGAGCATGAAAGGGAGGACGGGGACGAGCAGGCCATAGAGAAATAGGTCTGTGAACAAGGCGATCCCGATTGTGATTAGAATGAAGGCAGTATTGCTGCGCCATTTTAGACCTGAGGGCGGATGGGTGTAGAGGGGGCGGATTTGGGTTGTGTTTAGAAACCGATGCCAGGGGGATGGGGTGGGCATGACCGGTAGTGTGGTTGTTCGCCGTGGGAGTTGGCCGGGTAGCTGGCCTGGAGCTGGCCTGGAAGTTGGCCTGTAGATCTGGCGATCCTTCGCGGCGTGAGGTTATCGCGAGGGGTCTCGACGCCAGGTCTTCTGGAAGGTTTCCTCTGCTCGTACGAGATTATCGGCCGCTGTGCGGTCACCAAGTCTTCCCTGGTATCGGCCTATGGCCTCCCCTCATTCGCCGCGATTCCCGAAGCACGTTTTATCTCGTGCAGATCTCGAACACGAAACTCAATGGGCGCAGCGTCAAGGAGAGCTTGTGGTGCTTATGATCGATGACCTGTCGTCTTCCAGGTGTAGCCCTACATTTACAGTTTGTCTAGTGCGAGTGTGGAGCCTTCCGAGCGCCAACAGTTGTGGTCTTCGTGTCTTCCAAAGTCAGAATTGATACTGTCGAATTTCGTGCAGTGGTTGTTGCTCCTGCCCGCACTCCTGCAGACGTCACCTCCTCCTACGAAAGGTCTTGCAGGCACGCCGTCCGAACTCTGTCTCGTCTTTGATCTGTTTCGTGTGGAATCAAGCTGGAAATGAGCGACACCGGAGTTGCCGGACACACCTCCTCTTAATATTGAAAGGTATCGACGCCAGCGTGTACAAGTTCTCTCACCAGAGATCAGCGAGACCGGATATACTTTCTGTCGAACGTGTGCTAACCAATCAAGAAGGCGTTCTCGGGTGGCTGTTGACTTCTGCACCGTCGATGCCTTCGTGTGTGGTCCAAGATATCTGGCTCTGGCTCGAATTGGCTCTGCCCTGCACAGCAGCTGTAGTTCATCACGCCTGGATCGATACGTAGGATTCATCCTGCTGTCCCTGAAACGGACTGCAGTAGATCACCTCGAAGGGACTACTGTAGATCATAGAAGTATCGAAGAGAACCACTTATTGGCCCCCAAAACTGGGAGATGAAAAGATGAGACGACGACTTCAACACACGGACTCGAAGATCCCTCTTCTTGAATTTGGCACATCGAAACGCTTTCCAATTCCAACGAGACCTTTTCCAGTCACGACATCGTCTTGTCCTGTTCCCACGACACCATTTCCAACTATCGCTGGCCTACAAAATCAAGCTTCAAGATCCGAGACCTCGCTGTCGTTACTCCTCGAGTCGCGCACTAGTTCCGAGACCAAGTGTGAGGAACGACCGACGCGGAAAAGTAACAACGCCTTCCTGGTCGAAGGACTGGCCAGACTGCTAATCGGACACATCGTGGACCACGACTTCACGCACCTGGACTTCCTCAAGTATCTTCACGACGACTACGCGGCATACCTGGAGTATCGATCGGACGAACCATATCTCAAAGGTCGAGAGGTCTATCTAGCTGGCTATCAGGCTTTTGTCAAAGCACATCCGGGCTACACGCTTGAGATCGAAAGTCTGCACGGCGACGTCGACGAGAAGAACGGAACGGCAGTTGTCTGGATGAACTTGATTGTTGAGGGTCACTCAAAGGGCGTAAGGAGGCAGAGTATCACTATGCAGCAGTGGAGACGGAAGGACGGAGGGTGGAGGGCTTACAAACAGACAGGGAGTAAGTTTCGATGTGACGATGCCAGTGTTTGAGATTGTACTCACCCATGCGTAGTCAGAGGCGTCGATGAAACGATGTAGTCAATCAAGCAAGCATGGCTGACTTTACTTCGAACCGGTCCTTGCGGTAACTCAGAGGGGGACGACATGACTGGCGTTGAGCACGGTGGGAGAGCGTTCACGAGTCACACACGCACGCAAGACATCGGTCGTCGAATCCAAAGCTGGGACTATTTTTGTTCTCGACCTGTCTAAGCAGGGTACGGATGGCGCATCACCACGCTAAAGGCGGCTTCAAGGGCCTTGCAGCCCCTGCTGCTCCCACAGTTGCCAAAATGTGGATGTCCACGATACTCGGGCAGTACCATCGAGCATCGATCAAGGTACATTATTTGTGCGTGGCGTCAAGCTCACCCTTGACAGCTTGCCGATCGTTAAGTGCTCATCAAGGGATTCAACAGGACCCTGCGACGATCTTTAGCTCCAGCAGCAAGACATACTCACGCAAGTGGATCCCTTGGCTGTTTAAGGTCCTTCGGTCCTCAAGCCGCACGAGCCCTGAGTTCTGTCGCGTGCATATCAATTGGACTGTGGTGCTATTCTCGGTACAATGACCTTCGATTCAAGGGGATCAAGATGAGAACTATACGGCCACCGAAGGGTCAGAATCTTGTAATTCCCCACCATCTTCGTCTTGGGAGGCGTCTGCCCAGCACCAGACTAGCAATGGGGCAGGCGGACCCGGTTCCTGATGCAGGTTCCAGCTCATGGTGTTCCAGACCGTCGATGTGCAAAACAGGTTCACGGGGAGATGAGTGCATCCGCCATGGACGAGAGATCTCCGAGAACCTCCTGGAGGAACGATGCATTGGCAGACTTCAGTTGCTTGTATTATATAGTGCGTCGAGGTGGAACATGTAGCGTATGGATCGTACTGATCGTTGAGAGACCAAGCTAATGCAGCTGCTTTGACGCCACTAAGTCTAGTGCACGGTGATGAAGGGCAGAAGGAGTGGCCAGTGGATCGAGGAGGAGCCGGAACACTTTGTAGCGAGACGGAGTCGGAACACTTTGTACATCTGAATAATGTAGACTTCCTCCATCTCACTAACGACGGTTTCCGCGATCCATCCGCAACGCGTTTCCCCCTACTCCCTCGTCGACAGAAACAGCGATGCATCCGCGCCAGAAGGAATCAGAAAGGAGTCCGCACTCACTCTACACCTCAACAATCTCCCCATCCTACGCTCACGAATCACCCTTCCCATCAGCAATACTTCCGCCTACTCCCCTTTCTTCAACGCCTCGTCCCTCATCGGCAGACACAACAGCGCAGTGGCACCAGAATCGATCGAGGAGGCATACTTTGTACACATCTAGTACACCTCCATAATCTATCCATCCTACACCTCACTCCCAATCCTACCCATCAACAACGCCTCCCCCTCCTCCCCCTTCTTCAGACTCCCCTCCCGCATCGGCAAACACAACAGCGCATTCGCACCCTTGAAACTCCCAATCGCCGAACTCCGCTGAAATCCTGTGCTCACGGCATGCAGTCTCCCATCCGCCTTCGCCGTAACAATCACACGATGATACTCCGCCCTCTTCGCATCACACCTCACATCCTGTCCCGACACCACCTTCACTTTCGGCAACGCTACCGGACTTATCCCTGCCATGCGATGCAGCGCGGGTAGCACGAAGAGATGGTACGTCACAACTGCACTCGCTGGGTTCCCGGGCAAAGAGAAGACGACTTTGGATTCGCTGCGCGAGCCTTCGGTAGTTTTGAAGGGCACGGTAGCGAAGGTAGTCGGTTTGCCGGGTTTCATGCTCACGCGGCCGAAGTGGATTGTGCCGCCGAGAGAGCGTTCGAGCGTGGGTTTAAGGAGGTCGAGTTCGCCCATTGAGACGCCGCCTGTGGTTATGAGAACGTCGGCGCGGCGCATGGAGGCGCGAAGGGTTGATTCTAGGGCGCCGGGTCTATGAACTGGTGTTAGTAGATCGGAGCCAGGGCGGGATAATGGAGACGTACTTGTCTGAGGCGATACCAAGATCGATGGCTTCGAATCCCGAGCCACGGATAGCGGTGAGAAGGGTTGGGCGGTTGGTATCGCGGACTTCGCCGTGTTGTAGGCCGCCGTCTCTGTCGTGGTTCACGATCTCGTCGCCTGTGCTGAGGACACCGACGATTGGTTTCTTGTAGATGAAGACTTCTTGTGTGCCTACTGAGGCGAGCAGACCGAGCTCGCCGCCAACGGCAGTGATGCCCTCGCCTTTCTTCATGATCGTGCTGCCGGCTTGCACATCACTCCCAACCTCCCGCACATTTTCGCCAGGTTTGATTGCATCGGTGAGGATCTCAATTTCATTCTCTTCTTGCCCGTCGTCGGTTGTAGATCGTAGTACCGTGTCCTCCACCATTACAACAGCAGTAGCTCCAGGTGGGAGGGGCGCTCCAGTGGTGATCCGAGCAATCTCTCCCGACCTCAGCTCTGACACCTCACCGGCTTGGGCGTGAGAGATATTTGTGACTGGGAAGATGCCTTTGGTGCTTGGTACCAGAACATGATTAGAAGCGATGATGGCGTAGCCATCAACTATGCTTGCGCGGAAGGCTGGGACTGATTCTCGGGCTACCACGTCTTCTGCTAGCACACAGCCTACCAAGTCTTCGTTGACCTTGTGCCTGACTATTTGTGGTACTGGTACGTTCTCCGCGATCCGCTGTAAAGCATCGTCCACGGAAAGCATAGGGTACGGCGATTCCCGATACCTCCTCGTCGGTCCTGCGTTGGGGTCATTAGAGATGGCAGGCCGATTCTTAGGACCCGTGTGAGCCTTCGGTCCGTGGTGGCCATGCCCGTGTCCATGATCATGGCTGTGAGAGTGATCGTGGCTATGCTGGTGGCCACTACTAGATGGGACTCCATTACTCGATATGCCAGCGTCTCGCTCCAATTTCTGCACACCACCAACGTGGAGTGACCTCGAGTCCGCGCCGGCCGCCTGTTGGCACGCATGTGGTAGCTGCTTAATTATAGAAGCCAGATTCTCCTTCGCGCCTTTCGGCGAACCAGGGAGGGTGACGATTAGGGTGCTCTTGCGGACGCCGGCTACGGGACGGGACATGATGGCGACTACATAGTATAAGCATGCTGCTCTCAAGACCGGTCAATACATGGGGCTTACACGATGTGACTGCTAATGAAGCGGCGAGCATGCCATGTCTATTCCCAATGAGTCTCCAGTAACCTCGATTCATGGATGCCAGATAGTCGTACTTACACAAGCCCAGGAGCATGCCTATCAATCAACGGCCCTACCGCCTACCTCTCATCAGCCTCCAACCACAACATCAAACGGAACTTCCAATTCGTCGCCTACCTCAGGCGTAACGTCCTTTCTCGCAAACCCAGTCCCGCCACTCGTCACAATCAAGTTCACATAGTCCTCCCCATCAGTCCGTTGAGTGATCGCGCGTTGAATCTGCGTTACATCGTCGGGTACGATCGCAGTATCGCTGAGATCGAAGCGGCCTCCGCCATCCGAGTCGAAGGTCTCTCGGAGTGATGGGATGCATTTATCAGTCGTGGGATCGCGACTTGCGGTTTCGGAGACGATGATTATTGAGGCGCGGAGGGGTGGAGGAGAGGACATTGTATCTATTGGAAAAGCGTAATGTTGCACGGCATGCAAAGAAAACGACAGGTATGGTCGATTCAGGACATGAAGTCTAGATGGCTAGACGCCTTGGCGCTCACTCGATCGGGCAAGATCGATGGGCAGGAGGTGAATGCAGGTGCTGAAGGCATACTCAATTCTCTACACATGGCTTGAATCGTTCATTCCTACATACAGTACATATACACAGCAGAAAGGGCTCAACCAACGCTTCCGATGCTCCGTATATCCTTCTGACTCCTCGTGATGCAAACTACCCACCAGACCTCACCCCGGACACTTCGTCGCCGGGCCTCGCCGCCATCTTACGAGGCAGAGAACTCAGTCGCGCTTCCACTCAACAGCAGCCCAATAATGAGCCCAAACAGCCCAAGCACTGATGAGAAGATCTCAATCACCAAGATCTTCACGAACCTACACCACACGTCAGCACCCATTCGCCCCATCCTCTCTCCATCCAGTGTACTCACAAACTCGGATCCGCAGCATCAGCCAGCGCCGCACTCGACCCATTGATCCCCACACTCACACCACAAATCAAATTGCACATCCCCACCAGTATCCCTGACCAAAACAGCGCATAGCCAGTGTAGTAGTTGTCCCCGCTGTAGATGCCCTCCTGCGAGACCTGCTTGATCTTGGAGCTGAAGACGATGGACATGATGACGCCGTAGATGGCGACGACTTCGCAGAAGATGATGGAGATGAGGTTTTTGGTTCGGATGCGTGGGGCTTTGACGCCGCCGCCGAGGATGGAGGTGCCGGTTATGAAGATGCCCCTGCGTATGTCAGTACAGGCGGGAAGGGCCTGGTGGTGGCGGCGTAGGGTGGGGAGGGGACTGACCATGCTGCTCCTACTACTGAAAGGCCGATGCACATGCCGATGCCCATGTCTGCCCAGGCGTATGGGGATATTGATTCGAGGAATTGGCCGACCTGTTCTCCAGTGGTTAGACTCGTCCATCTATCGAAGTTGTCTGCGGTGTGATCGTACGTTGAATGCCTCTCCTTCGCCATTGAAGAGCATATCTGGGATAGTGGTTAGCTGGTGGCTTCGATGCGCCATGCTTCGGGAGACTTACACAGCCCAACAACGGTGAGAGCGGTGGTGACTCCATAGCCACCGTACGAGTATCCGCTCATGGCTGCGATGTGGGAGAGGAAGATGAGTGCCAAAGTGAATGTCGTTGCCTCGACATCACATCTCGAGGTGCTCTTCGGGGATACTTCAGCGGATCGGCGATGGGCGCTCCCGCTCCGAGCCGCCGCTATCTACGCCCGTGGCCCGCACCTGCCCGCGTCTAGAGTACATAACTTCCTTGCGAATCACCACCTTCACTCCTACACATCACCATCCTTCCCGCCAACAACCTCAAAAACTGCACCACACCACAGCCAAACTACACATACAATAGCACACGTCAATCGCCAACATGGCACAGCAAAACCAGATGTCCTACGAGCTCTACCGCAGCACTTCGTACGTCTACCACTTCCACTTATGCGCCGGTGCCTACTAACCTCACTTCTACAGGGTCGGCATTGCTCTCGCGGACACTCTCGACGACCTCATCAGCTCCCGCCGCATCGAGCCTCAGCTTGCCATGAAGATTATGGGCACCTTCGATGAGAGCATCGCGAAAGTGCTGAATGACAAGGTGAAGGCACGCATGTCCTTCAAGGTGAGTCATAAAACGACGAGACAATGAAGTGTGAAGTGCTGTCGCTAACCATGAGTGAAGGGCCACCTCGACACGTATAGATTCTGTGACGAAGTCTGGACCTTCGTGATCAAGGACATCCACTTCAAGATGGAGAACTCCAGCACCTTCGATGCCGAGAAGATCAAGATCGTGGCGTGTCTTGCCAAGGAGAAGGCAGCATAGGAGCCCGGCTCTCGGTCAACGCAAGTCCGCGAATGGATCTTTATAAGCTGCATCTTAACACAGCTGGGAGGAGTAGCTTGGTATCGTAATCGATATCTCCCGCATCTGAAATCTGGCCTTTGGAATGGCGAGGTGTGGATGAAGACGGCAACCGAGCGCGAGCAGCAGCTGAACACGGATTTTAGGCTGGATGTTCGGACGAGTGCCGAGCAGGAAATTATGATCTCGCGTGCAGCTGATAGACTCGTACACGAGCAGCGAGCAAGCACGAGACTTGAAGCTGAAAGACTAGCAAGAGAAATTTACCACAGGTGGAAAACGAATATAAAGCCGAAGGACAAGACTGATTATTCTCCGGTCTATGGACTCATTCCTCCTGCCCACACAGGTGTCGAGCTTGCGCTCATAACAAATCACGAACGGAGAGTGACGCCGAACACAGCAGTCCGACAGAAAGGGGCCGCGCAGGAGCTGGCAAGGAGGCACAACCTTGGACTGACTCCCAAAACCGCCATACCTCACGGGACCATTCGATGGACAGCCCTAAAAGGGGCCAAGGCTATGCGGAAACACCAGCTCACGATACGGGAGGCAGAGCGGGCAGGATGCATGCTCCGCTTGGGACACTCAAAGGGGTGTTTGGCGCTTTGTCACTGCTCCTACGATTGAAGAAACTTCGGAGACGGCCACGCAGAAGCACAAGTTATGTCCCGGTACAGGGCTGACCTGCGAGACTCCTATTGCATACAGTGCGCTGCCAGCGTCTATCCAGAAACGGGTGCAGCTAGGGCCGTCGACCTTGCTGCTGCTGACCAAAGAAGAAGCCGAGGACTTGGGCATCAAAGTTGACATAACCGGTCCCGGCAGTGTTTGGCGCTGGGTAGCCGCTTATCCAGTTGCTCCTCCGAACAAACACGAGGCACTCGAGATGGAGGAGGAGCCGGTCGAAGAGACGGAGGAGGCCGCACGTGAGCGCCGAAGCCAGCGCACTTTTGGGTGGACACGCGAGAACCCCATCCCCTACGGCAAGGTCCCCGGGCTGGCCGAGAGGGATTATGAGACCAAGAAAAGACACCAGCTCAGCATCTCCGAGGCCATCAACGCAGGAATGACACTCGGCAAGTACAACAAGCGCGTTGTCTGGGCCTACGTTGCTCCTCGTCCCACGGAAGCGTCGAGGGCGGAGGCTGCGCGAGAGCAGGAAAAGAAGCTCATGCCTGGCATGACGCCCGACAACCCCATCCACTACGGAGTGCTTCCGCCGGCGAGGCAGAGACGGATTGTGCAGGGCCAGAAGTACCAGATCACGAGGCGGGTCGCACGAGAAGCGGGGATTTTATTCGATAAGGATAACGAGCCGGCTGGCGTTTGGCGGTATTTCGCTGCTCGTCCGGCTGAAGGGGACAAAGTTGAGGATGCTGAGCTGGATGCCGCTATTGAAGAACTCCTCGGTCAGCCGTAGAGGTTCATGGGCATGCTCGGACGCAATGTCTGGGCTGCTTTTCCGGCAAGGTCAGTGAGCGAGACGTCGGTAGTTCAAGACAATGGTTATGATAAATCCAGGGTATTCGTGAGTGCAATAGCAGCAATGATGTTTCATTATTCGTGCTCATCTCCACAGCAAGGTCACTCTCTTCTTTCGTGATGTAGTTGAGCATTCTACTCCAACAGCGTGGCTCGAACATAGCCTTGTCAGCGTGAACCATTCAGCATCGAGCTCTTGTGTGCGGCTCAGCCAGTAGTTGCGAGGCTGGACCTCCGTGAACCTCCCTACTCACAAGCAATGCTTCCATAGCAGTCCAGCATGCAATGATGCCGGTCTCGTGTAACACAACGCATCGGCGCCCTGGAAGCCTCGTCAAAACATCAAGCGTCCCTCTTGCCCCTCACGCCGACCAGCAAGCCATACTCATTCTCAAATCAAGTTCTCATCTCCCATCCCGTCACCTCATACCTCCTTCACCTTGCCTGACGTCCCCGGCCGCGGAACCACCTGCTCATCCACCTCCATCGCCTCCCCCGCAATTCCCACCTCCCTACTCGCCCCATTCGTCGCCTGCTCGACCTCACTCGTCGGGATCACGACTTGCGGGTACGCGGTCTTGGGCGCTTCAACGGGGACGGTGCGGCCGCCGGCCATTGAGTCTTGTATACTCATCTGATTTCCTCGCGCGTGAGGTTGATCGTCCGTGTGTCCGCCAGCTAGATCTGCGCCCTCGGCTCCGGGCTCACTTCGCTCGCCTTCGGCAGGTTGTCGTCCTTTGCTCTGCTTGTGGGCTTTGTACGTCGTAGTCTTCGGCACGACATCGGTGAGGAACTCGAGGTTTTCTACACGGGCTACTGCATTCGCTATCCCCCACCCTCCAACATTAGCCTCACACTCCCTTCATCAAGCACTCTATGCTAGGTGTTGGTGGTCCACGTACCTATATCCCGATACTGAATATTCCGCCTCGGCTTCTTCTCGCTCTTGACGATATTGTAGGACTGCTCGACGAGGTGCTGCAGGAACATTTCGGCGGCGACGGTGATCATGAAGGCGGCGTTGTTGGAGCAGTTGGAGATGTCGTCGTCGGTTGCGATGATTTTCTTTACGCGGGCGACTGCACATGCGTGTTAGTGAGGTGATTCGTTGAGGGGGGAGGAGAGTAGAGGGGCGCACGAGGGAGAGCGACGGTGCCGGTGACTTCCTGGGTGGGAGCGATTGGGGTGTTATTGTACGGCATGATGGCGGGAGGTGGGGGTGGGTTGTGAGTGGTGAGGTGTTGGCTGTGGAGATTCCTGGGGGATCTGGTAGTGTTGGTGGTTTGACACGTTGATCGCGTGTGCTCGAATGTAGAAGCGCGGCTGTATGTGTTTGTGAGAGAGGGTGTACTAATGATGGTATAGATCGCCCGCTCGGGCCACTTTCACATGCGAACCCCAGACTTCAGGCCTCCCTATTTAGACTTTGATCACTGTGTACATGTACTACTGTATCAGCTCGACTCCAAGCAACACGGAACGCCCTTTGACGATGTTATGACCTCTCGCCCTCTAGCTCTGCGACATACACTAGCAATGCTCTCACAATGAACCGCCGCAGCATCTCCTTCTCTGAACCAACCCCGGTCCCCCGCCGCTCCAACAGCTATGCCACCTCCATCTCCTCCCGCAACCCGCGCAACCTCACCCGCCGAGTCTCTGGCCTCAGCACCAACGACCTTGAAGAAGCCGAAGCGCCCCTCGACCCGGTCGAACACGCAGTAGCAGAAGAGATCGCCGAGATCAAGCGCTACGAAGACTTCACCACCATCGACTGGGTCCAAGATGCCGCACGGGAGAACCTCCGCCGGAAAGCTCGACGGCAGGAACGCGCTGGATTCTTCGATCAAAAGGGACGATTGGCGTGGCGGAGGACGTTATGGGAGGCTTATGATGCTGGACAAGGGTGGATTGTGGTTACGCTGATTGGGATTGCTATTGGGTTGAACGCTGCGTTTTTGAACATTGTTACGGAGTGGTTGTCGGATATCAAGTTGGGGTATTGCACGACGGCGTTCTACCTGAACGAGTCGTTCTGCTGTTGGGGCGTGGAGAATGGGTGCGATGAGTGGCATCATTGGAGTGGGTGGTGGCCGATCAACTATCTGCTGTACATTGCCTTCAGTACCGCTTTTGCGTTTACGAGCGCGAGGTTGGTCAAGTCGTTTGCGCCGTATGCGGCTGGGTCGGGGATCAGCGAGATCAAATGCATCATTGCTGGGTTCGTGATGAAGGGGTTCCTCGGATTCTGGACACTACTCATAAAGTCGATCGGGCTTCCGCTGGCTATTGCTTCTGGACTCAGTGTTGGAAAAGAAGGGCCGAGTGTACATTACGCCGTATGCACAGGCAACGTCATCAGCCGGATGTTCAGTAAATACCGCCGAAACGCTGCCAAAACCCGAGAGATCTTGTCAGCAACCGCGGCTGCAGGTGTCGCCGTCGCCTTCGGTAGTCCGATAGGCGGCGTGCTGTTCAGTCTGGAGGAGATGAGCAACTACTTCCCCCTCAAGACCATGTGGCGGAGCTACTACTGCTGCCTCGTTGCCACAGCAGTCCTAGCCGCCATGAACCCCTTCCGCACCGGACAGCTAGTCATGTTCACCGTCCGCTACGACCGCGACTGGCACTACTTCGAAGTCATCTTCTACATCCTCATCGGCATCTTCGGCGGTCTCTACGGCGCCTTCGTCATGAAATGGAACCTTCGTGTCCAAGCGTTCCGGAAGAAGTACCTCTCCAAATACCCGATCGTCGAAACCTGCTTTCTCGCTCTATCAACCGCGGTCATCTGCTTCCCCAACATGTTCCTCCGCGTCGACATGACCGAGAGCATGGAGATACTCTTCCTCGAATGCGAAGGCGGACATGATTACGACGGCCTCTGCGACAGACAGAACCGCTGGCGCATGGTCATTACGCTCTTCCTCGCAACCTTCGTCCGCCTCTTCCTCGTCATCATCTCCTACGGCTGCAAAGTCCCCGCCGGCATCTTCGTCCCTTCAATGGCCATCGGCGCCTCCTTCGGCCGCATGGTCGGAATCATGGTCCAAGCTCTCCACGAGCGGTTCCCCGAAGCCGCCTTTTTCGCTGCGTGCGAGGCAGACGTCCCATGCATCACCCCAGGCACCTACGCTTTCTTAGGAGCTGGCGCAGCGTTATCAGGCATCATGCACCTCACTGTCTCCGTGGTTGTAATAATGTTCGAACTCACCGGCGCACTAACTTACATCCTTCCCACCATGATCGTCGTCGGCATCACCAAAGCCGTCTCCGAGCGCTTCGGCAAAGGCGGTATCGCGGACCGCATGATCTGGTTTAACGGCTTCCCCTTTTTGGACAACAAAGAGGAACATACCTTCGGCGTCCCCGTCTCGCAGACCATGACAGCTCACCCTACCGCTCTGCCCGCTACTGGACTTACGATACAAGACGTGGAGGCTGTGATGGCAGATACGAAATTCCAAGGTTTCCCCATCATCGAAGACTCCGACTCCAAAATTCTAATCGGCTACATCGGCCGCACGGAACTGCGCTACGCCCTCGACAGGGCCAAACGCGAGCAACTCGCCCCCCTCACCTCTGTCTGCACCTTCTCCTCACCCGCTTCCGGAGCTCCTCGCTCCTCCACCACGTCTGCTCCGCCGGTCAGTTTCGACGACATGGACCCTTCTTCTTCCGCCGCCGTCGATTTAAGCCGTTTCGTCGATCCCACGCCCCTCTCCGTGCACCCGCGTCTCCCGCTCGAGACGGTGATGGAGGTGTTCAAGAAACTCGGCCCACGAGTCATTTTGATCGAACACCGTGGCAGGCTGATGGGGCTGGTGACCGTGAAGGATTGTTTGAAGTATCAGTTCCAGGTTGAGCATGCGCATGAAGCGGACCGCACTATGGTGGGGAGGAAGGAGAGGCAGGAGGAGAGGGTTTGGGGGCTTATTAAAGGCGCTGCTGGGTGGGTGGGGCGGAAAGCTGGGAGGGGAGGGGGGTCCAGGGTGGGAGATGGATCGCCTGGGACGCCTACGGCGAGTGGCGGAAATGCCACGGAGAGCAGAAGTCCGGGGTTGGATGGGGAGGTTGAGTTGGAGGATAGGCGGAATGTTGTATGATACTTCCCTTTGGGTTTGATGGATTAGCGTGGTGCTGTCGGGTAGGCGTTGCAACATTAGACAATGAAACGAGATATTCCGAGTAGTCAACATTACTTTAATGTTATGCAGGCTTTCGTCTTCGTGTGGTATTGCTGTTTATCGCACTTGCCTCGCCCTCGCCGGCAGCCGCATCGCCAGTACCCCCGGCCTCATCCCTCTTCAAACCCTCCTTGCCACCCGCCCCTGGCTTGCCATCCTCCGCAGGTGATTCATCTCGCCGTCCGATAATTACCGAGCCCGTCACCAATAGCCCGGCGCCTAGCCACCACAACCCTACATCCCAATCAGCATCATCCACCCTGACGATCAGCATGACGGAGATCATACCAGGCAATTCCTCCCCAAACACCCCACCACCCAACAACGCCGTGACAACGAAATTCGCACTCGTGTTGATCACGCTCACGCGCACGGTGCTGGAGCTCAGTGTGAGGGCGCGGGTGAAGAGGGTCCACATTATTGCGTTGAAGAGCATGTTTAGGAGGAAGAAAGCCTGTCGCGGCGGTGATCAATGGATTTGCGCACCTTGGTGTTGGGAGCTGAGCTTACACTTCGAACGAGTATCTCTATATAATAACTAGGTTCATCTTGTCCGATCAACTGCGCTGTTTTGGTCGCGATGGAGGTCGTGAGGTGCGTGGTGGTAAGTCTAGCGAAGACGCCGTTGAGAGCTGCGCAGGCGCCGGAGAGGATGGCGTAGAGGAGCCATTGGGATTTTGCGGTGGACATTGTGTTAGTAATGGTAAGGTTAAGAAGGGACATGTGAGGTGTGGAGATATATCGGTATACAGTCTGTGCTCACGCTAGCGATTTAAGCTTGTCCCGGGCGTCATGCAGGAAAGTGTGTTTCGCCGAGAAACGCGGTGGAGAGCTAGACTTTCACGTGCACATATTTGATCATACAGGCCAGACGAGTTCAGCAGTGTCCGATACTTCAACGCACTCTCGAGAGTCGCAGCACCACCGCGAGCGAATGAACGAGCAGACGAGAACGCATACCCGTCACACTCGTTCACGAAGCACATCTTGAACACATCCTACACTGCCCGCTTCTACACCGCAAAGGAGGAGATCACAACACAGACACGTTCACTAGAGGAGGAGGAGCGACGCTGGCACATATAAACCTTCTCCAGCGCCGCCGCGCGCAGAATTCAATATGAGCGATCTGGATAAGTAAGAGATACCGACACCACTACGAATGGGAAGCATCGTCTAATCTCACCTGGCATAGATCGATCGCACAACTTCGAGCGTGTCGCCCTATACCAGAGACACAAGTGCGGGAACTCTGCTACAAGGCGCGGGAGCTGCTGATAGAGGAGGGCAATGTCGTTTGCGTGGATGCGCCGGTGACGGTATGTGGTCACTCAGCGCTCTGGACGCTTGAACAAGTGGAATAGAGTGGGCAGAAGGAGCGGAGCGCTAACTAGTGGGACGACAGATATGTGGCGATATACATGGCCAATTCCACGATCTGATGGAGCTATTTCGGGTGGGAGGTGATGTGCCGGAGACATGCTATCTTTTCATGGGTACGATCAGCTTTGCCGCGAGACACAAATGCTCAGGCTGACTCATCGCAGGCGATTTCGTGGACCGCGGCTTCTACTCGCTCGAATCTTTCCTTCTTTTGCTGTGCTTAAAAGTGCGATATCCTGACCGAATCACTCTGATAAGAGGGAATCACGAATCACGACAGATCACGACCGTCTACGGCTTTTACGACGAATGCTTGCGGAAATATGGCAGTGCTAACGTTTGGCGGTGCGTGACCCCTGGGGATGAGAACTTGGAAGCGCTCTAGCTAACGTGATGCCTCCAGATACTGCTGCGAAGTCTTCGACTACCTCGCCCTCGGCGCCCTGATCATCGGAGCCACCACCGAACTCACACCCACCGACGCACCCATCATAGACACGAACACCCAAGCTCCGAATCCAGTCGACCACTCTGACCTCGAAATCGAGATCCTCAACTCTTCCGGCCACATCATCAATCGCTTCGCGCGTCCACCAGAGTCAAGCAGTAACTCGCAAGACCTCTCCCAGCTCTCAAATGCACCCTCATCACCTTCACAAGGCCAAACACCCACCCGCAACGGCAATCCAGGCACAGGCGCTACATCCTCAAGCGGCGGCAGCAGCGGTAATTCCACCGGCGCCGTCCTCTGCGTACACGGCGGCCTATCTCCACTAGTCGACAGCATCGACAAAATCCGCCTCCTCGACCGCAAACAAGAAGTCCCACACGAAGGCGCCATGTGCGACCTCCTTTGGTCCGACCCGGACGAAATCGAAGGCTGGGGTCTCTCCCCTCGCGGCGCTGGGTTCCTCTTCGGCGCTGATATCGTGAAGTGCTTCAACCAGAAGAACGATCTCAGCTTGATCTGTCGCGCACACCAACTGGTGATGGAAGGTTTCAAGGAGATGTTCGACAACACCATCGTCACCGTCTGGTCGGCGCCAAACTACTGCTATCGGTGCGGGAACGTGGCGGCGATATTAGAGCTAGGTGAGGATGGGAGTAATGCTGGCTACGCGCCACGGACGAATGGCGATGTGGGGAGGGTTGCTGCGATGGCGGGTGGTGGGCCGTTGGCGGAGCAGAGGCAGGAGCAAAGAATGGGGCCTGGACGGAGGTATAGAGTGTTTGAGGCGGCGCCGCAAGACAGCCGGGGTATGCCGGCGAAGAAGCCTGTGGCGGATTACTTTTTGTGATTCGCTGTCCAAGCAAAGTGGCGATGTGTTGCTTCGAGTCGATACTTGTGGAGGCGTAAATAGCGATACCCAGATATTTGCCGTTTGTAGCATATTGTGGCTGATGCATCACCCTTGCTCTCGCTCAAGAAAACTCGGATCCAGCTCCACTTTCTTTTCGAATTTCGTCCACCAGTCCTGGAACGCTTTCAGCGGCACAGTGTCGCTACCGAAGCTCGCGAGGAAGTTGAATGCATTGCCTATGATTCTTTGCGCGAGCACTTTCGTGGACACTGGCCCTGCTGCGCCGGCATTGGCACGAACCATGGCAGTCGACGGATCAGTCGCTGACGATTTAAGAGTGGCGAGCTGCTGCTCCACCTGCGCGGCTGGTTCGATCGAGACGCCTACAGCAATGTCTCCGCCGACTGCTTGTGCGCTACCAGTCATGGCGAATAGATCGTCCGTCATCATATCGCCATCCATCCCAGCAGGTCCGGTTTTGACGCCACTGACTTTGAAGATGGCGCTTTCCTTTCCGGGTCCGATAGCTCCGAGTAGTTTGAACTCGTTAGATGGTGGTATTTGGATCCATACTGTGGCGGCGGTATCCGGAGGGAATCGAAAACCAGGAAGGATGAAGACGACAATGTGATGGAATTGCGGATTTTGAGGGATCTGGAAGGCATATTGTGTTTCCGCTATAGCCTGTGGGCTGGCATCCGGTGGCCGACCTGAGATGATGAGGCCGAACATGGCTGATCTCTTGTGGTTGTATGTCGAGTCAAGTCGAGTCGAGTCATTCAAGGCCGCAAGAAAGGCATCGAGTGACGTTTCGCCAGCCAATAACAGCTCACCTGAGCCCTGCATTGCCGATCTCACATCAGACAGCAGCTGCGGCTGTCATTAACGGCTGTCTCGATCTCACACCTTCCCTCAATCCCTCTCCCTGAAAACCTCCACTCCTCTTCCCCATGGACCCAATAGGCTCCTACCTCACAATGGACACCTTCAACCTCAGCAAACTCCGCGACTACATCCCCTCCCCCCAAGACCTCCGCCTCCCCCGCATCCCCACCTGGACCGCCGCCAACTCCGAACGCGAACCCACCTTCGAAGACGACGACGACAACGACCTCAATCGCTCTCCAACCCTCGATACAGATGTACCCATCACGCTTACCGAACCCACCCCGATCCCACCGGGGCCGAAGACGAATCTCGATCTGATCAATGAATGCGATAGCTTTCCCTACTACCACACGAACCCACAGCTATATCTAGCGCATGTGAACACCTATTACGGGCTCTTCGTCGACGCCTACCCGGAGACAGAGTTGGGGTACGTGCTCCCGTCCGTCGCGGAGGTGTTCCGGGGTTTGTCGGGTTGGAAACTCGACGATGCAGCGCGGAGCCTGACGTTGGTTGCGGGAAGTAACGAGGAGGAGAGGAGTGCAGCTGTGGCGGCGACGACGAAGGCGATGCGGGCGACGGACCATTTCAGAGTGCTGCGGGGGTGGAGGGAGGAGCTGTATCCGGTGTATGGGCCGAAGGGGGAGGTGTTGTTTAGTTTGGAAAGGAGTGCGAGTCCGTTGTTTGGGATTGTTACTTATGGGGTGCATATGACTGCTTATACGTATAGCAAAAAAGGGGAGGGAGAAGGGGAGAAGGAGATGCGGATATGGGTGCCCAGGCGCGCGGCGAGTAAGCAGACTTTCGGTGGGATGTTGGACAATACTGTCGCCGGCGGGATGGCGTCCGGCGAGTCGGCGTTCGAGTCGTTGGTCAGGGAGGCGCAGGAAGAGGCGAGCTTGCCAGAGGAGGTGATGCGGAAGAACGCCAAAGCTGTTGGGACGGTGACGTACTTCTACATCCGTGACCCTCGCGCAGGCGGCGAGTCGAGGCTGCTGCAACCAGAGTGCGAGTACGTCTACGACCTGCAGCTCGCCGATGATGTGGTGCCTAAGCCCAGTGATGACGAGGTCGCTGGGTTCGAGCTGAAGACTGTGGAAGAGGTGAAGCAGGCCATGCGGAATGGCGAGTTCAAGCCAAACTGCGCGTTGGTGCTGCTGGACTTCTTCATCCGACACGGCATCCTGACTGCCGAGGAGCCGGGGTATATTGAGATAGTCGCGAGGCTGCACCGGCGGTTGGAGTTCCCGACGGCGTGAAATGGGAGGAGCGGTAGATGATACCAGAAAGGCCGCGATTGTTGTTCGCTTGGCCTTGAGATAGATATGATACCCGCAAAGTCGTTCAGTGCCATTCAAATGCCTTGATCATGACATGAAACCGTCGTTCACATTGCTTTTCGCCCTCCAACGCCTCGCTAATCGACCTTCAGATTCCGTGTCCCACGTTCGTGTCTACCATTCCCTCTCACTTCTTCAGCAACATGTAAACATAATCCTGCCGCAGCGGCGAAAGCTTCTTGTACGGTCCATCCAGCAGCAACAACAGCCCTCCAAACGAGACGTAGACCTTACTACAATCCACACATTAGCACACACCCCGCCCCACCCCTCCTTCACCCATCCAAGTACTCACATATTCGCCCCATCCCCCGGATCAAAATGCTTATACACCTTCCCATAACACACATAATCAAACGCACTCGCCAGCGTCTCCTCCCCCTTCCTCTCCCGCCACGCTCCCTGCGTATCCTTCGTGCCGTCCAGATTCAGCGTCGTTGCGATCAGCATTTGGACCGTGTCGCCGGTCTGCAGGGGGTAGAGTTCAGAGTTGATGTCAAGGGTGAGGGAGGTGGAGTTGTCGGAGCGCGAGGTGCCGATGACGCGGGCGACGCGGTCGTAGGTGCCGTCGAGGAGGGTGGTGATTTCGAAGTGGTCTTCGTAGAGGGTGGCGTCGTTGGACATGGTGAGGGGGGGTGGGCAGCCGCCCGATCAGTTGAGAGGTGGTGGGAAGGTGTAAGGCGGTTGGCGGAGGGTTTTGGGAGCGGGTGGTGTGTTGTGAGTGAGTGAGCTCGTGGTTCGCAGAGAAATGTTTGAAGTTGATTTATTCGTCAGCACGTCTGCGTAGCTTTCAGCACGTTTCGCCGTTACATGGATTCTTACCATCACTCTGCTTGACCTTTCACATGCATTGCTCGGAAGCACACAACAGTAGTGAACGATATGATGTTGTGGCACTATGTTTAAGATGGCAAGTGGCACAGGGTAGGTGGGAGAGAAACCTCTTTCGAGTCAGCTTATCAGCTTGACAATCTCCACCGTACTGTCCCGTCTTGCAGTCCAACATCCTGCCAGGTAGCGTCTTCGGCTAGGTCATCACAGCATGCTCATCGAGCAACCAAATGACAGAACAGCGCAACTCCATCACCGAGCATCAGCACCGCTCGAACACTCGATAAAGTCCCTTCAAGTTCGCCACCTGCACCGTTCCCTTCAACAGCCCTCTCGTAGCGACCAGCCTCGCCTTGAAAGCCGGGAATAGCACGTTCTCGATCGCTCGATGCAGCTCGTCTCGTCGTGTCGCAAGCACTTCATCTTCATTTCCATCCTTCGACACAGGTGATGGCGGCAGAGCTTCAGGTACGTAGAAGCTCGCAAGCTCCCGCAGGAATGTATCGAAGCAGCCCTTCTCATCATTCCAGTTGATATGCGGTCCCAGTCTCAGCAGAAAGCTCGGTAACTTGGCCAGAGAGGGTGTGTAGCCTTTCATCAGCAGCGGCATAGACAGCAACTCTCCTTCTTCAGATATCTCGAGCGAGAAGTATTCATTCAGCATATCTCGCCGTGACATCAACTGGTCTGAGACTGCCATCACCACCTCGTCCCAGTCCAGATCTGCAGAATCTGGTTCGCGAATCTTGGTCTGACCAGCGCCAATCTCGAGCAATTCCCGCAGATTTAATGGTGGATCGAAGCGAATGGCGCCGAAGTTGCCGAAGTCAGTCAAGCCAAGCTGGTAGAAGTATTCCGCTGCCACCATGCCATAGTCGACGAGAAACAGCTTCACACCTCCTTGAACCGCAGCGATCCGTTTGCGATCATCAACAATGCCGACGAAATTGTGGTTGGCGTAGACGTCTGTGAGTTCACTGTGCATGTTCTCACGCACCGCTGCTCGAAGCTCCTTGACAGTCGACAGACGGCAGATCGTGGCCTCCTTCTCGTTGTACTCGTAAGCCACATCGTCCGAGGTAGGCTCACGAGACAGAGTGTTCTGCGCTTGTGGAAGCATGGATGTGATTTTGCGAGTCTTAGCATCTGTGCGGATGAGATTGTTCTCGTATGGTCGTTGTGCAGCTGCTTTGGCGGTTGACGGCCGTTTCGCGCTGGGCATATCTTCCATAGTGGTATCTTCAGGTAGTGTCGCCGCTTTCGAGATGCTCGGTGTCTTGCCACCACTCAGGAGGCTTTGGGTCATGAAAGTCCGGCTCGTGTCCACCTTGCCCAGCCTCGTGCGGATCTCGTCGCATATCAGCTCGACGATCTCCTCTTCGTTCAGAAAGTTGACCTCGCGCTTCGTTGGATGGACGTTGACATCCACTCTTGCCGGATCAATCTCGAGACTCAAGTATATGAATGGCTTGCCACCTTTAGGCAGAAATGTAGAGTAGGTCTGCTCGAGCGCTTTCTTGATCGCAGTAGAGTCCACCGACCGATGATTGATGAAGAGCAGAAACGTTGTCTTTTTCGAGCTGTGGTTCGCATTACTGACCAGCCCATCAGTCTTGAAGCCATACTGATCGTTCTTTAGTTCGAACTCCATGAGCTCATTCGCTGTCGCGCTGTTATATACCATGCGAATTCGATCTCTGAAAGTTGCATTCGCAGGAACAGCTAAGCCGGCTCCAGCTTCGCCATGCTTCTTGCAGGAAAACGCAACGCCTTTGCAGTGTACAGCGTACTTGCCCACCATGTCAGCGATCTTAGCATACTCCTCGCTAGCAGAGCGAAACGCTCGTCGGCGGGTAGGTACATTGTAGAAAAGATCTTCCACCGCGATCTGAGTCCCCTGTCGGCCAGCGCAAGCCTTCGGATCAGGACTCTGGCCCGGCTTTGCTGGTGCCAGGTTGCCACCAGCATAGTGAGCTTTCCAGGCACAGCTTGAGTCTGCGGTCTTCGTGGTAACAGCCAGATGAGCTATGTGACTGATACTGGCCAATGCTTCACCACGAAAGCCGTACGTCCCGATGCTCGTAAGGTCTTCGAAAGCTTTCAATTTGCTTGTCGTGAAGCGTTCGCATAAGATCGACAAGTCGTCCTTGTTGATGCCGCAACCATTGTCGGTGATCTGCAGCAATTTGAGCCCGCCGTCTTTAACAAGGATCTCGAGGCTCGTAGAGCCAGAATCGACCGCATTTTCAATCAGCTCCTTGAGCGCGTGGAATGGCGAGACGATAATCTCTCCTGCAGCGATCTTGTTGACGACATCTTGGTGTAGTGCTCGGATGCGTCGTGGGCCGACCATCTCATCTGCCTTGCGTTTTGTGCCGCGTGGTGGCGACGATGGCGGTGCCATACTTTCGTCCATCGCGGGAGGCATGATGATGTTTGATGGAGATCACGTACAGTGGCAATTCCAGCGCCGCTCACATCATGTCCTCGTTGACGTGAACTAATTCATAGGGTGAGGTTAGATGTGAGGTTGTTTAGGCTGACTTCGCTCTGATTGGCTGACACGTGAAAGGCAAGAGCGACGCGCCGCGCTCTCCATTCTCGTTTTCGTTCACAGAGACTATTTCACTTTTTGATCTCGGTGACCGTTCTTCACACGCTTTGACAAAGACATGAATGGGCTCGCGGGATGCTATCTGTCCAGCCTAACAGTTAGAAGAGTGCATTTAGACTGAGTACATGTCTGCTACATCATCTAGCTACCACGCTCACCACCTGCGCCTCCGTAAAGCGAACCGGCTCACGAGGCATATGGCCCTGATCATCGCTCACCTGCAATAGCGACGGGAACACGGTAAGGCTACTCTGGCCTGCGCTGCTCTTGGGCCAGTCGAAATCCCACATCGTTGGCTGCGAGAACAATGTCCAGCCAAATCGAGCTCCCCTCTTCACTAACTCCTGCAGCTGCACTCGCCTTTCGTTGGCGTTCTCCTCAGGCGCAAATCGAGATAACATGGCATCGAGCCTTGTCGTCAAATTCTGCACATTGTCCAGCCGGGAGTCGAATCCTGGCTGCAAGTTGCGGTTGCTGGTGTTGCTATAGGTGCCGTGTATCAGACTCGCGGTAACCTGGCGCCATTGCCTTACAACATCACGATTTTCTGTAGCGAAAGAGTTAACAAACTATCGATGCGGCACTAAAGTCGAACTTGCCTGAGTTGCTGGACTCGGAGTCCATTTCGACTAGCCATCGCGACACTTCCGGAGGCAAGAGTGTGGTCTCCGCCGGCTTGAACAGCTGGATACTTTCTAGTATTGCCCAAGCAATGATGAAGCGGATCCCAGCGATGGTCGAGCCCGCGTGAGATCCCAGATAGACAGTCGGAGCAGGGCGAGAGCTTGTATGCAGCCTTGCCCCTACAAGAGCTAGCATATCATCGCTGGTGACTCGGAGCTCATTCGACTCATTTGAGGCAGTGTAGTAGCTCTGCACATGGTTCTTGATGCTGGTCCCAAGCCTGCTCATCTCTCCAACGATATCGCTGTCCTGCATAGGCTGCGGCAGCGCTTGCTCAAAAGCCGACTTCGCAGGCTTTCCGATGACTGGAGCAGTCTTCATATCTCGCTGTTGGTGCGAATTTCTGATTGCATCGTCGCGTCGCCTAGCCGATTGCAAGCGCCGGATCCATAGGATATACAGCAGTATTGATGCGATGGCAGCGCCTGCGAATGCGCTGCCCACACCAATGCCAGCAGCCGCTCCTGAAGACACACCAGTGCTATGCGACGCAGCTGTCGTTGTTGCCGACGATGCTGCGGAGGTAGCGGTTGAGAGGCTAGAGGTCCTTGTCGACGACGTCGTAGAGGTCGTGCTATCGGCCATGGCGAGTATCGTCAGCGAACTGCTATCGCGAAGTCATGGCCATCCTGCGGGAGTCGGGATCGCAAGGCTTTTTGTCAGCCGAGAGGAAACGACATCGAACGCACGGTCTACACATCGGACCACCTCGCGTGGGGGAGCTGAAGTCCACGTGCAGTAGCCCTCTCCACTAGATATGCAGGATGCGGAACGAATAAATATGGGGAAAAGGCGTTCCAGGCAACAGCATTGGACCTTTTGTGGTTCGTTCAGCCGCGGATATCGATGCACATTAAATGCGACGGGTTTTCGTAACAGATACGATGGACGATCATCGAAAGCCTGCGACCCTCGGGGCCGGGGCCAAAGAAATATTAGCGGCCTCACTCACCGTTGATTCGACGACGTGAAGTTCCAAGCTTGTGTCTATTCTAGGGTTTGTGGCATTGGCTTTTACAAGCCGAGCTGCATCCTCTTCCATGGAGTCCGTGACCTGCATAAAGCTCTCAAGGTATCTTACCTTTTAGTCTCTGTTGCCTGGCGTCTTTTTTGCGAGTATTGACGGTAGGTCAACGTCAAATCAAGCAATGCTTTCCACGAACAAGCCGGACTTGATCGTCGGCATTGACCTGGGCCAGACATGTACTGGTAAGACTTCGACTCGTTCTCGTCCATAACATCATCCTTCTAACACTATGAGCAGGCGTGGCATACAACACCGTTGCGCACGAGACTGACAACATCCGATGGATCCAGCGGTGGCCCGGCAGGAGTCAGGCAAACGAGAACAAAGTCCCTACCATCTTGTTGTATCCCAAAGGCCACGAAAATCCGTCCGCATGGGGTTTCAAAGCCGAGTCGCAATCCCATCACACGCAAGACCACTCGATTGTCCGCGAATGGTTCAAGACGCTTCTGGATTCCGAATACCTGAGCCGCGAGTTACAGCGGCGTCCGGACGACCAGTACAGCCATGAGCATGTGCAGCAGTGGTTCGTGGACTATTTTACCTTTCTGTATGAGCATATCAAGACGAAGCTGGTCGGGGAAGTGCCGGGCATGGAGTGGGGCCTTGCGAATGTCGAGTTCATGTTCAGCGTTCCCACCACATGGAGTCCAGGTACTGTTGAGCAGTTCAAGGTCATCCTAGCACAAGCAGGATTTGGTGGCCCAGGCAATGCCAGACATTCCGTTACAATAAGCCTGACAGAGCCTGAAGCCTCTGCAGTGTACACATCGACTGCTGCGCCAGGCCTCTTCAATGAGGGCGACATCCTGGTAGTCTGTGATGCTGGCGGTGGTACGACCGATCTCTCAGCGCTCAAAGTGACCGATACTGCAGTTGGCGCCCTCTCACTGAAACAGCTCCGCGAAGTCGATGTCGTCTCTGGCGAGAACGTCGGTTCGGCGGCCATCGACGAGGAATTTGACATGCTCGCACGGGACCGCCTGAGAGATGCCAAGAGTCTCATGGAACTCGATATCGACCCCGACAACGCTGCTTGGGCTATGTCAAAGAGTCCTGACTTTCAAAACACCAAGTGTGAGCACGGCGCACTAGACGAACCACCTACATTCTCCATTCCAGTGCCTGGACTGCCGTTGGACTTCTCGGATCCCTCGTTACGGATCGAAAACGGCGAGATGATGTTCTCGAGGGACGACCTTCGAGACCTCTTCGATCATCAAATCGAGAAGCTGTTCAGACTCATCGACACCCAGATGTATAGTCTGTCCCGAAAACTGCCGCAGGAGGATGTTAGCCACCTCATTCTGTCCGGTGGTCTAGGACAATCGGCGTATGTCCAGCAACGACTGAAAGAGCAATACGGCGAAGGCTCGGACATTCCCAATGCCCATGGCATGCAAGTCAGAGTGGCGCCAGATCCTCAACTATCGGTCTGCAAGGGCCTGGTGGCAGACAGACTCCGGAGACTGCGGTCTGGTGAGGGTGTGCTCGGGTGGAGATGTTGTCGGGCGTCGTATGGTGTGGTCTGCAAAGAGCTATACGACAAGAGTAACCCTAAACATCTTGGTCGGCGGACGCTGAAAGATCCACGAGACGGAAAGCTGTATGTGCCGGAGTGTGTTTACTGGTTTGTCGAAAAGGTAGGTCTAGCTCGTTGTATCGGTGGGCTAGGCTAACGAAGCATAGGGTGCACCTGTTTCGCTGGACCAACCGATTGTGCACAATTTCCGTCGAAAACTCGACCCTGTGAACCCGATCAGACTGTTCCCGACTAAAGTCGTAGTCTCGTACCTGGACAGAGAGCACCTGCCAAACCGTATGGAATCAGGTAGGTTGAGGTCTTCATTTCCACAACAATATGCTGATAAGCTGCAGGCGTCGAACACTTGTGCGAGGTCGAATCAAACCTCTCAGAGATTGACTTGAAGCGCTTCAAGGAGAAGAACACGAAGTTCTGGAAACCCGACCGGTACTATCAGGTCGCGTATCAGATACAGGTCATCATTGGCCCGGCGGACCTGCTTTTCGAGCTCTGTAAGTGACTCAACCTTTCGCGATCGCGACTGTAGCTGATATAGTACTGGCAGGGTTCGACGGCCAGAAGCTAAGCAAAGACAACCCGATCACGGTCGAGTGGACTGCCGCCGGAGCTCCCACAGAATCTATGCTTCATCGGTCGCCAGCCTCCACGCTCATCGAAGAAGACGGCATGCTTGATGATGAAAGTCTGGCGGACTCGGTTGCAGGCTCGAAACTCTCGCTATCGTCGAGGTCGAGGTCGATGCCTTATGAGTTGCCAACGTCGAAGCGGCCTCACGAGATGCCAGCATGAATGCTGTAGTGTGAAGAGTTTGGAATGCAAAGGACAAAATGGAAAGCAGCGGGCGTAGATATGATACCAGAAGGAGGCGTTGGGTTGAGGCGTTGTCTGCTTAAGAACAGCTGCCGGAGTTAAGAACAGCTGCCGAAGGCGGGCTATGAACACGTCCGATGTAGCATATAACGAGTGTTCTGATACTCCAGAATTGACTTTTGTTGGCTGTGTGATGCGCAGATTGTGCTGACAATGTGTACATCGGCGGCTAAGCAACAACGCCTCGATGCATTCCTCTATTTGGTATCTCAATGCAAACGCCACCGTGACCCAGGTTGTACCCATATCGTACACTACAGGAAGTAATCTCTGATCGGATCATTCCCAGCATGCTGCTGCTGCTGTTGCTGTTGCTGCTCGATTCGGTGCGTTTCGTTCTCCGGCGCAGCATCAAAGACATTCCATTTCCGCTCGCCACCTGGTCCGACCTCGAGCACACTCGCCAGATTGCCGCATCGGTAGCAGTAATTTGGCGCGCTCCACACTGTCGATAGTCGGTCATCGAACATGACCATATACCCTTCGTTGCAGAGCTGATGCGCGCGCAGGATGTGATTCATGCTGTTCACCTCCAAGAACTTCTTGACCACCTGCGCTCCGAACGTGTACCCGGCACCTCGCGGACTCAAGCTGAACTCGTCCCGCTCGCTATCTGGATCGCTCCAAACCAGATCAGCCATAGGCCCTTCGTGCGGAATTTCTCGGAAGCGGTCAATGATTTTGATCTGATCGATGCTGTGGATACTCGGGCTCAGGCCGCCGTGCACGCAGAAGATCTTATCGTCGATGACACAGGATAGACTGAGATAGTCAAACATGTCCGTGAAGTAGTGCCAGACAGCCGGGTTGCCGTATTTCCGGCTGCACTCGGTGTAGAAGCCGTAGGACTGGGTGACGCCACGCGACTCATGGTTGCCCCGGATGAGGTGGACACGATCCGGATATCGTAGCTTCAGGCAGACCAGTAGCGAGATTGTCTCGATGCTGAAGAGGCCGCGATCAACATAGTCGCCTAGAATCATAATCAGCTCCGATTGTACATGCCTGAGTCCCGCCACTGCCACTTGGATGAACACAGCCAGAGGTCGCGTGACCTACCGAGGAACAAGTAATTTGTGTCCGGACAGTATCCTCCGATCTTGAAAATCTCTATCATGTCGAAGAACTGCCCGTGTATATCACCCACGACCGTGACGGGTGCTTGTATGTGTACAACATTGCTCTCCTTCATCAACAGTTCTTTCGTTTTGGCGCATATTGCTTCGATGACCGAGTCCGCAAGCAGCTCCTTTTTGTACAGCCGTGAGATGCATTCGTCGAGGTCAACGCTGGCTTAAGATACTCGTTAGACTCGTCTTTGGTGCATACTATACCACTAGGCTTACCAGGAAGACCGGGCATTGCTACCCAAGTCTGAAGGGGCTATGATACAGTTCGCAGAGGCGAAAGGGGAATGGGCCAGCCGAGTACCACCATCGTCGAGGTGTCAGCGCCACATAGGGGGAAAAGAGGGTCAGATGGACTATTGTTGTTGATATTGTAAGTCTGGTGTCATCGGTTCAGTACAGAGCTATGCCAAGACATATCGAGCGGTATCATCCGCCGCTAAACTCAACGCGGACTCTCAACTTTGGCTTTGCTTCACATCCCTTTCACAACAAACATCAAACCGCGACACCACAGCCATGCCACTGCCAGCCGCCGCCACGTCGTCGTGAAGGCTGTAAACCCATTCTAACATACATCTGAATAGTTAACCATTGCCGGCACTCATTCGGCACTCTCACGGCACACCACGCTGCTCACCCCTTGTTCCAGCATCAGCAAGCATATCTCATCACCAACAGCTTGGTGACCGCAAATCCGGCAAGGGTGGAAATCATCAACTGTCTCTTTCGAACTCTGAAGATAACACGCTTGAGCTTTCACTTTCCTGCGAGGCTCTCTTCTTGACGACTTTTTCGCATGTTGGCAAAATTCTAGCGCCTCAGGCGTCCCTTTCTCAAGCTTCCTTATTCTGAGCCGCTCGGCTTCAAAAACATTGTTCCGCAATAGTGGCAATGTTCAATCAACAAGCTGCGTACCAGCAGGGCCAAGGACAGTACATCAAGCAGGAACATCAAGGCGGCAACTATGGAGCCAACGGCGGAGGGTACGTGGTGGCGTTCACTCCTAAGTCTCATTTCTGACATTCATGCGTAGGCCGCCTCCCCTGAAGAAGGCCAAGACCATCATCACGAAGTACCCACCACCTCCAGGATACGCGGGACTAGGTGCTCCCACCCCAGCTTATCAACAGCAACAATGGCAGCAGCCAGGACAGCTTCACGCCTATGGCCAGACCCCTTACCCCGGATATGCTCCTCCAGGATACGGGCAGTCGCCTCAGGGCTACAATCAACCTCACCAACCATACGCACAGCATCATCCGGCTTACTCACAGCCTCATCAAGCCTACCCGCAACATCCACAAGCCTACCCACCCCCTCAACATGGCTACCCCCAACAGCCGCAAACATTCGTCCAGCCGCATCAACAGTACAAGCAGCCACAATATGCCGGACATCCTGTGAGTCAGTTCCCACAACACTCTCACTACCCGAATCCAGCCTCTGCACAAGCTGGACATGCCATGGGGCCGCCACCCCCGAGCTTCGCCCAAAATGGAACAGCTCAGCACACGAGGCCGTTCGGCAGGAGACGCTTCAGCTCTGCGGCTATCAAACCCGACCCCACATACATCAAGCCCGACCCTGATTCCAAAGAAGGCTTAAACGGTAACCAGGACTGGGTATCTTTGCAGGACCAATCCATAGAGGAAGTCGATGACCTCAACACCGCTTACCTCATGGAGGAGTATGACCGTGGCTCCTCTTATACAACCCACGCACAGGCAGAAGACATCGACCCCAATCTCAGCCTTGGCTACCTGACGTGGTATCCCGCACTCCCAACCAAGCGTCCGCTACCAGCCACGTTCAACGACGCTGAAGTAGAGGCAATCGCACCTCGCAGACCCTTGGCCACCGACGATGAGGCTATCAGTGACCACTTCATCTGTTCAAGGAGACATGAGGCACTACTCAGCGTACGTCAAACCGAAGGGTGGGATGAGTTGAAGAACGACATCAACTTCAGAGATTTCCCATCTACCAATGGTACCATCTTATCCAAGTCGGAGATACTTGACAAGTATAAAGACCGCCACAACGCTGACTGGGAGGAGCGCGAGCCGACCCCAACCCCCGAGCCAGAGGACTACGAGTCGGACACAGGACGCAACGGCGCGTCCACTGCAGATGAAGTCAACGGCTATGGTGACTCAAACGGCACATCAAGCAGAGAGGGCGAGAGCGACCCGGCAGACATGCTCGGGGACCTTGAGAAAGCTCTCAATCAGCCTGGGCTGCCAAAGCACCCCGGTCAGCATGCTCGCATGACATCGAACGACTCGAGCAATGTTCGAAACTCAACTCATCCACGCGCCTTGCTTCCAGTCCGCGATGCGGCACAAGACGACATCCTCGCCGCGCTAGGAGTAACCGGATCTCCCAAGATTGTCTACGAGACTCCTGGGCCAGCTATTGGGCCTCCACCGCCGCAGCGAGAACGCAGCTTGTCCCGTCCTGCTCGCCAAGCCTCCACTCCTGGAGTGTATGATAGGCGTCGTCCGCCACCACCACCGCCAGGGCCACCACCTGGTCCTCCTCCTCAGAGGCGACGCTCGTCCTGGAACGACCCATGGGCAGAGCGCGGCAACAATCCCAGCTTCGGCCGCCGTAGCTCCAACTCAAGCCAACACACAGCAGCAGGATCCGACTTCAACGAGGAAGATCCTGACAAGAAGACACCACGTGCGAATACCAACACATTGCAGGGCCGCAAGCGCTCTCACGAAGAGTCTAGAGGCAGCTCTCTGAGCGGCATCATGGAGCGTGACGAGGATACGACCCCAAAGCCTCGTCGCAAGCACCCGCGTGTGGACGAGGTCTACAAGTATGGTGCGCCCGCGTTTCCAACGTTTGACCGAAGCTAATGTTTTGTCCTCAGTCGTCGTTGGTAAGCGCACTACGTGCTACCGACAGAACTCCCAAATATCGACGGCACACAGTTTCCCACGACCCCTCAGCGTCTCTTCCGCATCATCACTTGATCGTGCGGCACGTGGAAACTGCTTTCGTCAGCGCACTACGACGAATACCACGGGAACACCAACGACATACATAATATCTCTCTCCGTCGAGAGGCTCTCGTATCGCACGCTTTCGCACTAGTCGAAGGCCGCAGCATCAGGAGGTTTCCTAAAGGCGTGGCATAGCGAGGGAAAGGTTTTATCAAGCATTGAGGGTTGGATTAGCGACAGGCGTTCAGGAGGGCATGGGACAGCGCCAGGTACTACGGTGAGGACGGAACAGGATAGTTTCACAGGCCGATGGAGCGCTGCGAAATGTTTCATCGTTCTACGAGAGGTCTGCTATTGAACCAAGCCAGCCTGCTCATCGTCTTCACTATCCGTCTCATACTCTGACTCCTCGTCTTCTTCTCCACTCTCCGTCTCTTCGCTCTCGCTTTCCTCACTCTCCTCTTCATCCAACCAAGCATCGAGTGACTTCTCCTTCTTCGCCACCCCAGCACTCTTGTACCCCGGATCCGCCGCCAACGCCTCATCCAGCCTCTGCCCCGCCGATGCTGTTGCCGTGCTTCGACCGGCCACATACTCATTCTCCTTCACACCATCGTCCCGTAGTCGCGCATCTGGCTCCTCGCCTTCACGCACCCAGTCAGGGATTCCCTCGTCGCCGCGCAGCGCTTCGCCGACAATTAAGCTAGCAGAACCGAGCACGAAGGTTTTCCGAGCTTGACTTGGTGATGGAGCTTGTGGAACTGGTTTAGGCGCCAGCAGTAGTAGGGAAGCGAGATCGGTTGAGGAAGGAGTGGAGAGTAGTGCGCGGTAAGTGCGGGCGCGGTCACGAAGGTCGTAGGAGGGTGTGTAGCGGGCTAGGAGGAGGGTGTGGGTGTAGAGAAGTTCGATTGGGTGGGTCAAATCAAGTTTCTGGTCAGCTTGGCCGGCGGTGTCGTTCGAGAACGCGTCGTCGCGGAAGCCACGATCATTATCTTCGTCTGGTGCGCCGTAGTCGGGAGCCGAATTTGAGTTCTCGCTCTGCTGTTCGGTAGGCGGGTTCAACGCATCTAGTGCTTTCTGCTTCGCGTTCCTGCTGTTGAGGTAATGCAAGTACACCCGCGCCGCCAACAGTACGATCTGCCCTTTCACCGCCTCACTTTCATCTGCATATCCCTTGACCAGAATTCTTAGCACATCAGCTGCGATATTACTTTCGGGCTCGTAGCCAGCAAACTCGCCGACCAACCACACCACATTCGCGCGGGCGACAGATGAAGTCAAAGTGTCCAGATTCTTCGCTAGTCGGATGACGGTCTTACGATGGTCGTCAGGACTGCGCTGGATCATATGGCGCACAACTTCGATGCTTTCGCCGACCAGGTTCTCGTCTGCACTGTGTATCTGCTTGAGAAGCAGAGAGAGGCAACGTCGTGATGTCCTAGACGATGTTGAAGATGATTGTGCGCAGCGACCTATCGCACGCACACTTTCGCGGACGAGCTCAGCGTTCGCGGAGTGGGAGAAGTGCTCTAGTTCCGCCAAGATGAGGTCTTGAGTTTCCTTGTCGCTGTGTGGGAACACGAGCGTCATGATTTCGAGCTTCAGACGCCATATCTCCGGTGGCTCGGACGCTTTAAGCAGGAAGTGGCGAAGGTCAGGGACAAAGAGGGTGGCGTCATGGAGGGCGACCTGGACGATGTTGTAGAGTGCTGTTTGCTGGATGTCCTGCGGTGATCGTAGTAACGCGATGAGAGGACCAATGGCGTGCTGGAGATGAGTAGCCGGGGACAGGTAGAGATAGGCCCGTGTCACGGCGATGATGACTGCGGAGTTGCGGCTCTGGAGAAGTGGTTGCGTGGAGGTGAGGAAGAGCGTGAGGTCTGGATCGACTATGTTGACGTCTTCGTATTCATCCGCCTCTGATTCCTCGGGTTCGAGGTCTTCATAAAAGTCTTTCGATTTCTGTTCTTGTGTCTGTGCAGCCCGTTTGACGCTCTTGGTCCGATGAGGAAAGCATTGTCGGGCATAAACGGTCATCAGTCGTAAGATAGCCAGCTGGCCCCATTCGTCCATGTCAACCATCATCTTACAAAGCCTCCGGTATACAGGATGGATCAGATCCAAGCGGTCTGAATAGATCTCCATGAAAGCCTGGACAGCAGCGCCTGCAACGTAGTACTGCTTGTCTGCCAGAAGAGCCGCTAGATATTCTTCTACCTGTGGCCGTGCAGATGGGTCGAGCCTGACACATTTGACGCAGGATAGTGCAGCCGCTTTCCGGACGAGTGGCGATAGATCGCTGACGCCTTTCTTGATGGCCAGGCTCACGATCTGCGAGATGACTGGGACACGAATGCCGGACATTGTCTTCAACGCCATCGCTCGAATTCGTGGGTTTGAGTCCGAGAGAGACTTCTGGATCGTGTTGATCGCCAGTAGTGCCGTATCTGGGTCTGCTTCGGCATGATGGATAAGATAGTTGTACACCAGTGGTCTTGTAGATGGATACGGGTTCGATAAAGTCTTCAATACAGCAGGAAAGAATGTTAAGGTTGCTTGAGGCGGCTGAGCATACTGCATCGCAATGACTCTTCGCAATCCGTCGAGCACATCACGTTCGTTCCGGCTGTCCAGCAGCTTCTTGATCTGTTGTGCCGGCAATGGCTTTGTGCTCCTCCGGGGACCAGCTTGCTGTGCTGCCTCTAAGGTCAGATCCCGGGCGGTCTCCAGCAGTGATGAGATCCGTGAGATACTCTCCATCTTGCCAGTCTCCTGTCCGAATATGAAGAGGTGAGGTCAAAGGTGAGGTCCGTGAGATCACCCATGTGCTGCCTCGTGGGCGGCGAACCGACATGCCAAGAGTTCCACAGTTTTTTCACATGCATCTTCTATAGTAACTTCCTCTTCCGTACCAACACCGTACCATGGATCGATGACAGTGACTTCAACATGGCCACACCACATACGACTAGTCGCACGAGACCCACGAAGGTCAAAAAGCATGCGCGCACACAGAAGCGCAAACGAGACGATGTCGATGCCGAGAAGCTTCAAGATGCAGTTTCACAGATCGATCTGAACAGCACACACACATCCTTCTCCGACCTGCCTCTCTCAGCGCCGACAGTAGAAGGGCTCAAGTCAGCGCACTTCTCTACTTTGACCGACATCCAGGCGAAGGCTATTCCACGAGCACTTCAAGGCTCAGATATCCTCGGCGCAGCGAAGACGGGCAGTGGGAAGACGTTGGCTTTCGTGGTCCCGGTACTGGAGAATCTGTATAGAGCGCAATGTGTCGGCCCAGACGCCGGACTGGGCGCCATGATCATATCTCCGACACGGGAACTGGCGATACAGATTTTCGAGGTTTTGCGAAAAGTGGGAGGGAAGGGCCATCTGTTCGCGGCAGGCTTGGTGATAGGTGGAAAAGGCCTGCAAGAAGAAAGAGATGCGCTGTCTAGGATGAATATAGTGGTCTGCACACCAGGGCGCATACTCCAACATTTGTCGCAGACCTCGACCTTCAACGTGGACAATTTGCGAATGCTGGTCCTGGATGAAGCAGACAGGATCATGGATATGGGCTTCAAGAAGGACGTCGATGCGATCGTAGAATACCTGCCGCCAGATCGACAGACACTGCTGTTCAGCGCCACGCAGACGAAGCGCGTCTCAGATCTCTCACGTCTTGCGCTCAAAGAGCCAGAGTACATCTCCGTTCACGAGGCAGCGAGCGCGGCAACACCGAAGACACTGCAGCAAAATTATGTTGTCACACCACTACCAGAGAAGTTAGATACGCTATGGTCGTTCATACAGTCGAGCAAGAAATCCAAGATACTCATCTTCTTCTCCTCCGGCAAGCAAGTGCGATTTGTGTATCAGAGTTTCCGGCACATGCAACCTGGTATCCCGCTGCTGCACCTGCTTGGCCGACAGAAGCAGACTGCCCGACTGGAGATCACTCAGAAATTCTCAAACGCCAAGCACAGCTGTCTGTTCGCCACAGACGTGGTTGCACGAGGCCTGGACTTCCCGGCCGTTGATTGGGTCATACAAGTCGATTGTCCTGAGGATGCCGACACATACATTCACCGCGTCGGACGCACAGCACGGTACGAGAAAGAGGGTCGCGCAGTCCTGTTCCTGGATCCGAGCGAAGAGGAAGGCATGTTATCACGACTCGAGCAGAAGCGCGTGCCGATCGAGCGGATCAACGTCCGCGATAAAAAGCAGATGTCAATCAAGAACCAAATGCAGAGTATGTGCTTCAAGGACCCGAGCCTGAAGTATCTAGGACAGAAAGCGTTTACCTCTTATGTTCGAAGTTTACATGTCCAGAAGGATAAGGAGGTTTTTAAGATCGAGAACTATCCTTTGGAGGAGTTTGCGTCGAGCTTAGGTTTGCCCGGAGCACCAAGGATCAAGTATTTGAAAGCTGATCCGACAGAGGTCAAGGAGTTGAAGAATCGATCTCGAATGGAGACTGCGCTTTCAGAGTCGGAAAGCGAGGCAAGTGAAGGCGAAGAAGGGGAGGTCAGCACCAAGAAGAACGGCGTCAGGACAAAATACGACCGCATGTTCGAGAGGCAAAACCAGGATATCTTGGCCGATCACTATTCGAAGATGGTGCGAAACAATGATGACGACGAACTCGACCTCAACAAGCTTGATGGAGAACAAATAGGAGACGATGCATTGTTCGATGTAAAACGACGGATCCCAGCCGACCAAGCCTTGAGCTCAGACGATGAAGACGTCGAACAACTCAGCGGCGCGATCATCGAACCGGATCAACTCGGACCGCGATCTATCAACATCCCTGGCACTTCTGCACCTCTGATTCTAGACTCCAAGCGTCGCGAGAAGCTGCTGAAATCGAAGAAGAAGGTACTCAAACTCAAGGACAGAGGCAACAAACTCGTCTTCGATGACGACGGGAACGCCCATCAACTGTACGAGCTCGAGAACGAGGACGACTTCCGTGCACGTGGCGCGGCGGACGAGCAGAGAGAGCGCTTCTTGCTCAGTGAGCGGGAGAGGGTCGAGGAGGCTGATCTGGCTGATAAGGCGTTGGCGAAGGAGAAGCGGAGGGAAAAGCGGGAGAAGAGGAAGGAAAGGGAGAGGGCTGAGGAGGATGGTGGGAAGGCAGATGAAGATGGTGAAACTGGGGAGGATCTTATGGCCAATTTTGCTGCAGATGCTGAAGCCGGCGAGGACGGCGACCTTGAGCAGGAGCGTCCAAAGACGAAGAGGCCGAAGAAGTGGTTTGAGCAGGACGTTGTCGAACCTGAGGAAGAGGAGAGGGAAATTGGGACGTTTGATGAGATGGAGGCTGCGGCTGCTAGGTTGCTTGGATGATGAGTGTATATCACATAGAAATCGATGTATTAAACGACCAAACCAGTCATCAAAATAATATGAATCACATACGGGTAACTGCATCATGATAATTCGTACTACTGCCAAATTGAGTAATTTGTACGAGGCCAATGTGAATGCGGGCGGAGATTGTTTCAGATTCCGCAGATATACCAGATCAAGCCTCCGGCCGATCCTCGGACATCCCAGGTTGTTTCCTGTTTCCAAGGATCTCATTTTAGCGCTTGCGTAACGTAACGATTTTGACTTCACAGGCCCCTGTCGTCGCCGGACCCAGTAAACGTTACGCCGCATGTAAAAATTACGAGTTGGTAGGATCCTTCAGGCAGCAGGTTTTTGCTCTTCAACTCCAATGTCTTCCTGTACATTGCACCTTAACGACATCCTTCTGGCCTGGCCGACAGTTCTATGCAGCGTCCCAAGTGGCTGCCCCTGTACAATAATGACCGCGCCGCGATGTCGTCGTCCATCAAGCCTTGGCTGCGGCGGTCCTGGCTGATTGTTGTGGTGGTGTTTGTGTGCTTCTGTTTGCCTTTCTTGTTCTTTCGGTCGGCGGCGCCTGTACAGCGGATCCGGGGGTGGTTTACTGATACGACGAGCGATTTGAGCGAGAAGGTTGGGAAGGTTCATCCGGAGTACGATGTTGTGCTTCCCACGCCGCCACCTGAAATACCTGGGACTTTCGATTGGCACACGACATCCTCTTTTAATCCTGTGCGATACGAGGATGTGGCGAATCGCTCTGCGCAGGACTTGTGTTCTGCGTGGCCGGCGCATTTGCTGGCCGATATTCAGCCGGTCTTGAAGACTGGTCATGGTGTTCTCGATGCCCGTGTGGGACCGCAGCTGCACAGTGTATCGGCTTGCTTGATCAATCTTCTCATCTTTTCAGATACCGAGGAGCACTACAAAGGCCATAATCTCATAGATGTCATCCAGGACATTCCGCGACACCTCCGAGATGAGGAGTACGAACTCCAGAGCTGGCGCGCCGGCGCGCTCGGTGATGGGACCGCGACTCGGGATCAAGCATGGAAAACTGACAAGTTCAAGTTTCTGGCCGGTGTGAGTCGTGCGTGGCAAATGCGGCCGGATCGGAAGTGGTATGTGTTTTACGAAGCAGATACGTACATTGTCTGGGACAATATCTTTCGACTTCTGGAGCACTTTGACCCGGACGAGCCGCACTACTTCGGCTCGCCAACGCAGGGAGTTCAGAAGACGTGGTTCGGCTACGGTGGAACTGGCTATGTGATTAGCAGAGAAGCCATGCGCAGGCTCGTGCGGGAGGACTACGATGAGAACGGAACTTATCTGGGTTCGAGGCTGACCGAGCGCAACTGGCACAATTTGCACAACGACTGCTGTGGCGACAGCGTGCTTGGCTGGGCGTTGATCCGGGAGAACGTCACGCTGGAAGGTCTCTGGCCCATGTTCACTCCCACCCCACCGCATAAGACTCCCTTCTCGGGCTCGAGGCATCAGTGGTGTGAGCCTGTTATTTCTATGCACAAGCCTTCCGAGGACGATATCATAGGCCTGTGGCGGTGGCAATGGGAGCATCGAACAGCAGATGTAGGTTGGACCCGCTCTTTTCTGCGCGCACATATGTACTGACCAGATCCACACAGCGCCCGCTTCTCTACCGCGACCTAGCAATACGCTATTTTGACATTTACAACCTCACCACCCGCGCGGACTGGAGTCCGCTCAATTGGGATTCGTCCCTCGCGAAATTCCCGAGCGATTTCTACGATCACGATCCGCACGAGTCTGCCGACGCCTGCAGCTCCGCCTGCAACGCCTCGGAGAAGTGCTTCACGTGGATGTACCATCTCCGGCAATGCTTCCACGGCCGCAGCATCCGGTGGGGGACCCATATGGAGCCTGGGCTGGAATTCAAGGACAAGGGCAAGGACAGCGAGCTCGTGAAGGATGATGGCCACTGGACGGAGGCGGATTTGCGGTTCATGGCGGGCTGGAACCATAAGAAGATTAAGGCGTGGATGGACGAGCGGCCTTGCGAGGAAGTTGAGTGGGTTAGGCCGAGCACGTCGAGGATTTTCTGATGTGGATGATGGGAGTTGGATATAGGAGTGGCGATTTGTGTATATGTGAGATCAGATACCCCATGAGCAATGTTGATTGGCTACTTGAAGCAGACTCTCCCATGATCTCACAGCCACGAAGTAAACATATGGTGCGAAGGCATCCGTCAGAGCAATGGCATCGATCAGGCAGCCCTGAGATGCGAGTCCACGACCACTCACGCCGAAGTCTGCCTCCTGTCTCTCAACATACAGAGACTGCAAGAGCCTAGCCTCTTAGCTATACTAGAGAACCTCCGTCTATCCCTCGAACCACGTCAGCCACAGAGTGAGCATCCTCTCAAGCACATCGAGGCGCTCCTTGTAGAATTCGCCCGCTCTAGGTACCTGGGAAACGGTCACCGCAAGACCTAGCAGCTCCGTCCTGGTGTTCGCGATGGAGCTCTGCAATGCATACGCGTCGATGCAGATCACCGTACGGTCTCGGTATGGTGCATACGGGATGGAGTAGGTCGTGTCAATGTGGAATTGCAAGTCGCCGAACACCTTCGTCTCCGCATCCTGGAAAGCCTTCTTGACCACATCGAAAAGTTCCTTCCGCCGCGATACTGAGTTGAGCCTGGGATACGCGGCATGCATTGGGCCGTAGGCGAGTGTCAGCGACCTCACATTGCGGCCAGGTACAAGCCCCAGAAAGCCCGTGAGCGGATCCAGAATGGCTAGATCCGAGACTCCTAGCTGCTTCCCGGCGTTCGTGGGCATCTCCAGCTCGATGACAAATGAGTTGGCAGAGTAGAATAATGTCTTTGCCTCAACGCGCAGTTGACGGCATACATGGGTCAGCGCAAGAGTGTGCTTGCCTTTGCCGACAAGTAGGACTGGAGGAGCTTTGCTTTTGCGCAGAACTCTCTGCGTCTGGATGTGAATGTCGTCCTGTTGTGCGAAGGCCATTTCGAAGATGTTGTTGCGGAGTTCTGGCGGCAGACGACCGAGCGGCGAATCGTCCATGGCGCCACGGATAGGAAACTCCTGCGCTTGCTTCGCTTCCTTGGCCTTTTGGCTCTTTGGCTTTGTGGGCGGCATGTCTGCTGCTGATGACTGTAGTGCTGCACACGCTTCAGTGCATGTGTATAGTGGAATTGGCCTGCTGCCTAAACGATTTGCCGCTTGGGTGTTCTGCTGAAGTATGGATGTCAGTCACTGCGACATTATAGATGACGATCAGCAGAGGCTTACCACGATGAGCGTGCGTGCACGTAGTTGCGGAGGGATCACTTGCTGCTGTGAAGTTGTGGAAGACGAAGGTGGAAGTTTCAGGTGGAAGTTTCAGGTGGAAGTTCCAGGTGGAGAATCCAGGAGGAAGGTGGCGAACTCAAACAAAAGAGGCAGGAGTGACCCAGATTCACCAAACTCGAACGCGAATGGAGGACATCTCGGTTGTACTTCACTTGCACATGCATCACGCTTCTCGAGCAGCAGTATCACCGTCGCAATATGTCATGTGGAGTTCCTGCCATGCCAACATCCAGGCTCACCGGTCGAGCCTATGACCGATGCCTTGCTCATCTGCACTGCCAATCTATTCGTCCCATGCTTGACCGCCTCGACATCACCCCTTGAGCATCTATCCTGCTTCTTTGCTCATTTCAACGCCATCTTCCTCATGTGTGCGAGCATCCGCTTGTGCTTGAGCGTCGGCTGTGCCCACTCCTCCAGCATCCTCGCCGACGCAACAAGAGGCCAAGGGTTCGCGTTTGGAGGAAGCGAGCTGGGAAACTTCAGCAAGATCTGTGTACCCTCTCGGCAGGATTCGACGAATCTCGACAAGTCGATCCGTATCTTGACTTTGTTCTCATGCTGGGCGACCAAGCCCTGGGCATCCTTCGTCGCCAGCGTGAACACTACTCTCCTTGCTCGATGTCGGGTCGCTGCGGCCACTGACTGGATCAAACGAACGAGGACATCGTCGTGATACATGAACTTGTAGACAACTTCCAGTTCATGCACCTCCCCGGATTGCGGGAGTAGAGCTAAGATGTCGCGAACTGGATCCAACATCCCATCCCCCTTGTGTCCCGACCCTTCGTAGGGTGTTTCGGCAAGTTGTTGGAGATCGACAATGAACTTGTTGATCGAGAAGAACATGCCCTGCGTCTCACTCCGGAGTTGTCTACAGGTCTGCGTGAGAGCTCGGATGTGATTGTGGTGGTTGTCGACATTTTGATCGTTCTGCGCCTTCAAGATGCAGTAGTAACGATGCTCGTAGACGTAGCGGTAGTCACCGATGTAACGGGGCCATGGCTGGCTGAATCTCATACGAAGCGGCACTGCGTTGAGCAGTACCTGCTCAATGATCTGATTGCGGATTTCGGCAGGCATTTTGTTGAGTGGTGAGTGCTCCATGGCTGGGTGAAGACCGTGATGGAGTTCTTGATGGCTGTCAGGCGTATCCGAATGGCGTTCCGTGGAAGAGTCCCTTGGACTGGAGCCTTGCTTGCAGGCACGCAACACAAAGGCTCGGTCGAAACTGGAGCGGCAATCATATGTCAGTGATGACTCCAGCAGTCGTGTGAAACGCCAGGCGCCGGAGGTCTCGACGTATGAAGACCGACGGGTCATTGGCGAACTCTTGAACTCCAAGCTAACATTTGGTGTAGTATGTCGGTTGTCTGTATATCACAAGTCGTTAGAGCGGGTTTGCGGAAGATCTATAGCTGTCCAGGGCACAAGCGAGCGTGCGAACTGAAAGACATGCGGTCGGAAGGCAGGTGAATCTGTGCTAAGCTTCATTCACTCACGGATGTTCCCGTGCGCTGCTCCATGGCCGCAACCTTTCGACGCTGCAGCAAATTACGATACCGCCACAATCATCTGAAGGCAAGCAAGCGTTCTGGGTACGCTGCTCTTCACTCCATGCGGTATATGTCCCGCCGCACCTTCATGCAGCACCAGTACACGCTCAACGTTCTCCCATATCACCTGATCGAACAGCTTTATGTGGCAGCCTCATGCCCGCTCTTATTCAGCAACCGTTGCCACCGCCTCAGCATACTTTGCATCTGACGTGCAAAGTGAGCGGAACCATCCGTGGCACGCATGTGAATCGCGTCGGCTAGATTATCTACGCTTTTCCCACAGCATTGGGCGAGTCTCAGCTCATCGAAGCAGACGTCGGCGTATCGGACTGACTTGCTGATGTGGAGTTCCATGAAACACTCCAGCTCCATACTGAACATCACCGGTCCATTCACTTGCTCCTTCGGTTCGGCAAGTGTGGAAACGATGCACGCGAGCAGATCTTTCTGCACTGATCTTCCTGTGTAGTCCGTTCGTGCTTCGGAGTAGATCGGCCAGACGACACGCAGAGAGCCAAGGTGATTGATGTTGGTGTTCGTGAGGGAAGCCAGAAACAGATGCAGGAGTTCGTGGGTGTCTTCCCTATCTCCAAGCCTCTTTTTGGGCGGATCGAATCTCCTGCGGCTGCTAGATGTGACCCGCGAATGGAGCTGGATGACAAAGCTGTTCACGGCATAGAAGAGTTTCTTCGTGTCTGATCGGAGGCTCTTGCAGGTCAGGGTGAGTGCACGCATGTGATTGTCTGCGTTCTCGCCAGTATCGTTGAGGTCCACGGTTGGATCATAGTGATCTCGCGTAGAGAATGCCGAGTTGTGCGTAACATACACTGGTCTTGACTGAGCCAGTGCGAGTGCGTTGATATGGTTCTTTATCTCGGATGGTAGCTTGTTTAGTAGCGAGTGCTCCATGGCTGGCCAGGCGTTAGCTTCTGCGGGCTCTGACGAGTACAGACGCTCACCGGGTGTGGCCGAGCTGTTTGGTGTGGATGGATGCCGGAGATGTTCAAAGATTTGCTCGAGCCTGGTCGAAGTGGTCAGTAGGTGACTGAGATTGAAGGCGGACACACTCAGTTGGGAAGCTGTACTGACGTGCGATCTACCACTTCGTTCTGCTCAATCTGGATCTCAATGACATACGATGAGGGATGTCATATCACATTGAGAGGCACATGAAGTAAACGCAGCCTAGTCCGGAAAGCGCTTTCGTATAAAACGAAATTGGCAAGAGCGCTCCACGCACGGGTCGCACTTTCTGGCAACCTCGTCTCCTGTGTTTCGGCAAAGGCATCTCTGACCCTGCGAGACTCACCTGTAGACATACTTCACCCATGCACAGAACGTCCTCCCCCGTTCACTACTCATAGTTGCTTCCCTCCCGCCGTCTGTTCGCTCAGATGCCTCTCGACTTCACCGACACTCTGCGATACTCGTCCGCGCGCTTTGCGGTCTCTTCTTGCGCTTCGTGGCCTAGAACTCCACTCGTGCTTCCTGGCACCCTCGATGCGTCTTCCGCCAGCCACTGTTGCCACACCCGCAGCATTCCCGCGAGTCCCTTAGCCTCGAAATAGAATCGCGCATGTGATCATGTCTCGAGTTTCATTGCTCTCACAGAACCACCAAGTGGTTAGAACTTTTGCCACTACCATGGCCGACTTCACATCCATGCCAACTCACATTTGTCCTTTCTCCTTGTCCCAAAACATGGTACTAATATACCGGCATTAGTCTTCCATCGACCATCCTCCTCAGCCAATAGCTGCGCCCACTCACGCAACATCACTACCACCTCGGGCAGATGATTGTCCATATGTTTCGTGGCTTCCGGCACCTTGAGCAGTCTATTTGCGCCGTCCTCGCATGATCGCACAAGATCGGACCCTTCGATCGACACCGTGGCACTTGTCATCCCTTCTGTATCCCGGAGGTACTCCACATCCACTCTGAAGGCTACCTTCCCGGTGATGGACTCTTCACACGAGGCGATCGAGGACTGTAGCAAGCGAGGAACTCATCCCGCCGCTGCTGGTCGATGCCGCACCATCCATAAGACTTGCGGAAATACACAAACACAATTTCCAGTGAAACGATGTTTCGGATGCCGATATGAGCGAAGAAAGCTAAGACGTCCTTTAGCGGCTGTAGGAACAAATCGTAGACAGAGACAGCCCTGTGGCGTTCGGCATTCCGAGGGGCCCAGTCCCACCAGTCATAATAGCGCTGGTGAAGCAGGACCTCTAAACTATTCGCCGCGAAAAACATTGCTTGTGGCTCGCCGCGCAACTGGGTGCAAGTCTGGGTGAGTGCGCGCATGTGGGAAGGTCGATAGTAGTCATGGCAGTGTTCGGTCTCCGCGATGACGAGGCGAGGAGATCCATCTTCTTTTTCTCTATCAAGCTGTATTTTATACGCAGCTGGCTGGGTTGAGTGAGTGCGAGTTCGGAGATGCGGTTGCGGATCTCAAGGGGGCGTGCTCCATCCTTGATGAGCCGTGATGGTGTACTCGCCTCTCGCCGAATCAGATTGTTGTTATAGCGTGCTGTGCGGAGGACCGAGTGGCAGGGTATTCCGAGATGACCTGCAATGATGCACCAGCGGATGTTGGATGTTAGTTCTCAAGGGCCAGCGAATGGACGAAGATCGAGGCCAGGAGATACTCAGTTGAGGACCGTGCGCGCAGCAGTCCGAATTCGTCATACACGTCAAGACCGTACATGCATCAGTGTTCGAATCGTTGATGGAAGACCTCTTGATATTGCCGATGTGATCGTAGTGAGCATTGCTTTCGCCTGTGAAGACTAGAACCGACATCCAGCTGCCCGATCAATTGCTCTTGCCATCTTCCTCCGTCCTCCACCAGAATATCTTACCCAACCTCTCTTCAGGTTCACAAGCTGCAACCTCCATCGCGGTCACTCATCGTCTGCAGCTTCATCAAATGGAGCATCACGATTCGGAGCCTCGCCGCCTGCACTGTCACCAACTGACTCTCGCTCGACCAGTATTTCCACCCACCTCTCTAACACTTGTGTAACCTCCTCGGAACCAGGAGCACAACAATGGCAATCCAAGCAAGGCGCCTCTATCAGCAAACAGGTTGCCTCCAGGCTCTCTTGACAACGCGCCAGGAGCCTCGGATTGTCGATGTCGACCGCTAAGATTGTCGGAGGCCGTTCGAGAGTAACGTCATCAATGGCCCTGGCATTCAGAACCTCCCGGAACTCGAAACCGAACATCATGTTCCCGCTCATCCGCCCCTGTGCCATCGAAATTGCCCATTCGACCTGCTCGAGAAGGATATCGTGATCCTCGGACAGCTCCGACTCTGAGGTGGGAAATATGACCAACACGGAATGGATGTAATTGACCCCGGACTTCTGCAGCAAGGTGAGAAATTCGTTGAGCGGCGTCAAGAACGCTTTTGCTCCCACCGGTGGAGGGTCGCTACGATCGGCGACGTAGTCGAGATGAGGAGCAGGGAGATAGGGCGCAAATGAGTTGACGGAGAAAAACATGTGAGTGGTGTCGTTGCGGAGTTCTCTGCATGTATCGGACAGGGCCCGCAGACGGCGTCCGTGACCCTTCAGGTGCACACCGCGGTATGCTGCGTCTTCGTACGATTTGGATCGATGACCGGATGGGATCTGTTTAACCATGATCGTGTCTTCCGCCGCAAGCGCCAGACTACTGATCTCATTCCGAATCTCTGCCGGTAGCTTCCTGAGAGGAGAATGGTCCATGTGTTGTCAATGCTGGATACGTTAGCCTTTTCCAGCTGCCAGAGATCGTGAAATCTGTGGTCCTCTCACCATCCGAAGAGCTGGATGTTCAGCACGTAATAGCAGTGAGGGCCTCTTGATGGATTCAGATGTGCTGATGTTGTGGGCGATGAGCTGGTGAAGTGATGTTCAAGATGCAGATGGCGCTGGTCGTGAACAGAGATTGATGTCAGTGCAGCATGTTGCGGACCATGTGAAAGCACAGGCCACGTTCACATCGGTGTTACATGTTAAAAGTAGTACGAGGATTCAATGGAAGTGGCTCCGTTGACTTATGCATGTAGTGAAGTTTTCTACGTCACCTCGTGCCATGGTCAACGTCTCTCCCTTTGAGATGGCCCAAAGCCTCAACCCTGCAGGACACGATGGTAGTCCTGTATTACCTCCGCTTCAACGTCGATGATGCAACTTCACCGCCCAAGGAAGTATTGCTTGTAGTCTTTCCCGCCCGAATCCACCAAAAGTCTAAACCTGCTTCGTCTCGATCGCCCGATCCCTCAGCATCCTCCCAAGCAAGTGCAGACGATGCATAGCAGGGCCGCTGCGTAGCCGTAGCAACACATCTGCACCCTCCCGACACGACTTCGAGAATCTCGATCCGTCAAGAGGAATATCTAGAGTCTGCTGATTGTAGTCGGGTCCGGCGATGTACGTGACGCGCAGCGTGACTACCATCCGCCCGATGATACATTTTTCGAACATCGAGATTGCCGTTTCGGCCGCCGCAAGCGAAGTGGTGCCGTTCGAGAGGGTGGTACTGCCATAGCGAAAGGCTGGTAAGTCTGTCCTGAGAGTGAGAACGGTCCGGATACCAGCACTCTTGAAGAACTCCAGCACATCTGCAAGCGGCTCGAGCAGCTTCGCGTTGTTCCCACCGGGCGCCTCCCAGCGAGGCTGATCGAGTGGCACAATGAACGAATTTGTGGCCCAGAACATCTCCTTCGTCTCCTGGTGCAGCTGCTTGCAGGTCTCGGAGAGAGCGCGCATGTTGGGGTTCGTGAAGGGGTTGATGTCGTGGGGGTCGTGCTCTTCGATGATGAGGCTCGTGATTCCGAGTTCCTTCTCTGCCAGAGATCTGTACTTGATGCACAGAAGACCGCCACGATCAAGCGCAAGCTCACTGATGCGATTGCGAAGTTCGCCGGGCAGCTTGTTGAGTGGTGCATTGTCCATGGTTGCTGACTGCTGTTCAAGTCAGTTGGTGTGATCCGCAGGCGGTCGTAGTCCTCACCTTCCAAATCGCCGAAGCTTGTGCTTGTGCCTCCTTGTGTGTGCTTGTGGTTTGGAGGAGGCGCACACTTCGCTGGAAGCTGATGTGTCGAGCGGAGGATGTTTTGCCTCCGGTGTGAGGTGGCGAGAATCTTGATCGAAGCTGGTTGGTGAATGCGAGCTAGATTCCGACCAAGGGTCCGTGCAGCATGATCACATGTTAGACTTCACATGCACGAGTACGTAATACGAAGTGAGAAGGGCAAATGTGACTTACGCTCTATGTCATCACTGCCTCCGTGGGTTTTGCTCAGTCAATCGCCGCCCGAGCCTTGGTGTTTCTGCCACTCTAGGCCGTGCTGACAGCCCTGCCAGTCCTTGACGTTCAAAGCACCCAGCTACGTCCAAATCGCCTCCGGTTCGGTGCAATCGCATCTCAGTGCAACTCGATCACCGAGACCTCCTTGCCCGCCTCCTGCTCAGCGAGCAATCCCACCCACTGCCTCAGCATGTCTTTCATGTGCGCAAGGCCAACCTCCGTGCTGCCATTGCCGTTTGTAAGGTTCTTGACAAGGTCGCAACAAGACTCTAACAAGTTGGGACCTTCTAGAGAAATCTGCAGGTATGCCGGGAGCTCCAGAGGCTCGTCTTCCTCGTCATCCCACCATTCCCGCTGCACCTCATCAACATTAACCGCCAACTTGTTCATGTCCAAGCTGAAGATTACTCTACCATTCAACTTGCTTTGCACCATTGCGATAGCAGATTGCGCGAAGGCAAGAAACTTCGCCCGTGCCTCCTTGTCCCACGCAATGAACCGAGGGTACATCGTGAACACGACGACCAGCGCGCCGACATGCTTGATCCCAGAATCCTCAAACAACGCGACGACGTCCTTGAGCGGCTGCAGCAAGTCGTCTCGCTCCGGGAGGTGCTCTCCGGCGAAAAGGTTCTTGTCGAGCAAAGGGTTGTAGCCAGGGTGCTGGATCTAAACAATAAAATAGTTCGTCGAGAAGAACAGGCCTTTGGTCTCGCCACGCAGCTGTTTGCAGGTTTGTGCGAGTGCGAGCCTGTATGGATCCGGCCACGATGGATTGGAGTGGTATGCTGAGTCTTCGATGACGAGTCTCGCGGGCCACTCATTGTATCTCACTTGAAGGCAGCCATCGTGGTCCAGGACAAGCTTGCTGATCTCGTTTCTTAGCTCGGCGGGCAGTCTCTTGAGTGGCGAGTTGTCCATGGTTGTTGGGTGCTGGTGCTGGTGGGATGGCGAAATCTGGTGGTTGAAAGTTGAAAAGAGGGTATCAGCAAGGTTCTGATCAAGCAGAGCCCCTTCCCCCGGACAGCACAAGCGATTTCAGACCTACCTGGAGACCGCAATCCCCTTCGCTCGCGCGGCTCTGTAAGTAATATCACCACAGACGGTGTGGTATGTCAGTGGTGTCTAGAATCAGTGCGCAGCGAAGATGAAGCTCGGCAACGCACGAACCAGGACTAGCGTCAGATCACATGAACAAGTTCAAGCCCAACCTCACCTCATTAACCGATGTGGCTCGGTTATCTGTAGACTTGAGCAGGGTTCAACAGCTTTGTATGTACATACCGCGAAGTACATCGGACTGCTCCGCCCTCTGCCTGCCCCAAGACACACCCCAATGCCATCCGCCAACGCCACGCTCAAGCGCATGCACCGATCCATATACCGCACAACAGCCCCATCGCCTTCCAATGCACAGATCGAGAGTTCCAACATTTTGACATTAATCAGCAATTACATCCGCCCTCGCTCTCCGGTTTCTGCGGATTCACATTTACATCGATTGCTACACACACGATTCGTCAGCATCATCCTCACACCCACCCATCCACCCCTCTCACTCTCTCTCTCTCTATCTTATGGATAAGGAAACGGATGTACTCACTATTAGCAACCCCCTGCACCCCCTCCCCCTCCATCCCGGGCAACGCCTGCGCAATCCGCTTAAACAACCCCTTAACATTATGCCCCACCTTCGCGCTCGTCTCCACAAACATCAACCCATGCTTCTTCGCCTCCTCCTCCCCCATCGCTTGCGTCACCTCGCGCTTCTCATTCAAGTCCGTCTTATTCCCCACCAAAACAATTATCACATCTGACCCCCTTTCCCCCCGCACGTCGTCCACCCATTTGCGCGTTTGCTCGAAGGATTTCTTTGAGGTGACGTCGTAGACCACAACCGCGACGGAGGAGTCGCGGATGTAGGAGGGGATGAGGGAGCGGAAGCGCTCTTGGCCGGCGGTGTCCCAGAGTTGGAGGCGCACGGTGCGGTCTTCGAGGTACATTGTTTTGGAGAGGAAGTCGATGCCGATGGTGGCTTGGTAGGTGGAGTCGAAGGAGTCGTACATGAAGCGGGTTATTAGGGAGGTTTTGCCGACTAGAACATAATACACCAACGAGTCAGCTTGTGATTTGGGGGATGTGGGAGAGGGGGGTGGGTATGTACCGGACTGTTCGCCCAAGAAGACGAGTTTGAACTTCTTCAGGGGGTTCGTGTAGGAGCCTACGCTTTGCGCCATGGTGGGTGGTGGGTGGGTGTGTCTGTAGCTATCCGCTCTCCAAGTCTTCTCGATTATTTTGCCTACGTGGCGTCTGACCGCTGTTGGGGGCCAATTGGCTGTTGTCGTTGGATGATGAAAGTTGTTGGATCGGTTCGGATTTCGTGTGGAAGGGTGTTGTCGAGTAGTTCGTTGTATACAAGTTGCAAGATCACATGCGTAAAGGAGAACAGATGAAATGTCGACCCACTGGCCGCCGCACGAGCTCGACAGGGTTGCCGCTGTCAAAGACCCCGGTTCCGCTCCCGGCCCGAGCGAGCGGTAGCGGCGGAGATGGGCCGGCGATAACGATAAGATCAGACTCCGCCTCTGGAAAATTGCTCTTTTCGTTCAAACGACATCTCGGAATCCCACAAGACATTGATCCCCCCCACCACTCCACAATGGCCGACACCCCCATCTCAGAACCCGCAACCCACCGCCAGCCCTCCCGCAAAGGCAAAAAGGCCTGGCGCAAAAACGTCGACCTCACTGACGTCCAATCCGGTCTCCAAACCGCCCGCGACGAAATCATCAAGACCGGCGGCGTGATCGCTGAGAAGCAGGCTGATGAGCTCTTCGCTACTGATATCACGGGCGATGCTGAGGTGGCGAGGAAACAGCAGGGCAAGAAGCTGTTGAAGGCGGATGAGATCATTGCGTTGAGGTCTGCTGTGCCGGGGTTGGAGCAGAGGAAACGGAAGGCGGCTGAGGCGGGGTTGGTGGGTGCGGGGAAGAGGCAGAAGAACGGGAAGTACGTTTCTCATCGGGAGTTGGAGCGGTTGAGGGATGTTGCGGATGGGGTTAGTGGGGGGGTTGTGGTGGATGATCAGGCGGAGCATGACCCGTGGGCGATGACGGTGAAAGAGGTGGATGCACGGCTGGATTATCTGGACGAGGTCAAGCCGGCGAAGGAGCCGAAGACGCTGAAGTATCCTCCGAAGTCGCTTACGGCGAATGGCAAACACATGCCCAATGTGCGCAAGCCGGATGCTGGAAAATCGTACAACCCGCTCGTGGGCGATTGGAGTGCACTGCTCGACCGCGCCGGTGCTGCAGCTGTGTCTGCCGAGCAGAACCGTCTCGCCATCGAAGCTGAGGCTGAAGCCGCAGAGGCGCGTGCAACGGCAGAAGCGGCGAAGGTGGAGGAAGCGGAGAAGGAAGCATACGCCACTGACTACGACTCAGCCTGGGAGAGCGAGTGGGATGGTTTCCAATCCGACGCCGAAGAAGTCGGTCTCCACAAAGACCGACCACGCAAAACACCCGTCGAGCGAAACAAAGTCAAAGCCCGGAAAGTGCGAGAGGGACAAGAAGCCCACGACCGCAAGTCCACCGCCCGCACAGCGCAGGAAAAACAAATCTCCCAGATCGCCAAGGAGTTCTCGGAGAAGGATAAAGCGCGCCACGCCCACCTTATGGCTTTGCAACTCACCGCCCCCTCCTCCGACTCCGAGGACGATACCGCGGAAGTCCAGCTCCAGCGCCTGCGGTTCGGGAAGGTTGCGGTGCCTGACGCACCGCTTGAGGTTGTGCTGCCGGATGAGTTGGAGGATTCGTTGAGAAGGCTGAAGCCGGAGGGGAATCTGATGCAGGAGCGGTATAGGAATTTGCTTGTGAGTGGGAAGGTGGAGAGTAGGAGGCGGAAGTGGCAGCATAAGCTTGCTAAGACTACTAGGAGTGAGAAGTGGAGTTATAAGGATTGGAGGCTGAAGTGATGGGGAATCGTGCTTCTGGGGGTGGTTGCGGTTAGGCACTGCCGCTGCTGGGGTGGGGTGGTAAGAAATGCAGATACACTGTCTGCAGTCCCTTACTATCAGACCAGTACATTTACTTCATCTCTGAAAGCGAAGCTATGCTTGGCGCTATAGCGGTGAGCGCGAATCATTCATCTCATCGATCGAAGTTGGGAGAACAGTGGGAACAGCGTCTGTTACCCTCAGCAGCTCTCTAAGATCGTGCTACATCGATGCCGTAATCGGAGCGCTTGAAGAACGTGTGACGGGGTTTATTGATCTAGGAGAACAGGCTCGATGTTACTCAATGGATGTGCGAGAGACTTTCGGATCCCTCTAGCTACACTGGGCTCATGCTATCCGATTCAGGCCTCTCCAGAGGATTAACAAGACAACACCTTGAACAACACCTCCCTCACGACCACGAAGTTTCATACGACGGTGGGGACACCCTCCCCCTTCTCCATCCACAACGCCGACGCAAATTCTCGTCACAACGCCAACCAATGCTCCAGATGCCCTTCTGCCTGCTGGAAAAGTGCCGCAGTTATCCCGGGCCGCCTCATCAACTCCTGCTTCTGAAACCGCAAGTCCTTCAGCCGTGCCTGTAGATCTCGAGTGCGATGTCGCATCTCCACGTCCACACGCCATGGAGCACTCCAAGCAAACCCGATCCCAGCCTTGAACCTCCTCGCGCCCGGGAGACGCGGAATGCTGAGGCGGAAGGGGATGGCAGCGTACTCTGGCTGTTGCACTAGCTTGGTCAGCCAGGCGAAGAGGTTGTCGATCAGAGTCGTACCGAAGTCGCAAGGTTCCTGGATTTCCAACACAATTGAGTCAACCCGCTGCCCCTGCGCACGCCATTTGGCGAGCAGCTGCGTCAGAGGTTCCAATCCAGCGGCGTGAGCAGCGGGTCTCCGATCTCGAGCTTGCTGATTCGCCCTCTGATCGTCCCAGATGGCCACGACGGCGTCGTTTACCTGCGAGAACAAGCCGCGGGCCTCTTGCCTCATCTGCCGGCACAGCCCGAGAACTGCGAAGGGGGCCCACGTATCAGCCACCTTGCGATCGCTAGGGAAGTACGAGAGCCGGCCAGGACCTGGGATGATTGTTGGGAAGTACCTGTGGCCTCGAGGGGGTTTGAGGGGTAGGTTTCGCTCTGCCCCGAGGACCTGGAGATCTGGAAAGACGACTAAATGTCGGACGATTACTCCCTGGGAATGACAGAGGGTGAGCTTGTAGATTTGATCTCGAAGTTCGCGAGGGAGGCGGTTGAGGGGTGAGCTGTTCATGAGGGATGGGTTGCGATGTTGGAGATGGTTGAGAAGATGGACGACAGCGGCGGCGGTCCATCCATATTTATATCTGTTCGAGTTAGCAAGCAAAAGCGGCTAGTACTTTGTTCAACAACTTCTCGTTTGCGTTCAAAGAGGGATGAGACAATAAAGTGCTGGAACGACCTAGCTGGAGTGGCCCTCAAGCCGGAGAACAAGCCTTCTGTAGTGTCTATTGAGTGCGACTTATGTTGTTTGCTTTTGGCTACAACGATGAGCGGGAGGGCTCTCCAAGACAGTATCACGCACCATGTGGCGCTATAAGAATCTCCAGGCTTGTTTACAGCTCCGAGACACTTGTACTCCATCGCCCTGGGGTACGAGTATCGCCTTTTCTTGTTCTCTGGGATAGCCATTAACAGGAAGCTAAGGACGCAGTTGCTCTACTTATTTGTGCTAGGTCTGGGGATGGATGCCAAGCTACCCACCATCATCGTTTGAATCCAAAGTCTCGTAAAGCACTCTGGGGTTGCGTGCCTTGCACTTTTGTATGTTTCAGACCAGGCAGTTCAATCATCCTGCCACCTATCTCCAGACCCGTAATCAATGTCATACTGCCAATCGTGCCGTCGTAACGACCAGACCGCGAGATTCATGGTGGAAACAACGCCGGCCATCCCGTTGTAAGCTCGAAATGGGCTTTCATCATGCATTCACCCTGAATCAGCGGATTTGCGAGCCACGGTTGACACCGCTTCAGTAATGCCGCTTTAGCAGCTTTCAGGGACAGCCGACCCTTTCGGATGTCGATAAGAGCTCGACAAGGAGGCGTCCATTGTTCGCCTTGCTCTGCAGCAGACAGAAAATGGTGATTGCCGTCCAACCGATCTGGCATGGGTATGCTCACGTGAAGTGGAACTGTGGAGTAGTATTCCGGCCATAAGGTGTAGTACTGCAATATCTCAAGCAAAAGGCCAGGCATTGCGTTATATCCTGTCGCCTCTTGCAGTTCGAAGACGATTGAGCGTGGACGGTCGACCTTGTGTTGGTGCCATCTACGCAGCAGATCGCGGATGGGAGGTAGCAAATCTTCCCCGAGGACTGGAAAGCTGATTTCATATCGTGGAACATGGAGACCGGTCTTCTTGGTGTGCATGTCCCAAACCGGGATGACCACGTCGTTGGCGGCGTAGAAGAGAGGTAAGCCCTCTCTTCGGATCTGCTTGCACGTGCGAAGGAGGGTCATAGGATCGTAGTTGTCTTCCTTACGATCCTTCTTGAAGCGTGAGACCCGCGGAAGACCAGGTAGATCCGGAGGCGTCCAGTTCGCGATGTGCTTTCTGCCGGCCACGTAGTCTCTGCGTAGATCCCAGGCCTTCCCATGATAGCATATGAAATGTTCCGTCACTATGCCTTGTGGTTGATGGAGAGCGAATTCCCAGATGTAGTCCCGAAGCTCCCGTGGTAGCGTGGCTAACGGAGAGTCGTCCATATCAACCGTTTTCTTTGCTCTGGACGGTGTTGGTCGAGACGGTTGTGCTCTGGTTGGTGTTGCTCTGGCTGGTGTTGCTGTGGTTTGCGCCGCTGTCCTTGATGCTGCTGTCGTTGATGCTGCTCTCGTTGGTCGTAAAAGGGAATACCCTTCTGAGCAGCAGGATGGTTAGATTTGTGGTCTTTTTCCCGGGCTAGCAAACATGACCTGCAGACATGAGCTTTGTCTGCAACCTTTCACATCCGTGGAAGCTCGGTACGAACAAGGAGTTCAAGCGAATGCTGTCACAGCTCTTATCGGATCATGCTAATTAGCTGTGCTTGTTTTCATTTGGAGGACCTACCACTCTCGATCAGATCCCAGGACTTCTCTTATACTCACTCACCAGCCTTCACGCCGGGAACATGCTCATCCATTACACGAGCTGAGCCTCTGCGACCTCGACAAACCCTGGCTCGACCAGTTCTCTTTCTAGAAGCAGGTGGCGTTGAGCTCGGAAATGGTCGAGGGCTAGCCGTAAGCTCTGCCTGCCGTTCCTGATGTCGACATCCGCACGCCAAGGTTCAATCCATTGCGTCCCCTGATTCCATGCCGACAGGGGGAGTAAGGTCGGCCCACGCGTACCGACACAGACCGGGAGCGGAACACTCAAGCGAAAACCGACAGCGGAAACACATGGTTGTTGTACAATCCTTTTGAGCGACACTAGAAAGTGCTCGATCAAGCCATTCGGCCATAGCGATTCCTGGATCTCTAGAACAATCGACAATGACGGGCTTTTCTTCTTGATTAGCCATTTGGCAAGAGTTGACGTAAGCGCTGGCAGTCCAGCAGGCCCTGCGCGGGCCCAGTATCGTGGGTCTTCTGGCTCGCAGCCAACCATGTCCCATACGGGTATCACCACATCGTTGGAGGCAAACCAGCGCAGTGAAGCTTCTGCTTTGATTTGCTTGCAGGTCCAAAGGAAACTGAGTGGGTCGAAAGGGACTCTTTTGCGGTCCCTCACGAACCGCGACACACGAGCAGGACCTGGAAGGACAGGAGGGCCGGAGTAGATGGGAGGGTAGAAACGAAGGCTGTGATGAACGCGATTGTCAGCGTGATCACTTTTGTGGAGGTCCCAGCCAACATTTGTGCCGTAATGATAGACCATGAAGTGCTCCAACACGATACCTCGTGACTGATGCAGGACACACCCATAGATCTCATCTCGGACCTTGAGTTGTCCATAGTGCAGGTTCTATGCCGTTAGCGGTACCTTCCAGGTGGCAATGTGCAGCAGCTTGCTCATAGCCATATATGTACGCTGCATCAGGACTGGCAAACATTTTCGCAGGTGCCATGCTTTGTCAGGTTCCTCTGTTTCTCACAGTAGAAATCTCCGGGACCTGGTAGACCTGTTTATACGAGATTATCGCGGCTTGAACAGAGAACGCCATGGATGATAGTAGATCTTGCCAGCTGTGAAGCTCCTTACCTTGAACATACCCTTACTGCCATCGCCTCCAATCAAGTTGATAATAGCTCGGCCCTGGAACCGATGCACACCGCGAGGGTAGTAAGCCACCCGTTGTCGTTGAGAATACACACTGGTGCCGTTGCGATCCGCCAGTTTCCCTGACTATGAATTTAGCGTAATATTGGCATCCTGTCGTATCAAGACGTCTTTCAGAAAGAGAGCGCAGGCACTTTATCGCAGGATATTCCAGAGGCCGGCTTCGATCGAGTCCACGAAAGGTAAGCCGGGCAGATCGGTGGCTGCCACGTTGCTAGACGCGGCTCCTTCTGACAGCTCGATCTGATCACCAGAAGAGTGGGAGTGGACGCGGCACTCGAATCATGCAGTGCTCAAACCTTATGTTAACTGCGTCAGCCCATATATGGAACTTGAGCTGTGGTGATGATGTCGGCACGCTGCGTCTTCTTGCTTACTGCCAGCCGGAACAGCATGCCTGCAGATATCCAGACGTAAAATGCCACAGTCGGCTACGAGAGCTCAAACCTCCCGCTGATGTCCGTCTTTCAAGAGCAGAGCTGTCGACATACACGCGTCCTTGCTCCACGACGAGAGTATCTCACGCACGCGAGATGCTCGCCTCGTGGATACCAGGTTCCTTCTAGCCCCAGCTCAACTCCACAGATTCAAAAATCTTCTTGACTCAACTCGCTGTCGAATCAAGCTTTTGACGAGTCGCATCATAATATGATTGGCTGTGGGACAGGCGAAAGGTCGGGACAAGGTCTGGGGAAGTCTCCGGAAAACGAGTTCCCCTCCTTCCGCAGACCACCATGCTCACCATGCTCAAACGGGGCAGTCTAGATCTACGGTCAAGGATGCTAGCCAGACACCGACATGCGACTCGTGGCACGGTATAATATCGTCTGATATCCCCAGGGGTAGGATCTCCCTCTATCTCATCTCATCTCTCTCCTCCGCAACCCCATACCCCATATCTGACCCATTCTTCGTTGAGGCTTTCCGTATCTGTATTCTTACGAGCTGGCTGAGCTCCCAAAGACATCCTCCCAAAGGATAGCTAGGGGCCTGCTACGGTTGGACAGAAATGTCCATTGAAGCAAAAGGAGCTGCAGCAATGGCTTCCGAGCACAGAGAGAGCATGAGTGACCACCACGACAAGAACCGCGTAGAGGTCGTGCACGCGGATGGTAAGCCTGCCACGAAATGCGTCAATACTCACTTTACTAACTCAAAACCAGGCACGGTTGATTACCTCGCCCCCGAGATCGTAGGCGGCGACCTCGAAGACCTGCCCAAGGGCTACTTCATGACACCACAATTCATCGGCACTGTCATAGCAACATGCACAGCCAGTATATGCGCATATCTCGGCTGGGTCCTACCAGCCAACACTCTACTCCTCATCAACCAAGACATCGGCCCCAGCGTGAACCTCAATTGGGTTGCCACAATCTGGACACTTGGCAGCTCGATCGGCTTCTTACTCTTCGGTCGTCTATCTGATATCTTCGGACGCAAGGTGCTTGTGCAGGCTGTGAACGTACTCGGACTCGTGGGCTGCATCGTTGGTGCCACCGCGAAGGATATCAATCAACTCATCGGCGCCAACGGATGCAATGGACTGGCTGCAGCTGGCCAGCTCTCTTTCGGCATTATCTTGGGCGAGCTGGTACCGAACAAGCAGCGTGGGCCGATCGTGACCCTGGTGTTCTTCTCGTCCATGCCCTTCGCTGTTTTCGGCCCCGTCATCGCCCGCTCGTTCATTCTGAAAACATCATTGGGCTGGAGGTGGAGCTACATCCTGGGCATAATCCTGGAGGTCATCACTCTTGTCCTTTACCAGTTCCTCTACCACCCACCGAAGTTTGCTCAGCTGCACGAGAACAAGACCAAATGGCAGGCATTCAAGGAGCTCGACTTTGGCGGCATCTTCCTCTTCGTCACTGGCTTCGTCGTCCTCATCATCGGACTATCGTGGGGCGGTCAGGCGTATCCCTGGAACAGCGCAGAAGTCATCTCGACTATGACAGTTGGTGGCATGCTGATCGTTGCATTCGTCATCTATGGTAAGCTCTCGACATCTATACCTACCTCGACACCATGCTAACAAACCCACAGAGGTCTACATCTTCAAAGGCGTCCCCCTCATGCCACCCCGCCTCTTCCGCAAGATCGGCTACGTCGCCATCGTCGCCTGCGCCTGCATCGGCGCAATGGTCTACTACGCCATGACCATCATCTGGCCCACCGCAGTCGGCACCCTCTACACGACCGACGTCATGGAGATCGGCTGGCAAAGCTGCCTCGTCGGCGGCTGCGTGCTCCTCGGCCAGATCATCGGCGGTTTCTCCCTCAGCTACGTGCCTAAAGTGAAATGGCAGGCAATCGCCGCCTGCGCGATCGGAGGCGGCTTGATCTCCAGCTTGGCGTCTATCTCGCCGTACCACCATACTGCTGCCATTGTGCAGGGGTTCATTGGTCTCACTGCTGTTGGGATCATCGATAATATCACTTTCCCTGGTGTGACGCTGCTCTGGGAAGCGCAGGATATCGGTCTAGCGACCGGAGTCCTAGGATCCATCCGCGGCATGGGCGGAGCCATCGCGCAGGCTCTCTACGTCACCATCCTCACCAACAAAGCCGGCGTCTACACAGCCAAATACGTCCCCGCGGCTGCCACCGAAGCCGGTCTCCCCGCGAGCTCGATCACCGCGCTCTTCGCCGCCCTAGCCACCGGTGACTTCACCTCCGTGCCTGGCATCAACAATAAAATCATCGCAGCCGTCGGCGCAGCGTCCCAGCGAGCGTACGCCAGCTCGTTCAAGATTGTGTTCTTGGCTACGATACCGTTCACGGTGATCTTGGTGATTGCGGCGTGCTTCGTGCCGGATATGGACAAGTATCTGCATAACAATGTGGCGAAGAAGTTGCAAGGGAAGGGGATTAAGGAGAACCAGCACACGCACACGAATGTGGATATTGCTGATGTTGAGAAGGCATGAACTTGATGAATTGATTAGCGAGATGTTTTGAAGATGTAGCATATTTGAAATGTGATCAAACAAGTGACAAAGATGACCATACCTACATGGACGTAATTCGGTGATGCGTTATCATATAGCATTCTTCGCGGAGAACTGAAGGTAGGAGACGGGAGTCAAGGGTTGGGTGAAAAAGAAGGAAGGCGAAACCGAGATGATCAAATATCCTTGGCAAGGATGTCGCTGCACATCCGAGTACTCCGGAGGCATCGCTTTTCCTATACCACTCTCACCATCTTGCACACAACACTCAATCCCCCCGAGCATGCGCGAGTTAACCGCCACACGACTAGACAATCTTACAATATACCACGGCCTCACGCGACCACAATGCCGCCCATCCTCCGCTTCCCCAAACCACAAGTCCGCTGCCCCCCCCCCCCTTCCACCACCACCACCAACTAACACCCCACCGCAGTCCTTCCTCCACCTCGTCTCCCTGCGCACAGCCGCCGAATTCATCACCCTCATCCTGCTCATCAACAAACTCTCCGGCCTCTACGGCATCCTCGCCCTCCTCACCGGCTACCACCTCAACCCCCTCCAACTCTCCCACTACATCTACTCTCTCCTCTGCCTCGGCACCGTCGCATGGCTCTACCCTGCGATCCGCAAACCAGAGGAGCCGTTGAAAAACGTCGCTTTGGCGTGGATTTACGTGCTGGATGCTGTGATCAATTCCGCGTACACTGCGCTTTTCGGAGCGGGCTGGTTTCTGGTGTTAGCGCAGGAGGTAGGGCAGGGGACTGATTTTGGGGCGGATGTAGTGCCGGGTGCTGATACGATTGGGGATACGGCGGGGTTTACGAACCCGGAGCATAATGTTACGCAGGTGGATGTTGTGGCGAAGCCGGCCGAGGGGCTGTTGAGTGGGCAGAAGGCTATTGCTTATGGGAGTCAGTACGGGACTCTGGGGGCGGCGATTTTCCAGAGCGGGAGTATGGCGAGTGTGACTGTGTTGGGGTTGCTGTGGATTATCAGGACGTATTTCTGCATTTTGATGATGAGCTATGCGAGGAGTATTTTGCGGAAGTACGTCGCGAGTACGTCTACGGATTACAGCCATGCGGACGACCCTACGATGGCGGAGAATCCTTTCCGCGCTGAGCGGGAGGAGGGTAACGGGTGGAAGGGGAAGCTCGGACGGTTTATGTTGCGGTTCCCGACGAAGAGGTATTGGTTGGGCAAGGATGAGGCGGAGGATGAGTGGGTGAGGGCTACGTCGGGCAGATTTGAGAGTGGGAGGGGGACGGGGCTGAGGATTAAGGTGCCGGAGAATG
>JAABUL010000156.1_pt1 | contig 138013 bp, 148 predicted proteins | sample 5559151 | NCBI WGS metagenome assembly JAABUL01 (sample SAMN10711876, study PRJNA513368) | rock metagenome | isolation source: Antarctica rocks | place: Antarctica: Victoria Land, Pudding Butte sud | reverse complement strand
GGAAGGGCTAGGCCGAAGCAGACAGACGCTCTACCTAAATTTCGTTGATCTCCTACCTAGTCGGGCCTAGCTCTTCCGTTCCGCATTGCAGGGATTGCAGTCTTTTTGTCACCACCCTGTATATTTACCGGGAGAAAAGATTTGGAGAAGGAGGACGGCCTCAAGAGCGGATGTTATGATTATGTGGAGTGCATATCTGGGGAGCCCATATTTCATTGGTCGAGAGCCGCGATATTTGACTTCACGACAGCGCCAAAAGAAGGTGCTGTGACTTTTCCCGGCCAGGCTCTGGGGGCTAGCGTATCATGTATATTACTCCCGAGATTCGAAGGCCTTGTGACACACTGCAGCGCGACATCCGCTTGCAAACTTCTGTCCAAGACTCGCTCGCACGCGACGGCTAAATGCAATCCGACATCTAGAGCTGAGCTGGTATGGCAGGCTAGGGGTACCCTCAGGGAGTGCGCTACAACAGCACATAGTCAGATCGAATCGGGAGCAACGTGGTCCTACCGAACCATTGGAAGCTTTTCTTGACATCCGACGGAGATTGTCCTGACCACCCCTGCACAGCATTCGGACCTCGACCAGAAACAGCAAGCTTGCGTGGTATGCGTGCCTTCCGCATATATGCACTCATACGAGCCTGAATGGAACACACTGACGTGACACCATACCGACTCGTTACATCCATCCCCGCGAGATGGTATGCAGGCGGCTGAATACCCTTTCGAGATTTATCCAGACATCGAATGCACCTCTAGCCAGACCTTGTGTACGGCCTCCGGAGTCCGGTCTGCGTTGTCGAGGTCGAGTTACGAGCATCTCCGACCGAGGGTTCGCCGCCTAGCACTCTCTCAGGTCCTTCACCTCCAGCAAGCAACACTGATACCATCAGTTTGTATCCCACTTTGCCTTCTCCTCTGCGGTGACGGTCCATAACGGAGTTGCGGCTCCCTTTGTAAGGTCTATCGAGTGTCATCTCAACAGAGACGCTGGAAAATTAGACCAAGGCGGTGAGCAACTCCTGCTCGCTCATTGGGCTTCTTAACTCAACGATCTATGTCTAACCGTACCTCACCCAGACACGTCCTCTCCATTTCGAGGACAATCTCCGAAAGAGCGTCGTATAGTAGGACTTCAGCTTCCAGGGAGGCACGAACACCCGCAGGTGCCGGAGTTCGTGGAGCCATCACTGATCGCGGGAGACCATCCCACCTACGAGCAAACTGGACGGTTGCGTGAGTGCTCTGGTTACGAACCGCCTCACGATATCAGCAATACTACAGATCCGAACGAGAAATCCAAACCCAGCCGCAGTCTCCAGGCTGGCCAAGGACTTTCTCCTGCCGATGTCATCCCAGAGCCGTAAGCAATGCGAACCGTCTGCCTCCAGATAACAGGGCGGCGAAGGATGATGAGTTGCATACACATGACCTTAAGCCGGTAGCCCGCTTGAAAGCGGCTTACTTCCAAACGTGCTGACTGACTCGATCACGGTTCGTTCTGTTCTGTTTCTGCCTAACATTACCAATTCAGTGCTCGACAACCATTGGTGCGACTTCGAAGCATTTCCCCGCCATTGTCACATGCAAGGCATTTGGGTCGCAACTCACTTCTTCGCCTGGCACAGCGTCTCTTGACAGCGTGACAGTATTGGAGGGATATCAACCCCAGCCGTCCAAACGTGGGCCAGCCGAACGTCGAATATCGCAGAAGTCTTTGAAGCTGAAGGGAGGAGTCTTCAAGAGGTTCGGGCAGCTTCAAAGACTTCTGCGATGTCCAACGTTCGGCTGGCCCACGTTTGGACGGCTGGGGTTGATGTCCCTCCAACCTCCGTAACTAGAAAAACGCATTCTGAGTGCCACATCGATATTTGCTAACGCGGAGAACAGTCATGGCCAACTTTGGTGCTGGTGCCCCTTCTATAACGCCACCTATCCGAACAACGTGGTTGTATGAGTGGCATATCTTTGCGAGGAAAATATGCCCATCGTTGGCCCTTCTGACTCACATCTAGTCTCCGAGATGCGGTGTGTTTTGCTTGCAAGCTCAGCGTGGGACGACATCTTGTGTCACCGACCTGTCTCGAGCCTGTCAACAGTCAACTTACCTCTCAGAGCTTGCTGGTGCACCCCATTTTGGGCTCCTGTTTAACGAAGATGCGATAATATGCACCCCAGACGCCGGGCATGATCGGTCTGCAAAGCGCGTCCTGCCACGATTCCCCGAGCGATCTGCATGGTCAGACAGAGGCACAAGAAAGGTAATTCCTTCTAGCTCGCTTCCAGAAACACTGCCTTGCAAGATTACTCGTCCGAGGTAAGGAAATGGAGCACTGCCAACCAATGGTATGGTGAGGCAGACATGCCTTTGGCGCGCATGCGGTACTCTGACGAGCTTACAGCTACAAGCTAATGCACTCCACAGAATTCATCCCACGTTGTTGTCCGTCTGACCTTGTGCTACCTCAGATCATGATCAACAAGGCTTGGGCTCTGAAGGATTCGGCTCAGCAGGTGAGCGGTGTCGCAATGGTGTCAGAATGTTTGCTTCCATAGAGAGGTGACGTGGTTGCTGCGAACACAGAACGTTGTGCCGCCTGCTTTGCTGACCTCCGTCTCAGCTCATATATCGTCGCCTTCCTCCACACAAGGTTTGGTCCTCACCTCCACGCTACACAAGAAACGATTCCTCTTGCAACATTACTCTACTTCAGATATCTTCGTTCCATCTTTTCCGTTCAGCAAGGCGCTGGTGGTGTCGCTTCCATCTTGTATCACTAGACTATCAGAGATACTTCCTGTTCTACTACTTAGCTTCCAGCACTCAACTTCGACGTTAAGTGTGAATGTATCTCTACCCATTCCTCCGGGTAGTGTTACACAACGCTGACTAAACGCAGATGAACAACATACCTTCCAACAACCACCTCAGAGGTATCGGTGGCGAAGAGCCGCCAATCCCGCGTCCTTTCGACAGTCACCGTCCTCCGACTTTGAACCCGGAGTGTCGTGGCCACGGAGGGCTGGACGTAGCCTGCAACTGCGGCGCCGGTAATGGAGAGTACGGCGGCATCAACGGCAGCCAGATCCTCTCGACCGCCAGCGCTCTTGCGTTGAGCGACGCAGACGCAGACGCCGACTCGGAGATGAACGAATCGATCAATGGCCAGGAAGGCATCGAAGACCTCGCAATGAGCGAGCGCGGCGCAGAAGCCAGACGTGCCACCTTTACCTACGCCGCATGCTCCTACGACTGTATTTGCGCCAATTGCTCCCACAACGATGGTGATCCACAGCCTCCACCCGAGGATGCGTGGAGTATCGCAGCATCGGCCGCGTCCTCCAGGCCATCATCACCACACGGCTCGATGATTGTCGAAGTCGGCAGCATGGCCTCCTCATCCCACACCATCTTACGCAGCCCGACTCCACCACACGTCGCGGACCTGTTCACGTTCATGCTTGGCGGAGCGGACTTGACCTTTGTGCACACCATACCGAATAGTCTTGTCCATTCTCCACTCTGGCTCACGCCAACCGTCGAACTCGTCCATCACTACCCGCACCAGGTGAACTGGGACGACGGCGGGGAAGACACGGAGGGTGGACACTGGTTTAGCGACCACATAGGGGGCCACTCTATGTCGTTTTTTCATGAGTCTTGGCATTAGCGAGCACATTGACTACTACCTCAGGCCCCGGTTTGGATCCACTGCTGCCATGACACGGAGTGCTTCGACCTCATTTCCACAATCAGTTTCTTGAAACGCCTGCTTGAGCAGAGCGTCTATTCCACGACCGACTGGATAACATTCGCTTAGTAAAGCAGTCGCTCCCATGCTCGACAAATCATACATTCGTTCTAATACGATGCCGCATGGCGGTGTTACGGCTTATTCCACAGGACAGGAGGATTGCTTTGTTACCGGTTGGGTCAAGGTTTGGGCGGAACTTGTCACGAGTACCACGGCTGTAGGAGTATACTCTATAACATGCAACACTGCCCATCTCGGAAGATCCTACAAAGCTACTGTACGATCGCATATGAATCTCAGAGCGAAGTAAGGTTCTCATCGAATCTAACATTTACCCTTGCTGCCGTACTGCGACTGCTTCCGCTCAGTAGCCTTCTAGCGTCTTCGAGATGCTTTTTTCAATACAAGTATGTCCGTCTAGCGTAGCATCACACCATTTGCCTGCTTCCCTATCTGCTCAAAGCAATATCGTCAATCCGAAGTATCATCTTGACAGTCTCGCTAGCCAACTCAATCGCACTCGTGCTTACCAGCAACGGCTGCATCACCCCCTCCCCGGTACTAGCGCTCTTGGTGTCCTCGCCTCCCATCACACCCACGCCGCCGCGCTTGATACTCACGCCGACGTTCGTCTCGCCTTTTGCCTGCCTCGCCCTGAGCTCCGTGACGACTTTGATCGAATTGAGCCCGGCGTTCTCCGCGAGCGTGACGGGCACGATCTCGAGCGCCTCGGCGAAAGCTTTGAAGCAGATGCTGTCCGGGTATGCGGCGGTGGTGGACATTTGTGCGAGTTGCGTGGAGACGGCCATCTCGGGCGCGCCGCCGCCGGGGAGGAGCGCGCGCTTCTTGACCAGGCAGCGGATCACGCACATGGCGTCGTGTAAACTGCGTTCCGCCTCGTCGAGGATGAGCTGATTGGCGCCGCGGGCGACGATGGAGACGGTGCGGGGGGCGTTGGGGTTGGAGTGTTTCACCCCGGTGACTTTCGTGTACCGTGATCCGAGGTAGGAGACTTCCTCCACCAACTCCGCGGTACCCATTTTATCCTCCGTGAACGAGTCGATATCGGCGATGGGTTTGCAGCCAGTAGATTTGCAGATGAACTCGACCTCATCGCGCTCCACGTTCTGGATGCACATGATGCCGAGTTTGTAGAGGAAGTGGAGGGAGAGGTCGTTGACAGCGTCGCGGAGGATAGACTTCTGGATGAGCAGGACGTTGCATTTGGCCTTCTTGATCTTCTTGACCATGTTGAGGAGGTAGGTGCGTTCTTCTTTGAGGATCTTGTCCATCTGTCTGTAGTCGTTTACGACAATCTGATTCTCCATATCTGGCTTGGGCGGTGAGAGTTGGAACTGGATGAGCCCGATCTTGGCTTTCTCTATCCGTGTTGGGCCGCCGGCGCTTTTGACGGCTTGTTGGCTGAGGACGAGGCCGTCGATCATTTCGCTGTCGTCGATGACGCCGCCTGCTTTCTTCAGGACCCGGATGTTTCGCAGATCGGCGTTGGTGGCGTTGTTGGGGTTGATGGTGCGGAGGACGGCGTCTACGGCCATGGGGGCGAGTTTGGGTTCCTGGGAGACGATCTTCGAGCTGAGGGAGGTGGAGGCGGCTTTGAGTAGAGTCGCCCGATCAGCGAGGTCTATTGGCACGCTCATATCCTCTAAGATCTTGACGGCTTGTGCTGCCGCGCGCTGGAAGCTCTCGCTGATGACGGTGGGGTGAATGCCTTTGGCCAGTAATCGCTCTGCGGCTCCGAGTAAAGATCCAGCGATCACCACGACTGAGGTAGTCCCGTCTCCAGCTTCGATGTCCTGGGCATTGGCGAGATCTACCAGCATCTTTGCTGCTGGATGCATGACGCTCATGTCCCGGAGCATGGTGTTGCCATCGTTGGTGATGATGGTTTCCTTGCCCGGCTTCTCGATCATCTTGTCCATGCCTCTGGGGCCTAGATGATGATGATTAGCTGTCGTTATCGATCTCCAAACTCATCTATAACACACCAAGAGACGTCCGGATGGCATCTGACACGGCTCTCGCAGCGGTGATGTTGCCCTGCCTGACCGCCGTAGGCTTCTCCCTGATTGCAAACGTCAGTTCTGCTGCTCGTCGCCGCGCAAACCAAGGTTGGATACATACTTATCCCGGAAAGCATTGTTTCCCGCATTTTGGCTTCCTTGAGCCATGTTGTGCTGTTATGCGTAAATGTTTCGACACGTGAGGTCCAAAATTTCGAAGAAGGCGTTGGCGCTCGGACCCTCGAGCTTCCGTCACCAAAAGACGCCTGAGGTTGGTGAGAGACGACCTCCAAACATCACACCACCACGACGAAACACCTCCTTCTCCTTCTCCATCGTCACAGCTACATCTCAGATACCACGACTTCATCAGAAACAGCACAACCCATATCACATCCGCCGAGATGCCGTCGGCGAAGGGCCAGCACGTCTCATAACACCGATCACCACATCTCTTGGAGCTAACATGAGTGCAGGAACTGGGAGAAGTACCAGAAGCAGTTCGCCGACGATGAAGTCGAGGAGAAGAAGATCGACCCCCTGACCGCCGAGTGCGCCGCCCCTCTCCCTCCCCACCCATCACCCTCACTAACACCCTCCCAGAGACATCCAAGTCCTGCGCACCTACAACGCCGCCCCCTACGCCTCCGCCCTCAAGCAGCTCGAAAAGGACATCAAAGACAAGCAAACGTCCGTCAACGACAAGATCGGCGTCAAAGAATCCGACACCGGCCTCGCCCCCCCCCACCTCTGGGACATCGCCGCCGACCGCCAGCGCATGAGCGAGGAACAGCCCCTCCAAGTCGCCCGATGCACCAAGATCATCCAAGACGAGAAGGACAGCGAGAAGAGCAAATACGTCATCAACGTCAAGCAAATCGCCAAATTCGTCGTCAACCTCGGCGAGCGCGTCAGCCCGACAGACATCGAGGAGGGCATGCGAGTCGGTGTGGACAGGAACAAATACCAGATCATGCTGCCCCTACCACCTAAAATCGACCCCAGCGTGACGATGATGACAGTGGAGGATAAGCCAGACGTTACGTACGGCGACGTAGGCGGCTGCAAAGAACAAATCGAGAAACTGCGCGAAGTCGTCGAGATGCCCCTCCTCTCCCCCGAACGCTTCGTAAACCTCGGCATCGACCCGCCCAAAGGCGCCCTCCTCTACGGCCCCCCCGGCACCGGCAAAACTCTTTGCGCGAGAGCGGTAGCGAACAGGACAGACGCGACCTTCATCCGCGTCATCGGCTCCGAGCTCGTACAGAAATACGTCGGCGAAGGCGCAAGGATGGTGCGCGAGCTCTTCGAAATGGCTCGGACAAAGAAGGCCTGCATCATCTTCTTCGACGAGATCGATGCCGTAGGCGGTGCGCGGTTCGATGATGGCGCGGGCGGCGACAACGAGGTGCAGCGGACTATGCTTGAGCTAATTACCCAACTCGACGGCTTCGACTCCCGCGGAAACATCAAAGTCATGTTCGCCACCAATCGCCCTTCCACACTCGATCCAGCCCTAATGCGTCCCGGACGAATCGATCGCAAAATCGAGTTCTCCCTCCCAGACATGGAAGGACGCGCCAACATCCTCCGGATTCACGCGAAGAGCATGTCCGTGGAGCGGGATATCCGATGGGAGCTCATCTCGCGTCTGTGTCCGAACTCCACGGGAGCGGAGTTGCGGTCAGTGGCGACGGAGGCGGGCATGTTTGCGATCCGGGCGCGGAGGAAGGTGGCGAGCGAGAAGGACTTTTTGGCTGCGGTGGAGAAGGTGATTCGGGGCGGGATGAAGTTTAATTCTACGGCGGCTTATGCGCAGTATAACTGAGCGCATTGCGTTGCGGCGGGAGAGGGTGTAAGATAGACGGATGAGAGCAAGCATCAGCGAGGGCGTTCTTTTTGACTACATCTAGATGCTTAGGTCGGGGGGAAGGTGGATAGCTGTCCGTACTGGGCCACTCGAATGGCTTGAACAACATCAATATGCAAATACTCTAGTATCCTTCTCCTTTCCAATTATCCTGACCGCTTGAAGGACGACACATCCACTGCATCGGAGCTTGAGTCGCACAGTCAGGGTCATATTACAGTAAGAGAAGGCAACGGACAACACGCAATAGTATCCTGAAGTTGTTCCATTCTCATTCTCATTCACATTCTGCACCACAAGTACCAAAATACAGTTACACCCCCATCAGCAACCAACGCCAATCAGCAGCCAGCTGCAAAGAAACAGGGGTATAGCGAGTGAGATAGCAGCGCCCCCTCCCACCCCAAGTGCATTCACTTATGTACCCCAAGAAAAACGCAGCAGTAGTGAGTCCGTGAAGACCCTTCGTCCGTATTCCTCCTCTTCTGTTGTGGTGATTCGTGTCCTTGCCTTGCCGTCGCTTCCAATAATACCTCCGATGCGCCGTTTGATGAATGGTTTGGTTTGTGACAAAAGAAATTCCCACGAAAAGTCTGCCTCGAGCGTGCGTTCAGCTCGTCAATCCCCCACTCCATCGTTCCACGCGGCGATCGCGACCTTGCGATGCCGATAAGTGCATTGCAGTCCCAGGGCGATGCACGACCGACACGATGTAGCGGGTCCCCGGTTCATGCATCGCGTCCTTTTGTTCCCCTGACGACACCTCACGCACTTCCCCGGCCATTTATTGGTATTGACGCGCTCCTAGCCGTCATCATCCCCATCGTCATCCGCGTCCTCCTCGTCGCTCTTGATCTTCTTCGAGGGCGTCCCGCTCTTGGCTCTACCCGCCTTCCTCTTGCTTCCCGTGCCTGCACCGTTTGTGCCATTCGTGCCGAGCATGGAAGGGTCCTTGACATCGGTCCCAGGCGGGAGAGTGCCGTTCGCCTCCATCTGGGCCACCTCCTCCGCCGTCAGGAACCGCCCACCAGGTCCACGAGGCCGGCGCATAGCATGGTTGTGTCGCGACTCGTGCAGGTACGGCTTGCGGCCTTTATTGTGAATGCGCAGTTGTTCCTCGAGTTTCTGACGCGCCATACGTCGCTTCAAGATTCGGTGGAACTGCTTCGCGTTGACGTATAGAGGCGATTCTTCAACCACGCCTGCTGTTTGTACTTCTGGCGATGTGTGTGGGCCCTGCGCTTGCGGTACCTGCGGTGGAAGTTGCTGTGATGCTGTGGTTGGTCGTGGAGGCGCGCTCATGGGCTGTGGTTGTTGTGGAGCTTGGACTGCCGGGCTCTGCACGTGCGACATCCGTCTTTGTTGTTGGTGTTGCATTTGTGGTGGGAGGTTGTTGGGCATTGGCTGTGCGCCGGGTTGAATCTGCGGCATGCCTGGCGCGTTCATCTGCACTTGTGATCTCTGCGATTGCTCTGGAGGCCGCTGACCATCTGTCTTGACGTGCTGTAATCGCGGGGAGGTTTGTGGCATTGACCCGAGTCCCTCGGGCATGGAGTAGGCAGGAGGGTATCCGGAGGCAGCCGCAGTCGCCAGGGCAGCTGCGTGAGATTGTGCAACTCCATATGGCTGTTGCATGTTAAACGCAGGATTGTATCCCATATTGGGCATCATCTGCTGGTGGGTCATCTGCGGTTGTTGTTGATGTTGGCCGTAGTTAGGCGGCGGTTGGGTCTGCATGACGGGACTCGCTTGGTTCGGATGCTGCTGTTGTGGATGCGAGTGAGGATACGCGGTGGGTTGTTGTTGATACTGAGCGTAGGGTTCCATGATGAAGACGAGTCAAGGCGCGCGGGGAGCGGCGCGGTGAGGGTTAAGGGTAGACGGGAGTGCTTAGTCGCGTGCACTGTTGAGGCTTGGTGACGATGCTATTGCTAGAGGGACGCGATGAGTTGTTAGCCTATTGGTTGCGGCCCAATACACGATTTAATAATGCAGCCTTCTTGCACGCCGCCGCCACCGCGCCCCAGCTATGCAGCTGTCAACCGAGCAGGCCGGCCCCAGTCAGCTGCAAGTAATGCTTGCGGGCCGTATGGCGGACACGACCGTAGGGTTGCGGTGAATTTGACTTGACAGGCGGCCGGCAAGACGGGGAGACGGATCGAATTAGACGTACCAGTCACAGCAGAAGGCCAGAGTATGTTTAATAGACTGCGAACGAATTAGCAACGAGGCCATCGAGGGTCAAGTACAGGCACGGCGAAAAGCAATTGGGCGATGAAGTGGACGGTGGGCGGATGCGTCTTCAAGCGTGCAGCGGCGTGCGTTGTGCCAGCGCATCACAGCTCCAATCGACAGGGCTGCCGAGCCAGCGCATCACGTTCGCCTCGAACTCTGATGCTCTGACATGAAGTGCACTGCCACAGCTCTGGAGGTGATGTGATGGAAACGTTGATGCTGCGAGATGCGGCGCCTGTCGTCTCGTCCCAGGCCGCGTTTGCGGTCGTTGATGCTTATGATGGCAGCTGTAGGAGCTCCAGCCGCCTCAGGATTCTGGCGCATGTATTCTTCGGCGCCAGCGATATACATGAGTGAAAAGAGGAGCTTACCTAACTTGACGCGTCCCAGCAGCTACAGTGATACTCCCTGCATCATTGTCAGTACAGCACTCTCATCTTCAATCTGGACGTCATATTTTCCGCCGCGCACGAGTCGCGGCAGACCGCCATCCACAACACGGCCATGACATACTCCGACTGGTCCGGCAGTCGTAGATACATGAAGTCGCGCGCAGACAGCGACGGTCACGTTACGGGAGTGTGAGAGCGTACCTGTCTTCTGATTCGCGCCGTGGGCGGCGAGCGTAGACGCGTCGGAGAGTGCTCTCGTGGTTGGTTGTGTGGATGGCGGGGTGGCTTCTGGTTCCTGCCTTGCGCGTGGCAGCCAACGACAGATCGCGAAAGGCAGCGACGACGTCCGATTGGCAAAGGTGAAGGGAAGATGATTGGGCGGAGGGAACAAGTGTCTCGGAGGGCGCCTTTCTTATTGCTTGCGCTTAGCGTGGGCCGTGGGTAAGCTTCGTCATGGAAAATCGGGTCGGAGGCGCGTGTGCCATCACGGGATGGCGCCGGGTATTTATAGGAAAGTGCAGTAGAAGGTCAAAATTCGAGGTGCGAATTCAGATGGCAATCACGAAGGTTTATCACTCGATATGGGACTGTAGTAATACAAAGCTGTTACATCTCAAGGCGTGGAGACGTGTGACATTTGCGCCTCACATAGTTATAGCCACATCATGCTTTACCATCGTTCTCGCTCAATGCGAAGAAGATCTTGAAGCGCATGCTGTATCACTACTTTCTTTGCCCTTGCCTCTCGAGATTGTCTTCCGGCTACCTGGCGCTTCGTCCCGAGATGTGCCGACCGCAGGCACCAGCTTCACCGCTGATTCGCCAGACACGAAGTTTGCTGAATCAGAAGCCTGCGACCTCTTCTCTTGAGATGCAATCTCCATTTCGTGATGGACATGCCTCGATCGCAGACAGCAAGAGATCGACGTCGCAGCGGTGTTACCGGGTCCCATGCTACGGTAACACTCCATCGGAGCCGAGGCTGGGTCGAGGTCTCACCGCCGCGAGGGAATCCATGGCGTCGGAACACCAGGTCTTTTAGCCGCTTCGGCGTCAGCGTTCGAGGTGCGTTGAGCGCGTAGATTCGCAGTCGTCCAGGCTGCGATGGTTACTTGATCGTACTCATGGGCTTGTTGCGATCTTGGCCATGAAGTCGATGAACAGAATCGATGGTTCATCATGAAGCGGTCTCTCAATCCCGAAGCTGTTCCATGCACGACGACGCATGCGTTCTGTGACACCAGGCCTCAGCCCCATCATGTGTCGTGTCTCTCCTTGTCTGTACGACCCCATCTCGCCTCGCTGTGCGTCGCGGCATGATCGCCCTTCCGGAGGTGAAGGAGTCGAAATGATGGGAGCATCATAGGCTGCGGGTCCGTGAGTCTTGCTCGTATCGCGAAAGGTTTGGTCCACTCTCAAGGTTCGCATCTGCAATCTTCTCGCTCGCGCCGAAAGCATGCAAGGCACGTGTAGCAGGGCGCCATGCGGCTTGACGGCGATTCGAAACTTGCGGGGAGAGGTTGCAGCATGTCGATCAATTATACCACCATCTGCGCGAGCTGTATTCCAGAAGTCATGGTCCCCGATCATCCCTTTTCCTACGCAACCATCTCCCTCCTCGTCCCATCCCACTTGAACACACCACCATCGCCTACATTATACCGGTAGTAGTTCGCAGTCCCACCCTTCGTCATCGCCCGTCTAAATGTAATGTTGATCCTTCCCTTCTCCACCGCTCCACCCTTCCGCTTCGGGATACTATGCTCCCAGCAACTCTGCGTCTTCCCGCGCATGAGCAACATATCTCCACTCGCCAATGGCAGCTTCATAGGCTTGCTCTCCGATGGATGCGCAGCAGGAGTCTTCTTATGCCGGAGAAGAAAGTCACGCTTCGCGCCGAGCGTGAACGATGCGATTGCTGGGTCCGGACCAAGGAAGCGCTCGTCGTCGCTGTGGTATGAGATACTGTGGTCGCCGGTGGCGTAGTAGTTCACGAGCGCGAAGTTGAACTTGCAACCGGTTGTGTTTTCTGTCAGGGTCCGCAGAAGGTCGAGGCACTGCGGAATTGGGCGTGGGTTGCAGGTGTATGCTTCCTTGCCGGAAGGTGGTTTACGTGTTGTAACGTCTACAACCTGGCCATCATCGTTGAAACAGGATGTCTCGTCTATGCCGAAGACGGTAGTATAGCGTGGCGTATTGATTTGCGTCTCTACTGGGCCGCGTTTGATTTTGTATTGCACTTTGTAGAAGAAGAGCTCGCTCCTGAGAAATTCGAAGAGAGGGGGCTGGATGTCCTTTGGGATATACGGTTGGAAGTAGAGCAAGTCGAGGTCTGGCTGGTCGATGATCAGGCGGCCTTCTTCGGCGGGCGCGAAATTGAGGACGTCGATGATTCCAGAGGGTAGATGTGGAATCGGGAACGGATATGTTGGATGTCTTGACAGTTGATCGGACGGTGGCGCTTCACCGTTTGCCCCATCATCGTGACCGTGGTTCTCATCCTGGCGAGGCCGCTTCACTGCTGGAGGGCTGAAGAAGCTGTCGAGCGTTCTTGGGCGTTTCGACATCTGTTCCTGTCTCCTTCGTCAAGCGCACCGTTTGAGCTGGTCGTTCTCCAAGGCACAAGGATTGATCCCGCCACTATAGTCGCTGTTATAAGGTTTGACGAGCTGTCTGTAGTTTCGGGAGCTCTCACGCTTCTGTCCAGGGAGCGCTGGGAAGTATTTCGACGGAAGTTCTGTTGAAGTGCTACGTCATACCAAAGTGCGTGCATCTCGTCGCGTAAAGCGCTACCTGAGCTCAGTCTCGACGCGTGAGCACGTGCTCAGAGATCTGCCTGGACTTTACTTTGTGAAGACACCGTGCTCATGTACAGTCCGCCTGCCCAATGAACACTACGTGTACATATACTCAGAACTGGAGGCCATCGATGCGGCATGGGGCAGCCGCGAGCCTCGAGGCGTAAAGTGATCACGATCTCCTCAGATAACGAGGACGAGGAGCCAAATCAACCGGTACCAGCCGGACCAAGTGAGGACGATGAACCTGTCAAGCCTCAGAAGAAAGCCACGAGAAAGCTCAGACCGGTGAAGAAAGTAGCCAAAGTACAGCCTCCCACACCGTCCCCATCAACCCAGAACGGCCCCTCTCAAAAGTCCCCTACGAAGGCCACTTCTAAAGCCAAAAGCAAGACCGCCGTCAAGGACCCGCCAAAGGCCAATGGAAAGACCATCTACTCCTTTTTCAATGCTGCAGCGCAGAAGCAGCAAGTTTCACAACCATCTCCCAGCCCGGAGAAGCTGTCTTATGCCCAAGCAGAACCCGAGACTATCCAGGACGATGGCGATGAGAATGAAGGAGGTAGCCTGCGACTGGCCAAGGGGTCGGCTACGGCACTTGCGATGAGGAAGCGGAAAGCTCAGTATGGTGACGGCTTCGAAGGCGACTTTGCGTCGTCTCAGCCTGCTTCACAGAAATTCCGGAAAGCAAGCAGTGGAGATCGAGTTCCGACGTTGGCCATTGTCAACGAAGACAAGCGACCTTGGACCGAGCAATTTGCGCCAAAGGATTTATCCGAGCTGGCTGTGCACAAGAAGAAAGTGTCTGACGTACGCCAGTGGCTCGAAATGGCATTCAACGGACGGCGACAGAGAGTGCTTGTCATGAAAGGTGCCGCGGGCACTGGCAAGACAACATCCGTGCAACTTCTGGCGCGAGATCTGGGCGCTCATGTGATGGAGTGGAGAAATCCTGCTGGCGTGGAGTTGGGCTCCGACGTTTCAACTTCCTCTCAATTCGCAGAGTTTGTAGGTCGAGCTGGAAGGTCTGGAGGACTACAGTTGATCACGGACGCCAGTGACAACTTTCAGATACCTGGAGCAGTGGCCAAGGTAGAGCCATTCGGTGCGGACCACGACGCAAACCTCTTACTCATCGAAGAGTTCCCAAACACTTTCTCGCGCACTGCGAGCACGTTACAAGCCTTCCGCTCGACGATCATGCAGTACCTAGCCTCACCTCTACTTAGCGACAGCACGAAACCGACGCCAATCGTCATGGTCATCTCGGAGACGCTTCTGTCTACCAATACTGCCCTAGCTGACAGCTTCACGGCACACCGTCTACTTGGTCCAGAGCTCGCCAATCATCCCTATCTGGATATGATAGAGTTCAATGCGATTGCGCCCACGATTTTGATCAAAGCTCTGGAAACCATAATCGTCAAAGAAGCTCGAAAATCTGGCAGAAGGCGCACGCCTGGCCCGCAAGTACTCAAACACCTAGCAGAAAGTGGCGACATACGCAGTGCTGTATCGTCGTTGGAGTTCCTGTGCCTACGAGGCGATGATGGCGATACGTGGTCAAGCAAAGTGCAGTTCGGCAAGCAGAAGAAGTCGAAGACGGAGCCTTCGCTCACCCGCTCTGAGGAAGAAGCTTTGAAACTGATCAGCAACCGTGAAAGTACTCTCGGTATTTTTCACGCTGTTGGTAAGGTCGTATACAACAAGCGGGTTGATTCGCGTGATGTGACACATCCTCCACCTTGGCTTCCACAGCATCGTAGGAGCAAAGTTCCGGAGAATGACATCGACGAAATGGCTAATGAGCTCGGCACCGATGTCTCAACCTTCACTGCTGCCTTGCATGAAAACTACGCGCTGTCTTGCGGATCGACAAACACGGAGGAGGCAATGGACAGCTTGCTAGGATGCATCAGCAGCATTTCTGACGCAGACCTCCTCTCAGTCAATCGCTTCTCACAAGGCACGCGAGCATACTCTGGATCGGCCACCGACAGCCTACGGCAAGACGAGATGGCTTTTCAGGTCGCCGTAAGAGGCATGCTCTTTTCGCTCCCACATCCCGTACATCGAGGCGTTCCAACCAGTGGGAACAAAGCAGACGGCCACAAGATGTACTATCCAGCGTCACTCAAGTTATGGAGGAAGCGAGAAGAGATTGAAAGTGTTCTCGAGCTGCTCACTTCGAAGTTCCAAGCTGGTAATCTCGCTAATGTGGCAACGCTGAGATCTGCTGAAGGCGCGAGAGGTGTCGAAAGCTGGAAGACGAACAATGCTTCGATTCCATCTGCACACGACTCCGACAAGCCAAGCTCGACTACAGTCAACAGCATGAAGGCTGAAATGTTGATCGAGCGACTGCCGTACATGTCGCATATTTTGTCAGCAAAACCTGGCATGTCCTCGCTTTCGGAGCAGATCAAAACTGTTACCCGAGTACGAGATACTGCCGCCGTACAAGCAGACGAAGATGCGGAACCGGACGGTGATGACGAGCCGTCTGCAGAACAATGGGCGACCGACAGGCCCGACGCCGAGCCTGGTGTACCAGCGTTGACCAAGACGCGAAAGGCCAAAGGTGTCCTTGTTGCTACGGAAGGAGGCGGGCTTGCCATCCCTATCGAGGACGACATTCAGAAGCTCGTGCTCGAAGACGATGACATCGTCGATGAAGATGAGTGATGGCTTGCGTGTATATGTATCTTTACAATCTTGAGCAGCTTAGCGAGGCGTCTGGTCCAGCTTGGGAAATCTTCAAAGTAAAGGCTTCGCTCGCGCTTTTCGAGAAACATGATACCTGTTCATTCTCCGATCACGTATGTGCAACCCTCCTTACCCATCCTGAGATATGGTCAGCGAGATCGGTGCTATTTCCGCGTCCAAGTACGCTACCAACCAGACCTCATGCCTCCGTCTGGCATCAACATCAAGCCAGCTTCCTGGTCCGAAAGTCTCTTTCTTTGGCTCCTTGTCGTCTGGGTAGGTCACCTTGAGCTCGCCACTGATGATGAGATGTGTTGTCAGGCCGGAGTGCGTGTGAGGTGGGTAGTATGCGTTCCTTCTCGATTGTGAGCATGTTATACACTCATACTCTTAGAATAACTTACGGGCCGTCTGACCACTGCAGTAGTGTAAACAATTAGTGCAAGGAAAATGGCCGGGTGGCAATGTGATTTCACCGTAAAGACATGGCCAAAGCCTCGCTCGCGGACTTCTTGCTCTGCGCTCTTCTTTGACTGCACCATGATGGTATCCTGTTATACAATTTCCAGTCTTGTCTCGAGTCGGAATGGTTGTCGAATGGGAGTAGAAGTGTTACATTCTTTAATCCCTGCTTGATGACATAATTCTAGTACGCTGATCGCGTGCCCCCAAGCTTATCATCTCAACGGGATGTCCATCTTGAAACATGCCAGGAGAACTTGGTGGAGGATCCGGCCGCCGCTCTCCCGTACAGCAATAGACATCTAGATCCTTTGGAAGGCGTGAATGTTGATCATGGCTGCGTTCACTACTGCGCCTCCCTAAAGCTGCGTGCCTTGCCTCAGCTGAAGCAGCACCCTGGATCAGCAAAAGAAGAAAATCATGCGGACGTGCTATCGTACATGAACTCAATCAATTTCTATCGTTTTCTGGAGTATACATACGGCCATTGAGATATGGCTCCCGAGGCTGGCCCGCCATGCTCCGACGCAGTGCTCAAGCACCTGAAGGCGAAGTTTGAAGCACAACAGAAGGCGTCGCCGAGCAGAGAGACCTTCGAGAAGTTCCTTAAGAAGGTCACAGCTCCAGAGACCTCCGCTGCTCTGCCTATCAAAGTCGATGCAAGCCATCCCATCTCCCACTACTATATTTCCAGCAGCCATAACACGTACCTTACTGGCAACCAGCTCTGGAGCAAGGCCAGCATAGATCCGTACAAGGATGTCCTGACTCGAGGATGCCGATGCATCGAGGTTGATGTGTGGGATGGTGGCAGTCCTTCGAATTCGTCATCAGATAACGAAGACGGTGGTGAGCATGGCAACAGCAGTAGCGACGTGAACAAGCTTGCTGGTCTAGTGAAGAAAGGTCTTACCCGTCTCCGCTCGAGCTCATCAGCATCAGGATCCGGATCGAAGGACATTGTGCTTCCTGCGGGCAACGCAGATGCTAAGAATGGCGAGAACGACAATCTCAGGCCCGCGCCATGGCGGACGCAGTCTGGTAGGGAAGAGCCGAGAGTACTCCATGGCTACACCGCAACCAAAGAGATTCAGTTCCGCAAAGTGTGCGAAGTCGTCCGTGACTACGCATTTGTGAATAGCGAGCTGCCTCTCATCGTGAGCCTGGAGGTGCATTGTTGCCACGACCAGCAGGCAATCATGGTCGAACTGATGAATGACTACTGGAGCCCTTTCTTAATACCAGTTCCAAAGGACTTCTCTGATGAGACACCATTACCGAGCCTCGCCAGTCTCAAGAAGAAGATTTTGGTCAAGGTGAAGTTCTCACCAGCGAAGAAGTCGGCGCACAACCACACTTTGACCAGGAAATCATCGAAAGAAAGTGTCGACAAGGATTCTGAGGATGATGAAGGTCAGATAGAAGCTACGAAAAAGGGCAAGATCATTGATACGCTGAGCAAGCTTGGCACATATGTGCGAGCCTGTCATTTCGATAGCCTTGACCAGCCAGAGGCGAAGATCCCGACGCACGTATTTGCCCTGTCAGAAAAGAAACTCGTATCACTGCAAGAACAGAACAAAAACGGATTGTGGAAGCACAATCTCTCTTACCTGATGAGAGCATATCCCAAAGGCACTCGAGTCCGGTCCTCGAATCTCGACCCAGCCCCGTTCTGGCGTCAAGGCATTCAAATGGTCGCTCTGAACTGGCAGCAGATCAACGCAGCCATGATGATGAACAGCGCCATGTTCGCAGACACAGGCGGTTGGGTATTGAAACCGGAAGGTTATCGTATGACCAAGAAGAACGAGCCGCCGGAGATTAAGCGTTACACTTACGACTTCTCGATGCAAATGCTGGCAGCACAGAAGCTGGACCAGGAAGCCAAATCAACGCCGAACGTGTTCATCAAATGCGAGTTGCATGTCGGCAGCAACGACGGAGGCTCGATACCAAAGGATGGGAAGAACAAGGGCGGAGAGTGGAAACGAAGCTCGGCTGTACGCCATAGTAAAGATCCAGACTTTGCTGGTGATACCGTCGAATTCAGTGGCATCACGGGAGTGGTGCCAGAACTGAGCTTTGTTCGGTAAGTGTCTCTTCTCCTGATCATCGGACGCGGTCGTCTTACCGCTGTCATTACGTTTCACGAGTTGCATCGGCCGAGGGCGCACAGCTGGTGCATTGTACCATCAATGCAGTGGTGGTTGAGGCCTCAATGTGCTGCCGCTTAAGCGCTCGATGTCCCGAGTCCGTGGTTGAGGTGCTCGTGCTCTACAGTTCAACTGTCCACCGATAGCACGGATAGGCTGACAGTGCATCATAGGGTCAAAGTCATGGACGATGATGCGTTCCAGAAAGATCGCTTGATAGGCTGGACGTGTTTCAGGTTCGATCGGTTTCCACAGGGTCTGCAACTACTGCCGCTGAATGGACCCGATTCGAAGCCGTCCGGTAGTTCGTTGTTGGTGGATAGCAGACTGGCTCAGAGAGAGTAAGATTTTCTCGTGTGGCCATTGGTTTTAAGGTACCGAGCCGATGGTACAGTAGCCCGTTGGATCCACGTGGTTATGTGGTCGGTATGCAAGATCGACGTTGGAAGGACGGTTGGCTTGATCCGAGCCGCCGGAGAGTAGTGGTCGAGGGAGCCGCAGGTTCGCTCAGGTGCTACAAACTGTTCGTTACGTACAGGGTTGAAAAACAGTCCTTCCGCAGAGTCGCTTTTACTGCAGAGAGCAATTCTACGACGTCTGAGAGCCCCGGGAAGCGTCTCAAAACAAGAGGCTGAAGCTCACTGAAAGTAGTGCTGTCTCCATTTGAACCAACTCCATGAACAAGTGATGCTCCTCCTGCTCCAGAGCTGGCGAGAGCTGCGCCGGGGCGGTCCATCGAGCCTTTGAGGTGGCACTCGTGAGATCGGAATGTATGTTGTCCCACCGGCGTAACGGAGAGTCTCGGCCTAGGGGGATCTAGCACAAAGATTAATCGTTGTACCACGTTTGCATGCCATCAGTTCGCTATGGGGTATCTGTCAATTCAATACCTCGGACGTATTGCCGGACAGCAACGTCATTTAGACATCAAGTTCAGTGAGCTCCTGCACCCTTCTAACATCGCTTAAGTGTTAAGCCTGCTCTCGAAAGTTCCGAGCCGACGATCGCTGCATGGTGCCACACGCCAGAAGACTGCTAATGCTGGGGGTGTTCGGTTTGCAGGGATCATACCGGGTCACGCCCCAACCTGGGGGAAAGGACTTGTCATATTCCAGCCATATCATTGAGCGCGAATGTTACACGAATATCCGTGTTACTTACGAGCCGCCATCAAACGCCCATGCCGTGGATCATTGCTGGGAACACAGTATCCGATGTCGCGCTTCGAAGGTTACTCAACATATGCCGGTACCCGGCTGACGTCCCAAGCGAACAGCGCTGCCGCAACTCAACTTTGGGTATCGCTTGATGACACCCTCATTGCGAACTATTTGTATGATCGATCACGAGCTTCGGACAGTGCCTCAAGAATGTAACGACGTGGGAGTTGGTGAGCAAGAGCTCTGGCCCACGATCTCTGCATGCCGTCCTCGCATGCGTCTGGGATCTGATAATGGTCCGGTGAACTCTCCCCACCTCCTGGGACCTTCGTGATACGGACACTGCTCGCTGCATATTAGACGTCAAGGGAGATTGGCCGCCATCCGGGATACCGGCAGCAGCAAAGCACGATCCCAGTATCACGAATGTACTGGACTTCGAAACCCGGCAACTGAAGTAGCGTAAGCGATGGTACACCAGGTATAAGAACAGACTCCTCGTGCATCCCAAGCCCAAAAGTTTTTCAAATCAAAAGCTCTTCTCACAACCACCCACAAGTTTTAAGAAGACTCCCTCATTTACATTCCTCTCACTTTCGTTCATCGTCCGGCCGATCGTCGCTTCGTCGCCTTACCTCGACACAGTCTTCACAATGACCTACAACTCCCGTCAACGCGAGACGCTCCTCCGACTGGGCATCAAACAGCTTCCTACACTTCAAGCTACCACATACACTCCAGAGATTAACGACCCGTTCCGAAGCACATTCGTCATTGGAGATCTACCAGTTCGAACTATGCCGGTTAGTCAACCCTGGAAACAACATGCGATTGCATTGCTGATCTCTATGCCAGGTTCCCGGTCGTCGTTGTCCAGCCTGTGCAGCAAAGGGCGAGACCGTGTGGGTCATTCCTGGAAAGCGCTGCCCACAGTGTGGAACCCAAGTCAACTGAGAGTGGCGCCATTCATATCCGACAGCGCGAGCATCCGTGCACCGAGCAGGCTATGTGCAACATGCTCACTTGGCCGAACGGGAAAGCTCAGGTTGTGCATCGGTCACGTCGTAGTGAAAGGAGTGTGGGTGAGAGAAAGCGACGCCAAGCACCCCAAGTCTGCATGATCCATCAGCTGTCAGATGCGGAGGTGGTCTGAAAGGGGCGGGTGGCGACAAAGTTTGAGCTTCAGCATGGCTTTCTCGAGTACCTGGTACAGTACATCTGAGCGGCCACGATGGTTTGTCCAAAAGCTAGCTTGTATATTAGAATGCAACTGTCAATTTGTTAGATTAATGCTAAAGACCTGAGCGCAACGATACGCCTTGCTCATCTCCCGAAATGTCCATGGAATCAGATATGAGCCAGGGTAGGAAGGTGTATGTGCTGAGAGCAGTGACATAAATCCGGGCACACATACAGCTTCTGCTTTTGGCGTCAAGGTAAAGGTAATGCACCTGAAGCGGCCTGTGAGATCCGTACCGTAGTCTGGCGGCACGTAATGTAGCTGGTACTCGAGCTCGACAATCGTTTGACCCTGGACCGATGCTTTGCAGGAAGCACCAAAGCTGCTGCAGGGTGACCGGGTAGTGAGTGGCTAGCTGCATGGACATTGAGTCAGGTGACTTGATGGCCGCCAATCATATACTTTCCATGCTCCAGACCATCTATAGTCCCGCATTTCGCTCTAGATCTGTAGTGTTCGAGAACTTGTCGACTTCTATTGCTTTCCGGTATGTGGACAGCCAAGAGAACGAGCTTTGAGATCTGGATGGTGGGGAATGGGTTTGGCGTTCTCGACATGCCTCTTGAAGGAAAGAGATCTTGCTATGGCGATTGGCGATAGGAAGCAAAGTGAATGTGAAGTCAAAATACATGAGAGGATTCCGAAAGAGGTTAGCTTAGTTCCGCTTCGGGTGGATATCACGAATCTTCCTACGACTTCAGTCCCACCCGTCTCTTTACATCGACCTCCGCACTATTCGACAGCCACTACGGGTTCATCAGTCTCTGTCGTAAAGGGGGCCAACACGCGGGAGCAAGATGTCAAGGGTGTACCAAGTGTCGTCGTCACAGACACTTGTAGTCTGTGCTTCTGTAAACATGACGCAGCAAAGTTGTCGACGATACATATAGCTAAGTCTCTCGTGGGTATATGTTCATCAAGCTACCAAAGCCGCTACTCATCAAAAATGTCTTCCAAAGTTTTGGCTAGTTCTCGCATTTTCTCCTTGTCTCTGACTTCTGCGATTTCTCGAACCTCACGAAACCCAATCCCTACCCTTCGAGCCCAGTCACTATCTTCGCGAACATGCCTGTACTCAACGACATCGAGAACAATGGCAGCTCAGCCAACGGCCGCAAGCCAGGTAATATCTGAGACCGCTAAAGCTGAGGGTGGACCGCAGAGTGGTTCTGCCTCTGCTCAGATGCAAAGTCAAGTTGGAAAGCAACGCAACTTTGAGCAAGCAGCACAAGAGGTCGGACAGAAGATGCAGGCCGATCCAGGCAATGTGACATCTCAGGACGCTGCATATCTGAAGTCACGGGAGGCTCGTGCCAGGGGTCAAGCGCAACCCCCATCAGACTCCATCAGCGCTGATGCACAACGCCTTGCTGCAGCCAACGAGGGCGAGACAAAGCTGTCAGCAAACGATGGTCACGCGGACCCGGCTACCCAGTCGGCAGTTGATCGCAGGGAGAATCTCCAGCAGGCAGCAGAGCAGGTGGCACCGAAGATGGTGAGAGAGTCGCAATTCCATGGACTCTAGTGTGAGAACATAGACTGATACTGGTTGATTTTAGGCCAACAACCCCGAGCAGGTCACCAAGGAGGAAGCAAACCTTCTGCATAGCCGCGAGCAGCGTGCATTCGGTGCTACGAGCAAGGGAGGCATTGCTAGCCAGGCTCAGAGCACAGCTGCCGAGAATGAGAAGAAGGGCACTCCTTGAGGGTAGTTGAGACGCGCGCAGACGGGCACCGTGTTCGATCGACGGATGGACGTGGATACCTGTTTGCTAACGCAACTCAATGGAGGACCTGCTGATTGGTCCGTTCATACCGGATGAGGTGCCCTTAGTGAGATGTATAGAAGGCCTTGTCTCCGCATGAAGACGGGCGAGATACGGACGCTGCTGTAGACTGGTGTACAATATTATGTCCATCGTCGCTCTTTCAGTGATGCGGATATAGGTCAGCAACTGCCTCAAAGCCATTGTTGAGCGGCAGAGAGATTCAGAAAGTCCCATGGTCTGTAATGTTTCCTCGGAGAACATCCACTCACGAGACTGATGTGTGCAGAACAGAGCTCGTCAAACGAGCGCACTCAACCCAGGGACAGCCACAGTTTCAGCATCTTAGGATAGTTTGGTGTTCCAAGTCCGGTCAAAGGATCCCATCCTGGCACGGCTTGGAACCCATCTGTTCCGCAGCCGGGATTGCTGCCAGCGGTGATATCGTTGAAGACCTTTGAAGAATGATCAGCGCTGTCTCTTACTACACAAGAACCGAAGAAAACCCTACGTCTGGGTGCTTGTACGCTACCGGGTTCACAAAACCGATACTGCTCAAGCCCTTCGCGAAGCGCTCTTCGTTGATCAGAGTCAAGATAGAACCGAGCGTTGGACTGGACGCAGATGTGCCGTATACGAGGCTGAACTGGCCGTCGACCGCAACGACATAATTTGCACCATTCGCGCTGATGTCCGGGTAGCCGCGAGTCACCTGGCTGTTGTTGTACTGTGCGCTGGTGTACGGTGGTGGGTAGTTCGTGAAGAACGATTTGACCGCCTTGCTCTGATAACCTGGAAGTGGGAAGACGTTGGAGAAACCACCACCAGAGAAGATGACGGTCTCGCAGGCTTTCTCGGGCTCGGTGCCAGAGGCGATCGCATTCGGGAGGGAGATGTGAGGCTTCACCTGCGTCGCACCAACGGAGGTAACCCACGGACAAGTACTTGGAAAAGCTGGATTGAAGCGGCCGCTGTGGCCATTGTTGTATGTGCCGTCGGCAGCAATGCACTGGCCTCCATTGCCAGCAACGCCGTAGTCACCACTGGAGTAGAGCACGCTGACGCCCATAAGACCCAGCTTGAGGTATTCGGCGCACTGACGGCGTTCGTAAAACGGTGACAGATCGTGCTCGTTGTAGCCGTAGGATGTGCTATTTAAGGTCAGCTGAGGGGCGCAGTCCGTCAGATGCCACTGCTTACCTGATGACCTTCGTCGCAGCGAAGCCACCGCAGTTCTGGGGTCCTTGATAAGATCCATTTCCTGGGAACGGATCTGGGTAGGTTGCGTCTTGCTGCTTGCTATCGCCACCGCGGAAGGTGCAGTAGCTGCCATCGATGGCATCGAGGAAATTGTCGAAGCTAGCACCCTCCACAAGATCGCCAACTTGATACAAAACGACGTTCTGTGGGTAGACCTACGACAGAAGGGCAACAATGTTAGCAAGTGTCTTGGACAAGGTAGGAGTTTGTCCATCAGTTTTGTACCAAACTCATCGCATACTCTAGATCGAGATCGGACTCGCCGTTGAAGCCAAAAGACATGTTAGTCTGCTGCACTACGCCTCCGTCGATGGAGTCCAGGATGGGTCGCTCGCCGACGGCTTTTTGAGCAAACATGCGGAAAAACTTGTCGAGATCGGCTGGTACATAAGCCTGTGGCGCATACTCCACAATGCCGTACGCATTCTTCTTCAATGCGAGGTGGCCGTGCTGAAACTCGTATAAAGCACGCAGGCAGTCAGGCGTGATCTGTTTATTGCAGTACTTCAATCTCTTCTGGATGTCTGCCCCATCGACAGAGGCACCCAGCTTAGGGAGTGAAGGAGAGTTGGGCATGCACAGCCCCTTCTCAATGCCCGGGGTGATGATGCGCTTGTCTAAAGGTTCACGCTTGTCGTTTCGTTTGACCATAGCATCGAAGTGAACGGTCGGCGTGATGAAATCAACGTGCTCGGCGAGATGGGCTGGAATACTGTACTCCTCGCAAGCAACGTGTGGTTGTTTGGTGTCGGAGTGTTGGTACACATTGTACTTCGTATTGAGCAGACTTTCGGCCTCGTCGACAGACGCGTTGAACTGGAGGAATCCCAGACTCTGGCCGTGCAGCGATAGATCGTGGTTCCGGGAGAACGTAGCAGCCAGGCTCGGGCTCCGGGATGTCGAAATTGATATCTGGTATATCGATAGGCGTTGCATCGCATCTGCTCAAGCTAAGTTCAGCAGTCGAAGCTTTCTTCCTGTCAGCCCCAGGCTTCTGAGCACGGAGAGAATCGCTGAATGCTTGGTCCTGATCAACGTTGCTGACTGCGAAGGTGACTTGTCTGCCGGCTGGCTTGTTCGTCTTGTTGGCGAGCCTATCACTCAATCACATTGTGGTTAGCATTACCACTTCCTTCACCTAAAAGAGTACTTACCAGTCTGATGGAGTGACAGGCATCGCGGGTGTCGGCGCCGTCATGCCTTGCCACATCTGATCATCACGACGGTCGCGTGGTCCTATGCATCGTGCAGGATTTGGGAGATCTGCAAAGCGAATACGTCTGCGACCGAGTGGCATATCTTCAGCAACTCGATCAAGATATCCCGTTGTTGGGTGAGGAGTGTCGGCCATCGCTCCATGGTCCTGCGGGAATGAGCCTGCGGTGTGGGTGCCCTCGGCGCGTTGGAGCTCGGCTGCTGGTCCAGCAGTGCCTGCCGTCTCTTCTTCGCTGCGCGGGAGTGGATGATGAGTATCGTCCTGCTCATCCTGCAGCGGCATTGTTACCTGGCCGCTGTTCCTCCTAAAGCGATTGCAGAGCATGGCTGCTATTAGACTAGACGCTGGCGCCACAGAGAACGCCATCTCGCCCGCGGCCTGGTCGAAAGACACCGCCCCTTGAGACGATTGACGTTCCAGCCTTGGTCGCGTGCCCGTTAAGAGGCTATGGCGTTGGCTACCTCTCTTGGTAACAGCCGCAGCCACGGCTGGCCAAGCTTGCCCCTCGATTAGTGAAGGCGCAGTGGCAGAGTCGGAGCGTCCATCTTTCTGCTGGCCATTGATCTCGATATCGGATTCGACATCATCCACTGCAGTGTCCATGGCGCCATAATCCAGTCGGTCCTGGAGACAGGCGACATCTATTTTCAGTGCCTGAACCCGCTCCGTAAGCTGGTCGAGATTGCTCTGCACAAGTTTCAACCTGTCCATCATTTCCTCATCGCCTGGTCTGTGGCGAAGACGACTCTGCGTGAACTCAACGTCCTTGGTAAGCGCTGCGGCTTCCACAAGTTTGTCGGCTAGTTCAGCGTTCGACCGTTCCAGTCGTTGTGTCTCACGACTGTGTTCGCCATACGCCATGGCTGGCTCTGGGAGCGCCAGAAGAGCGCATCTGTCGGGTGCTGGAATGCCTTGCTCCACTGCCATCTGCGACCTGAGACCTTCGATCCTTTCATGGTGCTCCGGTAAGTATTCCAGCCACCATGCGTGATTTGAAGCACTCCGCATGTCCTTTGAGAACGGCTGGGTATTGGGAGACCACTTCGGTTGTGGTCCGTCGTGATGAAAGGATGTGCTGTAAGTATGCCAGCTATGCCTTCCCTTGGGCATCTTCCGGATATTCTCAAGGCTGGCGCTTCGTGGGCGATTACTGCAGATCTCGTCTATCTTCTGCCGGATTTCTTTCTGTCGTTCGGCCGGCAGTCGGTGCAGCGGGACCTCTGAGAGTGATGGGATGTGGTAGGGAAACATCTTGCCGGCCTTCAGTCTTGGGGAGATCTCGATGTCGAATTCACCCAGAGTAGCTGGCGCGGTGATGACGGTCACGTCGATGTCGCTTCTGCCGTTGATTAATTTGGCCAAGACCTCAGGTTTCAGGACGGTGCAAAATCCCATGGCTTTGGGAGGCGCATCCTGTATGTCGTTCTCGTGGTGAGGCCACAGGTGGTATATCCTTCCTCCCTGTGGTTCACGTCAGCTCGAACCCACAAAACGCAGCAGGGGACTTTGCTGACACTATTCATTATGTGTGCGGCATCCTCTCTGAAGACTGGCGGATTGTATGTGCCATATTCATATTCGATGTGGACATCGACAAGGTTCGCCTCTCGCAGCCGCTCAGCATACTTCTGACGATACTGCTCAACGATGTCCCATAACTTTGCGAAATGTGGCGATATCTGCTTGTACTCTTCAGTGCGAGACCAATCGGTTCTCGCTTGAAGACCGTCGCAAGTGTCACACGCAGTGTGGTAATCGATGAGAATCTGGATGGCCTCTTCCTCCGTCAGATCCTGTATCATGAGCGTCGAGATGGGCGTCGCTGATTGCTGGTAGACCCGAAAAACAACCCGCCGCACCTGGTCGCGCAGGAGATCTACCGGTCCATCAGGAAAGAGGCCCGACATGGAATTCAGAACTTCGGAAGATGTCCTGTGGTAATGTCGATTAGGTTCCTGGTAAGGTGATCTCCTCGTTTCACCGGTGGTTACTGCGTTGGCGGTCGCTCGATGTGCCCATGATTGCGTAATGAAAGTGGGAAGCGTTGATACCGCCCAAGAAGCCATGGTCGATAGCGACTGAGGTTAGCACATGTCAAGGTGCCGCAAATGGGGAGAAGTAATGGATGATGTTGTTGTGAAAGTGAAGGTGCTGGTGCTTCAAGCGAAAGAATGTCATGTGAGGGGGGAAAGATGAAGTGAGGTTGAAGATGTTGTATTATTCGAACGAGCGCATATGACCAACGTCACCGACTGTTCAGGAGAGGCAGGAACGCAGACCCGAAGGCCTTCACCGTATATTGTGTTGTGTTTGAAGCTGCATACTGGTCGACGAAGACCGCGATAACCTACTATGTCTGTTTGCTTGCTTCATATCATATTCCTTCACAAACTTCTTCACGATGCTGGAAGTCAGTCGGACAAGCAAACGCAGCAAGATCGCTCCTTCCCTCGTTGTCGGTGGGGCGAAGATTAAGGTAGTGGTGTCCAGCTCATTTGGCTATTTGGACATCAGAAAGTCGACACAGAAGATAGACCCGAACAGAACTACCAGGTAATATTCCAACCAAACAAGCATTCCTACCACGCGAGCACGTTTTCCATGTCGTGCTCAGATATCGTGTCATTCTCGTGTAACGTAAAAGGGCATGTCGAGACGAGCTCTGCCAAGACGGAAATCCGAGCCCTCTTTCGACTTCACTTCATGTGTCTCCATTTTCATCCTCACATCGTCATATTGGGCGGCTTATGGCTGCAATCATCTGTAGGGCGATTGGAGTAGGTCAAATATGTACAGTAAGGCAGTATTTACCATACTTTGTCGGGTCACGATGGGAAACTTTTCATTGCAATCGTGCTTCCCAGCAAGAATAAATGGCATCTCGGCGGGTGAGTGAACATCCTCACGAACGGCCATCGAGCGAGCATTGAATATCAATTGTGGTGAATGGTTCAGATACGCTCTTTCGAAGCATAACGGTTTTTTTCCAAATTATCCGCCAGACGAGTCCAGGTTGACCGTGTATCAGTATCTCCTCCACGTCGTTGATGGAATACGTGGAATCGATGCAGAACTTCAGCCACTTGGCAATCGCTAAGGAAGATTTGCAATAAGATGGCAGTACCTCCGCCTTGTCGTCGGTAGAGCTGTGCACAAAAGCGCCGCTCGCATGTTGGCCATCCACTCTCAGTCGTAAAAACTACAGTGCAAGTTCGGTACCTTCACTGCAGCGCCGTCTTATCCGAGATCCTGACGGAGATAGATCACAGTCGACCCAGCCTTGTCCAGTGATCTTTGTGGGTGAAGCCGGAATGACGTCGCTCCCATCACTTTGCCAGCATCGCCTCGAGATTGCTACTGATAATTACGAGCCACGTTGGCTGGCTACTGCGCTTAGTCTCCGTCTTACCGAGATTTCTGTGAGCTCGGAATTTTCATCGTGGCAGCACTTCGGTCAAAATTACTGGGCAGGTCATCTCATTGCTCCGCCGGGATGTTACCGCATTGCCCACGGCCACGACTTTCGAATGCTTTTCTCACCTCCAAGCTTCAGCAAAACAACAATATCAACAACCAGAGCCTTGCCAAAGCCAACGCCACTGCCTGCCGCTGGACACACTGGATACTAACATCGCGTTGAGAGCAACACGCTGACACTGGCTATCCTGAACAGAAACTAACCACCCAACATGCCGACCCTCAGGGGTATCAAGTGCACCATCGAGATCGGACCTGGCAATCTGCCTCTCAAAGAATACAAAGCCAAGTACGATGACGGTTACGTCCAAACCTTCCTCGCAGTCCCGGATTCTGGCGTGAATTTCACCGTGCACATCGAGACGGAAGGATACATCGCGCCCGGTCTTGCGTTCTTTGTCTTCATGGATGGCGAATATCAATGCAATCGCAACCGCATCGGATTGAAGCTCCCTGGCTATGGCGTTGACCCGAGCGAATACGAGACAGCGTTTCGCATGCGTCAAAAGGAGGAGAAGAACGCATATGGCTCGTTTGTGGCGAGCGACTGGTCCTTCAAAGCGCTTGACAGAGGTGAGCAAAAGTTTCCCCTGTGTTTTATCTTTCGACTAACATCCTGCAGTTTCTGCAGACAAGGCACCGAGCCTCAACTCACAATTCCTCAACAACATCGGCACCATCGAGATTGTCGCACTGCGCTGCAAGCCTTCTGATGACTACGACGCCACCGATGTGGCAAAGGCAATAAGGAGAGGGCGCTACGCTGCGGGCTACGACGGTGCCGCAGACTCACCTAACCCTGGCATCCTAAAGAACGCAGGTGACAATGCCATGATGGGAAAGCAAGTGCGCATCGCCATGCCTCCAACGCCACCTGTCGGCAACAATCACGGTCAGAACGTTAATGCGTACCCTATGTTCGAAACACCTGCCTACGGCTACGGAGGTGGTATGGCTATGCCAGGCGGAGGCATGCAGCCTGGCTTTCAACAGATAGGGCAGGGGACGTACGATCCGAACCCTTGTTTCCAAGCATATGGCAATATACCGCCGATGCCTTCGCTGAGTCAGATGCCGTTTCTCCCTGGTGGTATGCCGCAGGGGATGGAGCCTGTCTATGGTCCCCATGGATATGGACCGCCGCGTAACTTCCAAGCGCAGCAAGGTATGCAAGCCTTTCCTCTTGCTGGACAGCCTCAATACCAGCAAACTGGTCCTGCTGCAGGGCCCGCTCACACAATGTTCAATACTGGTCATCCGCCTCCGCAAACTTTCTCGGATTTCCAAAAGAAAGAACAGGCAGGTAAGGCAGGACAAGTCGCGCGAGCTGGGGAAACCCACACCGCCCGGGCCAAGCGATTAGATGCGGAAAGGCAAGCTCGAAATAAGAACAGCACTCTCGATCACTTCGCAGATAAGAACAAGAATGCAGAGTTTGAGGCACAGTGGGGTAGCGAACTACCTAAGGACCATGCTCAAAGAGACCCGGCCGAGGAAGAGAGGAAGAAGGTGGACGAAGAGTGGCGGAAGCGCAAGAGGGGTAACGACTGGCAGCAGGGCAACAATGCTAACAGGGCCCAAGATGCGCAGAAGATGGGCGGTGATCGTGGTGGCAAAAAGGATGGCAACGCTTGGTACGCAAACGATGCCGCAGGTGCCTGGAACAACCAGAACGAACAGAAGAACAACAGCGATCGTGGCCGCAACGACAAGAAGGATAGCGATGGATGGGGTGGCACTGGCGGTGGATGGGACAAGCAGCCCTCGGCGAACAATGGAGGTAACAACACGTGGAGCAAGGACCAGAACGCGCAGCAGGGTGCAGGAGATTGGAAGGAGAGCAAACCGTCCTCGAACAAGGGTGATTGGAAGCAGAACAACGGGTGGGGTGGGGACAACGACCAGAAGCAGGACGCCGGGAGTTGGGGTACTCCTGCTGCGGACCAGAAGAACGGCGATGACAAGTGGGGCGGAAGTCAGAATTCGAAGAGCAACAACGGTGGAGGAAGTTGGGACAAGAAGTCCGATTCGAACGACAAGCAGAGCAACCAGGGATGGGGCAACAATGATAAGTCGGACGATAAGCAGGGCGGCTGGGGCGATGATGATGCGAAGAGCCGCCATTCCGCTAGCTCGACCAAGAGCACCAAATCCCACCACCGCAGATCCGGAAGCATCTCATCCTCTCAGGACGCCAAGTCGCACATCAAGCCGTACTTCAAAGAGTGGAACCAGCCATTCGACAAAATCATAGAGGGCTCCGAGAGCGACGCCTCCTCCACTTACGCCGCCGGCCGCGAGGTATACCACTATCCCGCCGACCCCCTCCCACCAGTCCCGGCCAACAAAGCCAAATCAGCCTCCCACGGCGTCCAGACGGGGATGGGTACGGACTACGCACACCTCACCCGCCGCCCAGCCTACCTCGACAGCATGGAGAAGCCGTACGCGGTCTTCTCCTTCAAGTACAGGAGCCCAGAGGCTCTGAGCAAGATCTGCGGTGCCACCATCAGCACCGCGGACCTCGAGAAGCGGGTGGAGAAGGATTTGTTGCTGACGCTGCCGAAGCATAAGCTGGTGGAGGAGCTGATGGCGAAGAGGGGTGTCTCCGCGCCGGGGAAGAAGCGCGGTGGGGAGAGCAGGAAGGGTAGTGGCGGGGGCAATGAGAAGGGGGCGGGGAAGGAGCAGGGTGGCTGGGGTGCTGCCAGCGCTGCTGGAGGAGGTAGCGGTGGTGGTGGTGGGTGGTAGGAGAAGGGGGTCTGGTGTCTCCGGTGAGTGGTTGGCTTGTTGGGGGTGAGATAGAGTAGTGCAGTAGCAGATTGAATGAAACGTTTTGTGGAGAGCCTATGGTCCGAGTACAGGTTCGCCTCAGCGGTCTCAAACGTCGGAAGATGTACGCCAGCCTAGGATCAGCCACTGTACGGGCGGCACACCTATCTCGATGAAGGAGAACCGGCACATAACACTCGACGAGCCATGAAGCATCTCATGCTCAGCAGCACCATCTACCGCTCACCCTCGGCGACTGTAGTGGCCTCCTCGCTAGGAGTCAACCGAGAGGCGACGCTCAGTCCATGACAACTCACGGGGTATCTCGTACTTCATGTCGTCTGAGTCCGCTCACCCTCGTAGACTGTAGTGGCGGCGTCGCTGGTAATCAAGCGGAGAAGCGGTGCACCATCCTCAACATCCCATAGCTCATCTCCGACTTTAGGGCAGGCTCTGTCCTCCACTATCGTCGACTGTAGTGGCGGCATCGATGATCAGCACATGGAGAGGCGGCTTCTCGTCCTCGACAAACGGTCATAGATCTCAAACTTGTGGGCTTCCAACATCGCTCGTTTTCATCGACTTTAGTGCCGCCTTCGATGCTCCTCGTATTGAGAAGGGGCAGCATGGCCGGTACGCCTCGTTGTCCAACTCAAAACGTCTCCAAGTCCTTGAGGCCAGTCATCTGAAGTTGTCTTTGGCTGCAGTGCCAGCATCGACGATCGATGTTCGGAGATGGGCCAGAGTAGCGAGGACTGTTACACGACTTCCGATGACACTGCAGCTAGATGGAAGCGACACGGAAGGATGATCTATATTCGTGCTCCCTGCAACACACAATTTCGCGTGGTAAGGCATGGGAATCCTGATCGGCGTTGCCCGGATCTGCATTGGATGTCTCACTTCTCCAGATTGATCGGCAGAGTCCGGTTGTTTTGCTCTCCGAGCCCAGTCTGACCCGTGCGCTGTCTTCCAGAGGGTTGAGATATGCCCAGGTATAGATATCAGTAGAGAGATACAGGTCAGTACAGCTCGGCAAGAGTACTTGAACGCAGCCCTTCTTGCATCATTCGCTACCTAATGGCCCGTTACGCGAAGCTGCAGGAAAGGCGCGAACCATCAGCTACGGATTCGCCCAGGTGGCTGCGTTGTGGCGTCTCAAAGCCCTATTCCCTATTCCACCTTCTGAGTTGAGATACCCTGCAGCGAAGAGGTCCAATGGCACGGCGAGCAACATAGCAATCACACTCTCGCACGGGTACTTCGTACCTGTACCGGCACAGCAACGGCACAGCATCGTCGCGTGCGCAGGTACACAATTGGCAGCCTTGTACACGCCGTCCAGGTTGTTCGACGAGGTCCGTGTGGGGAGCCTGAGAGCGGGGCTAGAAGTATTCGGTCCCTTGTCGGTATACTGGAGTTGAAGAGACGGTCGCTTTCCAGTGCAAGAATTCGCGCACACTACACCAGAAGTCGATAGTACGAGAGGATGACTCGCGCGAGAAGAGAGTTCGAAAGCCACGTGCTGGGATCGTGGCCTCCACGGCCAGGTGTGTGAAGGTGGAGTCACGATCTAGACTCTGACAGGAAAGGGCATCCTGCACGGTGATGAGTCGCTCAATCGAGCAGCTGTGGCTGTTCTTCAACCGATTGATTGACTTCATATCGGGGACAAGGCTGGCCCTCCACTCCGCAATATACACGGATGAATCTCTTCTCGCGACTGTAACTGCTCACGGAACCACTCTTGCACCCCTTTTAACGACAACAATCCAACAGCTGGTTCTCTTGAGGCCTTCCTGATCGCCTTCGACTATCTTCTCCCTTGGCGTCAAGCTCCAATGTTAGCAACGTTGACCTCTGATGAGGCGGCTGGCGTCGGCGGCCAAGCAGATGGCCCAGTCGCTGGCGATGGAGCGGTAAGTTTTGTCGACTCCCACGTTGATTCAATATTTCCCGACACGACCCAATGGCATCTCAGAACGTACATTGAGCATTGGCTGATAATCTGCCGAAAGGAACAGAGCAGACGGCCGTCGAGTCCGCAGAGATTTGTGGATGCCAACGGTGTACCCATCCGAATACCGAAACTTGCTGTCCGCAATCGCGGGCCACCGGACGAGGCTAATCCAATGGAACGACCTTCGATCATGATGGCGTACCCACGAAACGAAGGTAGAGGCTCAGGACCGCCGTCGTCTCGCTCATCGCAGAGCACGTCGACGCCTTCAAGTCGAAACCCAAGCGAAGATGCTCTTCCTACTCAGCGATCGCTGGCGCTTCGAAACGAGCAGGGCAGCAGCACTCAGACTCAGCCGTTGAAGAAAAAGAAGAAAGGCGGGGTATTGGGATTCTTGACGTTGAAAGAACCCTCAACATCAGCATGGGAAGAATTTGCAGAGGCCGAGAAGCAAAAGGCACGGCAGAAAGGCACAAAACCACTCGCAGCTGGTCTGCCTGGTGTCTCGTCACAAAAGCTACCCGACTATGTGCCGAAGGTGAACAGCAAGTGGGACGGGTTGCCAAACAGTGCGAAGCGGACCAGTATCGATTCATCAAAGGCATCCAGTCATCGGCATAGAGGTTCGACGTTCTCGACATCTACGAGACGGACAGATTGGACCGCTGTTACGTCGAACTCAGCTGGGTCTGCAGAAGCAAGACGGGCATTTGGGAATCCTCTACAGTCTCCTAAATTCCCAGACCGCTCCTCCACACAGCCAAACACTCCCTGGTCACCGGATGACTGGAGGGTCTCGGTGAGCGAATCTGCGAGGCAATCGCTCGCGCATGGACTTCAACAACAACCGATAGAAGAGAGCGAGGAGAACCGACCTCAGACTTTTCTGCTTCCACCTTCACCAGAAGGACATGACAAGATACTCCTACCAGATCTCCCCGCAGCACTATCTCCACTCACGCCTCTCACGCCACCAGAGCTAGAATTCGATGATGTGCAATATCTGCGAGGCTTCAATGCTAGAATGTCACAGGAGTCAGAGAAGGCGACAGAGATGCCTGCCACGCCTCCGGGAGTCAAAACTAATGCAGAACCGATACTGGTGGGTATACACTACCCTGAGCTGGACTCGACGAATTGCTCCGCCTCCATCGACTTCGATCAGCCGCCATCTCCAGAAAGCAAGATGAGCACTGCTGAACCACCAACATTCACCGAATTCATCCGCCGAAATCCTGACAACTTCAGCAGACCCCGTTCTCGGCTTGCTACTACGCCTCAATCAGAGAACGTGCCTTCGTTAAGCATTGACGAAGTCGCCGAGCAACCTTCTTGGTTCGGAGATGTGCCCGTATCGCCGACATTGACGAACGATTCCGGTCGCATCGATCCTTTCCTTACCGACACGTTTGCTTCGCACTCGCGAGAGACAGGGCACATCCCGCAGCGTGTGGCTAGTACAGTGAACCATACACCACGGCGACCTTTGGATACACTGGCCGAGACCGACGACACTGAAACTAGCGACGAGGACGATGAGGACGAAAGCGCTGACGAAACGCCGTATACTGAAGAGCCGGATTTCTCTGATGATTCTCCAGAGACCGCACGGCCGACTCCAGCAGCCACTACCCAGCATCGACCGGTTCGGCGCTCGAACAGCCAAGCCTCGCTTGCACCAAGCTATGCGCCCTCCGTCATGAGCGAGCACTGGCATATGACTCCCAAGGAGCGGTTGGGTCTGGGCAGCAAGGTGCGGAAGAGCGCAGTGTGCCTTGGGAGACTACGGAAGACCTAGGAGGTGGGGTGAATGGGGGTGAACGGCCGACTTCGCCGGGACCGTCGGACATGAAGAGGAAGAGACTGAGCTTGAGGTTAGGGTCGAAGCGGTAGTACAGCTTCGAGTCCAGCCCGGTTCGATGGAGGAAGCAAGGCTTTGTGTTTCCGTGACTTAGGACGACTTAGCGGCTGGCGTGTCGTTAATACCCTTGCTGATGCGAGATACGTGTGTATGATTGTAGGATGGATGTAGCTGAACTCCCGGAGCAGTCAAGATCAGGTGCTTCAATATACGCTTGGTGATTAGCTCCGTTGAAACCGAGCTCAGAACACAGGCCATGTGACTCCGGGTCTCGTCGGCAGCAATGCTTGAACCATGGTAAGGTACAGTCAACAAATCGAGACCAGATCACGTAGCAGTATTCGGAGTCAGCCAATAGGAACGCTTCTTAGGTACCTTAAACTCTTGACCAACTTCACGGTCTGTGCTCCTATCTCCTTACTTCTCCCGCTCTCGCGACGACGCGACCGATGATAACACAACGCGTTGAAATCATGGCAACTAGCACGCGATGGTGCTTCGATATAGACCAGTCGATACAGCACTGCCTCACCACATCCTGAGTCAGGAGCCTCTGAGCCTCCTGACGGGACATGAGATAAATCTACATCACATACCATGCTAACAACACAGGCTTTGAGATCCAATCTTCCCCAAGACAACAGACGCCGAACTGCCTTGACATTCAAGACGACTTGTTGCCACCGGAGCAGCGAGCGGTAGAAACTCTTGAATCCAAGGACCACTGGCCGCTATGCCGACTACCATCTACCAGCCACTGGACGCTACGAAACGACAGATACGCTTGTTACGAATGAGGCCTTACAGAGATGCCGCCGGCGACGTGATTGAATGCGAAACCCGAGCATTCTCATTGGACGACGACCCTGTCTCTACGGCTGTATCATACTGCTGGACGAAAGAGCCGCCAACTCGAATGATCAATCTAAATGGCGAATCGTTTGCTGTACGACCAAATCTGCACAACTATCTTGACCAAAGATGGCGTGAGGAGGATGCTCCTGACTGGATCTTCGTTGATGCCATCTGTATCAACCAGGCTGACATGGCCGAAAAGACAATGCAAGTACTGTTAATGGGCGATGTCTACCGCAACGCTGCCAGCGTCGTGGCCTGAATGGGTGCACAGTCAATCATCGACGCGGAAGGGTGGCTCGAATTACAAGCAATGTGCGATGCACATCCAGGCTCGTCGCAGCTCGACGTTGCCACACATGAACAGCGACTACTTCTCATTAATCTACAGAAATCAATTACTCCGCCAAGCTACTGGCTTCGAGTCTGGATCATGCAAGAAATCATACTTGCTCGACATCTGGTCATTCGCTCCGGACCTCTGTATATCAACCCGGATCGACTCTATCTTGTCCTGAAGAGGTTCTTCTTCGATGGACGGAGCATAAAATTGACAGAACTCTCCTCCTTCGTGGGTGCGCGTGGAAAGCACACGAAGCGAACGGAGACTGAGTTGCAATTCGACTCCCGTTATCAAGCGCTGAATCTGCTGCATAACCGGCAGGAAGGCCGGCTCAGCACTGGAGGCAAACGCTCGACCTCCATAGCACATGCTCTGCACATATACGGCAACCAGGACTGCACGATGAGATACGATGCCATATTCGGGCTTCTTGGCCTGACTCGGAGCTCGTTGAAGCCAGACTATACGATGTCGGTCTTTGAACTGTACTTGTTCGTCCTTGTCGACAGTGGTGTCAGGCATGGTGACGAACCAAAGAATGTCTCGCGCAATTATCTCCTCTTTCACAAAGCTCTGGTGGCAGCACTAGACCTCCAGCCGGACAACATCGTCGTTGCACTACTCCAACAAGCGACCGGCCCTCTTTTCTCCCATCACTTTGCGAGCCATGCGTACTACCGGGATGTTCTGGTGGAGTACTACTGTAAAGGACATCGGGACAGCGCTCTGGAAGCGGTCATTGTTCGTCCCTACGCGTTGACCCGATCCTGGATGATACTAGGGCGTCTGCGCTTTTACCGGAGTCAAAACATGGTCTTATCAGGCGGCGATAGTAACTACAAAGGCAGAACATATGATGAATGGATGGCCAGGGTCGAAGAACAAATCGCGACTGTGCAGCGTCTCCCAGCGGTTGACGACGATACAACTCCTGGCACGTAGCAAATTGCCATGTCAACTTGGAAGAAAGTAGAGAGCGTCTGCGAGTCTGGGAATTTGCTGGTCGACGAACGTCACCCTGGGGTACATTCTACTCTCTAAGATGGAACCTCATTGTCATGCCATCACAAGGCACAGTAGTCACATTCGCCACGCCCCAAACTTCCTTCTCACCGTTCAAGCCCGTATTGCCAACTTTCTCGAACCTCAGCCCTCTCGTCACAGCTGCCATAACGACCTTAGCCTCCAACAACGCCAGTTCCTGCCCAATGCAATTGCGTGGTCCCCGCTCGAACGGCCGCCACGATCCGGGAGGCAAGTTGCTGATATATTCCTCGTCAAGCCAGCGATCGGGATTGAAGATGTGTGCATCTGGACCCCAATACTTCTCGTTGCGGTGGATGAGCCATTGGCAGTTGTATACTCTCAATCCGTCGATGCGGGCGTGCTTCCCATCGATATCTGCGTATACTGGTGGCGAGGTGCTGGATGCCTCTGGAATCATTCTGGCTGTACCAGCTGGTGGGTGAAGGCGGAGCGTTTCTTTGATGAAGGCGGTCGTGTATGGGATCTTAGAACCAAGCAATTCTTCTGCTTGTCCGGGTTGACTGAGTACTTCAAGTGCAGAGAACGCACCGGCGCCGAAGACCGCGGTGTGTTCCTCTTCCAATTTACGCAGAATGTCTTTGGAGCGAGGATCGTGATTCGCTTTGGAGAGCTCGTAGCAAAGCCACTGTATCATCGTGGCAGTCGTGTCCTGGCCCGCGAACAAGAACGACTTGATTTGGGCGACAGTATTCCGTAGCAGTGCTGGTGTTGGATCCATATCTGCTATAGCAAGCTGTACGATAGCCTTGGTCGCGACATCTCTCTTCTTCGGCTGAAGCTGTTCCTGCTTCAGCTTCTGCTCGAGCACGTTGTACAGCTCACGATCAAAGAGCCTCTCGTAGTACCACCGCTGGAACCTCTTGACTGGATCTAATTGACCGATAGGGTCAGGGCCTTGCCCAGCAACAGCGATTAGTCTCGATAAGATTCTTGAAGCAGTGAGAATGCCGGTCGCAGACTTATGACTTTGGCCTTCGGGAATGCTTTGCGACTCGAAGTCCTTCTCGATTGCCAGCTGTGTGATGATGTCGGTCGTCAAGTCTTGAGCATAGTCTTTTAGCTGCACAACCACGCCAGTGTTTGCAGCATCCTGTATCCGCTTGACGAAGATCTGCGTCTTCGAGATGATCAGCGGACTGAGGTTGTGCAAATGCGCCGGAGCAAAGCCTCGATTGAAACGCTTCCTGAGGTTTCGCCACTCCTCGTCTTCAGCCGTGATTATGGACTCCTTCCCGATCAATGGCTTGAGTGGTTGCATAGCGTCGCTCTTCGGAAGCGAGTACTTGAAGTCGTTTGATGGTTGGGTAGCTGACTCTGCTATCTGCGGTTCCGCGACAATCAAGAATGAGCGCACGTCCACTGGAGCGAGATCTACCATGAATGCCGCCGGTCTGTCCAGTTCGTGCCATATTTCCTCGAAGCCGTAATCCGCGTGGCGACCAGAGCGTGGGTTACACTTCTCGCCCATGGCTTTGAGATTCCCGAAGATCCAGTGTCGAGGTAAGCTCGGTATGTCGTCGAACCTTTGCCGCACATGGTAGGTACCGTAGACGATTTGGCATATCTTGTATGTGATGTAGATGCCGCAGACGGCTAGGAACACAATACGAAAGCTATAGATGCTGCTCAGCACGGAGGATATGAAGGTTTGAGACGCCATCTTGACACGCTATGGGCCAACAAATCGAGTTGGTGTACAAAGACGAAAGGTTTGGCCATGGCGGAAGAATGGTGACGGTCAGTCTCCAATTCTGCGAGCCGGATGCTGCATGAGCCGAGAGAAGACGACCTTGTCATGCGCCTCCGTCGCTTCAAGCTCGCATCGAATGCCAAGGCTACGAAGACGACGATACGAAAACCAGGCGCAGCTATCTGATCTTGTTTGTGATGGTCTTGTACTTTATAGGTGTTATCACGCGCTGACTACCCAGATCCCTGAAGAGACCGACTCAGTAAGCAAGAGAACGACATAGCAAGCCAAGGTTCATAGGCGATTGGGTATCATAGTTTATCGAACAGCTTCTGCAGATATGGGTCCTCGCTAGGACTAGGCCTCAGTCTAGAGGACAGCGGCGCTACTACATCGTCAACGACATCGGCCAGTCCAACCAAACGCTCGCTCACAACATCAAGTTGCTTCCCAACCGCTCGTCGATTCTTTGCAAGCAGGATAGACAGCACAAGCAGCAGGACACCCAGCAATGTCACCCAGGTAATGTTGAGCCTGGCGCGCCGCCGTGTCGCCTTCTCGTTCTCCCTTCCCTCATATGCCTCGACCCTTAGTCTAGCAGACTCGAGCTGGTCGTTCAGCTGGTTGGTCCTGCCTCGAGCATCTTCCAGCTTCGACACAAGATCGTTGATCTTCTTCTCCTGCGGCTTGAATTGCCCAAAGCTCTGCACGCTCTGCTCTGTATTGTTCTCAAGCTTCTTCGTGTCGTCAGCAAACGACGAGTGCATTCTCCGACTCTCGTCTGCCAATTGCTGTAGACTAGCGACGGTGGAACGTAGCATAGAAGCCTTCTCCAATATAGCGTAGTACGTGCCGTCGAGCTGCCGTGTGCTGCTCATGCCCACCTCCTCGACATCTTTCAAGCTTTGGCGGAGCTCTTCCTCTCTCCTCTCGTTCTCTTTCTTCGCCTTGGCCACGTCTTCTGGCCTGACAGGCTTCTCTAAGATTGGTGTGACATTGCGAGTACTGTTGGGTTGTTGCGACGGTTGCTGCTGTTGTTGTGGATTTGAGCTGCCTCGTCGGCTCGAATCGGAGTCCTTCTTGTCTCGTCGAAGGATATGATCGAACGTGATCGGTGGTTTGAGATCTATCGCCGACTGCACTTTCTCTTTCGCATGCTGCCGATGGTGATGTCCCTCGGTACCAGATCTCAGGCGCCTCGATACAGTGTGCCGCGACGATCGCTTGTGATGCCCGAGGTCAGATCGCACCCTGTTTGGTATCATGTCGGCCATGTCAGCACCGATGGATACCTTTTGAACGGTCTAAGGTATACAGCCATGTCTCGTGAAGGGTGGAAGCGCGAGTCACTAAGCCGAATTGAGGTCAATGCTCCTGCCCTTCTCAGCCGTCGCACGTGATGGTTCAAACACTCGAAGTCGCTGCATACATTTTGCGTGGCAACATGTGTAGCCGCCTCCCGGACGAGCCACGGCGAACGGGACCATGGTGTGTTTCACAGAAGCGTATATCTTCGAGGCTTTACATAAGTCGCGGCCCCCAAGCTATACCAAACAGGCTCATCTTGCGAGCTGGTCTAACCAATCACAATCTACCTTTCAAACAACTCCCACAAGGAGGATTGCTCGATCGCAGGATGTACCGTTGCAGTCCACTCGGGCTTAGTAACTCATCGCTGCAGGCCCCTCTGGCTCGTACAAGTGCGACGGTTGACATGCGGCCTATGGGAACGGCCAAGTTGTTTACGAGAGGTCCGTTTCATCAGATGGATGAAGTCCATATAAGTTCTGCGTAAGTGCGATAAAGTCAATCCGTATTCAATCACACGCATCTGTTCCACCATCGCAACAATGGGCCAATCTTTCCAAGACTCGAAGCGCTATGCGTCCCTCTATGCTGATCCGAAGGGACCAGGAGACGACCGACCTACATCACTCCAGATCATCAAAGATAATGACTTGGTAGGCAAGCTCGCAGACAAGACGGTCCTCTTGACTGGAGGTAGCAATGGTCTTGGCATTGATGAAGTACGGAATCTTGCGAGGACCGGCGCCAAAGTTTTCTTCACTGCGAGAGACTTCGCGAAGGGACAGAGGGTCCGCGATGAGTTGTTGAAGGAGTTGAAAAGCGAGAGCCTGCCGCAAGAACCACAGATCGAAGTAATTGAGTTGGATCTCGACAGTGTTGAGAGTATCAAGCGTGGAGCTGAGGAGTTCATGTCCAAGAGTGACAAGCTTCACATACTGGTCAACAATGCCGGTCAGTATTTCTGCCTTGATCTCCTCGTGGATAATGCTGACTCGGAAATCCAAGCCATCGCGAACTCTCCGTTCAAGCTTGTGGCAGGCTATGAGAGTCAGCTTTGGGTAAACCATCTTGCCCACTTCTACCTCTTCCAACTGCTCAAGCCATTACTGTTGAAATCGTCCACGCCATCCTTCAATAGCCGCGTCATCGCGGTCGCCAGTCTCGCCCACACGATGGCGCCGATGCAGCTCGGAGACTACAACTACGAGGAGCGCGAGTACGATGAGTTTGTGGCATATGCACGATCAAAGACTGCCAACATGTGGTTCGCCAATGAGCTGGAGCGGAAGTACGGCTCGCAAGGTCTGCATGCCATCAGCGTGCACCCAGGCGGCATCAGGACTGGCCTGCAACGAAGCCACAGCGAAAAAGCGGCGGCCATGATTGAATACTATCTCGCAATGCCGCATATCCAGAACAGTATGATGAGCGTTGAGCAAGGTTCTGCGTCGATTGTCCTGGCTGCGGTTGGGAAAGAGTACGAGGGTGTTGGCGGGTTCTACATGGAGAATTGTGGCGTCAGCCCAGCGACGGCCGAAGACGCACCGCTTGGTTCGCCTGGCTACAAGCCGTGGGCTTATGACAAGGATGGCGAGCAGCAGCTGTGGCGTGACTCGCTGGAGATGCTCAAACTCGGAGAAGACTAGGAATTCGTCGGATAGTGTGCGAGTCTGATAGCAGCATGGCAGTTTTAGTGTACCTCGAGTCGTTTGAAGGCTCCCCCCGTCATGTCAGCTGAGTCCAGAGACGTCTGAGGATCTGCATGCCTGTCCGGGTATTTTGCGACTGCCGCTGCCATATCGTTTGATAAGTTTTCCATGATCTCTTGCAGATAGAGAAGTTCGGGCGTCTTTTTGGACGCTGATAAGACTCTAGCAAGCAGCGTCTTCATAAACCACGCGGTGCCGGATGCAGCGTGATCATCCACAGTCTCCAGGGCACGAAGCTCTGCCCGCGCGCTGGTGGAGAACTTGTCGAGCCGCTGTATAGCATTCACAGCGTGGAGAAGCTTGAGAGGTTGCTCGAAATTGATAGTCTTGGTGTTCAGCCCCTGTGTTGGTACTTTCAGCTGAACGGCAATATAACATATCAGCATGTAGGCCACGTTGAAGGAGATCCTGGACGCATGCGACATGCGTACATTCTCTCCGACGAGACCGTCTGGTTGTTGAATGCCTGAGTACTGGACCTAAAGTGATGGGTAGGAGGGTTAGCAAATGTCTCGGAGCTATAGACAGGGAGTAGAAGGTCTCAGAGCGCCGCATGGTGCGTGATGCTGTCCCGGAGAACCCTTCCACCCATCAGTCTGACGTACAGGGTAGAGCTTCTCCCACTCCATCAAAGGCTCGCAGACTCGGTTGAGCTCCACCACCAACTGTTTGGCGTCCCGGATCCCCGAGTTGAAGTCCTCGAACAAGCTGATGATGCCAGGCAAAGAGAACCCAACCGCCATCATTGAATTGTGAGCGGCGTCTTGTTTAGCGTCGTCGAAAGGAGAACCGCCTCGCAGTAGAGCTCTCCATCGAGGGTTCGTGAGGAAGCAGACCGTGCGATTCTGAATAGCGTCGATGAAGATGTTACCAGATTGAGCATGCAGTATGGCCGCGTCTAGATCACTGTCTATTTGCGAGGGTCCACGCAGCTCTAGCATTCGGATGACTCCCCTGGCATGGGCGATCCATCCCCGGCAAGATGGGGCCATCGAATGCTCATGCATCTGAAGAAGGGTCGCGGCAGCCATGCTTTCGGCGGAGATACGTTCGCCTTCTTCCGAGAGTGCACGCTGGAGGCTCATAAGTGCTTTCGAGTATAATAAGCTGGAGGAAGGCACGCATTGTGTGAATGGCATATCAGCAAGCTTGCGCTCGCCCACACCATTGTCACTGCAGATACAGTTGACTGCGTCGTCTAATGCCTTGCTCGTTCCAATCCTGATGGGTATGTGCTTCAAAACATGCTGATCGGGAATGACCACCAGTCGTGCCGCTACTCCCTGGAATGCGATCTTGAAGATGAACTGATTGCGTAGCACATCCGCAGAGCTTAGAGGGAAGACAGAGACACTGCGAGCTCTCCGACTCGATACTAAAGCTTGACCAGCTGGCGTTGTTGCAGTACTGCTCGTGCTCGATCCACAATCGTGAGAAGTAGCCTTGGGCTTGCCAGCGTCCAGTGTGTATGCGTAGAAGCGTGAATGTGTATCGTATCCTGGACAAGGCCATTTGCTTTTAACGCATTGGGAGCAGGAAGGCCTCGCCAGGTCACACTATCTAGGACGTTAGCACAATATGGTATAGAGGTGAGCGATAAACTCTACCTTGACCTTGCGTTGCCGACAGTTGGCGCAACGGGGGCTTGTCTTGCGGCCAACCATCACGAATGCATCAAGGAATACTGCGAAGGTCTTCTGGTTATTTTCTCGTCAGATATATAGGTAGTCGCTCGTACAACAGAGCTGAGATGGGGCGAAAAGTACGGTGCCATCACTCGGCCAAGAACTGATATCGCAACGGTGTTGGTGTTCCTTCTGCGGCCACTTGCTAGCCAGGTGTGGTTGGTACTCCTTCCAATGTTCACGCTAATGAATCTTGCGCGGTGTTTGGTGGAGGTACGAGAAGGCTACTACGGAGGTATACTGGATGGTTTTAGCCGCAGGTTGCAAAGACTTTGCAGGCTGCTTTGCAGGCTGCGTGGCTGTGCACACGGCAGAAAGCGAAGCCTCCAAAGTCAAGGCGAGGGACCTCCTAGGCATAAGGAAGTAGAATGACAATAACAACCTTGCCACGTAAGTTGAGCAATTAGAACTAGTGGTTAGTCGGTTAGAGCGCAGGATCGCCAAGGCGCCTTGGCGAGGATAGAGTGAGGTACGCGTGCCTGGTATGCACGCTTGCAGCAGCCGTACCGTTGGCTCTGCTGAATAACCGCTGGCTATTTGAAATGGTATCTGGCTATTTCGATCATCTGCTGTTCTATTTCTACCAGGTAGAGTCACAAAATGACAAATCGTAGTTAAATAGTGCCTGCTACTGTGCATTGGAAGCTGTCCTTCATGTTGCCTTACTCTGTCGAAAGCCCGAGTGTCTCCGTTCTCCTGCCGCTCTGCTCAGTAGGCTCTCACTCACCATCATACTTCGGCGCCCCGTCATAGCTCCAGGAATACAACACCGGCACGTTCTTCCTCAGATGGTTCTTATAAGTCGGCGTAGCCCTCGGACCCTGCTTCTCTCGCACAAGATCCTCAATAGCACTAGCCCACTTCACCAGCTTTGCTTCCTCCCATGCAGTATGCTGGAGGGTCAAGCTCACCGGCATACCATCCGGATCAAGGCCAACGGGGATACTGATGATAGGATAGCCAGCCTGAGCAGCGATGCATTGGCCAGCCATCTTGATGTCACAGAACAGTAGAGCATCAAGAGTCTTGGTAGGGTCATTGGGGTGCTTGAGGGCTGCGTCTATACCGTTCTGACGACATTGTTTCTGAATGTGGTTGAGTGCTGCGTAGTACGTGTCGTCCTTGATGCCTTTGGTCTCGACGCATTTACGGAACAGGTCCTGACCGTCGGCAAAAGCAGGCAAGTCGCCAGCATGACCACCTTCTGTACCGCGATTGTCGTCGTTGAAGCGGACGATGTCCTCTAAAGTACGAATGGGCGTGTTCTTCAGCTTGCTGAGATATTCGTTCATGAGGTAGCACGTTTCCACCTTGCTGACTGTGATCTCGGAGATGCTGGGGTTGCTATCGCCACTGTTCATATTGCGTACAGTCAGCATGTTTCGCAAAAACATATCACGCCCAGTCTTCTACTCACTAGCGCTCCCAGTCCCAGTGCCCGTCTTCGTGGATGCGCTCCTCCGCACAAGGCATCTCCACCCGATGAATAGTTGCGCCTGCTTCTACAAGCCACTCAAGTACTCGATCAGCAACTACTCGCTGTGGCTTCGGCGCCAAGTCCCAGAAATGCTTATTGGGCAAGCCGAAGTGAGCGCCTCTGAGTGCATGGCGATCAGATAGACAGTCGTAGTAGCTTTGAGGCTGCTTCCTGTCCGGCACAGTGCTGTATCTGTCCTCATCGTCCGGCCCGGCGATGACGTCCAGTGCTCGGGCTGCGTCTGCCACTGTGCGGCCATAAGGGCCTATCGAGTCCTGCGTCTCCGAGATCGGAATGATGCCGCCTCGTGATGTAAGTCCTACTGTGGGCTTGATGGCGACAACTCCACAGGCGATCGCAGGGCCGATGATGCTTGTGTCGGTCTCAGTGCCGAACGCGAGGGGCACGATGTTTGCGGAGACAGAGACCGCACTTCCGTTGCTACTGCCAGCTTGATGATGTCAGTCTCGTGGGACGGTCGCTTCATGGCATATCGCATGGTGCAAGACTCACATGGACTCCTGCTTAGATCGAAAGGATTTCGACATTGACCTCCTCTTGCCGTATAGCCATTCGAGTACCTGCTTCCACGCATGCCTGCCCATTCGTCGAGATTCGCCTTACCCAAGATGATTGCACCAGCCTGGCGCAGCAGATTCACGATATGAGCGTCTTTGGGCACGACTGAGCCTAGCAAGGCCCATGATCCGGCTGTAGTCTGCATTCGATCTGCGGTAGCCATGTTCTACCTCAGACTTGATTAGCTCCAGTAGTGTACACTTCTTTCGAACACCTGGAGCCAGTCTGCACGAATGTATGTTGGTGGGACTGGATAAAGTACGTTGAAGAAATGATGGGTTGACCAGGAAAGGGCTTAATCACCTACGTCTTTTACTAGTATGGGGACACCGTACAACGGACCTCTTACTGTAACGGTGCCCGTCTCGCCATCAAACTTGCGAGCAAGATCGAGCGCTTCGGCATCATCGCAGGCATCCGGATTCGTCTCTATTATTGCTTCGAGGTAAGGGTTGATGGCGTGGATGCGGTTAAGACAGAATCGTGTGTACTCTAGCGCGGTGAACGCTCCTGACGAGTAAAGCTGCTGGAGCTCGTCGACGGAGACTTCGAAGAGATCCTGGCCTTGCAGTCTTGGAGAATGGAAGGCTTGTGGCATCTCTGGCTGTATTCGCCTGGTCGCTCCGAGCTTTGCGTGCTCCCACAGCATTCTTGCATCGTTCATCTTACGCCTATCGTCTTCGTGCATTTGTTCGAGCTCGTGACGCGTGTACAGGGAAGCGCCGAAGAGGCCAGCTACCTGTTGCCACGCTGATAACATGATGGATTGATACCAAGAAAAGAAAGGGTCGGCAGTGCTGGGATACCTTAGACTGATGAGGAGGAGGAGGAGCGGGTCCATAGCCACGCGACACGAACCCCACCACCTTCTTCTAGATGACGTATCAGCGATCTGTCTCTTGAACACAACAACACAAGACTCCATCATGATTCAATTCGGCGCTGGCAACCCATTCTCCTTCCTCTCCGGTCTGGGTGGTGGCAGCGGCATCAGACTTCCCAGGCCAACCATACACGCCATTGAAGAACGACCCGAGAAGCGAGCACGAACACTCAAACACCTACTCAAAGCCAACCACATCAACCACTCTGTCATATACAACGAGCTACAGTTCCACAACCACACACCTCACGCCCTGGGATCAGCATACATCCTTGGCGCGGACTCTGACGACCTCAACACCGTATACGAAGCAGAGAGCAAACATCTCGAACCATGGCGGGACAGTCCTGGCGAGATCAGTCTGCATGACTGGCGAGACTACCTGGGCAAGAAAGAGTATCAACGGGCGTTTGTAGATTTCTTCGAGGATCAACTAGTACGGCACGGTTATGACTGGCATTCGTTGCTGAATGAGTTCCTGCTGCAGGGGAAGGAGCCACTTATCAACAGCCTGATCGCCGGGCTGGGACACCCCCTGATCCATCTGGGCTATGCGGAGGAGCTGAGTAGCAGGACAGTGGCGATCGAAGGCCTGACACTTGCAGCATGCTTCTACAACGATTGGCATAAGTTTCTGGATGATCCCAAGTACACCAAGCCAGCATCAAACCCTGACGGCTCGCTATTTACGATTCTCGATCGAGTGAGCCACGACCCCAAGTTCGATAAGCTCGATCATAGGGGTACCGACAATATCGACACTATCCTGGGCGACGAGGATATGGCGACCGCCGCACTAGACTACTGGAACTCGTGGCAGCTCAAGTCGCCGAAAGACCAATTCGCCGAATCGCAAAAGCTGGCCGTAGCTCTTGTCGTAGCGTAAGTGAGATTGACATTGAAATGACTCTCCGAGATGCAATCAAGTGGGATGCGGCGCGCTGTGGCTACGCATCACTCGATTGAACCTCCGAGACACTTGCTGACCCTTTACCCATCACTGTAGGACCCAGAGACCCGACAATGATAAAGACTATGACTTCTTCGCTGTCCACCTCCTCACAACCTCCCACGCAGTCCGCGTTCTTCTACCGCTGATACCAGCAAAACACCACATCCCGCTTGTCCGGCAATGGTGGCTATTCACCCTTCTCGTCTACATCGCCCAGCTACGACCAAAGATCAATATCGACACCATCAAATTAGTTGAGCTAGAAGGTCGGGATTGGTCGTATGTGATCGACAAAGCGGTCAAAGGCCGGTGAGTTCTCCGAGATAGCATTGAGCGCTATGTGGCGCTCTGTGATTTTTTGAGCTCGATCCTAGGTTGGAGACGCTTGCTAACCCATCATCGTAGGTACCGGACGGACGCGCACTATGTTAAGGCCCTGAGAAGCATGCATGAGGCTAGTAAGACCTGGGGTGATCCAAACCAGTACTACCTGAAGGCCGCTGTCAAGATGGCCGACGATTTCGACGGCTGGGGTGGGTTTGAAGGCCAATAGCAGCTACTAAAGTAGCAGCTCGCTGGATAGCAAGACGGAGAACAGTCCTCGCGGACGAGGATGCTCCGGGACATGCTGCTTGATGTCTCCAAAGCAGAATCGTGGCCTCTGTACCGCTCAGCTCGAGCATCATAGCACTGGAACGAATCGGATTTGGGATAAGGGCACATGAGGATAAGGAGGAAACGTGAGACGCTGTTACGACATATGATATTCTTCTTGCTCGCAGAGCAATATCTCCCGTCTTGGTTTCATAGTCGGCTGTCACAATTTAAGGCTCGCTCCGGGGCGATGCCCGCTGCAGATCTGAAACCTTCTCCACTCTCTGTTGTCCAGCCAAAAGCGTCATCCTTGCACCGCGGTGGCACGGACCGTTCGTCAGCAGCGCCTACAGCACGTACGTGTCTGAGACAGACATCACACTACGATGTGGCATATTTCTTCTCTTCGCTTGACCAGTTCCGACTATATTCCGGGTCCGCAGTCGTTCGGCTGAAGCTGTGCGGTGACATCGATATCAAGGCTTTATTTGGAAGAGAAGCGGCATAGAAGAGATGAAGTCGCGCAGCTCGAGTCCTCAGACTTCTCCGCAGGTAGTGAGAAGGTACCGGGTGGATACGGCGTCGGTGGCAGGAGCTACATGTATGTTGTTGTCCAGACCGGATTATCCGAATGCGGTTTCTTTGTTATTCGTGGACCGCGACCGCACATCATGAATAGGAAGAAGCGAACGGGACTAATATGTTTCCACATAGCTAGCCCTGGTCACAGCCTACGCAAATCGAGTCTACGGATAGAGGAGCTGCCGAACTTCGCGATGAATGGCTTCCAGCCTTTTGGCACACCCACAAATGGAACGACGCCCATCTCACCCACACCAGGATTGCTAAGCCCTATACAGAATGGCACACGGAGAGTCAGCAACGACAACGCCAGCACACCGCGATCAGATCCACTACATCTGAACGGCCTCACTCCAAGCCCAACGACCAACGGCGCACCATCTCCCGGCCCAGAGAACTCACCAGCAACATGGAGCTCAGCAGTCGGCCCTGCGACGACATCCGGCAAAAGCGGACGAGTGATCGAGCGCTTGATGACAGAGAACGACAGACTGAAGCGGGAGGTCAACGAGCAGCGCATAAAATGCCAGGAGCTGGAGAAAAGTTTACAGACATACAAGCCGCAGATCGAGGCTTTGAGGCAGGAGAATGACAACTTGAGCCATGCTAGGGACGTGGACTCAGGCTTGATCACAAGACGAGACCGCAAGATCGAGGAGTTGAAGGCGGATCTTGCAACAGAAAGGCAACGGCGAGAGAAGGCAGAGAGTCTGGCGCGGCAGAGGCAGCAGGAGAAGGATGATCATGAGGAGCAGAGTCGGAGGGATATGCAGCAGATGACTGAGAGCACGAAACACGCTACACTTCATGCTGAGATATTGGAGACGAGCCATCGGCAGTTGGCGGCGGAGTATCGGGCGCGAGCGGCGGCTTGGAAGACGGATCTTGGGCAGGTTACGGAGGCGCGGGAACAGGATCGCCAGAAGTTGGGGCGGTTGGATGTGGTTAGTGATCAGATGCGGCAGGAGCTTGAGCGGGCGAGGAAGTTGAATGGGGATATATTGGAGTTGTGGGAGGGAATGAGAGGGGAGAATGAGACGCGGTTGAAGTCGATGGAGGAGGAGACGGGGAGCGAGAATGAGAAGACGCGGAAGCTGAGCATGGAGATGGATCGGGTGGTCAATGAGATGAAGTGGTTGATGGGGGTGAAGAAGAATGTCAAAGAGGCGGACGGGGAGCAGAGGTAATGGTGCTCTTTGGAATGCATCGATTGGAGGTCGGTTGTTGGATGTTTTGCAGTCGTTAGCGATGGCGCTGGGGCTGGGAATTATATTGTGAGTGCGTATATATCGTTATTGGAACCATTCGCCGAATCACCTCGTCGCTGCATGCGGAGCTCAGCGCTGCAAGTGGACGCTGTTTCCTTTCCTGCTTGCTCCTGTTGCTGAATTGCTGATGCTGATACTGTTGCCCCGTGAGTCAATCACGCTCGGACCCCTGACCATTGTCGATCGAAGACTGACATTTTCTTATTGTTGCAGTCCACGAACAGCATTGAAGTTCTCGCGTCGAACAGATTCTCGACATCGAGCTGCCACCCTCTCATCATGACTTCCTGCCTCACGATGCTCTCTCTACTCGGCCAAAGTGCTTCCAAGAACAGCCGGGCAAGAATGGATTGGTTACGTTCGATAGGGGACTGCCAAAGTGCGATACGATGGGACACTGCCAAAGAGCGGTTCGATGGGATACTGCCAAACCGGCGTCGGCGTCCTCGTGCTAACTGCAGTCTACATGCTGTTCTGCCCGCAAGCTATGGAGTGGAAGGTCGCTTTGCGGTGGTAGAAAACAGTCACCGGCAAGGTCTCAGGCTTCTGAGTGACAACGAAAGCTGAGAAGAGCACGGCAAGCTGGCTCTCCCTCAACAAGAGAGAAGCGAATGCTATTCTCAGTCGCTGTGCTGGCGGCACTTTTGGTGGTGGCCTGGGGGTGGGCGCGACTGCCTTGTGACAGTCACGTCATCGCGCCTTCTTCTTTGGCGTGGCCGAAAGTTTCGGTCAGACACATCCGCCAGCTTCTTCCACCGTCAGCTGCAACCTCTTCTCACCAACACAAAACCCTCTTCACCACTTTCCTTGCCGAGCACATCACTTTGTGTGTGTGCGAGGATGGCACAACTCGAAGCAACGTACTTCCACGCAACGCAATACGTGTTTGACGAGGCGGCGAGGAAGGAGATCATCACCAGCCTCCACGACCGTCTCCAAGATGTGTCGGTGAAGTGCTTTTACGACATTGCGCTCGATGTGAGTGAACCCGCACAGATTCCGTGCTCATGCGGCACCGACTGACTCAATATGCTAGACCTTCTGCTTGACATGTCCCTGCGGTTCGGCGGTCGCCCAGCAGGCAGACATGATCCTTGCAAGCACCATCAGAGATTTCGTCACCGCGGAGACCGCTCGAGCAACACAAGACCAGGTAAGCCCACCACGTTCTCACCAGGTTGTTCCTCATAGCAAATGCTCACATCTTCCCTACAGCTTCTACCCACAATCCGCATCTTTCCAGAACTCAGCTTTGATGTCGACGACGCGACTAGTAATGATCCCTGCGCACCTTCTGTATCAAGCACGAATTCCGCACTCATTCCACCATCTGTGATTCACATCATCTCACACCAGGGAAGCGGCAACCTTACCGTGAAGGTGTTCCGCCTCATAGAACTTCCGACAGGCTCTCTGGAGCGTGCACTAACAGCTCTCGATCTCCCAACCATCAGAGCAGTCAAGTACGCTAGGAGCATTCGAGCAGTTCGATGGGATACTGCCAAGAGGGATTATGTGTTCAACGCGAGGCTGGGTGAAGCTATCGACGCCTCCCGCGTGCCGATCCTCGAACTCCTCCGTACAGCAAGGTTTGACTCAATCGAAGATCAGCGAGCCCAAGCCTCGCCTACCACTCATGACGATGCCAACAACGTGCAGCACTTTCGATTCATCGGCCAGGTGCCAACTGTGCAACAGTTCCTGGCTGGCATGGGCGAAACAGCACTGGTCGACCCAAACGAGCCACCGCAGATGCCGGAGGACAGTGAGAGGTTCTTAGCCAGACCAGAGTACGGACCCAGCTCGACGGCCGGTCGTGCCAGAGTACCAAGAGCACGCTCACAGTCGGTCACCTCCACCTCTGATGAAGACGACGACAAAGATGATGAAGACGACGATGACGACGATAGTACAGTGACCCCGATCAATGTGTTTGCCAACCTTCTTACGGCCACAGCACCACCGAACAGAAGGGCGGAGCTCGACCATGGTGCGGACAGCAACGGAGACAACCACCCAACAACAGAGCACCCTATCACCTTCGCCGGCCTGTTGCAAAGGCCCGGCAATGCGAACATCGGGCAGGAGCAGACCTCTTCGCCCTCGACTACAAGTGAACAAGTTTCTGGCATTACCATTCCCACAAGACCGGTTGACAGATCGACGCCACCAACATCGGATGGCCTGCAGGGACAAACTGCTCAGGACAGCAACACCATACCTGCGCACACGCGAAGTTATGCTGCTGTAGACAAGATGGGTCTCACGGTGGTGGCGTCGCTGCAGGCGGAGTGGGAGAACGAGAACAACGCACAACAGACAAAAGAGCCCAGCAGATCTGGTATCAGGCTCCGCTTGGCATTGCAAAATTCGGCGGCGCACCCACAGCTACAGACCGGCTCCGACAGTGGCACTCAGAGTGGCAACATGCCCGCGCCACACAATGATCAGCTCGATCGTTCTTCAGCATCTCGCCTCAACAGCGAGCAAGGAACGTCTCCAGGCTCGAGATATCGCCGAGCATCAAGGAGTGGACTCTGGGCTACCACGCCACCACCAGTGTGGGTTTCAGAGGGACAGCTCGTTGACGCGGAAACTCCAGCCCAGGCCACCGCTCATGCCGCAACACCGCCGCCAGGGTATCTCCACAATATACAGGAAGAATTGATCAACGATGCAGACGCTGCCGACGTTCCCACGGTTGATGTCACGGCCGACCATGGTGGACCAATCGTCGAGCGCTTACAGCCGCCTCTTGAGCCCGTCCGTCTCTTCAACACTATGCGCCAGCAGAAAGCCAAGAAGGGGAGTGGTTCTTCCAGCACACGGCAGCCCAAGGCGTCAGGAAGCAACAGAGTGGTACTGCCGATGCCTGAGCCGCCTCCGGCTCCGAGGCCAAACAAGACGAAGAGCAGCAGTGGAGATGAGCCTACCTCACATCGCTCGTTGACGACCACCGCCATCGACGCCGCTCACAACACTCATACCACTGGCGGCACGAGCGAGACCACCACAAACCTTGCAGCAACCACAGCGTCTGCCAAGGCAACCACAATCAACAAGACCTTCGAGAGCACTGGCAGCCTCGACAACCAACTCAACATCTTCGTGCGGCAGCTCGCCTCCTCACAAGACCTCAGTGGCGCACAGGTTAAAGTGCAGTTTGGTACGATACTGTTGCGTCATCCCAAGGACGATAACTTTCTTAAGGGCGCCAACGAGGCTACGTGGGTCGAACAGAAGCTGCGGGAAGCTGGAGATGCCATTCGCACGGAGTTTCTGCCACGGCTGACCACTTCCATGGATGATGCACAACACCTACTGACTTCGATACCCGGCAGCGATATTACGGCTCAAGTGTGCTATGAGATCCACTTCAAGACTTCCAATGGCAAGGTGCGAGTTGTTCGGATTGACCAAACCCACCGCGAGTTCCAAATCGTCGCCACGGACGCCAAGCTCGGCACCGCATACATCCATTATCCCATCCACGTCTGGGATGCTGAAGTGGTTGTTCACAAGCCAACCACTGACGACACGCTGATTGAGCTTTGCGGCAAGCTGGTCGCCTCGATGCAGACCATCGGCATTGCGCCCTCATTCCAAGCATTCGTACAGCCGGGCTCGCCTTCAGTTCACAAAGTCTACGCCAAACGCATCTTCAGCAAAACAACCACCAAACGAGCCATCGCCATGGTCACCGAAGTCCAAGATCTTTCAGTGCAGGCAATCAGCATGGGGGGTTACAACCTGCAGGCTGTGGCCTTACCAACGCAGGAGATGGTGAAGGTACAGCGCTTGTGGTGGCAATGCAGTCTCACGCTCGACGACGTGACCCCAGCTTCTGCTGGCATCCTTCAGGAGGAGGTGGATGGGATCATCAGTCGGATCGATGGAGTTGGGTTCGGGAACGTAGGGCCGTGGGAGAAGATTCCTTCTTCACCCAAGAAACCATCTCCGAAGAAGAGTAGGTGGTAGAAAATGGAGGGTATGCGTTGAGGGTGGGACATGGGCGCCGCTGGTTGGAGGATGGACAACTTCGCTTGTTATGAGGTACCTTGCTGTTGCTTAACACGGCTATGGCTCTGATGGCTTCAAAGCACACGCAACACTGGATGAGATACAGTCCATAGAAGAACGTACTGTTACTTCAAGGCATGGTGACATGATGTCGTCTGAAGTCCGTCTGATTAGGAAGTGATATTCTGAGATTCATCTATGTGCCGATATCCTGCATCTCTACAGCTCGATGATTGTGATGACTCGTGAGAGTCTGCTCGTGAGAGTCTGCTCTTCGTTGACCACCTCCACCCCCTGATCCCTGACCAGCCCGCCCGCTTACTGCACATTCGTCGAGCACATGTTGAGCGTCAAGGTGACCCCGTTGTCGGTGCAGGCGTGGACTTGCTTGTCACTGTGGAGAGGAGGTCAGCAAGTGTCTCGGAGCTGTGATGGAATCGAAAAGGTCTCAGAGCGCGGCATAGTGGTTGATGCTGGCTCGAAGAAGGCTGCTACGGTGAGCTCGGGGTAGGAACGTAACTTACTAGCCGATTGCGCTCTGGCACACGTTCGGAGTGATCCCGCTGGAGGTGATGTTGAAGCTCGAGCCTGCGAACGGATCGCCGGTCAGGTTGTTGACGGCCCTGTGCTTCTGTCAGTATATCATCAGATTGGAGAAGAAGTTGGTCATACCAGTAGAGGATGGCGTTGTCAGTGCTGGTGCCTAGATCGAGGCGTGGGACCTCACCACCGACGTTGGCAGCTTCGTTGGCGATGGTAGCTGAGTTCCCGGTGCCGGTGATGTTGTAGACGTAAGCCTGGCCGGAAGGGAGGATGAAGGGGCCATTGATACCCGTGGCGTTGAGGTTGAGAGTGATGTACTTCGGGCCTGAGCAGTAGTTGGCAATCACCTGATCGGAGACGGTGGCGACAGCACCAGTGACAAGCACCAGGAGGGTGAGGAGGTTGGGGGCCATTTCCGAGTTGTGATCTGGTGTTGAATGGGTGCTAAGAGAGGTGGATGAATGGGATGTGGGAGATGGAAGAAGGAAGAAAGGTTGTAGGTTGAGCAGGTTTAAGAGCAAGCAACAGCAGGTCAAGCGGGTGGCAAGTGCGATTGGCAGGTGGCTCTCCTGTGTACAAACGCAAGGCAGGAACGAAGATCAGTCGGTGCAGGAGCACGAGGTCTGTTGCTTTTCAGGAGAACCTACCTATCGATACAGAGTACCCACGTAGTTGGCACGGTTGGCTACATAGATCTCTCGAACATATCAACACAGGCCTTAGAGTGATCACAGGTACCATGCCGGCTTTACGTCCGATGCTCGTTTGGAGAATCCTTGAGTACTGTCACTCGTTTCAGATGCAGCATGTGCCTTGCTCCTGCGAGATTTGTGTTACGCAGGCACGATCTCTCGGGACTGTCAGACCGGGTACCTGCGTCACGCGCTGCAATCAGCTATACAATTGTGTTTGAAAGATGGAGAACGAGATCATTTGACGAGGCTGCGCATATGTACCTGGTCAACGTGATGTCGACTTATATGCGCGTGTTGCAACTTTAGCCACTGCAAGAACAGCTCTACAACTCGACGACTGCACGAACACGAGTATAAACTTGTTTCGCACTGCTCAACAGGGTATACACGAGAGACTCAAGGTGACACCGTAATTTCAACAAAAACCGCATGTGTCAAGGAAACCAGAACTTTGTTTAGAAGCAAAACAGGTACGACTTGCTGGTAGGTGGCAGCCATGTAGCCATTGGTTCGACAATGGAGCCATAATGTGCGTCTGTGGCATCACGTGCTGACCACAATGCCCTTCATGTCGTTGGACATCGTTTTCTGGTCGGCAGGCCAGTCGTCCGCCTCGATCGAAATATCGTAGAGGAATTGAGTACTGCAAGATGTGCTCTGCGCTCAGCCTTGCTTGGCTTTGGCCGAAGCCTGTGATGCCTCTGCGTAGACTGTCAGCGATACTCTGGACCCCATAGAGAGCAAACATCCGTACCTCGTCGTGTAGCATCCTCCAATAGTGGCGTGTCTACCGCTGCTGCAGGTAGATGGACGTATCGCACAACGCTTCCTCTGATGAAGACGTTCTTCACCGAGCTCTGCACATCATCCTGTCAGCACGATGTCCTGAGTTCAGCCTTACTGACCGAAACCTCTGCCCGAAAACTGGTCCTGCGATTCGCTTCATGCCCCTCCGTATCACGATCGAAGATCGCAGACTGCACTCACCAAATGAGGGTATTTCAACTCATCCACAACCGTGATGTCGTCCAGCTTGATATTCAGATACTGATCCACGCTCTTCAATGTCCCACGGATCGAGATGTCGTTCTTGAGTTCGACGGTGACTTCGTGGTTGACCAGCGTCTTGAAGAAGCTGAAGAACAGCATGATGGCGAGGGCGTATTTGGAGGAGATTCGTTATCGTGGTAAAGGTCGCATGTCTGTCGTTGAGTTGGTGCGATATGTCTTCAAAGTTTTGGATCACAAGCTGCTATGAAAACACGCTAGTAGCAAGGTCACGTGCACAGCGACGACGGACACATTTCACAGACATCAGAGCAAGACAAGGTTGTTTGGCCAAAGAGTTGGGATTCAGAGAGAGTAACGGCCAACATTAGATAGTGGGTATCAAATATAACAGCATCAACACCATATTACATCCTCCACCAGCTCTTCTCAACTTGTGCTCTTCCTGGCCCAGCCAACCAAGCACCTCCACGCAGCGTCTGCTCTGCCAGCTTCCTCCAAAGCCTTCGCAACACCTTCGAGATACCGTGCTTCGTCACGTCCCATCTCGCAGTTGAGCTTGAGCATCCATTGCTCCCACATGCGGGCGCCGACAAGGCCGGTCAAGGCGCGGACGTCCTTCGTGCTACCGGTGACGGGAGGCTCGTAGGCGGTGACTTCGCCATGCGGGCCGATCGATCGCTCCACGGTGCTCTCCTGGCTGCTTCTCCCTTGCTTGCCGTTGTCTGTCCAGCGTGGTAAAACTTCTGCGACGGGCAGGACGAGCCAGGCACGCTTGATGCTCTCGAAGCCGGCGCGCTTCAGACGGGGCAGGAAGTTCTTGCCCGACGCGGGATCGTAGCCGCGTGTCTTGAGATTGAAGGCAAACTCGACACCGAGTGCTTGAGCTGAAGCTTCAGGATGGGCGAGCTCTGCATCGAGGAGGTCGAACTCCAGGTACCCTCCAGGTCGGAGGCAGCGAAGGCACTCCCGTAGTGTGAGGTCCCACTCATCGGCACCATGACCCTTGGGCCAGGTAGTCTTGAGGTGGGCGTACAAGTTTCGCGCGGAGATGACATCGAAAAAGTTTGACTCGAACGGAAGCTCCCACGTCTTTGGTGCGGCCATGACGAAGTGGTTCGCCGGACCTTCCAACGTCGATTCGGCCACGTGGGCTTCGGCATCTGATGAGACGGTGGTGTAGACAGTGGCCTCGGGATGTTCCATGGCTACGGTCCACGCCCAGCTGCAGTGCACTTGTCCACCAAGATCCAAGATCCTGACGTCCCTGCGGGACTTGAACGTCTCGACGATAGGGCTAGTGAGCAGCTTGCCACCAATGAGTTCCTTCTGAGCCGAGAGGTGCCACGAGGAGGTCTGCATTTGCTCCAATGCCTGGCGTTCACGTTCTGCTCGCTGAATCTGCTCCTTCTTCTCGTCCTCCGTGGCGGCGGGCAAGAATGAGGAGACGGGTCGCTGAGGTGCGGGTCGTTCAATTGTGGTAATCTCGTACTTGCCTAGCAGCTGGTCGAGGTGTTGTTTCTGGCAGCTGGTCCTCTTGACATGCTCGGCTTCAGCACGAACCTGGCGGTGCGTGAAGACATCGCGAGCACGCTGAGAACGCTTGGTGTGGCGCCAGCCTTCCCAGAATGTGCCGTCGTGGATGGGTGAGATACGCTTCTTCTGTACCTGAGGAGGCTTGTCACTTGTCAGGTCAATGACAGCATCTGCGAAGCGGACGGACTTCTTGCTTGGTGAGGCTCCAGCAGATATCGGGGACGCATCTTCAGGAGTCTTGGGTACAGCATCCTCCACATCCTTGAAAGATTCGATGACATCAGTGTCCCCGCAGATCGCCTTCATGTAGTCGTTCTGAGCGCTCAGCCATATATGTGTTCGGTCGACGTGCTCGGATGCACTCTCCTTGATCGCCATGTCGTAAGCTTCATCGATCTCCTCAACCTCAAGGATGACTTCTTGTGGCGAGAAGGCGACTCGCTTGGCTGTGATCGGTTCCTGCTTGACATCTGCAGCGGCTACAGAGACGGTTTGCTCTACCGTGTTCTCCGGTCGCTCGAGCCATGGCACACCGTAAAACGATGTAGCGGTACTTGTAGCAAGCGTGTTTGGTTGCTCTTCGCGCCATGGCACACCGTAGAAAGAGGTTGCGACGCTGGTGTTGGGCCCAGGCTCATTGACCGACCAGGTGTGTCGAGCAACAGACGAATCTAGAGAAGCGAAGAAACCACCTGGTGAGGGGACCGACAGTGCTGAAAGTTCGTCTTCAGGATCAACAACACTCGTTGGCGCCAGGTTCTGAGTTTGCAGCCTCATTCTGGCTGTGATCGGTGGAGACTCCACTATCTGTCTCATCTCCTCGAACACTTCTACGGGTACCTCGATGACGGTCTCGGTGGGCTCGGGAGTCTCATCGAAAGTGATGTGTTCCAGTAAAGAGAAGCTGCGAGGGTCTAGTTGAATGGGTGCGTCCCAAGTCTCTGCGTTGTCGTTTTGCTGTTCGATATCGGGGGTCGAAGGACAACTAGACAGACCCGTATCCTCATCTGTGCTGTTGCCATCTAGGGAAGGTGTCGATGATCCACTTAGCACTCGAAATCCGCGAAGCTGCGACAGCACCGAACGAGGTACATCAAGCGTCAACGGCGGTGACAACGGTGTAATCGCAGACTTCAGCTTCTCGATGGTTGGCCATTCGCTGGGTGACGGAATGACAAGGGAAGGGTATCTGCTCCGAGAAGGTGCCATTCTCTTCTTGACTGAACTGGACAACCGGATAGGTAAGTCGCCTTCGGATTCGCTCTCCGTGATATCGTACATCTCATCGAAGTCGCTCTTAGTTGTACGTTTGCTGAAGGTCGAGCTTCTCTCCGATAGGGTGTCCGAGCTCGCTGGTGAGATGGGTTCATCTTCGACTGGTGCATAGAGATTGTGTCCTTTAGGTGTCGGGAAACTGTCGCTCATGGGTGAGATCACAAAGTGCTTGTCTGGGTACGAAGGTGCCGCTCGTCTGATGGAGATTTGTGGCTTGTCCTCGATGAAAGTATTACGCTCCAACACGCGATCCGGCGCGGATGGCTTGAAAGTCGATGCTGGTAATGTGGTGGCCATCTTGACTCTGGCTAGGTGGCTTGGGGTGGTGGCGAGCGTTGGTGTTGATACTGTCTGTAATATGTGTAGACCGACCAGCGGTGTGAAGTAAGTACGACTTCGATCAACGAAGTGTTATGCCGAAAGCGAAAAAGCAAAACCAAGAGACGGAAAACGAAAGTGCCGGTACACCAACAGCGTAGTGAATACAGGACCGAAAAGGAAGAGTAAGCAGAGGGCTAGGCGGCACAGGACCTTATACAGACCAGAAGGGAACAGTGAGAGGTGCACGTAATCGCAGTTCACGGGCGGCTAGCAGAATAGCAGTCTTCATCGGTCTTCGTCATGGCCCGGGCTGGCGGTCCGAGGAGTGTTCCAAGGTACCCTCGAGGCCTGGTTGGGTCTCGACAAGGCGTTCATCTCGTAGGCAGATGGAGCTGCTTGCGAAAATGGGCGCGATGGGAGCAGACAGCGGTTGGAGTGAGACACACCTGGGCGCGTACTCAGCCAATCGAAGCGCCTGTACGCCATGCAACCGCTGTTGAACGTCAGACGCTAGGCGTCTCGCCCAGGACCATGTCTTGTGACCTGCTTAAGCACGTTTGGTCTTCTTTGCTTCGAGAGCGCGCTGCTACGAAAGCCGTTGCGATGGTGGCGGTGGGATGGTAAAGTGAAGAAGAGGGATGAAGTGGTGGAGTGGAGTTTGTTTGAGTTGAGCCAAAATATCATTGGCTCGGCTGGCCCGGCTAGCCTTGGGAGACCTCGGATCTTGACCTCGACCTCAACTCTGCCTTCTCTCCTCGTAGGCGCCGCCTTCGTAACGTCGCTGTTTGCCTTCATATCCGCTTGAAGACTTCTTGGACAGCGGTACAGTACTGAATTGATGGGTCAAAACGGCGACTTCCTCCGCCCAAGGATTTTACGTCCCATCCCCAAAACATGAGGTTTTGTATCACCCAATACCCAGCGCGACTGCTGTGTAACATTGTGGGCGCTTGACCGAATTCAATGTGATCTCTTTGCAGGAATCCAATCTCTCGTGGCTACTGTCCCGCTGACCTCATCGTCCTCCGGCACATATGCTCATAAGGAGTAACCGCCGTGGTCGAGACGCTGAACACACACTTCGACCACGAGATTGCAAGCAATAGCGCTTAGTCCAGACCGAGACTCTCTGTGGAACATAGACCCACCCGTGGAACGTTCGAGGGTATCGCGTTCACGTCATAAAGCTTGTGGCGCCTGCGACGGCCTGCAATATGGGACCGTTGAGACTCGAGTCACTTTGTGCTTGGTAGCGCCGATCGCCGACGTTGAGTCGTCTTGATAGCGCCGTTGAGGAGGAATCTGGAGCAGTGATCTATCAGTGTCCAAATGTTGGATAGAGTCGAGTAGTTGTGTGAAGCTGAGTAGCTAGAAGTGGCGTGCTCTGGGTCATGATAGCACGAGAACCCGTTCAAACCGATGAGACATCCTATACCTATTAGCTGCAGTAAACGTGACATACTGCGTTCTCCCACACGTCAACAGTGCGGCCGAAACGATATCCGGACGTAGAGCAGCGTTCGGCGAAGCCAGGGTCTTCGAGAACCTCACGACTGCCACTTTCGTGTCCCCATCGTACACACCACAACCTCCAACCTCATCTTCTCTTCAGCATGGCGCCAAAAGCCTTCATCGCACCCTCCATACTCTCGGCTGACTTCAGCAAGCTCGGGAAAGAATGTTCAGACACGATAGAGCGAGGTGCCGATTGGCTACATATCGATATCATGGACGGCCACTTTGTACCCAATATCACCTTCGGACACCCTGTAGTCACGAAGATCCGACCGCACGTCGGCCGGCCAAAGGAAGCCAACGGCAAAGGCACCTTCGACTGTCACATGATGGTCAGTGAGCCAAAAGTCTGGGTCAAAGAATTCCAGAAAGCTGGCTGCGACTTATACTGCTTCCACTACGAAGCCGCTATCGATTCGACCGCGGCAGAGTCGGCGGAGGTCAAGAGCGACAAGAAGACGAACCCGAAGGAGATGATCAAGTACATACACGACAATGGAATGAGGGCTGGGATAGCTATTAAGCCGGGGACGGATGTGGACGTGCTATACGATATTTTTGACAACAGCAACAAGGAGGAAGTACCTGAGATGGCATTGGTGATGACTGTTGAGCCTGGATTTGGAGGCCAGAAGTTCATGGCGGAAATGATGCCGAAAGTGCAGGCACTACGGAAGCGATACCCAGAGCTGAATATTGAGGTTGACGGAGGGCTGTCAGAAAAGTGGGTGTTCTCTGAGATATGGTCTAGGGCTGTGTGGCGCTCTACGACCTTATCAGCCTCGCCCAAAAGTTCGAGACATTTGCTAACCGCTCATAGGACCATCGACACGGCTGCGGATGCTGGAGCCAACGTTATCGTGGCCGGCAGCGCGGTGTTTGGAGCGAGCGATCCATCTCAAGTCATTGCCAAGCTCAGAGAAGCAGTTGATAGCCGTAGGTGACTACAAGACAGTCGATTATGAGCCAAAATCTTGTTCTCACAGTCGGGCTTGACTTCGACAACGCTTCAAAGCGCCCCGTGGTAGCTGATCATATCTTGGCGAGCCAAATCCTCCCTCCCTTCACTCGTCTTACCCAAAGAGGCAGCTCGAAAAAATGGCCTCCAAAATTTGGTTTGTTCGGACCCACCAGTCCCACCGATAGATTGTTACTTTGCGAGGTTGTACAGCGGGAACAGGCGCACAATGCATTCCTGCCGATACGGGCATAGGTCACATTCCACAAGACCGATGCTGGGGCGACCTGCAATTCACGGCTTTTCAACTTTCAAGGTTACCTTCTAACACATTATCGACTCAACGGAGAAGCAAGGTCCAAAGCGTGGAATCCGTGAAGTGCTTGCGAGAGATCTGGACATCTGAATTGGCCTGCTGTACTGTACGCAAGACTGGGCATGACACTCCTCAATGCTCCTTTGTTCGACTACTTGACCGGAAACGGACAATGACTTCGACGACCGATGTGTTCTTGGACACTGTACTTCACTTTACAAAGGCTCCCACCGATACCCCAAGCTTGTCGGCACTCAAAATCAACTGAACCATGCGTGCGCCGGATATGCGAGCTCCAAAGAGGAGAGATGCTGCGGTCGGAAGCCATCAGGGACAGAGTCCCAGAGGAGAGGATGTGACAAGGTCCAATGGCAGATCTCGCCCTTTTGGAAAGAAGTCTGCTGGCTCTGACGCCCTGATCGGTTCATTGAGAATCACACCTGCGCAGAAGTTCGAAGAAGGCTTGAGCGAGAAGCGGCGTAGTTGGTACGATACCCAACATATCCCAATCCGAGGCTAAAGCTAACCGATCTTCTTTGTAGCCCGGCTGGCAAAGCTTTCTATCGCTGCGCGAACGGCTTCACAGGTTGCTGCAGCATAGATCCGTGTCTTCCTGGCGGCTCATGCCCAGACAGCCGGAAACACCGAACCAAGACAAAGGAGATACAGAGCACAACGCAAGTCCGGACCATGACTTCATCAAGTACTTCAAAGACATCCGAAGCATCGAAGACGTCTCCTACCCAGACCTTGAAGACGCCGGAGCATTCATCAGGGTCGCAGAAGACGTCCACGCAGTTAACTTCATCAAGCGTGGGAAGTTCCGCGACGACAAAGCCAGCATCGACAGCCACTTCATCGTCGACGCCTTCTGGCGGCTCACCATCTGCGTGTCCAGATGGTAGTGGTTCGTTGTATACGGACAGCTCGAAGACGAAATACACTATTCACTGCAACTCCGACAACACCTACGCTACGAATGAAACAATCAAAGTCAAGGTCGGCGGATATGCAGAGTGCTTCTCTGCATGCTCGCATTCGGACGAATGCGCTGGCTTCACGTTCATGGGCTCTCAGAGCGGCACCTGCTTTCTCAAAGCTCAAATGCCTGGAGATTCATACGTGATGAAAAGCGACAGCAACTACGTTTCCTGTTCAAAGGTCAACATGACCGCTTCAGCTCCTGGTGCTACGGACACTCCTAGCTCGAGCTCGAGCAGCAAGAACCACATCATCGTCATCGTCGGCGGTGTTCTCGGAGGAGTTGCGTTCATCATCCTGCTCCTTGTCCTCATCGCCTTCCTCGCCAAGCGGAAGCGCAGAAAGGTCGAAGAACGTCGTGCGACCATTACGCATAATATGCAAGGGCCATTCGAGAGCGACCAACTCCACGACAATGCGGGTCATCAGAGGCAAGGAAGTTCATCTCACGATGTTTTCGCACCATATGGAGGTTCGTACAATTCTCCTACCGCAACCGTCCCGCCTCCACTACACACCCGACAGCGATCCATCTATCGCGATCAACAATGGGTCTGACTGGGTACATGATAGGGTACTACCGGGGCTCGCAGCTGGACGATCCTGCAATTATGAACAAGTGGCAAGGTGGCACTCCACCGGGGATGCGAGCTGAGGGTGAGACTGAACTGCTACCCTTGATCTATCAGCCGACGATGCCACAACGGACAGACCATCTTGCCATGCCTGATGCTGCAGCGTTCCGACCCAGTCCTCGAGACTCTGGGTCTCGCTCTCCGCGATTTCATGAGCATCTGGACGATGATCCGTATCAACTCTCGTTCCGGAGCATGATGCCACCTTCGCCTGCAAACGACTCTCCGACTCTTGGTCGACTGCGGCTGCGTCCGCCGGCTACTCCACTTGCAGATCAGGTCAGAAGGCAGCAGCATATAGCGTACCGCGCCCCAGTGCCGAACATCAATCCGCACGACGCAGCCTCGAGATCTGGGAACGAAGTCGAATCGCGAGGGCCGTACTCCACCCGGTGTGTAAGCCCAGTAAGTCCAGCGTCGAACAACGATCCGCTGGATCGTGACTTCGCTGTCTCTCCGCTCTTCAGCTCAAATAAGGGAGATAAGTGGTAGCCAGACGCTTCGGATATGCTGGAGGACATTTGGAGAGTTGCATTTGTGTTGGGGTAAGGTGGAAAAGACAACTTGAACTGTTGCTGGTTCCTCGGACGGGCCGTGGCGCTCGAGCCCATGTTCCAGTAGGGTCGAGACAGTGTAGAACGCAAATAGTGCCTGGAGATTTCTCTTCATGCTCCATCCTCTCCGTCCTCCGCTTGATCCCCCGACCACCATAATGTTGGCCCAAGCCCAGAAAGCATCATACTGCCTCTGACCAAGTAAGGAGTCTTCTTGACTTCACCCTCGGTCTTTGCATCCTCCACGATGAACTGTCCGCCTGGGCTTTTGGCCTGTGGTGACATATCTGTCCACTGCTCCTCCTCCACCCGAAATAAACAACCCTCTGCGAGATCGAAGAAGTACTCATTCTCGTTAGTGGTCCAGATGAACGCTTCATCATCCTTTCCCCAAGTCGTGTTTTCGAACATGGTCTCTGGAGGGACCACGATATCCTCGAAGAAGTCCTGAGACAGGTGGATGCCAGCTGTCGGGTTCGAGTGGGTGATGACGCCGTGAATGATCTCGCCTTTGAAAGGTCGGTAGACGATGAGGCGGAAGTCGACGTTGACATTCACCATGCCGTCGCCATGTCCGATGAGGCCTTCCGAGGATTTGATGATGGAGTGAAAGCCAACGCAGAGGCCTACTTTGTAGATGACCTTGTCGGCATATTTTGAGTTGATGAGGTCTTCGACGGCTCGAGCGCTGGACTTGTCGAAGTCGGATGGATGTATTTGGAGAACGTCTGCGAGGGCGACCTTTGCGTTCGTTAACTACGGTTAGGTGAGAGAGCTTTGCTGTCTCGTACCAAGAGATACATCGTGCGTGATGTCCTTGGGGCGCTTCAGCTTTTGATCTCCTTGATGCGGGTGATGTGCTCGAAGTGTTCGAGAGGTGAGCTTGTAGAAGTGGCACGAGTGCTGTCATCAAAGTTCTTGATCTTCTGCGAAGATGTCCAGCATGCTTCGAATAATGGTATGAGGTTCACGTGAGAGAAATCAATGATTAAGATGAAGACGAAGATGAAGATGTCGTCCAATCTGCCACCTCGATTTTTCGAGTCAACCAGGAAAATTTGGCTTAGTCAGCCCTCTAGGTGGACTTCACGTTGGCTTCAGACTCGAGACCTGTCTGTAAACAAATCTAGCAAGTCAAAACGTGGCATCACGAGCGCCTAGAGCCTCGATCGTGTTGAATCACGAGATGTTGGCTGCTCCATCCTCCGAGTAAGATAGATGAACATGAGCGGCGGGTTCTCCTTTCCACCACCACCGCCGCCACCGCCAAAACCGCTGGTGGATCATCAGCAGTACGGCGAGCAACCCCGTGGACGAGGCAGAGGCAGAGTCAGAGGTAGAGGTGGACCTCGAGGAAACTTTGAGCAGCGTGGGAGAGGTTATGACGGGGGCCGTGGAACCGGAAGTTTCAACGGGCATGCCACCGGAGCGAACCGTCAGGAGAGTGGGCAACCGAACCAACATTTCCAAGCCCAGAGCCCTCCGAACAACAGTATCACTGGACCGTCGTCGGGTTTTGGCTATCAAAACGCTCAACCTGCGAACAATTATGGCCAGCGTAAACCACAAGCAGGCTCGCCACAACGGACCACCACGGGCCACAAACGAAAGCTGGATGCGCTAAGAGGACCTCAGTCAGAGAGGATCAACAAGCCAGCACCACAGACTGCGCCAGCGGTGCCGAGTTTTGGTGGCCCCATCTTACCTCCGAAACCTGCGCTACCATCACCACAACTAGGCGCAGCGAATCCACAGGATGTGTCGAAACCGAAACCAGCTGGTCGAGGTCTTGGTTTGCTTCCCACTGCTGGCGACGTTGCGGATGACCTCTCTGACAGCGAAGACGATAAGGACGTCGACGAGGAAGCGATGTACGCGGAGCTGGGTGACAAACTTACGTTCGAGCACAACGGCGTGGTCATGTCATTGAAGTCGCAGGCAGATCTGGCAGCGTGGAAGAAGGAGCGGCAAAAGAATTGGCCAACGACTTCTCGGATGTCTGTGAAGGAGGAAGAAAGAAGACGTGTTGGCGATGAGAGGCGAAGACTGTTGGCAGGTGCGCAGGTTTTGCAACGACCTTCGCTAGGTGGCAAGGTTAAGTCGAGACCGAGACCGCTTCGAACTGCTGGAGTGGCTCAAGATTTCGGAACCCAAGGACAGCAAGATGACACGGCTGTAAAGACTGTTGATGCAAATCACGAGCCATTCGAGGACAAGATAGGAATGCGGTCTCTGGAAATGGCGAACGGTGCAGGACCTCAGAAGACCGACCGTGCAAAGCAGTTGGAAGATCTGCGGAGGAAGGTGGCCCAGAGTGAGGCGAAGAACCGACTGGCAAAGGCTCAGGTCGATCGTTCTCAGCATCAACTCACGATGATGCAAGAGGCTAAAGCTAGCACTGAAGTCGAAGAGCGATTGGGAGGTGCCGTAGAAATGACAGAAGATGACCTCGAGCAGGATGCCATTGCGGGTGAGGACGCCAATCTGGAGCCTGCCGATAACGAAGAAATCTCGCACAGCCAGGCCGACCCATCGGCTTCCGAAGCCAGCTCCGACTCGTCCTCCGCATCAGAACCGGACTCAGACGACGAGCCACCGGAGGAGACTGCATCCAAACCCCCCGAACTGCCCACGCTAGGCCGAGAACCGCTGGTATGCAGATACTTCGCCGCAAGTGGCCACTGCCTGAACGGCGATGCTTGCAGGTTCAAACATGTGCAGCGGCCACAACGACCTGCTCAACCGGACAGAAAGGAGGTCACGAAGCCGCCTCCAAGCAACGTGCAGACGGAGAGGAAGACGATCTTCAACCGACTGATGGAGCAGGAGCAGGATGGGGCGGATCGTCTGGCTTTGCAGGTCATCAAGTATTTGGGCAAGGCCGGGCTGTTCAAGGCAGAGGATGGTCATGATGCAGGTTGATAAGATGGAACGTCGCATGATACTACCGCCATCGACAAAGTCATTGCTACGCACAAGAACAAAGAGAGGGAGGGCGCTCGACAAACTCGATGAGCACGACCGTACCTGCCTAACGCAGCGGAGTCTGGGTGTAGTGCGCTAGGCATGCACGTCGCAGCAGATCACGAGCGCGCTAGTGAGCTCGTAAAATGCTGAAATGAAGGCCTCTTTCGGAGAACGCTGGTGATTTCTGGTTACAGCTCCACCCAAACTCACCCCCGTTCTCCGCCGCGACGCTCAACCCCCGCCTCACCTCGCGCGGCGGAGCTAGGCAGGTGATGTAGCCCCTGCGCAGAGAACCCACCAGCACTTAAATATCGTTCTGCCGCCCACAAGCTTCTTCCAACAAACCACAACATCAAGACTTCTTCCATCCATCAAGCAAATCATCAAGTCTTACACACACCATCATCATCCACCAACGTGTAAGTGTACAGGGCTCTCCGAGATAGGGTCGCACTCCATCCAGCGCTCTGTGGCCTTTTGAGACCTTCAAAATCGCGGAGACACTTGCTGACCTATGCGACCAGCATGCCTCCCAAAGCAGCAGAATCCAAGGCTCTCGACAAGTCTTTCTCCGCTGAGCATGGTCGCCCTGCTCGCCGCGATGGCTGTCGACGGCTGCAGCACGCCAGGTGCGAAGCACTACCAGATCATGAACAAAGTCGACAACACCAAGACCGCCAGTGCCTGGGAGCATACCTTCCGCCCAATCAAGAAAGCAGCCAAAGAACTCGCTGAGAAGATCACAAACGGCGACTTCCGAGACTTCACTACAGCTACTCCAACCAAAGGCTCGACGGCTGGGGAGGGGAAGAAGACGCCCGCCAAGCGTAGTGAGTGCCACTTCTTGCATACTTGCGTGGGCGATCACTGACATGGATAACAGCTCGCAAAGCCAAGGGTGAGACGCAGGGCGAATCCCCAACCAAGAAGGTCAAGAAGGAGGAGGATGGAGAGGATGGAGAGGCTGACGCGGAAGGCGAGGCTGTCTCGGAATGAGGTTGCCCAACACCTCCTCAATCACATCATGCATTCTATGGTATTCATGCGCGAGTGCGGATGCTTGCATAGCATTGCTGGGTATCTCTGGGAAGGGTAGTCATGCATGCGACACTTCTATGATCATGCTCGATCGATTCAACTTCGTCGGAGAGAAGGAATTGGCATTTGGCGATCATGAATAGCGAGACTGGGTACCAGAAACCAAACCATCATACCATAAGCGCAGTTCAGTCCCACTCTTGTGATTATTGAGTACTATCTTATCGCATCACATTCACGTTCGATGAAGTGAGGTCAAAGTTGAAGCTCGAGCGGCCCGTGCACGAATCCCGACCTCACCTTCAATCTACACGCCGACACCCTGCGATACCAGAGTCTGTAGCCATTGGCTCTCACACCCACAATGCAATCCCTCCAAAGGACAGCAGCGCGCTCGACGCGCCACCTCCGACCCCATCTCCAGCGCTCCGCCCGCCGCCACGCCTCCGGCGAACCCCGCCCCGACACTAACGAGAACCTGGGCGTATGTCCCCTGCCTCAACCCCATACAGCAACAGTCTAACACTTTCTGCGTAGCCTGGTTTCTACATCATCATCGCCGCCCTCCCAGCCTCCTTCGCCCTCTTTAAACTCACCTCCGGCGAGAACTCCACCTTCACGCGCACGATCCGGGACACATACAACAGCTACGCGGTCAAGTGGGCGCAGCGAAACGACTTGCACGTGCAGGCGCTGGAGCAGGCTGCGGCGGACAAGGTCTTGTTTTTGAATGAGAGTGTGAAGGGGCCTGCGCATCGGGCGCCGGAGTTGCGGTTTCCTGAGTACGTACATCTGCCCGGAAACCACCTAAGGGTGGGATGGGGAGGGGCGGTGGGCAAGCAGATGGACTGCATGTGCTAATACGCCTGGTGATCTAGGCAGTTCAACGTGGGATCACCGTGGAATGTACCAGCGGGGCATGGAGGAGTGAACATAGATGCGACGATTGCGAAGTACCAGAAGGACAACTTTGAGGCGCAGGAGAGAAAGATGCAGCAGATCAGGGACAACAATGTGTCTGTGGAGCAGCCGTTTACTTCGTTGGCGGGTGGGAATGCGGCGACGCCGGCTGCGGATTAGACGGAAGGAATTATGAGAGCCAGTGTATATATCTACCAGAAAGGCTCAATTGAATCAGTGTCAATAAGGAAGCCGGAGCAACGGATTCCGCTCTGAATCAGAAAATCCGCCGTGGCCAATGCAGCTGACAGAAATCCAGATCCATGGTACCTGTTGCGGCTTTCCACTTTACAAAACCTCTCGACACTGAGGACTTATGGATAAAATGACCCCTTAAACAAACACCACGAGCACCTGGATGTTCAACACACCTGGACAATGCACCAATGGTATGAGCCTGGATGGCACGAGGACACCAGAGACAGCAAGGACACCAAGACAGCAAGGATACCAGGACAGCAAGTACACCAAGAAAGCAAAGACACCAGGACAGTATAAACACCAGGACAGCAAAGAGATCAAAACTACTGAAGACTCCAAGCTGTTAGGGACACATGGGTTCCGTGCCAACTGGGGAGCAATGTACAGCTGGCTATTCTATGCCGGTGCGATGGGTGAATGGGTTCTCTGCAACACGATTCAGCTCTAGGTCGAGCTCTGAGACCTCTTAGACTTTTTGAAGGGGCCGAGACACTTGCTGGCCCTGTCTCCTTCCATCCCAGCCTTCACCGTAGGACCTCTACCCTGGTGAGCTCGATGCACAAATAATCATTGCCATACCATCTTAACCGATCTACTGCCTCATCAAGCTTCGAGACTGCTTATCCTACCATGGAATATCTGCATCTTCGATCTCGACGAACGTCAAAGCCTGCGGCAAGCCGGATTCAACATCATCCGGAACCTCAGCCGATGTCTTGATGCGCACGATTTCCTCCACAATATGTTTGGCCTGGTCAAACACAACGCTGACCTGTTCTTCCAATTCCACGCGTTCTCGAGAATCAGGAGAAAGCTTCGGACCATCATCGAACATGTCGCGCACATAGCGGTTCACGTTGCCTTCAAACTCTTCATCGTAGTACCGGCCCTCTGCGATTTTGTGGAAGACTTCGCCGTAGTTGGCCAAGAGGGTCGAATCATCCTCGAAGATCCGTGCCGCTAGCCAATGCCGGAAGTAGGCCACTGCTAGCTTGAGAAATGTTGTACGACCATCCACGTTATCATCTATGCGCATGATGAACAGGTTGAGCACAGTTCTGTCGAGCTGCGCCATGAAGTCGGCTCTTTTGGCAAAGAACAGGTCCGCGTATCTAAGTCGGTGGAGATGCCCTTCTGCGTTCAACCAGACGGCAGTGCTAGATCCGATCAGGTGAGCGCCAGCTTCTTTGAAGATCCAGTCAGTTTTGTATCTTTTTGCGACCTCGAGCATGGCAGCTGGTTCGTGGGTACAATCGGCCAGAATAGCTTCGCGATACAAAGTGGTGAATGCCTGCTGGATATGCGAGTCGACAATCTCCTCGCAGCTGTAGGCTATGCCAACTTCCCGCAGCGCACGAGTCTTGGGCTCAACCTCCTCTAAGAACCCCTGGGTGAGATGGCCACTGGCGGTATGTACCTTGAATGGAACGTGGTACATTGCTTTCAGCATTTCCTCGTGGGCATTGAAGCAAAGGAGGATCTTGTTGTCATGTTCTGTCGGAAGGTTTGACAGCCAATGCGGACCGCCTATGACAAATCTGGCGTTCTTGTCGTCGTCTGTTGCTGCAAGCATGCCAACGTCAGAGCCCTTGTCGAACCTCAGCTCATAGCTCCGGATGAGCCTGCTGGTGTCGCTGGTCTGACGACCCACCGGAGCATTGGAGCCAGTTGAAGGAACGCTGGAGTCGATTGGAATCCGGTTCTTCCATCGCTCGGCCAGACTGCTTTCGAACCACTTCGAGTGCTTAGCGAGGACGTGACTGTGAAGGACAAATTTGTCGTGCCGAGACAGGAGTATCTCCACATCGCCATCAGTGAAGTTCGGAAACGATCCGATAGACATGACCGTGTGTCAGAACTGGTGGTTGGAGATGCAATGTCCAGATCGAGGAGTTTGGGAGATCTGTGAGAGTTGGAAATGTGACAGCCAGAGAAGCAGAAGATGGCAGCGCTCTTATAGAAGGTGGTGCATCACCACAATCAATTCACTGACAATACGGGTGGATCACTAGCAAACATTTCGCAGTTGAATTCTGGAACATTCTTGTCAACAAAGTGCCCTTGTCTTACAGTGTATTGTCCAAAAGATTGTCGGTCTCGAGGGTGTGGACAGCAAGGCGACGGTAGAAGTCACTGGACAGTCCCACAATGTTGACGATGAGCGAGGAGACAACTCGTTGTCTGTCGCAAATAGCTGTCTTGATACCAATGAGATCCAGTGGAACAATGCCTTATGAGAAATACTATGCCTAGGACGGAGGTAATAGTGATGGCATGAGGCTGATGAAGCTTGCAGTGCAAAGAGTACTACATGACGCGAAGTCACCCACAGGCAAGCCGTGTCGAATGAACTCACGGCTGACACACCTGCAGGAAGCGTTCTGCTGCTCAATCCAAGTTGCAGACCATGATCTTCCTTCCGTCAAATATCTGGCCCCTTCTTACTAAAACTCTTCTCACCAGGTCTCGACAGTACGCATCGCGGCTCGGCCGCCATCACAAGTTCCTAGCACGAAGGACATCCAAGGCAGTATCACCCTCCCTGTTCAGCGGGCTCAGCAAACAGCAGGGCCATGATCCGCCCCAATTGACCTCGTACTTAGTCATTGTTTGCCTAATCGTCCGCATCGAAAACTAGTCCCTCCAGGTCTTTGCATCCTTGCCAGGGTGTCCAACAAACAAGCAACAAACAGGGCTTGGTTTGCTTGTTACTAAACAAGCAAACAAGCAGCGGTCCTCGCAAGCATCAAGCAAGCAAGCAGACAGGTCACAAGCATCAAGCGCTTGTCAAGCAAGGTGGATCCCCGAGATTATAGCTATATTACCAACATCCTTTCTAAAGGGGAAGATTGCCGAAGCGGGGCGGCTCGAGCCGCTACTAAGTCGTCCGGATTAGGAAGGTAGGTCCTAAAAGCAAGCAGTATCAAGCAAGCAAGCCTTGCTTAACTACTCACAAACCAAGCAAGCAAGCCGGCTGACTAAGTCAAGCAAGCACCGGACCCATCCAAGCACTGCTTGCTTGTTTGTTGGACACCCTGATCCTTGCCCAAGGTCCAGCTCTCGAACCGACATCGAGACGTCGGCTCGTCTCTTCAGCCACGGGATATCGCGGTCGGAGATGTCCATGAACTTCAGATCATTGGGACTCACCCTCTCGTCTTCGGCAAACGTCTTGACCACCAAAATGTCCTTCATGATGAGCTTGGCGCGATTCAGCAGGATGCAGAGCAACCTCTCCAACTCGTTGCGATCAGCATCCCTCGCGCCGCCACCTCTGGCTTTGTCGTTGGTACCAATAAGATCATTGTGGCTGGGTTGTCCCACCGGAGGCATCCAGCCCAGAGCGAATGGGTCGCGCTGCGACGAGCAGGCCTTGAGAGCCGATATTGAGCCTTCCGCGATCTTGTGATAGACTGTTGCGTAGTCATCTGCCAGCCCTGAGCCTTGTTTCGACCTGAGCGCTATGGTGAACCAATGGCGGAACTGTTCTACAGCCTCGTCTGCGTTGTTGCCAGATCCAACCGTCATCTTGAGGAGGGTCGCTTCCGTCCCTTTTAAGTGGTTGATGAAATGCAGTCTCTTGATTTGAAGTAGCTCCGCGATCTCAAGTTCTTCAAGCTTCTCTTGAGCTTCAGCCCAGATCACCTTGTTACTCCTAATCATATGTGCACCAGCTTCCTTGAACATCCATCCCAACCGCAACGTGACCGCCGCATCAAGCATGTTGGCTGGATAGTTGATACAAAGCTCCAAGAGAACCTTTCGATGGACGGATAGGACGTTGTCGATATGCAGCCAAACCACATTCTCGCAGTCGTAAGCTTGTCCTATCTCTTGTAAAGCATGAATCCTTGACAAGCGCATGAACCAATTGACTCCGGGTGTGCCGCTTTCTTGTGTCGATAGCGGAGAATGGTACATGAGATTGAACAGCTCCCTGTGAGCTTCTATTACGTAGCGTCGATGCTCATGAGTCCGAGATTTGCTCAAGCCCCTCTTCTTCGAGTTCGGTATCTGTGTTGCTTCCTGCGGAGACCAGCATACCCAGCGATGAGCCGTTCTCAAACCGCAGCTCGCACTTGTAGTGGTGCTTTGCTCCGTTGAAGGCTCTTGGCAAACCCAATTAGGCAGGAGCGATGCACAGCTCACGTGCTGCTCAGCTTCTCGCTAGATCGAGGACGGATTAGGCCCAAAGATCCAAGATCCAATGCGGGCTTTGTACACGGCCAAGCCCAACGTGCTCTTCCCTAAGGTGTTGGGTTGAGCATTAGCAAGCGTTCTCGAACTTCAGATCGAGCTCAGAAAATCAACAGAGCGCCGCAGAGTGCTTGATTGCATCTCGGAGAACACTTACAGAGCCCTGACGAAGTCTTCTATACGAATCTGCATGTCCACGACATCATCCGTAAGTGCTGTATTAGTACCTAGAGTAATGAAACATTTGCAAGTGTCTCAGACTTTCGATCGAGCCTGCGAAATCCCAGAGCGCCGCTGGGTGTGTGATGCTGTCTCGGAGAGCCCTTCCACCGATCGCGTTGCCGTGCGGCAACGAGACCTCGTCCTCAGAAGATGAATCGATGCTGCACTGAACAAAGAGGCCGCACAAAGCGGCCGGAACCAGCGCGTTTGACGGCAGAGTAGTAGCAAACGTGGTAGCTGCGGTACAAGAGCCAACGCAACCAGCCAAATTGGTTGTAATATACCGTATATGCACATCTCGGAAATGTATATATTGTAGTCGCTCTCGTTCCTATACAATGGCCCCTGGTTCTGGCTCTTTTCGTTGAGAATTTGTGTATGCATCCCATACTGTTTTTACGATGGCTGCACTGCTTCAAATGGCTACCGGTGTCTTGGGGGATCCCCTGGAGCATTGTTCAGTCTGCTCTGGAGTGAAGACGAAAGCAGTAGAGTGCAGAAAGCTGCGTTTGCACTCACCTGGGTCTCGCATGTGATAGCGCGCTAGCGCTTCGTGAATGGCATCGTTGGACGGGCAACTGTCCGTCATTCACTTGCTGAACCCTTGTCCTGGATCATTAGGCTCCATCATCCTTTTAGCTTTCTCTTCTTCTTCATCAAGCAACCTTTACGCACCCGACCAAACCTCGAGCTCCTCTACCATCGCGCTCACCACCCTCGAGTTCTCTCACTTACCGCTTTGCACGTAGCAGCATCCCCAGACACGTCGTGCGTCTTCGATCTATCGTCAGCAGCAATCTTCACAGGTCAGCACGACTGTAATCGATGGCGATGGAACAGTTTCCCAGGTTCAGCGACGGCAACGTCGAAATCACCATCGGCAAAAGCGGCAGTAAGCTTTATAGCGTTTTGCTCCATAGTCACGTCCTTGCGCTACATCTGCAATGGTTCAAGGCGAGCCTGAGCGAGCGCTGGAGCGGGCGTGACGACGGCAACTTCCTGCAAGGCACACAACAGCACTGGGAGTACGAGCTCCGGTTCGACAAGGGATCCGCGGTAGGGATACTGCTACCTGCACACGCAGCCACGGCGGATACCGATCTTCTAGACCCCAGTCACAAGGACTGGGAGCAGTTAGACGCGAAGGAAGACCGGGATTTGTTCAATGAGCGGGTATATGTTGCGCAGGGTCTGGTCGACGTCTTGGAGCTTGTCTACCACATCCCAATAAGCCAATATCGGAACGAGCCGGACGACAGCTTCCTCGGCAGGCCGGAAAAGTGGCTTGCCGCTCTCCACGAAGCTGGTCGAGTATACGGCTGTGAGCAGGTGGTTGGGCCAGTTGTGGACCAGTACTTGAGTCGAGATCAAAAGGCTATCGTCCAGGAGTGCCGCAGCGAGCCCGTCGCGCTACAGAAGGTCGCTTTGAGGTATCGAACGAGCTGGGTGTTCAGGGAGGCGGCTGCTCACCTCATCGGATCCGACCAACCTTTCTGGCTCGCCCACAAAGAGGAGATCAAACAGCTCGGAATCGCAAAGCTCCTCAACAGAAAGCGCCGGGAGTTCGTCAAGAAGCTGAAGGAGACCGAGCTGGAGCTATTCAAATTCAACGTTGGAGTCGAGAACGGAGAAGAGCCAAACGTATCACCGCTCGCATCTGCGTTCTTCCAAGCATGGCTTACCAAACAATTGAAGGCCAAGCAAGGTTCCGGGCTCGAACCTGGGTACGCCGAAGTATACCGCCGAATTTGGTCGCAGGAATACGTGCAAGATTTCTCGGGAACCTTGGCCGAGTACTTGCACTCGCTGCAGCCTCACAAGCCGTGGCCGAGTGACGGCGACATTGTGAAACTGGCAGACTCGCTTCACGTTGTCCTGCCTCAGCTCAAAGGTCTGGTGAAGGACATCATGCGTAAGACCACAGCAGCTGAAGTGCTGGACTCCGACGCCGATGCCGGAGATGAAGATGAAGTACTTGCTCCCAATCTGACCTTCATGGAGGTGAAGGACGAGGAACTTCCGTGGAGTTGAGGATGAGTCGAGGCTATGCGGCCAAGGCGGAAGTATTCGGCGCGGGAAAGAGTGAAGGATTGCGTGGGCATGAAGATCGCAATGAGACGACGGCGTATTGTGTTTCTGACGGACAAGGAACTCCCATGGAATGAAGGATAAGTCGAGGCCTTGCAGTCAAATTGGGACAGTCGCCATGGAAAAGCATGGAGATTCGCTCGTTATTGCTTCTGGTCGTAGCAGGCTTGGTGAAGGTGTACTTGGTAGCTTGTATCGTAGCTTGTATGGGCCATCCGTTGTGTCAGCTCTCGCTCCTCTTCGTAGCTGACTAGAGCCACTTACGCAGAACTCTCCGAGATCGACTCAGGTGCGCTAAGCTGACGAAGGCTACCTGGTGGTGCGATCAGCAACCCAGAGATCGCTGCAGAAACCCCCCAGAGCTTCACACGTTTAGTTCAGTATTTCGTAGCTGAACGAAAGCGACTAAACCATCTGAAGAGAACCAGAAGAATAATCTGAGATGTCAGGAACGATCGGGGTCGCGGCAAGGGGCGGAGGGTCCCCTTGGTGATCTCTTTCCTCGGCGATAGGTAGTGGTGAGGAGGCACTAGTGTTCAAGGCTGGAGTGCGGCATGACTGCATACGTGTCTAGCCGCGAAGCATGAGACTCGTTGGTCGGCAAAACCCTTCTCCAACACACAACCAACCACCGCACGGCGCGCCGTAAGAACATGCAGTTAGCCCAGAAGTCCGAAGCCAATTTTCGACCATCGCAGCGGCGTTGCGGTGGCGTGAGGGCAACTTGCACTCCTTCTTCAACGCCAGCATCGATAACGTCGAACAACAATATCATCTCACGGTTGCAAGAATGACGAAGAGATGGTATAGCGTTGTCTGCAGTACCATGGGACCGCCGCGAACCTGTGAGATTCCCCTCAATCTCCTGCGACCAGCAGTTAGGAGCGTATAGCCTTTTTAGCGGAGAGCTGGCTTAGAGATGCTGGTTGGGGGTGGTGGATGGGTGGTGAGAAGAAGCTGTTGGATTCCACAAAAAGGCGTGGGTATGTAGTAACTCTTGCAAAGCAGAGACTCGACGAGTTTCAGAGCCGGACAGACATAAGAAAACCTGTAGGAAGATAGAGGTGTTCGAGGACAATGAGGTCGAGAAGTTCTGTTGCAGCATGACTACCTACGTGTGTAGCCACAGGCTGTTGACCATGCACGTTCGCACCATAATCTCCTCGCATGACCTTTTGTCCCTCATCGTCCATGCATGTCGTGATGAAACACATCCTCCACCCATATCCCATAACCTCCTACTTTAACGGAATGAACCGAGAAGAGTGCGTAGCACCAATACCCGGCCGTCCGTGCTTGACAGGCTTGCTGCATAAACCATTAGCACTGCACCCCAACCCCATCCTTCCCACCGAGGCGTCCACTTACTAAGAAATCGAGAACTCAGCCAGGTAATGCCCAACCATCTCCGGCTTGACCTCGACCTGATTGAACTCCTTGCCCGAGTACACACCCACCACACTGCCGATCATCTCCGGCACGATGATCATGTCGCGGAGGTGCGTCTTGACGGTGTCGGGCTTCTCGTTGGGCTTGGCCTCCTGCTTGGCTTTGCGCAGCTTCTTGATCAGACCCATGGGCTTGCGCTTGAGGCCGCGGTTGAACCGGCGACGGGCGCGGGCGTGGACGACGTCGCGGAGTTGTTCGGAGGAGAGGTCGAGGAGTCTGTATTACAGAATCGAGTGGTTAGTGGTGCTGCACGGGGGTATGGCGGATGGTGGTGGTGGGGGAAGCTGTACTCATCAAGGTCGATGCCGCGGTAGGAGAACTTGCGGAACGCTCTCTTCTTCTTCAGCTCTGTAGTGCAGAAGACATAGTGTCAGCCGATATCCCATCTTCCAGCGCCCCTTTGTGGCCTGTCCACAGGGTTTCAATCATTTGGTGTCTGCGTACCGGCTGCCTCCTCGGGGTTCTGCGATAGCGTTAGTATGTTCATCTACACAGCGAGCAATATGGTGGAAACTTACGTAGTCTGCGTCGGCCATGGTTGCGGTTGTCGTGCGATGGCGTGGATGGAGGTGAAGATTGTTCGCAAGATGAAGTCGAGGTTGACGAGCAGCCATTTTCGGCAACTTAGTGTGCCAAGACCACGAATTCGACAGCATCACGTGACCGATTTACACATGGAAACGAGCATTTCTTTGCGTTGGACATAAACATTTGGACGGATTAATTTGGCAGCTTGGATTGGATGAGTGCGACACGAAAGCTGTGGAATTCGTGGCAGATGAAGGCTTTGGTAGCAATCTTTGGCAGAAGCTACATGACTGCTGCTACGTCTTCGACATCATGCAGTGCAAGATGTATTCGATCTGCAGCAAGAGCCTCGGTTGCAGCATCGCCAGTCGTTCCAGAGTCCTCCTGGCCCTCCAGCCGTTGACTTCCTTCGCAGCAGAAGTAACACGCTTAGTCGAACAGACCAAAGCCCATGTCGTCGTCAGACTCCTCCTTCTCCTCTTCCTTCTCCTCCGCCTTAGCAGCCTCTGGCGCTGCATCACCACCAGTAGCCGCAGCCGGAGCAGCAGCACCACCGGCTCCAGCACCGCCCGATGGGACGGAGGCGAGCTTGGCTGAGCCCTCGGAGATGAGCTGGGCATCATGTTAGCAGTATTCCACCCCTTCTTGAGAACATCGTGTGCGCGATGTCATTGTCATGTGTGATATACCTCGTTGATGTCCTTGCCCTCGAGCTCCTTCAACAGAGTGCTGAGACGGTCCTCGTCGGCCTCGACACCAACGGCGCTGAGGACTTCCTTGACATCGTCGGCGGATGGGGAGGTGTTGCCACCGAGGGTGAGGAGCATGTATGCTGCGAGGTGCTTCATTTTGGCAGGTGCTGGGGATAAGTTAGGATTTCCGTGGTGTTTGGTGGAGGTGGGTGGCTGCGCGTACTGTGTGGGTTGGTGGAAGATGTGGAACAGGAGACTCAATCGATTTAAGCGCAAGCGCAGACTGAGACTTCGAGTCCTTGATGTAGTTGTGTGGGATGGCGAGAGCTGTGAGTCGTAGTACCGCGGTGTCGTATTCCACGGTGTCGAATTGATTTCGTGGCATGCCAAGATATCTTCGGCGCCAAGACAGCGCTAGTTCCGGCTCCGGAAGGAAAGTGCTAGCGACAAAGACACTACCACACCACCCATCATCTGCACTGCAGCAAACACTTGTACTCACCCCTTCGACTCATTTTGGACGACGCATATCACATGCCCAGCACCATAATGCTAACTCGGTAACACAACCCTCAGAGCTGCAGTGAGCATGTCGGTGCGTATGGACGATGACTCCCAGCAAGCGATATGACCAACTGACTCACTCTCGCAGTCCTTCAGCTCCATCTACGCCTCGCTTGGGGGCCAGACATCCCAGGCAGCACCCCAGCAACAGAACCGACCACAGCAGCCGTCCTCGCGACCCACCTCGACCTTAGCCGCCCGACCCCAAACAAGCGGCCAACAGCCCTTGAGCGGAGTCGCAAACGGGGCCAGGCTCACTCCCAGCAACTCGGCAGCAGGTGTAAAGAGGAAGTCAGCGGAGCCCGAGACCTCACAGCCCTCGAAGACAGCGAGGACAACGACCCCCAACGCACCCTCCTCCCGCTTTACACTCCCAGCGAAGACAACCTCCACCCAACCCCCAGCTCCCGCAACTACGACCTCAGTCCCTCGACCACGCCCTCAAGCCCCGACACCCCAGCGCCCGACCTCCGCAACCCCCGCCTCACCCTCCACGTCCACCACCACACTCAAAGGCTACGCCGCCATAAAAGCCCGCGGCACAGTCGCCCACTTGGCCACTCAAGCCTCCAAATCCGGCACCATCACCAATGGACAGAAAACCGAACGCATCTCTATGCGCGAGATCCAGCGACGGAAAGCGGAGCAGAAGTTGGCGGAGAAATCCGGCAAACGCCTGCCCGAACGGAGTAGATCGAACACACCGATGAGTAGTCGACCCGGCAGCAGCGGAGCGATGCCAGCGAAGAAAGCTCCGAGGCCGGAGCTCGGGTACAAAGGCACCATGAAATCTGCCCCGGCCCCGGCCTCAGCAGAGCCGGCGTATAAGGGTACGATGGGGAGATCCGCCTCCACGGCTTCGGTAGTCAAGAGGCCGAAAGTTGCTGAGCGGAGGAATGAGTATGTTGATTGGGACGAGGTGGACGAAGTCGACGACTACGGGCAAGACGAGGAAGAGGATGAAGGTGGCTATGGGTCCGATGCGTCGTCAGATATGGAGGGCGGCTACGATGACGTGCAGAGGGAGGAGATGATGTCGCGACGACTAGCGCAGAAGGAAGACGAAGAGGCGTTGGCGGAGGAGGAGAGGTTGAAGAGGGATAAGGAGGCGAGGCGGAAGCGGTTGGCGCAGATGGCTGAGAAGGCTGCTGGGGCGAGGAAGAAGTATTGAATCAATTGACGCTACGATGTTATGAATTAGGGGATGGACGGTATTGATGAGATTGACGAGATTGATCTTGGCTTGGCTAATGGAACAGCTGGGTTTGAGATCAATGACCAATCTTGCTATTGCTATCATCTCGAGCGTATCGAGTACTTCAGTTTTGCCATATCATGCTAAGCAGTAGCACATCATCTCATCCCGTCTATGGAGAACGCTCACTCCTCCCCCTCCCCTTTCACAGCTTCCCGAACCGGCCCCCCATCTTGCACCGCTCCTCCCTCTCCATCGCCTAGCCCCTTCGCCTCCACAGCCTTGGCCTCCTCATCCTCCTTAAATATTTCCGGTCGATACTTCCCAACAACCTTCCCCACCGCCGCCCTGCCCAGCTTATCCCCCCGCCAAATCCTCACCGCGCAATCCACCGCCTGCTCCCGCACAGGCGGGCGCAGCATAGCCAGATAAAGCAGCGTCTGCGCTGCGATGCCCACGCGCTCGGGATCTTCGGCCAGTTTCGAGATGCGGGTCCAGACGCCACCATCTCCCGCGTTTGCACCTGGAAGACTGGGTATTTCAGACAAGAAGCGAATGAGATGACGCCCGTCTTTGATATCGATATACGGTATCAACCCATCAAGGATCGTGAGGGTGAGGTGGGTGTAATTCGGTAATGTGGTGGGGCCGGAGAGTTTATCGGCGTACCATTCCTCGTTCAGCCACGCGATGGCGATGTCCAGGCGTCGACGCCAGTCGTCGAGGATGTAGAGTTGGAATGCTGCGCGTAGCTTGTTGGGGAGATTGTCATCGTTGGCAGCTGCGCCACGCTTCGTGAGGGCGAGGGAGAAGTTCTCTTGCTTGATGTCGATGTCGCCATTGGTAGACTCCGCGTTGACGGTGAAGGTAGGGCGTGTGGCGATGCGGGTGAGAAGAGCTATCCAGCCGTCGCGGTCTTGCGAGCCGTTGGAGACGGGGCGGTGGAAACCGTGCTGGGTTTCTGTGGTGGACTTTTTCGGCTTCTTGAGTGCGTCGGTGTCGAGTTCGTGGAGAGTTGAGAAGAGACGGTCTTTGGCTGTTTCGGAGTACATTGCGCACTCTTGCTCTGTCAGGGGTGGAGGTGGTGGGAAGTGGAAGGGTGCGAGCGCTAGCTCTGGCTGGCCTTGGAGAGGTGGTAGTTGGTCCATTTGGTTCGCGATTTGTTCTCCATCGCCGAAGCCCATTGATGGGTCGTAGTCGTCGTCTTCCTCGTCGCCGGTAGGTAACGTGGGTGGTGGACGGCGTTGTACTTCGAGGTATCGTGATTTGACGATGTTGATTGCTGCCTCGAATTGTGCAGGGTTGATCGAGGTCAACAGGGGCGGTACGAGCTGAGAGACAATATGCTGAGGTATGGCTTCGACGTGGAATCCAGCAGCTCCCTGGTCGTTCATGAGCGTCCACAACTGTGCCAGGCTGACCGGTCCAGCTGGAAGTGGAGGCAACTGTTGCTGTTGGGGCGTCGTCCCTCTCTCGGCATCACGATCAAGCTTCTGCCTCTTATCGTCGCTCAAACCGTCAATAGGCTCATCAGGGGCACCTCGCTTCAACGGGTTGTGCTCAGAGAAGGCGTCGGTCAACATATGCCTCAGCCTCTCCCCCTGCTGCTGTATCCGTCCTGCAAGCGGATGGGCAGGATTCCGCTTCAACACGTTCATCAAGAACGACATAGTCGTGCGCGTCATGCTCTTCACAGCAACCTTGTCCTTGCCCTCCAGCTTGCCCACTCCAGCCAGGGTAAGCGGATTGAAGCTCAACACTGTAGACAATATCTTCGTCGAGATACTCGCCCGCCTCTGCACGAGCGAAGCCAATGCATTCAATGTAGCCGTCGCAATCAACGGATCCGTGATATTATCCTGCAGCACCCCCAACAACCTATCCAGCAACCCCGACGCCTCCGCCTCCAAATTCGACGGCGACATGAGCTTATGATCCCGCGGCACAAGCGCCAGACTGATCTCGTTCTGCTCCGGCCTCCTAGGATCGGCAATCAAACCAGCAGTCTGCACCTGCACCACCCTTGCCACAAACTTAATACAGCAGATCCGCACCCCTCCCGGCGCGCTGTCCATCCGTCGGAGGATGCTGCTCTTCATGCTCGACATCTTGCCCCATGTCTCTGCGTCGTCGGGGTTGGAGATGGTGTGTCGGAAGACGAGGGGGTAGATGCTAGCAGCAGCTTGGATAGCACTCTTGACTACCGTCCAGTCTTCCTCCTCTCCTTGCTCCTCTTTGCGTAGTAGGTAGCTCTTGAGGGTGTCGAGGACGGAGAAGCACATGCTCTGCTTCTCTTCTGCGCTGACGACTGGGGACGCGAAGGTCTCGGCGAGGAAGTCGGCACCCCATCTTCTTAGTTCGACTGGTCGTTCGGGGCCAATGACTGGGAGGACGCCGGTGACGACTTGGGGGTAGATGGCTGCATCTTTCAGTACAATGGAGCGCGCCGAGTTCAGTTGGGCGATGGTCTCGCTGGTGCCGGCCATGGTCGTGGTGCTGCACTGGCTGATCTGAGGTGCAGGGGTGGGTCACGGCGAGGAGAGCTATGTAGGCTACGCATCCATATTCGACCTTCAGCCTTCCATGCAGATCGTGGATCTCGAAGACCAAGACGTGGTCTGGAAATGCGGCACGCGACAATGTGACCTTGAAGGCTGTCGTGAAGTCGGAGAGCATTGGAAGTCGAGCGCGTGATTGGCCGCTAAGCCGAATCTGGCTCTACACCAAGACTACAACTACGACTTCGACATTGAATTGAATGGATTCTCCGCCTCAAAATCAACGATGAGGCCAACACAACCACTAAGAATGCCCCTAGGCAGGTCCGTCACCCCCATCGACACCCCCCCGCTTCCCAACCACGACTAACACCCCCCCAGAATCCCCCAAGCCTCCTACTACGACGCCCAAAACCGCCCCGGCACCGCCCTCTACCGCGCCCGCCAACCCTACCTCGTCAAGAATGCCATCACGGGAGTGGTCATAGTCGGCTTTGTCGCCGCGGTCTGTACGTCAACAACATACGAATAGATATTGGAGACGAAGAGAGCGCAGGCTGATAAGGCATGAGCAGATACGTTTACGATCAAAGCTATCGGGCAAGACGACTTCTCCGACGTTCCTATGCCTGATGCTCCGCCGCAGACTGCACATACACCTAATGCTGGCGTTGTAAGGAGTGCTGGGAAGGCGTGATGAGTGTGATGTGGGTACTGGCGTTTTGGGAGGGGGGATGACATGTTGATATGCGGCATTGGGTGGCGTTGGGGTGTAGCGCATATGGCTCGATAGGGTTTACGACTTCTACAGTGTGTTGTGTACGGATAGCATTGTACACTTCTTACTTCAGGCCCTGCACGACTTCTTTCTGCCCTGCAGCCTTACCATGCAGCTGCGGTATGGTGGCGGGGCTGAGCAACAGCTTGGCAAGGCTACTTCGAAAATAAGAACACTCAGACTCGCAGCCCATCTGAGAGCAAGCAGAAGAGATGAAAGTTACCAAACGGACCCAAACGCGACGTCGCAGAAACGTTCGTACGAGACCACTGGTAGATGTCAGTACAGTTGGAGTCAAAAGTAAGCAGGATTTCGCGCATACGCCAATAACACTCGCCACTAGAGATACTGATAGGCTAGGCACCGAAGGCGAGGAGGACTGCCTTCATACACCGTTGACGAGCGACACAACTCACAGCCAACAGGCCTTCCACCATGTTCCCTTCGAAGACGCAAGCAAAGAGATCAGACTCTTACGTATCCTACCAGATACCACCGTGAACGACCTCAAATTCACTCTGCACACCTATCAACGCGATGCGGGCCACCACCTTACGCAGCAGCGTCCTATGCCTGGGGTGATCCCGGATCTCTACAGGCTATCGAAGTCGACAGCTCCTACTACTTCGTGACCGAAAACTGCTTCTATGCTCTGCAACAGATAGTGTACCAGTACACAGAATCTACCGAACGTCAATACGTCTGGGTCGACTCCATCTGCATCGATCAGTCCAATAACCAAGAGAAAGGCTCGCAAGTCGGGCTCATGTGGCACATCTTCTCCGCCGCCACCACCGTTTTCGCCTGCCTTGGTGAGCATGGCAGTCACAGCGAGTTTCTCTTTGCTCTTCTGCGCCAATGCAAATGCGATAGAACTTCGTCGCTTGAGAACCTTCGTATAGCGTTTCTCGCAGCTGTCAGGGACTTTGAGGAGTCCAAAATTTCGCTGTCGCCGGAACCGGCCTACGTACTTGATAAGTTCAGGAACGCTCTCGATCTACTATCTGCCAGGCCATATTGGAAGCGCCTTTGGACTGTGCAGGAGATTCATGCGGCCCGTACTGTTACATTCCTCTGCGGACCATCTTCTGCTCTCCCCTTGGCGCTCTTGGTACCCTTCACGAGTCTAAAAGTTCTCGAGATGCTGGATGACTTACAGTCGTCCAGTATAAGCATACCTTACGCCTGCTTCTCCGCGATGGGCTGCAGCATCCGGCTTTCCCCACACGGGCAGGCGCAAACTGGAGCCCTCGTAGAGTGGCACACCAGCTTACGCTACCACAGAATTTTTGCCGAGTTTGAACAATTCAAATGCAGCAAGTTCCACGACAAGCTGTATGCGATGCTTTGGATCATCCGCTTGCCGATCGACGGTGGCCGCTTCATCGATGGTGGCCGCTTCATCGATAGACACAGCATTGAGCCCAACTACGCTCTCTCGAGGACTGGGCTGCTGAAACAATGGGCTCAATGTCTGGCGAGCCCTGCGGTACGACTCTACACGACCGAGTACAACAATATGCTGTGGTCGACTGGGTACTTGAGAGATAGATTGAAAGATGACGCGGAGGGCAGAAAGGAAATGGAACGGGAGCTACGGCAAATCATGATAGCTAGGTTCACGGCTGACACGAGGCAGTGGAATAGGATGGCGAATGGTGTGACGTGGATGATACAAGGCAACGGCTCTTACAATTCAAGTGGTGCTTTTCCGCTTGCACTTCGCATCGATGCCATGATGAGGTTATCGACCGATGGGGTGGAGTGGGTAGCGTTGAAAACATCGCTTACGGGTAATGAAGTCTGGATCGTTGGCGATGTCACATTTCACCGTGACCCGCTGTCTGAAACGGCAACGGTGTGCTTAGACACTCGGAAGTCTCATTGTCATCCAATTGAACTGGTCATCGCTACAGGTACTCTAGGCTTGTCTGCCCGCGACGGCATGGAGGAGCGTTTAGCGGACTTCCAGTCGCATGGACGCGTGGTCGATGTGACAACCGACAGCAAGCGCCGCTGGTCAGGCGATTGAACGAGAACCTGTAGCTTCTAACCATAGGAGCCTGCCTTGCATTGATCAAGATGGTCTATCTGTGGCGACCGCCCGTTGCCTCGATCAAGATTCAACTGCTAGCCCGAGCTGTGCAGGCCGATTCAATCGCGTCGGATCGCCCTTCGACTTGCCGAATGGGCATGCTCATCTGGAGGACACGGATGGGAACAAGGCTATCAGTGAGACCAAGGGGTGAACACGGAGCTGGAGAACCTGACATACTCTTCGCGCACGCTATAGTCGAGCTTCAACGTAAGACCCCAAATCGGTAGAAGTCGGTTGATGGGGCTTGACACATTGCTCTGGACGAAGCATAGCCGAACGAAATCGGTCAACCACATTGTTGAGCGAGTCGCGGAGAACTCCTGCACACTTACATGTTCCTCGTCGAACACACCTTACCCCGGGTTGCATCGACGACGCGCTGGTGACTCGGAGACTCGACGAAGATGCGAAGGACGGATGCGGGTATCACCTGGGCCTCGGTGGAAGCATATTGACGATATCAAGTTGCACACATTCGACAAGCATACAATCGCTCACACGTGGCTGAGCACGTTTTCCTACAGATGATTGAAGACGTCGGAGGATGGAAGCAGTTTGGTGGATGCTCAAATCTGATAAGAAGGGGCTGCAAGAAGGGTGGTACATTGTTGGTGATGTTTTGCTGTAATGAGCTTCTGGATTGACGATGGTGTATTTGAGGTGGGGAGCGATGTGATCATCGACTGGCTTGTCGACCTGGCTGCCTCCCTTAGAACAGCAACCCGGACAACCCCAACCTCACCCCTCGCTCCTCCACCAAGGGCCATTGATCCGCACTGGGGTTCAGATACAATGATGTGCTCGCCGCGGCTGTGTTACCGAGCTGGCCTGGTGTCTTGCCGAAGGAGAGGGAAAAGGTTGAGCAACCTTCTCGAAGCTGTGGGCACGCGGTAGAAGGCCTCAGAGCGCCGCACCGTTCCCTGATGCTACTTCGGAGAACTTTTCCACCCGGTATCAAAGTCCTGGCTGTGCTGGTATTGCTGAGGCTCTTGAGGTTCGGTATACTTGGTCTCGGGCATTTTCTTCTGCCGGTGAGTGAAATGTCTCATGAGACCGAGTTGAGTTTTGACAAATAGATTCTACTGCAGCTGTCATCATCGACAAGCGTGTGGCAAACATGTCGACCGCGGTATACAAAAGGGCAATCAGTAAGTGAGTGCGCTTCTCGGGCCACTCCCTTTCATATAAACATCGCTCAACATCGTATAGCTCCTATACTTGTCTATACGCCTCCACCTGACTGTCAATCTTCTCGCGATGCCTGATTGTGGCTCATATGCTGGATCAACATGAGCATGTCCGGGTACAGTGGAAGGCTATGGACCCGCCGTTTGCGTCCCTGTTTGCATTCACTTCGTCGTTATGCTACGCTAGCGCTGTGTAACATGGGAGGTGATTGCCGGGCCGGCGGAACTTGACATTCACTTACTGAACCTTTGGCCGATCTTCACAAGTCTGCGCCCCCTAGAAAAACACCTCTCGTATCCCGCTCACCACCAAAACCTTCAACCTCAACAAATCTCTCAGAGCGCCGAGTCCGCCATCTATCGGCCATCCATTCCATCGAGCAGATCCGACCAACCACCAGTAGCTATAGACCTGCACGCGCTGATCGCAAACCTCAGGGATGCCTGGATCGTTCCCAAGGTTCGCCGAAGGCAACGTCGAGATCGAGCTGTGCCAGGGAGAGGGCACATTCCTCCTACACGGTCATATCCTAGCACTTCACTCATCATGGTTTGAGGCCAGTCCGAGCGAGCGGTGGAGTGGGGCGCCTACTGGTGACTTCGTTGAGGGCGGCAAGCATCACTGCGCCTATCAACTGCGCTTCGACAAGGGTACCGCATTCGGCATGCTACTTCCAACTAACGCGATCACCGAGGATACCGAGCCCTACGACGGCAAGAGTGTCTATCACGTGTCGGAGGATGACGCAGCAAACCTCGTGTATCTCCAACGTCGAATGGTCGCAGAGGGGCACAAGAACATGCTCAAGCTGATGTACCACGTTCCGGTGACGTGCGACTATGGATCTCCCGGCGCTGGCCCATTAATCAAAAAGTACGTCAAAGACTCTGATGCTTTTCTTCGGGCTCTTCACGAAGTCGGTCGTGCCTACGGCTGCGAACACATCGTCCTGCGGCAGATCCACGAGACCTTGGCTCTCGATTGCACGACAGTCCTCGACGATTGCTTGCGCAAGCCAGCCAAGATGCTTGAGGTAGCGACCACGTATCAATCTGGGTGGATATTCAAGGAGGCTGGTGCGCACCTCATCGGCCGTAGCGATGCAGCGTGGGAGAAGGCACAGGACCAACCTCATCACCTCGGCATCCGTGAGCTGTTCGACGAGAAGCGCAAGAAGTTCAAGTTGACGCTAAATCAAGTGGATGTCGATCTGCTGACAAGCGTCGATGTCGACATGAAATCTCACAAATCTGTCGATCAGCGCATCGCAGAGATGGAGCTCGCATACGCCTTCTTCCGCAAGTGGCTTAGTGATTGTATTCACAAGGATGCAAGGCAAGGCTCCCGGCTTGGTAGTGGCTATGCAGAAGTGTACCACCGGATCGATCAGGGACGACAGTTGGAGGAAACACCACATGCTGTCAAGAGCTATCTGCTCAATCTGTACGGAGATATTCCAGGGTACACCCCAAGCACCGCTACTCTCGCCGAGCTCGAGAAGAAGGTCGCCTTTGTCTTCACCCACGCTAAGGGAAAGATCTCGTATATCCTAGAGGCAAAGACGGCTGCTGAGTACAAAGGCAAGGTTCTCCACCGTGCTTTGACGTTCGTGGAGATCGAGGACAAAGAGCTGCCTTGGCTGGAAGCCTCTGACGATGATTCGGTTATGGAGGAGTAGATCAAGCTGCTGGGGTGCCATCAATCTGGAGCGAGATGGTCATGATGGGTATGTTCTGCGACTGGATATGTCGAAGAGCGCATTGTGGAGACGATCATGACGAACCAAGAAGGATGAATGTAAGGCTCGATGCTTGTATTTTAGCTGGAGACCAGTTGCTCATATAGAAGCGTGCCGAAAAACCAACATAAACCACGATCGCATGGCGTGCATTTCATTGATCATTACCTCGGTGGTGGATGAGCTGATAAGTATCAAAATTACTGACGTGCTCAAAAGGTCCTAATGCGAATCACAGCGCTTGATGCTGTTTCGGGGAGTCCTGTGGCCGCGGTCAGTATCGGGGAACAGCTACACAGATATCCAATATCTCTTTGGCCCCTGATTTATACAGGTACTCGGATATGAGGGTTCCGTGCAAGCAGGGGTGACAGACAGCGCAATACGTCGATTAGGTCGACGTTCTCTAAAAGTAGTGTCACTCTGCGAGCTCACATCATCTCTGCGATCGCATTTCAATGGTCCCATCGAGATTGCTCCACTCGAGAGGTCTAGCTTGCCTGAATTCCTGGCCATATTGAGGTCGTCGGCAGTCGCACGTAACGATCGAAGTTGCCTTGATGGTATCGTCGTCCCGCAATTGGCTGGCTGTAGATAGGTACCAAGTCACTCACTGGACTCGAGCCCGGCTATGCGTTCGTATATCGTAAATTTCGACGAGACAGCGTATTGAGCCTCGGAATATTAGTCCACTTGGGTCGCGAGTCGCGCGAGTGCCTCAAGGACCTTCTCTCTTTTGGGTGGTTTACATCCAGACTAAGTACAAGGTCCGACGAAGGTCGGGATATTAAATCAAGCAGCTTTTTGATCGAGGACATCCGATGTTCGCGTGTGCAATGCCGGTGGCTCCAGATTTGCACATGGGCTTCTTTGAGCTTCCATGGGATCATGACTGACTCGGCAGTCTGCCCCTACAATTGACCCCGGTGCTGTAGGTGGCTGCTCTGCTGCCTGCTGCTCGAGTGCGGAGTTCTCCTTCTTGCGTAGCTGCGCGATATAAAGGACCGTCTCCTGCATAGCATCGCTCTCTCGTGGGGCGAACGGATGTAGCGCAGGGGTCGGTCGCTGCATTGGTCGTGGAGCGGATGGCAGTGTTGGCAGTGCAAACCTGGTCGATGTTAGCCCATTCCCGGAGGCGGAAACAGCAGCAGCAGTGGCTGTGATGGTGCCCTACAGATCCAGCAGTAGGTACCTACATGTTCTCGATCTTCGGGTAGTCACCGCCGTCGTCTAGAAACGTTCCTACCCACCATGCCTTCCCCGCGCCGTGATCGAGATCGCTGGTTAGGAGGCGACTCATACGCTCACGATGCTCCTCTAGCTCTTGTTGAGCACTTTTCATTGGTGGTACGGAGGCCATTGCTTTCCTCCGCATGTCTGCCGACTGAAGCGTTGAGCTGGGAAAACTGGGATAAGAACGCATGGCTGAAGTTGTTGTTGGACAGGACGCGGTAAGTTCGCAGTGCTTGAGAAGCGTTTGAAGCCTTGCTTTGGGAGGTGAACATCCAGATAAGATAGGATACTGTACCGGTCTAGAGCTTTGTGCGTTTAAACTTCTGACTTGCCACAAAAGGATCACCTCAGTTGCGTACTTGCCGTTCGCCTTCTCCCTGGCTGGTCTCACCTCCTTATCTTGTTCTTCGAACGTGAACTACTCATCCTACACACACCTTCCTGCCACTTAGTCCGTGGCTCATAACCCACGGAGAAGAGTTCCACTTGCTGCTAAACCATCCTAAGGCAACTGATAGACGTCGCCGCCTGGTCCGCATATAGGGGCGAGTGAACGAACGATCCACTGCTGTGGTTTCCGTGCGATTGACGCATTTGTGCATAACGTCGTGCAGACACGAGGGCTGTCAAGCCTCTTTGGGCGTGACGTTCCCGGTCCTAGCCCTCAGCGGTGACAATCGATGGTTGGTTGGACGATCTGCATCTCTGTGCAGCGCTGGAGTCAAGTCCGGGTTCGGAAACACAGGACACAGCGATCCTGCCTTCTGCTGTGAGCCGCCGTCAAGGCATCGCATAAAGGCTTCGAGGCCGGAGTCAATTCCGACGAGTCCAGTTGGAAGACACTGACGTTGAGTAGGACGGCCTTATCGATCGCGTGAGTCCACTACCTCGTCGTGTGGTGTCCACGGCACACCGTTTGCGGATAACTGCGTGGATGGGGCCGCAAGGCGTGGAGTAGTGACCCTCTGTTGCGTGTGGTCGAATCAAACGCAGAACAAAGCGCAAAGGTACCACGTTGTGTTCATTCCTGGGAGGGGTACAACACGAGGGAACCACGGCGCGGGGAGAAGTTATTGGTGGTACATGAAGATGTGCTCGTAGAAAGACTCTCAGGTCTGGCGTCCACTGATTGTATTAGCACAGCGCAAGCCAGTGTCTGTACACATCGTGACATGTTACCCTTGAAGACCATCCTCCTGTCCTCGCAAGTCATCGATCGAAAGAGCATCCTTCACTTGGTCGCAAACGTGGAACAGTGTTCTCGGCTCTCGAAGCGACAGCCTCGCACGTGTGCTGCCACCAACTTCGTCCATCCAAGTCCAAGCGAAGGGCGTATTGCTACACATCGGTATCGTTGCCTGCTTGGGACCAATTTGTCGTCTAATCTTTTGATGGTAATTGGGCTGTTAGCTATGGTCTCGGAATCGACTGGTAATTGGTAGACGCTATGTGACTTCGTCCACGCTGTTTCCCAGATCAGCGAAAGTATTCCCAGTCTTTGTCAGCTGCGAAGCGACCACCTGTACGCCATTGACCTGATGTTGTTGTCGAACGTGTTGGATACCATCCAGCTCTCTCACTGTTTTGCTCGCGAAAGCTCGAAGCTCGCTGATTGGCCACAAATGCTACATTCATCAGCAAGCTGAAACCGAAACCGCAAGGGCTTTCTTGCAACTCAAGATCTGTGCAACGATCGCGAAACCCTGCTCAGTGACCGGTGCGATTTTTCCACCGTTCGCGATAGTGTGGGACACTAAACTCCCCGGTTTGTGCTTTGCAGCCCAGCAGACAAGGCTTGCATGAGCACTACTTGCCTTGCTATTTTATGCCCCGCCGACCAATAGCTTGCTCTGCAGAATATGCATTGCTGCCGATAGGTGGACCTTATAGCGACGGCTGCCCGACCTTTCTTGTAGTATTGGAGCATTGGCGTCATTGAACGCAGCGGTGACATCTGTCGCATCTGGAGGAGTTCAGATCGTGTATGCATGACAGTGGCCACAATCGTCGCAAATCCGTGTAGTGACGAGCCTGCCGTGGCCGGGCGTCGTGTGCTCCATGGCGGTGTACAACATAGCCTGACTTGCCTCGCACCATCCCACGGTTGCCAGGCCTTCTTCATTGCTCAAGTTGTTCGACGCCACCGTTGAATTGCACGACCACTTCGTGAACCTCAAAGCAGCTCGATGGCTACAGGACGGAGGCCTGCAGGGCGCCATAAGTCACCAGTGGTAGGAACAATCTGGTGAGAGCTTCGATGCATGCAGGTTAGTGGTGGCTGTGAGTCAATGGGAAATCCAGCCAGATCGGTGATTTATGAACCACAAGAGCTCTCTAGTATGGCGTAGATGGCGCGTTAGGCATCATTCCATCAATCTAGAGAGTGTTGCTTGGGTGTGAGATCTTCGAGGAAAGGTTCGGGCCATTGTTGGGCTCGACGGAGGCTAGGCTAGCTTCCGGGTAGGCGAGAGTCTGTCTTCGCGACGACACGTCCTCGACGTTCGAGAGATTCTCATCAAGTTGCCGCTCAGCGACGAGCTATCGAGTCTCGAGCAGCCGTATGAGATTCAATCCGTCACGAGACTTGTGAAACAGTCGCCCGATCTTGCCTGTCACGAGAGCCACACACGCGACATGGAGAAACAGCACGCGCCTCATCATCACAAGAGTCGGGCTCCAATCGTCCTCGAACTCAGGTGCCCTTGCGATCTCACCCTACCGCTAGGAACTCATCGAGCTTAAGGAGAAGTGCACGCAAAATCAGTCGCGGCTCATTGTTGCTGGTCGCGACGTGCATTAACTCATGCAGGCTGGGACGGGGCTAATGCACGTCTACCCGACGAAAGATTCCGTCAGGCTCAGTCGTGAGTCCTGGCCCCGCCATTGCTCGTGCTCTCACGTTCTCTCTCGTCCTTTTCAGTAATCCACTTCCTTGCTTGTTCTTGGGCCTCCTCAGGCTGCGCGCGACGGGAGCGAAGGCAGCTTTCCTATAAGCGGGCATTCCCTGGTCGTGTTGCACTCGTTGTAGCATTGATTATCGCTCCAGACCATCCTCCTTCTTCTCTACCTTCACGCCTTTCCGACGATCTTTACCACATTGCTATACTATTCTCTTCGGAACCTGAATGTTGGAGAGTCAGAGGCACCGGTATAGCGCTGTCGGCGGACCAGGCCCTCGCCATTGTGCGGAGCATTGCCGGAAACAGCCGCCTACACCGCTCGTCCTCTAACCTCACCGGTACTTGCGTACAAGTACGCCCAATATGGCGCACACCAGCACTCAATTTGGCTATCATCGCCAGCAGACAGAGGGCGCGATCAACGGCCAGCAGCCCAACTACTTCGAAGACGACAATTCGAGCATTCTAGACTCCGCCATACTGGACACTGACATCATGTCAAGTCCGGACGCGCATCTACGCAGAGAATCTCTTGCTAGCAACGGCGTACTCTCGCCCGCGGAGTCGCAAGGCTGGGATCAGCACTACGGGGGCAATACGGCAACTGAAACCACCCAGGCTGAACTTCACCATCCATATCGAGAAGAGCACAATGGCTTTGTCCGCCCGAATCCCCCGCACGTGCAGACATTCGTAGGCCAGCCGCAACCACAGCAATGGCTCTATGACTCCAGCTCGGGTCACTGTACCCCTACGACAGCGGGCACATTCGTTCCCATTGAAGCGACGCCCTTCTACAATGGCGGTCACGGGGCCACCTACCCGCACCACGGCGTGGACAGTGCACGAGGAAGCTTTAGTCAGCCAATACCGCACCCCCCAGGACCGCCTCAAATCTTCCATGCTGCATCAGATGCGCACTTCATACCTGCGCCGCAAGTCCAGACTCCGATGTCGCCGCACTGCCATCAAGACTGGGTGGCTATGGGTCAAATGGAGAACGAAGGCAGAACCATGACGAAGCGTCTGCGACAAGCCAGTCCGCCTCGAACGAGTGTCGACTTGCAGCGAGCAAGTGGAATTCGCAAAAAGAACGGCCGTATCGATATACCCAACGAGCGCAGCATCCAGACCATTGATGACCTACTCGAGCTCGAACAGGACGATGCAGCCATTAAGGAGCTGAAGCAGCAGAAACGGTTGCTAAGGAACCGGGAAGCTGCGTACGTACTGAAGCATACCTCTCACAAGGTAAACTTCCAACTAACAGTATTCTACCAGGCTCGCATCCAGGCAACGCAAGAAAAGGCACACCGAAGAACTTGAGTCGAGGGAGAAGGAATATAGCACCACCATGCACCAACTGGAGGGACAGGTCAACAACATGAAGCTTGCTCTTGCGAACCACGAGCGCAATCAACAAGGTCTAATGAGCACCATTCGGGAGCTGCAACACCAGAACGATGTATTGCAGGATGAGAATAGGCATAACGTCTTGAGACATACTGAAGAGACATCCGTTCTGCGCAAGCGTATTCAGCTTCTGACTGAGCAACTCGAAGTTGGGCCGGCACCTGCCATGTCTGCTGCGCCGAGCAGTACAGGCTTTGAGAACTTCAACGCTGGCATGGAAGCACTCAACATGAGTGGCTGGGACGACTTCATCCACTTGGACGACTACCACACTGAGGCGCCTGACGAGTTTCTCTTCGGACTCAAACCCGATTCCATTCTACCACCGCCAGTGCCGCCAAAGGATACCAGGACACCTGTCGCCAGTGCATCGAGAACGACACCAGAGACTGCTACCGATCAGCCTATGGCCTCGGGCCTTATATTCTTCTTGCTGTTGTGCGGTGCCTTTGTCGCCTCGAAGCCAGCGACCTCACGTCATAATGATATGCCAGACGTGCCGGACGAGGTTCGCGCCGCCGCACCAGCGGTGCTCAGCAACTTACTCTCCGAAGCAGCGCCCTTTTCAACGGTAACGACTTCACGGGTCATGCAACGCGCTCCGCACGAGCCAGCAAACTCAGCAAGACCTCGTGCGAATCCGCGGACACGTAGTAAATTGGATCAGCTGCACCACAGGATCACATCACCCACGAAGCAGCAGGAGATCGACAAAGCGTTTGCCCTCAGCACTGCTCAATATGCTTCGATCTCTGGCGCCGATTACGACTTGCCCCACGAGCATGCTTCCTCGAGTCGGCAGTCACGGCAAAGACCTGATCTTGCCGAAACACTTTCCAGAAATCGAGAGGAGTACATACAGTCGAGCAGAGCCGAAGTGTACACACGAAGTCTCCTTTGGGACAGAATACCAGCAGAAACAGTACGACAATTCAGGGAGCTCAACAAGGACCTCCACGAAATCGAAGCACGACGACACCAGATAAACGAGCACAACGGTGATGATGACATGACGTACAACATGAAGGCCGAACCGTAGATGGCCAACCGACGTTAACGAGAATGACGACTGATACCACGACACGAATGAGAGAAGATCTACACGACAAACGACAGCAACCCCAGCAGCGAGTGTCTGCTACCACTGCCACTAGCATTTCGGTTTATTTGCTTACGCGTTATGGGACATGTTCTGACGATATTTACGATGCGCAAGCGCCTGCACGACACACTTTGAGAATACTCTGCACAGACTACATTCTCTGCGATACCCCGATTTGATTGAACGATTACCACGAGGTTTACATTACGCTTCTACGATGGAGATGCTGCAACGACAGCTACTTTGAGGACGGAGAGATTGGTGAGGAGTTAGAGCGAGGACCGAAGAGGGCGTTCGGTACCAGGAGACAGCTTTGAGCAGGTGTTTGGCATAGGTTGTGGCATGTAGATAATGCTAGCTCTACGGTCACAATGCTGTATAACCCAGTGGACTCAAGAGTCACAACTCTACAAAGCTCTCCATCAACCAGTGATCGGATCGCGATCTCTATTGTTCGCCATCGAGTTCACTACAGGCAGCCAGAGGCCAAACCTGCCCAAATCAGGCAAATACAGATCGTGACTATTTCGGACTATACTTGTCCTTCCAGATCCTGTTTCAAAGTCAGCACATAGCCCAACTTCAAGCTGCACCGCGTCCATGCTGTGCCCAATGTCATGCAGCTCAGCGAACCAGCAAGCTGGATACGCAAGGCTCGCGACCCTTCGCACCACTCAAGAACTGCGGTCGCACGCCCAAAAGCAGGTACCCAAGCGACATGCAGCTTACTGCCACAAGTAGGTACCGCATCAAGCGCGGCAACCACCAGTGTCGCAAAAGATAAACGTCGGCGTGAACTGCAACGGGCACGTGAAAGAGGATACGAAGTGGATGGACTTACCACGAGTTTCCGACTGTCTTGTGGCCCTTCTCTTCCGCCAGGCGTAAGTATTGTGCCGCTTTGAACTGTGTGAGACGGATTGGTTAGCCTTGGGATTTCCGGGAGCTGCAGCTGAGCTGACGCGCATTGCTGCCCAACTTATAAGGCGAAAACATCTCGCATCACGAACACGAGTGTAAGCACCGGTGTTTGTGCTCGATCTGGGACTCGAAGCAAGCATAGTGGTACCATCGACGATGTTCCATCCATAGAAGCCACACAAGACACATTCCAACCATGACAAGAGCAACAGAGTACGTACCTTGTCCTTTGGGCCACCAAATCCTTCGATCAAACACCAGGCAGCCTCCTCCATCGCATCGGTGTCGCCCAAGTTAGCAGCTGTCTCGTAGTACTGTCTCGCCGCCACGGGGTCCTTCTTCACACCCCATCCATGCCTAAAGCAATTCGCGAGCTCGAAGATGGCGAGAACCAGCTCGCCCTTCGCCGCACCACCTTTCTTCATCCCACCCTCCAGCGCCAGCTTCTCCACCGATGCCGAGTTCGACGCCGCGAGGGAGAGGTAGTGTATCGCTTTCTCTGGTTCGACAGCCACACCCCATCCATGCCGTAATGCTAGGCCATAGAGCACTTGCGCGAGAGCGTTGTTGGCGCCTTTGGGGTCGCCGAGACGACCGAACATATCGGTAGATAGCTTGAGTTCGCCCATTTCGTGGAGGCGGATGGCTTCTTGTATGTCGTCGTCGCCCCGCTTGTCTGATATGCTTGGGCTCCGACTTCGCTTCTTCTCTGTCTGCTGTTGCTCGTACATGGCGCGTTGCTTCTCCTGCTGTTCTAGCAGCGGATTGCTCTGCGCCAGTATCGTAGCACGCTTCTCCCACTGCGCCTCCCGCTGCTGGTTCACCTCCTTCTGCTCTTGCGCATCTCCTCCGTCCAGCCTAGTCGAGCCTACAGCAGAGACAGCAGCCGGCGCATCCGGTAGATCTTGTGGTAGTATAACGCTCGAGTCAGAAGCCGATCGTGACTGTGCAGGCCTGTGAAAGTGTAATCGCTGTGAGAATCTACGTTCCTCCTTTGGCCGTATAGGTAACTGTTGCTCTTGCACTGCCGTGGGATCCTTCGTGACATCGGCATTGGCAGACTTTCTGAAGCCCAAGTGATGCTTCCGCTCTTTCGACTTCTCTCTCGGTTTTGGCGACTTCACACTGCTAGGCACATTGTCTTCAGGATCGCTGGGTGGTTGTATGACCTCTTCCGACTCTGTGGTGCTTCGTATGATCTTGAACTCTGGCACAGCGAGACTTGCTGCTTGTAGAGGCGGTCCATCCTGTACGATCTTCTCTTTCTTCTTTAGTAGGTCTTTCAGGCCTGGCATTGCAGAGGTAGGTCTTCAATCTCAAGGACTGCTGTTCGGGACGCTGGCGCGTTAGGGTGGTGAGGATGAGGAATACGAAGGGAAAAGTCAGGCCTACTGTAGAAATGAGGGGATCGGTGAGATTGATTTGTATATTTGTAGGGACATCAACAGCTACGGCGTCTTATAGTAAGTTCACGGTGCCCAGTAGTTGAGGCTGAGCGTGAAGCCAAGGTGTTATGCGGCGTACAGCGAGCGAGCGCGAGCGGCTGCGAGATGGCCTTGCACATGGCACAAAAATACATATAGCGAGCGAGGACAGTCACGGCAGGTTCAATGCATGCTTTTCATTGCTATTCTATTGAGACACTCTTTCATCTAGCCGCTGAGGCAGCTTCGGAAATTTCCCCTGTGGATATCTTATGCTAACGCCATGCTAGAAGCAATCGGATCCTCCTTCTCACCAAACTCCACTCTCCGGTACTCATCTGCTGCATGGAAGGAGTCCAAAGCAAGGGCGCAGAGACCAGGAAGATCTATGAGAATGATACGAAATCTTGTTGCTGGGTGAGCTCGTGGCCGTAGTCGTGGTTCTCGCCCATGATGACGTCTTCCGCTTCGTCAGAATCGATGTCTTCGAAGCCGGTGTCGGTCTGATCTTCCTCGTCGCTCGAGATATCGGACTCATCCTCAGAGCCGACTTTGGCTTGCTTGGCAGCAGCCTTGCGCAGTACATGAGCACGAACGGGATGCGGAAGTGCACACTTGGTGTCAGCGCACTTGCCCTTGTTGGCATAGTCCGGGCATTCGAACACATGACGCTTGTCACAGTCGTTGTTCGCACAATAACCGAGACGCGCAAAGGGAGCACAGACAGGAGCTGAAGGAGAGACATTAACATGGGGATAGCGGCATGCATCATTGGTGCAGTTGCCGCGCAGGAAGTGAATGCATGCCGGCACACGGTTGATAGACATGACGTGGCTGAGGTCGCAGTATTCGCCGGCGGTGCAGTTGCTTTTGAGGAAAGCTGGGCAGATGGCGACTTTGTCGGGGTCGTGGGCGAAGCGACACGATCTGCCGAAAGGACATTTACCTGTGAGAAGTGTTAGCAATGGACAAACCTCATCAGCCACTGATCATATGTGCGTGGCTGATGTCCGTGGCGGAACGAGGCCTGGAGAGTGTCGTTCGAATGAGAGGGTACCATGTTTTGTGAAGTGCTCGCACTGTCGCTTGGTAGCACGGTTGGTGTTCCTAGGTAGAATGATGAGTGAGTCCTGACTTTAGTGGCGGGGCCTAGTTGTCGTGGAGTACCTGGTGAGGTTCTTTACCGCGCTGGCGCGAACGAGGTTGCCGTTCTTGGTTCGGAAGAACGCGACGTCCGCGACCTTGACCATCTTGGGGGTCACCTTATTGGTGGTAGTAGTGTCTGTAGTATTTAGCTCGTTGCTCTTGTGCAAAGGTTGGAGCGTCGCACCTGAGATTCGCACAAGCTTGCTGCCATCGTCACGAAGTCGGAAGCGGATCCCTTCGATAAGAAGTTTGCGGCCACCTTGAGATGCAGTATGCTGGATGAGTGCTGTGCGCTCTGTCTGGTTGATTTGTTGCCTCCGGGTAGCACGAAGCTGCTCCTTGCGATGCTGATGGCGGTCATAGGCGTCTTTGTTGACCAGCTGATGAGTGTGTGTGGCCACGAAGTTGTCGTGTTGAGGGGCCTCCTTCTTCACTGGGGTCGGAAGAGCCAGCTCGTTCGTGGGTGGTTTTGCACCGTTGAGCACAAGTGTGCGGTTCTTGACTGGCGGCGCGTACCGACCTCTTCCGTTCCCTCGGCCACGACCATACGGTGCCCATCGAGGCGCTCCACGGTAAGCAGTCGGGTAGGGGTGATAGGGTCGGTGGTACTGCGTGGGTGGTGGCACATGCTGTTGTTTGTGGACGTCGATCTTGCCTTGGACTGCCGCAATCCTCGCCTGTAGTTCTTCGATAGTCTCCTCCATGCTGTGTTTGTTAGCATCTCTGTTGTTGACCAGTGTTTATGAAACTCTGCACTCGTGTGCAAACTGGAGAAGGATGTGTTGGGAAGAAGAAGGCACGGTGAAGAATGCAGAAAGTCATAGAACGGCGGTTAGACTAGCGCCGATGCACGGGCCGCTTGCAATATTCACTGTAGTTCCAGCATGTGACAGACCTGACGTGAATGATGACTCCTACCTTCAACAACAGTAATTGAAATCGGTGCCTCATGTTCAATTGAGCACTCACATCCAATTTTACTCAGGCTTAAGTTGCATCAAAACCCAGCGCGTGTAGTAAGCTACAGTCGTTACCAGTTTGGCTTCTCGTGACGGAGCTTTACGGCTTCGATGCTCATTCATTCCTTCTCAATATCATCAAACCTCAATCTTTCCTCTACTGCTACTTCTATGCTACACAGATGAGAGTGGCTGAATACATAAATAAGACGTAGCCTTGGACGACGATAACCGCCACGATGGAAGACAACCACATCTACCAGTACTCCCTGCTCAACGCCCTTATGGATGGAGTCAGCGAAACCGGCATATCAGTCTCGAAACTCTTATCAAAGGGGAATCAAGGACTCGGTACCTTCTCACGCATGAACGGCGAGCTGCTATCTCTGGACGGCAAAGTCTACCAACTACAAGCCGAAGGCAACATCAGGGAAGCCGACGAGACCGACCAGATACCATTCGCAGTCAGCACGCAGTTAGTCTCTCAGCAAACTAGAGAAATCCGAATGACAGACAAGGACGATATCGACAACGCTCTCAACAACTTCAACGACCACGCAGCCAATCTATTTATGACATACCGGATCAATGGTCGCTTCGAGTATCTGAAATGCAGGACAGTACGTGGGCAGGAGTACAAGGGTCAGCCATTATCTGAGCTCGGCAAGAAGCAGTCTGTCGAGACGTATGAGAATGTCGAAGGCACGATCATTGGCTTTAGGACTCCCAAGAACTGGCAAGGCTTTGGTGTGGCTGGAGAGCATTTGCACTTTATCACCCACGATCGGACAGCTGGTGGGCATGTGCTAGAGCTCACTGCGGAGAAGGTTGAGATGCAGATGGCAGTGGCTTCGAATGTGCATGTTGAGCTACCGACCAGCGACGACTTCAACGCTGCGAAGCTGGTTACGGACGACGCAGGCGTAAAGGAAGTGGAGGGATGATATTATGCCGTCCTCTGATAACAGCTGTCCACCCATCGCAGCCTTACCCAATGCGCAGGATACTTAGTGGAACAAGTGGCAGGCGCAAGGTTCTCAACAGAAAGAATTTCATGACGGCCACTACACTCTTCAACATATCATTTGCCGCTCTGCTGCTGCATAGGAGACTGTTACTGCATAGAGACTGCTGCTACGTGGGATTGTACTCATAGCAGTTTTTAGGTGCGACATCGTTATCGTCAAAATGCCCATTCCTCGAGGGACTATACTGCCACTTGTCTTGCTCAGTAGCCTTCGCCTTCAGCGACCCATCAGCCCACGCTGTCCTGTATCAAATTGCCAGCTAAGTCCTTCGCATGACTATAATCAATCCTCACATCAACCAGACTCACTCCCTTGTGCGCCAGAGCCGCCTCCATGACCGACTCCACCTCCGTATTGTCGTGAATCCGGAACCCCTTGCCACCGAATGCTTCAGCATATTTGACGAAGTCAATACCTCCAAGCGAGATACCGCTACTCCTTCCATACTTCATCTCCTCCTGAAACTCAACCATATTGTAGCGCTCATCGTTCCAGATGAAGTGCGTAATATTGCAGCCCTGCTGCACCGCTGTAGAGAGTTCCTGAGACGAGAACATGAAGCCACCGTCTCCACTCAACGAAACGACTTTCTGCGAGCACGGTGGGTCCTGAACTAACGATGCTGCAATAGCCCACGGCATGCCGACACCAAGCGTTTGCTGACCGTTCGAGCAGAGGAGCTTGCGTGGTTCGTAGGCGAAGAAGTAGCGCATCATGTAGATGTACACCGTCCCGACGTCGCAAGTCACTGTGGTGTCCTTCGACACTCGCTTCTGTAGTGCTGAGACGAAGCGCAAGGGGTGAACGAGGCTCTTGTCTCCCGTGGTCTGATCAAGGTCTTTTTGCCACGCCACAAGTTCATTGCTCATGCCTTTGCAAAACTCATCCTGTGCCGGGTCTGTGACGTGGGTAATCGCCTCAGAGATAGCCAAGATGTTCTCTCGTACTGAACCGAGCAGTTCGATCTTCGGGTTGTAGTAAGTGCCGTAGTCGCAGGACGTGAAGTCGATGTGGACGACATTAAGATCGCCCTTCGGGTTCCAGCTGCTTGCGTCGTACTCCGTAGGATCGTAGCCGAGCGTGAGGATCAAATCGGAATGTTGCAGCAGTCTATCACCTGTCTGATTGCGGAAGAGGCCAACTCGGCCAAAGAAGACGTGCTTCGCCAAATCTTCTGGTATGGCACCCGCTGCCTGGAAAGTCTCTACCACTGCGATTGGATGCTTCTTCAGTACTGACCGCACAGCCTCCACAACCCTGGGACTGCTGGCTCTTTGGCCGAGGAAGAGGACTGGCAGCTTAGCATTATCAATCATCTTCGCCACCTTCTGCACGTCTTCCTTAGGTGAAGGCCCATACAGAGGAGCGCGAAAGGCTGGAGGAGCGAATGCAGTATGCTTTGAGCTACCTGACGCAACGTCCATTGGCATAGAAATGACCGCGCTGCCTTTCGGGTTGGTGTTGGCTGTCCGGAATGCTGCCAGTATCACTTCGGCCGCTTGATCCTCGACATCAATGCTTGTTGCGGACTTCGCTGTCGGCCCGAGGATGTCTAGTGCCTTCATAGACTGATGCGTGTGCTTCGTACTGAGCAGTCGTGGGACAGAGCCTACCAGAGCCACCACCGGGTCGCCTTCAGTCGTTGCAGTGACCAGACCAGTAGTAAGGTTGCCAGCACCTGGACCAGATGTGGCAATGGCAACGCCAGGAATACCAGTGATTCGTCCAACCGCTGCTGCCATGAATGCTGCGTTTTGCTCATGTCGACAGATGATCAGCTTGATCTCTGGATGGTCCTGAAGAGTATCGAAGATGGCATCGATCTTCGCCCCAGGGATGCCGAAGACGACTCGCACTCCAGCATTGTATATGCTCTCGACGATGATCTTCGCGATCTTTTGAGAGTCGCCCATGCTGAGAGACTTAAACCGGTAGTATCAAATGGAATTCTCGAATGATCTGCTATTAGAGACGTGTGGTCCTGGCCAATATCTCAACGTGTTGCCGTGGTGAGCGGGATGGATGAGTTCATGGATGAAGCATCTGCCGCGTTCTACAATTCATCCACTTCGATTCCGTGTTCATCCGATCTATCAAAGAAGCCGATACGCATGTCATTGCTTGTAAAGTGGTCCGCAATTCTTACATCATGCTTGAGCAATGGCATGTGAAAATGCGACATGCCTCAGGCATCAGGGATGGCAATCACACTCCAGACGAGCTCTAGCCAAATGCTTCCTCAAGACAATGTAGACTTTGGTTGAAGACCAGCCTGGAATGGCCCGCAGAGTCAATGCCAACCATGTCACAGAAGCGCAAACGCTCTGAAGAGCCTCCCGATCACAACAATGTATTCCGCTCTGCGACGATCGAGGACCGCTCGTCCACATTCATCGGCATCTTCTCTCCGACCTCGAAACCCAAGGAGCTGCAGTCGCTTGATGAGATCAAGAGCGCAAGTCACAAAGTACTAGCATGGCGGCGCGAGAGTAATCAGCAGTCTATCACGGGCGGCACGAAGTATACGATCGACCACGACGATGACGGAGAGAAGTACGCTGGGAAGAAGGTAGAGAAGGTGCTGGATGGTATGCAGGTAATCGGAAGCTGTGTGGTAGCACGATGGTATGGAGGTGTTATGCTTGGTCCTGCTAGGTTCGAGCACATCGAGACTGTATCGAGAGAAGCCATCCAGAAATGGAAGGACTCTGTGGCTGAGGAGCATGCGAAGAGGCGGAAAGTGGAGGCAGATGCGGCAGAGTCGAAGCGGCTTGTCAAGACACTGGCTGAGAGGGACCAGAGCATTTCCGTTCTGCGTGCTCTGGCATTAGAAAAGGAAGAGAAGTTGAGGAGGGTCAAAGCTGCATCTGATCGTGAAGACGCGCCAGTGGGAGAGGCAAAGCCAGCTGATGGCTCCAAGCCTGCAATCGACTACGCGACGCTGCCTCTGGAGCGGCTGAAGATGATGGAGAAAGCGAAAGACGCAACACTCTCTTTTCTGCTCAAGCGCATTGACAAAGCAGAGGTAGAGCTCGTCGGTGCCACTGGCAAGCTGCCGGATGTATGATGTGCATTGCATCCCATCCTCCATACTCTACATGTGAAGCAAGGGTACATGAACAACGTGTACGGTCAAGGTAGGCTTTCTAGCAGCCGGCGAAAGTGTTAGGTATCTCTCATCGCCATCATTTGGCCTCTATATCTCACTGTTTCAAAGCCACATAAAGAGGTCGAGAGTGCTCTCGAGGAGGATACCAGTGCCATATGGAGAACACGGTAAACGTATGCCGGAGAGCTGATGTCGGCGGTGGAGTGTTTCGCACTGCGTTGGCGAATAAGGCATTTTAGACCAGGGCCATATGGTCACATAAGCTATGCAAGGGGAACCAACACACCACAGCGGCGTCCCGGCATACATGCGCAGATTGGCGCCAGCTGCTCCACTCGCGCCATGAGATTACGACTACCACGCCGGATCTATTTGAGGATTGGACGAGAAGGATATGAGTTGAGATTCTTCATTCGTTTCAGGTGTGATGTTACAGCTCTGCAAATCCTCCGATCTGTACGTCTTTTGCTCTCCGGTCCGAAAGTATGCAAATGATTAGCAGGGTTTGAATTATCCAGCAAAAACAGGTCAACCAATCTTTGCCCTAGTTGCCCATGACTTTCGGTTGTCCGTCGTCTCTCGTGGTGTGACGACACACGCTAATGAGGCGAGATTGAACCTCGAAGTTAAGCGTTCCTTCCCCTCTCCTCCGCATCCCGCAGGACCTCCCGAAAGGAGGCCAAATCGATTGCTGCATTCTCGTCTTCAATCTCCACCCTTCTCATCAAATCCAGCACGCTTTGCCTAGCATCTACCTTCTCGCCCGTCATGGCGCTTTCGACCGGGCCGGGTGGCAATTTCTCCCCCAGGTCCGGGTCAGCAAAATCTACCGCGACACTGGTACGGAGGGCCTCGAAAAGTGCCTTACGCTGTTGCGAAATTTGCGTACTCGACCGTAGGAGTTTCAAAGTATCCCCTGAACTCTCGAGTGGTCCTGAGCTGGAAGGGGACGGTCGCCAAGTTACAGTTTTCCCATCGGCAGACTTGTGGGCGGATCGGATCTGTTCGATGCGCTTCTGGGAGTCGGCGATCATCCAGTCGTAGGCGCTCGCTCGAGCCCAAAGCTTGTACTGCATGCTGCCTAGTATCTCCACGTAGCGCCGCTTCATCGAGATGTCTGAAGCGTTGTCAGAGGTTTTGGCACGATAGTATTCCGCCTCCTTGTTCAGCCAGCCAGTGCCACACATATTGTGATTCGTGCGCTGTTTGCTGCCGCCGCTGACGAAGATCGACGGTATGGTTCTCAAGTTCAGAGATGCTGTTCAAGGAAGTCGTGTCCCATCGATAGTTGGTGTTCGGTGTTGGCTCGGGCTGTCTTTGCGGATGTGGTTTGTCTGCCAATGGAGGCGCATTGCTATAGTTCGGCCAGCTTGCAGCCTCAACCCCGATCTTGTCCGCGGCGAGTACTGGCTTTTGGAACGATCCGCCACCCATCGCTGGGCCGTCTGTCATGTTGGTTGTCCTTGCCAGACTGCCAGGTCCGGCGCGATCAGGAACAGTGGCCGGCACCTGGTGTGGAGGCTGAATACCGCTGGGCTTTGCTGCGGCGGGAGAACTTCGCATTGTATCTCTGGCGCGTGGAGACCAAATTGACTCCTTTTTCGTAGCGCGCGAGCCCGCTACCATCCTTGCCACCTCATCGGAGCTCAGTCGAGCAAGGTGGTTTAAGATAAAAAGGGATGATCCAGCTCCAGAGCCATAGGCGACAGCGTTGACCCAGCGTTTCCACCCATTGACCGCCCATGGCTTCGGTCGAAGACTTGCAAAAAGGACGCCAGCTGCAGCACCGACAAGTATGGCATTCTCCTGATCGAAGTTGTTCCATCAATCAAACAGTTTGGCTGTCCCCATAGATATACCTTGCTCCTTCAAAAACGCTTTCGCCTTTATGTGCCTCCCGACATCTACAGACGCGCCCATCGCAGTAAATCCAATGAAGGTATACGCACTGGCAGTACCGACGATGTGCCAGGCAGCGGCAGCCGATGTGAATGTCGGCAACACCAACATGGCCGCTGGTGATGCTACCCCTAACAATACGCCGACTGTACCGAGTGTGTTGACGACCATGCTAGGCGATTGAGGGGGCTCTGGCGTTGGGACCGCTGGATGCAGGCCTTCGAAGGCCGGTGGAAAGAGCCGCATTTTCACCTCCATGAAGGGGTATGGGCGGGATCAAGAGAGGCAGGCATATGTAGCCTGACGGCGTCTTTTATGGCGACTCTCGATGGTCGAGAGACGTGTTACACAAGCGTGGCTGGCGATATGCATTGCGGCACATCATCCCTTCTAGGCCAAGCCACATGCAGGTGCATGGGCCGCCATGGTTCGCTTCTCCATCCTGGACGAGTCGCCATATCAATGGCCTGCCGAGTGATGCTACTTGTCGTAGCTTCGAGATAGCAGACAGACGCGTGTGGGCTTTGTGTAAGCTGGAGTCGTGGTTGTTCGACAAAAGCTTGTTTAGAGTTGCGGCAAGAATCTAGGTTCGGGAGGGCATGACCGGGACTGGACTTGGACCTGCCGGTCGAAATGACCACAAAATTTATGCTCTGGCAACCGTGAACCATCTGCCATATGCACTGCTTGCCCTCGTGGTGAGCACAACAACATGACACGAAATGGGAGAAAGCGGTCCCACGATGACTTCCGTCTTGACAACACCCCCAGCATGGGCGAGACAGTAGCTCATCTGCGCCGATCTGCAGATGCAGAGTCTCCGAAAGAGGAAGGACAGCAGCCATCCGCTGGAAACTTCGATGGCGCTGGAGAATGGCACAAGGTGGAGCGGAGCAAGAAGCGTAAGAAGCATGCGAAGAAGGAAGGCGACAACTACCCGGCCATATATCACTCCTCGCAGAACCGGCTTCAATCCTTCGTGAAGGTAGGCGACCTCCAGAATTTGGTTCTATATCTGCTCGCCGACGGCTCTTCGCCGCAATGGTGCGCCGTAAGACACCACGGCCAGGTTCGGAAGGTCGTGGCATTGATGGTACCTGGTCTGGAAGCTGGCATGTTCGACGGCAGTATTGCTCTGTCGCCACCTGAGCAGAAGCAGGAGAACGGCACGACAGCAGCAGATAGCCCAAAGCTAGCGCAGAACGGAGAAAATATAGAAGATCCGAACTCTACCGCAGAAGACATCCCTCCTCAAATTGTCGAAGACCGCAAGACTGTTATATCGCCCGATGACTACTACCCAACACGCCTCAAGCATAAACATTTAGCGGAACCCCTGCAGCCACTCGCTGATACCTTCGAACACATCTGGCCCGTAAAGGCACCAGGCGATGACAAGTACGCCAAGATGCACTCCCCCATGGCAGGTATGCTCATCGCACCGCTGGTGAAGCCGAAAGAAGAAAAGAAGTTCAAGGGCGCGCAACCTCCAACCGCGAGCAGAAATTGGAACAACCAGCGCACTCCGATCACCGAGTTCATCGCGCCAACGGAGGAACTGGTCGAAGAAGGCTATGTGCTTCATCCCGCGAACTTCAGCGGCACATCCTCCCCTGCAGAGAATGCCAGGCGAGAAGCCGATCAACAAACTGAGGCTGAAGGTTGGGTGGACACTCCAAATCTCCCTGACCTCGCTGCAGGGATGGTCGCACACCAAGACATCCAGAAAGGCGCAATTCTGGCCGGCAGAAAAGTCCTCACCATGGATTGCGAGATGTGCATCACCTCCCCGGCCGGCACAACGCCTGCCGTCTCCAGTCTTACTCGGATCTCCATCATCGACTGGGACGGCAACGTTGTTTTGGACGAACTTGTGAAGCCAGAGCAGCCCATCACCGACTACCTCACGCCATACTCAGGAATTACCCCGGAAAAGCTTGAAGGCGTCACCACAACTTTGCAGGACATCCAGAAGAAGCTCGTCACCGAGATCATCACTCCTCACACCATTCTCGTCGGTCATTCGCTGAACTCAGATCTCAATGCTCTCAAGCTTACACACCCCTTCATCATCGATACTTCTATGCTCTTCCCTCATCCTCGCGGCCCGCCACTGAAGTCCAGCTTGAAGTGGCTCGCACAAAAGTACCTCTCGCGCGAGATCCAGAAAGGTCACGGCTCCACTGGTCATGACAGCATTGAGGATGCGCGCGCGTGTCTGGACCTCGTGAAGCAGAAGTGCGAGAAAGGCAAGGCGTGGGGCACGTCAGAAGCCTCTGGCGAGAGCATTTTCAAGCGACTAGGGCGGCAAAAGCGACCGAAGAGAGATAAGCTGCATCCAGATGGCGAGGATGAGTTCAGGACTGGTGCAGTGGTAGACTGGGGTGAGCCAGCACGAGGCTATGGCGCATCTGCGAAGGAAGCAATTGGCTGCGAGAGTGATGAACAAGTCGTTACCGGTATCAAGCGTGCTCTCGCGGAAGAGACAGACGGCAGAATCTCGCACGAGAGAGGCGTGGACTTCGTCTTCGCCCGTTTACGCGAATTGGAGGCTCATCGCGGCTGGTGGACTAAATCAAAGTCCGCCGACAATCAGTCGCTCCTCGACACTACGACCTCATCCACCTCATCCGACACCCTGGCGGACGTTATTGCGCAGACCGTTGCTCGCATTCAGGCGGTTTACGAAGCTCTACCGCCTTGCTCCACTCTTATCGTCTTCTCTGGCTCCGGCGACCCACGAGAGCTGGCGAATATGCAAGCACTCCAGCAGAAGTTCAAAGAAGAGTATAGGGTCAAGAAGTGGGATGAGTTGAGTGTGAAGTGGACGGACGATGAGGAGCAGAAGCTGAGGAAGGCTTGTGAGAAGGCGAGGAAGGGTGTTGGGTTTGTTGCTGTGAAGTGACCACACTGACGGCTTGCAAAGCGTTGCTACAAGAATCTCGCTCGCGGTGAAAAGGTCGTTGGCAGCATATCTAATCCTACAGATGCACGGCAATTTTGAATCCTGGGAGAGCAGCCCTATCGTCGAGACGCCGGGTATTGCTGTGAAGCCACCAAGCCGTCTGCGGCTCTCTCGACGGGTCCGCTGCAAAAGTCTCGCTCGTAGTGAAATAGCCGTTGGCAGCAAATCCGTGGCTGTAACGGCACATCAACAATCAGACGCTGTGAGAGTATTTCTCCGGCCATGACGCCGAAAGAAGTTCGACGCCTCCATATGCTACCAAAGCGCCACGCCAACAGAACCGAATGCATCATACTCACGAAACCTCAAAACCTGCATAGTTGTTCTCCAGCGCCTCGTTGATACTCTTGATATAAGCCGGCACCCCCAGACTGTAATTCAACGGCGCCCTCGGCTTGCCTGGGATGTTCGAGCCCATATACCAAGAATCGACCTTATCCCTCAAACTCATCGCATGCGTCTTGTTAATCATCTCCTTCCAGTCCTCCTCCGCCTCCTGTTTCGCATGAATCCTCGTCTTGCCTTCCTCATTCATCTTGAGTATCACATCCGTGATCCAGTCTCCCTGCGGCTGCACAATCGACGGTCCGTTGGCGTACGCGGTCGGCGAGTGCGGACCGTAGGTGTAGAACATGTTTGGGAACTTGTTCACGGTCATACCGAGATACGAGAGCGCGCCGCGGTCGCCAGTCCATTTCTTGTCGAGTTTCTGGCCGTCGACGCCGGTGAAGTTGATTTCCATGAAGCCGCCGGTTAGGGAGTCGAAGCCGGTGGCGATGGCGATTATGTCGAGGTCGTGGTGGGTGCCGTCTTTGGTCACGATGCCGGTTTCGGTGACGTGGGAGACGGGGTTGGTTTTGATGTCGATGATCTTGACGTGGGGTTTGTCCATTTGTTCGTAGTAGTCTGGAAACGAAGTCAGTATAAGTCAAGCAAAGCACAAGCGAAGGTGGTGGATATAGACCTTGCTCGAGAGACGGTCTCTTTCCAGCAAAAGGATGCGGAGGTTCTAACGGTGCAATGATATCCGCCTTCTCCTTGTTGGTCATGCGAGCTCTTGTCCTCGCCATCAAGTGGTCGTAGATGTAGCGATTGGCCTTCTCGTCAGTCAAGAGGTCGTTGTATTCGAATAGGACTCTGAAACCTCCATCATCTAGAGCACTATCGAGCACCTTATTTCGCTGCTCCTCCGTGTCATCGAAGACGTTCTTGTTCTGTCCGTTGAAGAGAAAGCCGCCGTGGTTGAGATACCGCTCTCTGCCCAGCTTATCTCCCATAGTCTCCAAATCTTTCTTCGCCTGAACCGGATCGACCTTGTTCTGGTTCATTGGGATACATGTATTCGGCGTCCGAATGAAGACAGCCAGTTCGCTGGCGTCTCTTGCCGCGGTCTGTGCGATCTGGATGCCGGTTGCACCATTACCTACAACTGCCATCTTCTTGCCCTTCATATCTACACCATCAACCGGCCAGAAAGAGCTATGGCACATATAGCCCTTGTAATCAGTCAAGCCAGGCCAGTCTGGGAAGTGTCGCTTCGCCGCGAACCCAAGACAGCAGTTCATGAACCGTGTATTGATGCGGGTGCCATTGTCGCAAGTGATGCGCCATTTGTTCTCCGCTTCATCCCAACTCGCCTTGCTGACTCGTGTGTTGTAGATCGTGTCTTTGCTGATGTCGAGAACGCTGTCGATGTGTTTGAAATATCGTTGTAGCTCGGCGGAGCCAGGGTATTGTTCTGTCCATTCCCATGTCTCGTACACTTCTGGTATTGCTAGAGCGTAGATCTATGGAATTGATCGACGATTAGCACGGTGGTTGAGATAGCCTGAGATGGATCGAGGGAGCGTACGGGGTACTGTGAGTCTACCCTGGCGCCAGGATAATTGTTCCTGATCGGAAGGTCAGCAAGGTTGATGCCGATGGGTGTAACAGTCAGTCTGCCCTACCAGTACCAGATACCTCCAAGCCCGTCTCCAGCTTCAATAAGCTTCACGTTCAGTCCTTCTTGCCGCAATCTGTGAAGAAGATAAACTCCAGCGAAGCCAGCCCCAATCACAACAGCATCCAAATCTAGCTCGAGCGGCCCGCCGTTCGTTTGAGCATCACCGTTGGTATGGCCGTTGACACCATTCGCCTGCTCGCCTCTCATAGAACGCTGCATGTTGGCGGTATGAAAAAACAAGGGAGTACGGTATCAGAAAAGATGAACAACCACGGAAAAAGAAGGCCTCCGATACTTATACGCATCATTCGGTCGTCGGATCTCAATCGCGAGATCTTGTTTGTGGTGGTGGTGCTGCCGATCGTCCCTCGGCTTCCCAGCGCGTGGCGGATACGTTGCGCGGAGTAGATTTTATGCAGAGTCGCGGCAGGACAGCCGAACTTTTCTACCTTTTCTGGGCATTGTTTGTGCAAACGACCCTCTGCGGTGGAACTGCGCTGTTTTGTTATCAGTACGACGGGTCACCAGCGCAGCAAGGACCTGAAAATGGTGGTGGTTGCCGTGTCGGGTCGGCCGTATCGGCGCAACATGCCGAAAGAGGCTAACTTTGCCGTAAGATAGGTAAGTGATCAGTGAAGCGGTGGAGTCGGGCGGATTCAAGCCGCCACGAGTAGTGTATGTGGTTGTTCAGCAAGTGTACATACTCCAGGAGCTTCGAGCTGAACATTGTAAGCACAGTGTTTCATCTCTTCCGTCCAGGTTGCCAGGCTTGTCTCAGAAATTCGTTCTCCGAGATAGCGACAGCACCACGAGCGGTGCTCTGTCTTTTCCTGGCTCGGTTTCAATTCCGAGAGTTCTGAGAGAACTCATAAGGTATCAGATCGGGTACCATGCTCATTCGCAGCCAGTGCATCGATCGCAACTATCTCAAGCGGTATACAGAGGTTTGCGGCCGACGACGTGCTGGTACTGGGCTCGTGGCTTGCTTTTAGCCCTTATAATTGCGCAATCCTCAAGGTACATGGCATAGCGTATCGTAAGTCCTGGTCCAGGTCATGACTATGTCATCTCCATGGTACGTTTGGTGGTGCCGCCACTACAGTCGCTGCCCGGAGGTCAGACTGGGTCATCGGTAGTCTCGAGAGCCCTGATATTTGCTCGGACTCATCAGTGACATTTCCGAACTAGGAGCTTCGGTGCTGGCAAGACAGTCGATGTTCTGAGTACGAACGAGGTACCTTTGGCCCCGAGAGGACCAGGCCCTGCTCGTCGTGACCGCTGTACCAGATTATAGTTCCAGCGATTCTCGGGCGGCTTGACAAGGCATGTTGCGCCTAAGACTGCGACTGAGGTGGTTTGTCCTCTGCAATCGAGGGCATCTTAGCTAGATCCGGATACCTCAGCATGAGCTTGGCCTTCTGGCTTCTTGTAGCGGACACCCATCTGGGTATGCTGTAGAGCCTGACGATTTCCGTACATTCGAGTCCTTGGAGGATTCCATGCTTCAGCAGCTCGACTTCACACTCAGTCCAAGGTGTAGCCTGCCGACTCCGCTCTCGTCTGGCCTTCTTCCGCTTCAGACGTTCTTCGTGCTCCAGTCTGAGGCGCTTCCTGGGAGATTCTTGAGAGCGTATCTCAGCTGTAGCCGGCTCCAGACATATACCAGGCATTGTGTTGGTATGGTAGAGTGGCTGGTCGCGATGTGGACTGGACGGCGCACCTCTCTCTCACTCACTCACCTGTGTGTACTTCATGACGACGAGATAATCGCCAGAGCAACAATCTGCGACGAAGATAGCCGTTTACATAAGCAGCCCACCGTTTCTACCTTGGGCACTTTACGCCTCGCCTCGCGTGGTCCGCGCCGAAAAGTTTAGGGCCGCGAGCTTCACCTTGCTTCCAAGTTCACTTCATCTTCCGACTGGTTTGTCTACGCCGATTCCAAATCTCTCGCGTGAAGAGCACAGTCCGGACGAGCGAAAGTGCAACACTTTCCTCGAGTTCAGCATTCTTTCTTTGCCTGTTTCATCCGTCTGGGAGGTCGTTTGCAGCATTGCCTTGTGATACCCTGCCTTCGCAACGTACAAAAGCTATCTTGACGCTCGAATCGACGCAATCACTTCGCTTTCCAATCGCCTTTACTTGGTAGTGAACACTCGCCTCCACCCTCGACAAGAGCAAGGTGAAGCTGGAGCGTGGAGGGAGGGACGAAACATCGGTCAAGGCTTTGAAAAACAAGGCAACGGTCCGATCGAAAATCGTCTCAGGAGCCCCTCCAGCCCAAATCATCTACAGTCCGCCCCGGCCTGTTGCAGCATTGGACGTTGGCCGGGGCAAGGAGAAGCTCTCAGATACCTAAGCACCACAATTTGGACGAGGAACCTTTGCGGTGGTCCGGAGACTGGGTCAGCATATCGTGGTCACGCTGTCTCCAGAACCCTCGAGTCTGAGACAGTTTCGGCGGATAGCACGGAGCGTTGCCTAGCCACACCTAGCCGCATGCGAGAAGCCGAGACCTGACTTTCGGTTCTGCAACAATTGGACTTTCGACATCTTGCTGGCGAGACAGCAGCAGTCATGGACTATGAAGAGGCAACGCAGCTCACGCAAAACACCCAGGGCGCACTCGACCCCAGACGAATTGGAAGGAACAACTCAGGACTGAACGAGGCAGATATCTCGGATGTGATATGCATACTACATCCTTGCTCGCCTGCCGCGTTCAGGATTGTCGCCACAGCATCTGAGCGCACTCCTCACAATGTTCTTCAGAACGACGGTCTGGACCACTTCGATGATGGTCTCACACAAAGCGCACTCGAAGAACAAGAGACCTTCATTCTTGGAGCTGATGCGCCCCACCAGGCTATGGACCTCGCTTTGCGGTTCTCAGCGAGAACCAAGAGCCTGAGGGCTGGTTTCGTGTTCGGACGCAACGAGAATCAGTGCGACATTGTCCTCGCCACCGATACATTCAAGCGCGTTAGCAACGTTCACTTCAGCATCTTTATCAACGAATCTGGGGTTCTGATGTTGAGAGACATGTCTACCAACGGCACAATCGTCGATGAGGTTGTCCTCAAGGGCAAGACGTCTCGCGACCCACAGACACGAATGCTCAATCCTGGCTCCATCATTCAGATCTTGTCACCAAAAGCCGACGAGATTGTCAAGTTCATCGTGCGCATACCGTCGCGAGAAGGCTATGTGGAGGAGTACGAAGCCAAATTTCAAGCCTACATGGAGAGGATTGCGGTCGAGGAGGCGAGGGCCAATAAGCATAACATGCTTACTAGGCGCAACGCCGCTACGACCCAGATTGCGCAGAACGGTGGTTCCATCAGAGCACCTCTTGTGCACAATCAATATGGCATGCATTGGACTGGAGGCGAAAAGTACAATGTGGTCGGTCTGATCGGTAAGGGCGCTTTCGCCACAGTCTACCAGCTGGCCACGAAAAACGAAGGGCAGCTGTTTGCTGCCAAAGAACTGGAGAAACGCAAGTTCATGAAGCATGGAGTCTTAGATCGCAAGCTGGACAACGAGATGCAGATCATGAAATCGGTGAGCCACCCGAACATCGTGCAATATGTGGATTATCAGGACCACGCCAACCACATGTACATCATCATGGAGTTCGTACCTTGCGGAGACCTTCAGCAGTATCTCCACCTACACGGTCCGCTTGCGGAAGATCTGGGAAAGAGGATGGCATCCCAGGTCTTTGATGCCCTGGCGTATCTTCATAGGGAGAAGATCACGCATCGAGACATCAAGCCCGACAATATTCTCATCGCCAATCTGGATCCGCAGAACTTCGCGATCAAGCTTTCGGATTTCGGTCTCTCAAAAGTTGTCACAAACAACGAGACATTTTTGAAGACGTTCTGCGGGACCTTGCTGTGGTGCGCCCCAGAAGTGTTCCCACACTACGATGCTCACGTCGCTGGCAAAGGCAACAAGCGCCCACGGCAGACTAAGAATCTGCCAGCGGCGAAGTTCCACAGCTACAGCTCGACGGTCGACATCTGGTCGTTTGGCGGCGTTCTTTGGTACTCGTTGTGCATCAAGCCGCCGTTCGAAGGCGTGGCGGATGGCAATGGACGCGGCATGTTTGACAAGATCATGATGACTCCGTTGGATACGATAGACCTCGTCAGGAAGGGTATCTCTGATGCTGCAGTCGCGCTGCTTACGGATATGTTAAATACAGATCCCGCTGCACGACCATCGCCAGCTGCTTGTCTCAATCACTACTGGTTCGGAGGAACACAACCAGACGCAGATGCCGTACTGGGTGCTCCTGAAGTCGGCTTGGTGTCGATTGCAGAGGAGGACGAAGGTATCGCGGAGGATGAATTTGATGTATCCGGTTTGAGTCTTGACGAGCAAGAGAGCAACGATCGCAGTCAAACAAGCGAAGTCAGCATTCACTCTGGCAGCCTAGAGTTTCTGGATCCTCGGCAGTCAAAGCGCTTCAAATCACATGTGCAAGCATATCGCGACCCGGATGACATGATCGACTCCAGTCCTGAGCTGTTCTACCAGTCGATACCCATCATTCATCAGCCCGAAGGAGCACAGGCAAGCCCGGCGAGACCACAGCAGCCGAAGTTGTTCGGTGAGATCAGCCAGTCTGCACTGGGCAGCTCCGGCGCACTTGGAGAGAAGTTTGCGGTTGCTGTTTCGTCTACAAGTCAAGGTGAGCAAGCCAGTGTGAGCGAAGGAGATGCTGAACAACGAGGAGCCTTCGCATCGCCTAGCTTACTAGGCGCCGAATCAATGGTGCGGGAAATGAATATGGACTCGCCACGATTTGCGAACTCGCACGACGTCGAGCCAAACGAGCCCATCACACCCCAGACACCTGGTCGCCCAACAAGACAGTCGAATGGTTCGCTTGGTCGATCACGAAGTCAACAGGATGATATCACTCCCAAGCAGCCGCAGCGCCATTTCGACCGCCAAATTAAGCTTCCTATCCCGGCATCCTCATACTACATCGCAGAAGACCCAAGCACGCACAATCTTGAGTACGCCACAAAGATCAGTGGCCACGACTACGTCAAAGACCCAAGCTTTCAAGGCGCACAGAACATCCCTCTCCCTACCGCTACAAGTGGTTCAGCCACTGAGAACGAAGAAGAGCTCGACCTCGACCTCGACCATGGCGTCTCCAACCAGAACCAAGCTCCTTCGCAACCCTCGCCTACGCTGTCGCAATTTCTGAAGCCTGCGCCCCGTCTCGGCAGAATCACAACCACCCCAGACTCATTTATGCAGCTCACCCTGCCCCTGAGCCATCAAGTGGAGAGCTGGGGCCGCGCTCCGGATTGCACACACCCATACCCGAAGCCGTTGGATGTGCGGATCCCGAAGCGCGCGTTCGCAATATGGTTTCACGCGAAGAATATTGATAAGCTCGACGAGGTAAGTTCTGTTCTCCGAGACGCGGTTGCACCCCATATAGTACGTCAGAGACGCTTACTAACGAGTGCTACAGGACGATTTCTCCTGGATGAAGAAGCCGGATCTCCACTGCGTGATCCGCACCGAAAGCACGATCCTAGTCAACGGGATCAAATTGACCAAAGGCGAACCCGGGAGAAGGGCCTACGGCCGTGTATATACCGGCGACGAAATCACCGTTCTCCAGCCTACGAAGGAGGGCAAAGGGTTACGGTTCACCTGCGAGTTCTTCCACGGTGAGGCCCGCAATAGGAGACCGGGACCTTCTCCGTTCAAAGTAGAGATTACAAGCAGCGATAGTGCGAAGTCGAGCCATGAGAGCCGTGGCAGTGGGAAGGAGAACGCTGTCGAGGCAGCGGCGTGAGGTAGATAGCACAAAGTATAAGATCGGTCGAGAGGCGACCGAGTTCGTTCTTCGTCGAATTGGTTTGAGGGGTCGTGCCCGTGCAGTGACTGATATCGCTCTGTGCAAATATTCCTGGCGGGGGAGAGGGTTGATCTGTGCACTGCCATGCTATTCCAAGTCTCCGGGACGCGGAGTGAGGATGGCCTCGCAACAAACTCGATTCGTGCTCGTATGTTGGTCATGATCAGCTATTGTGCTATCACTCATGGCCCCACTTCTCGTCTTTGAACCCTCTCAATTCTTGATCCTTCTGCTGTGTAGCGGGATGCCGCGAGCCTGACATCATTGGCAACGCTCAGTTATGCCCGCGAGCTGCCTTCTCCCTCTGCATGAGCCGTCGGACTTGTAAGCGGCGCGCGTTGACCCAAACCATGGACAGCTGCTGCCTTCATACGGGGATGCTGATCAAGCTATGCGAGTAGCCACGTCCTAGAGCAGTTCGCTTCGACGTTGCCATCTGTTCTGTAAGGCTACACCACCCTCTCCCAGCCTCACAAAATCTTCCCCTCCCTCACGGCCTAACCAAATACCCCCCCAACGCCCGATCAAACTTCTCCACCCGAATCGGCATCTCCATCGAATAAAATGGATTCTTCATCACAAAATCCCCATACAGCTCATAGCACCTCCTCACCACGACATCAGTATTCGGCTGCTCCGGGCTCGTAACCAGCAGAAACTTCACCCCCGTCGGCGCCTGGAAGCACGTCAGCCTAAAATGACTGCTTTCGAGACTCTCGATGCCCGTGGTGGGAGGTTTGCGGTTTCCGGGGAGTCGCTCGGCGAGCGGGGCAGGGTTGATGGAGCGGGAGATGGCGTGGATGCCGTGGAAGGTGCCGGCGAGGATGAGGTAGTCGTTGGAGTCGAGTTTTTGGAGGCCGGGGGCGAAGGTGCGGTTGTAGATCAGGCCGCCTGCTTTGTTGATTATTAGGAGGGCGAAGACGACCCTGTGTGATTATGTGTTTAGTTGGGATGCAATCTTGTTCTCACAGCGATTGTGTCATTGACTTACATCTCCTCGACTGTACGAGGGAGTGGTATGAAGCTTGTCTACTTCATCAACTCATATGTCATGAACGAGACAGATGTTCAGCATGTGAGACCGACAATGACGATCCACGTGATATATGCAGGGTGATTTAGCGCTAAAGTGATCGGCAGGCCTCAAAAGCCCCGCATCCAATGGCAGCAGTTGCAGTCCCGCTTCTGAAAGTGACTGTCAAAGGTGAGACCTTCCGTTTCACTGCGTTTGTCCAACAAGACACATATCACATACCACCAGGCCATGACAAGACCTCCAGTACCACGCATCGCTATCGTCATCCTCTACCACCACCATCATGGCCACTAAAACCAACTCGCCCAATACATCGGGAAGCATCTCTCGCATCACTAAAGAACTCGCCCAAGTCCAGAAGGGCTCCGATCTCTCCATCGCTGTCGCCTGTCAAGACAGCGATGTCCGCCACGTCCGCGCTCTCATTATTGGTCCCCCTGACACTCCTTATGAGTTCGGCTTCTTCCAATTCAACCTTCACTTCGGCAAGGAATATCCGATCAAGAGTCCCTCCGTCGCCTGCGTCACCACCAACAGCGGCCGGTGTCGTTTCAATCCCAACATCTACAACTGCGGCAAGGTATGTCTGAGCATACTGGGGACATGGCGTGGCGAAGCGGGCGAGCAGTGGAGCAGTGCTCAAGGGCTAGAGAGCATCCTTCTAAGCATCCAGAGCTTGATGAGCGCGCATCCGTTTGAGAACGAACCCGGTTTCGAGAACTACAAGAAGGAGGATGCCGAACCACAAGCCTACATCGCCAAGATCCGACACGAAACACTGCGCATCACTGTCATCCAGCGCATGGAAAAGCTGCTAGGCATCGACGAGAACAAGATCCCCTCCCTCTACAATGGAGTCCGCAGTAAGACGCAAGAACTCCTCGGCAAATGGGCCACTACAGATCCAGAACCAGACAGCAACGGCAACGGCACCAGCACCCCCGACACCGGACCCTCCGTCCACGAATACGACGCCGAAGCCACCTTCGCCGCCCTCGACTCGGGCCGCTGGGAACCCTTCAACGACGTCATCAAACGCCGCTTCCTCTGGTACTACGACAGCTACCTCAAAGCCCTCACCACGCACAAATCCGAGCAAACCGACGGCAAACCCTTCACACGCATGCGATTCGAGTACCCCCCCAACAGCATGGAAGGCTCCTTCGACTACACCGCCCTCGAGCGCCGCCTCAAACGCATCAACGACCACCTCGAAATGGAGCGCGTGTGCTGGGAATCGCAAGGCGCCGCGCAAGTCGAGCAAGACACCCAGCTCGCCACCCAACTCGCGTTCCAATTTAGACAATTCGAGCACCAGTGGAACAAGACCTCCTACCCCGGCTCCCGCATGGAGATCTCTCTCCCCAACCCCAAGAACCCGTTCGTATGGCATCTCACGCTCTTCGGCCGCCCCAGCACGAACCTCGAAGGCGGCATCTTCAACATCCTCCTCTCCATCCCACCAGACTTCCCCGAAGTGCAGCCGCGCGTGAAGGTCGAGACGCCCATCTTCCACCACCGCGTCAGCAGTACAGGATACTTGTGCTATTTCCCTGCGAAGGCGGAGGAAGTTAGCTCGCATTTGCAAGCTATTGTGCAGGCGGTGGAGGACGAGAGCCCGCGGTTTGATCCCAGGGCGCCGGTGAATCCGGGGGCGTTTGCGTTGTTTTGGGGTGGGGAGGAGAAGCGGAAGTTCTATATGCGGAAGTTGAGGCGGAGTGCGCAGGAGAGTTGTGAGTTTTGATCTGCATGCAAGTCTGGCAAGGTGGTTGAGCATGCGTGACGGACATCGTGGCCGCATGCAAAGAGTGAAGCTGCGAATGAAGGAGACGGACGAGTTGATACCCTTGGTTGAGCACGATTTAGCACGGTTTAGCGATGGCGCCCAGGTGTTTCACTGAAATGATGGACACTGTCTACATACTTGACGGGTATCGACACTGCAAACTTTCCAGTTCAAAGCAACATCTCTCTGCCTCTAGTGCTGTTATCGTAAATCATAATTCGTGAACCCAGCCGTTCAGACATGGCTTCTGACTTCCAAGCTACCGCCGCACTACACTCCGCAGACTACTCCACAGCCCACCAGCAGAGCGCACCACACTCCCTCTCCGTCCAACCTTCCCGCCCTTCCCACCCTTCCTCGTCCTCACCGGCCGCTCATCCTTCGCATCATCAAACGCGACTCTGCTCACCTTCTCAAACCCCAGCATCCCCTGTCCTTGGTCCGCTACCACACCGTTGTTGGCGAGCAATAGTCCCTCCCCTTGCGCCGTGGAGGTGTAGAGCGCAGTCATCCGCACCCACTCCTTCATCAACCCCGGATCCCCCGCCAACGTCTCATTCGCCATCGCATACGCCACGATCCCCGTCACATGCGGCGTCGCCATACTCGTCCCAGAAAGCGTGTTAATCATATTGGCTCCGCCAGTCCAGGCGGAGATGATGGAGACGCCGGGGGCGTAGAGGTCAACGCATTCGCCGTAGTTGGAGAAGGACGAGCGTTGGGTGTCCATGTCTACGGCGCCGACTGTGATGGCCGGACCGTGGAGCCCACCTACGGATGCGGGGCTGGCGTTGCAGGCGTCGTCGGCGTCGTTTCCGGCTGCGACGACAACGTGGACGCCGGCCGAGGTGGCGGCGAGGATGGCGTTGTTCATTGCGTCGACGTTCCCGGAGGAAGCTAGGGACATTGACATGACGGAGCCGAGGAAGGGGGAGCCGGAAGACTTGCGCGCGTCGTGGTATTTGATCACGCGGTCGATTGCGGCGACGACGTCGGAGCTCCAGCCGCCGCCGTCGGTGTCGATGGCTTTTATCCCGAATATGTTGGCGTTGGAGGCGACGCCTAGGATGTTGCCGCCCGCGGTCCCGGAGACGTGCGTCCCGTGCCCGTCGTTATCGCGCAGATCGCCGTCGAAGCTCCAGAGCATTTTCGCGCGGCCGCCGAAGAGGTTGTTGGAGGTGTAGATGCCCGTGTCGACGATGTAGATATCTGCGCCTGAGCCGAGGTCCTGGTTCGCGAACGAGTAGGTGAAGTCTAGCGCGTGGTCGTTTCCGTTCACAGTGGAGGAAGTTGAGATCCGTTGAAGTCCCCAGGGCGCGTTGGGGCGGGCGGAGAGGGAGGTGCTGGAGACTGTGGAGGCGGGCTCGACGATGGAGATGTCGGCCATGGAGGCGAGGGAGTCGAGGCAGTGGGATTGCATGGAGGCGGCGAAGCCTTGGAAGGCAGAGTTGTTGAACACATGCCTGACGTCGGGGTGGTTGTAGTTGAGGGCCAGGCGTTCTAGGACTTCTTCGACTCGTGGTGGGATGGGTTTGGATTTGTCGATGATGACGATGTGTTCAGCGCCTCCAGATGCATGTGCTTTTGTTGGTGCTGCGAGCGCCTGATGCCAGCTCAGGATGCAGATCGCAGCAAGCAGACTCCGTGTGGTGAGCATGATTCGTCGGAATGAGCGAGAAAATTAATCTTCTCGGAAGATATTATAGCAATAACGAACGTAATAGCCTGCGTCCAGCACAGGTAGGTATTAAGCGAGTGTCGTGTGAATATTTCTGGAAGCCTTGAGCGAATGAGTATGTGAAGTCACGAGAACGAAAGCGCGGGTAGTAGTGAATAAAGGAAACGGGGACAATAGCTATAAAGAAAGGTCTTATGGAACAATGCTCACTACTGCCGAGCCACCATACTCACGCTCTCACACGAGGTGTTGAGGCTCGCTTGGGGAAGGTCTCAGGCGTGGAGACTCCTCATCGAAACATCTACCACGGACCATGTCAGAGGTTCAGTGTCGTCTTGGAGACGAGGGCTGGGCGTCCCGGAGACGGAGGGGGATCCAGTGCGGTGCTGTGGCGGTTGTGTCACGAGGGGGACTATGGGAGGCGTAGAAAGCTGCGCGTTTGTAGTATCTGAGTAAAGGATCATAGTATGGAGATTGAGTGGTAGATGTCGTGATGAAGTGAGGTCGTGGCAGACGCCGAGGGTGAAGTCAATTTGAAACATGCATCTCGACCAATGAAGCTCTGGCCGACAGTGGGTGTGAAACACCACCGGCGGATGTCTTGGATAGGAGATATTCTTTGAAACCGAGTACGGTGGTCGACGCGAGTACAATAGAAGGCTCGGTCATGTCGAATCATGTCGAAGAAGGCTCTTTGCTGGTTGTTGTTCTCCAAGACAGAGTCGAATATCGACATGACTCGGAAATACCGACGCTGCGGCTGTAAGGTACCACCGGCCCAAGGGAGCAGCAGCACGGGCACATGACAAACTTCCACATGCATCTCCGAGTGACTTTCGTGAAATGCCGGGAGCATAGCCTGAGTAGGTACATTCACGCTCTCTTTTCCTTCCGCTCAAATCAGCCTGCACTCCTGTACAGATATCGCAAGAGGTAGGCAGATTGCGATTTGCATGTGAAAGAATCAGCACGCAGCCGCACCTTCTAGACCCAGGAGGAAATCAATACCCGGTGTTGACAAGAAGACGTTCGCAAACGCATAGCAGCACGCGACCTCTACCACCACAAGCGAAATGCATCTCCCACCACCGCCCGATCCACGAGAGCTCCTCCCACCGCTCCTCGCCTGCCTCCCCACAGCCTTCGTTTCCCCTCGACCACCACCAGCACTCCTACCGCTCCTCTCACCACTCCTACGGCAAAGAGTCGGATTCCTAGCTGGCAGTACTTCTCAAAGCGATGGCTGGCTCCCCTTGCTCTCCTGGGACGCTGAGCAAGCCGAGAAACTCCCTCCAGTCATCGAGCGAATGCATCTCGAACCGCACCCTGTGTCTGGCGAGGTAGAGTTGGACGACACACGACCAGCGAAGTACAGACGGCTGGACGAGGAGACGCTGCAGACAAGGTTAGAGGTCGAGCAGTTCGAGCTACTACCCATATTCGTGTGGTGCGAAACAGACGAGCATGGAGGCACTGGGCCAGGCTGGAAACTGTCAGAGCTACGGAGCCTGGAGGACGTAGACGACGGAACAGAGTGGTTCGATACCATCTCCGAAGCCACAGACGCAGCGATCGAGCGGGAGGTGTCGCAAATACTGCAAGACGGCTCAAACGGCGGCAGACCTCATGTCTCCCAGCCAGACGGCGAAAACGACGACGACGACTACTGGGCCTCCTACGACCGCACCCCCGGCCGCACACCAGCGCCAAAGCACTCCCCAGCCCCTCTCACATCTTCCCAAACGACGAATCGCCAACGCACACAATCAGAACTAGCCTACTTCGCTCGCTACGGCGTCGAAGTACAACCAGCGATGGACGCCCACGACCCAGACGAAGACCACCCCGATATTGGAGAGAGCACACTAAACGGCACTACCCTCTCCAACCCCCCACCACCTGCCACCCAACAACCACCAGGGCAAGTCTCGCGCCCAAACGGCACCGCTATGTTTCCCGCCGACCCACCACCCGAACCAGACGTCTCGGCCCCTCGAGCAATATCCCCAACCCACTCCAATAGCAGCAGTGTCGAGCGCCTCGAGTCAAAAGCAGCAGAAATGAGCCACGCACCTCACTCCGACCGCGCGCGGATGGCCGTGCAGCAGCACATCTCCACCGACATCAAGTCCCTCTTCCGGCTGGCGAAGAGTTCGGGGATGGAGAGGAGGGAGTTTGAGCGGATCGTGACAACGGAGCTGGAGTGCTTGAGTATGCTTGAGGTGGATGAGTGATAGTTAGGAAGTGTAGAGCTTGAGCTACATGTATGTACAGGCCACAGCGTCGATAAGAGTCAACCTACTACCACTCCCACTATCCTCGAGCGGCCGAGGCGCGGCAGAAATCGAGCCGTCCCAGAAATCAAGCCAGCAGTACGGGAATATAGCGAGAGTAGTGATGTGGACAGGTATGGGTTGATGAGCAGAAGTACGTTTCCATCGTCCACATCCGTCTCGCCCGACCGGACCGACTGCCGCAGTATGATCGAACCACCTAATCCTTGCAATTCACTGACACCGTACTTTACGACTCAGCACATCGTCGCCTCCGTTATACCCGTTGACGACGGGAAGAGTCTGGGTATATAGAAACGCAACGACTACTCCAAGAGTCGACTCGTACTACTTATTTCCAGTCTCTCATAAGCCGCTGACACGGACCCAACAAGACCACGTTTCCTGGGCAAAAGCTTGTGGCGCCTTCTTCACTTCACTTCGGTCCCAAACCTTGCTGACGGCACGCCTGGCTCGAGCGCTAGCTCCATTGAACGGAGTACATCGTGACTGTCGCAAACCTCTCACCTGATCTCATCCTCCGAATAACAGCATCTCCACGACAGCAGCGTTGTCGCATTGGTATCAAGTACACCACACCACCCTTTGCCTCCCTCTGCGATCACTGAGACCGTCGAAACAGCATTTCTATAGCCCCACCAAAGAAACGCGGTAGCCTACCACACCTGCCACAATGTCGGCACAAGGCTACTACGGCCAGCAGCAGCAACAGCCAGCGTACGGCGGCTACCCGAATCAACCGCAGCAGGCATAGTACCATACCCCGAGAATCTCCGCCGCCAGAACAATATCCTGATTGAGAACACAGCTACGGCCCACCTCAAGGCAACTACGGCCCCCCACCACCGCAGCAATATCAAGCAGGTCCACCTCCGATGCAGTATCAGCAAGGGTAAGCTCTCCGTCTACACTACACCGTATCGCGGCTTTGAAGATCTTTAGTTGACGGTGGAGGTGAATGATAGACCTGCACCACAGCGACAACACCGTGAAAAGCGCGGAGGCGGCGGCGGCTGCTTCAAAACTTGTCTTCTGACATTGTGCTGTTGTTTTGTTTGCGAGGAGGGATGCGAGTGCTGTGCGGATTGTTGTGAGTGTGCGGAGGATTGCTGTTAGTGGGAGTTGGGATATACCATTATGATTGTGAATAGGATTCGAAGTCATCTCTACGGCCTGGGTGGGCGAAGCCAATGTGGACTAATCAGGAACAAAAGCTTTCACAGAAGGCCAGAACACTCTTCTGGAGAGCTGCGACAGGTGGACATTGCCAGCAGCGCTTGACGTTCTTCCGTAAGCAGCAAAAGTACCTAGCACGTAGCCTGGACGACACTTGAAAGCTCCATTCGTAGATCATTGAGTCAACCGACTTTAGAGTCTCAACTCGTGTGGCTGTGTGGTAAGTGGACGTCAGTGAGATGATCCACTAGACTAGCCTTATAGCTGATGTTCCAACTCGAGGTTCTGCCTGACTTGGCCTTGACTTTGACTTTGACTTTGACTTACACTACGCAGTCGTTGATAGAGCGATATCTCGGTTTTATACATGTGTCCACGGGAATCGCAATACAATGTTTTTGGAATCGTTTGCGAACGAGCGGGAGGGGGGCACCTGAAGGGTCTCAGGGCAAATGAACCGCCTTGCCAGGCATGCTGCCCAGCCTTCTCCGCCAGACTAGGAACGACAGTCTCGGGATACAAGAGTCGAGTCAAAGTGAAGCAATCTATCGGCCACTAGACACGGAACGAAAGGAGATACGCCTTTTATCTGTCCAGCCTGGATCTGGAGATGAAGCTGTGGTCGGCACGCTGAAGCGCGTCTCTCTTCGTCAGGCTATTAAGTACGAAACAATATCCTATGTATGGGGTGACAAGAATGAAAGAGCAACTATTGTGCTCCACGGACGTCTGCATGATGTTCCTGCTAGCTCGAAGATCGTGCTCCGCCGGATGAGGCGTCCCGACTGTCAGCGAGTGCTTTGGATAGACGCTGTCTGCATCAACCAGGACGATGATAAGGAACGAGGAGTCCAGGTCGCGATGATGGACATGATATACAGTAAGGGTTTTCGAAATCTGGTATGGCTCGGTGAAGCCAGAGAGGGCGATGGGGAAGCGCTTGCGAGCATACGAGCGTTGGTGAAAGATATGCGCATCAAGACTATTAACTTCAGGCTTGAGCCTTTCCTAGCTACGCCAATCGGAGTATCGACCGCCGGGTTGATCATAAAACGTTCCATCAGTATCGCAGAAGGGCCAATCGTGCAATTCTTCTCACGGTCGTGGTTCGTGAGGCTTTGGGTCCTCCAGGAAGCTGCCTTGGCTCGTTACAGCGTGTGCTATCTAGGCGACGCCAGTATCCCGCTGAGACACGTACTACGGGCCGCTTTGTGGATCAGGCACCTCTTCCAGCCTACGAATCTGGGTCCACATCCTTTGATGATGATCACGAATAGCATTGGGAGGACTTCAGCGGCGTACGAGTTCTTCCTGCTTAGCCCAAAGAATACGAGCCGGTTTAAACTTATGCCGTTTCCCTACATAAACCTCTTGGAGATTACAGAGGGATTTGCTACTTCCGAGCCGCGAGACCACATCTTTGCGACGCTTGGTCTTGCTCGTCAACACTTCAAGTTCAAAGAGACGCCTCAATTGCTTATGCCGAGATATGATGTTCCGGTGGCCCAAGTGTTCCGCGACGCAGCACGATTCTGCATACATTCAGCGAGCGACCTTCAGGTCCTGGAACTGCTAAACCGGCATCAAGGGACAAGGTTGATAGACGGGTTGCCCACCTGGGTCCCAGACTTTGGAGAGCAGGACGATGAGCAGAGGGCAATGTACACCTATGTCAGGAGGTCTTTCAACGCCGATATGAGTAGAGTATGGCGTCTCAAGGACACAAAAGATGACGAGCCCGATGCGCTCATTGTCGAGGGTTTCGTAGTCGGCAACGTGAGTGCGAGAAGTGAACAACACGGCCGGGGCCTGGATACCTTCGCTTTACTGTCCGACCCTTTGGGATCACGGGCAGGTACTTCGATGGATGCCGTCAAAGCACGAGAAGATGGTGCCTTGGGCATGGTTTTGACCGCAACGTCTGGGCCAGCGCTGGAGCGACAAAGACTCCAAACTCGCATATCAGGAGTTCCACAATGCTCTCATGGATCTCCTTCCGAAAGTGGACAGAAATACCTACGTTCAGGTTGAACAATTAGCGACCCGACGTAGCAAGGACTTCTATCTGGCCGTAGTCTAGTGCGGGCGGCGGCGTTTGTTCACAACGACCTCTGGTCATATTGGGTCAGGTCCAGAAATGCTCCAGGCCGGGGATGTTATTGCAATTTTGTATGGCCTTCGGATGCCTATAGCTCTTCGGCCTCTCCGTATGCAACGCGATAGCTTCGAAGTCGTCCGCGTTTGCTATGTTCATGGTATCATGGATGGCGAAGGTGAGCGGGCTTATAATAAGAGAGGTTGGAGGCAGAGACTGTTTACCTTGAGGTAGTTTGGAACCGAGTAAAAACCGGACCGCTCGGGCGAGACGGAACGTGGACCAGATTCAGAGAAAGTCACTTGCTCCTTTGAGGCTTCTTCGCGAGTGAGACAGGAAAGACTACTAGAAGACTGGAAGGCCTAAATTACTCTTCACGGGAAGTCACTAACCCTCGAGCAGATCGAGCCAAGGGGTACGCAAGCAGTGTCAAACGAGCTCGCAGGAACAACGATATGAACGGGGGTGGACGAAGCAGTATACGCCTTTGAACGCCTACTATGCTCTGTCTTTGAACAAAAGCAAAGAAAGGAAACGGAAACGCCCAATGTCACCATATGCCAGTATGCCGAGACCGACTAGAGAGGTGAGGTTGAAGTGTGCTTCTCCTAATCTGGGTCGAATCCTTTCTCACTCTACACCTCAGGCGGTGTCAAGTGACCATGCTCAAACTGCTCTGGTCTGTTTCCACCGGATCGATCACAATGTCAAGATACGCAACTCAGGCGTCCTCCAGGAGCCAGGTAACCGTCTGATGGCGACTACCTCGCGCCGCCATACTCCATACCTGCAGTCCGCCTCCCATAGCCTCTGTCGGGCACCTGGCGCTCGACATCATGGTTGTCTCCACTGCCCTCGCGCATTTGGCCCTAGTATGCCTTCGAACGTCCAGCGTCCTTGGCGTTGTGTCGGTCTCGACAACAGTCGAAGAGGTCGTGGCAACATGACGTGAACGTTTGAAAATTCTGGCAGATGAGATATGCCAGCACAGAAGCCACAGCGACTGCCACCACGATGACGCCTATCATCCATGATGGAAACTGGTTTTCCATTTCTTTGACGGGAGGCGGGTCTGCAAAAACCTCTGTAAGGTTACGTGTGATCAAATACATTGCTGTTCTGGGTGCTGATTGTCTTCTGGCTGTGACGTGGATACTGCTGTATGGCAGTGTGATTGGAGAATGTGATGTGCTGCTTAAAGGAATTAATCGGGAGTGCTATCATAGCAATAGATATATATCGCTCGACGACCACTCATATGGTGTAGCAAACAGCCGCGGACTCATACACACGCAGCACGACTCAACAACACAAAAGCTCTAGCAAGCGACTATGGACTCATATCGGCCGCACGACAAGCACCGAAACGCTAGTTACTCTCATGACTCGATCACTGTTACACAAACGTGTGCAAACGACGCCGGATGACTCGATGCAGATATCACGACGTCAAGAGCATGACCAAGACAAGCCAGCATGGAGTCCCGGACGGCTGAGTACTCGATAGATGTATCTAGAACGAGCCCACTTCGCCTGCAAGGAGGCTGTGCTCCCGGACCATCTTGTTCGATACCGTCACAGACTCGTCCTGGGCCCTCTGGTGTACACTCGCGGAGGCACCTGGAGCTCGACATCGGCATCACCGTTCCCTGTTCTCTGTGTCCGCCTGTTGTGTCGTAACCTTCGCTTTTCTCGATACGCGGAGATGGGTTTTGCAAGCGCATATACGATGCCGAGGGCGAGCAGCACTATCAGCCCTCCGAATACCCAGGGCATGATCCTTGAGGCACTGTCGTGGTGCTGCGGATCGGCCTCATCCTCGGCCGTGAGAAAGTGGCCGGAGTCGGGAACGGTTGGTGGAGTCATTGCAGATTTGTCTCGAAATCGTGAGGTGGGTCGAGTGCTGTGTGCGTTCCTCGGAGGGAATCACTGTTCAGGTTGTGGTTTGACGCGAATGGGTGCCTTTCGACATGGCTACTTCAATATGAGAGCCTCTAGGACTGCAGCAGGCAATACCGACCTGAGTGATGCGATACATCATACGGCGACGACCCAACGACGAAGCATGACTGGCTCCATACTTGGCTGTCTCCGAGCAGCCACCCGGCGTGATGGAAGTACAGTAAGTGAGGAGGCATCTCCCATGAGGGTACTCACACAGGCCGTAGCACGCATCTTAGGCCTCGTCCCGGAGCTCGGTGACCGTCCGGTCTACAACTACCTGCTGTCGCCGTACTCCATCCTCTCAGACCGCCGGTCATAAGCTCTTTCGGGCCTCTGGAGCTCAACATCGACACCGCAGTCCCTCATTCCTTTGGTTCGCTTGTTGTGCCGATGCCTTCGATCCTCACGACACGCAAAGATCGTTTTGACAACAAGATAATAGATGACGATGCAGAGGCAGGCCAGTGTGAAAAGGACGGCTATGATATAGGCTGTGATCTTTCCAGCCCTGCTTATGTGATCTGGGTATGCTTCATCTCGGGTCGCGAGATAGTGGCTGAGGTTTTGGCTGGATGATCGAGGCATTGTGGTTGGCTTGGTAGGTGTTGGGAAGTTTTCTTAATGTTGGTATGGTGAACTGGCATTTTATCGTGTATTGGAGGAGTGCAAATCGGTGACTGGCAAGCGATACACGATGACTGTGGTGACAGAGGCTCAATATCGAGGCTTGATCGGAAGCAAACGGCGGGCAACTCACATTGATGTTGACGGCATGCACCCTACACAATTGTCCCTACCCTTGGCAGCACTGGCGGAATCTACTGAGCGCTATCGGGACAGTACAACACCATCTTGGAACAGAAGCATGAAATTTATGAGTAGCTAGGACCAACAGGCCTCTCGAGTACACAGCATGCACCCTCATCCAGAACCGCAATCCGAAGAATCGTTGCTCCACGACTACCACGGCCATGTGGCTGCCCTGTCCAGACGCACCAACCCAGCTCGTGTCCAATCCATATCCGCTTGACCCGCGCCCTCAAGACGCGCTTCCTGCCGACGCTACCTACCAATGCCCAAGTAGGATAGGCAAGACCTCCGGAACGTATGCTTGACATACTGAGGCCCGGTAATCACTCGAAGCTCGCCCACCGTTGCCCTACCCCTTCCGGAGCCCTTGCCCGCGACGTTGCTGTCCCCGGTCTTTCCAGAGTTCCAATATGCCGTTGAAGATGCCGGCACAGATACCAACTGCGACGACTAGGACACTGAAGCTCAACATGGCACTAAGCAGACTAATGTTTACGACAAGGTAGTGAAGGGCTTGCTGGACCTCGTGGGGCTGGAGGGTGATGGGAGAACCGAGATTTTGGTTCGCTGCTGTAAGGGCTTGAGTGGCCGCCGAGATTGTTTTGTTGGTTGGGAGGTACATGGTGTCTGATTTCGGATGTGGTTCGTTAGTTCTTGGTACTGGATGGTTGGGGAATGGTTGGGGATTGTTGATATGGGATTGATTGTGTTATGGTGTTCCTGCAATGGTTCGGGAAGTGGCAGCGTCTATATACTGCTCTATGGTCATTGACGCGAACCAGCAAACGGCCGCCGACTCAGGCAAGTCACCACCTACGGCTCGAAGGTCCAACAGCTACGGTCAGCAAACACTCGACAAGTAACAGCCGTGTAACACACATCTGAAGCTCAACAACTCATAGTATCCGTCCGCTTTACGCCTACCTTCGATACTAGGAGTGGCGAGGTCTAGGTAGTGGCCCGTAGTCAACGGAAGGAAAGAAGTCAAATACACACGCAATCTAGAGCTGTGTCAACAGCCTCTTCCCCTACTTCGGCACGTCGTTCAACATTCAACACCCCCCTTAGGAGTAGGACAAACTTCTCGAAACGAAACTCGATCCCCAGCCCATCTCCACTCCACCCACGCTCTCATGACACGCTCCGTGCCCACGCTTCTTAGTACCTACCTCGTGGCCGGAGAGCAGCGATAACGCTGAAGCATTCATACAAGATGATGAAGCCGACTATGGTGCCTAGCAGACCAACAATCACGACAAGGTAGTGGAGGGCTTGTTGGACCTCGTGAGGTTGGACGATCATGATGATAGAGCTGAGGGTGTGGTTCGCTGCTGCCAATGTCTGGTTGAGTGGGAGATGCATTGTGTGGTTCTCGGTTGTTGGGTGTCGGTGAGTGGCTGATGTGAGTGAAGTCTGCTGTTGGATGATGTGTGAGTAAAGTCGGTTGTTGGATGATGTGATTGAAGGCTGCTGTTGAATGGTATGGTCGAAGGATTTGATGTGCGGATTGAAAATAAGTTGGCAAGTTGTAGGCTGTCTTATATACCGCCTCCCACTCCCCATATGAGAACGCAAACAGTTGCAGACTCATGCAAGTCAGCACCACTCGACGATACAAACGACAGTGGACTCATACGGCTGCATGACAAGACTCGAGAATGACTGCACCTGGTCTGAGCTGTGATCAAAACCTTGTGCTTCAGCTGTACATCGTTCGATATACGACACCTGCCTGGGGTGAAATGCTCTAGATCCATGGCCTCGTTACACCCAACTCCAACATGCCGTGTGCGCCATAAATCATCTCGGTGGTATCTTCATCAGTTCATGCAACTGCGCCTGCCTTCAAAGCCCACAGTGATCCCCAATACACCCTCCAAGAGGCTAGACCATGAGACCATCAGACCTGAACAGCCCTCCCAACCAAACTCCTCTTCAACCCCACCCCCGCCCTCCCCGCCTCCCTCGCACACGACCTAATCTGCTCGTCCGCCGCAAAAGCTCCCCCCTCAATCCTTCCGGCTTCTTTGCCGATGCTGTAGCCAGCGCTGAAACTCAACGCACTCAACACCACCACCACGCCCGCGGAAACCACCCACGTGAGGAGCGTGGGCGTGATATACAACTCCTCGGCCGAAGAGGACGTGCGGCGCGCCTTCTTCATCGCCCGCCGCTCACGCGAGGAGCTTCGGGGGTTGGGGGCTTTGCGCTTGGAGTCTTTTTGCCGGTCGGAGGATGTAGAGGTGGAGGTGGAGGGGGAGGTTGATTGGCGCCGGATTGTGGGGTGGAAGGTTGGTTCTTGTAGATGTTGGGGGGCGCGGGGTTGGAGTGCGGATTCGGGGACTAGGCGGAAGGACATGGGGTCGATGCGGGTGCTTCGGGGTTGGGGTTGTGTTATTGTGGGGGCGGTGGGGCGTTTGGTGTCGGGTTTGCCGAGACTGCGGGCTGCGGCGGCGCAGGAGAGGAGGGTGGATAGCGACGTCCGGAGGGCTTCGTCGTGGATTGTTGGGTCGTAGGAGGGTGAGAGGATGTTTTGGGGCATGTGACTCCGTCGAGACTCGGTGGGTAGGGATGTTCGGGATGAACTGCGTGGCTCTCGTCGTTGGGAAGGGAAGTAGGAGCCGGATGCTTGTTGGTTGGGTGTTCGTAGCTGTCCACTAGGCGGATAAGTGAAGGCATTGGGTTGGGGTGTGAAACATTCTTCGTTTCGTATTGGATGATTGATCGCTGTCTTGTTCTCGTCATCGTCGTCGGATATGGGTCGCTGCCAGTTCAGCTCTGGTATGGGGCGACCAGCGATGCTTGGCAGCAGCGGGCCTTCGTTAGAAGACGACATGACCTTGTCTGACTCGCTCTCGCTCTCTTCGTACTCCTCCTGACTACTGGCTCCTGTACTAGTCGGTGCTGGCGACATATCTAGATTGGTCGGGGCGTTCTGACGCACACTTCGCCGCCTACGAGCTCGCGGGTCGTGCTGGACTCGGAGTCCTGTTGTGATGACTTCCTCGCCGATGGAAGATAGGGAAGAGGATGATGGCTGGGAGGAGATCTCTACCCACGAGTCTGGATCGTAGTAGTCAGCGGCTGGTACATAGAGATCCGTGTACTTCGACATGGCGCGGGTGCACAGCAGTAATATCAGACTTAGGCGAGAGGGTTGATCGGAAGCAAGGGACGCCCAAATGAGACCGCGAAAGGATACAGGCTACTGACCTTCTCGCGTGCCGGCATTGAATGATGCTGAGCGTGAGGCCATCGCAGGCGCATGACCTGATCGACGGATGGTATCGTTTGAGTGTGTCTGTCTTGCTTCCTGCATCGCATTCGCTGATGACCCAATACACTGTCCTCACAGCAAGTATATCCTCAAGACTCTTCTTCGACTCAACAGGACTAGATGTGTCGATGGCTGATCGTCCGACGTTGGCGCAGTGCGATCCGATAACGGGTATTGACCTCGGACAGCTAAAGTTGATGCATGGGTGTTGGTGTCGTGGTATAGCAGTTCAGAGAGCGGTCGGTCGATTCGCCCGCGCTGTAGAAGTCGTGCGCTCGTGGTGTGCAGAAGGTGATGTCGAGGCAAGATCAAGATCAGCTGGCCAGCGGTGTGAGAGGTTGACGTGGGGGTGGGTTGGCAATCTGCTCATGTGGGGTATTGCACGTTGGACAGCGAGTAAGGTAATGATCCTGGCGCGTGGGGATATGTGTTGGGCTTCGACACGGATGGAGATCAGTAGAACCCAAGGTGGGTTTGATCGCGAAGAGTGAAGGGTGAGATGATGGCGTCGAGGACTGCGCCTTGCTTCATTCCCTGCTGTGCCCTGCATTCGAGATTAGGTACTTGAGTACATGAGCTCTACTGCATGAAGGTGGTAGCAAGTCGAACGTGGGATGGAGCTTATCAAACATCATTGCAGTGTGTACGAGTGGTATGTACAGCAAGGAGACAGGAAAACCACCCAGTCCCAGCAACGCCGCATGACCCCATCAACACTTTTTGTTCATACCATCAGTCTTCACGCTGTCTTGCCCGTATCGCACAGTCTCGACAATCAACTCATCTTGACCACAAGACTCTTGTTGTTGATAGCAGGTTCAGCTGTATCCCAGCTTAGAAAGTCGTCTTCTTGCCGGAAAAGTCGCCGAAGCCACCACGGTTGAACGAGCCACGACCACGGCTGTCGCCACGACCACGACCGCGATCGAACCCACCGCGACCTCCACGCCCACGCCCGCCACGATCACCGAAGCCGCCACGGCCACGACCACCTCTGTCACCGCCGCCGAAGCCACGCCCGCCTCCACGACCGCCGAAGCCACCACGTCCACCACCTGGCGAGTCGTTGGTCGGCTTGGCACTAGCATAGTCGAGTCTGATGGCACGACCAGCGATCTCAGCACCCTGCAGACCCTCGAACGCAGCCGTAGCCTCCTCGATAGATCCCATCTCGACGTAGCCGTAGCCCTTGAAGTTGCCCGTGTCTCTGTCGGTGATCAAGCGGACACCCTGGATGGCACCATACTCCTCAAAGGTTCCGGAGACTGCGCTCTCGTCGGCGCCGAAGGCAAGGTTGCCGACGAAGAGGGTGGCGCTTGGCTCACGGGGCGCATCGCCGTACCTCTCGGCGCGCTCGGAGCTACGCTGCTGTGGGGTCTGCCCGGCACCACGCTCTGGGCGGGGGAGGCTGAAGTCGACGCGAACGTTGCGGCCGTCAACCTCGGTCTCGTGCTTGGACTCTTGAGCGGTGATAGCATCGGACATCTCTTCGAACTCGACATAGCCGTAACCCTTGCTCCTTCCGGTGTCGCGGTCGGTGATGACACGGACTGCCTTGATCTGACCATACTCCTCAAACTCGCGGGTCAACCACTCCTCGTCAATGTTGAAGCTCAAGTTGCCGACGAAGAGGTTGGCCGAGGCTTCCTTCTCCTCGCCGTTGACGGTGACCTTGATCTTCTTGGGGGTCGGGTCGGTGTTGTCCTCCGCCTTGCGCTTCTTGCTGACCGGCGCCTCGGTCTTGACCACTTCCTCTTCAGAGTCTGAGCCGTCAGACGAGTCGTCATCGTCAGCGCCGTTCGCCTTGGCACCGACCTCTGCATCAGACCCGGAGTCGTCAGAGTCGGAATCGTCGCTGGCATCAACGTTAGCTACACCGTTGCCGTTGACCTTTGGTGCAGGCTCATCGTCGCTGTCGGAGTCATCGGAGTCGTCGGAGTCCTCAGTAGCCGCCGCCTTGGCCGCGCCGTTGGTCTTTGGTGCAGCAACTTCATCATCATCATCGTCAGAGTCATCGGAGTCGGAATCATCATCGTCCTTGGCCACCGCCTTCGCCGTGCCATTAGTCTTGCCGTTCGTCTTCGGTGCGGACTTCACATCAGCCCCACCATCGCTATCATCCTCGCTGCTTGCAGAGCTCGCGCTCGTGTCATCGTCCGCCTCACTCTCACTGGACGGCTCTGGGGTCGGCTCCTTCTTCTTGTTCTTCTTGGACGCCTTCTCAACCTTCTTGGCAGCTTCCTTCGCGACGTTCTTCGCGCTCTCGACCGGCTTGGTCACGCGCCCAGCCTTGATCGCCTCAACGGGCTTGCCCTTTGGCGCAGCGGCCGGCTTGCTTTCCTTCTTGGTCTTACCCATTGCTGAAGGTTTGTGATGAGATGTCTACGTCTTAGTCAGTGTTCTGCGTCCCAAATGTGCCTTCAGCCCTCGTGCTACAGATGCAGCAGTAGTCTCTCCTCTCAAACACCCAGCAGCAGTAACAACGCAAGCACCCAAGTGTAGCAAGAACGGCAAACGTTCGAGCGAGATGGTAGCAACAGCCCACGAGCGAATGGGTCGCTTGAAGCCCTCTAAAAGCCCTCGGTAGTCACTGAGTGACGTAGGTAGCCCACGAGTACGATTTGCTCACTAGCGATATGATCGCTATATGCCCTCTGGTCGACGGCTAAGGCAGTGTGTTCCCACAAGAGCCGATGCTGCAGTTCGACGTTTGATCAAGCCCACTGATGTAAAACTCTGCCCACGGGGACTTGTGCAGTGATATGCACTTTCACGACTGTGACGTGAAGATGGGGAAGCCAACGAACCGAATTGATAAGGCGCTGTTGCGCAAGTATGCTTCAGGGGTGGTGATGTATGTGGATGAGTAGTAGCAATCTTTTGTGCGGTCGCGTGTGAGAGGGTGTGGAAGAGAAAAAGTTCGAGTCCGCTCTTGACGACTATAAGAGCTCGAGGCAGCCGAAATTTTCGTTAGCGGCAGCGGTGAGCTAATGCCAAGCCTGGCACGTGCTGTCATCGGCTTCGCGCCGATTGGCTGAGGAGAACCTCCCTTCTTACAGTACATTACATGCACGCGTGAAGTCACAAGATTGAGCCTAGCAAACTCCGAGACGAAATCGAGAAGCAGTCCACCAAAGGGACTGACGATACGATCAAGGTTCGAGCTGAGCCTGCCAGTGCTACCATGCAGCGATAGCATACAACAAACCAACCATGGCACCACCTTCGTCACACCGACCGCGTAAGAAGCGGAAAGCGGACGTCTCTGGCAGCAGCTCCAATGGCACCGTCATTCACGATTCCGGTTCGAAGAAGGAACAGCCCGCGTTCCCTCTGGTCGCCTTCTTCTGGCCTGCTCGTGGAACTTCAACCTCCCAGTGGATCTTGCTGCCATGCATTCTGATGGTGGTAGGTCTGTTCCGCTGGTGTACTGGAATATGGCCCTACTCAGGCTTCCACAAGCCCCCCATGCACGGCGACTTTGAGGCACAGCGGCATTGGATGGAGCTTACGACAAATCTCCCACTCACCCACTGGCACTTTCACGACTTGGAGTGGTGGGGCCTTGATTACCCACCGTTGACTGCGTACCACTCATGGCTACTCGGCAAAGTTGGATCGCTCATTAACCCTGATTGGTTTGCGCTCTACCTATCCCGAGGTCTGGACTCCCTGGACCTGAAGGTGTTCATGCGAGCTACTGTCATGGTCTCGGAGTACTTCGTCTACATTCCAGCGGTGGTAATCTGCGTACGGCGTTTGACGAGAATGCACAACATCAACTCATGGGAGTCATCGATCGCGTTGACAGCCATACTGATGCAGCCCGCGACTCTCTTAATCGACCACGGCCACTTTCAGTACAACACTGTAATGCTTGGCTTCGTCGTCGCGACCATCTCCAGCATACTCGCCGGAAGACGACTCTGGAGCTGCGTGTTCTTCGTGTGCGCCTTGGGCTTCAAGCAGATGGCACTCTTCTACGCACCTGCCGTCGCTGCCTACCTGGCTGGGGCCTGCATATACCCACGTATCGATCCTCTCCGTCTTCTGGGAATGGCAATCGTCACCATCGCCTCCTTCGCCCTACTCTACGTGCCACTCCTCCTTGGAACTGCATTTGATACCTACAGGAACGTACCGCTCCCATCGCACGCCATCATGCCTCCGTTGCTCTCAGCCATACCATTCGACATCAATGAGAAGGCGTGGTACTACCCATACCTAATCCAGCTCATGCAGTCGATCCACCGCATCTTCCCATTCGCACGCGGGCTGTTCGAAGACAAAGTGGCGAATATCTGGTGCGCCGTGCATAGCTCTGGCGTCCACAAGCTGAACCAGTACTCCTCCACTCTGCTCAGCCGCGTCGCTTTAGCGTTGACATTGGCGGCAATCGCGCCGCCTTGTGCGATCATCTTTTTGAAACCCAGAAGGAAACTCATGCCGCTCGCACTCACCACCACAGCATGGGGTTTCTTCCTGTGCTCTTATCAGGTTCACGAGAAGAACGTGCTTCTCCCGCTGCTACCGATGACCTTGCTCCTCGCTACCGACGGCGGCATGAAGCCTGCTACCAGAGCATGGGTGGGCTATGCGAACTTACTCGGCTGCTGGACGATGTTCCCGCTCCTTGCACGAGACGAGCTGAGAGTGCCTTACGTTGTGCTCACATTGCTGTGGGCCTACCTCATCGGACTTCCGCCCTGCAACTTCGACTTGTACCTCACATCAGGCAGCGATAACACTCTGCACTGGAGCTCGAAAGTGCTGCATCTCGCCACCTACGCTGCCATGCTCGTGTGGCACGGCGTTGAGCTTTTCGTGGCGCCACCGGCCAGCAAGCCGGACTTGTGGGTCGTTGCCAACGTGTGTATAGGCGCTGCTGGGTTGGGGACCTGCTACCTGTGGTGCTTGTGGCGGTTGGTAGACGACAGCGGCATCCTCGTTGATCTCGGTTTGGCGAAACCAACAGACGCCGACGTTGAGAAGAAGAAGCTCTGAGCGCATTGGCGCGCATTTATGGACTTCTGATACCCCATGCCGTGCATTTATCGGAGCTGGGACGTCTAAGTATGTACATAGTATAGTGTACAAGTATCATCCTATCCTACATTCATCCATCCCCATTCATCCCC
>JAABUL010000155.1_pt1 | contig 138880 bp, 161 predicted proteins | sample 5559151 | NCBI WGS metagenome assembly JAABUL01 (sample SAMN10711876, study PRJNA513368) | rock metagenome | isolation source: Antarctica rocks | place: Antarctica: Victoria Land, Pudding Butte sud | reverse complement strand
GGGCGGGTGTGGACATGATGATGTCGGAGGGGGGGAGGCCGTTGGAGGCCATGGTGGGAAAAGAAGGAAGGCCAGCGGCCGGTGAGGTGGTTGTTGAGGTTGTTTACGTTGCCAGTCAAGAAGGATGTCGTCTTCTAGAGTGGATGAAAGGGTGCTGTCGCTGTATACCGCTGTTGTGTGGAGGTGTATTGAAACGAAACACGAGTCGCTCCTGCCAAAAGATCTTTGGAACGCGGCAGCTTCACGCGAAGTTTCTCCTAGCGTTCCGAGATGTCGGGCCGAGAGCTTACCTTTTGCGGATGGCCCATTCGCCGACTTACATCACCGGGTCGCTTGGTCAGAAACATTCATTCTTACAACCATACCACATTGACTCAAGCAACTCGACAACTGCCCTACGGAACACTCATATCTACCTCTTGGACGAACGCACAGGACACGCGATCAAACATGGCCACCCTCCGCACCCCCACACCCCTCCTCAACACCCTCTTCCGCTTCGCCTCCCAACCCACCACAAGCCGGCGATGCTCACGCTGCCTACGAGCACAACGATGTCCCTTCTCCGCCTCCACATTCGCAAGACAGTCTTCCAAACGACCGCTAATGACCGAGACCGCTCGACCACAAACACTTGAACCTCAAACGGCTCCGCTTCGCAATGAAGGAATACCCGAGACAAGCATAGCCGGTCAGCAACATACTTGGCCACCTTCAGCACCATGGGAACGAAAGGATAGCGGCAAAGCGATCAGCGAGCGGGAAGGCGAAGCCCAAAAGAGTAAACCCACAATCGCAGGCACTGAACAATCCACATCACAAACGACCGCCTCCCCTTCACCCGCACCCAAGAAGAAGTCCAAACTCCGACCTCGCAAAGCGCCGATAAACCTCACTCCAGCCGCTGTATCGCAACTCCACGAACTAGCCGACGCTCCCGAGTCAAAACTCATCCGGGTAGGCGTCAAGAACAGAGGCTGTTCAGGGCTGGCTTACCACTTGGAATACGTGGACAAGGCTGGCAGTTTCGACGAGACGGTGGAGCAGGAAGGGGTAAAGGTGTTGATAGATTCGAAAGCGCTGTTTAGTATTATCGGAAGTGAGATGGACTGGGTGGAGGATAAGCTGCAGGCGCGGTTTGTGTTTCGGAATCCGAATATTAGTGAGTACATCACCCTCCTCAAATCTCCTGTCGTGGGTGCAAAGGACAAAGCTGACGAGAAATGTAGCGGAACAATGTGGGTGTGGGGAATCATTCAGCATATCATAGCTTATACAATCCAGCATCGATATCCTGTTGAGCGTTCAAGCGTTTCGTTCATGATACACTTCCAGAAGGCCATCTTTTCTGACCATCTCAACCAGCCTCTAGCCCATTCCTTGCCCTTTCACTTCGCTTTCAATCAAAACACCCCCGGCACAAAATCCACCACCCGCACATTCTCAATCAACCCCTCCAAACTCCGCCCAAACTCCAGATGCGCTGGGTCCTTCTCTAGGTAGTACTTCCTATCCTCCTCGCTCTCAAACTCGAACACGAAGCCGTGGGTGAAAGCGCCCTGGGGAAGCGTCAGCGCCGGCACTGTCGGAGGTAGAGCCCACACAATGGAGCACCTCCTAGCGGAGGCCCTCCTGACGTCGGGGCAAGGGAAGGGGAGATACTACTTGAAGCCCCTCAGGACTATTGTCCCGCCCGCCGCCATGCGCGCGTACGTACGGCTGGTTGGTCGTTGGGTGGAGGCATTTAGTTGGGAGGGAGATCATGTGGTGGCAGACCTAGGAATTTGTCAGTTGGTGTAGCATGAGCGATAGGGAAAGTGGTGCATTGGGGAAACAGCGTACGTCTTGTACCTGAGCACGGGTGAGGGTGGGTTTGAATTCGAAGAGGACGATGTGGAGGATCGCCATCTCGTACAAAAGTCTCCTACGGATCTCCAATTATTTCTAAGAAGTCGATCGACGGTTTTAAAATCTGGATTCCGTTGGTTGTCGTTTCGGAATGTTGCCGTTCGGTCGTCGTTTCTTCGTTCGTCGATAGTGAAGGAGTGATACGCAGAAAGAGCCTCCAACGTTGTATTGACCGGCTTAAAGTCTTCAGTCACTACAACCACAGGGAAAACAGACGATGTCGATGGAATAAAGTACTCGTACCTATTGAACAGCGGTCCGTATCGCCTACATACCAAGCGGGTTCGTTACGCCATGCTGAGTCACTAGTCTTTGAGCTCCCCACCTTCTTTGACAGCGACGACGACGACAGGGTCTATGGCATGTGATCAACGTCCCGACGCAAGCTGCGACATTGGAACCTTGAACTTTCCCGACGATGGCTTTCGCAACACAGGGCTTATCAATGGGCGTCCGTACGAAATGCGATGGTAGCCTTCCAAGCTCCCCTCGAACGAGTTTATCTGTTCTGACTGTCCAGTGAAGAGGAGTGTCTGCGCCGGATCGCCGCTCGGTTGTGTCGGCTTGATGAGTGCGGTGGGAGGAGGAGGAGTTTGCCGGCAGCAGCCGCGAACGATCGCGGTAAGGGAGGAGATGCGTGTTGTGGTGGAGAGAGGGACCAGCGGGATGGGGTTGAGGTGGGCGTAAATGCTGGGGAGAAGAAGGATGGGTGCTGTGATGATGTAGGAACAACTACTGGAGGGGTTGGTTGCGCTGCCGAGGGGATCGATAACGGTATTTGCGAACAGGGGCGAGCGGAGGGCTGCTGTGCCGGCAAGGATCAAGTCGGTAGCTGCTGTTCTGGGGACAAGAGGGTGGTACAGCCTCAATCGACGGATAGGATTGATCGATGTGCTACTGGAAAGGATAACGGTGACGGCCATCGCTTTTCCGAAGATAAAGCCAATGCCTGCAGCAAGAAGGACAAAACAGTGTGTAGCACCAAGGAAGAACGTAAGACGTGCTCGGGCGACGCGAAGGATCAAGACACCTGCTGCGCTACTGCTACCACCTCAGAGAAAACCAATGTCGCGGACTCCTGCGGTGGTGATAGCTGCGGCGGTACCGAGCAATACGGAACCATCAACGGGGCTGGCGACGCTGGAGGGTGCGTTAACAAATGTTGCGAAATTCCCTTGGACGATACTACCACTGCTGCTTCACCGTCAGCGTGTTCCGAGCACCTCCAGGCAGCTTTCCAGCGCTACGAGGCCCTGCTCGCGTTGGGCAGATGCCTCTGCCGCAGTGCTTTGAGTCAGCTGGGCGTTTGCTGCTGCTCACTCACCCCGGACGGTCTCGTTAAGAAACCACCAACGTCTCGCGCGTCTTCGGCCAGAGGATACAACAAGCGCGGTACGCAGGCCGTAAGCCGCAAGGCGTCTAGGGATCCCAGCGTTCGCAGCCTCCGTTCTGACGAGATCTCCGTTGTAGCGAGAAGTATTCAGAATCCAGAAGCGGCCGTGAAAGATGACATTGACGTCGAGAAAGGCGCAGCACGCCAGCATATTGTGACCAACGTCGTCGGTATGACTTGCACGGGCTGCGGCAAGAAAGTGTCCAATGTCCTCGACCGGATTCCCGGTCTATCCAATGCGCAAGTCACTTTTGTGTCGGGTATGGCTGAGTTTGATCTGGACGAGAACGTTGCTCAGGCCGAAGATGTCTTGTCCCAGATGGAGAGGGAGACGGGGTTCAAAGTCACTCGACTGACTAGTGGGTATCAAACCTTGGACTTCCTGATGTCGCCCACCGTCGCCGAAGCTTTCGAAGCATCCTTCCTGCCTGGTCTCGTGTCTATTACGAAAGAGAAGAAGAGCAGATACTGCATTACATACAACCCCAGAACCACTGGGGCGCGATCACTTCTGCCTCCAGATGCGCAGCTCGCGCCTCCAGCGGACGACGTCGGCATTAGTCAGGGGAAGCGACGTCTCTGGTATATGTTCTGGAGCTTCACCATTGCTGCCGCCCTCACCATCCCGGTCGTCGTCCTCAACTGGGCCCCGAACCCGCTCTCGGAAACTACCCGCCAAATCGTCTCCTTAATTCTGGCCACCTTGGTCCAAGCAATAGCCATACCCGAGTTCTACGTCCGCGCTCTGAAGTCCCTCATATACAGCCACTTGATCGAGATGGACATGCTAGTTGTCATCAGCACCACCACGGCCTACGTCTACTCCATCATCGCCTTCGCACTGACCGAGGCCGGCTACGAGCTCGAGCAGAAAGCTTTCTTCGAGACGAGCACTCTGCTCATCACACTTATCCTCTTCGGCCGCTTGATGACTGCATGGGCGCGAATGGGAGCTGTGTCGGCAGTTTCCTTACGCTCCCTGCAAGCAGAATCGGCTCTGCTGCTCCAACGGAATGGCGAGACGACGAAAATCGACGCTCGTCTGCTCCAATTCGGCGACGAGTTCAAGGTTCTTGCCCACTCGCGCATCACAACAGACGGCATAGTGATCCTTGGCGAAAGTACTGTTGACGAATCGATGGTGACGGGCGAAAGCACTCCGGTCGTGAAGAGCAAGGGCTCCACTGTCATCAGTGGCACGATCAACGGGTCCGGCACGTTGAACGTTCGCCTCACCCGCCTTCCCAGCGAGAATAGCATCGCCGACATCGCCAATCTTGTCGACAAAGCCGTCGGCGCGAAGCCTCGGGCACAGGATCTGGCGGACAGATTCGCCTCGTGGTTCACGCCTGTCGCCCTTGCCGTTGCAGTCGTTGTTTTCGTCCTCTGGCTGGTTGTGGAGCTCAAAGTGCGGCACTCAAACGCAGGCGGCGCTGTGGGGAGCGCAATCACGTATGCGGTTGCGGTGCTTGCGATCTCCTGTCCCTGTGCGCTTGGGTTGGCTGTGCCTATGGTGCTGGTTATTGCAGGCGGGTGTGCTGCGCGGGAAGGCGTCGTCATCAAAGCTGCAGACGCGACTGAGAGGGGTTTCAAGGTTACGGATGTTGTGTTTGACAAGACTGGGACGCTTACGAAAGGAGATCTGCAAGTCGTCCGCGAAGAAGCGTTTGACGGTCCCGTTGGAGTCGATGGGGCACTGGCGATTACCAGATGCCTCGCGGAAGGAAACGAACATCCCGTCTCTCTTGCTGTGGCTGCCTACTTAGCTGAGCGGTCACTCAGCACTATCACGCTCGAGAAGGTCAAATCGATTCCGGGCGCCGGCATCAAGGCTCAATGGAACGGATCGACTGTCATGGCAGGAAACCCGTACTGGCTCGGTCTCGAGAATTCACCAAGCATCGCACACCTGCTCAGCAAAGGCATGACTTACTTTTGTGTGACCATCAACGGCGAGCTTCTCTTGGCCTTCGGTTTGAAGAGTACTCTCCGCGAAGAAGCCGCTACCGTCATCGCCGAGCTCCAGCGACGGAAGATCCAATGCCACATCGTAAGCGGCGACAACGCAAAAGTCGTAGCGGACGTCGCTCTCACCCTCGGTATCCCGCACAGCCACACGGCCTCCCGTGCGTCACCAGCCGACAAACAGCAGTACATCAAGCATCTCCAGCACCAAGGCAAAATCGCCCTCTTCTGCGGCGACGGCACCAACGATGCTGTCGCTGTCGCACAGGCGAACGTTGGCGTGCAGATCGGCTCGGCGTCGGAAGTCACGAGCGCTGTCGCCGATGTGGTGCTTCTCGGTGGCCTTGAAGGCGTTATTACCCTGCTCGATGTGTCGCGGAGGTCGTATAATAGGATCCGGTTCAATTTCGTGTGGTCGGGGGTCTATAATGTGTTTGCTGTCTTGCTCGCCTCGGGGGCGTTTGTCAAGTTTAGGATTCCGCCGGGGTATGCGGGCTTGGGGGAGATTGTTAGTGTTGGGCCGGTTATCGTGGCGGCTGCGAGTCTTTCTTATCGTGGGAAGAAGAGGGGGTGATGGGGAGGAGTGTGTGGGGAGATAGGGAGCTCTGATGAGATGAGGGACAATTCGAGTGAGTTGGCAGAGTATACGTATACCTCAACAACCTAGCACTATGAGTACGATGAAGTTCGTTGTCGCTCTCATGTTCGTGATGCTCTTCTTGTCGATTTCCAAATCCCCGTGCTGACTCATCAGTTTTGAGATCCAACGCGTCGACGTCGAACTTTGGTTGCATGTGATTTTAACGAACCAACAATGTAGGCCACGATGGCCGCATCAAACGTGCCATTGGACCTCGTCATCCGCTTCTCAACATCGAACCCGGACGTCATCCTCTCTATCCCCAGCCCAAGCACAACATCAGCGCTGTCCCTCAAACAACAGATCCGCGCCGAACTCGACGAGCCAGCATCAACAAGTCGACTACGTCTAATCCACTCTGGCAAAGTCCTCCTCGACACCGAAGCCCTCTCACGCACCTTACACATCACCCTCCCTCCACCGCCACGAGCCGACGATAATGCAAGTAAAAGCGACAAAGCCAAGGGCAAACAACCCCTGCGCCCTCCACCACTTCAGGCAGCGCGAGTCTACATCCACTGCTCCGTAGGCGATGTCCTTACACCCACCGACCTGGCCGCGGAAGTGGAAGCAGCGGCGAAAGCAGACGCGGCACTGCTTTCCGCCTCCACTGATGCAACCGAACCGGCTCAATCCGTAGGACACAATGCCAGCACTACGACCTCCACAACCCCCGCCCCGCGCGGTTTCGACCGCCTCCTGACCACCGGCTTCACCCCCGCCGAAGTCGCCACGTTGCGCACGCAATTCCTCGCCATTCAAGCACATACCCACACTCCAGACACTATGCCCTCTGGCCCTGAACTACTGACGCTCGAAGAACGGTGGTTAGATAACGGACACTCGCCTTCCGCAGGAGGTGAAGAAGGCGGTTTCACGTCCGACGACTCAGGTGGGCTGGAGGATATGCTATGGGGAAACCTGATAGGATTTTTCTGGCCGGTGGGAGCGATGTTTTGGTTGATGAGGGAGGAAGGGGTGTGGACGAGACGGAGGCAGGTGGCGGTGTTGAGTGGGTTTTTGGTTAATATTACGTTTGGGTTTTTGAGGGTGATGAATTGAGGGGGCTATGATTATGAGGCGTGGTTATGGGAGGCACTGTGGCAAGGGTACCAGAGAGGGTGGCTCAAGGTATTGATTCAGAGTCGCGGAAGACGAAACTAGCCTTGGGACCGCAGACGACATGCCGGAAACCAAGACCACTCGGTATTTCTGTCCAGTCCTCGACGAACTCTGGAGAACCATCTCCAAGACCCACCTGACCGTTGCGATTCGCGCCAACACCGAACAATCGTCCACCTTCAACTACGACAAGGAGATATCCTTCGCCGACGCCAATGTCGATGACATCCAACACCTCGCCTTCGTCTTCAAGTTCCACCAGCATTACATCCCCGTCACCCCTCAGCGGCTCGATGGCCTTCTCGTCACCACCACCTGGGCTCCCGGTGCCCCAGATGTAGCCAGCACCGTCCTCCGACACCGCGGCCCCTACCCAGCCTCCAGCCGCGATCTTCACGATCTTCAGCCCACCCAGCGCGTCCACCAACGTCGGCCGTTCGGCAGGTGCATCGGCAATTTCCCTTGCTAGGCTGCGATACCGCGGATCGCCCCACGTATACACCTCACCACCCTCCATCAACAAGGTGAACGTCCCAGTCCCAGCCAGCAGCTGTAACGGCCGCCCCGGAAGCATGAAATGCTGCTTTTCCGCGTCCAGCTTAAACGCGGAAGGGTCGCGAAACCAGGTCCAGAACTCCTGCTGGCTTGAAAACTGCAGAACATGCGCCAACTTCCCATCCGGTGCCTGCTTGAACGTCACAGCCAGGCTCCCATTCCCAGCTACCGCCCAAAATCCGAGTTTTGGCGAGTCCTCGTTGCCCTGCCGAAGGATCTCGGGCGCATTCGGACCGGTAGTGTATGGGTTTCCATCCGCAGACAGACAACCGTAGAACGCTTGATGGTCGCCCTGACCGGAGTGAAGGCCTTTGGCGAGGTTCGGATCTAAGGTGTGCGCTATCCGTTGCCAGCCGATGACGTGGAGGGTGCTGTCTGCTACGAAGGCGGTAGAGGCCCAGCCGCTGAAGAGGAGGCGGAGGGTCTGGGGGTGGGGCTGCGAGGGCAGGGTCAGGGGGATGAAGGTGTGTGAGTCCTTTGGTTGGTTGGGGAAGAGTTGGTTGTGCGCGTTGAAACCTGCTACGCAGAGGGTAAGGTTGGTTGAGCTGCCTGCTGTTGGAGCTGCCATTCGAGCTATTGGTGGTGTTGGCTCGGGAGCATGCTTTGTGGGATGCTTGGGCTGCTAAAAGCTATTGAGAGGTAAGTAAAGTATGTGTAGTTTCGTATACTTCCTTTGCTACCTTGTTCTCCTACCTTCACTCATTGGAGAAGAGGTGAGGTGAGGTGATTCATGCCCCGCACCTGCCAACTGAACTCAACTCAACTTATTACTCTTGTTGTGCTCAGACTCATCTCTACTCCATCTCTGCCACGTGCATCATGGCGACGAGATACCGCACCGCCGCCAGCGTAGCCGAAGAACGCATACTGGAGCTCACTGGGCATTTCTTCAAGGCGCCGGGAGAAACCATGACGGCGCAGGATGGAAATCCGACCGGCATGGTCAGGAAAACAACTGGACGATCGCCGCCGGCAGCATCGAACCGCCATCAACCGTCCGATATCGAAAAGACTGGTATACGAGATGGCACTCGGAGTACCGGGAAGCGGGACACGTGAAACACGCTGAACGCATTGTTCACAGTCCATGGTATTGACAAATTCTCAACTCGCTCCTCGGCTCTGGACGAATCTCGATATGCGCGCTACAGTGCACCCAGTATAACACAAATCATGTCTCCCGGCGCTCGGGCGCTGCAACTACCAGGAGCACTTCCACTTGTAGTCGCCTCGGTAGCGACCAAATGATTAGGCGTACCTGGATATTCAGAATCCGGCCCGGAGAGCCTTGACGAAACAACGCCATGACATATGAGGTCCTTTAGATGTTTTATCGTGGCACGCGTGGATGTCCCGGGTCTGCACGGCTAGCGAGCTGACGATGCATACGCGCTTGGCGTGCTTACTCCTCAACCCGCATCCAAAGACACAGGCTATCCTCGACTTCAACCACGACTCGAGATGCCTTGGAGTCGTGGCGAGCACGCGGATCTCGCGCCCTGCTTGTGTCTGCCGTGCTTTGTCCGTGCACCTCGGAGGATGGCTGAAAAATGGCTATCAAGCCTTCTGATCGAAGATCTGAGCAAAGACCATCAGCTTATGCACCTTACAACATGTCACCCTTTGTCATCGTCCACGCGTAGAGTCGTCCCACTGAGATGCTATACAGACTCAAAAACATGTCGTCAATTGAGCGACATTGAGAGTATCAAGACATGATATCGGCTGACTTTGCATGATGCACAAAAGGCTTCTCTTTCGTGCGCAAGCCTCAAGGCCACCAATGTAGGTCAAAGATGATAGACCAAATGAGAAGCCACATGGCTTATGACCAACGCAACAAGGATACTAATCATCTCCACAAGCAGTTATACAAATCTTCCGGCTAGCGAACGCTATGACGACAATACATGGCCTCGCAGATAGCGTGCAGCCTGCAACGGCAACGGCAACGACAATGCATCCGAGCTACATGGTCGTATCACCAAACTACCACCCGGCATCTTTATATATACCAGGTCTCGGGACGCAAGATGGACAGCTCATTGTTCGCTAAACTGACAAGTCAAGATGTACACACTCGCCGCATCATTCCTCGCTTTTGGCTTGACAGCCGCCTCATACTCATGCGTTGACTTTGATGTCCCTCTTTCTTTCGAGGCTCAATACCTACCTATCACGCTGCCGAAGTTCGAGAACCACTACCAGACCGTTGCCTTCTTGAACGCGCTCACTCAGCGTAACGCCGGCTCAAGCCCACCTCCAATCGGCGACCCGGTCAATGCTACCATCAAAGGCACGATCGCGGCGCGGTACTGCACACCGGACGGGTCGAAACCCACCACAGTCCAAGTGTTGACGCACGGGCTTGGTTTCGATCACTCGTACTGGGACTTTGGTGGTCCCGGCAGCGAATACAACTACATCGAGGTCGCGACAGCTTCCGGGTACTCGACGCTGTCTTACGACAGACTTGGCAACGGCAACTCAACTATCGAGGATCCTTATACTGTCCAAGAGATTGGGCCGGAGACTGGAGTGCTCGTTGCTCTTACGACACTCCTTCGCAAGGGCGGACTTTCGAAGATCGCTGGCACCAAAATCCCTATCCCAAAGAAAGTCGTGCATGTCGGCCACTCGTACGGTAGTGCGATCACTAATCTACTGGCCCAAATCGAACCGTCGCTATCCGATGGCATCGTGATGACTGGCTACAGCACTGTTGCAACCTTTGAGTCTCACTTTGCTATCTCCTCGAACTTGCACATCGCGAAGGAGAACTCCCCTCGTTTTGCGGCTTACAAGAGCAATGGCTGGTTGACCTGGGGCGACGAGCTTTCAAATCAGTACAGTTTCCTCCACTACCCGGCTTTCGATCCCAAAGTTCTCGCGACCGCAGAGGCAACGAAGTTTCCGTTCGCTCTTGGGGAGTTCTTGACTGGGAACCCGACGAAGGCGACGGCATGGACTGGTCCTGCACTTGTATGTCGTTCACGAAGCGAGCTAGTGGAGATGATGATAGAAGCCGACTAATTTTTCTTCGCAGTTGATCTCTGGTCAGTATGACCTCATCTTCTGTGGCTCCTGGTGTCCTGGACTTCTCCAGAAGGCGAAGCCGTACTTCCCGAACGCAAAGGTAAGTTTCGCCCATCTGTGGTCACCGAAGAGTGGTTCTGACAGTCTTACAGCCATTCGAGACGTACATCCAGCCAGATACTGGTCATGGCATGAATCTACATTACAACGCCACTGGCTTCTACCATGTGATCAATGATTTTTTCAAGGCGAACGTAGCCGCCTAGAGCGACGTGGGCAGGAACAAAAGAGGCAGCGCTGCTACACAGCCTCAGGCGTCGATCCTCAGCCTTGTCTCTGCGGCCAGCTGTCGCAACCTTTACTTAATTTTGACGCCTTGTGAAGTTGACTCTCAACTGCAACTTGTCATGAGCATTCTAGAGTGGTATAGAAGATGTCTATAATTCCTCAAACACGCATGGCAGGTGAAGCTATTCCAAGTGGCAATGTCACGATGCTCGTGAAACACACTCCACGGTCCTCCTCCGAGTCAACTCGCCAGCCGTCGCCACAACCAGCAAACTTCTTTTCCTTGCCCGCCGAGCTTAGGATTTACATTTACGAATTGGTGATTTCCAAATCCGTCGCAAAGCCAGTCCACATCGAACACCGCAGCGTGAGCGGCTGGGTCCTACGCCATCGCGGTCGCAAATACGTATACTTAGCACAACCTCCAAGACGGCTGCTCGAAGTCAACCGACAGATCTATCGCGAGGCCAGCGATCTTCTGTACCAACTCTGCCCAGGAGGCCCGACACTCACGATCGAGCACTCCAACGCCCCTCGCGATGCCTGGGGTTGGAAGGAATTCACACGCATCTCGAGCATGGAAATGAGTCCTGTGCGAGAGGCCTTGCCACCGATCTTGTTCGGAGCGAAGCAGCGGCTGACCATTGAGGTCGTGGTACCTGAGGACCCGCGGGAGGAGGTGACCACGATTGCGCTGTTGAAATGGATGCGGACTGTCCTTAACACTGCACCGCGACACATGCTGTATTCAGCTTCTGACGCAGATAATGTGCCGTCGCTCAAGGAGTTTCGTGTCATCTTTCGTGTCGTCCGACACGGCAACAAGGCCTATGTTCCGCGCGAGGGAATGGGGATATACGATGTTTTTCGGGGCTGGAGATGCTGTCGGATTGAAGCCACGGTCACTCGATTTGGCGAGGGCCAGGCTTTCGAGGATGGAGAGTTTGTGAAGATGCCTCTTCCAACTGACGAAGCTGTCGCGGGCGTAGCGGATAGCGAACGTGTAGCCTGGAAGGCTTCTGAAGACACACGGAAGCAGATGGCGGATACGTGGCCAAGGAAACCGACCATTGTGTTCACTGCGATGGAATTGCCTAAGCCGAGTGAGATGCCGCGCTGGGCACGGGGAGGAAGATGAACCAAGGCTGCAGAATTTCTGGGAAGTCGGTGAGGTCTGTATACCTTATGTAATGCCAATCATCCATTAATGTCGTACCACTCATGTTTCATACATTACCCGTCTTGCTGTAGTTGAAAAATGTAAATCTCGCCTCTTGATGCTTTTCCCGTTACTGCTGGTGGCGGTGGCAGTATAGCCGCTCATAGCGCCAGAGCGCCTTTGACCAGGACCGCATATGTCGTCGGCTCCGAAATGCTTGGTCTGCTCCAGTTTGGCCATGTCCAGTCGTATATCATGTATCGTAGCAGTACTCGATCCTCAACTCTTGCGATCGGTGGTGCGCTCTTCAGCTTCAGTCGCAAGACCAGATCCAAGCTTCTCCTTACGACCCAGAATCAATCTGATCAACAACATTTCGACTCGTATACGCATCCCACGCATCACAGGTACTCTCCCTCTTCCCAGCAGGTATGCCTTCGATTTCACTCGCCCGAGTGATCAAGTTCATGCCTAACCCGCCAGATATATGCCAAGCTGAATGGCAATGAAATGGCCAGGTACCCGGCGAGTCGGCCTCGAACTGTATGGCTGCATAGCCGCCCGCGGGCACCATTTGCACATCCCTGCGCATCGGGTTTGAGGGATTTACGATGCTGCCGTCCCAGACCGTTGCATTCACCACGAGTGGAGCAGCGCCGGGAGGTGCTCCGGTCGGTGGGCCAGTCACGCCGGGCGGAGGGCCACCTGTCGGGGGTGGAGCACTTCCCTCGCCAATATCCAGAACAAAAAACGTGTGTCCGTGAAGGTGGAATGGATGGTAGAAGGGTGTCTCGTTTGTGATGTTGAGCACGATAGTGCTATTGGCGCCGAAATCGTAGACATTCCATTCAGGGTTGTCTGGGAAGGACGTTGTACCGTTAGCGGCACTGAAAAGCAGCGGCTCGTTAAAGTTGGCGCGGTAGGTTTGATTGTTGATCAGAAAGGTGAAAGAGCCAGTCGAGTTGAGAGTGATACCAAGGATGACGGTTTGGTAGTACGGGTTGGCTGAGGGTGCGATAGCGTATGCAGGCTGTGTAATTTCGAGAGGCTGATTTGAGCAAGAGGTATCACCGGCAACGGAGGACTCTGAGGTAGGCTCGAGGGTGCGGTCCGCAGCATCGTAGAAGATTGCGGCCAAGACTTCTGGGTAGCTGCCGTCTGTTGTCGAAGGTACTCCAAGCCCACCGCAGGAGGCTTGACCAGGCATTGAAGTGCGCATCCACCATGATGATGATGCGCCTTGGTCCGCAGTGACAATAATATCTGTCCGCTGACCGACGCCGAGAGTCACAATGTCGGTTGTGTATGGTGTCACTGGAACATAATCGGTGGCGATGACAGTCATGATGTGGCCATCGATCGAGAACTTCTGGACTCCTGCAAATTGTGAGCATCATTTTCATTTGAAGATTGACAGGTCGACTTACCATCCGCACCGGTGTTCATTAATCGCATTCGGTGAGTCTTGCTGTTCTGGAAGCTGAAACTCGTGAGTGGTGCATCATCGACGCAAGTCCAGGTCAAATTAGAGCTTAAATTGCTCCCGAGCCAGTCCGTGCTGTTGGAATAGGACGGATTAGAGCAGTTGAATCGACCCCGTCCGTTAATGAGCCCAGCATCACTAAGAGGTGGGATGGTGCCGTCGGGGCTTACGACGTTGTCGACCATGCTGAAGTAAGGGATGTGGTTCTGCAAATGATCGTCAGCATCTTCGACACATGTATCATCCACCGAGGAGCACCATACCCAGTCACTCAAGATCACCGGCCCGAGATCGACATCATAGTCACTCTGCCATGGGCCATACACCATCATTGGCCCAAGTACGCCAGCTGTATACTGCGCGCTGTAATGTGCGTGATAGAACGAAGAGCCAAAGACTTCTGCGCGGAATCGGTAGGTGTAGGAATGACCAGGTGCGATCGGGCATTGGCTGACCGAAGGCGTTCCATCTTCCCATTGTGATCCGCGCTGCAGCATGCCATGCCAATGCATCGCAGTGCCTTCCTCGGGAAGCGTGATGTTGTTCTGGATCGACACCTCGATCCAGTCACCCCAGTTGGCCTCGATTGCTGGACCTGGGAACTGTCCATTGACCAGTATCACATCTCGCAACACACCATCTGGGCTGATTTGGCTTCGGCTGATGGTGAAGTCGTACTTCCTAGTGACGTTCGTGGTCGGAACATTGGCTTCGATGGTGGCATCGGAGTTTTGTGTTGTACGATCACCCCAAGGTGCAGTCAGATATGGTTGGCCGTCGGAATTGTTTAGCCATTTGGGGAAAGTTGGTTGCTGCAACGTACCCAGGATTGAGTCTCCAACTTGCTGCTCGTTCTTCAGAGGGTTCATCGACGGTACACTCCCGTATGCTGGTATCGTGCTGCTGAGCGCTGTTACAACAGTCGTCGAGCTCCCAGCAGACGTCGAACTGTTTCCTGCGCTGCTTGGATATGGTGCTGCCCCAATTGTCGATTGTGTCAAAGAGAGCGAGGTAGAGTTGAGCACAGCAGATGTAGCACTGCATAATGTCGCTGTTATCGTGATCGTAGTAGTTGCCTCTGATGACTCGGTGACACTCGTGCTCTCCATGCCCAACGGCGATTCAGAGGCTTCCGTTTGTCCTCGTATAGATCCATCGTCCGGCGATAGACCAGCAGCGATATATCGAGACACCCCCCCGCGGCTGAACAAATCCCAAAAGCTAGCGTTAGTACATACAATGGCTCCAATTAGTAGTAGCGAGGAGCGCATAGCAAGAAACGATGTAGCTTTGGAGAGTATTGAGGCTGGAGAGAAGCACCTTCCGATGCTGAATGGAGTAGAGATTGAAGAGATTGAGGAGAATAGTGAAGTAGTACACTTCGGAACTACCTGCAGTACTTCTCTTCATGTATGTCATGATGGATGGATGTTTGCATGAGGCAGCCGTTGCCTAGTGACCGACAGACCCACTGATCTGTGGTGGTATTGCGCCATGAGCGGCTATCCAGACTTGAGGGTCTCCGCAATCAGCAGAGATAGTTACACGGGAGCAAGCGGGTTGTTATGAGTAGAATGCGGGTCGCGTCAATCGTTCATTGATGATGATCCTGGGCGGTGGCGGTAGGGATCTTGGTGGCACGGCGGCTTGCTTCTCTGGCTGGCATTTCCCTCTTATGACCGGTCGCGTCCTATACTGGCTCGTTGTTTGCTTCAGTGGTATGGCATCGTCGTGGGAGATGTTTTGTCATGGATCTAGCGATCTCAGCTAGAGGCTCCCGTGGTAGGACGGATTCTGGGCAAAGGAATCGAAGTGATGTTCGCAAGGATGTGGTCTTGTCTCAGCGGGTACCATCGGCGTACAACGCTCGTGGCTTAGACTTAAACTAGCCAAATTAGGAAATTTGCTCTGTTAGGGTCTAAGTTCAGCTTCCGCTCCGTAACTAACTTTTCTATAACTTACGTAAATCTTAGCCGATTAATATAAAACTTAGTTACTATATGGTTTATATATATATTAGTTTATATATAGATTCTTATAATAACCGAACTAGTATTATCTATTATAAATAGCGCTAAGACTTTTTTTAATTTACCCTCCTTAGCTAGAATAAGAGCTTAATAAAAGAAATAATAAGATATTATTTAATATTCTAAGAGTTTTATAGTACGACTTAGGCCTCTAATAGCTAATTAAGCTTAATAGCTATTATTAGGCTAAATATAATACTATAACTTTAAAAATACGATTTTAGTAAATCGCTAATTATTAGTCTAATAATAGCTTATATAACCTATAAACTTTATACATTCTAGATATAGTATAGATTAATTATATATCTTAATTTTATATCTTAATCTTTAGTAATAATAGATATATAGCAGTAATAAGATCTGTAAGTACGTAACTTTAAAAATAGATTTCTTAGTAAGTATTATAGCTATTCTAAATTCTAGTAGATAGAATGCTAGATTATATACTAAAGTTACTAAAAACGCTAATATAATAACTTAATTATATTAACATAGCCTTAAATAATAGATCTAGTTCTACTAGTTAAATGCGCTAAATTTAGAAACGCTATATCTAGTTATATATAAGTAAATTATAATATTTTAAGTTATAATACTACTATATAAGTACTACCGAACAAAATAGCTTATTTAGATTTTTAATAAATATACTAGTTTAACGAATAAAATAAAGGCTTAGCGGCGGAAACGGAAAAAGTTTTAGCGTATCCTTATAAAGTTAACCGGAAAAGTTGGTATATATATATACAGTTTAAGCTTAAACCCCCCTAAAGACGTCGTAGGCACGGACTACTTAAGTCGGAGGTCGGGCGCTAAGCCTGCGCTACCATGGTTTTTACTAAGACAAGATGTAGTTGCCGTAACAGCAACAGCGCACGGACTACAGATCTGGGGTAGCACGGCTGCAACACATTCGTGGTTGTATCACTCGAGCTTCGTATTAAAAAGGATACACGGAATCAGAATTAGGTGGACGTCACCAGATGGCATCTTCATTCGCAAAGTGGGTATCTCAAAAGCAACAACATCCTCTGCAAAACCAGACGCCTCGCTGCTAAGTACTCATCACGTCCGTCAAAGACAGCGCATCTCTCATCAATCATAGCCAGTCCCCGTACTAGGCTGCGTCGTAGGGCTCTTCCACCGCTCTCGTCCCTCGTCAAACGAGCGAGTTCGCCGACTTCTTACTCTCAACCGTTTGGTGGACCGACGACACAGGTGTCTGCTCGATCCGCACACTCGAGCCAGAGTCCCTTCGCACAGTCTCCTGTTCTGGTGAGTCACTCAGCACCGCTCTCTCGATGCTAGATCTGTTGCTGGTCTTCTTCTTCGACCAGAAAAGATGCGGATGCGTGAACTCGGTCGGCTCTTTCTCGCCAACCACATGTGGCTCCTCGCCTCGAAGCAGATCCTCGAGAGTCATCCCTCCCCCTGCTCCTCGGACATCGTCCATTTCCAGGTCTGCTGCCAGGCTGCCGTCGCGGCGCCAAAGGTGTCCGGGGTTAGACGGCTTCGGCTTTCCTTCAACGGTGCTGGTGTTTGTGCGGCTTATAGCCGTCTTGGGAGATAAGCTGTCTTGCCGAGATTTCCCGTGGACGCTTTCCGCGCCGAATGGTCTTCGCCAGAGGGTCCAGACGAACGGCAGGTTCGCTACGAGTAGCGCTGTGGAGCTCTCGCGGGTGTACCAGTACGTCCATTCAGCACCGAAGGGTTCCGTGAATGAGTAGATCTTGTTCAGGATTGCTGCAACGATCGTGAAAATACCAAGAGAAAAGATACCGATCACAGGGATCTTTTTCTTCCAAGGTAAAGTCAACCGAAGAAACATTGGTAGCCCGACTGCTAGCATAATGCAGTCCGAAGTCAGATTGAACGCTGCGTTCATGATGAGATGGTTGGTAGCGGCATCGCACTGCTTGTTCGGCGTCGGAACAGCCCAATAATTGGAGAACGGTTGACACCAGTACCCGAAGTACAGGCTGTCCATGACAATGAATGTCGTGATGACGTAGCCAGCGAGGACCTTGATGGCGATGTTCTCCTTCCGCATGGTCGTTAATCGTAGGTATAGGACGATGAGACAGCCTTTGGCTATCCAAATCACGACGCATTGACATTGCTCAACAACAAGCACCATCTTACTGCCATATTCTCTGTCGTGGATCTCTTTCTTGTCCAATGTGGAAAGGTCGAAGCCGGGAGGTAGTAGGTTTGATGAGGTGTCTCGGACGATGTTCAACGAAGCGATGAGTGTGGTATAGAAGCAGAGAGCGACGATCATTAGGTATTCGTCTGCCTCGTACTTTGAGAATGCTCCGAGGGTCATTCGGCGGGATATGCTATAACACCCATGTTGATTAGTGAGGCTTCCTTTCGCACTTCATGAAAGATAGTTGATGTACAATCGACTCGCCGCAACGAACATCACCACACCAAACCACACCCACGACTCCACCTGGAGGTCGAGCATTGCTTCAGTTGCTCAAGGCTGGTCGTTACTCATCGAGATAATTCTTGCGGAGTTTGAGATTGTGAGTAAGATGTGAGGCGTCGTGGCATATCGAGTCGAGTCGAGTCCGCCGCAGTGCTAATGTTGCACCGGTCGTATCGTAGGAAGAGAATGTGAATAGAGAAGAAGAAGCGAAGTGGACTCGGCCCGTCTTTACAGCCTCGCAGATAAGAACGTGGGCCACGGCAGACTCCACCCCCAAGAGTCCGAGCGACGTTGAGGCTTGCAAGTTGCGCCGCCCGACACAAGTGAGGCCTCGAGATCTTGGTCCTACATCGTGCAGATGTTCAGCCAAGTGAAGCGATGGGATATACAGGACGGCTTGGTGAGTTGCACGTACTTTGGCCGAGTCTTACACAAAGTCGGGCCTGCCGACACTACTCGAGTTTGACGGGCAGAACATCCCGCGCCTGAGCACATGAGGGTCGGGAAATCCCAAACAGTTAAACAGGTTTGGGGGATCTGCAACCGGCCCACGTGGTCGCTGACTCGCTGTTCGCGAGTGAACGCTCTCAGCTTTGACCTCTTCCTTTGTTCACTTCACCTTTCACTCTGTCTTCAGCATCCATCTTAACATCCTCTTGATCTTTGAGACACCACAGCAGTGTAACTCGACTATACGGCGTTCCATACAGCAGACGCTCATGGAGCCAATGGTGTATATACACAAACTAAGCTACATTGCCTACCCACCTGCACAACATCAAGTAAAATCGCCAGTCATTACTCCATCCGCTGCCTCCTTCGTCCCCTTCCCTCCTCTTCCTTCTCTTCTACCCCACTGTCGTCCTCCATTGAGTCTTCCCGCACCGGCGACACACCCGGAGACATGCCCTTGCTACTCCGACCCGGAGGTTTGAGGGGTGGCTCGGGAGGGAACACCTCTCGCTTGATACCCTGCATCTCGGCCCACACGTTGTACGAATACTTTGGCTTCGGATCTGGTGCGAGCGGAATGGGAGTCAAAAGATCCGCGACCAGGGATTCAGGCCGCTCTGCCCTTTTGGATGGCCTAATCACCTTGACCTTCCTCTCCGCGCCATCGTGAACCTGCTGAGTCTTGAAGGTGTCGGCATCCGGTTCTTTCAGGACCTTTCTGAGGTACTCGGGTGAACATACCACCTGGCTTGCTGGATCCTGTTTCTGCCAAGCTCTAATTTCGTTGTACTCCGCTTCGGAATAGACAAAGCTTTTCCTGGAATCCAAGGACGATACTGGACTGTCATCGTTATCGCGCCGCTTTAACGAGATGGTCCGCGGAGTCTCAGCGCGATCACCTGGCTTCTCGAGTGCTCTCTCCTTTCCCTTGTCACTCTTTGCCTCCTTCGGGCCATCATCGACCTGGATTTTCGGTGGAGGAGATGGCGTCGTGTCACTCTCTATCTCTATACCGCTGCTGGTCTCACTGTGCTGCATAGAGGGCTGCTGGCTCTCTTCCAACAAGGCAGCCATCTCGGCCACCTCTTTGGTCGCCTCATCCATCCTCTTTAAGAACAACTCTCGTAGGTTCGTCACCAAATCACGCAACCACGTCCCGTTCCCCACGGTCTTGACGTTCGAGGCGGTTCTCGCCAAAGCATTCATGTTCGCTAAGCAGGGCCAGAATTCACCACCATCCGTTGGGCCTTGACCTTTCTGGTTAACAATCGAAGGGCGCCATTTCGAGCGGCGAGCTTGTTCTTCCGTGGTGGTGTTCCAGGCCCACACAAGCGGCGAGGTTTCGTTGTGGACGGACTGCGCGAAGTTGGTCGTGGGGACGAATGTATGGTGTCTGGTTCGATGAGCGAGGCTGGCTAGGGCCTGGACGCGGTGGCGTAGGTCTACATGGTATTTCTCGCTTTCATGGGCGCGTGAACGCTGAGTTGCTCTGGGGTTCGATGGTACTGGCATTGTGGTTCGGTCTGAGTGTATCACGAAAGGTGGTAAGAGATGTTGTGCGACTCTGAATATGTTGTTGACATCCAGCAGGTCCAGGCTCCATTTGTACGACCTCATATGTTTGCTTGAGTTTGCGAACCTCGCGATTGACTGTGAAGTGAATGTTGGACGAGTCACAGGCATCGACTCGACACGATTCACCTCGCAGTCAACAAAGTCGTTTGCATCCTCGAGCAAACGCAAGATACTCTACAAATGGCTGTCCCAACTCCTGGCCTCCTCAAAACCACAAAACGAACCACACAGCATCCCAACCCTTCCAAATAGCATAACAACCACCAGTAGATCCAATGCAGACCACCGGCCCCCTCGACCTCGCGAGGGTCGACCCTCGTAAACGCATAAGCCGCCTCGTAGATCTAGGCCAAGAGACGTGGAAAGGCGACTTCTTCCCAAACACTCTTTTTGCTATGGATGTCTATCATGAATCCCATGCCCTCGAACAAGACTGGTACGCCGCTGTCTCCGAAGAGCTCATGCGCTCCAAGCTGCCGCCTTCGAAGCGGGACCCTACTCATCACGGGCAGGTGAAGGTGGAGAAGAGCAATTTCGGGTTCTGGCCTTGTATTGCGCAAATTGTCGCGACGGCGGAGATCGCGGCGAGGCAGAACGCTGATTGGAAGTGGAGGAACAAGATGGTTGAGCATTTGTAAGTTTCTCTTGCCGTTCATTGTCGCGCTGATCACATGTGTTGGTGTGATTGGCTGTGTTGCGTTGCTGACAGGTGCGTTAGAAAAGAGTTGATTGCGAAGCGGCTGGAAGAGGCGCAGGTGGAGGTGGAGTGGGTAGCTGTGTTGTTGGATCAGGTTGATAAGAAAGGGCCAGCTATATTGCGGCAGCCGAAGGTCCGTTTCGAGGAGAACCCGAAGACGGCGAAGAGTGAGAAAGGTAAGTCAAAGGCGAAATCTGTCGAGCAGCGACCGACATCGAGCAAGAGTGCCAAGGACAAAGCACGGCAGACAGCTCCCTCGAAAACATCTACCGCGCAGCCAGCTCCCGCGCAGCCAGAGCCCGAGTCGCCTGGCATGCGCGCCGAGAGACCTGTGACGGCGGAGAATCGTGCCGAGAAGCGACTCGTCAGCGCCATGAAGCAGCGTGATACCAACAACGAGAGTCCAATCTGGTTCGCGCAGTTCTCCGAGGGTCTCTCCTACAAGATCATACCTAAAAGCGCCGAATCTACAGCAAACAGACCCGACTCCCGTTCTCCCGAAGAAGCCGCCGTCGAAACAAAGGTACTCACAGCAGAGTACATCAGATCTGCTCTGGAAAGATCCGCCTCCCCTGGCCCACCGCTCTCTCCAGGCGCAGAAAGGAAGGCAAAACTCGTTCAGCTTCCGCGGATCGCGGCCCCAGCACTCGCCGAGCAGTCCGCGATGCTTTTCAATGCGAATCGTCCGACGGGATATGAGAAGATGATGTCTGAGTGGCACAGGGAGAAGGGGGGTGTCGTGATTCCGTCGCTGGGGGAGCTGCACATGGGACCGAAGGGGCCGAAGCAAAGGGAGCCTGTCATGACTCCAGTTACGGAGGTGACGGAATCTTCTTCGGAGGATCAGAAGGGTGAGGAGGGGAGGGAGAGGAGGAGGCGGTGATGTGAGTTGATCTTGTGAGCTTCTGTGGATGTTGTTTGGCTTGGGTAATTAGTTTAGATCAGAGTATGTAGATATTATGATGTGGTTCATCATTATGGGCCTGGTCCGTGTTCAGTGTGAGAAATCATAGCCGCCAAGGGTCGTGAAGGGGAGTGCTGGTCGAGTCCTGCATCGATAGAAGACAAAGCACGGAGCGAGCACATGAACGGCAAGCTCGACTGTGAAATATGTCGTAAGCGTGTCACAGACATCCATTGCTCATGCTACGATACCGAGAAGAGTTGCGCTTCTGATCGCAGTGGGCCTGTCCCTTCGCTGATACCCCAACCCACGATCTTTCGTCCCCAACACCATGCTATGCACCCATATCTTCAGTTGCCAGCACCTCAAATGCAATCATCGACATCCTGATCTCATCAATGCAAGGCCCTCCCTCGCGCTTTTTCTCGCAGTATTTCGTCCTACTTCGCCGCCCCCTCCTTCTTCATACCCACGATACTCGGACTCCCCCTCCTCGAATGCTCCGGCGTATCCGCATGCACAGCCTTACTCCCCTTCTCCCGCCACGTACTCACTGCCGGCACATCCGCAAACATCCTCTCCTCCTCCGTCTTATACGCCCTCGGCGTCAGCCGAATCAGACAATGCAACGGCACCTCCATCCACGGACTCTGCTCCTGGTTGCTACCCATAAAGTACGCGTAGATACACCGCAAAACCGCCTGGTGCGTCACGATCAGAATATTCTCGCTCCGCTCCAGCTCCATGATAATCGGCTCGAGCCTAATCACCACGTCGCGGTAGCTTTCGCCGCCCAGGTAGCGGTAGTTGTATTTATCTGCGTCGCGCGCAGCGAAGTCGGCGGGGTATTGTTGTTCGATGTCGGCGTAGGTGAGGCCGTCGCAGACGCCTGAGTCGAGCTCGTCGAGGGCTTTCCAGGAGAGTTTTTCGTAGGGGAGGTGGGCGGCGGTTTGGGCGGTACGTTTGAGGGTTGAGGTCCAAACGGTGAGGGGAGCGTCGCCAGCGGAGTTGCGGACGAGGGCCGGGAGTTCGGAGGCGTAGCGGAAGCCTCGCGGGGAGAGGTCAGCGTCGCCGCCGATTTGGCCGGAGACGTTGAACATGGATTCGCCGTGCTAGATACAGGTCAGCGCTGGATTGTGCAGGGTGGGGACAGGGAGGGGCTTACCCGACTGATCCAGATCGAGCGCGGCTTGATGTGCAGATTCATGAGGTAGTAGACCACCCGCGACTGAAGGTAGTCCTGAATCCGGTTGATAATGACTTGCGAGCCGACGTTGATGATCTTGCAGTACGTCAAATCCTGCTCGTCCTCATCCAGCGTCTCGTATACCCGCTCGTACATCCGTATCCGCTCCCGGAAGTCCTTGGCCGCCTCTTCCGGGTCCTGCCCGCAGTAGTCTGGGCTCGTGGTCTTCACCTCGATGATGTTGCTCATGATAAGATCTTCCTCGTCACACTTGCTCTCCACAAACAACGTTTCGATGCCCTCTGAATCGCAGCGGTCCTTGATCCACCTACGGCGCGCCTTCGTGCTGTTCGTAGCGTCAAGAATCGCGATGAGGTTCTTGGGAGACTTGAACCACACGATCATATCCGCGACAGCAGCTTCGGCGGCAGCTTTGCGAAGACGCTCTCCTTCTTTGTTAGAGGTATCGAAGAACGATGCATTAGGCTGGGGCGTGTTGGTGCGTCGGTATGATCCTACGTTGAAGCACCTGGCGGATATGCTAAGCCAGCCAAGGTACCTCACGACTGAGAGTGAGCGTTAGCAAGTTCGCCACAATGAAGACATGTCTAAGGTAGGAAGTGATACCTTTCTGAGCAATCAGACTCTTGCCGCGAGCTGGCAGTCCGACCATAACCACACAAATTCGTGTATCTTCAACCTGAACACCAACACCATTAGTATTCGAGCTTTTTCTGGTGCGAATCGCCGGCCGCATGAAGTCCCCCTGGGGCGAGCGGCTGAGCTCTGGCTTGTACTGCTCCGGAGTCTCCTTAGGTCCACTGGGAACAGCCTTCGGTTCCGAAACAGAAGGCATGGTGGCGACGGCAATGGCAGTGGCTTCGGCCCTGTCTGGGTGGTCCTGTGAGGTGAGGTTCTGTGGTAACTCCTCGGGTCGGAATAGCCAGTAGTAGTGTCCGGGTCGAGCGCTTGCAACCAGTATTGGACTCGAGGGTTGTTAACGTGGCCGGAAGTAAGCCAGGTTTGCTCGAGGAGTGCAATCAGAATGTGCACTCGCCGCCGAGGACTCTTGGTGACTTTGAGCAAATGTGAGCTTCTGTAGCAAACTCATGGAACTTTCTAATAGTCTTGGCACGCTTTCATATGATGGTTGATATAAACATCCGCCGAGTTTTCGGGTCCACGAAATGCTCCCCAGGGCACTGGCAACAATGATTTCTTTGCGAAAGAGCGTCTGAGAAGGAGGTAGGTCGTCGAGATGAAGAGCTCCAGCCCAGGCACATGCTCGCCGCCAGCGGTTAGAGAACCACGAGCAGATGGTACTTCCTGGATATCGAGAACGCGGGGCACACGACATCCAACGGCAGTGACGTTGGAGCAGTGGTGGGCCGCGACTAATCCCTTCCGGCCTCGCGGGTAGACTCGGATGGGGTCGCTGCTAGACTATCCCTTCATCCATTCTCACGAGCGGCCTGAGGTTTTGCATCAAACTGAGCAGAAACGACTTACTCTGGCCATGGAGTAATTCGTGACATTCGGCACGCTCGTCCTCTTCTCGTTCATCGTCGTCGGGTGGGTAGCGGTGCCATTCACGATCGCGTCCATCTGAGCTTGATATGAGGGTCTAAATCACCAGGAACGATGCGAATGTTGGAACGACACCCAAACGACTCCGAGATCCGCAAATGGACGATGTGTGCTATACAGAAGACAGTCGAGAGTCGAGAGCGTGGTGGGATCTCTCAGCATTCTGCCGCTGCCTCCACGTGCGTGCTTCTTTTCGGACGCTAGCTCCACGCCTTATCTCGACCTCCTTGCTGGCTCTGGTAGAGCTTGATAGTATCTGGTTATCATCGACATGGAGCCCTACGAGCACGCGACAGAGGTGCTTGGGCTCCTCTGCGGTTCAAGGCAACCATGAAGCTTCTGCCGAAATGGCTGATTGTCTACACGAAGTCTTTCTAAGCACCAATCAGTCGAAAACCGAAACTAACATCCTCATGATAAGCTGACCTTCCTCCGCTCAGAAAGCATGCTTGGCCAATGACCAAACCGAGGCACCCTACACGCTCTTTTCCGGCTTCGGTATGGACGCAGCAGCGCACACTAAGTTAAGATATTCCATCGCGATGTATCCCCACACATCTTCAAGCCTTCCAAGATCTCTACTATGGTCTTCTTGCGTTCACATACCCTTGCGAAATCATGTCTTTCTTATTTCCCAACCTCACCATCCCTATCGATGGCTGCGCGGCCCCATCGAAAGAGCGGCGCAAGCAAAAGCGAACCTACCGCGACCTCGAAGCCCTCCTGCGAGTCTGTCGCCGGACCTCCAAACGACTCAAGAAGAGTCCCAAACCAGACAACCACAGATGCGCCATCTGTCTGGACACAGAGCAAGACATCTACATCCGGCTCCCATGTTGCCACCAACGCATCGGACTCATATGTCTAGACAAATGGCTCACCAAAAACTACAACTGCCCCTACTGCCGCCACGAGCTCATCCGACGCCCAAATAGCATATAGATACTAGTTCGCTCCCGTGTGGCGACGCTCCGGACTTCGGTCGGCGAATACGCGTGGCAGCAATATTTCCACGGCATTAGTTCCTTCCAAGCCTGGCTGTTGGATTATCGAGCTCGAGGACTCGATTTTCAATTCAACGACACATTACTTCGGGCTCCCGATGATGCGGATGAGCTGCTACTGCTTAAAGCCAAGCCGGAAGGTGACCAGGCGATCAAGCTGCGAATAGTGTGGAAAGATGCCGGACTCGCGGGCCCTTTTAATGGAAGTATCATGAAGAGGGTCTGGTGGCGTCTAGCGGACGGACTCGCAGGGTTTGCGAATGGGTGGCTGGATTCATACATGGATGTGTATCTGGCGCATTATGTGATATAGTCTTACCGGACTCATCACTGCTTGTCGCATCTGGGCGGCGACTGAATGACTTGCCGGACTCTGGAGCGCGTACCTCATTTAGGAACAGCCCTGGGAGCATGCCACGAAACCGAGTGGATCCACTTTGTGGGATGTGAGAGGTAATCACGAACCTCCCGACAGGGCAACTTACTCGGGAACTACCCTGTAGAAGTATGAGTTCCGACAACCAGAGATTGTCGAGCCACTGCTGCTTACGCTCCTGGTAAGCAGCCTCCGTTCCGCTCGAGATTCACACTTTGGTTATGATCGAAAAGAATGCACATCAGATTGGCTCTGCATCGTCGGCAAAACTCGAAGGTGCGCGGCGCACTTAAGGGAAAAATTTCTTTCGCCACGAGCATCTCGTACTCTCATCCCACACATCTCTGGACTTCCGACCTCAAAGGCTGAGATGCTGGCAGCCCAGATACTCGCCAGGAGAATGGCGACCCCTGCATACGCGACGGCCACTAACGGCCTCCTCCTGGCCTCGCCACACTCGAATATAGCGTCCACACCACGCCGACGCACCCGAACGTATCCTGACTTCGAGACACTTCTTGCAGTCTGCAGTCACGAAGCGAGGGTCCTACGCACAGATTCACCAGCGGTAACAGCCTGCACCATCTGTCAAGACGCCGAGCCCTTGGACGTCCGACTGCCGTGCTGTCGGCAATCCGTGGGCCGGGTGTGCCTTGACAAATGGCTAAACGAGGAAGAGCAATGCCACTGCCCGTTCTGCCGCCACCAGCTACTACAACTACGCAGTCCCACGGAAAGACTAGTCCGAACACGAGTGAGCCAGCTCATCGCCCTCATGCCCGCCGATGAATGGCGCGAGTGGGAGTCACGCTTAAGCCCGTTCGACCACTGGGTGCTGAGGTATCGCGGCCGAGCATCCGACCGTCGCTTCAACGAGCAGCTGATGGAGGCTCCACACGACATCGGACAGCTGCTAATATATACGTCCCCGCCCACTGGCGACTACGCGACCGGGCTGCGCCGGATCTGGGAGGCGGCAGAGTTTGGAGGCGTCGAGGCGCCGGTAGATAGGAGATGGGGAGTGGTTAGCAGGGCGCTGAAGCATGTATCTGCGATTTTCCAGTTGCTGTTTGCCGATTATGAGCGCCGCCCGCCGCCCGCTACTCTTTGCCATGGTTGCTGGTTTCATGCCAGACGGGCGAGGTGTCCGAGGAATTGTGTGCATAGGAGTATTGGATACTGATGTTGGCCAATATGCACTGAGGAGCACCACTTCACACCTGGTCACTATTCCTTACCTTGGCCACGAGCCTGGTTCTAGTACCCTCGCTCGCCACGATTATGAACTATCCTTACCAGAGAATCGTGGATACAACCTATCATGGCGGACCACCCAGCATCGCAGCCTGCCGCATGGTCTTTTCCGAGCCTACGTACCTCACAGTCTGGTCGGCAGCATCCCAGCAGCACGGCAGTGACATCTTCAGCATCTGGTAGTGAGACCGTGTCCATCTCCGGAATCAGATCCCAGTCAAGAAGAGAAGCAAACAGCATATCTGCCACCAGTGGTAGTGGTAGATCAAGCACGATCCGTCCTTCGTCGAACCATCATCGGACCCAGCAATCCGATCCGTCGATCATGCAAACGTCAATCGCGGCAGGTCAACAACCTGCAGACTACTATCAGCAAGATGCTGCACCTACCCCTAATCAAGGGGTACTGACGCAACAGCCAGCAGGGTCACAAAACCGAAGTCAACATTCTCAGTCAATGCCGGACACCGCATCCGCTGGGCCAGTTCAGGCGGTACCTTCGCACATCAATGCGATGAGTGAGCATCGGCAGGACGGTCGATCGCGACCACAATCGGAGATAGCGCCAGAATCATCCGTGTCTCAGCAAGCGAGCAGACAATCCAGGGGGAGGGCATCTCGACAGGCAGAGGGTATTGCTCCCAAGGCGCCCTCACGAGCAAGATCGGTACGAGGAGAGGTTCGCGGCTATCACAACCCGGGTGAGACTTTCTTGAGCGCAAGCAACGAACCACTGCAGCCACAGGCGCACGCTCGGAACAGACTTCCGCAGGATGAATTCCAAGGAGGCATTCGACCGCCGTTGCGACAAGGGCTAGTGCGAGGTGAGGCTGATGACTACTACGATCCGAATCAGAACTTTTCCACTGCAGCACCGAGCAGAGTCAATGCTCGACCACAACCGCAAGCTCCTAATCCAGCAGAGCAGCGCACAGATGGCGCAGAGCATCAGCATGGCCGCCGTCGCCATCGCCATCGTCACCGCCGCCCAATAGATCAGGAAGACCACGAATACTTCATCGCCCGCTCAACCATCCCTCGAGGTCCTTTAGGCTATGTGAAAGGCTTGCTTCACTTACTACTCAACAAGAGTCACGTCAAAGATCACACGGCTGAACGGCTTGACCTGCTGAATCGAGCGCGCAAGTACTTCAACTCCGGCTTGATCAGTTCTGTACCAGGCTTCAAGGAGAAGAAAGGCCGTTTCGAAGAAGAAATGTGCGTGGTGACCGAGACGCTTTTGTATCAAGAGCGCGAGAGGAGCAGAGCAAGCCGCACCGGTGACCATACGAACCATGAGCATGACCGGTTCGGGAGGTGTAAGGCAGCCTCTAGCGTAACTTCGTACGGGCGCATAAGATCTAGCCGTAGCTGAAACGAGCAGTTTGCGACACTTTGAGACTGTCAAGCTAGCGCACAGCCACTTGTGCCTACAAGATTGTGACGGGCAGTGCAGGTAGACAGATCAACTGACCAGAGTGTGATCCACGATATCCCAAGAGGCCTCAGCACGGCCATGTGTACTTGTTTTATATGTCTGTGATAAGCAAAGTCCGCTAAGTGGCGAACATCAAATGACTCCTCAGCGCCCAACCAGCAACGCCCTTCTCCCAAACCCGTGATCCAAGCCACTCAGCACCCTTGACTCGGACCGCCTCAACCTCGTCCACCGTACATACTCATCCCTCAAGCATCCCCGCAAACAACCTGCACACTCCTAATCCCCCGAATTCTATGGCATTCCTCCTGCCCATTCGTCAACCCCAACTGCGTGACCCGTTATTCTCATTGAAGCAGGAATCTCCTTGGTAGAAGTTAACAGTGCAATCGCCTGGGATGTCTCCGAAGGAGATGATGTCCCAGCTGAAGCTCGCAGGATCTTGAAGCGTCTTGACGCAGTCGCTAGAACCAGAGAAAGCGTCATCGCCGGAACGATCGACGGGCAGGCGGAGGACGATATTCTGAAAGTTGGGGCTGTTGCCATTGTGTGCGACGGCGGATGCGGCGCAGAAGCGGGCAGGGTAGGCGAGGAGGTTTATCACGGGGCCAGGGGTTGCGGTGGAAGTGGAAGTTGTAGTGGCAGTGAGGGTGATATTGTTGGTGACCGTGGAGGTGAAGGTGCGGGTGCGGGTGCGGGTGCGGACGGAGGTGGCAGTGGAGATGTTCTTTGCGGTGCTGTTAGCTTGATTTGGGGTGGGAAGTGGTGGGAGGTTACGACTTACCGTCGTGGTGATAGTGCTGCGCTTTGGGCAAGTGGTCGACGAGCAAGTTGGGGAGACCGTGGTGGTCAGGTTTTGCGTGGCCGTGATGGTGATGTTCTTGGTTGCGGTGGACGCGCTGATGGTTGAGCAGCTGGTGATGCTGCTGGACGAAGTGGAAGAGGTCGAAGAAGTACTGCGGGAGATGGGGTCAAGCGTGGAAGAACTGCTTGAGGAGGAAGAAGAAGACGTAGAAGAAGAAGAGCCGGTCGAAGAAGTCGAAGACGAGCCCGTCGAAGATGTGGAGCCCGTAGACGAAGACGTGCTGCTGGTGGACGACGAAGTGCTGCTGGAGGAAGTGCTGCCAGAAACAGGGTCTAGCGTAGCGGAAGAGCTCGTCGTGGTTGTATCTCCATGATGGTGGTGGTGGCCATAACCGTTTGGTGGAGCTGCTGCCGCCAAAGCGCTCAGCGAGACCGCGAGGGCAACGAGTGACTGTGTCGACGTAAGCGTGCATCGTGAATATGTGTGAAGTGGATGTATACCTGGAAATGCATGTTGAACGAGTGTATTGCCGGACCGATTGTAGGCTATTGTTTGTGTTGAACGAAAGGATGGTGCTTTGAAGTAGCTGCCTGGTAGAACAGATGACAAGGAAAGAGAGCGGACTATATACCATTCATGGTACGGAACTACCATTGTCCCAGGTCTAGCAAGGAGACCGCGCAAACGAGATGGAAAGGGGCAATGCCCAAATCGATGTTCTGCCGTCGCAGAGAAGGAAGATCTTCATAGAGACGGTAGCACGGTACCTGATGGTTCGCAACTTCGAGGTCGTACAAGTCCTGGGAGTTTGATCAAGACACCCTCAACGGAGACAGCGGGTATCGAAAAGAGGTCGTCGTAAGGCCACGAGGAGAGATATCGATCAGGAGCCGGAGTGACATGCCGTCTGGTCTTTGACTCTAGCCAGACTTGGTGCCACATCATTGTACGCCCTATGCGCGAACAACTGTCAGCTGGAATGATGTGCAGTGAAGCCGTGGTAGATGGCTCTTCCCAAATCCAAGTGAGCAAGGCTGTGGTATCTGTATCGAGCGATCTCCTGAACGGGACAGGGTTGCAATGTGACACTGTGCGTAGCACTCGATCGCCTTCGGGACTCTCGTCGTCGAAAGCAGGTCTGTCGAGCGCCCAACAAGCGTCGCTCGGTGCCCGATACATCTTCACTCTGGGAACTGATTGACCTGGCCCGCCAGATAGCTTGAGACCTTTATTGCCGTTAGCCATCTGTTGGTGCAGATCGACTACCAAAGACCACGGCTGAGTTTGACAAATGGTGCTGCATTGGCAAGATGGTGTGCTCGGAGCAGAACACGCGGTGACTTCATCGATAGCCGGCAGCAAGTAATCAACGTTGGCCAAACAGCGTGTCCCGATTCAGTATTTCTGACTGTGCCAACCTCACATGAACCTTTGGAGGAGATGAAGCATCGTGGAGTTGGCCTAGTCTGCGCTCAAATCATCATCCCTTGCTTGGGTGTCGTTCGTGCCTTGTTCGTGGCGTTCTCGAGTTCAGCCACGCGGTCTTGATGGAGCATCCGAAGACCGATGCCAGTTTAGAGGATGTAGTCATCCGGTTTTGTAGTGTCCACGTGATGAGGTGTGTTCTTTCGGACTGAGCTTCGGCGGTCGAGTCAACTGGAGAACTCGCGACACTCTGCTGCTTAGTCAATCTTGCTATATCCAACAGTTACCCGCGAGCAGCCAGCAGCGTAGTTCGCTTTATGCGGACTTTGTGGTCGCTAGCCTGACACACGTGCATATTACGTCGGTTGAGCCCCCGCCGAAGACAGCGGCGTGAGGCACGACATGTGCTCTTTAGCACGCGGTATATATGGATAGCAGGCCGTTGAGCGATCTCTTCCACCTGAGTATCGAGCGGTCACCCTGTTGTATGAATCTTGGTCAAGGAGTGGCAAAGGTTGACCGCTTCGTACTTCGCGTGAGGTCGCGTACAGGGATGTCAAGCCGAGCTCAGACGTCACCATTTCTTGTTTCCACTCCTGCTCCGTCTTTCATCTTTTCATCATGAAACCAAGGATACCACAGATCAGTGTGCTATTCCGCTCACCCTGACCCTGGCAATACACTCAGGAGCCAATTCGTAGACCTTGAGTCTAGGAATCATGTCCGCCACAGGGAAGCCGGGCCCGGAGAGCAGCAAGACCAAAAAGCGGAGCGTGCCCGACAAAGAGGAGCTGCAGAAGTCTGTAGCAGCTGCTCAGAAAGTCGTGCAGGCTCAAGGTGCCGCTGAAGCACTGAAGCAGCAAGCAAAGAAAGCCATCAACCCTAAGGAGCGCATGCGGTTACTGCAGGAAGCCTACCACAAGGAAATCGAGGCTCATGGACAGAGCAAGTATGCCAAGCGGTTACAGAGCGGCCCCTGGCAAGGTGCTGCGGCTGGTGGAGGGATTGGGGGAGGGGTAGCTATGGTCAGTCGACGCTCAGAATACCCCAAGCCGGTTGATCATGAGGCTCGTGCTAATGTACTTTGTTTTTCAACTAGGGCGTTGGCACTGTCGTCGGAACCCTAGTCGGCGGTGTGGCTGCTGTCCCCACTGTACTTCTTGGTGGTCTTGTTGGCGCCGGCGTTGGTGGCGTTCACGGGCCATTCATTAAGCTGGGTGGCGGGAAGAAAGAAGGCACTCCAATGACGGAAGAAGAGATTCAGAAGCAGGCTGCGAAAGAGGCCGAAAAGCTTGATCAAGCTGTTGAGAAGAGTGCAACTACGGTTCCTCAGCCGCCAGCGGAGGATGAGGCTGCCACTGCGCCAATGCCCAAGAAAAAGCCTCGAAAACTGGAAGTGCGTTCGAAACCTCAACCAAACAATGCTGCTTGACGGTCACGCCGTCGCTCGGACTAGCGACATATGTCTCATGAGTACGACGGGCTATCACAACAGTCCGAGACACATCAGCTGCACACAGGTTTAGTGACCGTATTTGGCCTACCTCCTCAACCACAGCTGTACCGTGAACGCACTGTGGCTCGGCTTTAAACCAGCCATGCTACTACACGAGCGCAATTATTGATGTCATATGGCCTCATGACCAAAGGCATCTCGATGCTCGTGGTGATCCCGCCGAGCAGCAAACCTTGCAGCTGGCCTCTACAGTCAACAGGGACTCACAATCAACTTCCACAACCTACTTCATCAGCCGAAGTTCCATTGGACCAGCTCTGCAAATCAGCGGACTACTTCGACATTGTTTAGCAAATACTGAGCACCTGCAGATCATCACTGACACACCCGATATCTGACATACCAAGACCTTCTCACCTGAGCCAGCCTTCATCTCAATGTGCAACCAATCACAAGCCGTTTTCCGGTGCGGCTACCGGCTGGATATGACAATGCGACCAGGGGACCTGTGTACCTGGGCGCAGAACGACGGCGGCGCGCCCTGTCCACTCTACAACCGCACCATCACTGAGGTCCCGTATGACGAACTCTGCGGCGCCAGCTCTCGAGGGGGTGAGCACAGATCAGGTAGTTTTCAACGGCATCCCACCGCGGTGGGGAGCCTCCCAGGGTCGTCTGGTCCGGCCAATAACCCTCAGTCACCAGAGCGTCGTCCTCCCCAACCTGCGAATCGCCATGGAGGCTTGATTCGAGATCCAAAGCCTGGTAGTGAGGAGATATTGGAATACGAGTCATTCGCGACGGCCAATGGTTGCGACATGATCACAACAACCAATTTGTACAGGCAAGTCAATATGACAGGAGCTGGACAGGCGGTGCAGGACACATCTAGCTTGCAAGGCAAGAACCTCGATCAGAGTGCAGAATCGGTCCTCTTGTCTAGCGCACCTGCCTTCAAACCTCAGCGTCCAGTGGCAAGCAATGGTCAACTACTTCGGGCTCCTGAACCCCATGGAGAATCTTTGGATCAGTACATACAGTTCGTTATGGCGCATGGCGCACATTAATCGACTGCCAAGCGCTATTTTCTGCACGCTGTCAATCAGACTCCAGGTCGCACACATGGGCAAACTCCATGACCGCGTGGATACTGCATGGTTGCGTGCAATCAACAAACCGGTCAGCTTCTGGACCCAACTTCGATAAGGCCCTCTCTTGCGCCATCAGAATACCGGGTTCGATCGCTCCGTGTATAGGTTATTCGATTTGCGATACTCATGGAGTCATACCTTCGGTAAGTATCCAAGCACGTCTCTGGAGTATGGAGTGAGCAAGTTGGTACTATTTCCTCGGGTCGAGAGCGCGGGTTCGGACTGTTCTCTATGTACTCGTCATTCTCTCCTTGTCCATCAAACATCTGACACCATTCAAGCAAGCTTCTGATACTCCTTCCGTTCAGCTGTTAAAGCAGGTCGAGATCCACAGGCAGTTTTGTTTGCTTACGCGATCAGGCTATGCATCACATGAGAGCACATGTTGTAGGAATCGAGCCGCTGACTCCGACCACAAGGCCACGAGCAAATATTCTCAGTCCCTGTTCATGATAGGAGGCAGCAAACAATGTCGTTGGATATAGTGTATCAAGGTGTCAAGCACCATGTGGAGCTACGATTCTAATCATATTCACATCCACGATCCTGAGCAAGTCACCATCCATCTTTGCTTTTCTACCAAGGGCCAAACACCACAACTCTCTTCGAAGGCTGCCCTCAAGAGACTCTTCAGAGCCTTAGCAGCTTTCTGTCAGTAGGTCTACATTTACTGATCGATTCGCCATGCTACTCACCGGCTGACGTATAGCACCCATAGCAACGATGTGCAAACAACAATTACGGCTGCACAAAAGATGCGGGCATAGCTCAAGGCTACCTATTTGGCGACCAAGTTGGTGTCCAGCTGCTGTAGAGAGAGGCGGCCCGCCATGCGCACCGGAGAACTGTACCGTCGACGAAGATGAACGTGACGAGACATGCTTCAACTGCATCAATGATACCCAGGCCACGTCCTCCTTGCAACAGAGGGGCTCCCGTTCACGCGAGCAGTCCACTTCTTCTACAACTCGTCGGTCTACGACTTCCAGGGAGCGAAGTTTACCTCAGCGAGGACGATCTACGTCTTCAACCGCTGACCAGTCTGAAGCGTCGCAGAATATACGTCCCTCCCCGCGAAAATCGTCAACTGCTTCCATCAGCTCAGATACACCCGCAGTGTCAGGATACGTCCAGCCACCAGCAAACATCCTGGAAGTCATGAGAGCCCCTACATCGCCTCAACCCATTCCTACCGCGATGGGAGACCGCTTGCTCCTGGCACATTGGCAGAATCATCCAACGCTCGAGCAGGTGGCAAGGCCATATAAAGCGCTGGCCGGCGTCCGCGTCGACCCAAGCAACCGCCATCGGCGGGGTACCCCTGGCGGGTACGGCATAAGAACATTTGCAACTAGTCTGGACCTCGTGGATGTAGCCACGAAAGCCACCCGTCGCGTTGCGCTTCCCAAAGACGGACAGGTGCCCAGCATCATCTGGAGCGCTGACGGAAACCTATTCATCTTCGAGAATGTTACGCCAAATGCCGTCGAGCTATGGATAGGCAACGGCGCACTGGTACTGTACGCCACGTTAAGGGCGCGAAACTGAACGCAATGTTCGGGAAAGAGGCAGAATTCATGCCAGACCAGAAGACTTTGCTTGTCAAACTCGTCCCTGAAGACTTACCGCCGCCACCACCAAAGGCCACCGTTCCCGCGGGCCCAAGCATCCAGCAATCGATTGGCGAGCAAGGAGAAACCAGTCTCGATGAAGGGACCGATCCACTGAGCAACCAGCGCGACGAAGACTTGTTCGACTACTTTGCCGCGTCGCAACTTGCGTTCATTGATACCGAGTCGCTGAAGATCTGCCCTGTGGGCGAAGTTGGCCGCTATGATATCTTGGAGCCTTCTCCGAATGGACAGCGTCTGCTAGTGACGACAATAGAAAGGTAAGCACCAATTCGTACAAGCCGTTTCGCGTTTGAGACGCAATTGAAATTGCTGATCTTTTATAATAGGCCCTACTGTTACACTACAACCTACGAGCGCTTTCCCCAGAAGGTGCGAGTACTGACTATCCAGGGCCTCTCCATCATCGGCAACGAGCTTATCGCATCGCTGCCGCTGGCCGATCGTGTTCCAATTCACGGTGTCGAGACCGGGCCCCGCGAGTTCTCGTGGCGAGCCAACGTGCCGGAGATGCTGGTGTGGGCGGAAGCTCTTGATGGCGGCGACTGGAATGTCGAGGCACAGCACAGAGACAAGGTCATGGGTCTCAAGGCGCCCTGGAAGGAGCCCCGCGAGATCGCGCGACTCGAGCACCGTTATCGCGGCTTCGGTTGGTTCAAGGATCCAAGTATCTCGCTACTTATGGAGTAAGTCATGTTTACTGCGCTGGAAGCTTGTCGAGAGACGTCTGAGTAAAACGTGACGCTCAGTGACGTCCAACCTCAATGGGTAGCTCTTACTGACCGCTTCTTCCAATGCTCTAGGTACGACTTGAACAAATCTTGGCAACGCTTCTTCCTAGTTAATATCGACAAGCCGAAACAAGAGCACGTCCTCCTATGGAGCCGATCCATGAAGGAGCACTATGAAGATCCAGGCTGGTTCGTCTCTCGCATGCTACCCTCGGGAGTTGATGTGATACGAAAACAGGGAGACATTGTTTTCCTGAGTGGCAACGGGTCTAACCCCAATGGAGACCGACCTTTTCTAGACCAGTGCAATCTAAAAACGAAGGAGACTCGTCGTCTGTTCCGCAGCAGTGGGTCTTGCCTAGAGAGCTTCGTGCTATTCTACAAGGACGACTTCAAGTCCCTCCTCACCTGGCGGCAATCGGCCGATGAATCACCGCATGTTTGTATTTTGACGCTGGAAGGCCGAGAAACCGCAGCCAAGGGCGAGGCCACCTCAAAGTACTCGCGACGGGTCGTCACCAGCAATAAAGACCCTGCGCCTATCGTAAGGAAGATCAAAAGACGTCTCGTGAAGTACGCCCGCGACGATGGCGTCCAGCTGTCCTTTGAGCTTTACACGCCGCCGGGTTATGTGGAGGGCACAAGGGTAAGTCAATATTGTGATTCCGCCCGTTCACAGAGCGTTCCAGATCGTTCACGCTAGAAGCTACGACGTTGGCCTTAGCGCTCCTTCGTGGGGCAAGAGTCCAAGAGATCTGCTAATCTTTGTACCAAACCCTTAGGTCCCGACTATTCTGTACGCCTACCCGCGTGACTATGCCGAATCATCGATGGCTGGCCAGGTTACAGGATCGCAAGCGACCTTCACCACACTGAGAAAACATATGCTTTTGCTTCTTGCAGGGTATGCCATCATCCAGAATGCATCATTCCCAGTCGTCGGCGATCCAAAGACAGCGTACGACAGCTATCTGAAACAGTTGACAAGCAACGCGAAAGCAGCTGTTGACGAAGCCGTAAAACTCGGCGTGGCCGATCCTGATCGAATTGGTGTCACTGGTCACAGTCATGGCGGCCTCATGACTGCCAACCTTGTCACTCACACCAAGCTCTTCCGTGCTGGTGTTGCTACCAGCGGATACTACGACATGAATGATAGTGCATTTGGCTTTCAGAATGAAAGGCGGACACTATGGGAGGCGCCGATTCTTTATCGGCAGATGTCGCCTTTCGCTTTCGCCCACAAGATCAAAACACCTCTGCTTCTTATGCACGGGCAGACGATCCTTTACCCGGCACACCTGCTTCCGCATCGAAGAAGTTATACGAAGCGATCCGTGGCAACGGTGGTACTACGAGACTGGTTATTTTCCCCCACGAGCCCCATTGGTACGCAGCGGACAAGACAAACGAGCGCTTTGTTTACGAGATGTTGAGCTGGTTCAACGAGTATGTTCGTGATGCTGGTAAGCGTGATTAGTTAACCGAGAAGGGTGAAGGAACGACGGCATCGTGGTCTAGGTAAGCTACTGGTGAGATCCCTTTGTCTGTTTCCGTATGTAGCAAGGCATGTAGTATCAAAAGCTCCCTGGTTGGGAGTACGTCACACTCTGGTCCCTCCTTTTGGATCCAGGTGTGCCTCTTGCCTGATCATGGCACTGAATCTTTGCTAACGCTATGGGCCTACGACTACTTGCTCGGAGGCAGTCCAAACCACGCACCTTCGGACTGTGCTTGGTTCCTCCGGTAGCTGGCTACTCATGTATAACAACGTGCTCAGCTATAGCGATTGCCAGATGCGTAGACCTCTCGAGTCATTCTTCTCAACAAAGGGTCACTGCAAGGTCACCACAAGTTAAGGCCAGCAGGTATATCCCCGACTTCACCCTCACGACGCTGCTGGCGGCAACAAACTCCCTCTCGAGTCATCCATGTCCACCATCAGAAGTAGTAGTCACCGCAGTCAAGCAAACAGAATGGAAGACAGTCTAAATAGGCCGCAACGCTCGAAGTCCTTCCTGGGCACCTAGCATAGCATCATACTTCGAGCAAAGCATCCGTCTGGTCCACCCTTATAGCAGAATACCCCGAGAACATCCTCCTTGGTTGCTGCAAGTTTGTGCTCGAGAATGAGCACTCTCAAATCTTCAGAGAATGTCGCTGCCGGTCATGGCGAGCGCTCTGCGTCTGCAATTGCGCCCAAGGTTCGAACGGGGCAGTCTCGTACCGGTACCTCGAGTCGAACATCTCCTATTGCGTCCGACACGACAGCGCGAGAACGAAGCCCGTCGACCTCGTCGACTAGCTCTGGAAGGTATCCGGAAGAACCTCCTCGCCCTCAGTCCAAGAAGGGCGTCGTCCTCCGAGACCCTTGGATCGAAGAATCTCCAATGGAGACCATGGAGAAGTATTTGACTCATACCACACACTTTGGAGTGGACCCGGAGCTGGCCAGGAAGTGGTACATGTGTACGTTTTGCCGAAGAGGAGATTCCGTTGAGCCACATGAGAGCTTTGCTGACAGTTTCATGTAATGGACATCAGTTTGCTTCGACAAAGCGTTGAGGTGGCAATTGCTTGAGGAGAAGGATGAACCGACAGAAATCGCGGAAATGCACAGTAATTGACGCCATTCCGCTGCCTAGCTACCCATCGGCCGGATGCTGCGTTAAGGCACTGTATGGAAAGTAGATAGTCGTAGGCCATCTGTAGGTAGTAAAAAGCTACGTAAGCTTTGACAGGTTCAACTGCCCGGCGTGCATTAGCCAATCTGATCACCAAGTGCGCCGGCTCAGCAGCATGTGGCTTCTCTGCCATGTGATCAACTTCGATCTTCGTCGTTATCATCGTCCGGGCGAGGTTGTGGGTCATGGCAATCGATGCTCCTATGCTCATGAGTCCGCAGTGTTCGTAGTCAAGAACCTAGTCCCCGAAGACTCACTCTACATCCAAATTACATAAGAGGACCCGGATCGTAGTCCCTTCTAGACAATCAACACCCTGACTGCAACCAAAGTTGACCCATGAGCCACGTTTCCAAAGGAGGATCCAAACCAAGAGCCCAGGTCCACTTCCAAGTCCACAGTCAAAATGCAAACCTCAGCAGCCAGCGATCCAACACACCAGGGTGGTTCACAACCTCCACCTCGGCCCCAGTCGAAGGATGGTACTTTCTTGCGGGATCCGCTTGTCGACGAAAAGTGCGAGAGTGAGGGTCCGGAACTATACGTTCGATTTGCACAAGCCCAGGGAGCAGATACCAAGATAGCTAGCCAATGGTACGAGTACTACTTTTCTCAACTCCTAGAATCGAAGCTGCTCGACCAAAGTAGGCGGCAAGTATCGCCCACCCCGAGCACATCTCCTCAACCAGCAGAGGGTCCAGCTCGATCTGTAGAGGGCGGCAGAGGAGACCGGATCCCCGTCATGGCTTCCAGCTCCGTCGGAGCGCAGTACTTCGCGCGTGGTACCAGGCAGCCCGTTGTTCTTCCTGATGGCACGATACATTACCCTGGGCTACGATTGGCAGGAGCCATCGTTCCAGTCCTCCCAGACAACCAGTCACGGGTAAGTCGTCGCGACCACAAGTAACCATCATATGTTCTGCACTGCAGTGCCGCACTTGCGTACCATCCTCTTCGGCTGAGTACAACGGACGGGTCTCTTATCCGACAGCCGCCGCTGCTCGATGGGCGGTTGTGAAGAGAGCGTGTCGACCTACATTGAGAGTCCTGCAATGCAAAGGGATATATTGGGATAGTGCTCGTCTTTTTATTTGCGTTATTCGATGTGGAAGACCTTACTGAAGGTTGCGTCAGTCGAACTAGCATTGTCCTTCTCATTAGGATCTGACCTGCAGCAGCTATGTAACTCCCGTAATGCCTCACTCTGCCTCACTCTGAGATCATGGCCTATTGAATCTCCAGATACGTCGGCCCAGCAACGACAGTCTCATCTGGCACAGTCGTGGCAGCCTCATCGCAATTGCTCAACAGCAAATACGACTGCCCATGGATACCCTTCGGGATCGTGATCGTGAAATGAATGCCATCCTTATTCGCCGTCAACCTCGCGTGAACGGGGCCATTGGCAGTGACAAACACAGCGTGCAGTTTCGCTGCCTTATCTCCCTTCGCAAGGGCGTACTTGTTGGTCTGCACATGAACCTGGTCGCCAGCCTTGATCTTGCCGGAGGTGGTGACCGTCAAGCCTGGGAATGCTTTGATCGGGAACTTTGTGTTGCCAGCGGGGCAGGACTTGATCTGTCAGAACAGAAAGGCAAAAATGTCAGTGGCTGTCTCAGATATGCGTATGGGTTTGCTTGTTAGACTTACGAAACCGCTTGCCATGGTATGAACCTGATCTGGCGTGAGAGGGTTCTCCTGAGACTGCGGGAACGGGCTTTGACGAAGATTGGCGCGCAAGTAGGCGCTATGGCGGGCTTCGATGGTCAGGATGCTGCCTGCGGCGGTGAGGTAGCCCTTGTTCGCGATCTGCTTTGCTGCGCCGAGGTAGGCAGAGGTGCCGACTCCTTCGAGAACGCTCGCGGTAGCAATGAATGCTTCGACACTTGTAATGCCGAAGGCGTATTTGCACTCCGCGACGGGCTTGGCTCCAGCAGCCTTGAGACCTGCAGTAAGGAATTGCACGTGCGCAGTTTCGTGGGCGCTGATGGTTTGAACGTTTTCGTAAAAGGCCTTGTCGTAGCCAGCAGCCTTGAACTCGGCTTTCGTGAAGTTGGCGAGGCCTTCGCGGTAGAACTTGTCTTCAAGATGCTCAAGAGTCAACGTATATTGCAAGATATCGGCTGTCGTGAATGTCAGCTAAGCAGTCGAACACCAGGATTCAGTATCTCTACCATCATTCATCTGCGACAACACTTGCCGCTTCGTCTGAAGTCCGAGCCATTGGAGCGGAGAAGCAACGATCAGATCTGCTGCTGCGAGCACGATAAGGACTGTATTGGTCTTCATGACGAAGTGGTCAGCAGATATCGGGACTGTTCTCGCAATGAATGAATAGCTGAGCAAGTTTTTTGCAGAGCCAAGACAGATATGGCGAATCATCCTCTTAAAGAATTAGGAAATTTGAGGCGATGTTGTTGCTCATTTGGTAACGGAATGCTCGGAATGTGTAGAATGCGCGACGCAAATTTCTCGTCAGTGGCTTGAAGAACTTGCCGTCATCTTGTGTACAATAATGGACATGTGAGTTTACTGCTGTAGTAGTGCTGCTTAGTGGTGGCCATCGTCCATCTGTGCGTACCTCCCGCATGCAATCTCGCCGACGAAAAGTCCAGCCAAAACGGAAAGGAAGTACCCGACGTTGAGCGTCATGACAGCCAGCATGCTAACAGATTGTCAGTACATGTAAGACGATAAACAGTGGTTGCGATGTTCATTGCTTACAGCAGATATCCAACACCCGCCTGCACCACGAAAACGCATGCTCTGGGGAGATCAGTGCTGAACCTCCACGGTTGGATCTCAATCCCTCTCCCGGACGTCCGCAACACTCTCACGCGCTCCTCCAATCCACGTGCAGTCAGAACGGCCTCTTCACTTTTCTCCGCCTCTCCGAACCCAAGTTGCTTTTCCCGCTGCTCCGCCGTCTCGCCTGCGATCACCACGTACCGGCGCTTGATAGCTTTGTCGTGCCACTTCGTTTCCAGAACATGTCGGTAAGCTTGAAGCACCCGAGATATGACGGCCAGGACGATGAGAAAGATGCATGTTCCTGCGTAGCTGCCAGTGCCGTTGGGTGTCCATGCTGAGGAGTACAGTGGGGTGCTGTGATCGGTGGTGAAGACCATCGGCATCGACATCGCGCTACTCGACCCTGAAGAGTGCATGCCTCCCATATCCATCGTCATGGTGGCTTTGTCCGCGCGTGGGAGCCTCGCGTTATCTCCCGCTTTCCTAGGGGCTGCAGAGACTCTCGAATAGGAAGGCCAATTTTGCGGAGTATCAAGACAACCTCTCTCCAGTCAAACAGAGCACTCGTCCTCCAAATCACTCCCTGGCCTGTCCGCGAAGATCTTCCTTTGATGGCTGGCGGTGCCGTGCCTTTGGGATCAGCTGCTGGTAGTTCTACAGATCCTCCGGAATTGAGATGAGAGATAGTGAGGTGGTCTTTTGAGGAAGTAACCTTGAGAAAGGAAAGAGACACGTTCGCACTTACCTCTTTTACGCTTGGTATTCATCATCTTTCCTTTCGAGACGTTGGCAGTGGGTACCGTTTGAGTACGTTTCTCTCAAAGCGGAAAGGACTTGAGTGAGTTTGTACAGCCAATCAGAGGCACGGACACAGACCCACTCGCGTCGAGAACAAGTATCGGTTCTCGACTTCACTTCTCTCTCGGCATCATCAACGCTGCGATAGGGAAGCAGAATTGATATATTGCAGCCAACTCCAGCTTAAAGGTATCACTACACCAAACCAAAAAAACAGCACTCCACCTACGCACCCATCCCCAACTTCTCCTCCTTCCATACACTCTCCTTCTCCACTTCCTTCCCAGTCACCTTATCCGGCGCCTTCCCAATCATGAAGTCCCTCCCCTTGATCAACCAGACGAAGAAACTCGGCAGCCTCCACCCAAAGATCGCACCCACACCCTTCGACCTCCCGACCGGAACGAGCTGAGTCTCTTTTTCGTTCTTCTCAAACAAGCGATCATTGCCCTTCGCCTTCGCCTCCGGATCAGCATGCGCGGCGAGAAGATCGCGCTTGAGGTTCGACTCCATGATCGGTACTCCAGACATGATGTCCATGATGCCGTCACTCGAGTAGGTCCCGACATCCCCAACGGCGTAGACGCGCGGGCCTGCGGCATCAACACGGAGGGTCTTGTTGTTCTGCACAACGTAGCCTTTGGCGTCTTTCAAGTGTTCGGGGACGTATGAGCTGAGTGGCTGGTTGCCCATTGCCGGGATGAAGATGTCGGAAACCAGCTCTTCGCCATCATGCAGCTGGGCTTTCGTCTTCCCGTCGGATGTTGTTTCGGAGTGGTAGAGCTTTGTATTGAAGCGAACGTCTACGCCAACACGCTTCAGGTATGTCTCAGCCTGATCGGAGATGGACTGGCGGAGCTCGGGTAACAGCTTGCTGGCGCTGGTGATAAGAGTAATCTTCACTTTTGGGTGCGCAGGTGTTGAGGCGAACCAACTGGCAGCACCGTTCAGGAATTCGCCGAGCTCACCGGCAGTTTCGACACCGGCAGGGCCGCCGCCGACGATGGTAATGTTCTTTGCAGTAGCAAGTTTGCTGTGAACAGCCTTGAGTGCGCTCTCCACGTCCGTGTGATCCGTTCCTTGAAGCGAGAACAGCGGCGAGAACGTCCTGGTGCCTGTCGCTAGCACTAATGCCCAGTATTGGATGGTCTCGGCCTCTCCGTTCGCTTTCTCCACAACGACTGTCCGGGTTTTCTCGTCCCAGCTTGTGGCTTTGGCCTGGACGAACTGCACCTTGTCACCGTACTGTTTGTAGCCAGGCTCGATGTCGAGGAAGATCTTGTCCATTGGGATGAGATCTGGACGCACGATGGCTCTCGGTGATGCGTGACGAGCGTACCATTTCGTTGAAGGATCGATGATGAGAACACGGTACTTGATGTTCGGGTCGATGGGTAGGTGAGGATAGACGTGTCGGAGGAAGTAGTGTGATGCGCTGAGGCCCGCGTAGGAGGCACCCAGGAAGACTACGTTGCGTGTCTCAGGCATTGGAGTGACGTGATCGGAGGTGTTCTGAGAGGTATTGCAAGACTTTGGGCCGTTGGAGAAAGGTGACTCGAAGGAGATATTTCGAGCAGACTATCTCGGTGCTGAAAGGTTGTGATAGGAGGTATGGCAGGAAACAGCAGTGAACACCAACTTACCACCATTTACTTATATCGATTCCACATGGTCTCATGTGAATTTACAAATCAAAGTCATTTTACTAAGCAACCACGTACGCACCCCCAACTGTCAAAGCATGTAATTTCGTTTCAAGCGGCAAGGAATACGGTCTTGATCGTTCCACCTTCGTTACTCTGCGAATCTTGCGAGAGTATTGCGAAGCTTGTGAAAGGAATATGACAAAGGCGACTCGGAGGAACAAGCCGTGCCGGAAGAGCTGGAAGGCAGCGTTCCGGCGGCCGGAATTCGCTCATTGAATCCGATTGGTCAGTTCAATTTACTAATGCCTTCAAAGGCACATGAACGTTCGACCGGTGGATTTGCTCGATGTATTCAACAACGTTACCGTGTCCGGGGGTGTGTTTTGCTTGTTGGGGGCTCCAAATGTCTTTCAGCATTTGCATTACGACCGAGACCTTGCTGCTAAGCCTGATTCCGATACCTTCCCACGACAACGAACGCCATGCTATCTCATCCTTCGTAAACCATTTTCATGCCGGTAAACCATTTCCATACCGACGCCTCCATCACTTCATCCCACCGACTTCACCACGGCACCAACCGCCCACGCAAACAATGCATCACCCTCCCATTCTTCAACTCAAAAGGCAGCTGCCACTAAAACGCCCTCTGCTGCTGCCCCTGCTGCTGGCCCCCAGTCCCCTGCTGCATCCCCTGCGCCGCCGCATACCCCCCCGGCCCTTGCTGCTGCTGCGCATGTCGCGCATTATGCTCCGCGAACCACGGGTGCTGGAGCGCCGTCTGCGCCGAACACCGCATCTCTGGTCGCATCTGCAGCATCTGTGCTAACAGTTGCAGACCCATGTGATCGATTTGCGGTAAGAAGGCGCGGAGCTCTCGTGTCGGGCACACGGGCCAGTTGGTCTTGTACTCTGGGAAGGAGGAGATTAGTGGCCAGGAGCGTTCGGAGGGTGTGCCCATGAGGCGGAAGATTTTGAGAAGTTGGTCTTCGTTGGTCGTGCCGGGGAAGAGCGGGCGGCCGGTGAACATTTCGGCCATGATGCAGCCGGCGGACCAGATGTCGATGCTTGTGTTGTAGGTTCTGCTTCCGAGGAGGACGTCTGGGGCGCGGTACCAGAGGGTCACGACTTCGTTGCTGAAGGTGTTGACTGGGATGCCGAAGGCGCGCGCCAGGCCGAAGTCTGCTAGTTTGAGCTGGCCTTGGGTGTTGATGAGGAGATTCTGAGGCTTCAGGTCGCGATGCAGTACACGGTTGTCGTGACAGAATGCAATGCCGCGCATCAACTGCCACATGAACGACTTGATCGTCACAGCGTCAAGCGCGCCTCGGGGGGAGGTGCCAGCGACGGTGGCGGGCGAGGTGTAGGAATCCATGTACTTCTTCAAATCTTTGTCCATGTACTCGAAGACCAGCATAAGCTTGTTCTCGGTGTGGATTACATCGTACAAGCTCACGATATTCTCGTGCTTCAGCTCCTTCATAAGACTGATCTCTCGAATTGCTGTGCTCGGTGTGCCTTCCTCAGAGTCCAGATGTATCTCCTTCAGCGCCACGAACTGCCCTGTCTGGCCATTTCGGCCTTTGAAGACGGTCGCATATGTGCCTTCGCCTAGCTTCTCCAGCTGTTGAAAGCTGGATGGGTGTCGCTTGTCCATGGTTTCGATCTTGCTGCCACCGCCGAGGCTGCGCACGGAGATATTGCTGTCGGTGCGCCCACCAGTGCTGAGGGTGCCAACGTGGGTGGGGTAGAGGTGGATATCTGGTGGACTACGGGTGGTGTATCTGGGGTCCCAGAGGGTCGCGCGGGCGGTGGTGAGTTGTGATGCGACAGTGAGTGGGTATTCTGCCCGGTTCAGTGGTGTGCTGGATCGTGATGTCCTCGGTTCTTGTGAGATGGTGTTGTTGGCGGGGTGTGAGGAAGCCGTTGTGGAAGTCGCCCCCGAAGAGGAGGAAAGGTGGAAGGAATGGTATCGTTTGTGTTTCGGCTTATCCCTGGTGCATAGATGAGTCGACGGTCTCGAAGTTGCTGATCATGCTCTGTTTATTGGCTGCCTGTCCTCCGCGTGCACGAGGTGGGGGTGCTTAGTGGCGGCGGCGGCGGCTGGTAGCCGCGCGGAAAGCTTATCGGCCTTCTGGGATGCACCGCATCATGGACCACACCTCATCTCATTGATCAGAGACCATCACGCGAGCGTATTGGACCTTGCCTACGAGCTAATACGACCACACCCTTCACGAGAACATCGCAAAGGTGATAGGATCGACACGGGAACAAATCTTGGACGCCACGAACATGAAGACGGTCACCTGGGTAAAGATGGCGGCAGCGTACGTCCATCACCATGAAACCATCCACGAGCATCAAGCACTCTCGCTAAACGCTTAATAGGGGCGGCGTGATGTGTATCGGCGGACCAGCACTCATCTACTACGTTACCCCTTCCGAAGAGGAGCTCTTTCTGGTACGCCACCGATCTCGTTTGACGATGGCCCCAACGCCTTACTAACACGAATCTACAGCGATACAACCCCGACCTACAACGGCGATCACTAGAAAACCGCCAGCAGAAGCAAGAAGACTTCGACAACTTCGTCAACCGGCTGAAGAATTATTCGAAGAGTGATAAGCCTAGTATGTTCTCGCCACTACGTTGCTCGCCCGAAGTTGTTGCATTTTTTGCTAACTTGTCCTTAGTCTGGATTGAAGAACAAGTACAGGTAGCCAAGCAGAAGCAGGCGGGTGTTCAAGCGGAGCTGGACAGGAGACGAGCGGCTGAGGCGGAGGCAGAGGCGAGACGGCAGGAGATCAAGAATAGTCTTCGTTGATTTGTGTTTTGGGTTTGGTTATGGTTCAGTATGTATTACCACTTCTCTTGTGCAAGATTCAAGCTTCTTCCATCTTCAGTACGAATAGAAATGTTATGCTTCCAACGCAATACCAGCCCATTGCCCGCCAATTTTTGGGGCCTGGAGCCGGCCCTTGTCAAGAAGTTCAGACAACCTCATCCCATGCCAGAGGCTCAGGCTGCATCTTGGCAAGCCCGCTCTGGGCCACTATCGTCCCATCGGCTCCCAGATCAAACCCCGCTCGCCTTGGTCGCACTCGTGTCCTCGTTGATCAGATCCTCGCCTTCTTCGCCGCACCACCACCATCGACAACACTGTCAAACCTCCTCTTCAGCCCGCCACCATCCCCACCAGCCTCGTCCGTCTTAACGACCATCGGTTCGATCAGCACCATCTCCATCATGTCATGGTACCCCCAGTATGACTTCGTGGCGATACCGGGTTCGAGACGAAGACGGAGAGTGAGCGAGAACGCGGTGCACTCCTCTTTCTTCTCCACCTTCTTGTCCGCCGGCTTCATCGCCACCTCGATCGACTCCTGCAGGTCCATAACGGGCTCGGTTTTGACGCCCGGCTCCGACTTGATGGCCTGCGGCGTCGGCTCCTCATCATCGTCACCATCGTCGTCGTCGCGACCCGACTCCGGAGAGGTGCTCGGATCCTTATACGAAGATTTCGAGATATACCTACCACACAGACTCTTCCGCTCCCTCTCGACCTCATCTTCCTCACCACACCCCTCAATCCAATCCTCGAACTGCTCCTTCAACCACTCCACCTCCTCTTCCTCATCATGCTGATCTTCGAATTTCCACTCCGTCGTGCGCATCTGCGCATTCCCATTCCTCTTCTTGATCAGCTGCTTGCGCTTCGCCAAGATAGCTCGCACGCGGTCCTCCTGAGGTCTGGCGGCCCATCTGACTCGGTCGGCCAGGATCATCTCGTGGATGTGTTGGGCGTAATACCTCCGGTCGAGCTCCTGTTGCCGTTCGAAGGTACGGGCCTCTGCACCCTTTGTTTTCTCGGTCTTGATGAGGATAGAGGGCGTAGCGGGGAAGGCGCGGGGGCTGGCCTTGGGAGTGAGCCGCTCGATGCCCATAGCAGACATTGTCGCAGAGTCGTGGAAGATACCCATGGTGTCGTCGTCGTGATCAGGGAGCTGTGTGCTGTTGATTGCTGGGAGATAGTGACACCGTGGTCCGTGGCTGCTGACGACGCTGTGGAGACGGTGGTCTTGAGCCAGGTATGCCCGCGTCCTCCGGCGAGCAATCCGTAGCACGCAAGGTGAGTTGCAGGATGAAGCTGTTGTGCTGTCTGCTGGAGGGGATGGTTGAGATACTCGTGCAGAAGGAGTGATGAGATAATATGCAAAGGATGGAAGTCGTCTTCACGCAAGGTGTTGCGATAGAGAAGATGTTGTAGGAAAGAAGGAAGGGGGCAGGTGGTCTTATATAGTGCTTCGCAAAGCCTGCAATCAACCTCGTGACCAGCGCAGTGAGATGGAAAAAGGAGATAGAGGAACGCATGTGATTGGTCTTGGCGGTCGGTGTGAGGCAGGCAGTGAGGTGTTTTGCACATCTCGATGAAATAAATCGTGGATAATCGGTCAATGGATCCCTGCAGTGCAGGTGATGAGACAGTGTCCTTGAGAGTGCACCACTGGTGAAGCCGGAGATCGTAGAAAGTGAGCCGCCAGGCTCAATCATCTCCGCCATCGTCCCAAACACTCCGGTCGAAGAACACCCGAATCTGCCTGGCGTTCTCCTTCCCGATCAAATCCGCCAACTCGTCTTCCTCAGCATTCGCCACATCCTGCACACTCTCATACTCCATAATCAGCCTCGCCAGTGCCTTTGCCGTAACACCAGGCACCGCCCTCAGCATATCCTGCGGCGTCTGATTGAACGTCCTCGACTCCGTATCATCGCCGAAGTCCAGCCCAATCTGCACCGCCTTGATCGGGTCAGGTTCATCCTGCTGCTTCTTGAGCTCCTCGAAGATCTCGGCAGTCTGGTATGGAGAGGAGGACCAGATGATGCGCAGCTTCGGGAACGCGAGACACAGCAGGACGAGCTTGCTTTGGAGGTCCGAGCCAACGACACTGGCTGCGCCGAGGGAGGTGTTGAAGTCTGCGAACGGCTCGAGGGTGAAGGCTTTTCGCGCGTCGAATTCGATGAGGAGCATTGGGCTCGGGTAGTGTTGGAACATCGTTTCTGCTTGGGTGTAAAGGCGGCCGTCGGAGAAGGAGGAGATGAGATCCTTGATGGATTTGCGTTCGATGCAGATCTGAGGTGTGAGGACGTAGTCGCCTACTGTCAGCATGCATGGCACTACCACCATGTTGCGGCCGTGTAAGAGGGAGGGCAGGCTGGATCGGAACTCGCGCACGTCTACCACAACTCGAGGAGGTTCGGCGGTGGCTGCGAGGCGTCCGCCACCTGCTATACGCGTGTTGACTGTGCGAAGGAATGCTTCTTGAGGTTCTAGGTTCGAGGCATCGTGGGTAAATGTCAGCGCCATGTTGCTGCGTTCTCGGATAAGCTTGGTAAAAGCGTCCTTCTCTCTGCGCACGGCTGACAGATACCGCTGCTCTTCAACACTGCCACCGTAGTACATGAAGTACACCCTGACCTGTCGGTTGTTGTGACTGCTTCTGTACATCTCTATTCGTCGAATGAAAGCCGCGTCTGGTTCGTACATAATAACATAGCGAGGCTTGATCTCCTCCAGTAGGTGATCATCCATATCGCCGTCGTAAGGGTGGACCAATACAAGGTCCTTGGTTTCGTAAAGTTCGTAATAGTCGTCCATGTCATCAAGAGGATCTGCGCCAATGTCGACCTTCGCAGCCGCAGTGTCGTCCATCTCGTTCGGAGCGAGTTCGTGCATGAGGGCTTGGATATGTGCATCCTTGTCTCCTGCAACTTGAACGCTGCCGCCAGCCGTGCGTGTTGGAGCGGATGTGGCTCCACCACCACCACCACCGCGCATTCTTCGCCTTTTGTTTGGCGGAGCTCGTCCTCGGTTCGCTTGTCCTCCGGAGTGCGAAGTTGTGCCGTTGATGGCCTTCTGGTTCTCAGCGAACAAGTTGCTGCTCACCCGCGCAAAGTCACGCTTCCAGTGCAGGTAGCCACGCAGCTTTCGCCGCATCATGAACTTTGCACTCTGCTTCTTCTCCTCTCCATCACCATGTTCTTCGTCAACGTTGCCGTTTGTTGTTTCGGAAGCATTTAAGCCCATCGTCTGCAAATACTCTCGAAGCTGCCTGCATGTGCCTTGATCTCCACACATGACCAGAATACTCCCACTGCTCTCGTGTTGCGGTAGCGGATTGAAGTAGACATCACGTTCGATCTCTTCCAGAATCTCGGCAAGTAGGTTCCATTTCGGGAGCTCCTCGAGCACCGGGTTGAGTCCTTCCTGGTCGGTTGAATAGCTATCAGAGATCTTGCCAGTATAGACTCGTCGTTTAGCAGTATCGAACAAGGTATGTGCTGCGTCGAGGAACAGCCATGGCGATTGTGACTGTCTCGTAGATCCTGGTGGCGGCGATGAGGCAGCGAGTACCGTGTCCAGGTATTTGTTGAAGCTCACGGCGTCAAACGTGAGAAGGGAGTGCAGAATCGTCCTCAGCAGAGTCAGGTCACGCACAATCTGCTTCGTTCGGAAGCTTGTCCGATGCCATACAGGATCAAGCTGCCTTCGTATGATGGTGTCGAAGGAGCGATGTAAAGCACTGTCCAGGTTCCACTCGTCCATATCAACACCAGAGTTGCCCTTTTTGAGCTCGTTGATCGAGACCTCAACACATTCCAGCACAGCGTTCTGTATGTCTTTCATGGAATCTGACATTGGGATTTCCAGCTCGATTACCTCCGCTTTGCGCTTGCCTTCCACAGACTTTGCGACAGTAACATGAAATCTCGGATAGAGAATGGGCTTCCTCAGAAACAGATTCCTTAGTATGCTGGTCAGAGGTTGGAAGCCCATAGTGAACGGCTCAGGCTGATCTGAAAAGGCCTTGAGAAAACCAGTCTTATTCTTCTGCCTGAAGATCCGAATGATGAACGCTTCAAGGCTGGTTGCTGCAATTCGTTCGCCATGCAGAACAATGATTCCAGTCACGATACCTGGGTCCAAGAGGCTTGACAAGAAGTCTACCACGAGGATTCGGCTCGTGATGCTGAATATGCCACCTCCAGAGTACATTTTCTCTCTCGTGCCCACGCTCATGAGATCGGTATTGACCAGCTGTAGCCCTCTGCATTTTGGGCTCCCGCTGATGGCAGCATGCTCGGCCAGCGCCTCTCCGATCCAGCCATTCTCCCGATCGTCCGCGCCGATTAGAAGGATGAGGTTGTTGCCAGCGGCATCGTAGGAGTGAAGAAGGTTGGTGACCAGGCGTAGGAGACCCAAGCCGCGGGCGAGAATGAGAAGGCCGTCGTCTTCTCTGAGCTCGTGGAAGATATCCTGTTGGAACTCCAGCGGTAGTGATAGGCGCACAGGTGGGTCGGCTGCGTTGTCCTCCGTCGTCGCTGTTTCCAGAGGCATGTGCACGAGAGGAGAGAGGTGCGTTGCGAGCAGGTGACGTTTCGGGAAGCTGGAGCTGCATAAATTCTGTGCATAAACTTTGTGGGGAAATGCGGCGCGTCGACGCGTTTCGCTCAACGTCACCTCTTACTCTGCCATTGACAAGACTGGCCATTCCGATTCCACTTTGGGACGAGGTGCTTAGGGTCGAGCAGAAAGCAGAGGCGCATCGGCGAAAGATGGAGATTAAAACAGCTTGACCCGGGGCGGTCGAGGCGAAAGGTGAATATGAGGCGAGGTCAGATATTGACAAGGCTACGAAGTTCTGGCTACGGGTTTCCGCACATACTGTGATACTGACCGTTCCAGTATGCACACTCTCAGCAACAGTTCAAGACCCAAATGGTCATCTCTGAGACGCCCGGCCTTTCCATCGCAGGCTTGGGATCATGAGCTTAGCCCTCCTCTAAACTTCTGGTGCACCGTCTTGACGGCTGCAGATATTGTTGTGATTACCGCAACAGGTCCGCCTTCGAATTGGAGACTTGCTCCACAAGCGTTGCATAGGTGAGGACGGCTCGAGTACTATTATGCTTTTTCCGCTTGACCCGTTTCAACTTCGGCCCCAACCTCTGTCTATCTGCGTTCTATCCCCTTGTTTCGGTTTACCCGGCAGAAGCTCATACAATCGCGGTTCGGTCTCATCGGCCGATGCAGATCTGATGCAGCACGAAGGTATGTGGTGTACGCTTGCCGCCGGTCTGATCGGTCTCCAAACGGGTGTCATACCCTCGCGACTCGAAACGCTTTGCGACGTCTTGCAAGAATCGCGAGAGTGGCAATCCAAGGCCTGAGAGTATAGGTTCAGCAACAGACCCATCTGACCTCCAAGGCTACTCCACAGCAACGCCACCGGAGTACCCTCCTCGTGCTACCACACACGCAACTGCGGCTGATGGCCCAACCTCCGATCTCACTGTTGGCGCTCCCAAGCGACAGCAAAACAGTGGACCGCATAAACAGTAACACCTCATGCGCGAGAAGCTAGAGACAAAAGCCACCCAGGTAAGCGCCGATGACCAACAGGGCTTTCTGAGAAGACAAGATCGGCCTCCACGTCGCGCTCTAAGACCATTTGGAATCTTCGAACAGGCCGAGACACTTGCTGGGCCTTTTATCCTACTGCTCTGCCGACCGGTCTCAACTCGACACCATCTCACTTCGTGTCCAACTCCAAGCTACCCAAAACTCTTACAAACCAACAATACTGCCCAACCATGCCTCGATCATACAAGCTGGACATTCCCCATCAGCAGGCGCTGCTCTTGGAGATGCTTCACATCCGCTCCTCGCTCGGCACCGCCACCTACGACCCCTGCCACCAGCCTCGTCGACCTTCGCGCCAGCGTCGCCACCTGATATGAACAAGGTCATTCGTTCTATTCCTCCGACCCGTGGCCCCTTGCCACTGAGAAACATGTTCGCGCCCGCTGAAACGCGCAAGGTAGTCATAGTGGGCCACGACCTCGCGAACGATCTTCAATCACTCCATCAGATCGGTGTAGATGTTGGGATAACGGGAAGCGTCTTCGGGACTATCGACACCCCTGACGTGGCATACAAACTCGGGTTTGAACACTGCAAGCCGAAGCCGAACAGACTAGTCGTAATTGGTGTACCAGCTGACAATCGATAGCAATTGGTCTAAAGAGTTTGTATCAGCGCTTCTTCGGAGTGACAGCTGAAGGCACTTACAACGCGTGCAATGATACCGCAGCTGAGGCCCAGGTCGTCCTGGCGCTGGTCCAGTTGCTGTATAAGCGACGCGTCCAAGTCAGGCCGATAGCTGATGTCATATCTGTCATCTGCGACTCGGAGTGGACATTCGGCCACCCACCACGGTTCGAACGTGTGACTGAAGTCGGCCTTGCCTCGGTCGATTCAAGGAGCCTACCAGTCGTCCTCCCACAGTACCCGTACGATCAACTCACAACAATTCTTCGGCCGGAGCATATGGTCGTTGAGGCGTTTCAGGATCACTTCAATCCTGCGTATCGCAAGAAAGGAGTCTCGCAGCCCGCCAGTCGCCCTTTCGAATTCCATGAGGGTACGATGAACGTGATGGGAACTGGAGCCTGGCAACCGAGCCCGGCGACGCACTGGCTCGAGGGTCTTCCTACCATAGGAAGACCTGTTGTGTTTGCTTGAGACGGTTTGGAGTGCAATTTCGCGATGGTGCGAAAGACAGACACCACGACACCGTGCACCTGCTCATCCAGGCTCCAGGGGCTTCTAGACGATCACGCTTCTGGACGATCACGCTTCCCGAAATTCACGCTTCTACACGATCATGCCTCCTGGACGATCAGGTGGGTCAACAATCTCTCCTATAGATGTTCACGTTCGGGAACAATCAGCAGCGAGGGCTCTCGGTGGGTTGGTTCGATGCATACGTGAGCATGAGCATGAGCTTGATGGCGAAGACGAAGGTGGTGAAAATGGGTTTGGTCTTGAATTCCAATTCGGCTTGCTGTCCTTTTCGAACAGGCAGACAAAGCAGTTGCCCTGGCTGCGGTTCAAAGGCGTTGGCACTTCCTCGACCGGACCGAGGCTCAGCACATCCAGACTTGCGCTGTCCGTCGTCCGAACAGACCTACGGAGGCTACTGCACCGAAGACCGAGATCGCATGGAGATTTTGGACTGGGGAGGTAGAAAAGGGCCGATATGACCTACACAGGGCACGACTTATGAGCGAGAGTTTGGTCTACCACAATGATTCGTGCATGGACGCCTTGCACCGGTGCCCGAGACCACATAGTGGGCGGAACTTTCCCAATGGCTTCGGGTGGCTTCTTTTGGGAGTGTCACTGTATGCAGGCTTGCCTTCGGTACCCGGCGCCGGCATTGTGGACACAGCACTTGACATCGGAAGCCTGACGTGTTGGTAACAGTAGTGCCACTGCATTGCAGGCTCGACACCGACCGGAAACCTGCAGGTCGGGACAGACGCCCACGTGAGATTGTGAATCCCAGTCTGCAGTAGCGACGTGCGCCGTGTAACTTTTAAGACCCGACGAGGAGGAGGAGGCGAGTCTCTCGGTAGCTAGGTGTCAACGATGATGAGTAATCCACGGGAAGGTTCGACAGTCTGGTGCTGCCGTAGGCCTCTGGAGGTAATGCACAGCTTGGCGACGCGTGGATAGACAAATTCACGTGGTGCGATCCATGATAACGAGGCGATATCGGCAATCGACATTCATCCACGAGAGCTCGAGTGCAGATGACCTGCAGGCCAAGGCTTGAAAAGAGGCTGCGGGAGATTGACAGAGGCGCTGGAGGCGTACGCGGGGTTCCAGACCCACCTTTGGGAATTTGGGATGGCCAGACCCTCCTGCAGGATCTTGATGATTTGGAGTCCACCTCTTGGACTTCCGCCGCACGCGAGATTTATCATCACGCCAGCCGCGTGGGGTGCCTCGGTCTGATGTGGCACAGTATTTCAAAGAGAAACATTTCTTATTTCGCTTGCATATGTCCCTTGACTGTGTCTCCGTCTGTAGAAGCGAAGTTGCAGTGTTGTTGGTTGAAGCGGGTCAAGCTCACCCGATAAAAGTATCGTTCACCAGGTAGATTCGCAAGCCTGGAAATCTTCCTCCGACTGCTCACGAAGCGCTGGGGTTGTCGGCGACGCCGACACACGTTATTAGCAGTTAGCAGCCGTTTAAACAATTGCGCTTATTAGCATGAACTTATGCAAGTGAACGCGTGAAGGCAGAAACAAAGTGTGCGCCACGCCAACGCTGGAACCTTTTGCGAGGATGAACGCCCGTGCTCGTTTTGTGGAAGACACCAGAGCGGAAGAGGCGTGAGCAACCAAAGCAAGAACCAGGGGAAGGACCGGATGGAGAAAGCTTGTGCCATGCAGCAGCTTGGGCCAGCTTCCACCTTGCGCATAGATGGGCCCAAGCGACGTCCACCGTGAACGGTTAGCTTTCGCTTATCTGAGTGGCTGATTGGGCGCTGCTCAGCGTCAAGCAGGCTAACGATCCTGCAATATTGGAAAGGGTGGAGTCAGCGAGTGGAGGAGTACTTCGAGGGAACAATCGCTAGCATGTGGGAAGCAAATCGCCCGTCTTCCAAAGATAGCCAGTCTCGATAGAGAGAGCATGCTACTGGAAGAGACAGGTGAGGTTGTTCTTGATCAGAGCCGTTCTCAGCCATCATACAAAGCCGCAGGACCCGACAGCGGTAGCCTCAACGCCATGAGCACCATGCAGACGGCACGGCGGCTTAGTCCGCCGGTGGAGCTCGCTTTGGCGCCGGTCCACATGGATGGAGAGATCCCAGTCGTCCCAGCGGCATGGTGCCAGTACCGCAGAGTCTTGTCCACCCGAAAGTGGAACTGCCCACTATGGTCTGTCCTGGGGCAAGAGTCTGTCTCAGACTCGTCGGCCCAGCAAGAGGAATATCAGTATCACGACTCACGTGAGAACGACTCCAACTGGCCAGTACGGTGATTCCGGCATATCCATTCGCAGTTCTGGCAGTCCAGTGACGGAAACTCTTGCATGCATATAGCGCGACACCAGGCCACGTGCGATAAGAGATCGGGGCGTGAGACAAAGAAGCCCAGGAACCAATGGCAGATGCCCGCCGATCCGGTTGGAGATCCGAGTACTGCAGCCTGTGTTGCCCTTCGTTCTTTCACATTTAGGGGAGCATGACAAAACATCCGCCCGCTGTATAGTGTTGCAGATGACAGGTGTGAGATTGCAAAGACTTTATCATATGCTGCCTTCATTCATTACTATAGACGAGCTGAAGCTCTCGTATCGAGTGATTCGAGACCACCCTTGCTGCGGATAGCACTTGGTCCGAAAGAGAGATCCTGATATCTCGCAGCTTGGAACCTCTTCCAGGAGTATGAATCCTGATGAGGCAATTGCTCTTGATACTGTAGCGCCATCAGTGCAAACGTGACGAACCCAGACAAAAGGAGCGCTGTGTCTTTTCTTTGTCTCACATCACAGACAACCAACATCTGGAACCATCGGCCAGGAAGCTTTTCTGCTAGTGGACGGAACTTAGCTAGAACCCGGGGAGTTTGGCTCGAGCTACCTTGAAACGAAGAGCTAAAAAAGCAACGGATCGCCAAAGTCGCGTGTTGCAAGGCCAGCTCACCGAGAACCGCGGGACGCAAATTATTGTGACAGCAGCCAGGACAAAGATCGTTTGCAAGGTTGTTCCTACGGACCTCTCTGTCCTGCGGAGACGAGGCAGCGCTTTGTCCCGTCTTCGATGCTCGATTTAGGCGTGGTTTAGGAGCTCTACCCAAAGCGATCGAGTGCTGCTCCTCGATCGTTCTTTCGGTCAACCAATAACCGGGAGAGCGCGTAGGCCAGCGAACGAGCGCGTATAGCTGGCCCGGCGGAAGTCCTGGTCTCATCACACCCTCGCCTGAGTACTCCGCTTTAGTGGTGAGCAACGGGCTTTAATGAGTTCGTGCCGCTGGTCATTGCTTCGAGCATCGACCCTAGTCGATCCAGAATCGCTCACTGGCCTGTCAGCCACACTATCCCGCTATCCCACTAGCTCAAGACGCTCAAGCCTGCAGGAGGGAGGCATAAGGACCGTGTCCAGCCCACGACCGCCATCCGGACGCCAGGCATTCAAGCTTAACAAAGGACCGCCACTCCCACGTCAAAGAACCTGGGCCGCGACTTCATTGTATCTGCCATCCACTCAGCAAGGTCGCGCAAGCTTACCTCGAACGATCGCCGACCTTCACCTGTACGGCGAGGCTCCTGGCGACTTTCGGATACGTTCGATAAAGCGGGAATACCCAAAACACAGCAAGCCTCACTGCTCGTGTAACAACGTGTAACGCGACGCCTGCACACCCACACTTTCGGATCCGTGAGATCTTGCTTCACAATCTCGAGGTTTACGCCGCAATCCGATTGCACGATCATCGCTGCAAGCCCATTTCCCAGAACGTGGATTTGGAACCAGTTTTGTGGAAGTGAACATCGTCCGGGAGCACCTAGGTGGCTTTAGGATCAGCCTGCATACATCAACGTCACCAGAGACACAATCGACAGGCGCATCCTACCACCCTCGATCAAGTTCACCGTCGCTTCGGCAAAGTCATTCCAGGTTCTCGGTGTTTGGCTTCAGTACAAAGTCTGCGGCCACCCGAGCTGTTGGATCAGCTTTTTGTCAAGCAACGACTCGCATCTTGAACGATCAACGACGCTGAAGACTTAAAAGCACCTCCCAGGATCACTTGAATCAACCGCCCTTCGTGGCTACCATTCACTCGCCTGCGGGCCATCCTTGGGACAGCAAGATCCACGTGCAAACGTACCATCCTTCATTCTCTCAATCTTTGCCAACACCACCTGCCGACGCCCATCAGCCCTTCGGCACTTCAGATCTGCACACCGCCAACGTGGCTGCCTCCGTAGCGTATCCTCCTCCTTCGATGGGACCGGGACAGGAAAGCTTCACAGCTCGGAGACCAAATGCTTTCAACCTGTCCAACAACTTCGAATTACCACCTCCGCAGCTTCCTGGGCTCCATCAGAAGTTCCAAAGCTTCCCTAGTATTCACTCGCACCACCCCACAGCAAGCCTGACAAGCGTTGGCAATCTTCTTACTCCGCCCAGCAACAGCTCAGCCGACGGTATCAGCCCAAGTTCGTCTGGCGTCACTAGTGCCGGCTCACATAGCACTATCCCGCCCTACACACCATCTGGCAGCGGTGGTATGTGGCCACCTCTAAACACCGGCAGCAATCCGTACGGTTCCCAATCAGGCTCCACTCCACAGTCGTTTGGTCAAGGTCGAGGTCTATACTCGCCTTCGCTGAACTCGCTCGTTCGAGGCAACAACTCGCCGGGAGCAAACGAACTCCTACATCCACCATACGAAGTACAGCATTACCAAGGTGTTTCGATGCCAATGTCAGCACCGAGTCTACCGGCACTGCAGCAGCAGCAGCACCAACAACATTACGGGAGCACGATGATGGGTGGACAACCACCTGTGACTCAAGCATCTCCAGTGAGCGCACAAGAAGCCTTCTCTAGAGCTCCTCCAACACCCACGTACTACAGCCAATCTGCGCCGCCATCCGCGGCACCTCAGCAGGGCTCGTTCGCATATCCACATGGCCCCTCACCGGTCCAACAAAGTCCAGTCAGCGCTGGAGGAGCAACACAGCGATCACCAGTCAATGGACACGGACCAATCCCATCCCCTCAACAGCAACAGCAACCATATCAGCGACCGTATACCTACCCACTCCCTGGTGCAGTACTGTCCAACGTCAACAACCCAGGAGGGCACATGCAAATGGTCGGAGGGATGCCACACCAGATGGTGCATGATTTCAACAGTGGCCATGCGGCGCAGATGCAACAGATGTACCAGCAGAGCGCACCTCAAAACGACCGACCTTTCCGATGCGACCAGTGCCCTCAGAGCTTCAACAGGAATCACGACCTGAAGAGGCACAAGCGAATACATTTGGCTGTAAAGCCGTTCCCGTGCGGCCACTGCGATAAGAGCTTCTCACGGAAGGATGCGCTCAAGGTTCGTACAATCTTATGCTATAATTCTTGACACTTGACTGACCTCAACTATAGCGACACATCCTTGTCAAAGGCTGCGGCAAGTCTCACACAACGACAGAGAGCAAGGAGCTCGACGGCTCCACCTCGCCCGACACCAAGTCAAGCGCGGAAGCCAGCCCTGTTGTCGCTGCAATTCGATGAGCGCAACCTCTGTTTACAGCACTGCTTCAGTTTGCAACGCGTGTCCGATTCATGATGATACCCTTCGCTTCGGTTGTATATTTTACCTCTATAGCTTAGCTACGACGGATGGTAGGAAACACCTGCCAAAGGATGGGAACGGGAAAATGTGCCCGTTTGGGAACGAGCGCTGGAGTTCTACGGCGCGGATGAGGTATTGTGATGACTGGGCTACGGCCTCGGGAGACAATGCTGATGTTGATACGATTGTACCTACCAAAACCAAAACCACTACTTCCATCATAACTTCGATATCTGTCCCAGGAGTCTGGTCCGGTCTAGAGCTCGAGGGCTAGGCCAGACCGCAGCTCACGCGAGTCAGGGTTGTAGAATCGCTTGAGAGACGGGCTCGCTCAACTGAGGTGCATCATAAAAGCAAATACTGCGCTGCGTGAAGTTCGGTCCGACTGCAGTAGACTCTCGTTCCGTCTTTCCGCGTCGCAGCGATGCCGTCCGTTCTTGACCGGGAGTTGGTTGCCTGCAAATATCCGAACATGACCGATGGCCAGTCAAACGAGCTGAGGACTCAACAAAGGGCATCCCGGTCGATCGGTGTGTCCCAGCGATTCGGGAGGGTGAGACATTGATCGGTTATCGAAGATCCTTCCTCTGACAAATGTTTGATCGTTTCCGATGGGTAGACGAAAGAGCGGATGTGCATCGAGATGGATCGGGCGACTCCGCGTTGTCGGTGCGCTTTGGCCCCTTACCTTTTCTCGCCTTTAGTTCTGCTTCTTCCTCCTCTCCTGTCATCTCATCGCTACTTGTTCGTCGTGCAGAGAGAACAAGCGCATTCACGAGTAAATCGAGTCAGACATGGATATGGCTCTGCTGTCTGGTATTGCATCGAAATGAAGTGTTCAAGGTCATACGCGAGTGGGCTTTGCTGGATAATTCGGCATCGCATTTGTTCATTCAACGTGAGATCAGTAGTGACGAGGTAGGTCCGCTAGGTGCTTCACGATCGCGATGGCCAGATCGCTGTGGACGAGAGGTGAAGTCGAAATAGAGTAGGTCGCATTCCAGCAAAGGCGCCACAAACAGTTAAGATACAAACAAGTGCAAGACCGCTCATTCCACTCTTGATATGCACTTTAAGCAGTTCGATCTCATTGGTGTTGCCATGCGCATGTGCTTGCTTTGCCGCTTCCCGGAAGAGCCCTGTTCGCACCTTCCCTAATCTCCAGCGTGCGCGACAAAACTTAGGCCAAGCGGCGGAGGTGGACACTGCTTGCCGATTCTCCCTCGTTCGATTGTCTGTCGCTTCCATCTTACGGCGATTCCAACAAGCAGCAATAGCAGCCATATCACTTACTCTGCGAGTTGACGACAACATCCTCCTCCATCTGCACCCCCTGGACCTGAAGTCGCTGAGGCGCTCGCCAGTCACTCGTTCTCGTTTGTCCGGACCAGCTGCATATTAATTGGATCAAGCGAATTCCAGCCAGAGTTTGACACGACGAGACTCTTCACTTGAGCGGCGGTTGGATAAGGGGGAAGCCCGGGAGAATCATCATCTTGCACAGCACATCACGTGGAGCAGAAGTTTTCGACCACATTTTACAAACACACACGTGATGCACATCATCTCGCTCGTTCATCACAGCCATCAGTGAGATGGCGGAGCGCTACCGGCACAACCGCCTATCTGGCATGAGGCAGCCATTGGGCGAGCTGCGAAACCGAGCCAACACACCTCCAGTCCAGCAACGTCGGGTGAAGGAGACGAAGGCACCCGCTACTTCGCCACTGGCACTACCCCACAATGAGTCTCTCGAACCGAATGGCTCTCTCGCTGTCCGTGGAAGCAACCCAAGCTCGCCAGAGTACAAGCGGGTTTCGCAAATCACCAGTGACCACGGTCGAGACTCCAAGCGCAACTCAGCCATCTCGACTACCTCCACGAACGCGTCAGCATCTGGCCGGAAACGGAAGGCCTATATTGGGCAGTGGCAGTTGGGCAAGACGATCGGGAAGGGTGGCTGCTCACGCGTCAGAGTGGTCAGGCACAAAACACGACATCAGTATGGTGCGGTCAAGATCATCACACGAGCAACTGCCGAAAACACTCGCGCACAGAGTCTGGCCAACCTCATCGAGAGTACCAAGAGCAGTATGTCCAGTGCTTCTGGTCACAGGCCTATCCCGTATGGTTTGGAGCGCGAGATTGCGGTCATGAAACTGCTTGAACATCCCAACATTGTTCGACTGTACGATGTCTGGGAGAATCGAAACGAACTGTAAGAATGCAGCACATACGCCGTCCATGTACATTCGCTGACTCTTTCATAGCTACCTCATCATGGAATATGTCGACGGTGGCGAGCTATTCCATTACGTTGATGAGCGCAAAGGCCTGCCCGAAGATGAGACAATCTACATATTCCGGCAGATCGTCTCCGCTCTACTGTACTGCCACCGACTGCTCATATGCCATCGCGATCTCAAGCCGGAAAACATCTTGTTGAATCGGGAGAGAATGACTGTGAAATTGATCGACTTTGGCATGGCAGCTCTCCAGCCCTCGGGCCGTCAACTCAGCACACCGTGCGGCAGCCCACACTACGCCGCCCCAGAAGTTGTTAGCAGCAGACCATACGACGGTACCCAGGCCGATGTCTGGAGCTGCGGCGTCATCCTATATGTGATGCTCACCGGAACCACACCATACAACTATTCCGAAGATGGCGATATACGTATTCTGTTCCGGGACATCGCGAATGCAGACTACTATCTCCCTCCGACACTTAGCGAGGAAGCCCAGGACCTGATCAGGCGCATATTCGTGCCCGATCCGAAGCGAAGGATCACAATGGACGGCATCTGGGATCATCCACTTCTGCACAAATTCGACAAGGAGATGGGGTACGACGGTCCTGCTGGGACCAAAGAAGCTGCCATAGGACCGATTCCGACATTGACAGACTTCAAAGTCAATCGCATACAAGATATAGATCGTGAGATCTTACGCAACATGCGTACACTTTGGCACAGCGAATCCGAGCGCGGTCTTGTGCAGAAGCTTCTCAACAACGACATTAATCAGGAAAAGCTTTTCTATGCGGCTTTGGTGAAGCACCGCGATGAGAACTTAGAGAACTACTCTGGTCCGGACGACATGGATTATTCGAATAGCGACTACCACCACAACCAAGCACCAAGGCATCAGGATGCGCCGCCAGTACCAGCACAGGCACCCAGATCGCAGTCGCAATACTCCATCATGCATGACGAACATCTTCGCGCGACCCACAGTTTCGTGAACTCGCCGCCTTCGGTAAGCAGCTACGACCCTTATAGGGCATCGAAAGATCCGATCGTCGATAGAAGAGGCGAATACGTCAACGTCACGGTTCATCGCAACGGCAGCCATGGCGTCCGCAAGGCCAGCGTTGCACGCAGTCTGCGCCATCAGAACGCTCTGCGTATCGAGGTCATGAAGCAGGGTACCCGCCGAGCAACGAACATCTCGTCATCCAGCCTCGCACAATCAGCGCGCAGCAAAAACTCTGTAAGAAGATCGTCGGCCTCACACCACTCGATGACCAGCTTCATGTGGCCCAGCAGCCCGCCAATGATCGCGAAAATGCGCCCATCAGACCTGCACAAGCGCCAAGTGAGCTTTGGACACCTTCGACGGTCTTCCACAACGAGCGGTCTCGTCTCCCAAACATCAGAAAAGACGCCGCCGACACCTAGCATTCCCGATACGTTTCGCGACCGCCGTGCTCTGCGTCCTGCCAATCCACAACCTCCCAGCTCCAGCCCTGAGGCTCCTTCCGACCTTCCCGTGCGCTCGAAGAAAGAAAAGGCATTATTGCTCGAGACTCCACGCATCAAGCTACGCAAGACGAGCGAGACGCCGAATCAATATATGCGCAGAGACATTCGGAAGCACAGTGCAGAGCTTGAAAAGGCTTGTGAGGAGGCTTTCTTCCGCAGTTCTGTTGGATCCAGCTTGACCGCCCAGTCGACGTTCTCGGAGAAGGGTGGTCCGTTCGATACACCGCCCTCTTCCGTATCTGCGAAGGGATCCGACACGGTTGCACAGCTGGAGTCAAAGTCAGCTCCTCGTCCATTGCCAGACGTTCCAAAGGACACACCTAACACGTACCTTACGAAGACTCTGGCAGAGACACGGGAGAAGCTGGCTGCTTACCAGTCTAATGGTGACGACAATACCGCAAAGTTCGAGGAGGTCATGAAGATGCTTGACACCATCATGCCAGCAACACGCTTCTCGGAGGATAAGAGAGTCATTTCCGCGCCTGAGGCTAACATTGGCGGGCATACTGGATTCCTCCCGATGATTTCAGAGGAGAACGATCATCGTGGTCACGGAGAAGGCACCAGTAACTGGCAACGTTCTGTCACCGCGCCAGTCCAGAAAGATAGGAGACCAGACGACAAGACCATTCGCGTCGTCCCACCATCCTCGCCGGGCGCTGTTGCTCCACTGAACGTGCGAAAGCGCAGCAATGGAAGCGAGGCAAGCAGCGGGCCACGCAGGACATTGAGTGTCAAGACCTCTACCGACCATCTAAGCACTCGCCAGGCTAACGACCAACATGGAGGACTGGAGGTCATTGACGAGGATACTACGTTGACCGCGACTCCGGCGGTAGTCCGTAAGAAGAGGTCGGGATGGTTCGAATTAACGAAGAAGATCATCACCCAGGACAGGAAGCCGAGCACATCCGCAACACCAACAAGCTTTCAGGAGCGGGATGATCGCCAGCAGAAGCGGCCTTCGAGAGTGCTTAGCAAGCCACCTCCGGAGAAGGTCGTACCTGAGGAACCACCCGGGTCTGCGCAGTCCAGTGAGTTCCCGATCCGGAAGGACAAGCTGTTCGGTGGTAAGAGTGGGTTGTCGAAGTGGCTGGGCAAGAAGGGCAATGCAAAGACGGAAGATGATGGTCCATCAGGTAAGCTCCAGTGTCCCACCGTGAGGTTTCATGCATTGACTGGTCAAGCAACAGACACAACTTTCACGCACAGCTCGCTGGACTCGCTGTTCTCAGCAGCATCTCCTGCTCCCTCCAGCGATGACAGCCCGCCATCAGCAGGTCCCGAGCGATCGTGGTTCGCTCGCTTCTTTCACATCAAACCTGCTTCAAAGGTTGTATGCTTCTCGATCCCACGCGGTCGAGCTCGCCAGGAGCTTGTTATCCTACTTCGAGAGTGGCAGCGCCATGGCGTTCAGAAACTCCAGTACTCTCGCGACACGAATTCGATCTCCGCGAGTGTCGGTAAGCACAATGCATTGGATATCAAGCCGGTAAGTTTCCGCATCGAGCTCTTCGTCGTTCTGGAGCATGGGAGGAAAGTTGGACTGTCGATTGCGCGGTTTGTGCAAACGAAAGGAGCTGCGAGTGGGTTCAAGAGGGTCATCGAGGTGGTCGACGGCGTGATGCGTGGACGTGGTTGGCTCGTGGAGGACGAGGAGAAATGGAGGGCGTTGAGCGAGGTCGTTGGAGGATGAGCGCGTCGGGTGAGTGAGTCGGGTGAGCGAGTTGAGGACGGGCTATGTTCCAGGAGCATCGTCAGGCTGGCATCGATTCATTCACTTGGTTGATCGACATGCAGGACTGTCAGCTCAGGACTTTGCAGACTTGGAGAACGGCACTTTAGGTTCAGCGTGTTGTTTGCAAGGTTGTTCGTTTACACGGACATGGAAAAGGGATACAGGGACATTGATGTGGGCATCACAAGCACAGGGCTGTAACCTTCACTGATCACATAGGGTTTGTACTAATGGACGTTGTAATTCGCTTGCTGTGTCGTATACCTTGATTGTGCGAGGTGTGAGGTAGTTTAAGGTGGTCTTGTAGAATTGTAGCTAAGTTCTCGAACGGCGGTTCATACCTGGTAACCTCCACATGTTCCGTCCTAAGGTCAGGAGTGCTTCTCCAACGTTGATGGTACGCTATAGCCCTGCCAGACTGCGTTCACGGGTCTGATCAACTCGAAGAAGCACTGCTGGCCACCATCTCCGAGCCACCAACCTTTCCAACCTGCCCAACCTTCTCTACGCAGGATTTGTTACCTGCATGGTGTGCTCTCCAAAATGCTCGGTTCGGTTAGAAGGCTCCCTCAACTCCGCCTGACAATCTCAGACCGGTCAAGGGCTTGGGCTCCACTTATCAATCTTCATCGTCCCATTCTCAAACAAGTTCTTGTGCATATCGAAGGCATTCCACAGCAGGTGCGGCTCATGGCCCCATCCACGCTTAAGACATATCCGCTCTGCTGTCTCGAAGTAGTCTTGCAGAATCGGCCTGTAGTCGGGATGTGAACTGCACAGTCGATTAGCAAATGACCCTGCAGCATGCTTCTGTGGAAGAAGAAGAACATACCACTGCTTGATAATCTCCCTCGCCCTCTCTTTCGGGCTCATGCCTCTCACGTCTGCCAGCCCTTGCTCTGTAACAATGACATCGAGATCGTGCTCCGTATGATCCACATGTGTGCACATGGGTACAATACAACTCACACCCGTCGGATCCGTTTTCGATGGTCGTGCAGAGGGGGTGTGCATGATACTGTATTTGCTGCTGCGCAAGAAGTCCGCGCTGCCGCCGAGGCCGTTCAACATGCGCGAACCATAGACGCACGTCGAGTTGGCGTGTGCATATATATCCACTTCGACGGGCGTATTCATACCGATCACACCTAACCGCCTGATGATCTCGGGGTTGTTGGACACCTGCTGGCTTCGCAGGAGTAACTTAGGCGCATATTCCTCCCACTTCTCGTAGAATCGGTGGAAGCCATCTGGGGAGAACCGGATGGAGGTGGCGGTGGCGAAGTCGAGGTTGCCGGAGTCAAAGAGATCCAGGAAAGAGTCCTGGAGCACCTCAGTCCACACCTTGAGGTTCTTAAAATTCGCGTGGCCACCACTGAGGCCGCCGATGACGGCGTTGGCGATGTTGCCTATTCCGCTTTGAATGGGGAGGAGATTGGGAGGCAACCGGCCATGGTTGACTTCGTGCTTAAGAAATTCGATGAGGTGACCAGCGATAGCTCGGGAGGAGTCATCTGCAGGTGCGTTGGGTTGCGTCTGATCAGGGTAGTCAGACTCAACGATCGCGACTACGCGTTCGGGGTCTATCGGGATATGTGGGGTGCCGATACGATCTTCTGGCGACATGATGAGGTACGGCTTTCGGCGAGGAGGTAGATCAGTCATGGTGATATCGTGCAGGCCCTCGAAGGAGGGTGTGGCTGTGTTGACCTCGATGATGATCTTCTCTGCCATCTGGATGATCTCCGGGCTCGCTCCAACAGAAGCTCCACATATGATCCCACCATCCTCTGTGATCGCCGTCGCCTCTACGATCGCCACATCAAGCTTGCCGTTCTCCTTATGCTTCGTGTAGTATCCATACATCAGGTCCACAGGGAACATACTCTAGGAGAACCCGTCAGTCAATGTCTCAGAGGGGGTTTCTGCTCATTACCAAGTGCTTATCGAAGAAATTTATGCGGCCCTCATTGATCCCCTTCGCAATTTCCTTGCCCACCTGATGCGGTGCCCGCCGCTCTATCATGTCCAGCTTCGCCCATCGATTTTCGGTTTCTGCCCCGCTGCTGGCACCAACGAAGAGGTTGTATTTGAGCTTGCCTTGCAGATTGTTGGCCTCCACGTGGTCTGCCAGAGCTGTAGGGATCTTCTTAGGATAGCCAACGCCGGTGAAGCCGGACCAGCCGATGTATGAACCATGTGGGAAGAGAGGTATGAGGTCATCAGCGGTAGCGAGTTTAGAGAGGTACGATGGCCGGCGGACACGAGCGCGGAGGGCGGCCGAGGCTTGCGCCATGGCGGTGGTGAGGGGGGGAGTGTGGTAGAGAGGAGAAGGGAGAAAACGTATGTCTTACTGCGTGATGTTGTACTTACAAAGACGGGCTACGTGCATATCGGAACGTCTGGAAGTCATTGGGTTGACATCGCTATGACGGCGGATCCAAGCGGATCGCTGAAGTCGAGCATGGAGAGCTTCGCGGGATGATCCGTCGACGCGCAATTCTCGTGATGGAAAACAGATATGATGCTGCTGCAGTCGCTGAGACGAAAATCGTCGCTGGCTGCCGAGCGGAGAGGGGACAGAATCGCCCACCCGCGAGATATTGGTCCGCCGTTTCTCGAGATTCGTGCCAAGTCGATGCTCCGTGTGTCAAAAACACGACAGACAGGCGCCAAGCTGCACATCAGCTAGCGTAATCGTAATCAGCCAATAGCAAGCGCACCTCGAATTTTCAGTCTATCCCAAAAGCGTCGAAAGAACACAAAATCGCGCCAAGGGCGAACATCCATTAGCGCCCGCTTGAGTGCGCCAATAGCAGCGATCCTCAAGCTCTCACACAAACAGTTGAGGTGTACAGAGATGAGTTTGGGGTCTACGTACAGCATTCTTGCGAGACCAGGGAAGATTGAAATTGAAAGTGCTCATTGATGGTATCATCGCGCTATCCTCAAACATTAATTCCCACAGTGTACAATGCAATTGATCCAGTCCAGCTCAACACTGACTCCTTCCAGACATCATAGCACCACGCCCCAGCGCCTGCAGATCAAGCTCGAATCAGTCACAGGTCAACGGACTAATATCGATTCGCCGGAGCCTCGGCAGCATTGTACCCGCCGTTATTATACTGCGGCACAGGCTGTTGTTGCTGCTGATCCGGAGCGTAGTGCGACTGGCCGGCAGGCATCGGCTGCATATCGTGCTTCTCCTCCTTCGATGCCGTGTTCCAGCCGGACGAGCTTGAGCCACCGGCGTTCATCGGACGGCCGGCCTTGCGGTGGTTGTGGATGCCCTTGCCTAGGAAGCCGAGGGTGACACAGAATAAGACCCTGTCATAGATATTAGCATATCGCAGGGATTCAGTTGGTGAACGAAGGCTGGATATACCACTCAATCAACCCCAATGCAAGGACAGCGTAAGTGATAGCATTATACGCATCAAACTCGCCGTTGGTAAGGCGCTTATCGAGGGAGCGTTTGGCGTAGTAGTAGTCGGTGGAGACAAAGTAGACCACGGCCAGGGCAGCGGCGAAAATCGCCCAGACGACGAGCCAGAAGATGACGGCGACGCATTCGAGGACGAGGAAGGCGATCCAGTTGTAGATTTGTGGCTGGCTGTGGACGGCAACGAAGTAGTAGACCAGAATTCCGATGGTGAATAATCCCTGACTCACGATCAGCTGCCGGCGAGGAAGTGAGGGGGTAGAAGGGAACGTACGGTGAAGACGGTGAAGCCAGCCCAGCTCGAAGCGTAGATGGCAACCTCGTAGCAGGAGAGCGCGAAGACGATGACTGCGAGGACGAGCTGCGCGATCTTCATGCCCCAGTAAAACTTGGGCAGTTCGACCATGTGTGCTTGAGACATCTTGACGTGCCGTAGAAGGTGGTGTCGAACGAAACGAGTGCGAGTATTTCTTCAGTTGACGAGACGAACGAAACGATATATCTCGTGCAACGGTAACGAAAGAAAGAGATCGACAGCGAAGCACAGCAGAGCGCCCACCGTCTTCTTTAATCTCAACCCACCTCTACAAGATAGCCCGAGCTCGAGCGCGTGGTCACACAGACACAGCCTTATATTGCTCCCTCGTTCGGGCGACCGGTGTGGTGTTTGTGCAACCGCCAGGCACATTCCATGGATTCGATCAGGCCATGTGCTTGGCGGGGAGGTCAAAGTGTTACCAATGAACTCGGTAGGAGATGTGCGGGATAGGAGTCAGGGCTAGGCGAACGCCCCATACCAGGTTTGAGGTTCGGGAGTTTTACGCCTTGTGCCCGTTTTCGGTGGAGCAAAAATAGGTTAACGGGTGGGTTGCGTTCTGGCTGGCTAGAGGAGATGTCGTCCGGAAGACGGATCAGGCAATCGATACTTTCAATATGTGGTTGGTGTCTCAGGCTGAGACTGTTCTGTTCTGTTTGCAGGCAGCTTCTGGTGTATGTGCCTCGGGGACATGCCGGACGCGCCCGTAGCAGCCGGTAGGATTTCGTGGGGAGGTTGCAAGGTTGTGATAATGGACTGGTGGATGAACGGGTAGATCTTGGCCCGCCGAAATGGGAGACGCCACGACTGCCTTTTTCGGATGTGTTTGCCGAGAGAAGGGACCACGACCAAGGCAATGGTCTCTGTTCTATTTCATGATTCATGCGGTGGTGTGAGTGTGAGTGTTATCTATGAATATGATGTTGGTTGTGTCCGGCGCATATGCTTATGATAGGACGGTGGACGAGATCGTAGCTGCCTCAGTGGTCCATGAAGAAGGTACCGTATTGTCGATGGGAAGGGAAGAGGAAGGCCTGGTGGATCCGTCCGTAGACCACCAGTTGCATCCTGGCAAGCGCTGCTATAGTGTCGACGGTGTGGGATCCTACAGACGTAGTCGCCGGGCTGCTGTCTTATGTCACGCAAGATCACGGAGACCGTGACGAATGAGTGTTGATGCGTTCTATGACCGAGGAAGACATGCGCATGAAGAAGTAACCCGACGGCTTAGGATAGCGACCACCAACGAACTCGCGAACCGTACTACCCAGCCTCGTCAGCATCTAGCATCCCATGACCTCCCTAAGCTTCCCAGCAATAGCAAACATCACCAGCTCCACCGTCGGACTATCACGAGCCTGGTGGAAGATCTCCACATCGTGGAAGGATCCAAAAGCCTGTACAACTCCGCACGAGACCCCAGCAGTCTGTAGCAACTTCGCGAAAGCCTCGTTCTGGTCTTTGAACGGATCCTGATCGGCGACGATCAGCGTGGTAGGCGGCATGTATTTCTTGACCTCTTCCTCGCTCATGCGGCTCGGGGCTCCCAGAATGCTCGAGCGGTCTTCCAGGGTAGGGAAGTAGGCGGCTTTTTGCTGCTCTGCCCACACGGGGTCTCGTAGCATGCCACCGAGGATCTCGGATGTCACGTTGATGTATGGGTGGAGCATAATCTGGTGAGCGATGGGCAGATTCAGCGAGCGTTGCTTGTTCAGGGTTGAGATGGCTGAGATGATTTGACCTGCGGCTGCGTTAGTTACCAAGGAATTGCCGGGCAGAGAGACATACATACCACCAGAGCTGTCGCCAGCCAACACAACTCGATCGGTTTCCAAGCCGTGCTCACCACCGACCTTGATGACATGCTGAAGCACTTCTAGACACTGCTCATGTTGCACCGGGAACTGCTTCTCCGGAGCCAGAGTGTACTCTGGAAAGACGACAGCTATCCCGGTCTTCGTCACCAGATCGAAAGCGAACGCTTCGAACTCCGCGGCACCGCCGAAGATCCAGCCCCCGCCGTGGACATAATACACGAACGGGATGGCAGAATTCATGGTCTTTGGCATGTACAGGAAGGTTTTGACCTCACCGTGGATGGTGTGGACGACATGCTCCGAGACAGTGATGCCGGGGTTCGCAGGTCGTGGCTTCTGGATCTCCTGGAAGAGGCCGCGTTGCTGAGAGATGGTGAACTCGCTGAAGGACTTGCCGTTGGAGACGGTGCCTAAGGTCTGGAGTAAGGCCATGTTGTGCGGATCGAGGTAGGGCATGGTGTTGTCGGCCATCATGGACGGGTATGTCGCGATATAAATGGCTTTCCTACGTGTCGAGGGTGCGATGCTTTCCGAGAATACATGGCTCAACAAGTGCGAGCGTCTCTCTTTTGTAAGAGGCCGCTCAAGAAGATGTCCTGATGGTACAACATGCCATAACGTTATGCAATTTACAGAGCTTGAACGACGGAACGGCGCCACTTACCGGCGTATGTTCAGTGAATTCTATGGAGTTTTCATAGACATCTCAGCGAGAAGGCTCCGTTATGATGTGGACAACCATCTCGAGTGATGCCCGTCGATGTGATTGTCAGCTGGTTTGTGTCAGGGTGGATAAACCTAATGTGTACCACCAGTTTTCGGCTTATTCACCGCATGACGCTGAACGAGCGCGGACCTGAGTTCTGTAACTTATTCTTGTTCAAACCGCCTCTGGCCTGCGAAGGAGTGTGTAATGCTGATACACCAGTGGACCGCCTGCTAGCTTGTCAGTAAGCATTGTCGAGATCCCGTTGGTGGTTCGTCCAGCTGCCAACAACAGAACGATCAAGCTTCGTTACGTTACGTTCCAGCAAGCCCCCTTCACCTCTTCCACCTTGCATCGATCAAACGACACTTCCACCGATCAATACAGTTATTCCGCGACGATGGCACGCCCTCGCTCTCCCTTCGAAGGCTCGCCTTCCCCTCCACCACAACCTCTAACCAAACGAGACATCCGACGCAACAGGATCGTCGAACGACTGCAGACCATGGTCGACACCTTCGCCGCCAACCAGTCCCAGCACTACCGCGCCCAACTCCAGGCCGTTCAAGTGGATATGACGCTCATTCTGCGCGCGGATCCGTACACGCAGATTGGAGACGATGCGGCGGGTAACGGAGGCATGCTGGACGATGCGGGCGAAGACATAAGGCGAGAGGTCGATGCTATTGCGGCGCAGGTCCCCAGCGACGAGGCGGCGCAACGGGACTACTATGCGCTGGCGGGATCGAGGTATCGGGAGTTTGTGAGGCAGGTTAACGATGGGGTGGAGAAGAGGGACGCTGGCTTGACGGCGTTGCATGTGAGTACCGTCACGAGGCTACAACAGTATGAACGTGGCTGACTTGAGTACACAGAACCACTACACAGCCTCAGTGAAAGAGCTCGAACGATTGACCCAACAGAAGTTACACCAAGCAGAAGAAGAGCACAAAGCGTTGACCAGCACCATCCGCCAACGACTGATCACCTCAATCAGCAAGAAGCGCGCCCAACTACTCCGCGACAAAGAACAGCTCGACATCGCGGACAGCAACGCGCTCCTCCTCCATCCCAGCCATTTCGGCATCAACAACCCTGGTTCACCCCCCAACGGCCTGCAGAATCGTAAGACGAGACATACAAGGCATCGAGCGGGGAGCCCAGCTGCTGGTGACATTGAGCTGAACGGCGTGAAGCTTAAGAAGCGCAAGGCGAACCTTCTGGAGGACGACGGAAATGAGTCGCCAGCTCCGGGCGGCTCCAGAACGCTTCCGCCGCCAGATGCGCTGGGAGGAGGCAGGAGTCCGTTCAAGGATGCGCGGGATAAGAATGTGTACACACAGTACGAAGCACCGGCATACAGCTTGGAGCGTATCTTCACGGAGAAAGAGCTGGCAATGGCGACGGATATTGCGAAACTGGCGACGTATCGCTACTTTCACCAGCCGCAGGAGAAGCCTGAGCATGGCTCGAACGGGAATGGGACAGCTGTCGCATCGACGGATGGAGAGCTCATGGATACTGCTGATGGTGAGGATGCGCCGGTCGCAACGACCGAAGGCGTCAACGGTACACCCCCGCCCGGGCAACCCGCAGCAGCTGAGATGGAGAGATCGACATCGCATCAAGTTTTGACACGTGGTGGTGCTCGCGCTAATCCACTTGCCGCATTGCAAGATCTGGCGAATTTGGCAGCGAACGAGCGCGCAGCACCTACGGGTGGCGTCAGTGGCAAAGATCCTTTCGCGCCAGTCATACCATCCTACCACGCCGTCACGCGATCGGAGAAGAGCGGCGCTCCTGCACCGAGTGGTGTCAGTCACCTAGACATGGACAACGATTTCGCTATGATGCGACAAGGCTCACGTGCCAGGGCTGGTGCAGACGCGGACTCCGAGATCATGGCCGATGCCGATGATGAAGAAGCAGCGCAGCAGATGCGTCGACAGCTGCTTGATCAGGCGTTGAATCAGATGGCGACGTCACAGCCGTATCGTTTGCCACTACTTGAGACCGGACCTGCTGTCATCGGAAAGGGCGTCGAGCGGATCCCAGGGACAGGGTTCGCTCCTATTATGAGCATGGAGCAGCGATCGCTCATCAGACAAGTAGCCCAGACGACCGGTGCACCGAGCGCGATGGCTGCTGCGCTGCGCGCTGGTGGTGGTGAGCCGATGAGTCGAACGACGAGTGCGGGTGGCGCGAGCGAAGCTGGGCTCGAACCGCCCGCGCCGAGGAGAGGGAGAGGGCGACAGATGGTCTAATGAGAGTAACGCGATCGAAGTACGTATGGTACTGGCTACGAATTGCATAGCTAACGTGCACTGCGATCAGTACTTATACCTGAACTCCTTGTTCTCCAGATCCGTCAGATCCGCGAACTCGACATCACGTTGGTGTTCGACGTTCGCCATTGCGTTGTCGCGCTTCTTGTTCATCCACCTATAGTACAGCAGCAATACCACGGTTGCTAAGATTGCGACGGAGTCCACCGCTACGATGGTGATTTTGGTGGGCGTGTAGTTGGGTGCGTCTTCATCTCTGAATGTGAGTGGGCCAAGGATGTTGCCCAAATAGAAAGACATCCTATCGGTCACGTTAGCACCCTCTCCTTTAGCATCCGATAATAGAGATACGTATAGCACAATAGCATTCAACGTAACCTTCTTCGTATGTCCCCCAAAGCGAAGAAAGGATTAGCAAGTGTCTCGGACTTCTCATCCAGCTTCAAAAGGGCTCAGAGCGCCTTATCGTGCTCGATCGCATCCCGGAGAACCCTTCGAAACGATTCGACTTACGCAGTATTCGCCGCAGCAAAACTATACGAGCACGGCAGGAACGCTCCCACAACGTGAGTTATGTAATTCCCAGCCAAGGCTGCTGTACTCGTCTACGGCATGAATGCGAGGAGACTCCCGCCCAGGATCCCGCCGATCATTGACCAGATGATGATGTTGCCACCGCGGAGGTTGAATTTGGAAGCCGAGAAGGTGGCGAGGAGGACGGAGGCGACTGCGATGACGCCGCCGGGGATTTGCATGAGGGCGGTTTGTTTGTCGCTATAGCCGAGGCCGGAAATGATGATGGATTGGAAAGAGCCGACGGCGCCGTTAGGGATGCTGGCGGCCGTGGTGATGAAGGCGAGGAGCCAGGTCTGCGGGTCCTTGAAGGCGGCGAGGAGTTGGTAGGGTTTGAACTGCGCTTCGTGAGCAGCTGCGGCGCGGTTAAATAGGAGAAGAGGGAGGGAGGAGACTTACATGCTTGTTCTCAACACCCGTCTGGTTCTCCCGCAATCGCTCGACGGCGGCGACACGCTCCGCATGGGTGAGCTTCCGCGCAGACATCGGATTATCGGGCATGAACGCTATCACAACTCCACCGGTCGCGACCGTGATCAACCCCACGACCAAGAACAATACCTGCCAGGACTTGAACGTCTCCCCAGTGTAGAATTGGAACCCATAACTCAACAACGCTCCGATGATACTCGCAACGCCGACGCCAATATACCTAGAGCGAACGGTAGAAGGGTTAGCAAGTGTCTCGGAGCTGTGGACAGGGAGTAGAAGGTCTCAGATCGGCGCACGGTGCGCGATGCTGTCTCGAAGAACTCTTCCACCCATCAGTTTGACATACCACAGACCGACCCGCTTCGGCTGCTCGTCTCGTTTATACCACATTGACGTGATCAGAATCAACGACGGGCTGATCGCGGACTCGAACATTCCCAACAAGAACCGCGTGGCGACAAGAGAACCGTAGCTGTTGCAGCCGGCCGTGCAGGCGACGACGGTGCCCAGGCACAGACGCAGCAGCCGAGATATTTGCCCGTAGGGAAGCGCTGCATCATGTAGGCGTGCGGAAATTCGAAGGCGAGGAAAGCGACATAAAACAGGAGCGAGAGGGTGCCGTATTGTTCTGTTGTGAGGTTGGCGTCTTCTAGGATGCCCATGACCGCTGAGACCCAGGATGTTAGTGGTGCTGGATCGTTTGATCTGTAAAGAGGTAGGTACCGGCATAGTTCAAGAGGCTCTTGTCAAGGTATTGGAGAAGGTAGCAGCAGAACATCAACGGAACAACCATCTTGTCGATCTTCCAGACGAGTTTCTTCTCGTCAATATCTTCGCCTTCGCCGACCTCTGCCTCTGTTCGCAGGAAGTCGAGAGCTTTGTCGCCATCTCGAAATGTCGGTTTCTCGGTATTGCCTTCGGTTTGAATGGAGGAGGAATAGACCTGGTCGTTAGCTGGAGCCATTGTCAGAGAGGAGACCGATGGTATAACTGCGAGAACAACACAGAGGTGATATTGATGGTATACGTCGACTATATACATCACGGTATACACTTTTCCATCGATGTAACGTCATGTTCACTATCTCGGTACCTGATAGATGTAGCAGTCGCCGAGCAGGATGTAGGTGGAGTTCTCCGCACTGATAGAGACGAAGGACACGATTATTTGCCGCATTAGGCAGGTGGTTGTAATATTCAAAAGTCAAGCACGGCAAAGATACTTGGCGAAAGCGTGCAGCTCGCGTGGTGGATGCCGATTTCTTCGACAAGCCCGCGATACCCGAACGCTTGCGGCAATACAGAACCTTGTATGGCCTGGGAGGAAAGATTGGCTTGAAGAGTAGTTGGCTGAAGATAAGCTGCAGAGCTCGTGTCAACTCCGACCACAAAGGTCATTACAAGTCATACAGAAGGGTATTTGCAACGTAAGTCATAAAACCATAGGAACGTCCGAAATCTTCACCATACCTCCCTCCTCGTATCCGTTCGACACCATGCACCTCATCACGACCTCGAGAACTTCCTCCGCCACGATTTAAGCGTCGCCGTCGCCGCGCTGGCCGTCGAGCTCCTCCTTCTGTTCCTCATGCTCGCCGTTCTCGACTCAGTCCTCATGATGGCATTGCCGTCTTCGTCCACTCCCTCAGCGCCACCCTCTTCAGCTGCAAGTCTAGCCGCTTCAGCAGCAGCAGCCTCTTCAGCCTCCTTCCTCGCCTGGGCTGCGATGGCAGAAGCTTTGATATCCTGATAGTAAGTGTCCGATGTATCGACAGCATCCTCCGCCATCTCGAGTTCCCTCCACTCGCGATTAGCACAGCAGAGTTTCTGTACGCCGCATTCGCCGACAAGGATATCGCGTATCCGATCCCGCACCTGCAGTGCAGAAGGGCGGAGCGTAGCTTGGTGGATCATCATCTGCTGGAGCAGTTCTAAGAGCGCAGGGACGCCTTTGTAGATCTGGCCTGGAAGACGTTCAGCATCCTCCTTCAGCATGTCGATCCATGTATCGATCCTGTCTGGCGACATATGGAAAGAACTGTCGGTCCTCGAAGAACGTCTGCCATTGGGGTTGGGCGATAAGACACGGGAAGTGCGATGTTTGACGAAATCGTTTGTTTTGCCTCTGACCATGAAGGTGACAATGTCTAGGAACACGCAGCCTAGCGAGTAGAGATCTGCGAGCTCGGCTGATGGATCGGGCAGTCCGTTAAGGACGTCTGTGTCTGCAACGCTAGCGTTCGACGGCACGAGATGGATGATGGTGGTGGGCGAAGAAGGTCCGGCCATAGCGGAGGAGATGGAACTGTGTGTTAGGTGCCTGCTGAAGTTTCTGATCGAATAGGAGGACTTGGGCGGGGAGCCGATCGTGGTGGTGGTGATGGCAGTAATGCTGTCGGTCCTGCTCGGCGGTTGAGGTGAGACGGGGCTGCTTGGCATTGTGACAATGCTGTTGCTTCGAATGCTGCCGTTGGATGAGCGACCAGACGAGCTGCTACCGCTTGTGCTCATCTGGCGGATCCTGCCAAACACGCCCGGATTGGATATGGGTGGGCTCGACGACACGCTGACAGGTGGGTTGGAGAGCTGCGATTCTGGCGCAGCATAGTCATATACTTCGGTTTTGTTGACCTTTTTGCCACGCTGAAGCGTTCGTATGCTGCCAACATCGGCGAAAGCGATTCGATTCTCGTGGTCGATAAGAATGTTCGAAGGTCTGATGTGGCCGTGTGCAGCTCCACGACAATGCATGGACGCCAAAGCATCACTAAGACAGTGCATCCACTCGCAGAGGAGGACTGTTCTGTCTGCGTTGCGAAGTCTTTGAAACTGCATCGGGTTTCGATGATCGATGAAGGTACCAAGGGTGTGCTCCCCGATAAAGTCAGAGATCATATAACCTGCGTCTTCGGTGGTGTAGGAAGCCCACGCGGAGGCGATATGCTCATGGTCGAGTGCCTGTGCTTTGCGCACATCTCGATGGAAACCTCTGCGGAGATCTTGGCCAGTCTCCTTGTCCGTGAGAGCATATTTCCGGCGCATGTACATCTCGTCTGCTCTGCCTGGGAAATGGATCCTGTCCCAGATCTGCAGACTCACAGCAGGTGGCAGAGAATTGACAAACTCCATCGGTATGTGCTCACACGGTCCATAGTCGATATGCGATCCCTGCTTCAGCTCCCGAAGCAGATACCGGAACTGTGTGTCGTAGAACTTCCTGTTAAGAGCATCGTCATTCTCGATAGCCAGCTCCAGTTTCTCGACGTTCTCAAATGACATCGGCAGGTCACTATCATCCCACGAATCGTCGACACACCCGAAGATCTGGTCTGGGACCTTGACCTCGGTCAGGATCAGAAACAGTCGTTTTGCCTTGGTAAGGATCCATTCCATATACGTCTCATCTGTGAGACCCTCCCCAAAACCCAATTGTCGGTTGAGGAAGTCTCGCTCCTCGCCTCTCAGCTTTGATACGATGAACTGCTTGTTGACCTTGGCCTCAATGCGTGCATCCGTCCACCATAGCTGTTTCAGAGCTGCGTGTGGAGTGACCAGTGAGTGCCCGCCATACCCGTAAATGTAAGCGTTTAGTGCGATCGTAGCCGGCGTGGGCGCGACCTCTGCGAAACTTCGAGTCCCCATTGTTGTTTGCCGTTGAATTGCTGTGGTCGAATCGCTACCTCAAAGATGGAAGGTAGGTTGCACGATGAATGTGATCGCATTGAGCAGTGTATACATGGCTCGTATGACTGTCTCAGAGGGTGTCGGTGGACAACATCTGCAGGTACGAGCAAATGCGCGCCGAAGTGCAAGAGAGACGAGAAGAAAGAGAGTAAGAGATGTCACCGCGTGGGAACCTACATCTAGGTCCAGTCGCGGGTCCAGGATGGCTGCTTCGGAGGGTGCAACCCCAACACATGGCTGAAAGTATTGGTAGTGCATCACACGTCCCGGATACAAGCTGTCCACAAGCAGCGCGCCTGTGATACCATCGGTACCAGCTCTGCCAAAAAGATATGTCACGCTGCCGATAGTGGCTATAGTTTCCCCGTGTTTGGTTCTGTGTGACCACCCTCCTCATTCGACAATCATTTTTGACAGCTCAATAGCCCTGGTGGTTGCGCGCTCCACTCACGTCGTCAGCGTGGAGTGAGGGCCCTGGTATCGGCCTGGACCGTGGGATGCGTTATCCGCGCCGCAAGGAGCGATAGGCAGACCTGTTCCTCCCGATGTCCAATGAGTGTGCCAAGTGGAGGAGTCGCTCAAGTCGGCCTCGCACTCCCGACCGAATCCGCCAAGACACGGCCAGCTCGGAGTCTAAGTGGCTGACGACTTCACTTCTCAGCACAACCACAGCAATTTCAGCGATATTGCGTGTAAGCAGCTGTGCGAGTGTCGGCTATTCTGCTGTGCCATGGGGCGGCTCAGCAGGATGGAGGATTCAACGGCCATGCAGAACAAGCGCCATGTTGTGGTACAAAGACCCCCGGTGCGTGGGGCGAGCGCGTATGCACAGCATGCAGGCTGGCTGGTAGCACCACGTGGAATCGGTGTGTCGTACCGGGATGAGGGATATTCGGAACCGTGGACAACATTGGGGCTACTGGCGGTGAAGATAGATAGTGGAAGAGAGTAGGGAGTTCTATATCGGCTGCGGGACATGCTCTACGCGAATTAAGCTGTTAACGACGACAGGCCGAAACTGATCAGTCAGATGGCGCGAAGTCGTCGAGAGCAAGCCCTTTGCCGTCAACACCTCCTGCTGAGCTTCCAGTTCATCATAACGATGCCAGCACCGACCTGTTCATGACACGCGCCTCAAGAACTGTCAACGTCGCCGGCTGCGAAACCTGTTGGTACATCATATGGATCCGCGACAGGCTCCCTCTTGGATCCTGGCTCGTACACAGTCACAAACGTGTCATTTATCGCAGCAGGGAGGTTGCCAGTGCGTAAGAATTCTTTGGTGATCTCCGTCGATTGCTGCTTAGGCAATTGGAACGAGACATGATCGTCGCCGTGCCGTACGACGAGTGCAGAATTGGGAGTGTGCTTCCACGCAAAGGTGGTCCTCTCGGTTGGATCGCTTCCAAGACATCAGCATGAGAACTTGAGAGCCAGCTCGAATCCGGCGGAACTTGGAGAAGACTTACTAGACATCGAAGTCGGCTGTGAGAAGCAGCATGGTGGCTTCGAGCTCAACTGGCTGCAGTGGAGGCGCCGAGAATGGGTAAGCTGAGCAGATGAGCTGGGCTTGGTAGGTTACCGCCTGCTGGACGCCAAAGCGGTCATACTGTCCATCATGACATCAGCTTCTAACCCCATGAACCTGACAGGCCCTTCGTACCTGTTCCGCGAATGTGTGCATCCGCTTGAACGCAGCGAAGGTCTTGTCCTCGATCGCTTCTGCGAGTCAGCACATCTTCTGAAAGGAGCACGTGTGTAGTGTGATCAAGCTTACGATTGTCGTTGCACAGAAATACTATGGCCCAGAACTGGTCGATTGTGGGCGTCGATGTCGATACGAATCCTTTCCCGTTTCCTTCAAGTGCAGCAGCAAGGATCTCGAACATCAACGGAAAATCTGGATTCTGCTGCATCAAGCTATACATCGTAGTTTGCACCACGAAGGCCGAAATCTTCTGGGAGCACTTCTTGCTCTTACCGAGACATGCGCTCAATGTTCCGTTGCGTGCACGGCTGAGAACCGATTCGAGAACCTTGTGCTACGTAAGTCAAGAGCATCTTTCGTTGGTATCCAAAGACCTACCTGCGGGACCGCGCCTTTTCCTTGTTCGTGGAAGGGACAGCTGGAGTTGTTCAGGCAGTATGCGTCGGCACGCTGTATGCCTCGATTGATCGCCAGAACGTCTTGTTTCGCTTGTATGGTCAGGTTCTGCAACATAAATCAGCCAAAGCCAGATTTGGACCTATCTGATTGACATACCAAGCCGTGCGATACTACGGCATCCAGCGCGAAGTGACCAACCCGACGGGGAAATGTAGCAGCATACTGCCCCGCTCGATATGTGCCACTGCGAGACCATCAGTTCGGGAGCGGCAAGCTGCGGTCTGGCCTTCACTCACTATGAGTCGGCCAGGAAGTGTATCGTCTCATAACCGAGAGCGTTGCGGATCGACTCAAAGTCCTGAACGACTTCTGCTGTTCCCACATGCTTGATGATGCCAGGCGGGCTGCTCAGCTGTTCCCAGGATCGAAACATGCGTGCTGCGTTGGCTTCGAAGGTATGGTATTCCACGGCATTCGTTGGGCTGGGCGACGTCAGTGGCTGATTGGATCGATGAACTGAGAGGACGCACTGTGGTCCAAGGACTGCCTCAGCAACCTCGATCGAGACGTTGAGAGGGTTCGAGAAACATGTCCCTCTGACGTCCATCACTACTGCTAGTCAGCGCTTGCAATACCTACAGGAAGAGATACGCACTCATCAAGTCATACTCAAGCAACCCGGAGAAGTCGGGCTGGAAGTCGTCATTCAAGCCGAGGGCAGCTTGCCATGCGAAGACCGTATTCTGGTCCGATCCCCCTGCATTGCTGTGGTCGCTCGAGTTAGCTGCAAGATTACAACGAAGTCAGATTTTCAACACCAATAAGAACAACACGCCCTTCGGATTCTGTGGACGATACATCGCTAGGCCGAGTGTAATGTTGTTCGTCTCGCTCATAGGCTGTGCGTAGTTCATCGGAACTACGAGCTGGCCGCAATGCAAGGTTGGCGGAACCACACTGACGTTGGCATCCGGGAAGTTCTGGAACAACGGCGGAGGAACATATTGGTGACAGTCGACCCACTCGATGGCAGGTCGTGCTGCAATACTTGTTGCAAAACAAACGACAGCCGTCAAGGTATGCATGTTTCCAGGCATCTTGAGCGAGTCCGAACGTTGATGCGAAGTTGTAGAGGCGACACTGCAAAGGTGGGACGATGTCGACCTCATATGTAACAGCCGATACACTGTTCACGTAGATAAACCCTCACAGCGAAGCCTTACCAAGCAATCGGCAGAATACTTGAGCTCTTGTCATTGACCAGCCCGGGACTTAGGATTCAACGTTTCGACAGGGATTCAGCCGCAACTGCGCCTGGTTCGTTCGTCGTCGTCCGCTTTAAGAAGGCTTGACATCGCCTTGTATATGGCCAAGCCCTCAGAGCAACTGCTAAGTCCCGAGTGCACCACTACGATCACTTGACATGGAACTATCTGGCCCACCGCGCAAGCACGTGCGTACCGGCTGTCAGGTTTGCAAGTAAGTCATATCTCGCCAACCCGCTTTGAGCTTCTTAGGACTGAGACATGGTGTTATAGACAACGCCATTTGAAATGCGATGAAGCAGTCCCCACATGCCGAAACTGCAGCTCTGCTGGCTGGACGTGCGAGTATACAGTTCCCGGGCCCATTACTCGCCGAAGGCGGCTCAAGACTGCTTCGCCGAGATCAGAGACTGCTACGCCAGAACCCAGCGCTCCTACGTCAGGAACCAGCCTATACAGGCCGAGCGTAGCAGTGACTACCAATCCGTACGATCTGTCCGATTTCAACTATTTCCAAGACGCTACGGAGCACGAGAACTACAGCTGTTTTGGATCGCAGTCATGGTCCAAGATTGCTCTACAGATGAGTTACTATGAGCCTGCGGTGCGCCACGCTGTGTACGCGCTCGGCTCGCTTCTGAACGACTCTATAACTAGCCAACAGGGCGAGGTGGAATGCCCAGCGCGGACGCTGCAGCATTACACTGAGTCGATCTCCTACCTGAACCAAGGCTTCTCATTCACATCGTACTCGCCAAGGACTGCGCTGGTGTTGTGCCTATCATTCATTTATATTGAACTCCTCCGAAACAATATCGGACAGGCTATCGCGCATTGTCGTGGTGGTCTGACGATAATCGCCAACCATGAGAACTCAACCACCGAGGAGACCGTGGAGCCATGTCTGCCGCGAGCATTTACCAGACTCCACGCTGAGGTGCAGCTCCATGGTAATCCCCAGGAGAAACATGAGTCATCACAGCCCGCGATCCTCGAACTCGGTTGCAGCATCCTTCCCCCACGCTTCAAGGACATTGATCATAGCCGCTCGGTCCTGGAGCACATTAGCTTGGCTACGTTCCATACCCTACGGCGACTCAAGCGACTTACGGGTGGTTCTGCCAGGATACCTCAAGAAGGGGCGTCTCTGGAATTACTGGCACTCGTTCACGCCATCGAGGAGCAGAAAGACGCGCTTGCTCTATGGCATCAAATGTCCCTCGCACTTCGCATGCGTCATACGCAGCCAATCGCTGAGGAAGTTGCTGCCATGAGCATCCTCGAAGTACAATATACCGCACAAAACCTCATGCTGGCTTGCCTTGATGATCCATTCGAGATGTGTTTCGACACAGAGGACTTCCTCGTGGGCTTTGAACGGATCATTGCCCTCGCCGAGGACTTTGTCAACCACAAGCAGATCCAAAGCCGTTTCCAGCTATCCCTAGACACTGGACTCCTCCCAGCCCTGTTCTTCGTCGCACTTAAGTGCCGGGTGCCCGAGCTGCGCTCGAAGGCCGTCGACATAATGCGACTCTGTCCGCATCGCGAGGGACTATGGCACCGTGGTCGATTGATCCAGGTTGCGATGTGGAAGGCGCACAAGGAAGGGCTGTACATTGGCATTCCTGAGCCCGCAGACAGGATTTACCTCGAGACGGCCGACCTAGTCGCCAGCAGTGATGGCGGCAACCGCATTGTTATCCGCTATAGACAGGGCGTGGAGGCCAGGGAGGTGAGCGAGACATGGGATGAGGCGATAAGCAAGCGTTGTGCATGGATGGCGGACGTTATCTAGCATACATCTAGTCCCACTCGACCTACTGAATGGTGTGATCCGAAAAGTCAAGGCGTTCACGCATACTGGAACGTATTACCTCTCGATACGGATGCCAAGCTAGACTACCATCCATATGTCTCACTGAAGAGATAGATGCCTTGCGCACCGGAGCCCTTGTGGACAGCCCTCTCATCTGATAGTGAGGCCACGAAAGTCCGGGTCTGGGCAGTGATGGCAACGCCTCCGCAAACGACCACTGCTGTTTCACCGAGCGCTCCTTCGACCGCGGGTCGAATCATCGACTCCACGGAGGGCCGAACCCCAGAATGCACTGTGAGCGTCGAAGAGGCTTGACGAGACTCGTCGTACTGACTCGACAGAGGAGCCTTTTCGTCCGAAAGAGACATCACACTGCCTGAGCTAGAGATACTCTCCGAGTTCGAGTCGACCGCACACATACTGCTGGTAATGACGGTTTTAGCTTGTGTGGGGGCCTCGGTGACTGGACGACCCTGCCGCGACGTTGTCACATGTACCACGATCTGCAGCTTCAGTGGTCCGCTCTGCGCATCCTCAGCTAGCGCGAGTAAGTCTCTCTTGTACCAGTTGAGGTGGTCTTTGGACCGGATGATCCAGTGCAGTACAGCTTTGCTTACGCAACCCGGCCGTCTCACAAGCTCCTGCAATAGTGGCGTTGTGAAAGATGCGCCGGTAGAGGTAGCGATGAGCACAACGGAATCGTAGTGGTGGAGATCTGGAGGCGATCCCCAGGGCCCGGTCAGGAACCCACGATATGTCCGCTCGCTGGTATCACTCCGTAGCGCTGCTTTGTGAAGTGCTTTCGAGAAACCCGAGTGTGCTTTCACGATCATTATTAGCGGCCTTGCTGGAGCATCGGTGCTGTTCTGGCAGGCATTTGCTATCGTGAAAGGGTGCAGCTCCAACGGCCGCAATCTAGGAATCGTGATGTACGCATGTTGGCCTGCTTTCCATCGGAACGCCGCATCTCCAATTGTTATTCGGACTATGTCGCCAGGTAGCGCCTCCAGGCTAGCCGAATAACCCGGAGCACCACTGCGAACGGAGTCCAGCAGATGGGTGTTTCGCAGCAGCGCCCACACGATCCGTGACACCCAGTCAAAAGCCACGAATCCGATAGCCATGTAGATGTTGTATCGTGCATAAGCTGGAACATGCACATACAGTAGCCACAGCAGAGTCGCGGCCGCACAAATATGCTGTGCCACGAAGACCTCGTAGCTCAGATTCCGGAAGAAGCCAAAGCCCGACAAGATCATCCATCCTAGGGTACTCCATGCTCCGAAGCCGTACTTGACCATTGGCATCATCTCAAATTCCATCTTGACGAAGCCAGCAAGTGACCATTCCGTGAAGAAGAACGACCAGTGCACAGCGACTGTGAGAAAGACGGTGCGAGCTGCCCATCGATGGAGCCAGTTGAACCTCTCGTATGAGATACCCGTGAGCAGGCTGATAGGGTTGAACTTGCAAGACAATAAGTAGATGAACGGTATTTGCGTGACTGACACCCATGCAGCGCGGAAGCCGATGATCTCCCATTTGTAACCGTATATTGGACTACTCGGCGCCAGGATAGTGTTGGTCCACAGGAAGCACAGCAGAACCGTCCAGTACACCGCAAGGACGAGCCATTTTCCGACTGGTAATGGTGTGAAGTATTTGCTGAACTTGCCCGTGAAAAGAATTGGTTGCGGGTACGACAGCTCTCGTAGCGTAGCGGTGACTGTTGCATACGTCTGCTGCAACATTCCCTGTGGCTGGCTAGGAGCTCGTCTCGAGATGTTCTGATGGGCCTGTCGTCTTCGCCGGCTTTCTAGCGCTCGATAGATTCTGTTACAAGTGAGAAGGCCAACGACACCAGCGATCGAGTACCAATAGCTGAGAGCGATCCTCTGGTTAGTCGGCTTGAACGGGCCAGAGCTGGTCATGTCCATCCCGCCCATAGACATGCTCATCGTGGCGAGAAGTCGTAGCGGTCGATCCCAGAACCTCCAGGAGCTCCCAAGAACAGGCGTACCAGTACGACGGAGGACTAACAACGATCGGGTCCCGTGCGTGGCGAGTCCGAGGTCTCTTGGTCCTTCTTTGTTCCCGAATCGGACTGTACTAGTGATGTAATTTCTTCGTTCGAGTCGCTTCCAGTATTTCCGACTTTCTGTCACGCAAGGTCATCCTGAGAAGAGATACCAAGCTTTCCGAATCGCCCTAGAACTCTTGAAATGTAACATGAAGCAAGTTGCAACTCCCGCTAAGATCAATCTGCCAAATCTGCGTAAACTTGCTCAATCACGTGAAAGAAAGTTGAGAGGAGCAAAGAGCCGCGACCAACGCTCCTACCCTATTTGTTCGACGGCCTTACCACCTCGTACGCGCCATGCCAGGTTGGCGACATATCAATGCCTACGTCTGTGTTGACTGCAGTAGAAGAGCCTGTTCAAAGGCAAGGAGTCTGTGCGCCGATCGGTACTGCTTACGTCGTAGCGTGGTCACTTAGCGTACAGTTGTGATGAAAGGGATATATACAATGCTCGCCAGGCTTCTATACCCAAGCCCACACTCCTCAACGCCATTGGTTCGCCGTGCTCCGTCCAATGCTTGTGTCTCGTCAACAACGTCCAATTCCTTCTTCTTCGACCCCATCCGCTACAATGTGAGAGCAAGCACACCCGCCACAGCACTCAGGACAACCAGCACATTCGTCCCAGACTCAAGCAACGAACTCGCAGCGTTCGGGTTGGCTGGCCGTGGCGCACCTGGCGATTGAGCTGCAGCGCTACCTCCATTCGATCCTCCGTTCGAGCCATCGTCCGGGACACCATTCTGACCACCATTCTGCCCACCGTTCTGGCCATCGTTGTTTTGCCCGCCATTATTGACCGGATATGACGACGGCGATGCAGAACCGGTGGCGGGATACGATCCCGATCCAGAGGCACTAGCATACGCAGAGGCCGATGCGACTGGGTACGAGGAGCCAGCTACGAAAGAAACTGAAGGCACAGCGACAGAATTGTGAAGTTCTGATACCGAGTTGGTTCCGTAAGGCACGGAAGCACCCAGATAAGGTGTGCTGATATGCGCAAATCTGTCGAAGGTGGAAGAGGCGAAAGAGGGTACAGGTGCGCGCTTTGTGACACTTTGGAACTTGTTAGCGGAGCTGTTGCTGGGTAGGTGGAATCCATCTCGGGGATTGCTCACATAGAAGGCCATCCGTCGTCGGCGTAGACACCGCGCACCATTACACCGGCGAAGAGGGAGAGGAAGAGCAGAGCGTTGTATACCATCTCGTCGACTGATCGTGATTGTTCTTTTTGACTCGTAAACGATCGTCAGTGGAATTGAATTTCGAAAATGACAGTGGTCCCCTGCAAAGTTGTGTAGTGACTGTCTGTCCTACCTCACGAGAGCTATGATCGACCTTGGTAGTATGCCACACAACGTGGCTATAGCCATCCCACCAGACAGCTATTAACGCCTACCGGTGTGTGCACAGCACATGGCCTGATGCCGAGCATTCCCACAGCCTACCAGAACCAGAGATTCCGGAGAGACAATCACCAAAGGGGCTCAGTCTCCCTATAACGGGTTTGAGTCGAGACTCAATATGGCTGGAAGAGGCGTTATACCAAGCAATAATGCCGAGAACATCAGGAGACCTCGTCTTTTTGGGGGGGGGCCGGACGAGAGCAAGCGCTTGTGAGTCGACGAATGGGCCCAATTCGCTCCATTGAAAGGCTTGATCGTGTGTGATGTAGCAAAAATATGTCAAGGTGTTGAAGAAGGAGAAGGGATCTTGAACGTATATTTCCCTCCCGCTTTTGCCAGCATCCGCAGCCGTGACTATCTGATTGGTCGAAGTCAGGAGCACGCTAGCGCTCGTCCGTATTATTCACTTATAGAAGTCACACTTGATTTCACTCTTCTCAGTTGATTGGCTGCGCTCAAACCCACGCTAGCGTTCGTCCAATCCTCAATATCCGCACTCTGGTACCCCCCCTCGCACACAAAGCCCGTCTGTTCTCCGACGTTCGCAAGCTGCAACAGCGTCTGAGCAAGCACTGTAGCAGCACCACCTCCATCTACAACGCGGAAAACACACCACACATCCCATCCAGCGTCGCGGACGCACTCTGGAAGCTCAGAAATCAAGGTCGTCGATCCGCCGCATCTCCAAAACACGAATATCCGCATGCTCAACTTGTGATTTTTGAACGTGGGCTAGCGGCGGGTCGGGCCGGCCAATCAGAAGGACTTACGCACTTATGCAGAATCGAAAATGGGTGCGGGAGTTGGGACAGAATGAAGCACTTCGGGCTCCGCACAAATTCAGGAGGATAGTTCTCATATTAGACCACCGCCACTATCTCGTAGCCCATGCTTTAGAAACTCGTCCCTCTCCACCTCATGCACACCCTTCACCCTCAAGCTCGCCATCAAACTTGCACCCGCCCACGCTCCAAGCGTCTCGACGCCTCTCACAAGACCTTTGACGTCTTCGGATTTCCCCTTCCGTATCTCTGTGTCCACTTTCCTCGTCACGGGCTCCTGGATGTCGTCGTGGATCCTCTGCTCGTGTGGGATTCTGTCCTGAATCGGCACTTTCGTTGGCGAGAACGATATGTCTACAGGCGGTCTGCTTTTGATGGAGGCGATGTTCGCGGATTTCTCCTGGAGCACTTTGACGTGGTGTGCGGTCGCGCTGCCGTAGCTGCGGACAGGATCCCAGCCACGGTTTTCAATCAGGAGGGTGAGCTCTTTAAGGAGGCGTTGCTTCAGCCCGGGAAGGTTGGAGAGGCCGCCGGTAATGATGATGCGGGAGGTGCAGAGAGCCCTGAGGTCGAGTGGGAGGGACATCAGAGCTCGGTACGCCAGGGTGGGGATGGGGAGATAGTGGTCGTCGAAGTCGCTTCCACTGGTTGTGGGAGGGGTGAACAGGGCATCCTCCGCAGGCTTTGAGAGGCGGGTAAAAGGAGTGTAGATGTGCCGCAGATCCGTTGGACAGGGCGAGGGGAGTTTGATCAGGCCCGAGAACTGTTCGTTGCCGTCCTCGGACGCCGATGGAAGTGCTCGACACCAGCCCATGCGGCGCGTGACCTCTTCAGCGTATTCGAATGTGACGTCCAGGTCATCTGAGTCGTTCTCCTTCTGTAGCTGAATCTTGACCTCTTCCTCCAACAGTTTCGCCATCTCTCGTGTCAAGAGTTTGCCCGCCCTGACACTCCGCCGCTGCGCAACCTCTTTGTACTCGCCCACAGCAGTCACCACAGTCTCCTCCCATCCCAGCTCAACCACAAGGGCGTTCCTCACACCAGCACCCACACAAACCAGCAGTGGCGTAGTCAACAGCACCACCGTCGGCGGCTGCGCATAATGATTGAACAGCACCTTCAGCGCAATCTCCACCAACGGCGTCGGCAGTAGCGACGGAAGCACCAGTATTGCCTTCCTCGACTTCGTGTCCAGCTGCAGATAATCCGTATGCACCGCCCTCACAGCCCGCTCCAACTTATCCTCCACCAACCCCAGGTCTACAGCTCGCAGGTCGCAGCGATACAGCTCATGCTCCTCTCCCCAGTCCTCCTTACTTCCCAACCTCCTCCGCTTGCGTCTGTACCCAGGATCACAGTCGCGGTAGTCGCCCACCCTCCTCCCACCTTCTGGAGTGAAGCGGTGGATGCATCGTGGTTTGCTCTCGCCAGCGAAGCCAGCGGATAGATGTCGTGCGCCGAGCTCGTAGATGACATTCTCCTCCTGCTCTATGCGGAAGGAGCCTCCTGGGGTTCCGAACTGGGCTGAGATGCTGCGGTTGAGGAAGGGAGTTCGTGGGGAGCCTGGGGTGGCTGCAGCGAGGGTGGAGTTCGCTGGGCGGGTGCGGATGGCGGGGCGGTCGGAGAAGTAGTCGGCGGTGGAGGATGCCATCGTAGCAGAGCCTGGGATCAGAATAGGCGGTATGCGTTGGTGTTCTACATCTTTGTTGCGCGATCAGACATCCATCCCACTGAAGCCATTGAGAGCAGTCCGCCAAGAGTCGGAGAAAGTTTTGCCGGCCGGGCCGTGAAAGCTTCCTATTCGATCCATCCTCGAGCAATTTTTCGAAAGCTCCAAAGCCTGCACTACACCGCACATCGCCAGCCACACGACATCGCATTGTGCACCACTAACGCCCTGTAGTCTTTTGTTCCTACTCGCCGCAGTCTACGTGGCACACATCGACCGACATCATGACCCTCTTTATCCTCACCGAGACGTCGGCCGGGTATGCGCTGCTCAAGGCCAAGGACAAGAAGCTGCTCAAACGGGATGACCTGGCCAAGGAGGCAGAGACGGCCGAGGGCATCAACGGCATGCTCAAGTTGAAGCAGTTCAAGAAGTTCGAGAGTGCCAGCGCGGCGCTCGAGGAGGCTGCGGCGCTCACCGAGGGAAAGGTGCGGTGAAAAGGCTTGTCGAGACGAAATGAAGGGACACTGACCAGAGGATGCAGGTCACGCCGATGCTGTCGAGTATGCTCAACGACTTGAAGGAGGAGAAGAAGATCTCCCTCGCTGTCGCCGACCCCAAACTCGGCAATGCCATCACCAAAATCCCCGGCCTGCAGATTTCACCCGTCTCCGACTCGACGACCGCCGACCTCTACCGCGCCATTCGCGAACATCTCCCCTCGCTTATCCCTGGTCTCCTGCCAGAGGAGATCAGCACCATGTCCCTCGGCCTTTCACACAGCTTGTCTCGACACAAGCTAAAATTCAGCCCAGATAAGGTGGACACCATGATTATTCAGGCGATCGCATTACTCGACGACCTCGATAAAGAGCTCAACACATACGCTATGCGAGTGAAGGAATGGTATGGCTGGCACTTTCCGGAGATGGCGAGGATCATCAATGACAACCTGGCATATTCGAGAGTCATTCTTTCTGTGGGCATGAGAACTGCCTGCGCTACCACCGACCTTGGCGACATCCTACCCGAGGAGATTGAGGCTGCTGTCAAGGCGGCGGCAGAAGTGTCCATGGGGACAGAGATCACAGAGGAGGATCTGGACAATATTCAGGCGCTGGCGGAGCAGGTCGTCGGCTTCACCGAGTACAGGGCACAACTTTCGTCTTACCTCACCGCACGCATGCAGGCCATCGCGCCAAACCTTACCACTCTCGTCGGCGAGCTCGTTGGTGCTCGACTGATAGCACACGCCGGCTCACTGATGAACCTCGCCAAGTCACCAGCCTCGACCATCCAGATTCTCGGCGCAGAGAAGGCGCTCTTCCGAGCACTGAAGACCAAGCACGACACACCCAAGTACGGTCTCATCTACCACGCCAGCTTGATCGGTCAAGCATCTGGCAAGAACAAGGGCAAGATCGCTCGTATGCTGGCTACCAAGGCCACTCTTGGTCTCCGTGTAGATGCGCTCAGTGAGTGGGGCACTGCTGGTGAGGGTACCGCTGAGGAGCCAACGGAGGAAGAGAAGAGCCAAGTCGGCATCACCGGACGTGCTATGCTGGAGAGGAGGCTTCGAGCACTGGAGGGCAAGCCACTAAGACCAAGCGGAGTGGCGATTGGACCTAACGGCCAGAAGACGCCGCAATCTCAGCCAGCCAAGTTCGATATCAAGGAGGCCAGGAAGTATAACCCGGACGCTGACGGTCTCTCACCTGACGCACCACCCGCGCAAACCAATGGCGTCGCATCGTCAAGCAAGAAGCGGAAGCTCGTGGAAGAAATGGACATCGACACATCGACCGTGCCCGCGAAAAAGCCTGCCAAGATCGTCGCACAGCCCGACCCATCGTCCTCCGACGACGACGATGAGGACTCCGATGAGGTCGCACGGGACGAGGGCGACGGCAAGCTCATCGCCGCCACTAACGTCAATGGCACTGCCGAGCGCGTCGAGGCTAACGGACAGCTCCCGACACCTGCACAGACACAAGCGACACAGCCTGGTCTGAAGCCGAGCAAGAAGGACAAGAAGGAGAAGAAGAAGGGCAAGGAAGCGGCGTCGAGTACTGCTGAGGAGGACAAATCCGTGAAGAAAGCTGCAAAGAAGGCCGCGAAGAAGCTGGCAGAGGCTCAGGCGGCGGGTGGAGCGGAGGGCGAGAGCAAGAAGAAGCGGAAGGCGGAGGATGTGGATGGTGGGGAGAGCAAGAAGAAGAAGAAGGTCAAGGCTTGAGGAGAGGTGTTGCATTGTTATTTTGTAGGGGCGTTGGAGGGTCAAGTTGCTGGCTCGGTGTTCGAGGCGTTGTGCGGCATGGACGATGTACCATTCTACAGCGTCTACTCATGACTGGCTGGGTATGCAGTGTTGATAGGCAATGTGTAGCACATACATTACGCTGATTCAAACCAAGGCCGATCTTCGATCGCTCAAATCCCACGTCTCCGCAACATCTTTGGGTGATTCGGAATTCGAGCAGATGTCGATGATCGGGTGAGCTACAAAATGTTCTCTGACTTTCGGACGGTTAAGCTGACGGCTATGCAGTAACTTCGACGGCATCGTCTCTATCGCTCTCACGGAGAGTAAGTGATGCCCCCTTTCCTCAACTCAACTCAGCCTTCCGACCACAACATCTCACCCACACCATATCAACCACCTCACAACGCCAACCCGGCCACCACCATGAACCCAGCGCCCAGAATTCCTGCCATCCCCGTCGCCATCGCTGCTGCTCCCGTGGAGCTCGCGGATGTGCCGGCAGCGGTCGCTGAATGCGTCATACCGCTCATGGAGCCGCTCATGGACATGGACATCGAGGAGCCGCCGTCCTCACCCGCGAAGCTCTCCTGGCTCGTCCATGTGGCCGAGAAGCTGGAGCTGGAGTTCGAGCACGAGGAGCCGATGGTATCGTTCGCCCCAGCAACCCATGAAACAGCCGCGCACTGATACAGAATCCCATCCGGCGAATCATCAACCACCTGCAACACCCCCGTACTCCCCGCCCACTCCGCCGGCGCGGAAAGGTACTCGAGACAAAAGCTTGCTGGACCCTTAGTATCGATTACGGGAACGAGGTCCGTGAAGCTGTAAGGCGCGGAAGTGGAGTTGGTGCCTCGGAAGCTGAATTTCGAGACGGGGTGGGCAACGAGCAGGGAAGCTTGGAAGCGGTCGACGTGGATGGGTTGGGGGATGGAGAGGTCGACTTCGAAGCCGCCGCAGGGGGAGGTGGGCTCTTTGTCCTCGTTGAAGCCGGCGGAGGGGGGCCAGAAGAGCTCGAAGTGCGCGGTGGCCACGGTAGCGAGTGCGAGGAGGTTGAGGAGCTGCATCTTTGTGGTGTTGTTGGAGTCGTTGACCGATTGATCGATCGTTGTTCTCAGAGCTGCCTTTTCTTGAAGACGATTTGATGAGGGTGTCGAGTTTTTCTACCACTTCACGAAGGATTGAGTTTCGTTCCTTCAGTTCAATTGAGAATTAGTCCGGAGTAGTACTCGAGAAAAAAAGTGTAGCATATGAGGACGCTGTTGCCGCATTGGCGTAGACTCGATGATTCAAGCTTTTGATTGGACGGCGCGGCGGTGGCTTGACTGGATTTGGCGTTGGCTGAGCAGATTTGAGGAGATTCTTCTCACCTCACCTCGCTCACTTCACGCGACTCCCACGATGCAGGTCGCCGCCATTGGGTCAGCTAGCTCTCGGAGGGTTGATCGCCGATGGTGCCAGTGCAGTGACTGACGAAGACGCCGGACGAGATGCTTCGATGGAGAGTTTCACCCGCTCCATATCAGGATGCACCCTGGAGCCGATATGTGAACGCGACAGGTCCGACACCACAAGGATGCTGACTCCAGCCTGTCGTGCAATTGAGCGATGGATGAGAGAAGAATGGTCCCCCCAGGCGCGAAGATGGCTGCGATTCTGGGCGGTAGTGGCTGGAGTACTCATCTCGGTAGCGCGGTGGAACAGTCAGTAGCATGTGTTCAGGCGCCCTCACTCTGGCAGTCACAGATCTCCAGACACGTTTCATCGAGCGATGACCAGAAATAAGCACAGGCACAGACTTGTGTGTTCCTGGTGGTGCCGCGACAGCTCATTTCGACGCAAGCGAGCAGCAGCCGGAGGCAGCCAGATGCACTTTTTCCTGCGTTTTTGCAAAGAGTTGAGTATGTCGAGACGCAGTCCGTGCAGTGGATCAAAGGTCGGAGACCGATCACGCAGTAACCAGAGTCAGCGAATGGAATATGTACCCGGAAGCCTTTGCTTGGTGGCGTAAGAAGAGCAGCGACCGAGTCGCTTTCGACGCAGTTCTCCGAAGTGATCGGGGACAGCTGAAAGTAATGACGTGTGGTCGAGCATTCTGGTGCTGTCGCACAAGCCGAGGAGTGCGTGGGAACAGCCCGTGGCGACACTTTGTATCGGAGCGCCGCAAAAAGAAGTCAAGAAGCCGGGCTGCGTTCTATGCAGTAGAACTTCATACGAATCGGCCTTCCAAGGGCAGCCAGAGGTCGGGCAGAGGCTTTCCGAAGTCGTCCAGTGTGCATTGAAACGGGAGTTGCGACTTCGAAAGAGCTGCAATGTCTTCGATGGAGTCAGGCGGTGCCGTGGACCGTAGGTGGAGCCTTTGGTAGTGTCACGCAGCTCAACGAGCATCGCGATCGGTCAACGTGCTTCGGCATCGAGCGCGACGACGGAACAGGCAGTAGAATGTGCTCCAGCGCCCTTTGCCGTGGATATCCTCCGTTGGACACGTGCTATAATGTTGAGCGCGGCGGAGCCGGCGATAGAAGGCGTTCCAGCGCCCTTTTGCCGTGGATGTTGCAGAAGGCTAGACGATCGGCTAGGCATCATTACCATGGAGCGGTGACTGGAGATAATAGCCGGAGGCAGTGAAGGGTGCTTGAGCGTTCTCAGTGGTGCAGTCACGGACAGTGCGTAGTGGTGAAGCACCCCCGGTAATGTCAGGAAGGTCACCTTCGACGCCATCGACCAAGGGCTGGAGACCATGAGACATGGGGCTCAACCCTTTGTGTCCTGTCAGAAAAGTCGATGTTCGGTGTGATCGAGTCTGACAAGCCGGTAGAAGATGAGCCTGCCCGCTTTGGTGGAGATGGAAGACGCTTGAGTCAATGCCGCACATCCTTGACCGAAGGCCAGACCCACAGAAGTTGATTCGTCTTCGATGTACTCGACTGTGTTGTCGTCTGAGTACTGGTGTTTGCTGGAGACCCGAAGTGCGGCGAACGAAGTGTGTTGCAACGCGTATGGTCCTGTTGGAAGAGGCCGATTTGATGTGGTCCGATGTTCATCTGAACGTGCCAACGTGGCAGAAATCTGCAGAGCCCTTGTTCGAGTCGGGGGAAGCTGTCCAGTATGGGCAAAGACAGCCACAGACAACGAGTCGTGTTTCAGCGCTCTTAGTGGTTTGGAGTTTGGGCGAAAGACAGCCGCAGACCTGAATGATGTTCCGGTGCCTGCTTACCGTCACGAAGGGTGGCGAGCGTCGGGCAGAAGGCCTCCGCATACAATCAATTGTGTTCCAGCCACATCCTTGATGTCACGAACGGACGGAAGGCATCGGCATCCACAGTCGATGATGTGCGTTGCACGGCTCTGGGTGGCCACGAGAAGTTGGCCAGCCTTCGATGTCGTCAAGCATTCACCGGCGACAAGCTTCTTGGTGGTGCCGGCTCCAGGGTGTTGCAATAGATCACGTCTGTTTTGGTGATGTCCAGCGCTGACCGACGGACCGCCCCAGGCGTGAATTGTGTTGCAACGCCCTTGGTCAAGTGGGTCACAGGCTTGTCTGCCCGGGTTGGTCGCGAGTATCCGTCGACCATGGGCTTGTCGGGGCACTGATTCCCGCCTGACCCTCAATCCCGCATTCAGCAGGCGCTTGTAGCCATCGGATCGAGCGGTTTCAGTCCATTCCAGTTCGTACGGTGTGTCATCCAGGCGCTCAATCTATGAGCCAGCAAATGACCCACCGCCCAAACGAAAACGAACCTCAGGATGAGCGTATATTCACGTTCCAGACGATTGCCCTGCCCGAGAACGCCGAGATGGATATGGTGCTCATCCAACCAGTGCCCAGATCTATACTCGATATACTGCAGAACGAATGTAATCTATGGATGATGATTAGCGAGGATGCACGCTGAGTAGCAATATGGCGTTAGCCATATTGAGCGATTGATGTTTGTTGGAAGTGATTGATGTTGGAAGTGATTGATGCTGAATAGCGATAGTGAATCTGTTCGAGCAAGAATGTGGTGTATATCGTGTGACGAGAGAAGAGGAGCATGAGGGCTCCGCTCAAGATAAACAGAAACATCTCTACCTTCTTCGTTCTTGCTAACATAGTATGATGCACTGTAGCAGCAAGTACGTGCTTGCAGTGTCAGAGATTGGCAGTTACGGGCGCGATGCTGGGCATAGGCAAGGACGTCTCGACATCATCAGCAAGTCCTTCATCTCTACCGTCCTCATTCTTGCTGACATATCTGTATCAGGCACTGTGGATTCATTGACGGCATGCTTGCAATGTCAGAGAACGGCACTCGCTGCGTTGGACAGGAACGTCTCGACATCTACCACAACCTACAGTTACGAAGTATGATCCAACGCCCTTAGCGACTGTAAGAAGTTGGACTTTCTTCGACATCGCCGAGATCCGTTCGAAACCCAGCCGACGAATGACCAAGCGAAACAAGTCGACCACAGGCTTTTCTACCACGGGATGGTCCAAGTTTTCGTCGTCGATGGACCCGTTACACAAGGACAACAGTGCGTTGAATTCGAGATCGGACAGACCGAATTGATCGATTGTAGGGCTCTCCGAGATACAACGAAGCACCATGAGGCGCTCTAGAGCATGTGAATTCGTCGAGTAAAAATCCAGAGAACGAAACCTCGAGACAGGCTAACCACTGTACAGATCGCTTTCGGCAATGTTGGACTATGCTTACCTATCAGCTTGTGTCGGTAGGTAAGGTACTTCTGATAATTTAGGCTGCTCATCACACAGAACTGAACTTTAAAGGCGCAAGATCATATATTTACTTACTATATATATTACCTGCTTCCTGTCGGAAGACTCGCCTAAACTCCACTGCTCTACTCCTGGACACTGCGCTTCGACAATCATACCTCACCACCGTTCGCTTCACGCACTCTTGCTCTGAAAAATACGCACCAATACAACGCCCTTCAACCACGCCACATTGAACATGCTTCTACAACACGAGGAAATCAGGCTTGCGGTCTCCTCACTCGGTATTGCTGTACTCATAGCTGTCGCCATCGGCCTGGTGCGCCGCGTGATGCGAGATCGCTGGGAACGATGGACGACTCGCCTCTTGGCATACGTTTTGGGCTGCTCAGTATCACTCTGAGCCGCCGTCGTCGTTCCGAGCCTAAGCACAGCAGCCGTTTCTTATGGGGTCCCCACCTATCTCACATTCGGATACGAGACTGGCTCCGGCATCGCAGCGTCTTGTGCAGGGGATACGTGCACAGAATGCACCGAACTCGAAGCGCTCTTGAGATGGTTTCGCGCACTTGCGAGCTTTGACGGTAGCTTCCATCTCGACGAGCTGGAAAAGGACGACAGAATCGTTTTCTACTTCTATATGGCCTACTTGCTATGCTGGTCCATTCTTACCGCCGGCGCTGAGTGGTCCAGGTGGAGGGGAGCGAAGACAAAACAGGCGGACGCCGAGGAGTCCGAGGACTTGATCGACTTGGAGAAAGCAGACGATGGTCAGTCAAAGTGAGAGAAAGCAGACGATGGTCGGTCAAAGTGGGAGAAAGCAGACGATGGTCAGCCAGACTTCACTCCCTTGATTGGAGACAACTAGCTGACGTGATGCTTAGGATGTTAGACAACTGGTTGCTATGAAGCCAATAAGCTTGTGACTGTGTGAGATTGTGCGGATAGGAAAGCTAGGCGAACAGCCAGAATAGGATGCTCTCTGGGATGACGATCGAGTTGGTGCAGCTACAGCGTCTGCTCACAATTCTATAGATGGAAGAGCCCAGGGAAGCCATTCGCATCTTCGACCTCACCTTCTCATGCTTCTGTATCGCGCTTAGGCCATCGAAGGCGCAGTATACTCTCGTATATCCGACGGTCGGGTGGTGCTTGTAGCAATTGGAGGTGTGCATACAAGAGCACTAATCGCAGAGGCCACAACTCAGCAACCTGCCTAGCTACTCGGCAACAAAGCTTGGTTCATGCTTACCCTCACGAGCCGTGGAAGGCTGCTGTGGATCGTCCCACAGATGAGCCATGGCTGCTCCGCCCTTCGCCCGCCCACTGCCACCAGCTACCAATCCCTTCCCATCTATCTTCCATCGCAGCCCTGCACTCGATGAGTCTAACACAAATTCTTGCCCCGACAGCATTACAATCTTACAAGATGGTCGCTCACCCTGGCGAGACCTTGTTTTACGCGTTCATCGCCGCTGCATTCGTCCTCTACGTCCCCATCGCGATCGTGTTGGCGAAATGGGAAGATCGCTACAAGCCAGGCGCGCACTACTTCGAATACCACAGAGGCATGCTTCCGATCTACACTATCGCTGCAAGATACTTGAGCTCAGCAGCGGTCTGCTTCGGCATCCCAGAAGGACTTACGCTCGGATGGGAGGTTGGCCCATCTGTGCCGCTAGAGTGCGACTTGGATTTGGATCAGCACGGCAGAGAATTGTGTGCAATGTGCAGCTCCGCCAGAAGGTTTATAGAGTGGTGTGTCGGCGGGCACCAGCTCAGCGGATTCGAGAGGAGCTGGGGATGGCATGGTCTGGTTGTGGTGTTCTTGGTGCTGTATGTGGCGTTTTGGGTGTTCGTAGTGAACGCGGTACAACGACGGCGGATGCGAGCGAGGGCGGTTGAGGAAGCTGGGCAACGAGTTGAGAAGGACTCTGCGGACTCGAACGATTCCCAATCAGAGATTACTTACAGGTCGTTCTCAGAGACATATCGATGTAGCTGACATCCTATCTAGCGCTTCCACTGTCAGATGCCGAGCGCACATCAACAGCATCAACGTGCGTATGAGCCCTTTGTATTGGGAGTAAGAATCGGCTTCCGGCCCAATCGACATGGTGTAGCAACATTGCCAAAGCCTTGCGCTTTCTACTTCGAACAACTGCAATTCCGAATTCACTCCTCGACTTACTTCAACATCCATTGCATGATTCGTATAGTGGCGACACTCGATCAGCGCAGCGATTGGTAGAAGGGTCAGCAAGTGTTCCTGGCTTACGAGCCGATGTTGGAAGGTCTCAGAATGCCGCACGATACTTGATCGTGCCTTGGAGAACCCTCATACGCATCGCTCTAATGCCCGCTGCTGCTCGTCTTCGCTTTAGACTCCCTAGGACGGTGATCCCGGCACCTCAAACAGTCTTAAGCCTCTCGTAAGCATATTTTTCACGCCCCAGGTGTCTGTCAAACTCTGTCCAGTCCGCGAGTTCTTCAAGGGCGGCCAATTTTTCGGCCTCTCTCTTGGCTTTCCTGCAACCAAGCCACTCGAAGAAGGCACAGAAGGCGATCCAGAATACCATCCAGCAGATTGCGCAAACAAAGAGGGTGACGAAGTCCTCGTTGTCCTTGTAAGGATGGAAGGTGCCGTTGCCGCTCATGATGCCGTATTCTTCGCTGACCTCGTGGAAACTGCCATTCTTGCTTGCGTTCCCACCGTCACCGCTGAAAAGGTTGAAGAAGCCGTCTAGCTCGCTACAATATAGAAGTTTTAGCGAGTGTCTCGGCCTTTTCGGGGCCCCAAAAATGCCTCGGAGTGCAACATGGCAACGTCGTCTTGGAGAGCCATTCCACCAGTTAGTGCTTACCTGCATGCTAAGCAGTCCTTCCATACCCGGTCCGGTACGTCAGGTCGCAGATTAGCTTCGCAGTATGATGCGATGCCCGAACCGATATCCAGTCTGGACATGAACCGCGCGCGCCGTCCATGACAGACGACTGCTGCCTTCATCAGTGGGACACCGAGAGCTGCGTAGGGTGGAACTCAGGTGCTGAAGTTGTACCACAGGTAACGGGTTGGCCACCGCTTGCCGCCGTCTCGCCATAAGAGACATACAATGCCGATGCAGGCGAAAATGGGGACCACGGTGCCGAGTGTGTAGACGACGAGGCCAGGGACCCAATAGCTTGGTGGGTCCATCGTTGCGCTGGCGGACTGTTGGGCTTGGTCGAGCTAGAAGTGTTGTGCGATATGGCGGTCCTGGTGTAGTGTAGCAGAAGAGGTCCGAACAGCGGTGTGGGCGCAAGTAGAATATCAAGTCGTTATGTAGGAGAGCCTTGAAGTCGCGAGCATTAAACTTCAGCGGATCGAATTTGCGTGCGAAAAGTAAGGAATCATCGGTCCAAAGGTATGGCAATCTATAGGCACTAGTTCGTGGGTAAGCGATATACACAAAGATTACTGCCGAGTTCGTTGCCTAGTCCTGTGGCTGATTCACGACATAATCGGTATTGTCATGATCCACCCAACCATACTTTCGTCGAAGGTAAGGCCACAGCCAAATTTTACACATCCTGCGAGAATGGTCAGCATGCTATGCTCGTTTCCTCTAATCGAAGGAGATGTTCATGCACCCTGGACTTTACTCACCATCGGTCGTAACTCTAGATCATTCGAGATTAGAGGTTGCTCGATGTCCAACTTCTTGGCCTCTCTTCTTGCTGCCCTCCACAGCCAAAACTATAGGCAGAGACCCCCCGCGAACCACAAGAGCATGTAAAAGCTGCACATCTTGAGAACAGATTGGTAGCTGTCGTCAAGCTTGTCCAGTCGCCAGTTCCCATCTCCGTTGAACCACTCGAAGAGCCTCTCTGAGCGGACACATTCTGTGCATGCTTCCCTGCGGCTGTCGGATGTTCTGGCTTGGAGGTCGTCTTCGCAATACGGTGCAACAGCTTGGCCAAGCCGTACACCGAATGTCAAGTAGGTCGGGATCCCCCAGCACGCGGCTGCCGGGGTCGCGATCGGTAGACAGAGTGCCAAGTAGAACGTAATCAAGCCCGCGAGGAGATACGATGGTAGGCGTGCCGTCCAGCGAGCATCGGGTCCAGATCGGACCGCCAACGTAAGGACCACGCAAGAAACAACAAGGATAAGGATGATTCCGGGTATTCCGACTGCGAACTGGCTCAGCCGATAATTTGGTAGATCCATCTTCGTAACGGTGTGCCTGCCGAAAGGCAGTTGGCTGCGTGATTTTGGGCGATCTAGCGGGTTGGTACGGTGTGATGTTGTATGAGTAGTGGAGGTTCGACTGTCCTCGTTGTGGCGGCACCACGTCGATATATAGCACATTTTCGCATCCTAGATCATTAGATTCCAGAGTACCAATGGGCATATGATAAGCAGACCTTCCATATCTCGCCAGCTCATAGGTAAGCAAAATTGGAAAGGAATCTCCCTGCTCTGATACACTACTGATGTCTTGGTGTCCATAGCCTATAACGCCTAGCGGTATCTATACCTTACATTTTAGGGACTGCATATCTGCTATGAGACGCGAGAGAGCTTGTGGACACATGCAGCTTTACAATATCTTGTCATTGGCAGGAGGAGGTCATGGAGGGTGGAGGTCCATTAAGCTTTCGGAAGCCTCGGAAGCGGGCGGGTACCTGCAGTAGCGCCCAATGAAGATCGTGGAGTAGTGGGGAACACGGAAAATGTTCCATACGATCAGTCACTTTCCTTTCCTTTCGAGCTTGGAGGTCATATCACCATAATCGCCTCCATCCACCGCCCGACCCTTCACTCACCCTCTCTCCGCGTGTACCACAATGGTCAGAGTCCTCGGCATAGAAGGCCACCTCCCCAACGCCGAAGTCCTCCACCACATCACCCTCACCCGCGCCCGCCACGTCCGCGAAGACGCCGCCTCCACCACCGACAGACCTCGCCCCTCGAACCACGTCTCCTCCCTTGAAAAGCACTCCCGCCATCTCTCCTCCGCCCACTACCCTTATACCGCCAATCCATCCTCATACGCCACCCCAGCCGTTCAAAACACATCTTTCAAACGATTCGCAGAGCTGCACATGCAACGAATACAGCTTCCATTGTGTGAGAAGTATGTCGGCATGGTGGAGCGAAGGGAGATGGAGGCTAAGAAGGCGAAGCGGGAACTGGAACGCGAGCAGAGTAAGAAGGAGTTGAGTGAACCGGAATGGTTGATGCTGGTCAATCACGCACCTAAGATGTTGGAGCTGATGCAGCCGATGATTGAGGAGGTTGAGGAGCGGTTCACGGATGAGGAGCAGGCGGTGCTGGTACAGTGTATCAGGGAGGCATTGAGGGCGGATGAAACTGGGGCTGTTGGAAATGGGCCAGATCAGGAAGATGAGGAAGATGTGGCCATGGACGTAGATGGCCGCGCGGAGGTCGCGAAGGTGGAAGTATGAGCAGGGAACAATGTGGTGAGTATTTGCTGTTGTTATTGCTGCAATTTAGCGAAGAGATACCTTGGGTGGCGGCGTTGGCTGGTGTGGCATTATGGGCGTACTTGCTGGAAGCAAGCGGCTCTACAATCGGAGAAGAAATCGATATTGATAAAGCAATGAGTGGCGTCTGCAATCAGCGAAACGGCTCAGCATGTCCTACTTGATTCCAAGATACTGGCTTGCGAAATTTCAGTGGTGAAGAAGCGCCCACAAAGAGTCGACTCAGTCTGTTGGCTTGTCGGCGTCCACGCGCGTCAGCGTCGAGTTATATTTCCTGGCAACTTGTGCTTGATGGACCATCAGCACGAGACGAGACGATACATTGACGAATGTATGTATCAAATGCTCAACAACGAAGACAAACGCTCCCGGAATTCAGCCGCTCTCATGCAGCTAAAACTTAGCGCTTTTTCTGCTTAATCAATCAATGGTCATCTCACGATCATCAGCGACAGAGCATCGAAGCTACATCTCGAACCTCATGGAGCTCGGAATGCTGTAGTATAAAGGCACCGAACCCTATCATTGCAAGTCTCTTAATGTCTACCAAAGAGCACAGCAACACAAACAGCGTAAAGACGACTCTCCAGTTTCCTTTCAAGACCGCCGCTCTCATCGCACTTCTAGGACTCACACTGTCTTTCTTCACTCCGTTGAGATCATCCCTCTCAAAGTCTATCAGCAAAATCTCCTCTTCCTCCGCAGCCCTTACTACCCGCGCAATGGCAACAACAGCAGCGTCGAATGGCCACACCAACGGCACCTCAAACCTCAAAATCACCAAACGACCTTGGGACGCTCGAGGCCACGCCGACCATGGCTGGCTCTACACCTACCACACCTTCGCATTCGCCTCATACTACGACCCGAACAATGCTGAATTCGGTCCTCTTCGAGTGATTAACGAGGACAGGGTAGAGAAAGGCACTGGGTTCGGCACACATTCTCATGCCGAATTCCTTATCTGGTCCTACATTGTCAACGGCGAGCTGGAGCATAAGGACAGCATGGGCAATCTCGAGAAGCTACGACGAGGCGAGGTGCAATTCACCAGCGCTGGCACGGGGATCAGACATTCGGAGTACAACCGGAACACCAAGGAGGATGTGCATTTCTTGCAGTGAGTATCCACCACCCCCCATATTGAATTCGCATTCACCTAACCTCGTCTCTAGAATCTGGGCCAAACCTAACGTCCGTGGCCTCGCGCCGTCCTACAAAACCCGCAAATTCACCGACGAAATGAAAACCAACACCCTTCTTCGTGTCATGGAATCTACCGACCGCCACTCTGGCAAAGACGCCGAGACCGAGCCCATTCCCATGCACTCCGATGTGTCCATGAGTGCCAGCATTTTATCTCCCGGCAAGAGCGTCACGCACGAGCTCGTGACGGAAGGGGAGAGGAATGTTTATTTGCATGTGGTGATGACGGACCGGACGCAGCCAAAGACCGGAGGGGCGAGGATCAAGATCGGAGATGTGGAGTTGGGAGAGGGGGATGGTGCGTATGTGAGAGGCGCGAAAGGGCCAGGGAGTGTTACGATCGAGAGTGTGGGCGAGAAGGATGCGGAGTTTTTGTTGTTTGATATGGGGTTGAAGTCCAATTAGAGGTGTGGGTAGGACGAGGCTGTTCAATCTCATGTGTTGACGCCGTTCAAAGACTACCTTACTCGTTTGCACGTTCGACCTCATGCATACCCTCCAGTGGATCTTCGGCCTGTCAAAATGAACAGATAGATACAATGTTTAACACGATGTCCCTCACTAGTGGCCGATAGGCGAAGATGAACTGTCTCAAAAGAATATCTCATGATGGTCTACTAATGGCTTGAAGATGTTTCCGTTCTGCCCATAACGATCCTTCGGGGGAGTAGGATATTTGGGTTTGCCCCCTTGAGTGCTCGACGCAAATCAAAGTCTCCTTCAATTGGCTAAAACTTCCACGGAACCTAAGAGAAGGTAATGAATTTGAGTAAGGCCCCTTCTTTTGCGGTCCGAGGATTCGGTCGTTTCGAGCTGCTAAAGATTTCTCAAGTAACGCAGGCATCTTGACACGTTCGCTCGACTTTCCGAGCTTCATGATCATCAGTGATGCAGTCGTACCGCGTGTCACGCCTCGCAGTGGGCTGTGAGCAGTAGAGGGACGTTCTTTCTCGCGATCGGTAGGTCCGTCAAGATACGTACTCAATCTTAGCCACCATTATCATGACTCCTCTCCAGTTGACTTCACCACTCCCGTTGTCTGTTGCCCGCCCACAGTCGCTGGCACCTCAGGCCTTGCTGGCGCCTTGTTCTCGTCCTCGTTCCTAGACAGCTCACTAACAGTCGTCACCTTCGGCCGCTGCTCCGTTGGTTGAGTTGATCCCGACCTCCAACCGCCCGTCTTCCGCTTCTCGCTGGCCCAAGTGCCCCACGAGCTCAGGTATGCACCTGCGCGTTGACCTGCGGCGGCCACGGTCGCTTGAGCTTGTTGCATGTCTGGCTTCGCGAACCTGCCGCTATTCGCCGGCGACGACTTCTCAGAAGATGTGGTAGGGTCCGATGCTGCTGCTGCCCTAGCATCTTCAGAGCGCTTCCGTTGTGCTTCACGCATGACTTCGATGTCCGCCCAGACCTTGTTGAAGGCGTAGGTTACGTGCGTTCGACCATCTGCCAGTCGCTTGTTGACCGTGTCACGTGTCTGATTGAACCGTTCGTCAAGATGGAGCTCAGCAACCTGGCTGGCTAAGCGTCGCTGAACATCTTCGATTGTGAGACCGCCAGCACAAGGATGACGTGGCTCCACGATGTCGAAGAGATGACTGTCTGTAGTTCGCTGCCAAAGCTTGAAGTTCTCCGTTGTCCGCCATACGTCCATGTAATGCATGGCGAATTCACTGGCAGGATCACCTTCGACATCTGCTAGGAGAGCCTTCCTATCGCCTTCGCTGTGTGATTCGAGGTAGATGTGGTACTTCATGGATGACAGCAACGCCAGCAGATACTCCTCAAACTGCAGTCGGATGAACTCTTCGCTTCCAGCGTACCCATACGTCTTCGGTCGTGTCGGTTCTGCATCGTCCCATGTATCGTTCACTGCCTGAGTGAGGAAGTCGATCCAGCGCCGATCTGCAGTGGAAAGAGCTAGAGCAGATCTTAATGCCAGTGAGATCACAGTGACACTATCATCGTCTAAGTTCACGAGTAGATCGCAGTATCTGTCCCTCTGCTGCAACAAGAGCGTGTTCGTGCTGCCAACCATGTAGCTCTTCGTGCCCAAGTCTGTGAGTGTGTCGAGCTGCTGTAGAGGAGTATATGGTCCGAATATGCTGCCCTTTCCGAAGAGCTGTAGGGGGATGCCCATGTATGAGAGCAATGACGCCCTATCACTTGTCCGTACAGAGTCAGGTTTCCTCAGCGTCTCCGCATAGCGGTCCATCTGTGGACCGGCGCAATCCTGCAAGCTCCGCACAAGGCCAGGGATAAGTGACAGTAAGGAGAACTGAATCTCGCAGACTCGCTCGCAGTGTGAGCCAAAGAACAGCATCTTCGGCTGCAGCAACATGGCCTTCAGCAGGACCAGTGTCTGCCATTTGAACGTGTGGACCAGCTCACGCAAGCTCAACCCAAACAACTGATCCCGTTCATCCTCATGTCCGGTATCGTCCTTGACCAAGCTCTCCTGGAACCTCTACACCACAGCATCAGCTCTTGGCCGCATTACACCCATAGCCTCAGCCGCACTGCCACTGACCTACCTCCAATATCTCCACATCTCGAAAATCTTTCTGCGCGAACCACGCCTGCGTGACAGCACTCAACCTCTCCCGTATAGCACTGAATGACTGTGGTTTGTCCGTAATAGCCACCACAGCCTTCTGCACGGCGCTTCTCGTCACATCCTCCGACTTGTACAAGAGCTCTGAGCTGTCTATTTGGTGCATGCAGCTGATCCCAAAGACGGTGGTCGGCACCACATCCTCTCCTACTCTTCCCTTGTGTACTAAGCTGAAGTATGAGAATTCTTCACTAGACTGGTGAGCGCCGTCCGGAAGAGCCATATACGGTATGAGATGCCAGTCATTCTCGCTCGTGGGGTCGCTGTCGCCAGCGCCGAACCAATGCTCAATTTCCGGTCCACGAGCATGGTGGAAGTCCACCACTGCGCATAATGGCTGAAACATACTGATGGCGATATCGTCAGCTTTCCGTGGACGACTTCATCTCTTCTAGACCGGCCGAGGGTGAGAGATCTAGGTCCACATAGAAGTTGTAGTCGTTGGATATTGTTCGTGCAACCCTGGAATGCCTAGCCCATGCGGTGTAATGCTCGTCTGACGTTGAAGCCAAGCGTTTGTCACATGTTACTACGAATACTCAACATCAGGCAGCGCATCACAACGAGTGGTATTACAGCAGCTTGGACTCGTTAATCCTGCGAAGCAAAGACGTATTGGATTTCGACGGCCACCATGAAGTCGAGCAAGCCAGACTTCTCGCAAATAGCAACATTCAGTCCGGTTTAATTACGAGGAGAGCAGTGGCTCAAGAGGCCACAGTAAGTTTGGAGAGCCCTGACTGCCACTCGCGTCCGAAAATGAGGGTTGGCATATTCAACTGCTCCGTGTATATTTGTCGCTATCTCATATCAATGAGCCCTACCAGGGTATCATTCAAGCCAAGAACAAGCTCGAGATCTCAACAGCGTCCTGTCTCTGTCCATTTGAACTCCTGAGCACCCAATATTGTGTGGTCTCATGCACTCATCGTATTGGCCGTAACTATGCAACAGGCTCGCCGTTCTCCGCCATCTCGCCAGCATTGTTCGAGTCAACGTTGTGGTAATCAAGGATCTCGGAGTACCTGCGGCACGGAGAGTTAGCAATCTGGCCTTCCAAGAAGAGGATCGGGCCAGCCAATGGGTGGAAGGGTCAGCAAGTGTCTCGGACTCGTGATTAAGCCTTAAAGCTTCCAGAGCATCGCATAGTGCGCGATACTGTCTTGGAGAGCCCTTCCACCCATGAACGTGGAGTTCTTGTACGATATGTCCACTTACATCATGATCTTCCACGTGTCGACAGGCAGGTCCGCATCATTGAAAGACCAGTCGAATTTCTCCTCCGCCTCTGGCTCATCAGTCGGATCGTGGTATGGCGAGAGATACGGGTCAGCGAGAGCTTCGCCAGCCTTGACACGTTTCCGTGGGTCGAAGACAAGCATTCGCTCAAGGAGCTCGATGGCTAAGCTAAATGTCAGATTGTCGACTTAATGTATTGTACACCACTGGTCTTACCTTGTGGATCGGCATTCTTGAATTTGTTCTTGAGTGGCTGTCGCTCGCGCTTGGGTAGGGACTGCACGAATCGCAAGGTCTGTTGGCGTACGGTCAGCAAATCGCTTCTGCCTCTCGTCCTTGTCTGGCCAAACTCACATTCTCACTGCAGATGGTGGAGATAACATCGTCTGGTGGTGTACCGAGCAATTCCGTGATGATAGAGAACTGGTTGACGTGGTCCTTGCCAGGGAACAGCGGCTTGCCCTCAAGCATCTCCGCGAAGATGCAGCCCGCGCTCCAGATGTCGACCTCCACGTCGTACTTTTGCCATGTGAGCATGATCTCCGGGGCTCTGTAGTATCGCGTGGAGACATAGCCGGTCATCTGAGGATCTTGTATACGAGCCAAGCCGAAGTCGCAAATTTTCAAGTCGCAGTTCTCGTTGACGAGGATGTTTGAGGGTTTGAGGTCGCGGTGCACAACACCGGCGGAGTGGACGTATTTCAGGCCACGCTAGGATAGTCAGAAGATGTATTTGAAGCGTACCAAGCTGCTCGGCTTACCAGGATTTGGTAGAGGAAGTACTGGATGAATTGCTTCTCGAGTGGTCGGGAGGTGAGGAGTCGGTGTAGATCGGTCCCAAGCAGCTCAGTCACTTCCAGACGGTCAGCGCAGATAGTGCCAGGTGGTGTAGTAGTGAACACTGACCGACATACATATCCTCCAACGGCGAGATGAAGATGTCGCTCAAGCTAATGACCTGTACTCCGCCTTAGCAACGTGCCCAGGTGGATGTCTTGCGGATGCGCGGTCTTACGTTCTCGTGCTTGAGATGCTTCAACAGCTTGAGTTCGCGGTATGTGCGCTTGGAAAGCACTGGCGTGCTGAAAGGCTTCATAATCTTCTTTACCGCCACGGCCTGTCCTGTGAGCTGATCCTTCGCCGAGCTGTGCAGTGTCAGAAGACCGACCCGCAAGTGCTGGACCGTCGCGCCATGCTTACCAGACGAGCCCGAAGGCTCCCATACCAACTGGCTGCAAGTCGGTGTATCTGGTAGCAATCAGTATGTCTCCGCTGTACCCGGTGCTGCTCTTTCGCGGTATGCCTACCTGCTCGTGATCTCGAAGGTCGTGCCAAAGATCTGGGCTCGCACAAATTCCGCCATCTTGAGGGTGATATGCGCCGATCAGGGCTGGTTGTTGCGTGGTGATGTGCGGTAGGTGGTGGTGGTGTTGATGTTTCTCAGGGTGGGTTAGAAACCAAGGATCGTCGAGCGCAGGTGGGGCGGACGTGGGGAGGACGGAAAGGACTTCACGTGAAGGAAGGTGCTGGATCCTCTCGAAGCCGTCAACACCAGCAAAATTCTTCTGCGGGTATTTGAAATCTCCAAAACAAGTTCGACATCGCAGCACAAATATGCTCTGAGACTCCGAGGAGTCTGAAATTGTACCAGCGAACGTCGATCAGTTCTGCAGGCGCCACTTGAGGCTTCTCTTCAAATGCTCTGTGTACGATTCTTATTATGAGATCTGAACGGCGCAGGTGGTGTAGGTCAAAGTGTGAGAAGAAGGACGACAACAGTGGAAAACAAGAAGACGCTCTCATTACCGCCGCACACTAAACACCACGATCGACGAGTGGAAGAGCATGCGCCATCGACACGCTATCACGGCCACGAGGACTTGTTTGCATACGAACGCCCATTACTGCCAGCAGTGCGACCTATTTGCTTCGCCATCGTTCATTTTCGATACATACACATGATTGAAACACAATCTCTCGAGGGTTGATATCGATCTATCGTGCATCAAACCACTCTCCGCGAACCTACATGTACCTTCGATCCGTGCTCCAACATGCTTGTTGTCTGTCTAGAGGTCTCGAAACAGATGTCGTCTTTACGCAGTGTAATAGATGCACTTCCAAGGTCAACATCAGTCTCAGCATTTGGCCTGTCTCAGCTCTGCAAACAGAGACAGCTTGTGAAGCTTTCCTGGTATGTCAAATCGATGACAGTGGCTCGAATGGCTATATTGTACGTTCGCGGCGCCGTCAGCACTCCGATAATCTGTAGCGATATTTATCCACATCCTGGTCGGTAATCGTTTGCTGCACCACGGCTCCTCTTCCACCTGCGGGGCAGCAGAACTATCCGAACAGTCGCGAGCACCAGATGTACTTGTCGAAGATCCTGGGCTTTCGTCTCGTAGACTTGGAATCACGATAAGGTATAGACGACACGGAAGAATCGATGCGGATGTCGCCTGGGCCGATCTCATTCCCGAGCTAGATTTGAATCGGGCTTTGTTGTGGCTAAGGGAGCGAGAACCAATAGCTTGCAGCTGACTTTGATGATTGAGAGACTTGTGCCAGTCAATGACCTGTGTGTCACGGGCACTTTCAGGCGCGCGTGAAGCCGCTTGCTCCTTCATCACCACCTGCTTTAGCTTGTGAATCACTTGACTCGACCAAAATATCTGGTTCTGAAGTGTTCAGGTATTCCTGGCGAGACCGTCTCGGCACGGACGGGATCTTCTACCTTAGTGCCGCAGCTCTCCAGCGACATCATCGCCCATCTATACCACGACCAGCCGCAAGCTACTGCCATTGGTACCCCCTCACACGACAGACTTCGAAGACACCTCCCACATCCTCCACCGGCTCCGAGCGGAGCAACATCAATCGAACAAAGCCCGCATTGTGCCGCTGCAGCATTCCGGGCTCTCCATCGCACGCAACGAGCCGCCTCCGACATTCCCACAAATACACAGACGCCATACACGGACAGCGTGAGCACGCGCGCGACCGTGGCATTGACCACGGCAAGCTGTTTTGGCACGCATCATCGTTGCCTGAGCTCGCGCGAGCGTACGGGCCTCATCGACTCGCAAGATGGGTGCCTGTGTGAGCAGCGAGAACAATGACCAGGGCGATCAGAAGAAGCGGAGTCAAGCGATTGATCGCACCCTGGAGGAGGACTCCAAGAAGCTGAGGAGAGAGTGCAAGATATTACTGCTCGGTAGGTGATGCTCATAGAAAGAAGCGAAGGATGCTTGGCTAACTGGCATGCGCATTAGGTTCTGGCGAGAGCGGGAAGAGCACGATTGTGAAGCAGATGAAAATTATTCACCAAAATGGCTACAGTCAGGACGAGCTGGCGTTATACCGGCACACGATCTATAAGAATGTGATCGACTGCGCCAAAGCATTGATTGGGGCTATGCGACAATTCCAGATTGAGCTCGAGAATCAAGAGAACAGCCAGAACTGTGACTACATCATGGAGTACGCGGTAGACCCAGACCCGCACCAGCCATTAGAGCCAAAGGTTGGTGACGCGATCACAGCAATATGGAACGATCCATGCATATCAAAGGTCTTTGACCACTCGAGCGAGTTCTACCTCATGGACTCTGCGCCTTAGTGAGTATTCCTAGGTCGAGACGTGTCGGAACCTTGCTGACGTTAGTAAAGTTTCTTCGATGAAGTCAAGAGGATAACAGCGCCCGACTACAATCCCACAGAATCTGACGTCCTAAGGGCCAGGACAAAGACCACTGGTATTTACGAGACCAGATTCTCGATGGGCCAGCTGAGCATACAGTGAGTGCACGCAGGTTGTTCGTCGCAGGAAGTAGCACTAACACAGAGGATAGCATGTTCGACGTTGGTGGCCAAAGAAGTGAAAGAAAGAAATGGATTCACTGCTTCGAGAATGTGACTTCCATCATCTTCTGCGTGGCCCTGAGCGAATACGACCAAGTGTTGCTGGAAGAGAGCAGTCAGGTAAGTACCTGGGTATGGCGATCGTAGACCCGTGTGCTAATGTGGCACAGAACCGCATGATGGAATCCCTGGTGTTGTTCGACTCAGTGGTCAACTCGCGGTGGTTCATGCGAACTTCCATCGTCCTGTTCCTGAACAAGGTCGATCTCTTCCGGGTGAAGCTGACAAAGTCACCCTTGAGCAACTACTTTCCCGACTACTCCGGCGGCAACGACGTCAATAGAGCTGCGAAGTACCTCCTCTGGAGATTCAACCAGGTCAACCGGGCCAACCTCAACCTATATCCACACCTTACACAAGCCACCGACACCTCCAACATCCGCCTTGTCTTCGCAGCAGTCAAGGAGACCATCCTACAAAACGCCCTCAAAGACTCTGGCATTCTTTGATGCGACTACTCAGCTTTTTTTCCGGCGCTGGAAGCGGGTGTTTGGCGCATCATCTGTATTCTACGTTTCTCATGGATGAGAAACGATTCTGGGAAGGCAGGAGGCGATGGTCGTGAGTTCGAGAGCACGGCGCGGCTTCGAGAGTCTTACGACAGTCCGCCGACGGCAAGGTGGAGGGTAGGAGGAGGACTGGCGAAAGGTCTGACGCGCGAAACGATTAAAGTGCCACATGAGCGGAAGGGTGGATCCAGCGTAAGGTAGCATGGTGGGGGCGCTGTTGGATACTTGCAGGCCATAGTGTGCCTGATAATGACATCTGAAAGTATTGTTTCAAATGCGGGCGTAGGCCACTGTATTATACCTTATGCGGCAAGCTACATCGGATGGGAGGCTATCTGCAACTACCGAATTGTTCCAATGGCTAACAAGGATGCTGCTGTTAATCTGAAACGAAGGCAGATCTGTTTTCTGGTTGATCTGCAGGAGTGACAGGGGTGCAGAGCTGATGAAAAGCTTGGCAACTAATCCAATTCTCTAGATCGACGCGAGTCCTTGACCGTGGACGTTCTCGAAGATTTGAACAAGATAATCCGACCCTGAACTGCTCGAAGATCTGGAATCGGAAACGAAATCTGAGCAAGCACTAGCGCGTTTGCCCGTTAACCAATCACAGCCAAAAAAAAATTAACGACAGCAAACGGCATGAAGTAACAGCCTGTTCCTTCGAGAACAAAATCCATTTCCATGCCAGTATTGCTGTTATACATCGACTTCTTCCGCCTATGTATGGCCGACACGCTCCTCTGTCGTGCCCGTCCTCCCGTCACACGTCCACAATGCCCCTGAGCAATGTCTTCATATGCGCCTCCAACCGGGTTACCGGCTTCTCACGTACCACGAGACACCTTTCACGCTGCAAACGGGCAATGGCATCTGCGGTAAGGCGTGGCTTTGGTGTCACACGGAAGTCGCACCTCGAAAGATGACGCTATGCGGCATTCACCGATATCGATATTCACAATCTAGGTAAGTGACCGTTTCCTCGCAGAACATTCACGTCTATGGCTCTCAAGAATCAACCTCATCTTTCCCGGCGTGGCATTTGAAGTCCCACGTTGTCACAACACGACTCGGAAGGAAATGCATCTACCGAGGGATACCGAAGCGGCGACAGCAACCAAAGGATGGAGAACTCAAGACATCGTCTACGTCGCCATCGTCGGCAGCGTCATGCTTGCTGCGTTCCTCGAATGGATCCTCTGGCTTCTCGCATTCCTCTACTGCCTGGTCAAAGTCTATCAAAAAGCTGAGGGGAAGAGGCGATTCGGCATCAGATTGCTCACAGTGCTCAACATGATCTTCTTCACGCTCATGCGCTGCATCTTCCTACCCGTCATGGTGGTCACTCTGCCTTTGCCTTCGCAGGTTGTGCGACACTTTCCGGAACGGATGGTCAACGGACTGCAGTGGTTCGCCTTCTGGGCTTTCGCCGGCCTGCTCACCGTCCCCTGGCTGTTTTGCGTGTACCAGTTGGTCACCCATAACGTTGGTCGGACAAGAAGGATAAAAACGGTGCTGGATGAGTACTCCGCCCCAAAGGTGGTCATATGCATGCCATGCTACAAAGAAGAGCCCGAGGTCCTTCTCCGAACTGTGGACTCGATAGTGGACTGCGACTATCCTCCTTCATGTTTGCACATCTTCTTGTCCTTCGACGGAGACCAGGAGGACGAATTATACCTCAACACCATCGAAAAGCTAGGCGTTCCAATCACCTTGGACTCGTTCCCGAGGAGCATCGATATCAAGTATCGAAGTTGCCGAATCACGGTGTCAAGATTTCGCCATGGCGGAAAGAGATCGTGCCAGAAGCGAACCTTTCAGTTGATCAACAAGGTCTATGCCGAGTATCTCCGCCGCAATGACAATCTGTTTCTACTGTTCATCGACTCGGACTGCATTCTGGATAAGGTCTGCATTCAGAACTTCATGTACGCGATGGAGTTGAAGCCAGGCAGCAAACGAAACATGCTCGCGATGACTGGCGTCATCACGTCGACGACTGAGAAGAACACGCTGATCACTCTTTTGCAAGACATGGAGTACGTCCACGGCCAGCTATTCGAACGAACAGTCGAATCTGGATGCGGAGCAGTGACTTGTCTGCCTGGAGCGTTGACTATTCTGCGATTTTCTGCCTTTAGACGAATGTCGGAGTACTACTTCGCTGATAAGGCAGAGCAGTGCGATGACCTCTTCGATTTTGGCAAGTGTCACCTTGGGGAGGATAGATGGCTGACACATCTGTTCATGATTGGAGCGAGGGAGCGTTACCAGATTCAGGTGAGGTCTCCGCGCAGATATCTATGATATCGGAGCTGACTGTAATGGCAGATGAACACCGGCGCCTTCTGCAAGACGGAAGCAGTGCAAACCTTCAAGAGCCTACTCAAACAGCGACGAAGATGGTTTCTTGGCTTCATCACGAACGAAGCGTGCATGCTTACAGACATTCGTGTGTGGAAGCGCTATCCGCTACTTGCCATTATCCGACTTGCTCAGAACACTATCCGCACTACGGTGAGTAGCTATCAATCGCCGTGGCGATTCGACAAGTATAGCCGGCTAACATCGTCAACAGGCCCTCCTCTTCTTCATCATGGTCATCTCCATCCTCACCACCTCACAAGCCCCAAAGAACCTACCAATCGGTTTCATTGCCGTCTCTCTCGGCCTCAACTGGGCCCTCATGCTTTATTTTGGCGCCACCCTTGGCCGTCACAAACTACTGCTTTACCCTTTGATGTTTTGCATCAATCCTTTCTTCAATTGGCTGTACATGGTCTATGGCGTTTTCACCGCCGGCCAGCGCACCTGGGGCGGACCTCGTGCAGACGCTGGCAAAGCCGACGAGAAGACCAGTCCAGAGCAGGCAATCGAGCAAGCTGCTGCTCAAGGTGACGAGCTGAATGTTGTGCCTGAAACCTTCCGGCCAGCAGTAGAAGGCGCAAGGCGAAGATTGCCTCGTCACACGCCTTTGCTGCCGTCAGAAAGTGTTGATGGGCGCTTCGTACCCGCAGAGTCTGGCGCCGGCGGCTGGTACGTGCAAACGAATGACTCCGGTGTCGTACGACGGAACTGGAGCCCACGGCGAACAGAGGAAGGAACAGTGTATGGCAGTAGGCAAAGCTCCGAGTCCACTGGCTCGCGTAGCAGCTCTGTCTACTCCACATACACGCCTCGCCGGGTGGAGAGCCTCGTGGATGTGGAGACCGCGGTGACATACCACAACCAATTGGCGCGGCAAAGACCAGCCGGCGGCGCCCACTTCGAGGCACAGCCCGTCGCCACGGTGGCAGGAGTCGATGGCGCTTTCTCGAACATCAGAAGACAATCCGTGGGTTCAGTAAGCTCGGTCGGCTCAGACGATTCGGTGCCTCTTCACTTCGATATCCCTTCTCGCCGGCCCGTGCAACGCTCCGGTGGAGCAGCACCAGCGCCCCTCCCACGTCAGCAGCCACAGACAGCTCATCCGGCACCTCTATCCATGAACCCACCAAGCCCAAACCCGAACAATAATGGCCACACCCTCGGACCTAGCCCTCTCGCACGAAAAAGCTTCACGCGCCTTGCAGCCGATCAAGTGAGTGCTGGGCGCAGTGCTTCAGGAGATGCCCAGGCACCCATTCCGGTGGCCAGACGGCATTCGATTGAAGTGCTCGAAAGAAGAGGAAGGAGAAGTGTGAGCGTGGACAGGAACGGCAGGAGACGGCTGAGCAAGCAGCGGAGGGCCAACAGTGAGGGTTGATCGCCGTATGAACGCTGAACGTTCGAGCGAGATCTCTAAGGATACATTGAGGTGAATATGTTATCAGTATTCCTGCTCAATGTCTGCCGTACTTCCGCTACGTACGGCTACAGACTCACGTCTTCGGTATGTCCGAGCGCGCGGAGTCCGTCGATGAGACTCTCCATTGTGCTCACAATGACCGTATTCAGTCGACCCTGCGAAGGTGACTGCCACAAGACCTCACTGCTGCGCGCGATCAACTTTTGCTATCGCACGCTACAGCCACCTGCCATGCCTTCCCACGAGTACATGCTATCAACCCTTGGCATGGTAACGAGCCTTGATCAATCGACCGGATTTGTAGTTGAAGTGCAGCGACGCACACCGCTCAATGATCGGCCTTTTGCGTCCATCTTTACATTCGTGCATAGCTTTGACATCGTCCAGTACATACTGGTGACAGACCCGACAGATCTGCACTTGATGGCTCGTTTCCCTGGCGGCGACACCCCGCGTAATGATGCCGTGAACATGCTCGAGCGCTGCGTTGTTGCCATCCTCATCCAGCCACTGGCGAAAGTCTTTCAACTTGTAGAGCGCCTCCAGATGTGTCTCCATGAAAACGTCGCCTCGGGCCAAGAATCGCGCGTCGTAGTCTTCATGCTCCGCAAGCGCCTTGACCAGCTGAAACACTTCTTCGACTTGATAGACATCATCGACCATGCTACCGCGTCCACCATCTGGCTTATCGGTCCTGATCCTCGGTAACATCGAGACCAGACCTTCGAACGCTAGGTTAACCAGGTCCTCCATGCCGTACTTGTGCGCGGCGTCGTAGACGTTAAGATGAAACCACGGCTTCATCGGATTATCGCTTTCGAACCGATCATATTCAGCATCCTCCACGATTTCGTCGTAATCATAGCCATAGATGTGCTGCAGCAGCACCTCCACCGCCTCAGGCTCGTCTCCAATGAGCTCTACCATATCCTGACGACTCTCTTTGAAACCGCTATTCGTGTTGAACAGCTTCCGAAAGTACTCGGAGCCGGCAGCAAGGAAGGCTCGATGACATTTGATTTCACGGTCGCCAGACTTGATAGTAACGTTGGAAAGCTCGTCTTCATCGTACCATCTGGAAATGGTCAGCCTAGGAGCATGTTGTCTGGGGTAGGCGATGGACCGACCCCTTTATATCGAATATCATGTTCGCGCAGTTTCGTTGAGCCTTCGACTGGGCAGACTTTTGTTCATGTATGGGCAGCTGGCATCGAGAAGAAGATGGCACGTTCATGATTGAGTGCTGGAGACGCGTTGGCTCACGCGTTAAGAGCTCGCGGAACGGAAATACGAAGCACCGGAAATGGTTCAGCAAAGGACTTCCTCTTTCATCCTCAGAGCAGTAGTACATGTAAGGTGCCTTAATATCATCTATGCCTACCGCCTATGGCTGGATTCCTACAGCGAGTGTTGATCCCCCAACCCCCTGGCGGAATACCTGGACAAGGTTGGAACTGTTCAGGTAGGCCATAACCCTCCACCTGCCTCACAACCTCCCGTCTAGTGTCGCGCCTCTCCCAGACGTACTCGAAAGGACCACCCCCAACCGTCTGCTTCAGTTCTAGCTTCCACCCGTCGATCCTGTCACTATATCGAAGTCAGTATATCTCACTTTCGTCCTCAAGAGTTTCGAACAGAACTCACGCTTCCTCGCCCGGAAACATGGCCATCGCTCTCGCCAATTGATGCGGATAGACATCTGGCCGGTCTTGATGGTTCCAGTGGTACGTCTCGTGATTGATCTCGCAAATGTTCGCGAGGGCCTTTCCCTTGTGTTTGGCACAGAAGCCCTTGTTGCAGAGGATACACCTCTGAACGACGCCTTCGGTGATCAGCTTGGCGTGTTTTCGTGGATTCTTCTCGCGCATACGCTCGCAGATACGACATGTGCTTGCAGGGGTGTCTGTTGGCGTTATAGTCGGGGTGGAACTTGGAGTGTTCGTTGGGGTGTTGGTGGGAGTGTTTGGTGGAGGGGGCGGTGGTGGAATATCCATAGTGGCGCTGATCGTGTTGTTGGCGGGATGGTTGGTATACTAATGTATCTTGAGAGCTGATCGTTGAGTCAGGACGGTCAGCAGAGCGATGTCGATACCAATGAAAAAACAGCAAGATACACTGGACTGTTATATACTCCTACCTGAGCAGCATTATGAGTGTACAGCAGGTCGATCAGCTATTAAGTTCATGGTTGTAAGCTGAGTTGTAGCATTTAGGTTTCGATACTGTCCTATGGTTTCTGTGTTTTGATGCTTACCACACCCGTCGAACTGGAAACTCGAGCAAAAGATTTCGTCGTTTCTTCAAGATTGGACTCGTCAGCAGCACATTATCGGTTTTGAGCCAGGTGAAGCAAATCCTTGAGAAAGTCGAGTTCCTCGTTATTTATGCACATCGCTCAATGCTCTCCGCAATCCGGAAATTCATGGTGCTCATGACCTGTCCCCTGCCGGAAAACACCGGACGCCTGGCTCTTCGAGATGCATGCTCTACTCGGCCGCAACAACACCTTCGTCGCTCTCACTCTCATCCTCGTCACCACTAACCTCCTGGTTCTCCCGTTCTCGCTTGTCCATAAGTGCCTGTAGTTCCGCGTCATCGTTCTCCGTGACCGCCTTAGGAGCCATTTTCACCGCGCAAAGCCCTCCCGCAGCTCGGATGTTGGCGTCCACCTCCTTGATCGCCTCGTTGAGCACATCAATGCCGATCTGCTTGTCGAGAGTCTGCGACGTCAAGACATACAGTGGTGGCGACACCAGCCGCACCTTGACTTGGGCCGACTCTGATGATTTCGCCTCGGCCGTCCGCAACGCCTCCTTGACCGCATCAATCCCATCGTAGCCGAAGCACGTCACCTCCACGTCCGCCCTGACCTTCGTCGGTTGCGGCGTCAGCCTCTTCGAGATGAATCCGATCAGCTCGTCCTTGATCACCGCACTCTTGAAGCTCGCCTCATCCCACACACTCGGGTTCGTGATGCTCAGCTTGAACGCGTCAACCGCATGCCCATACTTCTTGTTCAACGGCCACGCGATATCCTGATACAGCTCCTCCAACGGCACATTCGTCTTCTCCGCCACGTGGCGCATTATACTATGCACCATCTTGCTCTTATTATACCGCTCCTCGCACTTGATGATGTCCTCCGGGCTGACTCGGCGCTTGCTGAGATCAATGTATCCCTTCTCCTTGTCCACACGCAGCACGACGACGACTTCGTTGCGCCCGACACGGATGAGTTTTTGGATAGAGCGGATACGGCGGCGGGAGAGCTCGCTGAGTAGAATCATGCCGTCGATGTTGTCGTATTCGAGTAGTTTGACGTAGGCGCCCATTTCGGCGATTTGTTTGACGTTCACCATCACGAATGAGTCGATCTCTGGGAATTTCTCCTCGTAGAAACGGCAGTTGGTGAGTGACATGATGGCGGTGTCTCGAAGGTGAGACTTTTCGATGTGCTGCTCGGCTTCGTTGCCTGGTGTGATATCGGTCTGTCGTTATGTGGGAGAACGGTGGTTTGCTGCAGATGAGTCCTGTGTGAGTCGCAGGCCCGAAATCATATCGCGGGGCGCCAAGACCAAGCAATTAGCTCCAAACCCTGCATGACGTCCGCGGGCATGGCCATGTGGCTCGTGCCAACGTTCTCCCAGGCGGCGACAACCACGATACACTCATATCACGACCTCTAGCAAACTTTGAGATCCAGCAAGCGCGAGAATGGGCAACGAGCACCTGCCATGTGAGTCTCTCAAGCCTGGCTCATTGCTACGAGCACTGAACTACGACATGCTTCAACATCCTACTTCTAAAGATCAGTCGCTAATAACATGCAATGGTTACCAGACGCTGCTGATGCCGAGTCGTACGTCAGAACCCTACACCCCGGTTGCTATGAGTATGGCTCTCAGTCATGCTAACCATACGCCATCCAGCCCTCTAAAGCCCGCCGAACTCCAAGTCCTCCGCGCGCAATACGAGAAAGAAGGCGAATACGTCTCCCTCCAAACCAAGTTCAACTACGCTTGGGTGTGCTAGATCTCAAGACTCATCTCTATATTTTCCCGTGCTAACGTCTAGCAGGGCCTCATCAAATCAACCACCCGCCCCGAACAACAAGAAGGCGTCCGCCTCCTCTCCGACATCTTCCGCGCCTCCCCCGACCGCCGTCGCGAATGCCTCTACTACCTCGCCCTCGGCAACTACAAGCTCGGGAACTACGCCGAGGCACGGAGATATAACGACAGTCTGCTAGAATTGGAGGGCGGGAATCTGCAGGCACAGAGTTTGAGGCAGCTGATCGATGATCGGGTTGCGAAGGAAGGGTTGATGGGGGTGGCGATCGTGGGCGGGTTGGCCGCGGCTGCGGCGGTGGGGGTGGGGATGTTGGTTAGGGGGAGTCAGCGGAAACGGTGAGAAACTGGCGGCGGGAGGAGCTTATTGCTGTGGTGAGGAATGATACCTAGGGTGTACTATGATATTTGCGACATCTCCGACTTGCAGCGAGAGCTGATCCCTCTTCAGCCTGCTTTGTGGCCTCAACGACCTTGCCCATCCACGTGAGAGCGATCCTATGACCGGCAGCCCCAGTATCTGCACCACCATGCCTGAGCGTTACTCCCAGACCTTCTAACCCTATCCCCGCAGCAGCAGCGTTCCATAGAAACTGACTAAGCCCACCCTCAGTCGTGACTTGCATCAACGCCATGGGCAGCCGACTCCGCTGCAACGCATCTCGAACGCCCTTCGTCGCCGGTCCGCTCGCCACAAGCAGTGCCAGCACATTGTCGCCTTTCCAGCCAGCCGGTGCACCTACGTACGCGCCTTCCAGCTCGCGCACCATGGCAGGCTGAGGCTGGACAGCTTTGCATTGCACGATGACCTGAATTTCAGCTGCAGAAGCGGATACAGCAGCCTTTTTGGCGCTGCTGCCACGCTTCTTCTTTGCTGTGGAAGACGGAAGCGTGAAGGTCCCGACGAGGTCGATGCCAAGATCATTCGCGCGACCAGTGCGATGTAGTTCGAAACCGTAGCTTTCCAGGGCAGAGGCGACGGTGTATTCGTAGTGCGTGCCTTTGTAGGTTGTGGTCGATGCGCTTAGCTCGGTGCGTGCGGCGTAAGATAGGAAAGATGGGAGGTCATCGTGGTGTTGGCTGGCTTGGCCGATCAAGCTGGCTGGGATCATTGAGACCTGATTGAGTTTCCTTCGAGGCGCTGAAGACCGAAACTTGCTTTCCGGTGTCTGTGAGGTGTCTGTGACCTTTCTCGGTCGGCCAGGCTTGCGCTTCATTTCGGTAGGCCGCGTGCCACTTTCATCGTGCGAGATAATCTCCTCTCCTGGACTGGTGGAAGGCTTATTCGCACGCGCGGAGGGTGTCGAGATAACACCGGCGGGCCGAAAGTGCACACTCTGTCCATCTGCATTTTCCACTTGCTTCCTAGGGCGGCCTGGCTTTCGCTTCACCGCGACGCTCGTCGTGCCATCGTTGACATCCTGGGGCTCGAAGGCTCGCTGTTTAATCCCAACCGCTGTCGCTGACGCGCGCCGTTGCCATGGCACTTGTCTGCTCCATTGCTTGTCTCCCAACAAGCGGCGAAGCATGTGCTGCTGTCATTGTCGATAGGACAACATGTTGACGTTGACGGAATAAGAAGGAGAAGGAGAAGGAAGTGGTATCCGGGTAGCTTAGCGATCTACCCGTAACTAGCGCTAGGGCAAGGTTCCTGCGAGCATTTGCCCCACCTTGAGATTGAAAGGCACAGGGCAACTTTGACGCACTCTTCTACATCATGCACCACCAACACCAGAGGATTCCGCACTGCCCTCGTCACTGCCGCACACTCACTCCCGCAGCCGACAGCCGTCACTCGCGCAGATGCAAGCTCTGAGTCAGAGCTTGTCATACGAAAACTTCCCAATGACGGACCGCTAACCAGCACTTCCCTATCAACCCCTCCTCACGCCAACACACGCGCCGGAGGAAACATGGCTGCCATGCAGCGCCGAAGAAAGAGTATGGATTCGGGGAAGCACTTTGACTGGATCATGCTAACATCACTAACTAGGAGAACTGAAAGAATTGAATACGAGAGCGTGGAACGGCGAAGAAGATGTCTTCCCAACCTCACAGGCGCTGGACTCCAACCTCAAGAAGAACACCGCCTTCATCAAGCGTCTGCGCACTGCGATCAATCCAGCCGGGCTCAGCACCTTCCTTCAAGAGGTAAGAACATTATCTCTGCACAAATATTTGACGGAGGTCGTTTCGGCGTGCTTTGAAGGGCTGTGCAAAGTAAGGATAGCAGGCGATATTGCGGCGGCGGTGGAGATTGTCAGCGCTCTTCACCAGCGATTTGGGCCAGATGACTTCACTCGCTACATGGGCTGGCTGATCGGGCGTGCATTGGCTACACCCGACAAATCGCAACTGAAGAACCTGGCCCCCGAAGTGCGCGATCGTGAAGAGAAGGATCGAATTGCGAGGCAACGAATACTCCTGCGGGTGGCGACGGAGCTGTGGCTTACAGGCGTTCTCCGCAGCCTGGAGGATGTCACGAGGCCGGAAGAGGGCAGCAGAGCGAAAGATGCAGTCAGAGGTGGCGACACGCTGTCAAAGCCAAAGATGAACGGAGTACGACCAGATGCCATCGACCCGGAGCCATTCCCGCTGGAGGTCTTGAAGGACATGCTGAGCCATGACCGCGAGCATGTCAACTTACCGCTTGTGGTTGTTTTTGCCAAGACATTCGCCTGGGACGTGCTAGGATCGAAGACTGGTAAGGCCGAGGGCAGACAGACGGTCGCGGAGGATGGTGCTACTGCCACTTTCAATGGCAACTTCGATTCAGCCACATCGACAGAAGATGACGAAGTGACAGCTCAGGACCCACCACTCACTCCTCCAGCGCTTCAGCAACGTTTCAGGAACATCCTCCTACGATACTTCGAGGATGTCAAGGACCATATCATACGCGACCAGAAGCATCTTACCAGCCAAGGCAAGCGCAACGCCGAAGCTTACGTGAAGTCTGGTGAAGTGTTCGAGGATCGGCAGACTAGCTACGAGAAAGCCGTCAAGGCCCAGGAAAAGCTGATCTCGAGCGCTCAGTCCTTGGCGGATGTGCTTAGTGCGGACATGCCAGATCTTTCGGAGAAGGATGCAACATCTGCCGCGTTCGATAGTGGCATTGGACTCGTCAAGACCGGCGACTACCTGCGCGGCCATGCTGAGGGTGCCGGTATCTGGGAAGATGAAGACGAGCGACGCTTCTACGAGAGTCTAGTAGACCTGAAGGATCGTGTACCTGGCATTTTGCTAGAAGATGCGAAGAAGAAGAAGGCCGACGGTGATGACCAGGTCGGCAAAAAGGCTGAAGAATCGACGGACGCGAAGCCGGAAGCAAAGCCTGCAGACACTGATGATGGATCCATGGCAATTGCAAACAAGACCGTCGGTGCACAAGTCGATGCGCTGCTCGCACGTCTGGTTGAGCTCGCCAACAAAGACCAGGTGGATCAATTCGCCATCGACTTCTGCTTCCTCAACTCCAAGGCGTCCCGCAACCGATTGATCAAAGCTATCCAGGAGATTCCCAAAGGCCGCACAGATCTCTTGCCATTATACGCTCGCCTGATTGCCACCCTCGGCCGCTACCTTACCGATGTCCAGCAGGGAATCATCTCATACCTCGACGATGAGTTTCGCAGTCTCCAACGCCGCAAGACGAAAGAGTTCCTTGGCCCGGTTCGCATGATCAATATCCGCTACATTGCAGAGCTCAGCAAATTTGGTGTCGTTCCGGAGCATGTCATCTTCCATTCCCTCAAGGTCAGCCTGGACGAATTCTCAAGAATGAACATCGAAATCATTGCCTCATTGCTTGAGAACTGTGGACGTTACCTCCTCCGCAACCCGGACACGTCGCCGCGCATGACCTCATTCCTCGAGACTCTGCAGCGGAAGAAGTCGGCACAGCATCTGGGTCAGCAAGAGCGCATGCTTCTCGAGAATGCCATGTACTACGTCAACCCACCGGAGCGGACAGCCATCCAGGTCAAGGAACGCACGCCACTCGATCTGTACATTCGAAAGCTGATTTATGTCGACTTGAACAAGAAGACCCTGGAATCAGTGACGAAGCAGATCCGCAAACTGCACTGGGAGGAGCCGGAAGTGGTTGAGCTCATGCGCAAGATCTTCGTCAAGCCAGGTAAGATCAGATTTGCCAACATCCACCTTTTGGCCATCATCCTGGGTGCTCTATACCGTTTCCACTTTGACTTCACGGTCAGCGTTCTGGACGACTTGCTCGAGCGGATCACAGTTGGCCTAGAGGTCAACGACTTCAGGTATAATCAGCGGCGCATTGCTGAAGTCAAGTACCTTGGCGAGCTCTACGTTTACCGCTTGATTGACTCCACAGTGATCTTTGACACGCTTTACAAGATTCTGAACTTCGGCCACGAGGGCTATGCTCAACCAGGCCAGATCTGTCCAATCGATCTTCCCGATGAATACTTCCGCATTCGACTTGTCGCGGCACTTTTGGAGACTTGTGGTGTCTACTTCGAGAAGGGTGCGGTCAAAAAGAAGCTCGATTTCTTCCTCGCCTTCTACCAGTACTACATCAACATCAAGGACCCAATACCGATGGACATCGACTTCGTCGTCCAAGACGTGTTCAGCCTACTACGGCCTCAGTGGAAGCTCGTTGCGAACAACTTTGAGGAGGCTGCAAGAGTCTTTTCTGAAGCTTGCAAGCAAAACTACCGAGACACCGCAATGAGCAAGACTCCGGAGCCCGAAGAGGTGGAAGTCGCCGTCCCCGAGCCTGTGGACTCTGATGGCGAAGAAGCACAAGGAGACGGCGAGCAACGACCATTGCCAAACGGTGAGAGCGCAGATGTGAAGTCCGATCCAGGGGAGATTATTCGCGAGGCGGAGGACAGTGCACTGATATCGTCGTCTGACGAAAGCGAACATTTCGTCGTCACCCGCCAAGAAGAGCAACGTGATCCCGAAGCTGATGCCGACTTCGACCGTGAGCTTGCGAAGATGATGGCAGAGAGTGTGGAGTCGCGCAAGTTCGAGCGTAAGCCCATGTTTGACGTTCCACTACCCATGCGTCGTGCGCAGCGCGAAGCACCCGCAGTGCAAGGCGGAGATGACAGCGATGGCGACTCGCCTGCTCCTCCACAAGTAAACGGCTCCGGCACCATGAAGTTCGCTCTTCTCAGCAGACGAGGCAACCGAACACAGGTAAGATTGGTTCATCGCTCACATATGGTAAGCTGTACTGACATTGTAGACCCGCTCGATCGACCTTCCATCAGACTCCAGCTTTGCAGTCTCCATGCGCTCGCAGCAAGAGGCTGAACGCGCGGAGCAGCAACGCATCAAGAGCTTGGTTCTCAATTACGAATTGACGGACGAACACGATGGTGAAGAACCCGCCTTTCATTACGTGCAATGCCCGTTCAACAGAAAGCGCACCATCCTCGTCGGCAACGGCGCTCTCAACAAACGCCCTCAGCCAAGGTATAACGGCGGTCAAACTCAACATGCGACCAGCCTCGACCATTACATCGTCAAAGACAACTCTCATTCTATCACCGCACCCGCATCAACTGACAACAAGCGCCACGACTCATTTGCTGACGATACAGGCTCGATCGATCATCAATACGGTCAACCGAGAGCGGACAAGTCGGGCAATACCCGCAGCAAGCAGCGAGCGAGGAAGCTGCAGTTGGGCGACATTGATTGGTATGGTAACCGCTCTCATACTGTTCCTCAGACACCAGCACCGATCCTTGGCACCAAAGATAGCAATACCGTACCAACGAGCCAGCATCGTCGACCGGAGAACGGTGAGCATCGCAAGAACAAGCGCTGATCGGACGAATTCTATGACTTGCAGGACATAGCGAATTTCGACAAGGCAGCTTAGGCTGTCAGTACCTACGGAAACGACCTCAATGTGCATGATGTTATGCAATCTTGGTTCTCGTACATCGAAAGCGAAGCCATGCCACCACAATATCGATTCGACATGCGAACTCCTCGAGGAGAACGCTCGTGCAGAAGGAGGAGGAAGAGCACGGCCAGCGCCACAGCACAACGAGCGGTGGCGACGAGTGGTGTTGTCATCTCAGGCAACGCACTCTGCCCGCCAGCGTAGTGTCGAGTGGCCGGTACATCGCTGATATGCGGTAGGAAGTCGTCACAGCGATTCATGGCATGGAGATGAGGCGGACGGAGTGAGCGGAAAGAGAAAGTGCGGTTGCTGCGATGATGCGGAGAATGATAGCAGATTGATTTGCTTGCGGCATTGACCCTAGTCACTCATTGAGAACTTTCCTTGCGTTGCAGAATGAAGAATGAAGATAGTGGCCTAGGTTTCTAGAAGACAGAGCTGAGACACTACTTCACCCTGATCACTCTCGCACCCATCGCCAGTCGTCCACCGCACCGTCGAGATCCGGTGATGAGCTCGCAGGAAAGTCCAAGGTTCCGTCTATCCGCCCATCTGACCATCATTCGTTAGTCGTCACCTCAAAATCAAAAGTCATTCAAGCCGAAACATACACCTAGGTCACCACAACACCCTACTTCTGCCCCGTACTGCTATACCCCTGCCCCCCACTCCCTCTCCCCGCCATCATCTGCCCCTGCTGCTGGCCCTTGAAATCACTCATCTTCCAGCTCTGCTGCCGCTGCAGTGCACCGGGTCTATCGGCGACAGAGGCGGCGACGCTTCCGGCTGTGGTGGCGGGGATCTGGTTGGCTTTCGTCGCTGCGGCGGCGGCTTTCTCGTAGTTGTCGGTGGTTGTACGTTGGAGAGTTGGTTTGCCTGAGCTGTCTCTGTTCGCGGATGACGAGGAAGAGAGTTCGGTTGGTTTGGCGTCCGAGACAAGGGAACGGGTGGCCATGGTGGAGGGTTTCTGGTATTGGTAGGGGTTTGAGGAGGCCATGGTTGTCGGATGGGTTTGGTTGGTGTTGTAATGAATGTCTTTAGTGACCGGACAGCCCGGAAGCTCTTTTGCCGTGACAGACGGTGGAATGGCAAGGAGAGGTAGTGGTATTAAGATGCTCAAGAAGACTAAGGTAAGTCGTGGAATGAAATGAGATGGCAGACTGTGTGACTGGTCTGATGAAAGGTAATGTGATGGAGTGGTTCCTACAAACCAGCAAGACGACTACGAGGTATTGAGGTGTACCACTTGCCCTTTCCCAGTTGCTCGCGTGTAAATCTGGTGATCAGCAAGAGCTTGCCGCGAGCTCGAGGTCCAGATGGAGGTGTGGCTGTTGTGGCTGAAGTGATTCTTCAAGCAATTGCAGGTCGATATGAATATAGTCACGACATGCTTGTCTCGTCAAACTCGAGGCCAACGGGCGAAGGCGAAGACGTCGATGCGCTGGGTAGTGATGCGTTGTGGATGCCCGCGAGTCCCACCAAAACCGAAAACTCGAAGTCATCGTCACCTGCCGTTTGACTTCTTCTTGTTGCAATCGTGCATTTTTATCTGGCTAGAGACTCACATCGTTGCGTAGAGTATGTATACCTGCCTTCGGATGGAGACAAGGAGTACTCTAATACAAAGGCTTCCCTACGGCGGGCGCCTCTAATAAAAGTCGGTGAGACTGACTGTCAGATTTCACGCCGACGCTACTGCACTCGGTCTCCATATTCACCTGAACCTTGCCAACTCTGGTGTAGGACCTGCACGCAAGAGCTCTGCTCCACACTTTGCCGATGGCACTACCTACTCATTAGTCCTCTTCGAACAACCGATCCGTACACGTACAAGTACTTCACATTCCCGCCACAGAAGTCGGGAGCACCGTGAATGTCTGATAGCAGAAAGACTTCCACGGAACTCATCTTGACGCTGGGCGCGACAGCATCGCAGGGGAGACAACAACGGGTGGGTGCAGCATGATCACATTCCCTCCATCGCCAGCGCAAAGCTGTTGCGACTCGCTTGCTGGAATCGAAGATCTGGATGCCTTCCTCGAAGCTCAAGGGCAGCTGTCGCACTTTCCGACGCCACTGATAAGCCTGGAGACAGACGTTCCATCCAAGGCGCTAAACGTCGACAGCGGGAATGAAGTCGCACTGTTCGGACCGCCGCCGTGGCAGTTAGCAGATGTTGATGATGGCCACGTAAAGCCGAACCAGCACATCGGCCGCGCCATGACGGATGTGGCAAGCGACGTTGTCTTTCAGAGCAGCACTGATGCCGAGCATGTTGTACGCATTCTCGAGCGTGCTCACCTGCCGCCGGAGGTTCTCGCAATAGCGTACAACATTCTCTGCAGACTTCGCCAAGTTCAGGTGTCCACGGCGCCACTCGGAAAGGTGCCAGCCGACCTCTTGGTCTGTGGAGCGCTCATACTGGCGACGCTGTACACTGACGATCGACCGTCATCGTATTCCAGCTGGTCCCGATACGTATGCGACTTGATGTGGACTGCGAGACGACTAGATCAAGTTGCTATGAAAATAATGGCTGCTTTGGATTGGCGACTACTTGAGCTGTGCTCTCCGTGGGCCATACAGGAAGCGATGACAGCTCTCCATCACCGACCTGGACCACAGATATCAGTTGGTCAGTTGAACTCGAAAGGCCCGGAGATATACATGTCAGCCTTCGAGCTCTCGAGAAGTCCAAAGCTGTGCGCTACAGACAGCACTTCCTGGTGGGTGAATGGGCAGGTAACTCCGAGCGAATCGCCAACATCTCCAGCATGTGAAGGACCATTTCTACGATTGCTATGATAGTGTCAGCAAAACGCGAGCAGCTTAGATTTGAGACGCACAATACCGACGCAAGCCATTGGCTCAGAGTGTATATCTTTCTTTCAATGTTATGTATCTTATGGCTTGCTGGCCTCTCCCCCATTCTTCTGCCAGTCTAGCCAACTGCCTCTATACTCCGAAACATTGCTATATCCGACCTGCTGCGCCAGGTTCGCCGCCGCACTACTCCGCACCCCAGACCTGCAGTAGAACACCACTTCTTTATCGTGTGAAGGCTTGCTGAACCCAAAGCGGTCCTCGAACTCGTGTGCGGGTAGGAAGAGCGCGTCCGGCTGTGACTTGATCGGGAGATTGATAGCTCCAGGGATGTAGCCTTCTTGGTATTCGTGCGGTTCGCGAACGTCTACGTGGGTGTCAGTCAAGAGGACTCCAGCCCAACGATCATGCCGAAAAGCTGACCTATGATTACGCGATCTGATGAGGGTGTTTCGCTCAATTGCTTTATCCGGTCAAACTCGTATACTTTTGACGCAGAAGCCGGGGCAGAGTGGTGTCGGATTGATGTGATCGTAGGAAGCCTCCATGATTGCGTTACAGGTTGTCGGGTGCTGATTGCAAACGGTGTCCGGGCTGGTGTGCTATGGTACTGTCGCAGAGAATCTTGGCAAAGTAGCCGGACACTTGATCTTCGTAAAGTTGCCATGTTGTTGATCGTTAACAAGGGAGTTGATATCCCCTCATCATCCTTGAAGTCGAAGTGAGCTCTAATGCCGAATTAAGTCCGGCAGAAGCTACCACGCGATTGGGACGCGTTCGTTCTTTCCCGACTTGACATCGATAGAACATGGGCTGAATCTTCACTAAGCGATGGCCACGATCAAGGCCATCGAAGGCCGTTCCGTGCATCAGATCCAATCTGGCCAAGTCATCGTCGACCTCGTCTCTGTTGTCAAGGAACTGGTCGAAAACAGCCTGGATGCTGGCGCCACATCAGTTGAGATCCGCTTCAAGAATCAAGGTCTCGACAGTATCGAAGTACAAGACAATGGCAAAGGCATCCCGCCCGAGGACTTCGACACTGTTGCGCTGAAGCACTACACGTCGAAGCTTTCGACTTACGAGGATCTCACTTCGCTCGACACGTTTGGCTTCCGTGGCGAGGCTCTATCGTCGTTGTGCGCGTTGTCGAAGTTTTATATCACTACTGCTCGTACAGAAGATGGCGCGGTCGGCAGAAAGCTGGAGTTTGAGATCTCTGGAAAGCTGAAGAGTAACTCTGTTGTATCTGCACAGAAGGGCACGACAGTTTCCGTCGAAGACCTCTTCTGCAATCTTCCCGTCAGACGAAAGGAACTCGAGAAGAATGTCAAACGTGAATACAACAAAGTCATCGCCCATCTGCACGCGTACGCTTGTATCAGTGTCGGTGTGCGCTTTGCCGTCACCAACCAGATGCCAAAGGCGAAGAAAATGACCGTGTTCTCAACTAAGTCGAACGCCACGACCAAGGAGAACATAACGAATGTCTTCGGCGCGAAGACGCTCGTCGCCTTGCTCAAACTGGAGCTCCGGCTTGAGATGGAGCCAAGCAGTGGACCTTCAACCCAGAGCGCCCGCAATTGGTCTACTCAGACCTCCGATCGGTCGAGAAAGGTACAAGTGCAGGGCTACATCTCGAAACCAGTCTTTGGCGAAGGTCGACAAGCGCCTGATAGGCAGATGTTCTTCGTCAATTCACGGCCTTGCGGCTTGCCACAGGTTACGAAGGCTGTCAACGAGGTCTACAGGTCTTTCAACGTCTCTCAGATGCCGTTTGTGTTCGCAAATCTCGTCATGGACACCAATGCTTACGATGTCAATGTGTCTCCAGATAAGCGGAGCATCATGCTTCACGACCAGACGGCTCTTCTTGAGAGTCTGAAAGCGTCGTTGACGGAGCTATTCGAGCAGACTGAGCAGACCGTACCGCTACAATCCCGACTACCTAATCGCAAGCTACCCAGCTATAAAGCTCTAACCTTGCCACAGCGTACTTCCGTGCAAGAAGAAGACGCTTCTGATGACGAGCCTGCGGGCGCTTCTGAAGACAGTGACGAAGAGATGGTCGAAGATACGAAACCCATGCCGCACTCACGTTCTGCTGGGAAGGGAGCTGGCGCCAGTCTGATCGAGAGCTGGGCCGGTAGGGATCTTGGACCACGCAAGGACACGTCCACGAAGGATGTGCGCAAGCCTAGTCTTCCCAAAGACACAGATAAGTTGCTGAGGCCCATGCAAGACACTGAAGTCGAAGGCGATTCGGAGAACCAGGCGGGTCATCAGAGCCCACCTGTGACAGAGTCGCCTGGTGTCGAACCTCGTGATGAGAATCTGGTTGACAGCGACCACTTCGAGCTTGCCGATTTGCGCAAGAATGACTCGGCCTACACGAGTTCTCGCGAGCCAGATCCGATGGGCTCTCCATATGATGACCTTTTCTCGCAACGACCGGCGCTTGCACCACAAGTGGCAGAACAGACCAGCGCCTCGACTAACGGCACGATGCTGCAGAAAGACACCGCTTTACCGGCCCCTGAAGAAGAGTCTGTCGGCGACGGTGAGCATTCTCAACCAATCGCCAAGTCCGACATCATTACCATAACGCCAGCCTCTCAGAAAGCAACACCTGGTCCGGTCCAGAATGCGTTTGAGCGCATGAGACCTAAGCGTACGCCTCTTCAGACAGCCGAGATCACCATTGGTGATAAGACTACCACCACTGTGCTTGGCAGCAGTCCGCCTTACAAGCGACGCCGAATCCACCAGCCGGCCAACTCGCAATCGATTGCCCAGTTCGGCGGGAGTCCGCTGCTCGCTCGAGGATTACGGACTTTCGCAGCTGCTGGTTCACCACTCGAGCTTGACTGTAGCGAAGTGCCTCCTTCCTTGCGCCGATCAGCTCAATCAACACAGACGAGTGATGAAGAAGACGAAGTCGATCGACGCGAAGATGCTATGCTTGAACAGAACAATGCTCCCACTGCTCGTGCTCGTATAGCACATGAGGACAAAGTCGCAAGCGAGCTTACAACCTCAGATCCTCTCGATGCTCTTCTACCATCTCCCGCAGACGGTGATGATTTGGACGCAGACTACATCGATGAGAATGAGAAGAGGATCTTGGAGGACGAGAAGGTGGCCCGCTTGATTCAAGAAGCTGAGGTCGCTGCCGCACAACCAAGCGACACGAACCTCCGTCGCGCATCCCAAGCCCTCAAGAATGGAGGAGGTCGAAAGGAGTCAACTTTGAATCTAGCTCAATATGTTCGAACCACTATCAGCCAGATCCGTGAACAGGTAGAAGACCCCTCCGCTGGCATGCCTTTGGTCAATATCAAAAACGAAAGCGACAGCGATGACCGTGATCACGGTATTGTCAAAGGCGAGATTGACGATGCAGAAGCAGAGTCCAAGTTGTCTCTGATAGTCAGCAAGCCAGACTTTGAACGTATGCACATAATTGGCCAGTTCAACCTGGGCTTCATCTTGGCTCTTAGACCGCCTTCTACCGATGAGGATGAAGATCAGCTCTTCATCATCGATCAGCACGCTGCAGACGAGAAATACAACTACGAACGCTTACAACGGACCGTGACTCTGCAGAATCAGCGGCTTGTGCGACCGAAGGTCCTGGATCTCACTGCTATAGAAGAGGAGATCATTTTGAACAATGCGGACGCGCTAAAAGCCAACGGATTCGAAATTGAGATGACCTCGGACCTTGCAGACGATGAAGAGACTGTGGGGGGTAGACACTGTCGCCTGATTACTCTCCCCATCAGTGGACAGAAGACGTTCGATCTCTCCGATCTTGAAGAACTCTTGCATCTGCTATCCGAGGCCCCTTCAGGCAGCTCGGAGATACCCAGGCCGAAAAAAGTGCAGAGGATGCTGGCTATGCGCGCTTGTCGGAGCAGCATCATGGTTGGCAAGACGCTCACAGTCAAGCAAATGAGGAAGGTCGTGAAGCATATGGGCGAGATGGAGAAGCCGTGGAACTGCCCGCATGGGAGACCTACGATGAGGCATCTGGCTGGTCTGGGTTCGTGGGACGGCTGGAGGGAGGGAGATCTGGTTGATGCGGATGGAGACATAGACGATGGTTTCGCGTATGGCGGCAGGCGGACGGACTGGGAAGGCTGGCTGGATGCGCCCAAATGAGCAGCGGTTCGCATGTGGAGAGCGCGATCTTTGCTATCACTGACACGACTTTACGTTTCACGATGGATGCTTCCTCACGCAAGGTTACTGATAGTGGCTGTCTCGCCACTTGCGCTGTCCATACGGCGGATTATCGCTACGTACGAACAATCTCAGTAATACGGGTTGTCCTTCTCGAACTCGGCTTTCCACGCTCCCTTACGCTCCTTGGTCTGGGCTTGCAGCCCTCGAAGCAGTCCACATATTGTGCGAAGAGTTGGTGTAGCGACTCCTAACCTTCCAGCTTCCTGCAAAGGCTCCCAGACTATGGCGACCCATTCGATGTAGTTGCCCTGCGTGCATGTATTAGTCCTCCTACCGACACAGCGCCGACTCCCACGCACATACCTTGGCGGCATCCTGGCCCATACTTGGCAAGAAGTCCTCGTCTGGCGGGTCTAGTCGAATCATATCCATCTCAATGCCCTCCGGAAGCGTTACTCCAGCTGCCTTCGCGGTGACGATGATCTCCAACATGATGGGCTTTATAAGGTCGTCGATGATATGCTGGGTCATTCGCATACGGACGACTCCCATATTGAGAATGGCGCTGACGGAGTTAAATGATGCGTTGTAAATCAGTCAACGCTACGTGTCAGTGCTGTTTTGACTGCAAGGCACAGAATCGCGACATGTACTTACTTCCTCCACCTGGTGAACGATACATCCTCGTCGAACTGGCAATTGACCTTCCCGCACCTGCTGTACAGCTCTACGAACTTCCTAGCGGCAGCTTCTGACTTCTCTGTTGGTGTCTTCAACGAGGGGAATGGCCCGACCTTGGAGCTATCCATAAACTCGTGGACGATGTGCCCCTTCTCCGGTTCGGAAGCGCTGATGATGGACACTCCCGATAGCACGATGTTCTCGGGGAAGCGTTCTATAATGGGCTTCTCGATATTGAAACCATTCTGCATGAGAATGATCGTGGACACCCCAGGTGTCACCACTGGCTCAATCAAGTCCAATACCGTCGGCCGTACGTCGGGTATATTCTTGGTACAAACCAATATGTATTCGAAGGGTGACACGCCTTCGTCAGAAACGTTCGGCACCTTCTCAACGATGTGAGAGGGTCTGAACCCTTTGATACCCTTGCCATGTTCGATCGAGTCGATGCTGAAACCGGCTCGTTTGACAGTGTCGAAATTAGACCGCAAGACCGCCGTAACTTCTGCACCACCGCCTGATTCCAACGCATAGCAAGCCATCGTCCCTACACCACCAGCTCCTACCAGAAGGATCCTGGTCCGCTCATTGGAGGCCATATTGTCCTTGGCAGTGTTTTGGTCAGGAGAGTGTCGGATGACAGGAAGTGTTCGTTCTCGTAATTCGCAGCTTTTCTCACACCACTGTTGCGGCCGCTGGGGTCAAAAGACCTTACAAGGTCAGCTTAGCGCGTCAGCTATCCTGTGCTCGCAGCCAAGACCTCTAGACTTCCGAACGTAAGCAAAGAGTGTGGTGGACTATTCACCTGTTTGGTATACCAGTGCATGTGCGCTGCTTCCTCGGCACGTCACAGTGGGGCATCAGTTCAGTTTAGAACCGCGGAACGTACGTTGGAGGCGAACATATAAGAGCACCCACCTAGGCTCGTAGTACTTCACCTGTCGACACTTCTCCTTCTGCACGACAAGTCATTCATTGCTATAATCCTTACAACTCCCAATTGTACGATTGCAAAACCGCAACAATGCCAAGAGGAAAGTGTGCCTGTGGCGACTATACCTACGAAATATCGGACAAACCATCAGCAACAGTGCGTTAGATGTGCTGTAAGAGCAAGTTTGTAGGCTGACAGACTCCAGGTCGTTTGCCATTGCAGCCCATGCCAGAAGTTCGCCGGTGCGAACGGAAGGTAGGTGGACGAGAGAAAAGGAAAGAAGCCACCAAGGAGTAGCCATTGCTAACGCTTCTCGCATTCAGCACGAATGCTATAGTGCCCAAAGATCAAGTGAGTTCATGACAGGTCGGTCGTTTGTGCGGTTCTGACATTCTGCAGTACAAGCTGTTGTCGGGTGACACGGACAGCTGGACAAGGGAGGGTGACTCTGGCAAGGAAGTGACCAACTTCTATTGCAAGAATTGCAAGAACTTGATGCGGGTGGAGGCTGCCTTCATGCCTGACGTCTATATCGTTAAGCCCGGCACTCTCGAGGAGGTGGACGTGTTGAACGATGTTCCGGTCTACCAGGAGATCTACACGAGGAACCGACCAAGTTGCTTCGGAGCTTTGCAGAGCGTAGACCAGAAGGCGGGTGCGACGTAGTTGAGCAGTTGTGGGCTTCTCGATGGTAGCGCTCAGCGGCTCGTTGGTGAATGAATCAACGTATAGTAACCATGTGCTATTTCATTGATGGAGAAGTTGCGGAAGACCCACTGACAAGTCTCAAGGTGCGTGGCATTATAGTACAACGCTGTGGTCGACGTGATCACGATGCGATCATACGCACATCGTGATTGTGACTCCTCCCGCCGAGACCACGCTGTACGCGGAGCACATACTGAATGCATGGGCAGCAGGAGATCGGCTTCTATAGTCGGGACTTCGTTCAAAGGAGGTAGTGAGCCGCCATTCCGCTCTGCCTCTGCTCATGAAGCGTTGTTCCGCGGATCGTATTGTCCATGATAGGAGCTTCTGCGACAGACCGAGAGGCGACCACAAACAAGCTCAGGATTCGACGCGTTGCCCTCTCCATTGCTAGCCCTCTCTCCGGTTCGAGCGTATAGAGGATACAAGGGCATCCAGATAGCATTTGTAGACGTATTCCATAGGCCGCGTACTGTGGTTGCAGTGGTTGGTGATCTTCACGACTTGGAGAAGCACATGTGGAAATGACATCTTACGGAGATCTGAGCTCAAGCTAGTGCCGGATAGTGCCGAACGAATGAGAAGCGAAAATGGTTCAATATATCACGCTAATATCAGATCGAACGCCACCATGGCTCCAACTTCAACTTCGACTTCAACTCATGCTCTACGTGTACCTCAGCAAGCACTATTCATGCACAACTTATCACGAGTCAACCCCTGGAAAAGCTAATGTTAGAGCTTGAAATCGTCGTTCCTTGATCATGGCGGGACCGTGAACGATAAGTGAAGCCTGTTCTCCGCCGTGAGAGTCCGAAGTGCTGGAGCCAGCTCTGCGAACAATTGATCAAACTGGCTGTACCGGTGATCGAGAGAACGACTGTTGCGACCCATCGCTGAAGACTTCTTGTAACACTTAGAAGATGAATCCAATGCAGCTACTCAACCCGAAAGGGTACGCCAAAGAGCAGGAGAAGTCCAAAAAGAAGGCACCGAACTATGGTATGTGAAAGTCTCGCTTCATGGCTTCGAGAACGCGTTCACTGTGGCGTCACACAGCGTTTCAGCGACTTGCAAGGGTCACGTGGTACACTTCTGCAACCATCCAATCCCCCTCCAGCCTCCAACCTTCCACCTTAACCAATCAACCAACCACACCTTCCACTATCTACCTTCCAAATTCACCACAAACCTTCCACCACACAATACACTCATCCACCTTCAACCCATACTGCTTCATACTCATACCCGTCCCTTATCACTACCTTTCATCAATACCACTTGCTATCACGTGGACGGAGTTGCTTCTGCAGTCATCTCTATGCTTGATACGCGTCCACCTGCTCACAATCCAACATAGGCCCATCGCAGTCTCGCAAGCCGGCTAGCAGACCTGCAGACGAGCCAAAGCCAAGCCCACTGAAATACGATCCGAGGGCACTCCTCAATCCCAAGGCAGCGGCCGGTCGCGGGAACATGGCCACCGTCAATGCCACCAACTTCGATCTCAATCGCGAGACGTCTGCAGCCGCGAACAGAGATGATAATCAGGTACCCGGCATCTCCTCCATGATCGAGAAGCATCATGGTATTACTGAGCGAGATACCGCACCTCTCAAGCGAGAGACACCAATGGAGAACGACGATGACGACGTCAACTCGGAGCACAAGAAAGCCAAAACGACGTTTGGTGCTACCAACGGGAGCATTCTGAGCACTCACTTGAAAGCTGAGCGTGAGAAGATTTACGCGGAGTCCGGCCCTGCCACTGGACCAATCGACTCCACAAACGCGACCGCGACCGCGAACGCGAACGACGACGACGACATTATCTTCATGGGCGAGGCTCGCCGAGCAGACACCCAAGAAGACAATCGAGAGGTTTGTTTAGGAAAGATCTCCGCCAAAGCGAGTGTCTTCCGCATTCCGCGCACATCTAGAGCGAACAAGTCTACCGTGCCGAGCGAATTTTGGCCCGCGACCAGAGTCTATTATCGCAGACCCAACACGTCGAACCACATCATCGATCTAATTGATGGCAAGCCAGACAGTGTTACAGCGAAGAACTTCGGCAGGCTGGACCTTGTTTCCGCCAGCGCATTATGCCCGTTGATTGACTACAGCAACGTGAACGGGACACGCATCAAGATCTTCGTCGACTCTTTTAGGAAGCAGAAGCACGAAGAAGAAGGCAGCAAGGTTTCGCGAGCATTGACTCTCAGTATCATTCTCTTCTCGCCTCGCAGCAAGGCTCAGCAGATTGCTATTCAGCTGTCTCAAAGACAGATCTTCCTATCAGCTCCACCAGCGTCCGCTGGCCGTGTGGAATATTGGAATCCTCAGGTTCCGGAAGACTATGGAGCGAACAACAAGAAAGCCGGTTTGAAGCCTCAACGTAGCTCAATGCCCAGCTACGGTGTTGTTCGCACAGAAGAAGACATGCGTCGCGAGACCGAAGGCATTTTGGACAAGCTTTTCGACGTCACAGATAGACCAGAAATGCAGGAGGACCCGGAAAACTTCACGAGGGAGCTCATGCCGCATCAAAGGCAGGCTTTACACTTTCTCACGGTGCATGAGAGCCTGGTGCAAGAGCCTACGGAGTCCGCCACTGGAGACACGGGGTTCTCACTTTGGAAACCACGCATGGGTAAGAGAGGTGAGACTTGGTATAACGTCATCACCAACCACGAGCTCCCCACCAAGCCGGAGCCAATGCGAGGAGGCATCCTGGCGGATGTGATGGGCTTGGGAAAGACGCTGAGCATCCTTGCGCTTATAATCTCCAGCATTGACGAGGCTCGGGCATTCGGGAGAGAAGAGCCATCTTCTGATCTCGCGGACATCGAACGGAATTCGAAAGCGACCCTCATCATCTGCCCAAAATCAGTGCTCTCGAACTGGCAAGAGCAAGTGAAGCAGCATACGAAGGAAGGTCTGCTCAAAGTCTACACTTACCATGGTCCTTCACGAATTCAAGATGTTGCAGAACTTGCAAAGTATAACATCGTCCTCACGACTTACAGTACGGCGGCCTCGGAGTTCAGCGATCCATCAAAGAGAAGGAACGCTCTCGCATCTATCCAGTGGTTCCGTATCGTGCTTGACGAGGCCCACCAGATCAGAACACAAAGCACGGGGCTGTTCAAGTCTTGTAGGGCTTTGGAAGCACAGAGACGCTGGGCGCTGACCGGAACGCCGCTGCAGAACGGCCTGGGCGACTTGGGCTCACTCATCAAGTTCCTTCGGCTTAAGCCCTTCGATGAGGGTAATAGCTGGCAGCAGCACGTCTACATACCATTCAAGAGCGGCCGTGAGGATGCGACGGATCATTTACATCTGATTGTCCACGGCATCACGCTGCGTCGCACGAAGGACAAGATTGAACTCCCAGATCGTACGGAGAAAGTGGTCCGTCTCGATTTCTCGGAGTCAGAAATGATTGACTACAAACTCTTTTCGCAGAACTCCAATCGCCAGCTTAGGCTTATGCTCAAGGGCCAAGACCGCCTCAAGGGTAAGTCATACGCTCATGTGCTGAAGGCACTCAGCCGCTTGCGCGCCTATTGCGCTCATGGACGTGAGATGCTCCACGAGGACGACATGAAGGAGTTGGAAGGTCTAACTGCCAGCACTGCGATCGATCTCGGAGATGAGCCTGATGAGGATCATATTGAAGACGACAGCTTCATCTCCGACCGCCATGCTTACGACACATTGCACATGATGACCGACAGTGACACGGATGCTTGCGCGAAGTGTGGCCGCAAGGTCGGAGATGCTAAGGCGGACCCAGAAGCCGACGACGATGAGGACGAAGACGCTTCAACCGACGAGAACGACCCTCGCGACATTTTGGGCTACCTGACTCCTTGTTACCACCTTATCTGCACGGACTGCAAAGACGAACATGTGGCCGTCAGCGAGCCTAAGCTCCGCGTCGACCACTACCATCACTGCCCATACTGCGAGCAGTACGTCCGATTCGGTCTTTTCGCGCTCCACCGCTCGGCTCTGAAGGCGATGCTCGAATCACGTCGGAAGATGAACAAGAAGTCGCAGAAGGAGAGGTGGGATGAGAGCACGTACTCTGGTCCTTCTAGCAAGGTCAAGGCACTTCTCAACGACCTTAAGAGCAACGCCGCCGAGACCGCATTACTGGGCTCCGGAGAGGACCCCATCCGCGCGGTGGTCTTCAGCGGGTGGACAACTTACCTTGACTTGATCGAATACGCGCTCGAAGAGCACAACATCGGTTTCGTGCGCCTGGATGGCACCATGTCGCTCAAAGCGCGCGCCGCAGTCATCGAGGATTTCAAGACGCAACCAACGGTGACTGTGATGCTGGTCTCCATCAAAGCCGGCGGCCAGGGCCTCAACCTCGTCGCTGCGAACAAGGTCTACATGATGGAGCCGCAGTTCAACCCGGGTGTTGAACAACAGGCCATCGACCGCGTGCATCGGCTCGGGCAGAAGCGTGATGTGAAGATTGTGCACTACATCATGAGCGACAGCGTGGAGGAAGGAGTCCTGAAGTTGCAGGAGAAGAAGACGAAGTTGGCCAATTTGAGCTTGGAGAAGAAGAAGATGCAGAAGGGCGCGGAGGCGCAGCAGCGTATCGCGGAGCTGAAGGATCTGTTCAAGTGAGCGACGAGGTGCGGCAATGGCGATACGATATGACGAGGGCAAGGCTGAGTTGGCATACGATGATGAGGAACGGGCATGGCAGAATCAAGAATACCGCTGCCACGCGTTCTCACTACGAAGCAGGAGCATGCGATCAACAGGCTAGCACATGGTGATGATGATGATCACGAAGTCTGAGAGCTTCAGGTCTGATGATCGAATCTTGAGAACTTCATATGCGACCGCCAGCATCAGAAGGGCAAGCATTGAAACAGCTCAGGATATACCCAGCTAGTTCGATCGAATAGGAGAAGAAATACCATTGAAAAATAACGTGCCTGTCTCATGTTCTTCTCATGTTTGCAGCATCTGTCTGATCATACAATCCAGTAAATCTTCTGCTCTTGATGGAAGGAAGAACGCTAACAGCATATCTCTACATCCCCATCCTTCCCTCTGGTGAGCATCGAGCTACCCCACCGATTCCGCCAACTCCATACCGTCCAAA